>Ga0315336_1000065_pt1 | contig 562603 bp, 510 predicted proteins | sample ASW5metaG_FD_204512 | JGI IMG/M metagenome (GOLD analysis project Ga0315336, IMG submission 204512) | Ammonia-oxidizing marine archaeal communities from Monterey Bay, California, United States - ASW #5 | ecosystem: Environmental > Aquatic > Marine > Intertidal zone | place: USA: California...
CCACCGGCACGCCGGTGGCGGCCGCCAGGTCGGCTTGGTAGAGCGACAGGAAACCGCAGGTGGTGGTCAGCCCGTCGGCCCCCATGGCGACCAGTTCCCGGGCCGCCGTGATGAAGTCGTCCAGCAGGCCGTCGGCGCGCCGGCGCACCACCCGATCCGGCGAGGCGCCGGGAACGACCCGGTAGTGCACCGGGAAGGGCCAGGTCGTGGCATTGCCGGTGTCGCCGGGGATGCGGGGAAATTGCGCTTCCAGCATCAGGATGCCGACGGCGGCGCCAGCCACCGGCTTGCCGCCCTTGATGATGTCGGTAACGGTGCTCTTGGCCGCTGCCGGGCGCGAGGAGGTATCGTCCATGGCCCGCATGATAGCAGGGCCCGGGCATCAATGGCAGTCAGAGCATGCTCTTGTGTTCGGCTCGAAGAGACCCGCCCTCATCGGCGCATTGGGGGCCGAAAGGGTGTTCGGCGGGTCTCCGGTGTTCTGCTTATCCGCAGACGCTCAGTTCTCGGCGTCCGTCGGATGCGGTCCGTCACAGGGATGTTCGCTGCCCGGAACCGGCTTTGCTTGGGTCATGCTCGTGTACGGTTTCATGGGTCTTCTCCCATTTTGGATAACAGGCCATTCTGGCATCCTCAGATTGACAAAAAGTAAAGCCGGGCGCAGTGAGGACGATCACAGGGCGGGAGAATAGACCATGGCGGACGATAGCGGTCTCTACGAGGTCAAGAAGCGTGACACGCTGGTCGAGGCGCCAGGGTTGCGTGTGCGCCACTTCGAACTGACCCCGGACCAAGGCGTGCCCTGGCACACCCACACCGAGATCGACGACACCTTCGTCGTTCTCGACGGCCCGCTGATCGTCGAGACCCGAAACCCGGACGCCCGCAACAAGCTCGCGACCGGCGACATCTTCAAGGTTCCGGCCGGCCAGCCCCACTACGTGCACGGCGACGACGGTCCGGTGCGTTTCATCATTTTGCAGGGCGTGGGGACTTACGATTTCGTGCCGATCAACGTCGACACCTAGCGCGCATCCATCGTTGCCGCCTTGCCCCGGACCTAGCCGGGTGGGAACATCTTTCGGAGGCCGCGCCGTGATTGGAAAGAATATGCATCGGGCCGTTCTCATCATTGCATTGTTGGTGCTATTGGGCAGCGCCGCCGACACTCGCGCGGCGACGTCGACGCCCCTTGGCCCGGGCGACCGGTTCCGCGACTGTGACGCGTGCCCCGAGATGGTGGTGATCGGCGCGGGCTCGTTCCGCATGGGCTCGGCGGATGGTGAGGACGCCGAGCAGCCGAGCCACGCCGTGGAGATCGCCTACAACTTCGCGGTCGGGGTGTATGAGGTGACGCAGGCGGAATGGCGGGCCGTCATGGGGACCAATCCCAGCCGGTTCAAGGGCAAGCGCAATCCCATCGAGCAGGTGAGCTGGGACGAGGCCCAGGAATTCATCCGTCGGCTGAATGCGAAGACCGGCGAGCGGTATCGCCTGCCCAGCGAGGCGGAATGGGAATACCTGGCGCGTGCCGGAACGGCTACGGCGCGCTACTGGGGCGATTCCGAAAATGGCTGCGGCCACGAGAACATGGCGGATCTGTCGGCGAGGTCGGAAGCCATGTATCGCACGACCGCGGACTGTGACGACGGTTATGGATTGACGACGGCACCAGTCGGGCAGTTCCGGCCAAACGGTTTCGGTGTGCATGATGTTCTCGGCAACGTTCGCGAGTGGACGGCGGATTGCTGGCACCCGAGCCATGCCGGCGCACCGTCGGACGGCAGCGCCCGGGCCGCCGATGACAACTGCGCGCGGCGGGTTCTGCGCGGTGCCTCGTGGCACGACGAACCGGCGAAAACCCGATCCGCCTACCGCGCCAGATTGCCCGCGGATTCACGCCACGCCTTCATCGGATTTCGGCTCGCCAGAACGCTACCGTGATCTAGCCGGCATCGCCCAGCGCGGCGCCGAAGCGCTCCAGCAACTCATCGACCGCCGCCTCGTCGTGGGCCAGCGATAGGTAGAGCTTGGTGCCCATGGGGTTGAGGAAGACCCGGTTGCGGAACAGGGCCAGCATCAGGGCGCGGCCGCGCGCGCCGTCGCCTTTTTTGGTGGAGCGGTAGTCGAACACCGGGTCGGGCGAGAACACCACCTGGGCCAGGGGGCCGGCGCCGATGATCTGTGCGGTCGTGCCGGTATCGGCCAGTACGCGCCGCATGCCGTCGCGGAGATAGTCGCCGAGGCCGAACAGGTGTTCGTAGGTGCCGGGCTGGCGGTAGACGCTGAGCGCCGCCTCGGCCGCGGCGCAGCTGAACGGATTGCCGCCGAGCGTCGAGGCCTGCCAGACGTAGTCCTCGCCGCCCAGGCGATCCTCGGCCACCATCTCCATGATCTCCGCCTTGCCGCCGAAGGCGCCGATGGGGGCACCGCCGCCCAACGCCTTGCCGTAGGCCACCAGGTCGGGGATGACGCCGTAGAATTCCTGGGCGCCGCCGTAGGCCAGGCGGAAGCCGGTCACCACCTCGTCGAAGATCAGCAGCACGCCTGATTCCGTGCAGGCCTCGCGCAGTCCCTCCAGGAAGCCCGGCATGGGTGCCGTGCAGCGTTGCAGCGGCTCGACGATGACGGCGGCGAGTTCGTCGGCGTATTCGGAGATGATGGAACGCGCGGCGGCGATGTCGTTGTAGGGCGCGACCAGCAACTGGCGTACCGCCGCCGGCGTGCCGGCGCTGGTCAATTCGGGCTCCGGGAAGTTCAGGTTCTTCGACGGGAACAGGCTGGTGACGCCGGTCTCGTTGGCGCCGTGGTAGGCACCCTCGAATTTGAGGATCTTCTCCTTGCCGCGAAAACCGCGGGCCAAGCGCTGGCAGTACATGGTCGCCTCGGTACCGGAAGCACAGAAGCGCAGCCGCTCGGCGGCCGGCGCGACGCGGCGGATTTCTTCTGCGACGGCCAATGCCGGGGGATTCAAAAAGGCATAGTTCAGGCCCTTAGGCGCCTGTGCCGTGACCGCGGCCACTACCTCCGGCCGGGCATGACCGACCAGCACCGAGCCCCAGCCCATGGACATATCCAGGAACTCGTTGCCGTCGGTGTCCCAGAGCCGGCAGCCCTCCGCCCGCTCCATGGCCAGCACCAGGTCGTGGGGCAGGCCGTATTCGCCGTTGGCAATGCCGCCCGGAAATGCGGCAAGCGCGCGCTCGCCTACGCTGGCTTGGGTTGTCTCGGTCATGGCTGATCCTCCTTCAAGTCTGGCGACAGCATGGCGAACCGTGGGGGAAAATCAAATTTGAAATAATGACAGTAAATATAAAATAAATTAATATTCTAGTTATGAAGCACGCACAGTTGAAAGCCTTCGATGCGGTGGCCCGTGCCGGCAGTTTTTCGGCGGCAGCGGATGCGCTGGGGCTGACCCAGCCGGCGGTGACCATCCAGGTGCGCAGCCTGGAGGACGACTACGACAGCCAGTTGGTGGTCCGGGGCGCGCCGCCGCTGGCCTTGACGGCGACCGGGCGGCGCCTGTTCGAGTTGACCCGGCGGCTGTTCGCGGTCGAGGCGGAGGCCCGGGACCTTTTAGTCGGGGCCGGCGAACTGGTCTCGGGCGGCCTTGTTCTGGGGTCCGATTCACCGCATCTGGCGGCACCCCTGGTGGCGCGCTACCGGGAGCGCTACCCGGGAATCGACGTCGCCATGCGGCTCGGCAACGCCAGCGATATCTGGCGGCAACTGATCGAGCAGACGGTGGACGTGGTGCTGGTCGCCAATCCGCCGGCCGACAAACGGACCATGCGGGTGTTGCTGTGCCGTCGTGGCATTGCGGCGTTACTGCCGACGGGCCACCGGTTGGCGCGGCGCAAGCGGGTGTCGCTGGATGATCTGGCGGGCGAGGCCCTGGTGCTGCGCGAGCCGCGTTCCAACACCCGCCGGCTGGTCGAGCCGGCCCTGCGCAAGCGGCGCAAGACAACCCAGCCGGCGCTTGAGCTGGACAGCCGCGAGGCGGTGCAGGAAGCGGTGGCGGCCGGGCTCGGCGTCGGTTTCGTGCTCGAACGGGAAGCCGGCGAGGATGCCCGTGTCGCCGCCGTCCCCGTTGATGAGTTGCGCGAGGTCAGCGCCGACTACCTGGTGGCGACGCGCACGGCCGCGCGCCACCGGCTGGTCGGCGCCCTGTTCGAGCTTACACGCCCCTGAAGTTGCACTCGCACTCCAGTTCCATGGCGCGCTCGCGGGACAGGCCCTTGACGTACGCCAGGCCCTTGCGGCCGAACTGGCCGATGGCGATACCCAAGACGATGATCGGCCCGCCCACATAGAGCCCCATGCCCGGTTCCTCGCCCAGCAACAACATGGCGAACAGGATACCGGCGATGGGCGAGAACGACGCCGCCAGCGAGACTTCGCCGGAGTTGGCCGTCTTAAGCCCTAAATTCCAGAACAGCGTGCCGCCGACCACGATGATGCTGCCGTAGATCAGCATCCACTTCAGCACGATGGGCTCGAAGGCGTCCTCGAAGTGCTGGGGGCCATAGAGATACAAGGCGACCGTGGTGAAGAAGACGACGCCCAAGCCCGTCCTGTAGACGGCGAAGATGCCGAGCGGGATCTCGCCCAGCCATCTCTTCGAAAGCAGCGTCGACAGCACGAAGGCGCCGGCCGCCCCCAGGGCGCAGAACTCGCCCTTGCCGAACATGAAGCCGCCTTCGTTGTCGGAGAACACCAGGAAACTGATCGCGCCCACCAGGGCCACCATGGCGCCGGCCAGCGCCCAGCGGTCCAGCGCCTCCTTGAACAGGATGACCGAGAGGAAAATGATCAGCGGCGGTTCGATGCGACCGACCAGCACCACGTTGGTCACCGACGTGTTCTCGATGGCGAAGAAGAACAGCGACGGCGACAGCGCCGATGCCAGCGCCGCCGAAACGGTCATGACGATCCAGTCCGCGCGCGTCAGCTTGCGCAAGTTCTCGCGCGTCCAGTCGCCTCGGAAGACCGCCAGGAGCGTCACCATGGCCACCGCGTTGCCGACCGCCAGCACGTTGCAGAAGGTGATGGCATTGCGGCCTTCGACCGGGCTGAGCGCGCCGTGCGCGACGAGCAATTTAACGATCGAATTGGAGGCGGCGAAGATCATCACCGCCATCCAGACGTAGGCGACTCCGCTCATCTTGAACGGAATCGCCGCGGCGACGCCGCCTTGGGTGTTCGTCGTAGCCATCGTTGGTCCTTCCGTCGATCGTCGGATCAGAGCGGCGCGCCGCTCGGCATGGAGGCCGTCACCGGGGCGTTGCCTTCGGCCAGGCCATGGAAGCCCTCAGCCTGGATGACGCCCGACTGGCGGCCCCAAGCGGTCTCGCTGCCCCAGTGCCGCTCCAGCCGTGCCGCCGCAAGGGCATCGACGTCGACCAGAGTCTCGCACAGTTCCCGCTTGGTCGCCACGTGCGCCGAGATGTCGACGCGCAGGTCGGGCATGGTGTCGCACGGTCCCTCTAGTGCCAGCCCCGTGGGCGCCACCAGTGCCGTGCCGGCACCGACGCTGCCGCCCGCCATGCCGGCGGTGGTGACCATGGCATCGGGTGCCGCGTGCTCGTTTTTGGTTGCGCCAAGTGGCCTGAGGTGCGCCGTCGGGTGGTGCCGCAGCGCCTCGGCGATGGCCGGGGCGGCCGGGTCGTCGTCGTTGACGTGGAAGCTGACTTGGCCGTCCAGTTCCAGGCGCTGCAAGGCTGTGCCGAAACTGGTCAGCACGGCGTCCGTGGCGTTGGGCAAATGTACCGCCAGAGGGACGCCAGCCCGCGCGCGATGCCGGTCGACAATGAGTCCGAGGATGTTTTCGGCCATGGCGTCATAGTGGCCGGTGGTACGCGGGTTGTTGTCGATTTCGCCGATGGAGGCTTCGGTGATGCGCCAGCCGGCGGTATGGACACGCAGCATCAGGTCGATGTCAGCGGCATTGCTCGGCACCAGGCGATCGACCGTGACCAGGTCCCGGTTGAACAGATAGAGCCCGGTGTTGGGGGCCTCGATATGGGCCAGGCCGGGGAAGAATTCCTTCAGCGCCGGGCGCAGCATCAGCCGCGTCATCGGCATCGGGTCCTTGAGATCCTGCCAGCGGCCCTTGACCAGGGCCACGTCGGCGCCGTCGATGCCGGCGTAGAGGCGTTCCGGAATGCGCGGGTCGAGCTTGGCCAGGTCGGCGTCAACCTTGATGACGCCGGGGTTGCGGGCGGCGGCGAAGCCGGTCCGCAGGGCCATGCCCAGGCCGGGCCGGGGTTCATGGATGACGCGCACCTTGTCGCCACCCTTCAAGGCCTCGACCGCGGTCGCGTCGGTCGAACCGTTGTCGACGACGATGATTTCGTCGATCAGGTCCGAGCCCTGCAGCAGGCCGGTCACGTGGGCTACGGTCTCGGCCTCGTTGCGGGCCGGGATCACGGCCGAGAACGGCGGCCGCAGGATGGCGGCGTTATTCAGCGTAAAGTCAGTCATTTTGGCGCTCCTAAATCTTCAACACGCCCCCCACCGACCCGTTTAAAGCCTCCTCGTCGCCACAGGAAATGCCGATGCCTGATCATTTCCATGCCGAACGTGCATAACGGGTTGGATGAACCCCTAGCGTCGGGCGTTACTCACCGACAAATGACATTAGGGTGACGGCTTAGTGAGATTCGAGGACGGCGCAGAAGAATCCATCGGTGCCGGTCGACGCCGGACTGAGCCGTAGCGACGGTCCCGTCGGCGGCGGCGGGCCGCCAACGGTCTCGGCCCAGACCCGGTCTATGGGCAGCGGCTGGAAGCGCTTGTGGTGCTCCAGGAACCACATCAACTGCTGTTCGTTCTCTTCCTGGAGAAGTGAACAGGTGGCATAGATCAGGCGCCCGCCCGGGGCCACCAGGCCGGCGGCCTGGCCGAGGATACGGCGCTGGGTCTCGCGAATATCGTCCAGGTCCTGGGGCTCGAACCGCCAGCGGGCGTCCGGGTCGCGGCGCCAGGCGCCGGTGCCGGTACACGGCGCATCGACCAGCACACGGTCGCAGGTTCCCTGGGATTCCGCCACCCAGGGGTCGTCCTTGGCGGCGATGACCCGGCGCTTGATGCGTAGCGCGCCGGCCCGCTTCAGGCGTGGCGTCATGCGCTCCAGGCGATAATCCGATACGTCGAGCGCGTGCAGCGTGCCCCGGATGCCGCCGCCGATGCCCATGGTCGCCGCCATGGCCAGCGCCTTGCCGCCGGCGCCGGCGCAGAAGTCGGCGACGGTCATGCCGGGCGCGGCGCCGGCCAGCAATGCGATCAACTGCGAGCCCTCGTCCTGGACCTCGACCCAGCCTTCCTTGAAGGCGGTGGTGGCGCCCAGCCGCGAGCGCCCGGTCAGCCTGAGGCCGATCGGTGACAGCGGCGTCGGCTCGGTCGCGACGAACTCACGGGTCAGTGAGTCGCTGGCTTCCTCCCAGGTCGTTTTCAGCATGTTGACGCGTAGGTCCACCGGTGCCCGCTGGTTCATGGCCGACATCTCGACGCCCAGGCGGGCCCCCCAGAGCGCCTGGAACGAGCGGTCGAGCCAGCCCGGATACTCCATGGTGACGTGGTCCGGCATGTCCCGGTGGCGCAGCGGCCGGCCATAAAGCGCGTCGGCGACCTGGCGTTCGGCGTCATCCAGCGGTGCCGGCCGGTGCTTTGCACCGTCGAACAGCGCCGCCATCTCGGCCGGCGAGGTGCGGTCGCTCATGGCCAGGTCGGCAAGGATGCGAAGCCTCGGCGTCGGGGTCAGGTCAAGGCCGGTCCGCTCCAACCACCAGTCCAGCCGCGCGCGCCGACGCAGCACTGCATACAGCCGTTCGGTGATGGCCCGCCGATCGCCCGAGCCGGCATAGCGCCGACGCCGGAAAAAGGCATCCAGGGTTTGGTCCGGCGGTTCGGACTCGCGCGCCACCGCTTCCAGCAGTTCGATGGCGGCGGCAATGCGTGCGCCCGGGGTCATGGTGGCATTTCTGTCATGGTGGCGGGAGTTTAGCGCACTGCCGCACGCGGCCCAGCATTGTGATTTGCAGATGCCCGGCGAGCGGTGCTGAATGGGTGGCCATGCAGATGAACCAGGTTCGATACTTCCTCGCCATATGCGAGACCCTGAATTTCACTCGGGCGGCCGAACAGTGCAACGTCGGCCAGCCGGCGCTGACCCGTGCCATCAAGAAGTTGGAGGACGAGCTGGGCGGCCCGTTGATCAGGCGCGAGCGCAACCAGACCCACCTGACCGAGCTCGGCAACCTGGTGCGCCCGCACCTGGAGGCCGTGATCACCGCGGATTCGGCGGCCCAGCTGGAGGCCCGGCGCTACCTGAAACTGGAGATCGCGCCGCTGACCCTCGGCGTCATGTGCACCATCGGGCCGGCGCGCCTGATCGGGTTCCTGGAAAAGATCAGCCACGAGCTCCCGAATCTGGAACTGCGCGTGCGCGAGGCACCCGGTGAGGACCTGCTGGACACCATGTTGGAAGGCGACATCGACGTCGCCCTGATCGGCCTGCCCGAATACCCGAAGCGCTGCCGTCGGCTGTCGCTTTACGACGAACGCTACGTCGTCGCCTTCCCCAAGGGGCACCGGTTCGAGACCCAGAACGCGGTGCCGGTCGACGAATTGGACGGCGAGGACTACCTGGCCCGCAGCAATTGCGAGTTCGGCCGCCACTATGGCCATCTCGGGTTCGAGAAGGATTTCGCCGTCAACATCCGCTACCGCAGCGAACGCGAGGACTGGATCCAGGCCATGGTCCTGGCCGGCATGGGCTGCGCCATCATGCCGGAATTCCTGGCCACGCTGCCGGGTATCGCGTCCCGTGTGCTGGTGGCGCCGGAGGTCAGCCGCACGGTCTCGCTAATCCATCTCTCGGGCCGGCGCTTCACGCCGGCGGTGGCCGCGGTGGAACGCCTGGCGCGCGCCTTCGACTGGGAACAGATGCGCTGACCGGCTCTAGGTGCGCGGCAGGTGGCTGAAGGTCTTGGAGACGATCTTCCAGGTGCCGTCGATCTTGAGCAGCGACAGATAATCGGTGAAGCGCAACCCCTTGTAGAGGTCCTTCACCTTGACCGCCGCCGCGGCGCCCTGGATGTCGACCGAGATAATCTCCATCTCGAACGGCTCGCCCTCGTCCGACGGCGGCGTTACCCTGCCGACGAAAGCGATGAACTTGTCGATGGGATTGTCGATCAGCGTGCCTTCGTCGTGGCCGGCGATGCGCGCGTTCGCATGAAAGGCGCGCTCCAGCCGCTTGGTATCCGACAGATACATGCCCTCGAAATAGTCCTCGATCACCGCCTCGATGGCGGTCAGGTCGGCGTCGGCGACCGAATCCGGGCGGTCCTCTGGGGCGTCGATGTTCATGGCGTCAGTTCTCGGCCCGGTAGTTGGGGGCCTCGCGGGTGATGGTGATGTCGTGGACGTGGCTTTCGCGCAGGCCCGCGCCGGTGATGCGGCGGAAGCGGGCGTTCGCGCGCAATGCCGCCAGGTCGGGGCTGCCGGTGTAGCCCATGCCCGAGTGGATGCCGCCGACGAGCTGGTGGATGACTGGGGCGATGGGGCCCTTGTAGGGGACCTGGCCTTCGACCCCTTCAGGCACCAGTTTCAGCTTGTCGCTGACTTCCTCCTGGAAATAGCGGTCGGCGGAACCGCGGGCCATGGCGCCGAGCGAACCCATGCCGCGGTAGGCCTTATAGGACCGGCCCTTGTAGAGGAAGACCTCGCCCGGGCTTTCGTCCGTGCCGGCGAACAAGGAGCCGATCATCACCACTTCGGCGCCCGCCGCCAACGCCTTGACGATGTCGCCCGATTGCTTGATGCCGCCGTCCGCGATGACGGGTATATCGGATTTGGCGGCCTCCTCGGCGGCTTCCAGCACGGCCGAAAACTGCGGCATGCCGACGCCGGCGACCATGCGGGTGGTGCAGATGGTGCCGGGGCCGATGCCGACCTTGACGCAATCGGCGCCCGCGCCGATCAGCGCCTTGGCGCCTTCCGGCGTGGCCACGTTGCCGGCCACCACCTGGGCGTAGTTGGAGAGTTTCTTAATGCTCTCCACCGTCTTCAGCACGCCCTGGGAATGGCCGTGCGCGGTATCGACGACGATGACGTCGCAGCCAGCGTCGAGCAGCAGTTCCGTGCGTTCCAGCCCGGCATCGCCAACACCGGTGGCGGCGGCGACGCGGAGCCGCCCCTGCTCGTCCTTGCACGCACCCGGGAACTGGCGTTCCTTCTCCATGTCCGTGACCGTGATCAGGCCGACACAGCGGTAGTCGTCGTCGACCACCAGCAGCCGCTCGATGCGGTACTGGTGCAGCAGCTTCTTGCATTCCTCCTGTTCGACGCCTTCCTTGACTGTGATCAGCGGCATCTCGGGATCGTCCGGCGTCATCAGTTCGTGGACCGGTTGCGCCATGTCGCGGGCGAAGCGGATGTCGCGGTTGGTCAGGATGCCCAAGAGCTTGCCGGACCCGGGCTCGACCACCGGCATGCCGGAAAACCCGGTCTCGTCCTTGATCCGCAGCGCGTCTTCCAGCGTCGCGTCGGGGGCGATGGTCAGCGGGTCGGCGACCATGCCGCTTTCGAACTTCTTCACCCGGCGGACCTCGGTGGCTTGCTCCTCGGGCGTCAGGTTCTTGTGCACGACGCCGATGCCGCCGGCCTGCGCCATGGCGATGGCGAGACGGCTTTCGGTCACCGTGTCCATGGCGGCGGACAGCAGCGGGATGCCGAGGCGGATGTTTTTTGTCAGGCGGGTGGAGGTATCGGTGTCGGCCGGCAGGACGGAACTTTCGCCGGGCACCAGAAGGACGTCGTCAAAGGTCAGTGCTTCGATAATGTCCTTCATGCCGCCTCCTTGGATGGGCTACCGGAGTTGGCGCGCCATCATACATATAACGCGGGTGAAGCCAAGCGGGGATGGTGGATGCTGGGTGAGTTTGTGTGTGGAGTGGTTTTTACTGCTCCCTCAAGCGCCGGGCGCGGCTGTGCCGCTTGGCTTGCGGGCCTCGCGGCCCGGTCGCGCATTGCGCTCGCCGTTGCGCCGGTTGGCGCAACGGATGCGAACGACGCCAGCGTTTCAGATGTATCCGGGAGTCCCCAATCCGACGGCCCCCAGGGGCCGGCGGCAAGCGCGACCGCGCGCCGCCGCGAATGCGCCGCCGCGAATGCGGCGTAGCCAAGCGGCGAATAGCCGCGCCCGGCGACTGAGGGAATACATAAAGAATCGCCGTGACGGGCGCCCCCTCAAACACCGCTCTAACCGGATCTGCGAAAGCCCGTCGCCACCACATAGACCTCGCGCGAATCGGCGCGGGACGCCGGCGGCTTGGCGTGGCGGACGCTCTTGAAGTACTGTTTCAGGCGTTTCAGGACCTGGTCCTCGGTGCCGCCCTGCAGCGCCTTGCCGACGAAGGCGCCGCCGGGGGCGAGCGCCTCCACGGCGAAGTCGAGGGCGAGTTCGAGGATGGCCATGATGCGGAGATGGTCGGTCGAGCCGTGCCCGGTCGACGACGGCGCCAGGTCCGACAGCACCACGTCGGCCGGCCCGCCGAGTGCCGCCAGCAACTGCGCCGGGGCGACATCGTCCATGAAATCAAGGGTCAGTATCTCGACGCCGGCAATGGGATCCATCTCCTGCATGTCGAGCGCCACCACGCGGCCGTTGCGGCAGCGCTCCACCGCGACTTGGCTCCAGCCGCCGGGCGCCGCGCCCAGGTCGACGACGCGCTTGTTGGTGCCCAGCAGGCCGAACTTGTCGTCCAGTTCCATCAGCTTGAAGGCGGCCCGCGAGCGGAAGCCGCGGCGCTTGGCCTCGGTCACGTAGGGATCGTTGAGCTGGCGTTGCAGCCAGCGGGTGGAAGAAATCTTGCGGCCCTTGGCGCTCTTCACCTTGGAGGCGATTCCGCGGCCGGTGGGACCGCTGCCGCCCTTGGCCTTGCGGCCGCCGCCCTTGGATTTTCGGCCGCCGCCTTTACGCGCCGCCATGGGCGGCTCCGGCTCCGCCGTCAGGGACCGCGTCGGCGGCCATCATCTGAAGCAACAGACCCTCGCGCACGCCGCGGTCGGCGACGGCGACGTGTTCCGCCGGCCAGCGCCGAAGCACCGCCGCCAGAACCGCCAGGCCCATCAGCATCAGGTCGGCCCGGCCGGCACCGATACAGGGATGGCGATGGCGCGCCTCCAGGTCCATGGCGGCAAGGTCGTCGGCCACGGCCATCAGCCGGTCGCGCGCCAGCACCAGGCCGTCGACCTTCGAGCGGTCGTAGCGATTGAGGTTCAGATGCGCGGCGCCCAGCGTGGTCACCGTGCCGGACGTGCCGACCATGCGCACACCGCCGCGCGCGATGTGTTCGGCGATGCCATGTTCGGCGTCGAGCGGCGCCAGTTGCGCATCGACCCGGTCGACCAGGGCGTCGAAAGCCTCCGTCGATAGGGCGCCCGGGCCGTACTCCTCGGCCAGGGTGACCACGCCCAGGGGCAGCGAATGCACGGCGACAGGACCCGTGGGCTGGTTATCCTCCAGCGCCGACCACACCACCTCGGTGCTGCCACCGCCGATATCGAACAGCAGCACGTGGTCGTGGCCGTGGCCGAGCAGGGTGCGGCAACCGTCCAGCGTGAAGCGGGCTTCTTCTTCCGCCGAGATGGGCTCGATGGCGATGCCGGTCTTGGCCGAGACCTTGTCGATGAAGGTGCGGACGTTGGCGGCCCGGCGGCAGGCCTCCGTGGCGACGGCGCGGGTGCGCCGGCAGTTCCACGATCGCAGCTTCTTGGCGCAGACACCCAACGCCGCCACGGTGCGGTCCATGGCGGCGGTGCAGAGTGCATCATTGGTGCCCAGGCCCTCGCCCAGGCGGACGATGCGCGAGAAGCCGTCGACCACGTGAAAGCCGTCCGCCGTCGGCCGCGCCACCAGCAGCCGGCAATTGTTGGTGCCGAGGTCGATGGCGCCATAGGCAGGCCCCGTGGCCATTCCCGTGGCCATTCCCGTGGCCATTCCCGCGGCCGCCCCAGCTGCCGTCCCAGCGGTCCTCGCAGAGTCCGGGCCCGTGGTCCGCCCCGCGTCCCCGTTCCCTCTGTCGTTCGTTCGGCCACCGCCGCGCCCAGACGCGCCGCGGCCCTTGCCATTGCCCCGTGCCATCTCCAGATGTCCTCCCGCCCCGTCATCGCGGAGCTTGGCGTCAGTGTAGCAATTCCCGCGCGCCGGGACAGGGGCAATGTTGCTTGGGGCCGGCAGCGGCCTGGGTGTTGTTGCCCGGGCCCATGCGGTATGTTATAGCGCCGGCCCGGCGTTGATGGCCGTGTTTATGGCCGTATTTATGGCCGTATTTATGGGGCGTAGTTTAACGGTAGAACGAGCGGCTCTGACCCGCTTAGTCCTGGTTCGAATCCAGGCGCCCCAGCCATTCAGAGAGGCCCCCGCAAGACGGCACAGGGGGCCTCTTTGCGTTTCCGCTGGGTGGGAGGGGAAACAGTTTGGATACGGCCGACGTCCAGTGGCGGGAAGACGGCGCGCTGGTCTCGCGAAGGCACGACGATGTCTACTTCCAGGCCGGCGATGGCCTGGCGGAGAGCCGGCACGTGTTCCTCGCCGGCATCGGCGCGCCGGAGGTGTGGCGCGGCAAGGACGATTTTTGCATCGGCGAAACCGGCTTCGGCTGCGGCCTCAACTTCCTTGCCGCTTGGCGGGACTGGGCGGAGATGGCGGGGCCAGGGGCGCGGCTGCATTATGTCGCCGTCGAGGGGGCGCCGCTCGACCTCGACGACATGGCGCGGGCGCTGGCGGGGTTTCCCGAACTGGCTCCGGAGGCGGCGGCGCTCAGGGCTGCCTGGCCTGGGGCCATAGCCGGGTTCCATCGCCTCTGGCTGGCCGCAGGCAGGGTCAGCCTGACGCTTTTGCTGGGTCCTGTGGAGCAGATGCTGGCCGAACTGGCGGCCCCCGTCGACGCCTGGCTGCTCGACGGTTTCGCGCCGAAACGCAATCCGGAGATGTGGAGCGCCCAGGTGATGGCCCAGGTGGCACGGCTGTCGCGGCCGGGCACCCGTGTTGCCGCCTTCAGCGCCGCCGGCGACGTCCGGCGCGGTCTCGCCGGCGTCGGGTTCGAGATGCAAAAGCGCCCCGGCCCTGGCGCCAGGCGGGAATGCCTGGCCGGAGCTATGGCCGGAGCTATGGCCGGGGCTATGGCCGGCCCGGGTGACGCGGCGCCATCGGCGCTACCACCCTGGTTCGCACCGCCCGCGCCCGTCGACGGACCCGTCGCGGTTATCGGTGCCGGCATCGCCGGCAGTGCCGTGGTCGCGGCGCTTGGGCGTCGCGGGCGTGAGGTTACAATTGTCGACGCCCAGCCAGACCTGAGCGATGCGGCGTCGGGCAACCCGCTGGCCGGCATCACGCCCCGGCTGACCCGGCGGCCCAGCCCCTATGGCCGCTTCCACGCCCGCGCCTACCTGCACGCGGTGCGCCGCTACGATGCCCTGGACAGCGCTGGCCGGGATGTCTGGCGCGGCCGGCGCGGCGCCTTCCTGGGAGCTCGTGACGGGGCCGAGGAGCGGCGTCTCGCCGAGATCAAGGCCGCCGTCGACTGGCCGAAAAGCGAAATGGTTTTCGTCGATGCGACCGAGGCATCCCAGCGGACGGGCGTCGACATTCCGTGGGGTGGTCTCTGGTTCGGCGGCGGCGGCTCGCTGGCGCCGGAAGCGGTCTGCGCCGCATTGGCCGATGGGGCGGCCCGATTGACGGCCGAGGTCACGGGGCTTGAGGCGACGGCTGATGGCTGGCGTCTGCTCGACGCCGACCGGGCGACGGTTATCGAGGCAGCCTGCGTGGTCATCGCCGGCGGCCCGGCGAGCCGCCGGCTGCTGACGGACCTGGCGCCGCCGCTCTACGCCAAGCGCGGCCAGATCAGCTTGCTGGCGCCGGGAGAGAACAGCCGGGCGCTGGCGGTGGGGCTCTCGTTCGGCGGCTACCTGAGCCCGCCGGTGGCCGAGACGCCCGACGGCCGGCGCCACGTGCTGGGCGCCAGCTACGCCCGCCTGGATGACCCCGATGCGGTGGCCTGGCGGACACTGAGTACCGACGACCAGGTCGATTGCCTGGCCGGGCTGGCCGAATACGCGCCCGGACTCGCGGCCGATTTCGCCGCGGCGCCGCTGGTCGGTCGGGCGGCGCTTCGGGCGACCACGCCGGATCATCTGCCGCTGGCCGGACCGGTGCCGGACGCCGCGGCCTTCCGCCGCGACTATGCCGACCTGCGCCACGGCCGGCCGTGGTCAAACTATGGACCGGCGCCCTATGCCAGGGGGCTCTACGTGTTGGCCGGTCTGGGCTCGCGCGGTTTCCAGGCGGGCCCGCTGGCCGCCGAGGCGCTGGCCGACCAGATCACGGGCACGCCCTCGGTGCTGGAAGCGTCGTTGTTGGCGGCTATCCATCCCGGGCGGTTCGTGGTCCGGGCGCTCAAGCGCGCCCGAGGGCGACGGAGCCAGGCGGGCTAGTTCAATCGCTCGGCCAGCAGGTCGATGACCTGCTGATCATTCCAGTGCACGCCGGCATTTGCGCCACTGAACAGGGCGACAGAGATCACGTGATCGACGACGTCGCCCTGGCCGAACGGCAGCCGGACACAGAGTTGTCGGCCAATATTCTCGGTTCGGCCGACGAATTCGGTTACCAGGTAGAGTGGCCGCGCCTGTTGGAAGACGCGCTCGTACCCCGTACTGCGGCCGTCGTACTTGGGATAACGATGCAACAACGTTGGCGCTTCCCGGGTGAAGTCTTTTCCGAAGACCGTGGTCAGGCCCGTGCCCCAGAAAACGTAGCGGTATGCCTCGGCGTTGGCGGAGGTACCGACGACGGCGGTATAGGGAAGCAGCGACGGTTCGATCCCCAGCAAGCGGTCGATGGACCAGGCCGGCATCGCGGCATCGTCTCGCCAGCCGTCCCACGCGCGCCGAACCTGGATCAGGGGCGGGGCATCGATGTCAGATTCTTCGACCCATTGGCGACGCGGTTCGAGAGACTGATCGTGCACGGGAATTCTCCGGGCGGTTCCTGGTCAGGGAGTTGAAGCGGGGTCGGTGACCAGGTCCTTGTAGGCGTGCCAACTGGCGTGGCCGATCAGGGGCAGGGTGACGGCGAGGCCGATCAGCGCGGTCGCGATGCCGGCCGCGGTGACCACCAGGATGATCACCCCCCACAGCAGCATGGGCCTGAAGTTGGCGGCGACGGCGAACGTCGAGATCAGGATCGAGGGCACGAAGTCGCCGTTCTGGTCGAGGATCAGTTGCGGCGACACCGCACCCGTCATGAACGCGAACAATGCCATGACGCCGCCGACCAGCGTGCCGACCGTGAGGAACACCAGACCCTCCTCGCTGAACAGCGTGGTGTTCAACAGCCCCTGCATCGTCGGCGAGGTGTGCGGGAAGGCGATGGCGTAGATCAACGCCGCCAGGCGCAGCCAGATGATCATGTAGAAGACGAAGGCCAGGCCGGTGCCGAGCAGCCGCGCCGGGTTCTGGCGCCAGGCCATCAGCGCCGCGCCGAAGCTGGGCCGTTCGCCGCGTTCAAGCCGGCGGCTGATCTGGTAGAAGCCGACCGCCAGCGCCGGCGACGCCAGGAAGAACCCGGCCAGCAGCGGCGCGATCAGGTATCCCGCGTCCAGCTGATAGGCCAGTCCGGTGACCGCGTAGCCGGCGACCACGAACAGCAGGCCGAGGGTAAGGCTGATCGGCCAGGCTCGGCGCAGGTCGCGCCAGCCGGCGGCCAGCCACAGCCAGGGCTGGTCGAGCGAGACCGTCTTGATACGGTCGGCGTAGGGCAGCAGGCTTTGCGGTTTGGCCCCGGACCTGACGTGAGGCTTGGCCTCGGCATGGGGCGCGCTGGCGGGCGTGTCGTGCATGGACCGGCTCCGGTGACGAGGGAACGGAGCGTCAGTCTAGCCGAATTCCCATGCCGGCGGGAACTAGGGGCGAGAACCAGGGGCGGGAACCAGGGGTGGGACGATCAGCCGGCCAGGCCGGCCTGCTGCACGCGGGCGTGCGCGAACATGGTCTTGATCATGGAATGCAGGCCGTTGGTGCGGCTCGGGCTGAGGTGCTCGTCGAGGCCGATGCCGGCGATGAATTCGGGCGGCGTAGCCAGGATGTCCTCGGGCCGGCGGTCGCTGTAGACCCTGAGCAGGATGGCGATCAGGCCGGAAACGATGGCGGCGTCGGAGATGGCATGGAAACGGATCAGCTCACCCATGGCCTCCGGCACCAGCCAGACTTGCGACTGGCAGCCCTCGACCTTGTAGGTATCGACCATCCAGTCCTCGGGGAACGCCGGCAGTTTCTTACCCAGGTCGATGATGTAGCGGTAGCGGTCCATCCAGTCGTCGAAGTACTGGAAATCCTCGATCAGTTCCGCCTGAACCTCGGCGATGCCGGGGCCGCTTTCCGGGGTCGTGCCGTCGGGCATGGTCGATCCTCGTATCCAGGCCTCGTATCCAGGCCTCGTATCCAGGCCTCGTATCAAGGCCTCGTATCCAGGCCTCGTATCCAGGCCTCGTGTCCAGGCCTCGTGTTCAGAGGGATAGATAATAGCCGCGGCGGGGAATATCCAGGGTCAAGCGCAACGGAATGAGCGGAATCGGGATTTCGGTGCTCCGGGCTTGCGTTCGCCAGCCTGCACGCTATGTAATGGCCATGATGATATCGGTTGCCGGAGCGTGATCGTCATGAACGGCCATGATCAGTTGGCGAAGTACACCATCGGGGCGCAGGTGAAGCACCGGGTCTACGGATTCCGCGGCGTCATCTTTGACGTCGATCCCGAATTCGCCAACACCGATGAATGGTGGGAGAGCATCCCCGAGAACGTGCGTCCGCGTAAGGACCAGCCGTTCTACCACCTGTTCGCCGAAACGCCCGAGAAGTCGCCCTACATCGCCTACGTGTCGGAGCAGAACCTGGTGCCCGACGAGGACGACGAGCCGATCAGCCATCCGGATATCTACGATTATTTCGAAGACATGCAGGACGGCATCTACGTGCCGCGCCAAAAAGCGAACTGATTCAGGCGAACTAGGCCGCCCAGCGTCCTCCGACATGCGACACGCCGCCACCAGATGACCGTACGGTGGGCGACGGTGGAATCCGTTGCGTACCGATCGCGAGGGGCTGAGCATGGTTGGCCTTCGACGAAAACTCCTGCCTATTGGGCCGTTGTGGCGCCAATGGATTTGTAGCAATCCCTCTTTTCCGCCAGCGTCTGGTCCACCGGCGTGACCACCACCTTGTCGTCCGCATCCGGATCGGGGGAAAGCTCATAGACGATGGCAACCGTATCCACTGGATCGTTCTCCGGCCGGGTGACGTGGATTACCAGGTTGACCGGTCCGGCCTTCAGGGTCTCGGCATCGACCTTGAAACGGCTGCCCAGCGACTGTATCCCGTGCGACGCGTTGTCGAAGCCGAGCTTGTTCCAGATGCCGGCCTCCTGCGCCTGATCGGGAAGCAGGAACGAGAAGCGGCCCAGGTCCTCGGTCCAGTTTTCCGTCCAACTGCCTTCGCTGTGCTCCACGTGCTGGCCGTCAACCCAGCGGTCACGGGTCCAACTGACGGTCAGTTCCCATTCCGCCCACAGGTCATAGATGGCATATCGGTAGGGCGCGATACGTCGCCCCTGGTGGTCCTCCAGGAAGACGGCCTGGAAGGTGCCGTTGCCCGGCGCGTCCTTGATCTTGGTGCTGACAATAAGCCCGTCATCGCCGAGAGCGGCGCCGGCGGCCAGCGCCACGTCGCCGACGGTGTTCTCCACCTTGTCGTCGTCGTCGATGGGGTCGTCGGCGTTTTCGGGACCGGCGGACGCATCACCGCCGCCGGCGAAGGGATTGCTGCCACCACCGCCCAGGCCGAGCAGACCGCCGACGGCGCCGATCACCGCGTCCTGGGCCTTCTCCTTGAGGCGCGCGCCGGAACCGACCTCGCCGTTCGGCCCCACCAGAACGGCTTGCTTGGCCGGTGGTTCGAGGCATTTGTTGCCAGACGGCGGGCACAGCTCAATGCAATCCTCGTAGAGTTCCAGGGTGGCCTCGAAGTTGCGGCGTGTGATCTCGATTTCACCTTCCAATTTTTCGGCTTCGCGCTCCAGTCCGTCGATATCCTCCAGGGACGCCGGCACATAGCCACCGTAGGGTTGTCCAATGGTTTGCAGCAGATTGTCCCGACGTATCCGCTCGATCTCGTTGCGTACCGCCTGCAAGCGAATCTGGCGCACCCGCGCCCATTCGGGCAGCACATTCAGGCGCTCGGCCAGCTTGGCGCAACGGAAACAGACAGCCGGATAAGGTCCTTGCCAGGGGAAGTTCACGGCCAGAATTTCCGGAACGGGGGGCGGTGCGCCGCCGGTTTCCGGCCGCACGCCGGCGGGTGGAAGGCCGCCGGCTGTTTGGGCTTCCGTGCCCGTGCATTGGTTCTCGCATTGCCTGAGGGTGCTCTGATAGTAGTCGGCCAGGGCTTCGTACTGGGCGATCTGTTGGCGCAGGAATTCCGCGAATTCCTCCGCCGCGTCCATGAGCTGGACGTTATGTCCGATCAATTTCGCGGCTTCTTCGTCCGACAATCCCCCTTCGCCAAGGCCATCCTGGACAAAACGGAGATAGGCGCGCCATTTCGCGATTTTACGCCGGTTGACCTCGCGATGGAAACGCAGCGCCAGCAGTTCGCTCATGGTTGCGTTGTATTGATTGGCCAATTCGGCGCAGGGCTCACACGGGCTCTGATAATCCTGCCATCCGATTTCGACGATTCCGATCAGCGAGGGGCGAAGGGTCCTTCCGCCGTTATCGACCGGATCCCATCCGCGGTGCGCCGGGTCTTCGGTCAGGGCCGCCGCATCGGCCCGTAAATCGGCGCCGCCGAGGGTCGCCAGCAGCGCAATTAGGAGAACCAAGATCAAGCATCGGCGGAACGTCGGCCGGATCACCATTGTCTCCCCCCAATGCAGAACGCCGAATTGGCGCGGCACAAATCACGCGGTGTCGGGTACGATGACTGGCGAGCCTACCACATTTGGGGGCGCCCGACCGCTAATCCATCGCCGTGCCATCGTGTCCGCCATACAGGCAGACAAGACGGTAGACCATGCCCATGAATTTCTGATCAATTTCCGCTCTTGGCACAACTCGGACACTCAGACTGGTCGTGGGTGACGGCGGCAAGCCGCCGTTGAGCGGACTTCAAGCGTAAAAGTGTGGTTACCGGATTTCGAGCGCTACTCCGGAGGCGTCGGCCGCCCGCTTACTTGGTGGCCACGTATTCCAGGTAGCGGGTGACCGAGAATTCCAGTTCCGGCTGCGGCTTGGTGAACTTGACGCCCATGAAGTCGTCGCCAAGGCGGGCCACCTGGGCGTGGCCGCGGTATTCCTCGGTCTCGCCTTCCTTATGGACCTCGATGACGAATTCGAAGTACTGGTTCACCTTGGTGGCATCGTCGTTGTAGTCGTTGACGCACATGCCGCCCATGGAGAGGTCACCCAAGGGGAATTCCTCGCCGTAGATGCGGACCTTTTCGTCGGACGCGCGGAAGCGCTCGTGCTCTCGCCCGCCGTCGTCGCCGCCTTTCTTCTTGCCGAATCCGAAGATCATTTGACCCCACTCCCGATCGGCGGGGATTGTCTCACGTCGCGGAAACCTTGTCCATTAGTCGGTCGAGCAGGCGTTCGCACTGGTCGATCTGCTCCAAGTCGATGAATTCGTTGGGTTTGTGGGCCTGGTCGATGAACCCGGGGCCGCACACCACGGCGGGGATGCCGGCGCGTTTCTGGAACAGGCCGGCCTCGGTGCCGAAGGCCACCTTGGCGTGGTCGTTGCGCTCGGCCAGCGCCTTGACGAAGGTCACGACCTCTTCGTCCGCGCCCGTGTCGAGCCCTGGCATGTCGTTGTAGCAGTCGATGGTGATGCCGGTGTCGGGCTGGATGGCCTGCATCATGGGCTCCAGGACGTCCGCCGCGTGGGCCTTGATTTCGGCCTCGATGGTGTCCGGGTCGTCCTCGCCGATGTAGCGGAATTCGGCCTCGAAGTGGCAATCCAGCGGCACGATGTTGAGGGCCGAGCCGCCCTCGATGGTGCCCACGTGGACGGTGGTGTGGGCGACGTCGTAAAGCTCGTCGCGCGCACCTTCAGCCTGCAGCCGGCGCGCCATGCCCTTCATGTGGGCGATCAGCTCGGCCGCGTACTCGATGGCGTTGACGCCGTCGGGCGCCAGCGAGGAGTGGGCGGAGAAGCCGCGGACGTTGACATTGTAGCTGCGCTTGCCCTTGTGGCCGATGGTAACCTGCATGCCGGTGGGCTCGCCGATGATGGCCATGGCCGGCTTGATCGGCATGTCCTTGAGCTTCTCGATCAGCGAACGCACGCCGATGCAGCCGATCTCCTCGTCGAATGAGAAGGCGAGGTGGAGCGGTGTTACCAACCCGCGCTCGATAAACTGCGGCAGCTTGGCCAGCGTGATGGCGATGAAGCTCTTCATGTCCGACGTGCCGCGGCCGTAGAGCCGTCCGTCCTTCTCGGTCACCGTGAACGGGTCGGTCGCCCAGTCCTGGCCGTCCACCGGCACCACGTCGGTGTGGCCGGACAGCATGATGCCCGATTTATCTTGCGGGCCGACGGTGGCGTAGAGGTTCGCCTTGGTGCCCTCGTCGTTGTGCACCAGCATGCTCTCGACGCCCAGATCCTGCAGGTAACCCTGCACGAAGGCCATGAGTTCCAGGTTGGAGTTGCGGCTGGTGGTGTCGAAACCGATGAGGCGGCCAATGAGGTCGAGGGATTTGGCGTCGGGCATGGGAGGTCCGCGTGTTGGTGGCAATGAAGGCCGGGCACGCTACGCCATCTCCCGCGGCTCGTCGAGAGCGCGAATTGACGGCCGGGCCCCAGTCTGCAACGTATTCCGCAACGTTTCGCCGACATGGTCGGCCATGAGGAGGAACCATGGACGCAGCCGCCATCGAACGCATGCGCGAAATCATGGTCGGAAGCCGGGCCCAGCAGTTCGACTTCCTGAAGCATTTGGTGCGCCTGCCGTCGGAGAATCCGCCAGGCCAGGGCGCCGCGCACGCCGAACACACCGGCCTTTTACTGGAGGACCTGGGGTTCCAGGTCGAACGCCACCCGGTGCCGCCGGAGCTCTGCGAGCGCCGTGGCGTCGCCAGCATCATCAACCTGGTGGTCCGGCATCGCTTCGGCGACGGCCCGGTGCTGGCGCTGCAGGCCAACGGCGATACGGCGCCGGCGGGCAAGGGCTGGAAGCACGACGCCTTCGGTGCCAGCATTGAGGACGGCGTCATGTACGGCCGCGGCGCCGTCGCCTCCAAGGGCGACATCGCCGCCTTCGCCTTCGCCGCCCATGCCCTGGTCGAGGCGGCGCCCGACGGCCTTGCCGGGACGCTGGAACTGCACATCACCTACGACGGCGAAAGCGGCGGCCGGCTGGGCCCTGAATGGCTGTTGGACAACGAAGTGGTGGCGCCCGACATGGTCATCGGCGGCGGCCTGACCCACGCCATCGTCACCCATTCGAACGGCTACATGCAGTTGGACGTGGAACTGCGCGGCCTGTCCGCGCCGGCGTTCCGGTCCGAAGACGGCCGGGACGCGCTGGAGGTGGCGTCCAAGCTGATGACGACGCTCTATGGGCTCCGGCTCGGCTACGCCAACACGGTCTCGGAGGTGCCGGGCTGCGGCTCGCCGAAGCTGTTGATCGGCGGCCTGCAAGGCGGCGGCGGCATCGGCAAGGTGCCGGACAACGTGGTGCTGAACATCGGCCGGCGGCTGATACCGGACGAGGATCCGGAAGCCGTCGAGCGCCAGTTGACCAACGTCATCGGCAACACGGTGGCCAAGACCTCGGGCGTGCTCTGCCGCATCCGCCGGCCACAGATGATGCCGCCGATGACGCCGACCGAGGGCACGCAGCCGATGATCGACGCCTTGAGCCGCCATTGCGAGGCGGTGACCGGCGAGGCGCCCGGAACCCGAGGCCTGCCGTGGGACGCCGACGGCCGCCACTACGCCCGGCGCGGCATCCCGACGGTGCTTTACGGTGCCGGTCCCGCCGACCCGGCCGGCGCCAACATCGGCGGCGCCGAGGAACACCTGGACCTGGATGACTTGCGCAAGGGGACGGAAGTGGTCGCCCTCGCCATCGCCGATCTGCTGACGCCTCAGTCCTGACCCAGCTCTGAAATCTGATCGTTGATCCAACGATGGACGGCCGCCGGCGAGCGCTCGGCCGGCGCCAGGGCCACGCTGAGCGGCGCCGGCGCGCCCTGGCGGCTGAACACCACGACCTTGATAGAATGTTTGATACCGTAGGACGGCGACTGCCAGCCGTCCTCGATGGTTATCGTCCAGTCTTCGGGCGCCGACCAAAGCACCTGGTATCCGGTCGCGCCGCTGCGCAGCAACATCCGGCCCGGTGCCGAGACTTCGGCGTCGAGACCGCGCGCCAGATGATAGGGCACGCGGATGGCATGTTTGCCCGAGCCCTCGAATCGGTCGTGGATCAGCAGCGTGTGTGCCCCTTTGTCCAGTACCCAGGCGCGCACCGGCGTTATCGGTGGGGTCAGCCGCCGGTAGCCGGAGTGGGCGGCGACCAGGACATCGCGCGCATCGCCGCTGGACCAGCGCCGGACCTCGGGCCGGGCGTCGTCGTGCAAGGTGAACAGCATGGCCGGATCGACGAAGCGGTTGATCTCTGCGCCATCGATCATCGGCGAGTTGTGGCTGACGGTGCCGCGGAACCGGTTCCGCGCCTTCGCGTCGGCGGTATAGAGGTAGGCGCCGCAATCGACGATCAGCGGCTGACCAGCCAGGTGGGCTTCGAACCCCAGGCAATCGTTGTGGCCGTGGCCGCCGCGGCCGGCCATGCCGACCGGGCCGGCGTCGATGAACACGTGGTCGGTGTCGCCGCGCATGACATGGACCCCGGCCTCGGCGAAGCGGCGGGACTGGATGGTCTCGGCGACGCCGTTGGCGGTCGCACGCGGGCCGAACCACCAGAAGGCTTCGGCGTGGGCCCCGCCGGCGCGCCGCTTGAGTGCGTCGTCCTCCAGCACCCGTGCGGCCAGGGCCAGTAGGTAGCGATGGTCGTTCAGGGCCTGGCCGCCGAGCGGCAGCACCCGGCCGTCGTCCGCATCGCCCCAGTCGGGGGCCGAGCCATCGGGTCGGGTGTAGGCCGAAACGAAGCGCGCCATGCCGGCCAGGCGCCCGGCGTAGGCGTCGCCGACATCTTGGCCAGCGGCCTTGCGTGCCGCCGCGGCGACCAGGAACAACTCCATGACCAGCCGGTGGTAGGGGACCGAGCCTTCGAAATCGACGCCGTCGGCGCCTACCTGGACCATGATCTCCTGGTTCAGGTGGCGCCAACCGGTCTCCCGCCAGCGCTGTGTCTCGGGCGTCTCGGCGAGGCCGTGGCCGAGCATCACCAGCGCCGTCAGGTCGGTGATCAGGTGGTTGCCGCCCACGTCCGACCATTCCAGGTGGCGGAAGACGAAATCGCCGTGCAGCACCAACAGGCGCAGCAGGCGTTCACGGAATGCTTCATCCCAGGCTTCCGCCTGATGGAACACACGGGCGAACCAGAGTAGCGCGACGGACCTGAGTGCCACGTCCATGGCGCAGGCCCAATTGACGCCCATGGACGCGGGGTTGGCGTCGTCCCACTCGACGATGATGTCGCGGACCAGCGCCGCGTGGCGGTCGTCCTGGGTCAGCAGGTAGGCCTGGCCGACTGGCAGCAGCCACTGCAGGCGCGACATCTCCCACGGCACCTTGACGTCGCTGGCGGTGCCGAAGCCGCGCAGGTCGAGCCGGTGCGGCGCGATCAGTGGCCAGGCATGGCCGGCCTTGAAATCCCAATGCCAGTCGATCGGCGTCGGCAATGTGGTCGGGCCGGAGCCGAGCAGGTCGACGGTGCGGGCATGCGCCGCCTCGGCCTGAGCCAGCACGCGCCGGTGTTCGTCCGGCAGCAGGCGTTCCAGGGCTGGCGCTGCTGGCGGTGCGGTATCGAACGGCGAGGGAGCGTCTGCCAGATGCCGCCAAGCGCTCTGCAGGTCTGCAACGCCGAGACGGCGGGCCAATGCCCTGCCGACTAGGCGACGCTGGTGTCCCGGAGCAAGCAGAGGCTCCGTGCGCGCGCGGACCAGGCGGGTGGCGAGCCGTGCCGCGCCCTGGGGGCCCATGCGGCGCAGCCGGCGCAGCGCTTCGGCGATGCGTGGAGTCACGTCAGGTGGTCCCTCGGCCGGTCATCATGGGCGCCATTCTACGCACCCGGCGGCGCTTGGCGAGGGGCCAGGCGGTGCCAGGAGATGGAATGGTCGCGGAAAGGCCGCGGCGGTGTTTCCTTTTCAGGCCGGCTGGGGTATTCGGAGCTTGATGACTGGCACGGATTTTTATCGCGATACGCCGATGGCGCCCATGTTCGAGCGCTTCGGCCTGATCGCCATTGATGTGGGCGCGCGCGGCGGTTTCGACCCAGACCTGCTGCCGGCCGCCTGGGCAACGACGGTGATCGGCTTCGAACCCGAGCCGGAAGCCTTCGATAGCCTTAACGCCATGCCGTCGACCCCATGGCGGGCGATCCGGTTGTTGCCTTACGCGGTCGCCGGTCGCGACGGCGAGCGGACATTGCATGTGCCCAGGGACCCGCGTGGGGCATCGCTGCTGCGCCACGATCAGAAGATTGGCCAACGCTTTGGCGTCGAGGACCTATTCGAGATTGCGGAGACCTTCGAGGTTGATACGCGCAGCCTGGACTCGCTGTTTGCCGAGCATGAATTGGACCCGCCACACTATATGAAGCTCGACGTTGAGGGCGCTGAACTGGAGGTGTTGGAAGGAGCGGAGCGACTGCTCGACGACGTGCTGGCCGTCAAACTCGAGGGCGGATTCATGCATTTCCGGCATGAGCAACCGCTGGCTTGGGACCTGATCCGTCATCTGGACCAGCGCGGGTTCGAATTCATGGATATTTTCAACATGCATCGCTGGCGGCGTGGCTCCAGCGTGCCGGCCCCTTACATGCAGCGCCGCGACCCGGCCTTTTCAAAGGGGCAGGCGGCGCAAGCGGACCTGTTGTTTCTGCGGCGCCCGGAAACCCTGGCCGCTGGAAATACCGAGGCACGTATCCGTATCGCACTTCTGGCGGCGACCTTTGGTCAACTCGACCATGCACGCGCGCTGCTGGCGGAGGAAGCGGTGAGTAAATTGCTTGCCGAAGCGATCAACAGCGACCCGTTGGCCGCTCTGGACGCCGCATCGCGCAGATATGGACGCAGCTATGGCTGGAACGCCATTCGGCGGCATCTCCGGGAATTGGTGCCGCTGTTGCGCGCCGTGACCCGCGGCTTGCCCGGCTGATGGCCGAAGACGCCCTGGCCGACAGTCAACCGGTCAGAGGTCTCGGCCGGTTCGCCCCGGCGTTGCCATCCCATTGGGTGCATCCGCTGGCTGGCGTGGTCGGCGGCATTGTCACCGTCGCCCTCTATGCCTGGCGCCCCGAGCACGTCAACGGCATGCAAGCGGGACTGGTCATCGTGGCGTTCTGGGTAACGCTCGGCGGATGCCTCTGGTGGTACGCCAACCGCACCGAGTCCGTGCTTCCCGTGTTCCCGGTATCCCTGGTCATCTATTTCGCTTCATTCCCATTCGCCATCTACCTGTATGGCGTTATCTGGCCGTCCCATATCCCAACGATCTTCCTGGCCTATAGGGCGGATAGCGTGGATGAGTTCGCAGACCTTCGATCATTGATCCTGGCGGTTGCCGGGCTGACGACCTACATCACCGGATTCGTCGTTCTAAGATCGCGGTTGGTGTCTTTCCTTCCGCATTTTTCGTTGCCGCGGCAGTACTCGATCAAGCGCCTACGGATATTGTGTTGGCTTCTGATCGCCGGCCACCTGATTTATGTCGGCTTTCCGGTGGTTCAGCAGATTCCGTCCATCGGTCAATTTTTTCTGCCGATCGGCTACCTGGGATTCGGAATTCTGTTTTACTTTTGGTCGCGAGGCCGCATTGGTCATCTAGAGGCTGCGGCCGCCCTAGTGTGCGTTCTCGTCGGATTGGGTTTGCGCCTGTTAATTCACTGGGGCCTGACTCCTATCGTGGTCTTCGGGCTGTTCTTTTTTTTCGCCTATTACTATGCCTATCGGCGTGCGCCGCTGATCGCCATGGCGCTCGTCGTGGCGACGTTGTTCATGTCCTACGGGGGCGTGCAACTCTATCGTCACATGAAAACGACAGACCTATGGTATGAACGTTCGACCGGGATGGGCGTGCTGTCTGATGCAGTCAACGTGAGCCGCCTCGTCTACTACCTGTGGGTCGCGCCGACGGGCGAGTCTTGGAAAGATCTCCAGCGTCTGAGTTTCCACGAATTTCGGCGGAACAACCTGCGTCCGATCGTCAACCGTCTTGCGTTGCAGCCGCTGATGTCCTTGGTGGCGACGCGATCGCCGGCACAGGTCCCCTATTGGCGTGGCGAGAGCTACAGAGGAATGCTGTCCAACCTCGTGCCGAGGGCGCTCTGGCCGGGTAAACCGCGTGAAATCTGGGGCAATGCCATGGGACAGCGGTATGGGCTTCTGAATCCGAACGACCGCGTTACCTCGGTGAATATCCCGTGGATGATCGAGCTTCTGGCCAATTTCGGTGGTCTGGGTGTGGTCGTCGGCATGCTCGCCATTGGCGGTTTCATGGCGCTGCTCGACCGATTCTTCAATGCCGCGGATATGACGCCGCTGGCCGCGGTGAGTGCCGCCGTGATCGTTACGCCCCTGGCCTACCATGATTCGAACTTTACCCTGATGACAGGAAGCCTGCTTCCGCTGACGGTCTGTATCTATCTCTATTTTCGGTTCGGACTGACCATGAGGACGAACAGATAACGGACACCTGGGGACCTTTTGTGTTGTCATTTCCTGGACCGATGGCCGCTCGGTGCTCCTTGACCATCCGGACCAGCACGCTGAATGCATTGAGTTTGTCTGCAGCCGGCGCTAGACAAACGATCTAAAGGCGATCGTCCGTTCGTTCGCGACAGGAAGAAGAATATCAGTTGATATCCATTCGCCGAGAAATGTCGATTGCCGCGGCCGCGGCGCTTCTGCTTGCCATGTTGTTCTGGCGGCCAGAGCCGGTGACCATTGGTCATGCGCTGCTGGCCAGTGCCGCGACTTGCGTGCTGATGTTGGGTGTCGCGTGGTATTGGCGAAATCGGGATTATCTCGGCTCGCCGATTTTCCCGTTGTCGCTGGCTTTCTATTTCATGTCCTTCATTGTGCCCCTCTACTTCCTGGAATTTGTCTGGGGTGTACAGACCCATATCGGCGTCGCCAACAGGCATGTCTTACCTGTGGGCGAAACTGTTCTGTTGGGACTGAGAATAGACAATATCGCGTATCTCGGCACGAAGTCCGCGCTGTGGATTGTTGTTGCGGGTGTGAGCACTTATGTCGCCGCTTTCGTCATCCTGAGACCGGCGCTCGACCGTGCCTTGCCGCACTTGAAGTTGCCGGAACCGGTAAAACCGAATCGTCCAGCGCTTCTTCTTTGGGCGCTGGCCGCCGTTGCCCTGGCGATCGATTTACTGCCGGCGTTTTCGTCGATTCCGAGCCTTGGCCAGTTGTTCAAGCCGATCGGATATGTGGTGTTCGGCGGCTTCCTGCTGCTTTGGTACGCGAAACGGATACCTGGATGGCACGCCCTGTTGGGGATCGTCACGATCATGACGGCGTTCGCGTCAAGCCTCCTGAGCCATTGGGGGCTGACGCCGATCATGTATCTGGGCGTGCTGTATATTCTGATTCATTTAAGATCGAGGAAGAAGGTTCCCATCATCCCGGTCGTCCTGCTTGCGCTGGTGTTCGGCGTCTTCTATTCCGGCATCCAGTATTACCGGCATATCATCACCGACGAGAAACTCGTCCAGCAGTTGGAAGAGCCGACGTTCGTCGGACACCTGACCAATCTCGGTCGCATCATCGGCCACCAATGGATCGGTTCACGAAAGCATCTCAGCGAAACCGCGGGTTTGCGCATCAAGTCGGAGGGCTTAGCGTCGCTTCGGCCATCCTTGCGCCGAGTGGCCTTGTTGCCGCTGTTGTCCCATGTGGCCGCGCAGTCGCCATCCACGGTGCCGTACTGGGAAGGTCATTCCTATCGCAACCTAGGAGCCAATTTCATTCCGCGCATTTTGTGGCCGGGCAAACCCGAGGAGCGCTTCGGAAATTCATTCGGCCATCGGTATGACCTGATCAATCCAAAGGACGACGTAACCGCCGTCAACATCCCCTGGCTGGTGGAACTGTTCGCCAACTTTGGGGTCTCGGGTGTGATGATTGGCATGGCCTTTTTCGGGGCCTTGATGGCTATCCTGGATCGGGTGTTGAACGCTGTTCGAATGGCACCACTGGAATCGGCCATCGGACTGGCGGTATTTCTTCCCTTGTTCTTTCAAGAATCGAATTTCACGGTGGTGGCCGGCCACACGGGGCCGCTGATCGTCTTATTTTATTTGTTCTTTCGGTTCGGTCTCGTCGCACAATTTTCGCCGCAGTCCGATGCGGCCATGGATTTGGGTGCGGCGACGGCATCAGTGCCGGGTTCGGCGCGAGGTTCGGCGCGAGGTTCGGGGGCGGACGAGGGGGGGCCGAGATCCGTTGCGATGCTGCTCCCTGGCGACAATCTGGAACGGCGCCGGTCGCTGATCTGGATCGCTGTCCTGACGATCGCCGCTGCAGCCTCGGCGGCCATTTTGCGACCGGCCTACATGTCGGTCACGCAGGCGGAGGCGGTGGTGGTCTTTATCACGGTTCTCGGTGCGACGGCGGCTTGGTACAGATCCTGCAAAGGGTGCTTCGGCTTGCCTCTGTTCCCGGTCTCGCTGATCTTCTACGTTCTGACCTTCATTGCTCCGTTCTATTTATTGCCCTTCCTATGGCCATCGACGGGAGAGCCCGTGATTCTGCTCGGTTTCGTGGCACCTGATCGATACTACCTGGGAACGACAGCGGCGTTGCTTATGGTGCTGATTGGGGTCGTCGGGTATGTGCTCGGATTCATGCCAGCACGGACACTGGTGTTCGATCGCATGCCACGCATGAAGTTGCCTGAGGTTTACTCGGATCGACGACTCATTCTATTGCTCTGGGGGTTGCTCGGTGGGCACCTGATTTACGTCTTCGTTTCCTTCGTCGCGTACATTCCGTCCGTCGGACAGTTTCTTCAGCCGGCCGGTTATGTCGCATTCGGCATGTTCTTCCTGCTTTGGGTGCGTGGTCGTCTGAGTCCCATGCAGGCGGCGCTGGTGTTTCTGGTCGCCTTGCCGGCGGTGCTGGTCGACAGTTTCCTGGACTGGCTGATTACGCCGATCATGCTGATGGGGATTTTCTTCGTTCTGGTCTACTACCACAATTTCCAGCGCGCTCCTCTCATGGTCATGCTGGTCGCCGTGGCGTTTCTGTTCGCCACCTACACCGGCATCCAGTTCTATCGGGTCATTGAGAAGAACGAGAACTGGGTCCAGCAACAGGGCCAGCTGGGTACCGGAACGCGTATCGCCAACTTCGGCAAGCTGCTGGTTCACATCTGGTTCGAGCCTGGCGGCGAGGACTGGCGCATGTTCGACGAGTTCAAGATCAAGGTGAAGGGATTGGAGGCGACGCGCCCCATTGCCAAGCGGATGTCGTTGCTGCCGTTATTGTCGCACGTCACCAATCAGACGCCGGAAAATGTCCCCTATTGGAGCGGCGATACGTACCGTAATTTGTTCGTCAGCATCATCCCCAGGGTGCTTTGGCCCGGAAAGCCGCAGGAGCGCCTCGGCAACGAGTTCGGCCATCGCTACAGTCTGATCGCCGATGACGACACGAGCACGTCAGTCAACATCCCATGGCTGGTGGAGTTCTATGCCAATTTTGGATCGGTCGGGGTGTTCTGGGGAATGTTCCTGGTCGGCATCTTCATGGCGGCCATCGACCGGTTCTTCAATGCGCCCGGCATGCGGGGGCTGGAGGTGATCGTCGGCTTGGCGGTCATTTTCCCATTGGTCTATCAGGAATCCAATTTCACGGTGATGACTGGCAGCCTGCTGCCCTTGGCGCTCAGTTTTTGGCTCTATTTTCGAATAGGTCTGACGGTGGGCGAGCGTTCAGGAGTCGTGGCGACAGCCAACGCCTGAGACGTAGTCAGGCCGGCACGCCGCCTAGATTTCGGTAGGCTGCGACCGCACGATCGCCGTAATCCCGCCAACTGAACCCGGTCTGTGCAGCGGTGCGTGCCGCCTCGCCCATGGCGCGGCGTCGGTCGGCATCGGCGGTCAGTGTAGCCAGTGCCTCCGCCAGGGCCGTCGCGTCACCGGCTGGAACCAGCAAGCCCCGGTCGCCGCTGCCGATCGCCTCGGCGCCGCCGGCGGCATCGGTGGTGACCAGCGGCAGCCCCGCCGCCATCGCTTGCAGCAGCACCAGGGCGAAGCCTTCCTCCAATGACGGCAGGCAGAAGATGTCGGCCTCGGCGTAGATGGCGGGCAGGGCATTGCCCGGGACAGGACCGGTGACCGTCACGCCCTCGCCACCCTCGGCCGCCAGGATGTCCTCGATCCCGGATTCCAGTGGCCCAACGATGTGCAGTTCGGCCGCCCCTTCGAGCCTCCGGAAAGCGCGCAACAGGTGCGGCACGCCCTTGCGCAGGCCGACCCGGCCGACGAACAGGATACGCGGCTTGTCGCGGCGGGGCCGTTCTGCTGGCGGCTGGAACCGAGCGAGGTCGACGCCATAGGGATTGACGATCAGCTTCTCCGGCGGAATGCCGCGCTCGATGAAGGTCTGGGCGGCGAAACTTGTCGGCACGGTGATGGCATCGGCGGCGTCGTACTCCGCCAGTTCGCGCTCGATCATGCGCGGGTCGGCGAGGTCCGGCGTCAGGCCGAAGGCCTCGTACTCGTTTCGCAGCACCTCGGTCTGGTGGGCGATGTGGCTGGAGCCGCGCTCGACCACCACCTTGACGCCTTCGGCCTGCGCCGGATGGATGGCTTCAAGCAGGGCCGAGCTCCAGCCCACCAGGACGTCTGTTTCGGCGATACCGGCTTTCAATGCGAAGCGTCCGAAGGCCTCGGCGATGGCCACGTCCGGCTTGCCGCCGACGCCAAAGCGGTCCCAGACGCGCCGCCTCAGTTCCAGCAGCGGCGACGTGCGCAGCTTGATCCCGGGGGCCAGGAAGCGCCGCGCCACCGGCGCCGGATAGGTGGTCAGCAGCCGCGATAGCACGCCGGCGCGCTGCAGCTCGTTCGCCAGGTCGAAGCCGTGGTAGCGGCCATGCACGGAGACGACGACCCTCATGGCCGGCCCTCCGCCGCGGCACGTTCGAGAACGCCGGCCAGGACGCCGGCCTGTGACTCCCAGGTGTACGGTCGAAAGGCACCAGACGTCACCGACATCTCGCGGGTGAAGGCGCTGTCCAGGGCATCGGCCAAGTCACCATCGGATACACAATTGAGCAGAACAGCGCCGGTCTTGCGGGCGATATCCGTCACCTCCGGTACATCCTCCGGGAAGCAGATGACCGGACGGGCGGCACTCAGCAGTTCGAACACTTTGTGATGGAAGATGCTGCGGGACGACGGGGCGCGGATGTAGGCGTTGGCGGTTGCCGCCAACTGGCGCCTACGCAGCTCGTCGAGCGGCAGGAAGTCGTCGATGACGACGTCAGCCAGGCCGTCGAGCGCGGTCGCGGCGTGGCGCACGAGCGATGCGTCGCCGCCGGCGTAGGCGAAGCGGAAGGGTTCGCCCGGGTGCGCGCGCCGCCATTCCGCGAGCACGCCCAGAAAGGTTTCGAGCCGACGTTCGTCGTAGACGCTGCCGGTCATCAACAGCGTCGGCGGCGCGTCTGGGGGGGCATCGGATACGTCCAGCATTTCGGTGGCCAGGCCCGAGTAGACGACGGTCTTGGGCTGGTCGAACCAGGGCGCCGCGCGCCGGGAATGGGCGTCGGAAAACGTCGTCATGGCGGCGGCGTCGCGGTAGCGGCCGGCCAGGATGCGGCGGAAACCGGTGGGAATGAAGATATCCCACGGGTCCTTGAAATCGGCCACCCAGGGGCACTTGCAGGCGGCCGCGGTCATGCGGCCGATGTTCCAGGCGTCGGTGTTGCCGAAGCAGGCCCAGACCACGTCCGGTCCGAAGTTTTCGCGCAAGGCTGGAACATAAGCGCGGGCAGCGTCGGTCCAGTCGGTAAACACGCCGCTGTTGAGCATGTAGGAAACGCCGATCATGGCCTGGCGCAGGCCGCCCGGCACGCCGCCCGTGCGCATGCCGGGAAGGTAGGGGGCGTGGCGCGGATGGACGGCGATATGGAAAGGCCGGGTCCAGTCGTGGCCGGCCAGTGCCTCGGCAAGGCCTTCAAGCGGCGTTCCGGTCTCGCCCGTGCCGTCGGTGCTGGTCAGCAGCACCACCTGGTGGCCGAGGCTGGCCATGGCATGGGCCAGGCGGGCGACACGTTGACCGCCGATGGTCGGTGCCTGGGGTGGCACGTGGTTGACGAAGACGGCGCGCATGCCCGTTTGGCCGACCCCGTTCAGTGGACGGCCAGCGCCGGCAGCTTCGGCGTGGCGCGGGCGCGCTCCACAAAGTGCCGTTGCCAGGCTTCGGCCATGACCGGCTTCCAGACGGTCCATGCGAGGTGGCTCTCGCCGGCCTCGAGGCGCGCCATCACCCGGTCCCACCAACCGGTGCGCCAGTAGCCGCGCTGGCGGAAGGCCGGGTCGGCGAAAGTGTCGCGGGCGAGGGACCGCAGACCGTTCTTGAACCACAGATCCTGCGGCGGCAGGAAGCCCTGCTTGTTCCAGCGCTCTCGGATGGTGTCGGGCAGCGTGCCGTTCAGCGAGCGGCGGATCAGCCGCTTGGTTTCCGGTCCACCCATCAGCTGGCGTGGACCGAGCGACAGCGCGAATTCGGCGATGCGGTGGTCGCAGAAGGGCAGGCGGGTTTCGCGCGAATGCGCCATGGAATTGCGGTCGCCGTAGCGCAGCAGGGTCGGCAGGTGGCTCTTGAAGCTGTCGTCATAGAGGGCCGCCGTCAGGGCGTGGAAGCGCTGCTCGCGGACCATCGCCGCCTCGGCCTTCATCTTGTTCGCCAGCCCGAAGTCGACGCCGAACAGCAGATTCGATCCCTTGCCGGTCATCTGGGCAATGGGCCAGGAGAGGCTCAAGGGCAGACCGGCCTTCAGGCTTTCGCTCTTGCCGGCCAGCGCCAGTGGATAGCGGTCCTGGATGGCGCGGCGCTCGGCTTCGCGGTCGCCCGTATCGCCGGTTTCGTCGAGGGCCGTCATGTAGGGTCGGAAGTACTGCTCGTACCCGCCCAGCAACTCGTCCGCGCCCTGGCCGTCGAGCAGCACCGTGATGCCGTTCTGCTTGGCCAGCTTGAAGACGCAATATTGCGCGTACTGGCTGGTCGAACCGGTCGGCAGCTCGTTGGTCCAGGCGAAGTCCTGGAGATCGTCGAGGAAGCCTTCGGCGGAGGGTTCGGTGACGTGCGAGGTCGAGCGGGTGGCGTCGACCACGATATCGGCATACTCGCCCTCGTCGGCGGCGGTGCCGGGGAAGCGGCCGGTGAACACGTGGTAATCCGGGTCGTCGCCCAATATTTCGCGGGCCAGGCAGACGATGGCGCTGGAATCCAGCCCGCCCGACAGGCACGAACCCAGCGGCACGTCCGAGCGCATGCGAATCTTCACCGAGTTGGCCAGCAGCTCGCGGAATTGCGCCAGCACGTCATCGTCCGAAAGCTTGGCCGCATCGGCGTCCGGCTCCACGTCCCAGTAGCTCTCGACCTTGTAGTCTAGCGTCTCCAGGTCGATGACCAGCATCTCGCCAGGCAGCAATTGCTCGACATCCGCGAAGACGGTGGCGCGGGCATCGTCGAGGCCCATGCGCGGCTGGTGCAGGAAGCGCAGCAGCGCCAGGTCGTCGACTTGCGCCTCCGCGCCCTCCAGCACGAACAGCGCCTTGTATTCGGACGAAAACGCGATGTAGTCCCGATGCACCCGGTAGACGAACGGCTTCTCGCCGAAGCGGTCGCGGGCACAGAACAGACGGTTCTTCTCGGCGTCGTAGAGCGCGAACGAGAACATGCCGTTGAAGGCCTGCAGGCAGTCCGTGCCCCATTGCCGGTAGGCCTGCAGCAGCACTTCCGAATCGCTCTTGGACTGGAAGTTGACGCCCTCGCGCTTCAGCTGCTCGCCGACCTCGATGTAGTTGTAGATCTCGCCGTTGTAGGTCAGCACCAGATTACCGGACGGGTCCGACATGGGCTGCGCGCCCGCCGGCGTCGGGTCGATGATGGCGAGCCGGCGATGGCCGAGCACCACGCGGCCGTCGTCGGACCGCCACTGGCCCTCGCCGTCCGGGCCGCGGTGGGCCTGGATATCGGTCATGGCCTGGACGGCTGCCGGATTGACCGGGCGCCGGCCGACGATGCCGGCTATGCCGCACATGCGTTTGGCTGCTTCTGGTCGGTGGATGCTGACATGGTCGTCATTTACCTTGTTCCAGGGGCCGTCTAAAGGGATAAATTCGCGCCGCCCGCGAAACGGAACCCGGACCAATGGCCGACACGCCGCGCATCCTCTTCATCGGCGACCTCAACTACTACTCCAAGGGGGCATCGCGCCTGCGCGCCGTGGAGCGCCTGGGCGCCGAGGTCCGCGCCCTCTCCCACGCCGCCCTGGGCGATGCCGATCGCGGCTACGTGCCGCCGACGCTGGCCTTCCGCATCGGCTGGAAGCTGGGTTTTCATCTCGACAGCGAAGGCGTCAACGCCGAAGCCCTCGCCGCCGCCCAAGACTTCAGGCCGAACGTGGTGTGGATCGAAAAGGGCAACATGATACGCCCGGCAACGCTGGCCCGTATCCACGCGTTGGCACCCGGCGCTGTCATCTGTTCCTACACCGACGACGACATGTTCAACCGCCTCAACCACACCTGGTTCTACCGCCGGGGCCTGAAGCACTACGACATCGTCTTCTCCACCAAGTCCTTCAACGCCAACGCCGACGAACTGCCGGCGCTGGGGGCCAGGCGCGTCATCCTGGTCGACAAGGCCTATGATGCCGAACAGCACTACCCCATCGACATCACCGACGAAGAACGCCGCGCCTATGGCGCCGACGCCGGCTTCATCGGCAGCTTCGAGGCCGAGCGCGCGGAGACCATGGCGCACCTGGCCCGCGCCGGCATCCAGGTGCGCATCTGGGGCAACGGCTGGGACGGCTTTAATCCCGGCATTGAGACCCTGACCGTGGAGCGTGCACCCCTGATGAACACGCCCGACGATGCGCGCTACACCAAGGGCATCCGCGCCACCACCATCAACCTGGGTTTCCTGCGCAAGGAAAACCGCGACCTGCAAACCGACCGCAGCGTCGAAATCCCGGCCTGCGGCGCCTTCATGCTGGCCGAGTGGTCGGAGGAGCACGAACGCCTGTTCACCCCCGGCGAAGAGGCGGCCTATTTCACCAGCCTGGACGACCTGGTGGCCAAGGCGCGCCACTACCTGGATCACCCGGACGAATGCGCCCGCATCGCCCAGGCCGGCCGCGTGCGCACCGTCGAAAGCGGCTACTCGCTCGACGGCCGCATGAAGGTGATGATCGAAACGGCGCTCCGCGTCGGCCGGGGCGAAGAGGTGGGGCCCCGTGTCTGAACTCCTCGGCATCCTCAAATTCATCGACAGCCACCCGCTGGCCCGGCGCAACAGGCTTGCCGCCTTCGGCCGCTTCGTCGGCTGGCAATTGAAAAGCCGCCTGGGCGCGGCCGAGCACGAGGTGCCGTTCGTCGACGACACGCGGCTCCGCGTCCGACGCGGCATGCGCGGCGCCACCGGCAATATCTACGCCGGCCTGATGGAATTCCCGGACATGGCCTTCACGCTGCATTTTCTCAAGGACAGCGACCTGTTCGCCGACGTCGGCGCCAACGTCGGCGTCTACTCAGTGCTGGCCGCGGGCGTGCGGGGCGCGCGCACGGTGGCGTTCGAACCCACGCCGGAAACCCTCGCCGACCTCCGCGCCAACCTCGCCCTCAACTTCATCGATGACTGGGTCACCGTCTTGGAATGTGCCCTGGGTGCGGAGGCCGGCACGCAATCCTTCGTCACCGACATGGACACCATCAACCACGTCGCCACCGCCGCCGACACCGCCGCCGGCCACTCGACCCGCGAAGTCCAGGTCCGCACCCTCGACGAGGTTTTCGCCGACCGCGCCCCCACCCTGATGAAGATCGACGTCGAAGGCTTCGAAACCGAAGTGCTCAGGGGTGCCACCAAAACCCTCGCCGACCCCGCCCTCCAGGCCATCATCATCGAACTCAACGGCTCGGGAGAGCGCTACGGCTACGACGAACGCGCCATCCACGACCTGCTGACGGGCCAGGGCTTCCAGTGCCACACCTATGACGCCTTCACCCGCGCGCTCAGTCCCGCCGCCGACTTCGGCGACCACAACACGATCTATGTGCGGGATTCCGAACATGTCGCCGAACGCCTGACAACGGCGCCCCCATTCAGGGTCCTCGCTGAGTACATCTAAGTCTGTCGCCCGTACCACGCGATCAAGTCCAGCGCTTTTGGTTCGCCGGCCGCGTGCGCCTGGAACTGGCTGGTTCTACGCTGAAATACTGAGGTCGTAATTGGGGAGATTGTCTGGGCTATTTTTGCCGCCGTTCCCGTCTTTCTCGCCCTATAGTTCCTCGAACACGGCGACGATGTGGTCGACGAGATCGGCGTCGATAGTGCGGCCGATCTCTGTGCAGATATTCTCGTAGTCCTGCAACATCGTGGCCATGAGACGAGCATGGGCCAGGGGTAGCTCAAGGAACGGCTCGCGCAGCACTTCAATCCCTTCGGTGATCGTATCCACGGCCTCTTCGTACCGACCGACATCATTCAGCACTTGGCAATAGACACCGAGGGATCTGGCTAGGTGCGAGTAGAAAGCATCTGACTTGTTGTGGGCGAGATCTCGGTAGATGCCGATGGCTTCCTCGATGGCGGCGACTGCGGGTTCGTACTGTCCGAGCGCGCGCAGTATCCCCGAGAGGTTGTTAAGCGACTCGCCTATATCTGGCCGAAAGATGCCTGGGTGCTCGCGTGCCAATTCACGGCGGATATCGACTGCCTCTTGTATGGCATCAAGGGCAGGTATGCATCGTCGGAGTTCACTCAATGTAGCCGCGAGGTTGTTGAGCGACATGGAAAGGTCGGGCAGGAAGGCCTCCGGGTGTTCATTTACCAGTTCACGATGAATTCCAACGGCCTCTTCGATTGCGTTGAGGGCATGTTCGTGCTGGTCGAACTCGGTTAGTACATTTGAAAGGTTATTGAGCGACTCAGCAAGGTAAGGACGGAAGGCGCTGGGCCGCTCGCGGGCGAGGTCGCGGCGAATTTCAACGGCCTCTCGGATTGCCGCCAGTGCGGACTTTCGTTGTCCGATCTCGCCCAATTTGTTCGCGAGGTTGTTGAGGGAAGCGGCAAGGCTGGGTCGGAAGGCGTTCGGGCGTCTGCGCGCTAGTTCGCGGTGGATTCCGACTGCTTGTTGGACCGCATCCAAAGCGGGCTTTCGCCGCCCGATGTCGCTTAACTTATTTGCGAGGTTATTGAGAGATCCGGCAAGGTTCGGCTGAAACGAGTCGGGACGTTCGCGCGCGAGATTGCGATAGATATCAACTGCCTCATGGATGGCCTTAAGAGCAAGCGGTTGTCGTCCAATGTCGCTGAATCTATTTGCTTGATTGTTGAGGGAATCGGCGAGATGTGGTCGGAAAGCGTCCGGGCGTTTGCGCACCAATTCGCGACGAATGCTGACTGCCTCTCGAATGGCGTCAAGTGCGGGTTCATATTGTCGTATTTTGCTGAAGATAGTTGAGAGATTATTGAGTGACCCGGCGAGGTTGGCTAGGTAGACGTCCGGGTATTCGCGCACAAGATTGCGGTAGATGTCGACCGCCTCCTGGATGGCGTGGAGAGCGGGTTTAAGTTGTCCGAGGGAGTTCAACGTCGTCGCGAAATTGTTGAGCGCAGTGGCAAGGTTGGGCCGGAACGCAACAGGGTGATCACGCGCTAGATCGTGGTAAATATTGATCGCCTCCTGGATGGCGTCGAGGGCGGACTCGTGCTGTCCGAGATCAATTAACATTGTCGAAAGGTTGTTGAGCGATCTAGCGAGTTCGGGCCGAATGACTCCTGGACGGTCGTGCGCTAGTTCGCGGCGAATTTGAACGGCCTCTAGAATGGCGTCAAGGGCAGTCTCGTGCTGACCCACCGCTCGCCGTCTTATCGCGACGTCATTGAGTATTCCGGCTCGCCGGGCGCGATTATCGATGTCTTCTGAATCATCCGGAATGGACTGGAGAGCCTGTTCTGTGGTGACCCAGCCGAGTTCAAGTAATGCCACTGTGTCCTGAGGGACGTCATTTACCAACTCGAGTGCCAGACCCGGGTCCGGAGCCGACTCCAGCCGTTCCGCCATCAGTTGTCCCAACGGATCACCGGTGGCGACGGCGGCGGAGATGCCGGGGCGGCCGAGGCGGTGGAGGCGGTCGTCGCCTTCGAAGGCGCGAGCGAGCAGGGCGTCGTGGGCGGAATCGCGCTGGGTGAGGCGGGTCAGCACGACCAGGCCGTGTTCCAGTTGGCCGTCGCCGAGCGCCTCGCCGCCGAAGAAGGCGTCGACTAGCGACCCGTCGGCGTCGGCGGCCAGGGCCACCAGGTGCTCGCCGAGGATGTCCGGTTGCACGCCGTTGAGGACACTATCGCCGGCATAGAGGTCGCCAAGGAAGCCGGCGACCGCGTTGGTGACGTGCGCCGGCTGGTCGGATAGCAGTGGCGCGCGGAGCACCAAGGCGCTGGCATCTTCCGTCGTCTCCGATATACCGGCGAGGGTCGCCAGCGCCGCGGCCTGGTGGATGCCGTCAAGCAGGGTCGGTGCCAGGTCGCGGGCCGGCATGTGGTCTCGCCAATAGCGACGCTCGTGATCGATGACGCGTTCGAGAAGGCTCGATGCGTCGGCCGTGGCGAGGTCCTTGTCGCCCAGGATCGCCGACAACGCGGCCAGTTGGATTATAAGCATGGTCTCGAAGTCGGGATGGCTGAAATCGGGTGGCGTGACGGCCGGAACGTCGCGTTTGAGCACCGTCCCATAGGCGGCGACGGCATCGGCGAAAATCTGTGCCGGTTTCTCCTCGGCCTCGGCGGCGCTTGATGCCAGCGGCGGCAGGGCGAAGCCCTCGCCTGTTCTGGCGAGGAAATCCGCGGTTGCTTCGTCGTCCTCGCTGAGCTTCGACCACCAGTCCCCTTGTTTGCGGGCCAGCAGGATGATGCGGACCTTGCGATCACGCTGTTTCTCCCTTGCCACGCGGATCAATCGGGCGACGGAATCGGTGCGGGTTTCGGCGTAATCCACGACGATGCAGAGGTGGCGTTTGACGGCGGCGAGGGCGTCGAAATTGTCCGGCGTCAGGCGCGCGGGGTCGCGATCGAGAAATCCGGCGATCCAGCCCGAGCCCAGCATTTCCAGGCACCATTGGATCATCAGCCGGGTCTTGCCCATGCCGCCGGGGCCGTAATAGAGCCGGAGGTCGACGTCGCGTTCCGTGCCGATCCAGGTCCACAGGTCATCGATGACGGCGCGGCGGCCACGGAACTTGAGGACCTGATATTCCGCGCGCAGCAATTGGCTCGGCGGCAGCTCGTCGTCACCGATCTGGCGGATCGGAATTCGCAGCATGCCGGCGCCGTCGAGGTCGCTGATCAGGTGCTCGGCCAGTTCGCCGATGACAGCCCCGGCCACGGTTCCCTTGGGGCCGCCGATGAAGGTGCCGACGGTCGTGGCCAGAACCTTGATGCCCGATTTCACTACGTTTGCCATACCGCTTCCGCTAGTCACTGACAAAGCCTAGCCGCACCCCCGCGCGCCTGCAATCGGTGAAGGCGTTTCGGGCTGGAGTTTCAGCTCCCGGTCGCGAAAAATATTCATCGCCGCCCTTGCGCCGCCGCGCCGGCGGGCTATCTAAGGAGTGTCCCCGACAGACGAACGCGAAGACCGCGCGCCCTTTGGCGTGCGCGGCTGTTGGTGTGATCGGAGCGGGAAGAATGACGGATGATGACAAATGATGACGAATGCTGACATCCGCGACGTGGAAACGGTGTGTTTCGTTGAATATCAACGGATTGATGCGTTTGGACCGGGGGTAAAACGGCCCCGACCTGGGTCCAATGTGGTCACGGGGTGGAGAATGTGGTCGCGCCAAGCCTGTTCAGCGGCCCGTTCGGTGGCCTGTTCATTTTCGGGGGCAAAGGGCCGCCAGCGCTTCCTTCAGGCCGGCGATGTCGGCGGCGAAATCCCAGGTGGCGACGCGGTCGCGGGCGGCGCGGCCGGCGGAGGCCAGGGTGTCGGCGTCGCTGAGCAGGCCAGAGAGGGCGCGGGCGAGGTCGTTGGCGTCGCCAGGGGTGACCTTGCGGCCGTTGGTGTCGTCGATGAGGTCGGTGGCACAGCCGCATTCGTCGGTGACGATGACGGCGGCGCCGCCGCACATGGCTTCGTTGACGGCGAGGCCCCAGGGCTCGGCGTGGGACGCCAGCACGAAGATGTCGGCGAGGTCGTAGAAGGCCGGGAGTTCGGTCTGGTTGCGGAAGCCGAGGAGGCGGATGTCGTCCTCGTGCCTCTTGATGGCGGCTTCCAGGGCCGGGCGCTCCTCGCCATCGCCGACGTAGATGAGGTACGGCCGGCGCGTCGTCTCGACGTCGAGGGACTTGAAGGCGTTGGCGAGCGTCAGCGGGTTCTTGCGGCCCTGCAGCTTGCCAGCGTAGAGCACCACCGGGCGGTCGGGCTCCAGGCCGAGGCCGGCGCGGAAGGCGTCCCGATTCTCGGCTGCTTCGTCGCAGCGCTGGCGGAAGAATTCGTTGTCGACGGCGTAGGGCATGGAGTAGAGGCGGCTGGCCTCGACGCCGCGGGCCTCGTAGTAGCGCCGGTTGTCTGCGCCGATGCACAAGAATCCAGCGCAGCGGGCGAAGATCCAATCCAGGTAGCGGCGCTTCAGGAAACCGCGCAGCCCCGCGCCGTCGGGCATGGCGACTTCCATGTTCTCGCCGCGCATCAATGTGGCGACGCCGTTCCGGCGCGCCGCCGCGAGTGCCCAGCGCTTGAGCGACGTATCCCAGCCGTGCTGCCAGAGCGCGTCGGCGGTCTCCAGGTGCTTGCGGAGGCTCGCCTTGGTCGCCTTCTCGTGGGCGTAGCCCTCGGTCAGCGGCACGTCCCAGGCGACTTCCTGACCGAAGCCCTGGTCGAAGGAGCTGCCGGACGAGCGCGGGTCCTCGAACAGTACCGTGAGCTCGATTTCCGCATCGGCGGCGATCAGGCGCAGCAGCGGCGCCTGGTACTGGATGGGGTGGCTAACCAGGTAGAGGAGGCGCCACGGACGCTGGTTGGACGAGGGGGGTGTCATGGAACTCACGCGCCGCTTCACCGCTTGTCTGTACAATGGGGTGCGATTGGTATAATCCCAGCCCCGTCAAATCAACCAGTGGAGCGCCGACGGGTGCATCGCGACCTTCTCGACATTCTGCAATGCCCCGCCTGCGGCAAGGGCTCGTTCAGCCTGACGGCGACGTCAGAGGCGGACCGCGAGGTCGCCGAGGGCACGCTTGCCTGCGACTCCTGCGCCAAGGAATTCGCCATTACCGGCGGAATTCCGCGCTTCGTGCCGCCGGAAGACAACTACTGCGGCAACTTCGGCTTCCAGTGGAACAAGTGGAAAGCGGTGCAGGTCGACCGTTTGGCCGGGCACACGCTGTCGGGCGACCGGCTGCACGGCGACACCACGTGGTCGCCGGAATGGCTGAAGGGCAAGCTGGTGCTGGATGCCGGTTGCGGCGCCGGGCGATTCACCGACGTGCTGGCCTCCGACGGAGCGCGGGTGATCTCCATGGACCTCTCGGAAGCAGTCGATGCCTGTCACGAGACCACGCGGGCGCATGGCGAGCGGGTGCAGTGCCTGCAGGCATCACTGTTCGAACTGCCGTTCAAGGATGGCGTCTTCGATGCCGTCATGTGCATGGGCGTGATCCAGCACACGCCGGACCCGGCCAGGGTGATGCGCGGGCTGCCGCGGCTGCTGAAACCGGCTGCACCCCTGGTCTACAATTTCTACGAACGCGGCCAGCTGGAGTGGATCCAGTTCATCAAGTACGGGCTCCGGTCTTTCACGCCGTCGCTGCCGGTGGACGTAACGCTGGGGCTTTCCAAACTGATGACGGTGCTGTTCTTCCCGTTCACCTTCGTGCTGTCGCGCATCCCGGTGGTGCGCCAGGTGATCCGCTTTATCCCCATTTGCGCCACCCACCACAAGGTGCTGACGGTGAGCCAGCAATTCACCTGGACGCTGCTCGATACCTTCGACTGGTATGGCCCGCGCTACGAATTGCGCCAGGACCACCGCCAGGTCGTTCGCATGCTCGACGAAATGGGCCTCGACGCCATCGAGGGCCAGGAAGGCATTGTCCGTGCTCGCGCCCCAGCGGCCTCAAAGGATATGGCCGTCGCCGCGGACTAGGCGTCGCCCGCGGGCTTCCGCACCATGCGGATCAGGCCCTTGATCTCCGCCGGTTTGACCACCCCCGACAGATACCCGATGCCGATATAGATGGTGCCGAAGACGGCGGCCGCCATGCCCAGGCGGGCGACGGCGTCGCCGATGCCGCCGAGCGGCCCAGCCAGAGAATTGCCGTAGACAAGTGCCGCACCGCCGACGGCGCCGGCGACCAGCAGACGCAGCACGATGGACAGGAACGTCATCCCAGACATGCGATGGAAGGTGTAGGCCAGCACGAGGGCCACCATGGATTGGCTCATCAGGGTCGCCGTGGCCGCGCCCTCGATGCCGTAGCGCGGGATCAGGTAGAGGTTGAGCCCGATGTTGGCGACCGCGCCGAAGGCGGAGATACCGGCGAAGGCCTTGTCTCGATCCCAGGCCACCAGCGGCGAGCCGTAGACGATAACCACGTGGTAGACGGCGACCGCGGCCATCAGGATGGCCAGCGCCCGGGTGCCGCCGAGATAGCTCTCGCCGAACAGGATGCGGATGATGGGACCCGCCTGGGTGATGCCGATGGCGGCGACGGCGAAGCCGATGAACAGCACCGAGAGCGCAAAGGCGTTGAGAGTGCCGGGCTCGGCCGTCGGGTCATCGCGCATGCGGGCCAGGCGCGGCAGGAAGGCGGCGCGCAGCATCTCGCCGGCGATGAAGCCGAGGGTCAGCACCCGGGCCGACGCCGTGTACCAGCCGAGTGACGTCGGGTCGGCCATGAAGCCCAGCATGACGATGTCGATGTTGTAGTAAACCGTCACCATGATGGCGGCGATGGCCAGCGGCATGGCGCGCTTGGCCACCACCGGCCAGGTCCGGGGCGCCAGGCGGAACGGCAGTGTGCGCGTCTGCGACAGGAACACCGCCAGCAGCAGCAACGCCCCCAGGCCGACGGCGGCTACCGGGATGGCGGCGGCGATGAACACATCGGCCGGCGAGCGCACCAGGGCCAGCACCGCCAGCACCGAAGCCAGTGCCGCGACAACCTGGCGAAGCGCAATGATGCCCATACGCTGCACGCCCTGGAAGTAGTAGTCGACGGTGACCGCGGTGATGAACAGGCCGCAGCCCTGGATCAGCAGCACCGTCTTCACCGTTTCGGTCTGTGGCAGCATTGGCACGGCGACCACCAGCGCCGTCATGGCCAGGCCGGCGATGGCGAGCCGCATTCCGACGATGTCCTTGACGATGGTGGTGTCGTCGGGTGCGCGGGCGACGTCGCGCACGCCGATGGTATCGGTGCCCAGCACCACTGCCAGTCCCAGGTAGCTGAGGATGGCGGTGCCGAAGCCGAGGATGCCGAAGGCCTCCGGCTGCAGGGCCCGGGTCAGCACCATGGCGGTGACCAGGCTGGCCACCATGCTGACTCCTTGCGCGCCGGTCAGGCTGATGAAATTCTTGAAGGTTCGGACGTCGTCGCTCACGGTTCAGGCTGCTCCGTCCGGCTTTCGGCAAGCACCTGGCGGACGGCGGCGACGACGGCGTCCGGACTGATGCCCATGATGCACTTCTTCTGGAATTCGGTGCAGACATCCAGGTAGCAGCCGAAGCAGGGGGTCTGGTTGTAAAGCGGATGGTGCCGCGCGCCGTGGGGAAACCAGACGCCGGGTTTGCGTTGGCCCGCAAACATGGCGACGGCCGGCGTGCCGGTCGCTGCGGCCAAGTGCATGGGGCCGCTGTCGTGGCCGAGATAGAGCAGCGCCTTCGACAGCACCAACGAGCTGACCCGCGGGCTGGCGCGACCGCAGAGGTCGAGCACCGGGCCCGGCCAGTCCTTAGCGAGGGCGCGCGAGCGCTCGGCTTCGTCCGTCGCTCCGAAGAGGACCAAGCCGATGCCTTTGTCCGAAAGGCGACCGAGGGTCTGGCGCCAGTTGTCGTCCCCCCAGTCCTTCACCGAGGCCTTGCCCCCGATGGAGAAGCCGATGAACCGGTCCGCCCCCGGCCAGCCAGCCAGCAGACTGTCGGCCCCTTGTCGTTCGGCATCGCTGAAATGGAAATCCCAGCTGACTGGTTCGTCGAGGGCGGCATCGCCCAGCTCACCGACCGCGCGGGCTAGCCGGTGGGCCTCGCTCTCCCAATTGTCGCTATCGATGAGCTGGCGGTGGATGTGCTTGTAGTCACCTCCCGGCACGCCGATGAACCGGCGCGCGCCGGCCAGTGCGAACAGCGTGCGCAGCACCAGCGTGCTGATGCGGCCGCGGCCCTCCGAAAGCCAAATCAGAGTCTTCGGCCGGTGCCGGCGGAGTTGGCGCAGCAGCGCCCACAGCGCCGCGGGCGAGGTCTGACCAGTCTCGAAGTGGATGGTCTCGTGCGCCAGACCGGTCGGCCCCAGTACCGCGTCGACGGCACTCGTCTTGGCCATCACCGGGCGGTTGGTCAGGACCACCCGATGCGAGTCGGGAAAGGCACGGGCGATAACGTGCATGGCCGGCAGCGAGACCACAGCGTCGCCGATGCTGCCGGTGCGGAAGATGAGCACGCAGTCACTCACGGCATCACCCACATGACACGATGCATGGCTTCCCGAGCGAACGGCTGGGCATTCCCGATTTTCATGTGCTACATACGGGTTCCGGTCCGGCGTGATTGCCAGAAGTTCTTGATGCGCAAAGAAAAACGAAACGACATGACGAATCAAACATTATCGGTGGATGACTTGACCGCTGTCAGACCCGCCGGTTGGCGAGCGCGCTTCCTGGAGCTCGACAGACCAGCCCGGGTGGTAGCGGTGGTCATCGTGCTGGTGCCGGTTTTCGCCGTATTGGCCCCCTTGGTGCTAGCACCGGGGATCGGCGTGTTGGCCTATGCTGGATACGCTTATCTGCGTAATACCGACGGGCGATGGCCGAGCGTGCCACGGCCGCTGATGTGGTTCGGCCTGACCGTGGTCGGGCTGGCGGCGCTCAGCGCGTTTTGGGCGGTCGATTCGGAGATGGCGCTGCGCAATGCCGGCAAGGCCGGCATGGTCATTTTCTGTGGTGTCGTGCTGATGTCCCTGGTGGCGACGCAGGACGCTGCTTCGCGGCAACTGGTTTCGAACCTGTTCGCTGCCGCTTCGGTGGCAGCCGTGCTGTTGTTGGCTGCCGGGGCCTTGGTGATCGTCACCCGGGACCTGGCCAGCGGCATGATCCATCACATCTTCCAGCTTCATCGCATCAACCGCGAAACGGCCATGCTGGTGCTGCTGGTGTTTCCGGCGGCAGCCAGCATTGGCGCGTGCTGCGGCACGCGCTGGCGGCTCGGCTGGCTGATCTCCGTGACAGCGCTGGTGGCCGTGCTTTCCAGTTCCACGGCGTTGTTCGCTCTGTCGGCCGGGTTGGTGGTTTATGCACTGGCCCAATGGCGGTTGCGGCTGGCTCTGCGCGTCGTGACCGTCCTGCTGTTCGTCGGCGTGCTGACCGCGCCTCTGGTGCCGCATGGGCTGGTCAAGGGGCTAACCCTGTTCGACCAGACATCCATGACCGCCAATGCCCTGATGCACAGGCTGTTCATCTGGAAGTTCTCGGCCGATCGCATCGCCGAGCAGCCAGTCGTGGGCTGGGGCATGCGCAACGCCCGCCTGCTGCCCGAGGTGGTGGCCGATCGACCGGACATGTCCGCCATCAAATCGGCCATGCCGCCTTACTGGAAGCGCGAGATCCTACCCCTGCATCCGCACAACGGCGTCATCCAGATATGGCTGGAATTGGGCGTGCTGGGAGCAGGCCTGCTGCTGGTGGCGGTGGCGATGATGCTGCGCGCCATCGGTCGCGTACGCGAGGGGCCGTGGCCGCCGGCGGCGCTGGCCGGCCTGACCACGGCGACGGCCCTGGTGGCAAGCGGCTATGGCATGTGGCAGGCGTGGTGGCTAGCCGGTCTGTGGTTGGCGTTGATCGCTACGGCGGCGATCCGGCCGGGCGCCGAAGGCGGCCGATGACCGTCGACCCGTTTGCCGGCCCGGCATCGGGTGAACGCCCGATCTCGGCCTGTATTCCCTTCAAGTACGCCAAGTGGCCGCTAGCGGCCGTGGTGGCTTATCTCATCTACAAGCTGTTGACGACGTTCTAGACCGGGGCTTCGCCGGCGATCCAGTGGCGGTGCCAGGCGGCCAGGTTGAATAGCGTCCAGATGTGCAGCGCGTTGTCGGCCCGGCCTTGCCGGTGATCGTCGATCATGGACTTCAGGGCCGATCCGCGCACACCAATCTCGTCCAGGAGCGGGCTCGTCGTCAGGGTTTCCTCGGCGACGGCGCCGAAATCGCCACGCAGCCAGTCGGCCATGGGTGCGGCGAAGCCCATCTTCTTGCGATCGATGGTTTCGTCCGGGATGACGCCACGGAGCGCCTTCTTCAGCAACGCCTTCTTGATGCCGCCCCTGATCTTGTCGGCTTGCGGAATATCCATGGTGTACTCGACCAGCTTATGGTCGAGGAACGGCACACGGCCCTCGACGGAGGTCGACATGGTGATCTTGTCGACGCGCATCAGCAGCAGTTCCGGCAGGCGCAGGCGAAACTCGTTGTAGATCATGCGGCTCAGGGTATCGCGCTTGCCGGCCACCGCCTCTAGATCGGCGCGGAACCCCGAGGCCACGTCTCCGCTATCGCTGGCGCGCATGCCGGCGACGCCGAGGCCGGCCTCGGCCAATATCCCATTGCCGCCGCCGTTGCCGCCAAGCGGGGCGGCCAGCAGCCGTTCCTTGTGCACGTTCCAGAAGGCATTGGCTCCCGACCAGAAGACGTCGTGGCCAGCCGCCGCGCGCTTCAACACTTCGACCGGCTTGTCCAGCCGCTGTGACAGCGGGGCCAACTGGCTGGCCATGCTGGCGATGCCACGGCGCAACGCGACGGGTGTTGCCGACATGTAGGGATCGGCCAGGCGTTCCTGGGTTCGGAGATAGGTCATGTAGCTGTCGTAGCCGCAGAATTGTTCGTCCGAGCCTTCGCCGACCTGGACCACGGTAACGCCGGAATCCTTGGCCAGCTTGGAGACGAAATAGAGCGGGATGCAGACCCAGTCGGCGATCGGTTCGTCCTGGTGGAAGACCAGGTTCTTGAGGTAGTCCTCCATGTCCTTCGCCGTGATCAGGACTTCGTGGTGGTTGGTTCTGAACTCCTTGGCGATACGGTCGGCATGATCGAGCTCGTTCAGGTGCTGGTGGTCCTCGAAGCCCACCGTGAAGGTGTCCACCGGCCGGTTCATGTGCCGGTTCATGAGCGCCACGTTGGCGCTGGAATCGATGCCGCCCGAAAGGAAGACGCCGAACGGCACGTCCGACATCATGCGTTTCTCGATGGCGTCTTCGAGCCGGCCCATGATGCCGTCGGCGTAGACGTCGGCGCGCGCCTCGTCGGAAAGGCCGGTCACTTCCGCCGCATCGATACCCTGGCCCGGCAGCGGCGCCCAATAGGCCTTAGCGCTGACGCCGCCATCGGCGGCGACGCGCATGATGTGCCCGGCCGGCAGCTTGAAGATGCCTTCGAACATGGTCAGCGGCGCCGGCGAGATCATGAAGCTGAGGTAGTGGTTGACCGCATCCCGGTCGACGCGGCGCTCCACGTCCGGGTCGGTCAGAATGGCCTTGATCTCAGAGGCGAAGCGGAAGGCGCCGCCGGTGCGGGTGAAGTAGACCGGCTTGATGCCGATGCGGTCCCGCGCGATGTGCAGTTCCCTACGCTGGGCATCCCAAAGGGCGAAAGCGAACATGCCCTCCAACCGCTCCACCAGGCCCTCGATGCCCCAGGCCGAATAACCGTGCACAAGCACCTCGGTATCCGAATGGTCGGTGCGAAAGCTATAGCCTAGGGCTTCCAGTTCGGCACGCAGCGGTACGTGGTTATAGACCTCGCCGTTGTACGTCAGGACGACCGAGCCCTGCTCGTTGGACATGGGCTGGGCGGCCTTGGGCGAGAGATCGATGATGGCGAGACGGCGGTGGGCGAGGCCGACGCGGGCATCATCCGACATCCACAGGCCGTCGCCGTCGGGGCCGCGATGCGCCATCACCTTCTGCATGGCGTCGAGACGCCCTTTCAGGGTCGTCTTGTCGCGCCAGGAGGTGCCTTCGATCTGCAGAATGCCGGCGATGCCGCACATGGTTTGTCTTCCGTTGCGGGTCGTCGGCCCTTCATAAACGCAAAGACCGGCAAGGTCACTCACCGGTTTCTCCTATACATCCCGGGCGTTAGGATTTAGGTAGGGGCCGCGTGTCCACCCGACCCGCGGTCCCGCCACTCTGAAGACACCCCACTGGCATGCGAATTATCGTCAACGCCATCTCGGCCAACACCGGCGGCATCGTCACCTACACGGGGAATCTGGTGCGCCACCTCGGCACCGAGGATTTCGAAATCATCATCTACGTGCCGGACACGTTCGATGACAGCGTGCTGCCGTCGCGCGATGGCGTCAGCCTAGTCAAGATTAACAACAAATTCCCGCTTGGCCTGGTCGGGCGGCTATTCTGGGAACAGTTCACCTGGCGCCGCATCATCAAGAAAAGCGGCGCCGACGTGCTGTTCTCGTCGGCCAATTACGGGGTATTGTTCGCGCCTATTCCGCAGGTGCTGCTGGTACAGGGCGAAATCTATCTGAACACTGTTTACCGCGAACGCATCCTGCCCAAGCTGGGGTTTGGCGAGCGTATCTCGGCCTATCTCCGGCGTAAGCTCGTGCTGTGGTCGGCGCGAAGTTCGCGGCGCGTGGTCTTCCCGTCACAAACCCACCTGGAGGCGTCTGCAGAGTACGATCCCATGTTGGCGGACAATGCGGAGGTCAATTTCCTCGCCGTCGAGACACGGTTTGGTGACCGCGAGCGGACACGGGCCTGGCGTCAGGACGGCACGCTGCGGATGCTTTATGTCTCTGTCTATTACCCACACAAGGACCCGGGCACGTTGGCCCGCGCCGCCGTGGTGCTGAACCAGGCCGGCGTCGATGCGGCCGCCCATATCACCATGCAGCACAAGGAATTCAGAATCTGGGCCAACGGCCGAGAAGACTGGGCCGGTCTGAACGAACCGGAGATGAAGGACTGCGTGACGCTGGGCCGCATCCCGCATGAGGAGTTGATCGAGCGGCTAGACACATTCGATCTGTTCGTCTTCCCGTCCGCGGCCGAGACCTTCGGCTTCCCGATGGTGGAAGCCATGGCCGCGGGCATCCCGTTGTTGGTTTCCGACACAGCGGCGCATAGGGAGATCTGCGGCGATGCCGCGGCCTATTACGAACTGGGCAACGCCAAGGACCTGGCCGACAAAGCGCGGGAATTGGACGCCGATCCCGAGCGTCGACGGCGCATGGTCGAACTCGGCAAGGTGCGTGCAACCAGTAGCTTCAGTTGGGCCGAGCACATGGAGAAGCTGGCGACGACCCTCAAGGCCGCGGGCGCGCCCGCAGGCACACGGGTGCTGATCAATGCCTTGCACGCACGCTCCGGCGGTGGGTTGACGTACCTGCGTAACATCCTGCCGGCCATGGGCCGCGAGCAGGGCGTGACGCTCTACCTGATGCTGAACGAGGATCAACGCGGACTGTTGCCGAGCGATCTGGATAACGTCCATTTCCTCTACCAGCGGTTCACCCGCGGCTTTTGGCGGACGTTGTTCCTGGAGCAAGTGATGGTGCCGCTGATCGCCTTGCACCTGGACGTCGATGTCACCTTTTCGCCGGCCAACTTCGGGCCAATGATGGCGCGACGCTCCATGGTCATGGTGCGCAATGCCACCAGTGTCGCCGCGGTCGAGCGGCGGCCGATGAAACTGGCCTACTGGACGCTGCTGCATCTGGCGACGTTGTTATCGCTGATGGCGAGCCGCCGCGCCATCGCGGTTTCCGATTACGCCCGCCAACAGGTGGCGCGCGGTCTGTTTACGTATCTGCGTCGGCGGATTGCCGTCGTCCACCACGGCGTCAACGAAGCCTTCCAGCCGCCGGCAGCGGACGAGCCGCGCGAGGAATTCCTGCTCGCCGTCTCGGACATTTATGTGCAGAAGAACTTCGTCAATCTGTTGAAGGCCCTGGCCAAGGTTCGTGTCACCCATCCCGAGATCCTTCTGAAGATCGCCGGCACGCCTATCGATCAGGAGTATTACGGTTGGCTCAAGCAGATGGTTACCGACCTGGGGCTGACAAAGAACGTCGAGTTCCTGGGACACATCCAGGTCAATGAATTGCGCACGCTCTACCGCCAGTGCGCCATGTTCGTCTTTCCCTCCAGTGTCGAGACATTCGGCCACCCGCTGGTCGAGGCCATGGCCTCGGGCGCGCCGATCGCATGCTCCAACACGGCCGCCATGCCGGAAATCCTGAGCGATGCCGGAACCTATTTCGACCCGCACGATCCGGACGACATGGTCCGCGCCCTTGAGGGATTGTTGGAGGACGCGGATGAGCGGGCGCGACTGGGGCGGGCGGCCGCGGAACGGGCCAAGGACTTTTCGTGGACGCGCTCCGCGTCCGAGACGTTGGCTGTCTTTCGCGAGACGGCCACCGGATAATCAACGGCCGAGGTGGTACGGTTGACGACGCCGCCTGCCCGATCGAACTCCCCGGGGGGGACTTGTCATCGCTATGATTCGTGATAACGTCGCGCCTAAGACGGGGGTGATTGGTAACCTGGGAGCAATGAACGTCGCATACTGAGCGAAATTCCCACATTCCGCCGCATAGCATTCGTGTGATGGGCGTGGATTTCGGCGCTCCATGAGCCTTCGAAAAATGTAGGCCATTTAACAAAGAACAGGGAAACCCAAGGAGCATGTCAGAGAAAACGGACGCGCTGGTTCGTTTCAAAGAAGTCCAGAAAAGCTACGACGGGGAAATCCTCGTGGTGAAAAACCTCAACCTCGACGTGGCTCGGGGCGAGTTTCTCACCATGTTGGGCCCGTCGGGATCGGGCAAGACGACCTGCCTGATGATGCTGGCGGGTTTCGAACCGGCAACACACGGCGAGATCTATCTCGACGAACGACCGATCAACGATGTGCCGCCGCACAAACGCGGTATCGGCATGGTTTTCCAAAACTACGCGCTGTTCCCCCACATGTCGGTGGCCGAGAACCTGGCGTTTCCGCTCGAGGTCCGAAAGATGGGCAAGGCGGAGATCGAGGAACGGGTCAACAAAGCCTTGAACATGGTGCAGTTGGGCGCCTTCGGTGGCCGCCGTCCGGCGCAGCTGTCGGGTGGCCAGCAGCAGCGTGTGGCGGTTGCCCGCGCGTTGGTGTTCGATCCCGATCTGGTGCTGATGGACGAGCCGTTAGGCGCGCTGGACAAGCAGTTGCGCGAGCAGATGCAGTACGAAATCAAGCACATCCACGAGACCCTGGGTGTCACGGTCGTCTATGTCACCCATGACCAGTCCGAAGCGCTGACCATGTCGAATCGCATCGCCGTGTTCAATGATGGCGTGATCCAGCAGTTGGCGCCACCGGACGACCTGTATGAACGCCCGGACAATGCCTTCGTTGCCCAGTTCATCGGCGAGAACAATACGCTGCACGGCACGATCAAAGAGGTCAACGGGGACTCATGCACAGTCGACGTCGACGGTGGCGGTACCGTGCAGGCGTTGGCGGTCAATATTGCCGGTGCCGGCCAACGGACCACGTTGTCGCTCCGGCCCGAGCGCGTCGAGGTGAATCCGGACGAGGGCAAGTTCCCGAACCTGTTTGACGCCAAGATCGAGGAGTTGATCTACCTCGGTGACCATATTCGCACCCGCGCCAGCGTCTGCGGGCACGATGATTTCATCGTCAAAATTCCAAACGCCGCCCATCACGCCTCCCTGAAGGAAGGCGAGACGGCGAAGTTCGGATGGACGATGGAGGACTGTCGGGCGCTCGATGCCTGATTGGAGGTTCGGCCGACCGCCGCTCCGTAATCTGGGTGGACGGCGGCGACCGGATGGAAACAGCCGGCATTGCCGGCGCAAAATGGAGTGGAACGTCCGCGTTTCACGTTTTTCAGGGAGAAATAAATCCATGAACAAGCGATTGACATTCGCATCAATGGCCGCCGCCGGAGCACTCGTCTTCGGCGCGGTTAGCGCGCAAGCCGCTGATCTGACGGTCGTTTCGTGGGGCGGTGCCTACACGAAGAGTCAGGTCGAGGCCTATCACAAGCCTTACACCAAGATGTCCGGCGTCAAGATCCTGTCCGAGAACTATTCGGGCGGTCTGGCCGAAATCAAGGCCCAGGTCGAAGCCAAGAACGTCAAGTGGGATCTCGTCGATCTTGAGATGTCCGACGCCATCCGCGGTTGCGATGAAGGCCTGCTGGAAGCGATCGACGCCTCCATCCTGCCGAAGGGCGACAACGGTGCCATGGCCAAGGATGACTTCATCCCCGGCTCGATCACCGAGTGTGCCGTCGGCAGCATCGTCTGGTCGACGATCTATGCCTACGACAAGGGCAAGTTCCCGGGCGGTGGCCCGAAGACCATGGCTGACTTCTTTGACACCAAGAAGTTCCCGGGCAAGCGCGGCATGCGCAAGGGCCCGAAGGCCAACCTGGAAATGGCCCTGATCGGCGATGGCGTCGCCGCCAAGGACGTCTACAAGATGCTGGCGACCAAGGCCGGCGTTGATCGCGCCTTCAAGAAGCTCGACGGCATCAAGAACAACACCGTGTGGTGGGAAGCCGGCGCCCAGCCGCCGCAGCTTCTGGCCGACGGCGAAGTTGCCATGACCACTGCCTACAACGGCCGCATCTTCAACGCGCAGGCCGTTGAGAAGAAGCCGTTTGAGATCGTCTGGGATGGTCAGGTCTTCGATCTTGACCTGTGGGCGATTCCGAAGGGCACCAAAAACAAGGCCGCGGCGCTGAAATTCCTGGCATTCGCCACGGACACCAAGCGTCTCGCCGGCCAGGCCGCGTGGATTTCCTACGGCCCGGTGCGTCAGTCCTCGATCCCGCTGATCGGCAAGCACGCCGAAGCCGGTATTCCGATGGGCCCGCACATGCCGACGGCGGCCGCCAACTTCAAGACCGCGCTGCAGAACGATTTCGAGTTCTGGGCCGATCGTCAGGACGAGTTGAACGAGCGCTTCAACTCGTGGTTGGCTAAATAATATACGCGAGGAACGGGGACGGGCTTTCGGGCCCGTTCCCCAACCTTCGATCGCTTTATTTCGTTATTCAATTTGATGATTGCATATGAACGAGGGATGAGGGCATGACCGACGCCGCCACCGCGACGACCTCGACGGAAGTGTTGACCACGGTTGATGGTCGCCCGCTGAAAGAGGCATTGGTAGCGGCCGAAAGGGCTAAGCGCATCAGGGCCGTTCTGCTGGTGACGCCGCTGATGGTGTTCCTATTCTTCACCTTCCTCTATCCCATTGGCTTGATGCTGTTCCGCTCGGTCGAAAATCCGCTGATTGCGACAACGATGCCGAAAACCGTCGCGGCGCTGGAGCAGTGGGACGGCAAGGACGTGCCCGGCGAGGACGCCTTCGCCGCTGTCGCCGCCGACCTGATCAAAGCCCGCAAGGAAAAGACCATCGGCAAGGTGGCGACGCGCCTGAATTTCGAGACTTCGGGATTGCGCAGCGTCATCACCGGTACCGCGCGCAAGGCCAAGCGCATGAAGGCGCCGTTCAAGGACAAATTGATCGCGGCCAAGGCGCAGTGGGGCGAGCTCGAGACCTGGGCGACCATCAAACGTCTGTCGCCGAAGTATGTCTGGAACAACTACCTGGCGGCTGTCGATCGGCGCGTATCGCCTGAGGGCGACGTCATCATGGCGGACGAAAACCGCCAGATCTATGTCACCCTGTTCAAGCGAACGCTGTGGATGAGCCTCATTGTCACCGTCTCTTGCCTGATCCTCGGTTATCCCGTCGCCTATCTACTGGCCAGCCTGCCGCTCAGGTATTCCAACTTGTTGATGATCCTGGTGCTGCTGCCGTTCTGGACATCGTTGCTGGTGCGCACTACGTCGTGGATCGTGTTGTTGCAGACGCAAGGCGTGCTCAACGACATCATGGTCTGGATCGGCCTCATCGACGATGCCCAACGCATTCAGTTGATCTTCAATGCCCAGGGCACGGTGATCGCGATGACGCAGATCCTGCTGCCGTTCATGGTGTTGCCGCTCTATAGCGTCATGAAGACCATACCACCGAGTTACATGCGTGCCGCCGAGTCCCTCGGCGCACATCGCTTCCTCGCCTACTATCGGGTTTATCTGCCGCAGACGCTTCCTGGCATCGGCGCTGGCTGCCTGTTGGTCTTCATCCTCGCCATCGGCTACTACATCACGCCGGCCCTGGTTGGTGGCCAGGACGGACAGATGATTTCCAACCTCATCGCCTTCCACATGCAGAAATCGCTGAATTGGGGCCTGGCCGCGGCGCTCGGTGGCATATTGCTGGCCGGTGTCGTCGTCCTTTACTGGCTCTACAACAAGATTGTCGGTGTTGACCGGCTGAAGTTGGGATAACCGCCATGAATACGATTGCCCTTCCCAGTCATGCGGATTTCGTGCTGAAGATTTGGCACTATATGTTCCTGATCATCTGCGGCTTCGTGTTCCTGTTCCTGATCGCGCCGATCCTGGTGGTCATCCCGCTGAGTTTCAACGCCGAGCCCTATTTCACCTTCAACGAAAACATGCTGGCACTGAAGCCGGAGGCCTATTCGACACGCTGGTATGAAGATTTCTGGTCGAAGGAAATCTGGCGTTCGTCGATTGGCAACTCGTTCCTCATCGCCATCGCCTCGACCATCCTGGCGACCAGCCTGGGCACGCTGGGCGCACTCGGCCTGTCGCGGCCCGAGATGCCCTACAAGGGCCTGGTCATGGGCCTTCTGATCTCGCCGATGATCGTGCCGCTGATTATCACCGCCGCCGGCATCTTCTTCTTCTATTCTTCGATCAGCAATTGGATCCCGCTGACCGGCACCTACCTTGGTGTCATCGTCGCGCATACGGTCTTGGGCCTGCCGTTCGTGGTCATCACGGTGACGGCAACGCTCAGTGGCTTCGATCATTCGCTGACCCGTGCCGGCGCCATGCTGGGGGCGGACCCGACGACGGTGTTCTTCAAGATCATCATGCCGCTGATCCTGCCGGGCGTGATTTCGGGCGCCTTGTTCGCCTTCGTCACTTCGTTCGACGAGGTGGTCGTGGTGCTCTTTGTCGCCTCCGTCGAGCAGCAGACCATCCCGCGTCAGATGTGGGCTGGCATCCGCGAGTCGATCAGCCCGACGATCTTGGCGGTGGCGACGATCTTGATTTGCATCTCGATCATGCTGCTGGCGACCGTGGAGTTGCTGCGCCGTCGTTCGGAACGCCTTCGCGGACTGGCGCCGGGCTGATCAAGTCTGGCGGCCATCTCGCCGCCACTCCGAAGTCTCATCGGAAGGACGTTCCATGTTCGGGCGTGTTCTCCGTGCCGTCGTCGTCCTGCCGGGCACCGTTCTAGTGCTGGTTCCCGGCCTGCTGCTCTACCTGACGCGCCGTCCTGGCGAAATGTTTCCGCTGCCGGTCGCCGCGCCAACGGAACTGGCCGTTGCCGGTTTCCTGGCACTTTCGGGCCTGGTTGGCGCGGTGTGGACGGTTTCGCTGTTCGCCCGCATCGGGCGCGGATCGCCGGCGCCGTGGGATCCGCCGGAACGGATGGTCATCGCGGGTCCGTATCGGCATGTTCGAAACCCGATGATCACCAGCGTCGTTCTGATGCTAGGTGCCGAGGTGCTGGCTTGGCAGTCGACAGCGCTGTTGGCCTGGGCGCTCTTCTTCATTGGCGCCAACGCCTACTACCTGCCGATGATCGAGGAGCCACGGCTGGTCGAACGCTTCGGCGACGACTACCGGCGTTATCGGGAGAATGTGCCGCGCTGGCTGCCGCGGTCACGCCCGTGGTTATCCGAGGATTGAGGCGGCTCAGGAATTGATGGCGTTGGGGGTCGGTACGCGCTGGTTCTGGGGCGCCCGTTCGTCACGCGGCGAGTGGCCGAAGAAATCCCGATAACTCTTCGAGAAATGCGAAGCCGATATGAAGCCGCAAGCTATGGAGACGTCCAGAACCGGCAGCGATGTCTGGCAGAGCAGCAGATGGGCGCGCTTCAGCCGAAGTTCCAGGTAGTAACGGGCCGGCGTGCGGCCGAGGTAGGTTTCGAACAGGCGTTCCACCTGCCGCGTGGAGAGGCCCACCCGCTCGGCCAGGTCCTCGCGTCTGAGCGGTTCCTCCAGGTTCGCCTCCATCAACTCGATGACGTGGATCAGCTTCGGATGTGAGATTCTCAGGCGCTGCGTCAGCGGCATGCGTTGCTGCGGATCGGCGGCGTCCGGCAACGGATGAATCATCTGCTCGGCCACGGCGACGGCCAGGTCCTGACCGTGATGCTGGGCGATCAGGTGCAGCATCATGTCGAAGGTGGCACTGCCGCCGGCACTGGTCATGATGCGCCGGTCGACCTCGAACAGGCGCGAGGTCACGTCGAGGGCCGGGAAATCCTCTCCGAACGCGGCCTGGGTCTGCCAATGGATGGTGCAGCGGTGGTCCTTCAACAGTCCGGCGCGGGCCAGCACGTAGGAGCCCAAGGCCAGCGAGCCGATAGTGGCACCATGACGATGGAGCTGGCGTAGCCACGAGAACACCCGCTTGTCCTCGAACGTCTCGCAGCCGTAAGACGCGCAGACGAAGACATAGGGCAGGGTGTCGATCTCGTCGATGGAGGCGGCGGGCATGAGGATCAGGCCATTGCTAGCCGGTGTCGGATCGCCGTCGGCGGTGATCGGAATCCAGTCGTACAGGTTCTGTCCAGTGACTTGGTTGGCCATGTACAACGGGTCGATGGCCGCCGTCGTGCCCATCATGCCGAAGCCGTCGATCAACAAGAAACCGACGCGAATCGTCTGATCGCATTCGAGGCCATCGTTGGCGACCATGGGTGAAACCTACGAAGCGATGGCGCTCGGCCGGGGCGTGCGCTCGAAGCGCGGCGGATGGTCGAACATCTCGCGATAGCACTTGGAGAAATGCGACGCCGAAACGAATCCGCAGGCGATCGAAACGTCGAGGATCGACATGGATGTCTGGCACAGAAGCAGATGCGCGCGCTTCAGGCGAAGTTCCAGGTAATAGCGCGCCGGCGACTTGCCCAGGTACTTGGTGAACAGGCGTTCCACCTGCCGGGTCGACAGGTCCACCTCCATGGCCAGATCCTCGCGGCCCAGCGGTTCTTCCAGGTTCCGCTCCATCATTTCGATGATGGTGATCAGTTTCGGGTGCGAAATCCGGAGCCGCTGGGTCAGCGGTAGGCGCTGCGGCGCGTCGGGCTCGTCGGGCATGGGGTGAATCAGCTGCTCGGCTACGGCGGCGGCCAGGTCGTGGCCGTGTTCCTCGGCGATCAGATGCAGCATCAGGTCGAAGGTGGCGCTGCCGCCGGCGGCGGTGACGCGGGAGCCGTCGATTTCGAACAGCCGGCCGGTGACCTCCAATTCGGGGAAATCCTCGGTGAACGAGGTCAAGAACTCCCAGTGGATGGTGCAGCGGTAACCGTCCAGCAGGCCCGCCCGGGCCAGCGGATAGCTGCCCGTGGAGATGGCGCCGATGCGTGCCCCGTGCCGGTCCAGCGAGCGCAGCCAGGCAAAGGTGGCACGGTCGTCGAACCACTGGCCGTCGATGGATGCACAAACCAGGACGAACGGGTGAAAATCGAAATCGGCAACGCTCTTAACCGGCGTCATCTCGATACCGCTGTTGGCGCGCGCCGGCTGGCCGTCGGGCGTGATCAGGGTCCAATCGTAGATCTGGCGACCGGCCACGTAATTGGCCGAGCGCAGCGGCTCCAGCGCCGACATCAACGCCATCATGGAAAAATCGGGAATGAGCAGAAAGCCGATGCGCGTGCAGTCCGCGCCGCGGTCATTGACGGCCATCGCCTGGGTCATGGTGCTGGCGTTGCTCCTGGCAATTGCACCCGCTCTGGTTCGACGTTAGCGCGCTTGTCGGCAGTGGGCAATGCGGAAAGAAAAGGACCGCTTTGAAAACACGTGACTATTCAGGCTTTTATCGGCGCCGCACCTTGCCGTATGCTGATACCGAGCGACGGGCCGTGTGACGAGGGAGATGGCGGAACGTGTTCGCGAGCAATGATGACAGCGGCGGTGGGCGGTTCGGTTTCATCCTGATGCCGGAATTCTCCATGATCGCCTTCGCTTCGGCGGTCGAACCGCTCAGGCTTACCAACCGGGTTTGCGACGCGCCGGTGTTCGGCTGCCTCAGCTATTCAATGGACGGCGAGGCGGTCATCGCCTCCAACGGCATGCCCGTCATCGTCGACGGCGCCATCGAAGATGCCGAAGGCTTGGACGCGGTGTTCGTCTGCGCCGGCGTCGATGTCCATCGCTACGCTTCCAAGCCGTTGATGGCGCGCCTCCGGCGGCTGGCCCAGCATGGCACGGCCGTCGGCGGCATCTGTACCGGGACACTGGTCCTGGCCCGTGCGGGCCTGCTGGAGGATCACCGCTGTACCATCCATTGGGGGAACGTGGACGGCCTGATTGAGGAGTTTCCCCATCTCGACGTGACGCAGGAATTGTTCGAGCTCGACCGCAAGCGTTGGACCTGTTCCGGTGGTACCGCGCCACTGGACATGATGCTCAACCTGATCGCCCAGCGGGTCAGCCCCCCGGTCGCCGCCTCCATTGCCGATGAGCTTATCTACCACCGCATCCGCGAGCCGGGCGAACGCCAGCGCATGGAACTCAGGAGCCGCATTGGCGTCGCCCACACCAAGCTATTGGAGGTCGTCGAAACAATGGAGGGCGCGCTGGAGGAACCATTATCCTGCACTGACCTTGCACGTGACGTCGGGCTCTCGACCCGCCAGCTTGAACGCCTGTTCCGCAAATATATGGGCATGACGCCGACCCGTTATTACCTGGAGCTGCGGCTCAAGCGGGCTCGCTTTCTGTTGCAGCAGACCAGCCTGCCGATCCTGTCCGTCGGACTCGCCTGCGGCTTCGTCTCGGCGTCCCATTTTTCCAAGTGTTACCGCGAGCATTTCCAGCGCACGCCGTCGGACGAACGCCGGCCCGGTGGGCCCGGGGTGGTGAAGGTCAAAGCCCTATTCGACGTTGCAGACGCGGTAGGAAAACGGCCAGCGTAACCGCACGGGCAATCATCCAGAGGTTCAGGGACGCCCAGAGCGCGTGGTTTCCCATCACCGGCAGCAGCGCGAATACCATCAAGGCGAACAGCGCGGTGGACGCCAGCATGCCGTTACGCATCTCGGCCGTCCAGGTGGAGCCGATGAAAACGCCATCCAACTGAAAACTCCAGACTGCCACCAGGGGCATGACGACGGCCCAGGCCAAGTAGAGCCGGGCCTCGGCGCGGACCTCGGGGACCAGGGTCATCAGGTCGATGAACAGCGCGCCGAACAGCACAAAGACGGCTGTGAAGCCAAGCGCGAACAGGCCGGCCCAGATGGAGGTGGCACGGAAGGCGGCGCGGAAGCGTTCGCGGTCCCTGGCGCCGATGGCCTCGCCAGCCAGTGCCTCGACGGCATTGGCGAAGCCATCCAGCGCGTAGCTTGAAAACAGGAAGAAGTTCAGCAGCACCGCGTTGGCCGCCAGGACTGTATCGCCCAGGCGCGCGCCCAGCGAGGTGATGATGATGAACACGGTCTGCACGCAGATGCCGCGCACGAAAATGTCGCCACCGACGCGGAACATGCGCTTCAGGCGTTCCGGGTCCATCATGTTCGGCCCCCAGAGGTGCCCGCCCAATCGATGGATGTTGCGCCGGACCAGGTAGAGGCCGAGCACGGCCGCCGAAATTTCGGCAATCAGCGTCGCCCAGGCCACGCCCTCGACCCCCCAGCCGAGACCGAGCACGAACCACAGGTCGAGCACAATGTTGAGGCCGTTCATGAAGACTTGCGTGGCCAGCGCCGCGCGGGCGTTCTGGATGCCGAAGAACCAGCCCAGGATGGTGAAGTTGATCAGCGCCGCCGGTGCGCCCCAGACGCGGATGGTGTAATACGCGCTGCTCAGCGAGGCCACGGTCTCGCTCGGCTCGACCACTGCCAGCGCCAGCCACAGCAGCGGCGTCTGCAGCGCGATCATGGCGATGCCAATGGCCAGCGCCATCACCGCCGGTCGCGTGAACCAACGCCCCACCGCATCCATGTCGCGCGTGCCGAGGGCCTGCGCGGTCAGGCCGGTGGTACCCATGCGCAGGAAATTGCAGCCATGATAGACGATGGTGAAGATCAGCGCGCCGACGGCCACGGCGCCCATGTACTGGGCCCCTGGCAGCCGTCCCATGACGGCGGTGTCGACGGCGCCCAACAGCGGCACCGAGATGTTTGAAATCATCACCGGCCCGGCGAGCCGCCACGTCCGCCGGTGCCAGTTCTCGCTCACGCCGAGGACGCCCGCCGCGCCGCCATGTGCCAGCGCACGGCGTTCAAGGCCGCCAGGTAGCCAACGCCCACGGCCACGGCGACCACGGTTCCGCCGATGATGCCGAAGGCCGGAAAGCTGAGCGGCACGGTCACCAGGTAAAGCAGCACGCCGCCGAGGCCGATGGGAAAGCCTCGGATGGCGTTGCGCGCGTGCTCGGCGCCGTAGGTCAGATGCAGGATCAGCAGCATGGGGAGGATGGTCATTGGGAATCCGAGCAGCACGCCCGACCAGTCCGGTCCCACAAGCTCGGCGGCACTGATGATGGAAACGACGAAAGCCGCCGAGAGTGCCGCCCGCAAGATCAGCACCCGGAAGCTCATGCGGATGCGCGCCACCTTGACCTTGCCATCCATGGCCGGCAGCAGGAATGACGAGGCGATGATGGCGGCGACAATCAGCCCGATACTGCCACCGAGGCCGAAGCCCAGCTGCACCACGCCCCAGCCGACGGCGAAGAAGGCAATCGTCGCCAGCAGCGTGGCGATCGGCGCGTTCCCCACCTTGCGAAGCGTTGCCGCACGGTCATAGGCGAAGGTGAAGGCCAAAGTCGCGGCGAACCCGGCGATGCCGGTCGGCACGGTGGAGACGGCGAAGTCGATGCCCTGCTCGTGCCCAACGAACAGCAGCACGATAGGGGCCCCCATGGGCGCCCCCGATAGAATTCCAGCCAGCCGCGGGTTGCCATACTCGGCCACCGCCGACAGCGACAGCACCATCGCGGCCGAAACTAGAATTTTGGCGAGCAGGAACCAGGTAAGCATGCGGACCGCCGATGCCGGGTGGAAACGAAAGGAAGCGGCCCGCCGTTGTCAGGTCGAAACGAAAGGGAGCGGCCCGTCGGACCTTTGTTTCATGTTCCACTAGGGCCGGCAAGCGGTGGGCGACGTTGCAGCCCGATGGCCCGATGGCTCCGTCAGGCAGCCGGACGCCGGCGGCGGCGGCCTTCGCGGCGGCCGCGCGCGCCCTCGGCACCTTCGGCGGCCGGCTCGCGGAAACGCCTAATCCAGCTCCGGCAGTCCTTGTCGTGGCCCATGTAGACGTCGGCACCCATGACGGCGGCCATTTCCGGCTCGTGCAGCGGGTTGGTGATGGCCGACGTCAGGCCGGCGCCGATGGCCATGGAGAGGAAGGCCGCGTTCATGCCGTGCCGGTTGGGCAGGCCGAACGAGAAGTTGGAAGCGCCGCAGGTCGAGTTGACCATCAGTTCCTCGCGCAGCCGGCGCAGGATGTGGTTGACCTGGCGGCCGGCCATCTGCATGGCGCCAACCGGCATGACCAGGGGGTCGACGATGATGTCCTCGCGCGGGATGCCGTAATCGGCGGCGCGCTCGACGATCTTTTTGGCCACGGCGAAGCGCTCGTCCGGATCCTCGGAGATGCCGGTCTCGTCGTTGGAAATAGCCACGACCGCGGCACCGTATTTCTTGACCAGCGGCAGCACCGTTTCCAGCCGCTCTTCCTCGCCGGTCACCGAATTGACCAGGGCCTTGCCCTGGTAGACGCCCAAACCAGCCTCCAGCGCCGCGACGATGGAGGAATCGATGCTCAGCGGCACGTCGGTCAGGGACTGAACCAGTTGCACGCACTCAGCCAGGATTTTCGGCTCGTCGGCCAGCGGGATGCCGGCGTTGACGTCGAGCATGTGCGCGCCCGCCGCGACCTGGGCCAGGGCGTCCGACTCGACGCGGCTGTAGTCGCCCTCGGCCATCTCGGCGGCCAGCAGCTTGCGGCCGGTCGGGTTAATGCGCTCGCCGATGATGACGAACGGCTCCTCGAAGCCGATGGCGACTTCGCGCGAGGCGGAGCTGACGATGGTGCGGGTCATGGACGGGCGTCCGTTTCGGCTGGGCCGGGTGTCAGCCGGCGGCCAATGCCGAGCCCTGGCGGCGCGACATGAATTCCTGAGCGATTTCCACCGTCACCGCTGCATCGCGGCAGTAGGCGTCGGCGCCCACATTCTCGGCGAAGGCCTCGTTCAGCGGCGCGCCGCCGACCAGCACCACGTAGTCGTTGCGGATGCCGCGCTCCTTCATGGTGTCGATGACCACCTTCATGTAGGGCATGGTCGTGGTCAGCAGCGCCGACATGCCGAGGATGTCCGCCTCGTGCTCGACCAGCGCCGTCATGTATTCCTCGACGTCGTTGTTGATGCCGATGTCGACGACTTCGAAACCCGCACCCTCCATCATCATGCCGACCAGGTTCTTGCCGATGTCGTGAATGTCGCCCTTGACGGTGCCGATGACCATCTTGCCCATCTTCGGCGCGCCCGTCTCGGCCAGCAGTGGGCGCAGGATGGCCATGCCGGCCTTCATGGAATTGGCGGCCAGCAGTACCTCGGGCACGAACAGGATGCCGTCCCGGAAGTCGATGCCAACGATGCGCATGCCCTCGACCAGGGCCTTGGTCAGCACGTCGTAGGGCGCCCAGCCGCGCTCCAGCAGGATGTTGGTGCCCTCGACCACTTCCTCGGCGAGGCCGTCGTAGAGATCATCGTGCATCTGCTGCGTCAGCTCTTCGTCGTTCAGTTCCGAGAGGACGATGTCTTCTTCTTCCGCTGCGGGCATGGCGAACTCCTTCTGCCGGTCGTCCCTCATGGACGCCCACGAGCGGCCCGGGGCGGGCGCCGTGTATATCTCTCGTACCGATTGGCGGCCAATTGGGCTATCGCAAGGAAGACATCCACTGCTTCGGCGGCGACACGGCATTTTTCAGGCTGATCAGGGGTTTGCGGCGAATTTCGAGGTTGCGGACGCTGGCCTAGGTCTGAACCCCGACGGCATCGAGCAGCAATTCGGCGACATCGCGGACCTCGGGGCGAGGGCCCGCGATCCCGTCCAGCGCCCACGCGCAGTTGGGACAGGCGACGGCGACGACGTCGGCCCCGGTTTCCCGGGCTTGTTCCATGCGCTGATCGGCGATGCGATGCTCGCCTTCGACCTCGGTATACGCTGCGCCGCCGCCCCAGCCGCAGCAGTGGCTTTGCGCCCGGTTCTTGGCCATCTCCGTCGGCGTTGCACCGATGGCCGACATAAGCTTGCGCGGGGCCTCGTACTCGCCGTTGTAGCGGCCGAGGTAACAGGGGTCGTGGTAGGTGACTGACCGCGTGTTGCCTGGCGTGACGGGCAGCCGGCCCTCGTCGACCAGGCCGGCCAGCAGGGTGGTGTGATGGATGACCTCGTAGTTTCCGCCGAAGGCCGGGTATTCGTTCCGCAGCACATGCAGCGCATGCGGATCGGCAGTGACGATGCGGCGAAAGGTGACGCTTCCGAGGGCCTCGATGTTGCGCCGGGCCAAGTCCTGGAACGTGGCCTCGTCGCCGAGGCGCCGGGCCAGGTCGCCGCAGTCGGCCTCGGTCGTGCCAAGCACGGCAAAATCGACGCCGGCCCGTTGCAGCAGGGTCATCAGGGCGGCCAGCGTGCGCTGGCCGCGCGGCTCGAATGCCGCCTCGCCAAGCCAAAGCAGCACGTCGGTCTCCGCGCCGGCCGCCAACACCCGAGGCGCCAGGCTGGCGGCGAAGTCCGTGCGGTTGCTGGCGCCCTTACCGGCGACGGTTCCGTCGCGCTTCAGGTTGGCGAGGGCGTCGGCTGCCTTGCCGGGCACCTCGCCGCCGCCGAGCGCCACATGCCGGCGCAGGTCGACGATGGCGTCCACGTGCTCGATCATCATCGGGCAGGCCTCGACGCAGGCCCGGCAGGTGGTGCAGGCCCACAGCGTGTCCGGGTGCAGCATGGCACCGACGATGGGCCTGTCGGCACCGCCCGCCGCCGGCTCGATCCGGCGGCCGCGCGGGTGGGGCAGGGTGGAGCGGTAGGAGACATCGCGTCCGCTGGCATCCGGGCTCGCTGCCAGCACCTGGATCAGCTTCTTCGGGTTGAGCGGCTGGCCGGCGGCGATGGCCGGGCAGGCTTCCTTGCAGCGTCCGCACTCGACGCAGGCGTCGAAGCCGAGCAGATGATTCCACGCGAAGTCGCCGGGCGTGCCGACGCCGGTCTCGCCGGCCTCAAGGTCGAGCGGTCGCAGCGCGGCGGCGGCGCCCGTGTTACCGTCGAAACGATCCGGCCTGGGGTGTGCGATCAGGTGCAGCGCGCCGTTGGCCGCGTGCTTCATGGCGCCGAAGGCCATGCCGGCGATCAGTTCCAGCGCTCCCCAGGCGAAAAACCCGGTGGCGACAGTGAAGTGCTGCATGGCCTCCGGATGGCCCAGCGATATCCAGGTCAGCCAGCCCAGTCCGCCGCCGTAGGACATCAGCGCCCATGGCAGCCGCCTGTAGGGCCCACCCGAGAGCCGGACCGGTTTCGGATTGCGTCGCTTCCAGGCCATCAGGCCGCCGATGACGGCGCCGCCGGCACTGGCCATGACGGCCCAGCCGAGCGCCGTGCCGCCCCATCCGGTCAGGTGATAAAGCAGCGCCAGCGGCACCGACGCGACGACGCCGCCGGCTGCGAGCTGATGCATGCGGGCGCTGAAGGTGTAGGGCGCGCGGGCGGTCGCGGCGTGCACGGGGCCGAGGTAGCGCGCCGGTAGCCGCAACAGGCCCGACCAGAACGCAACCCTGGCCGGTCGGCCAATGAACCAGCGCCGGGACCGCCAGGCAACACCCAGTAATGCCGCCGTCAGGGCACCGAGCAGGGGCACCACCACCGCCAGCGCGGTCGCCGCGAGAGGTGTCAAACGTCCGCGCCTTCCTCGGCCATGGCGGCGTCGAAGGCGGCCTTGGCCTCGGCGATCAGCTCCTGCTGGCGCGCATCGTCGGCGCGGAACCGCAGGGCCACGGTCTTCTCCAAGGCGCGGACGACGGTGCCGGTGACCTCACCCAGGTCGTCGATGACCAGTTTGACCTCGTCGCCTTCCTCGAAACGGTGATGGACGGTATCCAGCGGCGCCACGAACTCGACCTGGGCGCCGGTCTCCGAGATATCCAGCAAAAGGCCGCCCCGTGTATCCTCGGGCTTGGAAACGAAGATCAGTTTCGCCAGATCAAAGCGCTCGGCGACACGCCGTTCGTCGGACATGGACCCCTCCGTCGCAATCCTGGCTTGCAGCCTAGCTCCCGGACCCCTGGCCGGCAACGGCGGACCGGTTTTCCTGATTGCCATATTTTGTTCATACAACCTAAAACATAAGTATGACGGAGGTCATACAAGAAAACAGATTCATGCCCTATGAAGAGCATTGTCCCGCCTTATTCACGCGGACAATGAAAAAACCGGCCGAGCGGGGATCAAGGTTCGGACGGCCGGGTGAACAAACCAACTGAACCCAAGGAGAATAACAATGCCTATTACAGAACGCGTAGCAGCGGAACTGCCCGCCACCATCAAGACCGCCGATTACACCCTCGTCACGGGCGACGTCGGCCGCGAAATCCAGTTCGAGAGCGCGACCGCGGTCACGGCCAGTTTGCCGGCGGTTGCCGAGGCCGGCAACGGCTACAACGTCATCCTCCGGAATGTCGGTCCCGCCAACCTGACCATCGATCCGAACGGCTCGGAAACTCTCGATGGCTTCACCAGCGTGGCCGTGGGACCGGATGAGTGGGTCTGGATTAGATCGGACGCCACTGAGTGGAAATCCGTCTCCTTGTCAGGGGGGCTGCCGCAGCAGGTGGGGTCTGGCAACCGGGTGTTGATTGGCACTGAGTTGCCGTCGGGCGTTGCCTCAGTCGAATTCACGAGTGGGATCGACAGCAGCTACGACATCTATGAATTTGATGTCATTGGCCTCGTCCCCGCAACCGACAATCAAGCTCTCAATCTGATCTTCAGAAGCGCCGTCGGGCCAACGTGGGAAACCACGAACTATCGATCCGCATTCACCGGCGCCAAGAGCGACGGCAACGCCAGTGTCAGCGGCGGTACAGGAGAAACGTCAATTCCGATTTCAGGAGCTACGGGTGTCGATGGAAGCACCAGTCTCGGCGGTTACAACGCGAGAATCAGCCTGTTCAGGCCCGCATCGGCATCGGTGCGGACAAGCATCTACTATCAAAACGAGTTCGTCGCCGACGCGGACATCACACGTACATACGTCGGAACTGGTCAACGTGATGACGCCGAGGCGCACGACGGTGTCCGTTTCAGTTTCGTATCGGGGAATGTCTCAAGCGGCACCATAAAACTCTACGGCATCAAGAACTAGTTGGGTCAATCCCGAAAACGGAGGGGCGGTGCCTGTGGGCGCCGCCTCTTTCCGTTCAGGTCTCGCTCGCGGGGACTTCCTGGAGCGCGCAGCCGTCGATGCGCCAGGTGCCGTCCGGCTGGCGGGCCATGGGGTAGATGGCGATGACCAGGCCGCCCTCGGCTTTTTCCACCAACACGCGTTGGATCGCTACGCCGCGCTGTTCGATGAGGTCGAAGAAGGCGAGGCGGCGCGGGTTGATCAGCGCGCCGTAGCTCTGCTTGACCATGGCCATGAAGCCTTCCGGCGATTTGAAGGTCTGCTGGATGGTCGCGGACGCAAGGCCGAAGGCGGTGATGCCATCGCCTTGGCGGAAGGCCTCGATCTGATTCTTGATGATGCCTTGGATGTCGGCGGCGTCGCTGGCGGTCGATTGGGCCCGGGCGGTCGAAACCGTCAGGACGATCACGAGCAGCAGAACCAGCGTCGGTCGCCAGAGCATGGAATGACTATGAGACCGTCGGATTTCAGATGCAAGTCTGGTTCAGGACTGGTTCAGGACTGGCTCAGGACTGGCTCAGGACTGGCTCAGGACTGGCTCAGGCTGGCTCAGGCTGGCTCAGGCTTGGCCCCGCCGTGTCTCCCGATGGGCGATGTAGAGCCCGGTGACGATGACGATGGCCGCACCTCCCAGTGTCGTGGTGCTCGGATGGGCCGACCAGATTAGCAAATCGTAGGTGACGGCCCAGATGATGGCGGTGTACTCGAACGGCGTGATCACCGACGCCGGTGCCAGCCGGATCGCCGTGGTCATCAGAATCTGGCCGCAGCCGCCGATGACGCCGGCCGCCAGGTAATAGCGCATGATCTCCCACGGCGGCGTGATCCAGACGAAGGGCATGATGGCGCCGGCGACGATGACGCCGGCCAGCATGTAGTAGAAGACGATGGTATAGGGGCTCTCGGTCACCGAAAGCTTCTTCACCATGATGATGGTGAGCGCCCAGCAGACCACGCCGACCAGCGCGAACAGGCTACCCACCTGCAGCGAGCCGCCGGGGTCGAGCGCCACCAGCACGCCCATGAAGCCGACGACGATGGCGCCCCATCTGTGCAGGCCGACCTTCTCGCCGAGGAACAGGATGGCGAACAGGGTGGCGAAGATGGGGACGGACATGGCGACGGCCGAGACGCTGGCCATGGGGATCAGCGCGTAGGCCTGGAAGAAGCTGGCATTGCCGACCACGCCCGTGGTCGAGCGCATGACGTGGCCCCAGGGATGCTTGGTCTTGAACGCCGCCATGCCGCCGGTCCAGAGGATCATCGGCACCACCATGCAGGCGGCGACGGAGTTCCTGAGGAACGTCGCCTGGAACGGACTGTAGTCCGGCCCCACCAGCTTGATGAACATGCCCATGGTGGCCAGGCACGCGACCGCCCCGGTCATGGCCAGGATGCCGAGGGCGGTGGAGCGACGCGAGGTGTCGGCGGAGGCGGCGAGGCGTGTCTCGGGCATGGCCGGAGACTAGACGCGCCAGTCCGCCCGGTCGACCCGATGTTTGCGGGCACTAACCCCTGAGCTTGGCGTTCTCAGGATCGTACGGGCTCTCGCCGATGATGGTGACCTTGTGCTTGGTGCCGAGCACGTCCATCTCGAACGCGTTGCCCTCGTCGGCCAATGCGGGCGGGACCATGGCCATGACGAAGGATTTTTCGAGCCGGGCGCCGTAGTTGCCCGAGGTGGCGCGGCCGATCAGCTTGCCGTCCTTGTAGATCGGGTTGTTGCCGAGCGGGTCGGCGTCGGTGACGTCCGCGACCTCCATGGTCACCAGCTGCCAGTCGAAGCCCTTCTCGCGCCACTGAACCAGCGCGTCGCGGCCAATGAAGTCGCCCTTGTTGGGATGCACGAAGCGCTCCAAGCCGCTCTCGAACGCAGCGTACTCGATGGAAAGCTCGGTACCGACCATGCGGTAGCTCTTCTCGATCCTGAGCATGTCCATGGCGCGGATGCCGAAGGGCTTGAGGTCCAGGTCCTGGCCGGCCGCCATCAGGGCGTCGAAGATGTGGTTCTGGTATTCGATCGGATGGTGCAGTTCCCAGCCCAGCTCGCCGACGAAGTTGACGCGGGCGGCGAGGGCGGGAGCGAGACCGACGTCGATCCACTGCGAGGTCAGCCAGGGGAAGGCCTCGCTGGAGAAGTCGGCGTCCGAAACCCGCTGCATCAGCTCCCGCGCCTTCGGGCCGGAGATCACCAGCACGCCCATGGCGTTGGTGATGTTCTCGAACTGCACCGAGCCGTCGTTCGGCATGTGCTGCTTGATCCAGTCGTGGTCGAGGCGCTGGTAGGCGCCGGCAGAGACACAGTAAAAGCTGGTCTCGCTCTCGCGGATGACGGTGAATTCCGAATGCACGCCGCCCTTGGTGTTCAGCGCATGGCAGAGGCCGACCCGGCCGACCTTTTTCGGCAGGCGATTGGCCAGCAGATGGTCGAGGAAGGCCTCGGCGCCGGGACCCGAGATGCGGCACTTGGCGAAGGCCGTCATGTCGAGAAGCCCGACGTTCTCGGTCGCGTTCTTGGCCTCGGCCACCGCGTGCTGCCACCAGCCGGAGCGGCGGAAGGACCAGTCGTCCTTGGGCTCGACACCTTCCGGCGCGAACCAATTGGGCCGCTCCCAGCCGAACTTCTGGCCGAACACCGCGCCCAGGGCCTTCATGCGGTCATAGCAGGGTGCCGTGCGCAGCGGCCGGCCGTCCTCGCGTTCTTCGTCCGGGAAGTGGGTGGTGAAGACGTTGCGGTAGGCTTCCTCGTTCTTGGTGCGCAGGAAGGCCTTGGTGGCGTAGTCGCCGAAGCGGCGCGGATCGACTCCCAGCATATCGATGGTCGGCTCGCCGTCGACGATCCACTCGGCCAATTGCCAGCCGGCGCCGCCGGCGGCGGTGATGCCGAAGCTGTGGCCTTCGTTGAGCCAGAAATTGGGCAGGTCCCAGGCCGGGCCGATGATCGGGCTGCCGTCCGGCGTATAGCAGATGGCGCCATTGAAGACCTCCTTCACGCCGACCTCGCCGAAGGCGGGGACGCGGTTGATGGCGGCCTCGATGTGCGGCTCCAGGCGGTCCAGGTCTTCTTGGAACAACTCGTACTCGCTGTCGGCCGAGGGACCGTCCAGGTAACAGCACGGCGCACCGACTTCGTAGGGGCCCAGGATCAGGCCGCCGGCTTCCTCGCGCAGATACCAGGAGCCGTCCGACTCGCGTAGCACGCCCATCTCCGGCAGGCCGGCGGCATGGCGGGCCTGGATTTCAGGGTGCGGCTCGGTGACGATGAACTGGTGCTGCACCGGGATGACCGGGATATCCAGACCGACCATGGCGCCGGTTTGGCGGGCGAAGTTGCCGGTGGCGCTGACGATGTGCTCGCAGGTGACGTCGCCCTTGTCCGTCATGACCACCCACTCGTCGCCACGACGCTCGATCCCGGTGACGGTGGTGAAGCGGTTGATCTCGGCGCCCATGGCGCGGGCACCAGTGGCCAGCGCCTGGGTCAGGTCGGCCGGCTGGATGTAGCCGTCGTCCGGGTGCTGGATGGCGCCGACAAGACCGTCGGTGTTGCAGAGCGGCCATATCTCCTTGATCTCGTCGGGCGTCAGGAAGTTGACGTTGACGCCGATGGTCTCGGCCACGCCGGCATACTGGTGGTATTCGTCCATGCGGTCCTGGTTCATGGCGAGGCGGATGTTGGAAACGGTGCGAAGGCCCGCGTCCTTGCCGGTTTCGGCCTCAAGTTCGCCGTAAAGCTTGACCGAGTACTTGTGGATCTGGCCGACGCTGTAGCTCATGTTGAACAGCGGCAGCAGCCCGGCCGCGTGCCAGGTCGATCCGGAGGTCAGCTCCTTGCGCTCGATCAGTACGGAATCGGTCCAGCCTTTCTTGGCCAGGTGATAGAGCGTCGCCACGCCCACGACGCCGCCACCGATGACTACCACGCGCGCTTGGCTTTTCATGACCAGTTTCCTTCCCCGAGCCCGGGCCCCAGCGGCCCCGCCCAAATTTCACCACATGGCGTATGGCTTTTGCCAGCCCGCCGCGTGCCGCGGCCCGACCAAGGGTGTTCCGAAATCGTCAAGCGGGCTTGCCAGGGACTTGCCAGAGGCTGGCCGATGGGCACAAAATCCTTCTCATGGTTGCTTATGACGCCGCCCACTTCGACGATCACGCGGACTACCGGCGCATTGACGTGCGCCGGCTGGCCGGCGCCTTGGGTGCCGAAATACATGATGTCGATCTCGCCCAGGAGCTGGACGACCAGATCATCGGCGAAATCCGCCACGCGCTGCACACCCATTGTGTTGTCTTCTTCCGTGACCAGGACATCACGCCGGCCCAGCACTTGGCCTTCGCGAGACACTTCGGGCAGGTCATTGAGTATCCCATGGTCAAGGGCATCGACGGCTTCCCCGAGATCGCGCCGGTGGCCAAGATGCCGGGCGAAATTCACAACTTCGGCGGCATGTGGCACGCCGACACGACCTACCTCGAAACGCCGCCCTTGGGCGCCATCCTGGTGGCGCGTGAGCTGCCACCCTACGGCGGTGATACCGAGTTCGCCAACATGCAGCTCGCCTACGATACGCTGTCGGACGGCATGAAGGCGATGCTCGGGCGCCTGCACGTGGTCAACACGTCGTCGAAGGCCGAGGTCACGAAGTCGCGGGAGGACCGGCTGACCGACGCCGGCACCGACGAGGGCAAGCGCAACGAGCTGGTGGCGGTTCACCCGGCGGTGATGCCGCACCCGGAAACCGGCCGGAAGGCGCTGTTCATGAACTACGGGCACACGCTGAAGTTCCAGGAGCTGAGCGAGGCCGAGAGCGCCCCCATCCTGGAGTTTCTCTATCGCCACCAGACCCGGTCCGAGTTCACTTGCCGCTTCCAGTGGCGGCCCGGTTCCATTGCCTTCTGGGATAATTGGTCGTGTCAGCACAACCCGCTCAATGACTATCATGGCTTCAAGCGCGTGATGCATCGCATCACCGTGGCCCGCGATGCGGCCTGAGACGGCGATACCGGACAATAACAGGGCGAAATCGGATTAGCCGGAAAGGGGGGCGGGGGATACTGGTAGTGCATCATTCACGTTCTGCCTTCTGGGAGTCGCCCCGATGACCGCCGAAACCACCACCCGTTCCAGCCGCCGAGGCCGAGAGGCCCGCAAGGCCGCACGTAGCGCCGCCCGCGCCGTCACGCAACCGTTCATTCAGCGCAACATCCCGCTGACTGAACTGGCGCACGACGAGGCCCTCGACCTCATCGAGGCCAACGCCCAGACGGTGCTGTCCGAAACCGGCATCGAGTTCCGCGACGACGACGAGGTGCTGGCGCTGTGGAAAAACGCTGGCGCCGATGTAGATGGCACCCGAGTGCGCTTTCCCGCGGGTCTTGTGCAGAGTTTACTGGCGACGGCACCGGCCGAATACGTGCAGCACGCCCGCAACCCCGAACGCAGCGTCACCATCGGCGGCAACAATACGGTGTTCGTGCCGGTCTACGGCCCGCCCTTCGTGCGCGACCTTGAAGGCGGACGCCGCTACGGCACCATCGAAGATTTCGAGAATTTCGTGAAACTGGCCTACGTGGCGCCGTCGATCCACCATTCCGGCGGCACCGTCTGCGAGCCGGTGGACCTGCCCGTCAACAAGCGCCACTACGACATGGTCTATGCGCATATGCGCTATAGCGACAAACCCTTCATGGGTTCGGTGACGCTTCCCCAACGCGCCCAGGATACTGTTGATATGTGCCGCATCCTGTTCGGCGAGGAATTCGTCGATCAGAACGCCGTCTGCACGTCGCTGATCAACGTCAACTCGCCGATGGTTTTCGACGGCACCATGCTGGGTTCGCTGAAGGCCTATGCGGCGGCCAACCAGGCGGTCATCGTGACGCCCTTCATCATGTCCGGCGCCATGGGGCCGGTGTCGCCCATCGGCACGCTGACCCAGGCCGTCGCCGAGGCAACCGCCGGCCTGGCGCTGACGCAGTTGATCCGGCCGGGGGCACCCGTGGTCTTCGGCCTGTTCTCGGCCTCGCTTTCCATGCAATCGGGAGCACCCACCTTCGGCACGCCGGAGCCGACACTGGTGCTGTCGGCAGCGGCGCAGCTGGCGCGGCGGATGAAGCTGCCATTCCGCTCGGGCGGCTCGCTCTGTGCGTCCAAGATCCCAGACGCCCAGGCGGCTTACGAGAGCGTCAATTCCATGAAGCCGGCGTTGCTCTGCGGCGTCAATTTCGTGCTCCATTCGGCCGGCTGGCTGGAAGGCGGGCTGTCGTCGTCCTATGAGAAATTCGTCATGGATTGCGATCAGCTGGGCATGCTGGAGGTCCTGGCCAAGGGCTACGATACGACCGAGAACGGCCAGGCCATGGACGCTATTCGCGAGGTCGGCCCGGGCAGCCACTATTTGGGCTGCGCCCATACCCAGGCCAACTTCGAATCCGCCTTTTACCGCTCGACCATCGCCGACAATAATTCGTACGAGCAATGGGAAGCGGAGGGAGCCAAGGACGCCATGGAGCGCGCCAATGAGTTGTGGCGGCGTTGGCTGCGCGAGTACGAGGCCCCGGCCATCGACCCGGGCGTGGACGAGGCCCTGCAGGCCTACATCGCCGAGCGGAAAGCCAGTTTCCCGGATTCCAACGTCTAGGAATGCCAGCCAAAACCCGCGGCCCGCTTCCATATCGTTGAGTAATGTTGTATGTAACGACAGAGATCAACGGTAAGGATTGGACCAGCCATGGGGGAGGCTCCGCGACAAGTCGCCGTTCTGCAGGAACTGATGGAACGCACGGCGCCGGTGACCGGCGAGGCGTTCCTTCGCGTTCTGACACGCGGCCTAGCCGAACTGATCGACGTCGACCATGCCTTCATCGCTTTCGCCGTCGACAATCCGCCATCGCGGGTCCGGGTCGAGGCGTCCTGGTTCAAGGGCGCCGATCGGGAGAGCTGGGAATACGACCTGGAAGGCCAGCCCTGCCGCTTGCCCTACAACGGCGAGCCCACGTTCATCCCGTGTGATGTCGGGCAGCGCTTCGATAAGAAACGGGATTCCGGATACGAGAGCTTTATCGGCATTCCGCTGCGCGATGACGCGGGCCAGGTGGTCGGACACCTGAGCGTCTATGGCGCGCGCCCGCTCGATCCCGACGGCGAGGAACTCTATCTCGCAGGGTTGTTCGCGCAGCGCGCGGAGGCTGAAGCGCGGCGGGCGGCACTGGAAATCCAGCTCCGCGAAACCGTCGCCGATCTGGAACGCGCCAACAAGCGGTTGCACGAGGAAAGCACCACTGATGCCCTGACCGGCTTGATCAACCGGCGCGCCTTCGCCGATGTGGCGGACCGCGAGGTCCGTCGGGCGCGCCGCAATGGTCGGGACGTCGGACTGGTTTTCATGGATCTTGATCACTTCAAGGCGGTCAACGACCAGCACGGCCATGCCGCCGGCGACCGGGTGCTGGTGGAGGCCGCGGTGGCGCTCCGCAGTGCCGTGCGCGGCGAAGTCGACACCGCCGCGCGCATCGGCGGCGAGGAATTCGTAGTCCTGATGCCCGAAGCCAGTGCCTCGGTCATGGCCCGGGTGGCCGGACAAATTCTGGCGGCCGTCCGCGACCTCACGGTCCAGGTGGAAGGGGCCGTGGTGCGCCCCACTTGCAGCGTCGGCCATTCGGTTCTGACCGACGGCGACCGCTCGTGGGAAGACCTGCTCGCGCGTGCCGACGGGGCGCTCTATCAAGCCAAGGAACAAGGGCGCGATTGCGCCGTTTGTGCCTGATCCCCGCCGCCCCCTAGCCTTTGCAGACGGGCAACGCGTCGTCGTTGCTGGCGACGTTCGGAACCTCCAACAGTTCCACCAGCTTCTTGAAATCGACGTGATCGCGCCAGGTTCCGGTGGAGAGGCCACGCGCCGCCAGGGCCGATTGTGGCGGCATGGGCGAACGTATTCGATCCTCCGGTGCCAGATGCGCCATGGCCAGGCGTCGGGCCATTCGAGGCCGGCAGATGTTGACCAGGCGTTCGATACGGGCGTGGTCGCCGTAGAGGAAATTTGGCGGAAATTCGTCCGGCCCGGCATGACAGCCGGCGCAATGCCGGCGTAGTAGCGTGACCAATGGTGAGACATCGTTCGATGGAGCGTCGTGGGGCGATGTGGTCACCATCGCAGTTGGTTCTGGCTTCGAGGCCGGCGGCCGCTTTCCATTCAAATGCCCCAGCAGATGATTCATGATCACCCGTCGCCGCAGCGGTCCATCCCCAAGCGCCTGGCCCAGACCGGATACAGTGGCGGCAACCATGGAATCGATGGCGGCGTCGAGAGGCTGAAGATCATCGACGATGTCGAGGATTAGGGTCGCCCGCAGATCGATCATCGACGCCGTATTCCGGGCAGTCGCTGGCCAGGACCAATCCAACAGCGCTTGTTCGAGGGCGCGGCCATCGAGCAGGCGCGCCCGGCGGCCGCTGTGCCGATGCCTGAGCCGGAACGTGGCGCCCTGTCCATCGCCGGCTCCTCGCCGCGTTGCCTCCGTGATGCCGAGATCGATGGCCAGCAATCGGTCGTCGGTCTCAACCCGGTCTACGTAGCCACCGCTGATGGCGCCGTCCTTGATGAAGAAACGGCCGATGGCGTTGAGCGGCGCCTCGCCAGCCGGCTCGCGGCACTGGAACAATACGCGGTACGCCCAGCCGGCCATGTCGCGGCCTTCGACCCGGCAGGTCAGGCGCCGGCGTTGGCGCGGACTGACACTTGATCGCCGCGCCGCCAAGGCCGCGTCCAGCGCCGTCAGGTCGGCGGCGGCGAACATGTCACCAAGCACATCAAGGATGCGGTTCGCCAATCCCGGTGTGGCGGCGGCCCAGGGCTCCCGGGCCGGGCGCGGCACCAGTGGGTCGAGCGCCGGCGAGAGCCCGACTGTGGTCCCGTCTGCCACGCGGTTGGCGATGATCGGCTCGTCTCGCGAAATCCCCTCCGGCCAACGCGCTGGCCAGTTCCGTTCGACCAGGTTCGTCAGCGTCGCGGCCCCCATGTCGAGGGAGGTGTCTCGTGTGCCCAGCGTGTTGAGGCGGGTACGGAACATAAGGCGCAGCAGATCTCCTCGGCAGCGAACAGCCGCAGGCGGCACGGTTCCACAGGCATGCCGCCAGGCTCGGTTCGCCCAGTCGATGGCATTGGCCCGTTCGACGGCATTACTGATGAACAACGGCGCGTCCGTGCTGACGGCGATGGGGATGCCGTAGAGCCGGCCGGACTTGGCGAGGCCGCGTGACGTCGCGATGGCCGCGGCGACCTCTGCGTTGGCGTTGCTTTCGTCCCAAGGGGCAGCCGACCAGATCGGCCCGCCGCCTTGGTGACAGCCCAGGCAAAGGCGGCGGTTGGCGTAGCTCACGCGCGGCGTCGTGTCCGGGCCGTAATCGCGCACCACCTGATACTCGAAACGCCCGGCCGCGTCGTTGAAACTGATGACCTCGAGGATGCGGGCCGTCTCCTGGTAGCCCAGGAACAGCCGATCGCGGACGAACGGCGCGTCATTTCCCGGCGCGCCGGGATCACCGTCGAAGGCGACGACGGCACGTGGAAACTTGTCCGGTCGCCCCCGGGCCGCGTGGCGCTGCAACGAGCGGCCGCGCGGGATCAGCACACGCGGACGCGCCAGGTCGCGGGGCCCGAAGAGGCCACTCAGCGCCTCGACCCGTTGGACCAGCTTCTCGAATGGAAACGGCACATCATGAGACGGGCCGTCGCCGGCGGCGTTGGCGAACAGGTCGTCGAATAGGGATCGGCCGACGGGTGGCAGGTCGGCGGCGATGCCGGGCCCAGCGGCGAACAGGACGCACACGGCCGCCAGTGCTTTAGCCGCGCCGCGTCCCATGGTCATGACCAGCTGGGCGGCCGCTTTTCGTTGAAGGCGTCGAGGCCTTCCTGGGCGTCGCCAGTGGAAATAATGTTGCAGATGGTCTCGACCGTGTTTTCGATGGCGCGGCGATACTCGAAATCATTGGCCCGCATGAAGGCGTCGCGGCCGAGTTTCATGACCAGCGGTGATTTGTCGGCGAAATTGGCCGCCAGTTCGCGCGCCCTCGCCACCACCTTGTCGCGCGGGACCGCGTGGTTGATCAGGCCCTGCCGTTCGGCCTCCATGGCGCCGATGGTGTCGCCGGTGAACAGCAGTTCGAACGCCTTGTGGCGGCCGATCTGGCGCGGCAAGTGGACGAAATGCATGGCCGGAATGACGCCGACGTTGATCTCCGGGTAGGAGAAATCGATATCGTCGGCGGCGACCACGACATCGCAGGAAATGGCCAGGGTCATGCCGGCGGCGCGGGCCGGCCGGGCGACCGCGGCGATGGTCGGCTTGCCCATGCGGTACTGCAGATCGTGCATGCCCATGTAGAGTTTTTCCAGGAAGTGCCTGAGATCAAGGCCTGAGCCGCCTCGGATCATGGCGAGGTCCATGCCGGCGCTGAAAGCCTTGTCGCAGGCGCTCATGAGGATTACCGCGCGGGCATCGTCGTCGTCGCGTGCCCGCGCGTAGGCGGCCAGCAGAGCATCGATCAGGTCGTGGTTGATGGCATTGACGGGGGGACGTTCCAGGGTGATCTCGGCGACCCGATCGCGCACCTCGTAATGAACCATAGTGGTTTCGGTGGTCATTGGACTCCTCCCATGATCTCGTCCTGGCGCCGCGCCACGAAGGCCTCCAGTTCGGCACGAATGGCGTCGTCCATATTCGGCTCGACATAGCTCTCCAGCAACACCCGGCAATGGTCCTCGGCCCGGTCGAGGGCGTCGCGGGATCCTTCCGCTTCCCATTGTTCGTAGCCCTGGCGGACGGCAATATCGGGCAGGAAGTGGACGTCGCGGAAGCGCGACTGCGTGTGTTCGCTCGCCAGGAACATGCCGCCGGGGCCGACCGCGTCGATGGCGTCGAGCGCGAGAGTATCGTCGTTGACCTCCAACACGCCGGTCATCACCGCTAGGGAGTCCAGCATCTCGCAGTCCATCAGGAACTGGGCCGGGCTGACCGTGAGGTAGGATTCCAGGATGCCGGCGCCGTGCATGATGAAGTTGACGCCGGACAGCACCGTCGTGGTCAGCGTCATGGCGCGTTCGCAGGCACTTTGCAGGTCCGGCACCGGGGAGTCGGTGAGTGCACCGCCCGCGCGGGAGGGCAGGCCATGAAATCGCGCCAGTTGGGTCGAGGCGGCGACGGCGAAGGCGCTTTCGGGGCTGCCGATGGCCGGCGCCCCCGAACGCAGATCGACGTTGGACGTGGCCGAGCCGTAGAGCACCGGCGTGCCCGGCCGGATCAACTGGGTCAGTACCACGCCGGCCAGGATCTCGGCGTTGTGCTGCGCCAGTGCGCCGGCCATGGTCGACGGCCCCGAGACGCCGGCCATGACGAACGGCGACACCTGCACCGGCTGGCCCCATTCGGCGAACACCATCAGGGCCTCGGTCATGGCCCGGTCGAACAGCAGCGGCGAGTTGACGTTGACGTTGGTCTGCGCGCGCGGCGTGGTGCGCACCGCGTCCTCGCCGCCAAAGACGATGGCCAGCATCTCGATCACGTCCCGGGCCTCGTAGCCGCCGTGCACGAAGCCCGACTGGACCGGTTTCGATGACAGTGTCAGGCAGGTCTGCCAGCACGGCAGATGGCGCGTTGGTGGCGGCACGTCCTGGGCCTCGATCATCTTGCGGCCGACCACGTTGATGGCCGGTGACAGGTGGGCGAGCTTCACCAACATGGCCAGGTCATTGAGGTTGCCGGGCCGGCGCTGACGGTCCAGATCGTAAATGAAGGGGGCGCCGCCGGCCGGCATGACCGCCAGGTGGTCGCCGCCGACGGTGACGTCGAACCCCGGCGCGCGTGCGGTCATGGTGTAGGTGTCGGGTGCCGTCGCCAAGGCGGTATCGATCAGGTCGCCGTCAAGGCGGACGCGCTCGCCATCGACGCTGGCCCCGGCCTTCTGAAACGCGGCGATGGCACGCTCTTCGCGGAAGACCACGCCGGTGGTTTCGAGAATGCGGAGCGAGGCCGCGTGGATGGCCGCCACCTGATCATCGGACATCAGGGCGAGTTTGGCGTGGCGGTTGACGATCTGTCGGGGCGGCAGGGCCGCCGGCGCCGCATCCTCGGCCAGGCGTCGGTCGCGGCCGCGGCGTCGCGCCATCACATGTCCTCGGGTCGGGCGTACTGCACCAGCGGCGTGCCGATGCCCGCCGCGCGCGCCTTCTCGACTGCCAGGTTGGCGATCATGATATCGCTGATGGCGTAGCCCTTGTGCCAGAACATGATGCGCTCGTCGTCGTTCTCGCGGCCCGGCTTGTGGCCGGCGACGATCTCGCCGATCTCGCCGTAGACATGCTCGTCGCGCAGCTTGCCTTCGTGGATCAGGCTAGTCAGCTGGCCGAATTCCGAACCCTTGCACTGCGGCCAGTCGTCGACCACCAGTTTGTCGACGCTGAACGGCATGTTGGGCTCGATGGACAGAACGGCGCCGTAGGGCTGGATCAGAGCGCCCGGCTTGACCCAGTCGTCGTAGACCAGGACCTCGTGCTCCAGTAGCCGCGAGGCGTCAATAATGATGTCCGCGTCCTTGACGCATTCCTCGGTGCTGTCGACGGCGCGGACGGTCTTGCCCAGTTCGTCGGACAAGGTGGCGGCGAAGCGTTCGCGTGATTCCGGGCGCTTCGAGGCGACGCGGATTTCGTCAAAATCGAACAACCGGTCCATCATCCGCACGTTGTACCACGACGTGCCGCGCGCCCCGATGTGGCCCAGCACCTTGGCATCCTTGCGGGCCAGGTGCTTGGCGCCGAGCGCCGTCACGGCCCCGGTGCGCATCCACGTGGTCATGGTGGCGTCGACGATGGCGAAGGGGGCGCCGGTTTCGGGCCGGTGCAGCACTGTCAGAGCCAGTTCAGATGGCAGGCCGTGGGCGTAGTTGCCGTGGAAATCACCGAGAATTTTGACGCCGGAGACGTCGATCGGTTTGACGTAGCCCTTCAGGATGTTGAACAGCTTTTCCGGATAGTCGATGGCGAGATGGCTCTTGGCCGGCATTACCACTTGGCGGTCACCATGGGCGTGGAGGCCTTGTTCGACCACATCCAAGATTTCATCAAGGCTGAAACCCAGTGCGTCGATGTCCTCTTTAGATAGGAAGATCAGTTCAACAGCAGCCATTTATTCCTCCCCATGAATATGACCTTCGGTATGCATAGCAGATTAGCCGGGGCTTGGAAGTGCTACCCGTCGAACCCATATTACGGGGGCATAGATGAAACCCGCATGGAAATAGAGGTTGATCTGTCCCGAGTCAGGAAGTTAATAACGGTTTGCTCCCCGATGGTTAGAATCACAATGGATTTGGTATGAGCCGCGTCGTCCTGATTCGCCCCCCGATGGTGCTATCGAAATACTCGTTGAGCACATCGGCGACGCCACCGCTGGCCCTGGCTTATCTATCGGCCACCCTTCGCGCGAACGGTATCGTGCCGCAGACCATTGATGCACTGGGCGAGGACACTGATCGGCTTTCGTCCGTGGAGGGAACCGCCGGCATCGCCCAAGGCCTGCCCATCGAGGAAATTGTTGCCCGTATCAACGACGATGCCGATATCATCGGTTATTCGTCCATGTTTTCGTGCGCCTGGACCTACGATAAGAAGATTCTAGCGGCCATTCGCGCGCGCTTCCCGGATGCCCTGATCGTCGCCGGCGGCGAACACATCACGGCCTGCCCGGAGTATGTTCTGAAGGATTCAGCTGCCGTCGATCTCTGCGTCACGGGCGAGGGCGAAGAATCAATGTTGGCAATTGTCCAGGCTGTCAATGCGGGCGAGGACCCGCGGCTCCTGGACGGGGTCGTCTCGCTCGACGGAGATGCGGTTTGGGTCAACCCACCCAGGGCGCGTATCCGGGATATCGACAATATCCCCGAACCCTATTGGGACGATCTGCCGCTCGAGACTTACATGAGCCAAGGCCTCGGCCATGGGGTCAACCTGGGTCGCAGCATGCCGCTTTTGGCAACGCGGGGCTGCCCGTTCCAGTGCACGTTCTGCTCAAGCCCATTCATGTGGACGACCCGCTGGCAGGCGCGCTCGCCGCAGTTGGTGTTCGATGAAATGGTGAAGTACATCGAGAAATACGATGTCCAGAACTTCGATCTCTACGACCTGACCGCCATCGTCAAAAAGAGTTGGACCGTCGAATTCTGCGACATCATCCTGGAAAGCGGACGAGAGTTCACTTGGCAATTGCCCAGTGGAACGCGCTCGGAGGCCATCGATGACGAGGTCGTCGACAAGCTTTGGCGGTCCGGATGCCGGAATATGAACTACGCCCCCGAGAGCGGCTCGCCGGAGGTCCTGAAGCGGATTAAGAAGAAGGTGAAATTGCCGCGACTGATTGAATCCCTTCAGGCTGCGGTGAAGCGCGGCCTGAATGTGAAGATGAACATGATTTTTGGTTTTCCCGAGGACAGCCCACGCGAGATGTGGCAGAGCTATCTCTTTGGCATGAAGTGCGCGTGGCTGGGCGTCGAGGATTCCACATTCGTGCCGTTCGTGCCCTATCCGGGTTCCGAGCTTTATGGTCAATTGGTCGCAGACGGCACACTGGAACCCATGTCAGACGACTATTTCAACAGCCTGATACCGCATTCGGACCTGGAGCACGCGCGCTCTTTCAATCCCCATCTTTCAGATCGGCAACTGGTGTGGGCGCGGTATCTCTATTTTGCGCTGTTTTACGGAACCATGTTCATTCGCTGGCCGAACCGGCCGGTTCGGATTATCTACAATTTGATGACGGGCAACGTGAGTTCGCGAGGTGAGGAAATTCTGCGCAATATCCTGCAACGCAGAAAGATGCTCCGGCGCGCGGCCCCCTAGGCTCGGCTGCGTCTGGCCTCGTTTATACGCTGCGTGATTCGGGAGGGCGGTACATGAACCAACTTCGCGAAGGATTTCGGTCAGTCGCGATTTTCACGGCCCTCCTGGTAATTTTCATTGTCGCCTTGTCCGCGTGGCGAATTCATATATTTCAGGATATCGATATCCGGGTCGATCAGGCGTTCTTCGTCCAATGGGTCCGGCATTTGCTCGAGGCCGACCATTTCGCGCCGCGCCCCGAAAGCGGTGTGGGTTGGGGACTAGCGTTGGAGCGAGACGAGGGTAGCTTCCTGCACCAGTTCGCGAAGCCCCTAATAACGGCCAATCCGACCATCTTCCAGACCGCCAGCATCACCCTCCACCTGATGGCTTCCGCGGTCATCGGAACCACCGTGAACGCACAGGCTGGATTGAGCATTGTATTCGCGGGATTGGTGATCTTGGCCATCGGTCTGTTTCCGCTTGGACATCATCGTCTAGTGGACGGACCCGACATACGTAACGCTGTACGAATTGGCGGAACTGCCGCGTGCGTTGCGGGATTGACTTCGTTTCTTCACGTCTTCTCTCCGCTGGGCGTGCACAATCTTGGGGTGCTGACGATGATGGTGGCGGCACTGGCGGTGTCGCGCTGGAACGTCGGCGACGGTGGCCCGCGGCAGACCGTGTTTGTTGTCACCCTGTGCTTGCTGGCGGCATATTCGCACTACGTCAATGTGTTCCTCGTTCTACCTGCTGCGGCCCTGTCGGTGTTGGTCGCGCGCGGAATGTCATGGCGCATGCGTATCCGTTCCGTATCGGTATACGGGATAATGACGGTTCTAGGCCTTCTCCCTGCCATCGCAATGACGCTGATCGCACACGCAAAGGGCGTGGAACTGCTGATCCCCGAAAAGTTCGGATCTCTCGGGTTTGCCGCGTTTCATGATCCAGCCGGGTATGTTGCCGGCCTGCCGCAGCGGGTCGCGGTGTATTTCGAGACTCTCGTGAACGTCTTCACGCTTCCGGGGTTGGGGCTCGGTGTCATCGGCCTCGTACGGATGGCACGGCGATACCGAATTACCGTCCCTCTGATCATTGTCGGCCTTCATGTGTTCTGGAGTATCTTTATGCCGTTGTTTGCGCAGTATGACCGGACGGCAATTTACATCCTGCCCATGTTGTCACTCGGCCTCGGCGTGGTGATCGTTGAACTGTTGGACGTGGCGGGTCGCTGGCGCGTTCATGGCCAAGGCGAGCCATTCGCCGCCTACCTCGCCGCCTTTACCGCGCTGGCCGTCGCGACGCACCTGATCATCGACCTTCCGCGGTTCGTCGACCCGGGGAAGACGCCGTTCTGGGGACGAACGATACCTCACATCGGGCGCCAGCAAGCCATGGTCCGCGAAATCGAGACCCGTCTCGGCGCCGGTGCCGTTGTCGTCCCGACACAGACCGAGATTGCTCATCAACTGAATAGTTTGCGACGCGCGAAGCCTTCTTATCGGGTTTTTAAGCCGCTTAGCCATTTGGCACAGCGTCGGGCGGCCGGAGGCCTTGAGGCATATCTGGCGTCACGTAGGCTCGTAATCGATCGATCGGCACCGGTATTCATTCTGGCGACGGCGCGCGAAGACCAGCGGGTGGTTCTCGACGGGGTGCAAAATATCATTTGCGCAACCGTCATCCGACTATGCAGTGGCGTGGAACTGGTGGCCGTGAAAGCGTGGCCGCGAACATGGTTCACTGGCCACGGCCGCAAACTGTACAAGGTCGTACGGCCGTGACCGCAAACCGCATGGAGATTGACCCTCGATGAAACTTCGCACCGGCGATCCCTGGATGCCCGCGCCCGAATATGGTCGCTCCCTGAGAGGACTCGGCATCAATCTGCTGGTGAACTCCATTGACGAAGCGCGGGAGTTCCATCTTGAAATCCTGGCCGCAGAAGAGGTCTATGCCGACCGGGACTTCGCGGTCTTCCGCGGCTTCGGCGCCGAATGGATGCTGCACGCCGATCACACCTACAACGACCATCCGCTGAGGGGCAGCCTCGGGCCGGATATGGCGCGCGGCCTGGGTGTCGAGTTGCGCCTGCACGGTCGTGATCCCGATACGGCGGAGAAAGCGGCGCGGGAGCTTGGATACACCGTGCTGGCCGGCGCCTTGGACAAACCCCACGGTCTGCGCGAGGCCTACATCGTCGACCGGGATGGCTATCTTTGGGTGCCGGACGTGCCGACGTCCAAGTGATGGCTGTCATTGCCTCGCCGAAGAGAGCGGCTATAAAGAATTTCGATGAGCGTGACGGAGGGCGGGACCCGTGATCGAAACTTCAAGGAACGTGTTGCGTGCCCTCATGCATTGCCGGCGGGGCGCGACGGCTATGGAATACGGTCTCATCGTTGCCTTGATTTCGTTGGTCATCATCGTTGCCGTCACCTACGCCGGCACGGAACTCGGAAATTTCTTCAACACTCTGGGGAACACCCTCGGCGCTCTATGAGATGTTTGCGAGTGAAGTGAGAGGCTAGGTACGGGCACGCTCCGGTGGGAACGTCACGCGTACCGTCGTTCCCTTGCCCAACGTACTCTGCACCTCCATCAATCCCCCTTGGCCCTCGACCAGCGCCTTGACCAGGGCCAGTCCCAGGCCGACGCTGCTGGCGTCATCCACATGGGCATCGTGTTCGAGGCGCTGGAATGGTTCCAGGGCACGCGGAATCTCGGTCGACGCCATGCCGACGCCGGTATCCGACACACGCACTTCGAGTCCGCCCAGACTGGTCGTGTGAGCGCGCACCGTGACCGCTCCACCCGCTGGGGAGTATTTGATCGCATTGTCGAGCAGGTTGAGGACGACCTGCTTCATCCGCACTTCGTCGGCATAGAGCTTAGGCAAAGTGACCGGTGCTTCCGCCAGGACCGAAACGCCAGCGTCTGCGGCACGTGTTTCCACCATTCGCGTACAGGCTTGGATGATCTCGGGCAGGTCCAATTCGGTTTCGGAAAGCTGCAGTTGACCAGCCTCGATGCGAGCGACGTCGAGCAGGTCGTTGATGAGGTCCAACAGGTGCCGGCCGGATTGGCGGATGTCCCGGGCGTAGCGCACGTAGCGCTGATCGCCCATGTCGCCGAACATCTGTCGGTCGAGAATCTCGGCGAAGCCGATTATGGAGTTCAAGGGCGTGCGAAGCTCGTGGCTCATGTGGGCCAGGAACTCACTTTTCGTCCGGTTGGCCAGGTCCGCTTCTTCCTTGGCCGCGACCAGGGCCTGCTCGGCGGTCATCCGGTCGGTAATGTCGCTGGCGCTGCCCCGATATCCGGTGAATTGCCCCTCCGCATCGAAAATGGGACGGCCGTTGATGGAAAGCCAGACCGTGCTGCCGTCGTCCTTGGCCCGCGAGTGCACGAAATTGCGGAATGGTCGGTGATTGGCGAGATTGTCCAGGTGGGTCGTCCAAATGTTCGGATCGACGCCAGGAACGCCGGTTTCTTCTCGTGTTTTTCCAAGAAGCGTCTCCTGAGGGACACCCGATATTTCGGTGAATCGATCCGAGAAAAAGCTGAACCGAAGATCGGCATCCATTTCCCAGAAATAGTCCTGGGCGGCCTCGGCGAAATCCCGGAACCGGGCGTTGCTTTCCCCTGCCGCGCGCTCGGCGGATTTCTGTTCCGAGATGTCGATCATGACGCCGCGCAGCAACACGCTGCCGTCCGGTTCCGTATGGACGGTGACGATGTCCCGCAACCAAAGTTCCTCGCCGTCGGCCGTGATCATGCGGTATTCGAACTCGTGATCCTCGCGCCGGGCCGTCGCGGAGACACAAAAATCCACCGCCCAGTCGCGGTCGTCAGGATGGATGTGTTCGGCCCAGAACCCGACGCCGAACCACTCGTCGACCGGATAGCCCAGTATTTCCTCGGCGCGTGGCGAGACGTAATTGAAGACAAAAGTCTCGGCATCCAGTTCCCAGGCGATGATATTCGGGGATTCGACAAGGTTCCGAAACCGGTCTTCCGACAAGCCGGCCGACGTCGGCGCGTCTTCGTCCGGGTCTCCTCCGATGGATGGTTTCATGCCCGGAAACTCCCGAATGAATTGTGCATAACCGAGCGACTATAGACGTCCCGGTTGAGGTTTGACCACGGTCAATCGGCAACCAACGGATGTCTGTTTCGTGATGGCCCCAGGGGAGTGCGACGAGACGTAGCTCGGCAATCGTTCGCACATGAAGAGCGGACGCAACGACCGGTTAGCCGTCCCGGGTCAAATTCAAACACTGACTTTTCTCAAATTTGCTCGATTGCGACGCCGGGCACAGGCGCATCAATTCTTGCCAGCTGGGCCAAATCACGCCGTGGCCCCATGCACCTCAATCATTTGACAATTGCATCAGAAAGTATTCACCATGGGACCAGCAGCGGCGGCACGTAAACGATCGTCGCTTTTGGAATATTCCAGGCCATGGCGGGTCGCTAGGCTCGACATAGCTGAAAATGCCGAAATTGGCGCAAAATGAGCACAGGGAGCGAAAAAATGTCCGACAAGAAACCTTATGAACATCCGTACATTCCGGAGCTGAAGGATCAATTCCTCAAGGGCGAAGTTGACCGGCGCGAATTCCTTCGCACGGCGACGCTACTCGGCATGTCTGCGACCGTCGCCTACGGCTTCGTCAATGTCATCGAAGGCAAGGCACCGATTGCCAGCGCCCAGGCGATGACGCCAAAGCCGGGTGGTGAGTTGAAATTCGCCATGCGCGTTCACGAAGCCGACGACCCGGCCAAGTACGATTGGACGCCGAAGGCGAACATCGCACGCCACACCAACGAATACCTCAGCATCATGGCCGAAGACGGCGTTGTGCGCCCGTACCTGCTTGAGAGCTGGGAGCCCAATGCCGACCTGACCAAGTGGAAGCTGAACGTCCGCAAGAACGTCAAGTGGTCGAATGGCGATCCGCTGACAGCCGATGACGTCATCTACAACATGAAGCGTTGGACCGACTCCAAGAACGGCTCGTCCATGCAGTCGCTGATGGACGCCATGATCACCAAGACCCCGACCGGCAAGAAGGACAAGAAGGGCAAGGAGATCATTGCCAAGAAGCTGACCGAAGGTGCGTTGGAGAAGATCGACGAGCACACGGTCATGGTGCATCTCAACCGCGCCGAGCTGGCGATGCCCGAAGGCTTCTTCCACTATCCGGGAGCCATCGTCCATCAGAGCTTCGAAGAGACCGGTTCCAGCATCGTCAAGCATCCGCTGGGCACCGGCGCCTATGAGGTCGTCGAACACAAGGTCGGCGAGAAGTGCATCCTCAGGAAGCGCAAGAGCTACTGGGGCAAGCCCGCGCTGCTTGACCAGATCACCTACATCGACACTGGCGACGATGCTTCGGCCATGATCTCTGCCCTGGCTTCCGGTCAGGTCGATCTGCTGAACGACATCAGCGTGGAGCAGTTGCCGGTTCTTCAGGCGCTTCCCAACGTGCAGATCTTCAAGGCCGTGACCGCACAAACCGCGGTGGCGCGCATGCAGTCGGACGCCAAGCCGTTCGATGATGTGCGTATTCGCAAGGCGGTCCGCGTTTGCCAGGACCACGAGAAGCTGTTGCAGCTTGCCCACGCCGGCCAGGGCGCGCCGGCGCAGGATCACCACGTGTCGCCGATCCATCCAGATTATGCGTCTCAGCCCGCCAATAAGCAGGACCATGAACTGGCCAAGAAGCTGCTGGCGGACGCCGGGCATCCCAACGGCATCACGCTGACGCTGGACGCCAACAACGACCGCCCCTGGGAAGGCGCGTGCGTGCAGGCGCTGGCGGAAATGTGCAAGCCGGCCGGCATCAACATGAAGCTCAACATCATGCCGGGCTCGCAGTATTGGAAACAGTGGACCAAGGTACCCTTCGGATTCACCCGTTGGAACCACCGCCCGCTCGGCACCATGGTGCTCAACCTGGCCTACCGGTCGGGCGTGCCGTGGAACGAAAGCCATCACAACAACCCGGCTTTCGACAAGCTGCTGGACGAAGCCGGCGGAATTGCCGATGCCAAGGAACGTTCAAAGGTGATGCTGAAGATTCAGCAGACCATGCAGGACGATTCCCCCATCGCGCAGCCGCTGTGGCGTGCCGTGTTCGGCGCCGGTTCGAAGCGTGTGCAGGGCTACGCCAAGCACCCGCAGAACTTCCATCTGCTGAACGGGACCTGGCTCTCCTAGAGAAAGTCATGATTTCGGGGGCGGTTCCTTAGGGGCCGCCCCCGAATACCCTCAGGTGCATTGCGTGTCGTGAACGTCCTGTGAAATCACAAGCGGTCCCAAAAGCAATGGGGCCGCGCGGGGGCTTCAATGTTAATCTTCATCGGCAAGCGACTCGGCTTCATGGTCGTTACCATGGTGGTCGTTTCGCTGCTCGTGTTCCTTATGCTGCAGCTCAATGTGGATACCGTGGCGATCAGCGTCCTCGGCCCCTATTCCACCGAAGAGCAACGCATGATCTGGCTGGAATCAAACGGTTATTACCGCCCGGCTTACGTCCGCTACTTCGAATGGCTGGTCAATTTCTTCTCCGGCAATTTTGGGCAGTCCGTGCGGTTCAACGTGCCGGTCGCCGATGTCATGTGGCCGCGATTGTGGAACACCGCCATTCTCGGTTTCTGGGCGATGGCCATCATCATCCCGACGTCGCTGTTCCTCGGCGTGCTTTCCGGCATGCGCGAAGGAAGCGCCCAGGATCGCGTGATCTCTGTGGCCTGCATCGGCACGGTCTCGGTTCCGGAGTTCGCGACGGCGACCTTCTTCACGTCGATTTTCGTGTTCGGCCTCGGCTGGTTGCCGGGAACCAGCTCCATGTCCGATGGGTTCGACTGGGTGCAGTTGATCCTGCCGGTGGCGGTGCTGGTGACCTACGATGTGGGCTATGTGTCGCGCATGACCCGAGCGTCCATGGCCGAGGTCATGACCACGCCGTATATCCGAACGGCGTTTCTCAAGGGACTGCCCTACAACGTCGTCATCGGAAAGCATGCCCTTCGGAACGCGCTGATCGCGCCATTCACGGTCATCCTGTTGCAGGTCAACTGGCTGCTGAACGGCGTCATCGTCGTCGAGTTCGCCTTTGCCTACAAGGGGTTCGGGGCGTTGCTGCTGGAGGCCTCGTTGACCGACGACATGCCGGTCATCCAGGCGTGCTCGATGGTTGCGGTATTCGTCGCCGTATCGACGCAGGTCTTGGCGGACATCGGCTACATGTATCTGAACCCGCGCATTCGGTTCAAATAGGGGGAGACGAGAACCATGTCTGAACTCGTGGAAACCGCCGCTCCCCTTGTCGCTCCGCCGAGTGGATTGATGAGAGCCTTCAAGAGCATCGGATTGTTGCGTGAGAGCTGGGTCGGCATGGTTGGCGCCGCCATGGTGCTGTTCTGGGTGCTGGTGGCCCTGTTGGCGCCGCTGATCGCGCCCTATGATCCGCTGGCCAACTATCAGAGTTTCGTCAAACCGGGCGGCGTGGATGCCAAGGGCAACTATTTTCTAATGGGCACCGACCAGATCGGCCGGGACATCTTGTCGCGGGTGATTTACGGCACCCAGCGGGTGCTGATTTACGCGCCACTGGCGACGATGTCGGCCTACGTTGTCGGTATCATCATGGGCCTGCTGGCCGCCTATCGGGGCGGCTGGTGGGACACCATCCTGACCCGCGTCGCCGATATCATCCTCTCATTTCCGCCGCTGGTGCTCTATATCGTCATCATCACCCAGGTCGGCCAGTCGGCCTTTGTGATCGTCGCCGCCATCGTGCTGGCGTCGGGGCCGGGTATCTTCAGGATCGTCCGCGGCCTGGTCCTGGATATCAAGACCCGGGAATACGTCGCCGCCGCCGAAACCCGGGGCGAATCCAACTTCTACATCATGTTCGTCGAGATACTCCCCAACGCCCGCGGGCCGCTGATCGTTGATTTCTGTATTCGGCTCGGTTTCGTCACAATCACCATCGGCATCCTGGCATTCCTGGGCCTCGGCCTGCCGCCGCCAGACCCGGACTGGGGCAAGATGGTCAACGAGGGGCGCGCCCTGGCGCTGGCCTTCCCGCACATGACCCTGTTCCCGTGCATCGCCATCTCGTCGTTTGTGCTGGGTCTGAACCTGCTGGCCGATGGACTGCGCGAAGTCGCGCTCAGGGATTAGGAAGCCGCCATGACCATCGATTATGACGACGTCGTCCTTGAAATCGAGGGCCTCTGCCTGAGCTACTATATTCGTGCCGGCGAGGTGCCGGCGGTGGTGGACTTCGACCTCAAACTGCACCGGGGCGAGAGTATCGGCCTCGTCGGCGAGTCCGGTTGCGGCAAATCCACCGTGGCCAACGGCATCATGCGCTACATGGGCGCCAACGGCGCCATCACCGGCGGCTCGATCAAGTTCAATGGCCGTGACATGGCGGAAATGTCAGAGGAAGAGGTGCGCCAGTTGCGCGGCAACGAGATCGCCATGATCTACCAGGAGCCCATGGCGGCGCTTAATCCCTCGCTGACCATTGCCACGCAGATGATCGAGGTTGCGGTCTACCACGACGACGCCACTGAGGAAGAAGCCCGGGCGCGCTCGCTTCAAGTGCTGGCCGACGTCCATATTCCCGATCCGGAGCGCCTGCTGGCGTCGTATCCGCATCAGATTTCGGGTGGTCAGCAGCAGCGCGTGGTGATCGCCATGGCGCTGCTGTCGAACCCGTCTCTGCTGCTGCTGGACGAACCGACGACGGCGCTCGACGTGACGGTGGAGGCCGGCATCGTCGAACTGATCGGCGAGTTGAGCGAAAAGTACGGGACGTCGCTGCTCTACATTTCCCACAACCTGGGTCTGATGCTGGAGGTTTGCGACCGCATCGCCGTGATGTATTCGGGCGACGTGGTTGAGGAAGGCCATATCGATTCCATCTTCTCGTGGCCCAAGCACCCCTATACCCACGGCCTGTTCGGCTGCATCCCGCTGCCCCACGCGGACAAGAACGCGCGCCCGCTGGTCGCCATCAAGGGCCAGTTGCCGCTGCCCTACGAACGGCCCGACGGATGCAATTTCGGGCCGCGCTGCGATTTCTACGAAGAAGGCAGCTGCGACAAAATGCAGGCCATGGAGGAGGTCCACACGGACGAGGACGACGCCCACCGGGTCCGTTGCCACCGCTGGAACGGTATCGACCACACGGCGGCCATCCCCAAGGGGCCATCGCACGCGGCAGCGACCATCGGCGAGACGGTGCTCGAAGTCGACAACATGCAGAAGTACTACGAAATTCGCGACAATTCCCTGAAGGCCGTCATCGCCGGCGACAACGTCAGATACGTGAAGGCCAACGAGCAGATCAGCTTCAAGGCCGGCAAGGGCGAGACCGTGGCCATCGTCGGCGAATCCGGCTGCGGCAAATCAACCTTCGCCAAGGTGCTGATGGGCCTTGAAACGGCGACCGGCGGTGCCGTCCGCCTGAACGGCGATGATATCGGCGGCCGGCATGTGCAATCGCGTACGCCGAAACTGCTGTCGTCGTTGCAGATGGTGTTCCAGAATCCCAACGACACGTTGAACCCCTCCGTCTCCGTCGGCAATCAGATCGCCCGCGTCGTCAAACGCTTCGGTGTGGAAAGCGAACCGGCCCAGATACGCGAACACGTGCTTAAGCTGCTGGACACGGTGAAGCTGCCGCGCGACTTCTACAACCGCATGCCGCGCCAGCTTTCCGGCGGCCAGAAACAGCGCATCGGTATCGCCCGCGCCTTCGCTGGTAAGCCCGCGACGGTGATCGCCGACGAGCCGATCTCCGCCCTCGATGTCTCGGTGGCGGCCGCGGTGACCGAACTGCTGATGGATATCCAGCGCGAGTACGAAACCACGCTGCTGTTCATCAGCCACGATCTAGCCGCCGTGCGCTATCTGTCGGATCGGGTGGTGGTCATGTACCTCGGCGGCATCATGGAACGCGGCACCACGAACGAAGTCTTCGCGCCACCCTACCATCCCTATACCGAAGCGCTGCTGTCGGCCGTACCAATCGCCGATCCCCAGGTCGAGAAACGTCGTATTCTGCTCGAAGGCAACCTGCCGTCGCCGCTTGATCCGCCCAAGGGCTGCCCGTTCTCGACCCGCTGCCCGCGCCGCATCGGCGCCATCTGCGACGACGAGATTCCGCCGGTGCAGTTCGCGTCCGACCGTCACGCCATCGCCTGCCACATTCCGATGGAGGAACTGCGCGAGGTCGAGCCGGTCATCAAGCTGCACGAGGAACACATTCCGCCGGAGGTGCTTGGTGGCGACCAGCCGACGCCGGTGGGCGGCGACGACTGAGCGGCGAATCTAGGACGCGAGGACGACACCCGCCATGAACGTCTCGCGCGCCTGGGGATCCGAGGCCGTTCGCCGTATCGAGGCTGATTTCAATCGCTCGGCCGATACCCACCTGTTCCGGCTTGAGATGCCGGCGATCAGCGACGTGCATCTCTATTTCAAGGATGAATCGACGCACCCGACGCGCAGCCTCAAGCATCGGCTGGCGCGTTCGCTTTTCCTCTACGCCATCTGCAACGGCTGGATCGACGAAGGGACCACGGTGATCGAGGCATCGTCCGGATCCACCGCCGTGTCGGAGGCCTATTTCGCTCGGCTGCTGGGCTTGCCGTTCATCGCCGTCATGCCGCGCAAGACCTCGCCCGAGAAGATCGACGCCATCCGCTTCTATGGCGGCGACTGCCATTTCATCGACGACCCTGGCGAAATCTACCAGGCCGCCGAGGGGTTGGCGCGGGAGACCGGCGGCCACTACCTGGACCAGTTCACCTATGCCGAACGGGCGACCGATTGGCGCGGCAACAACAACATCGCCCAAAGCATAATCGCCCAGATGGTGGCGGAACCGCATCCGGTGCCGACCTGGGTCGTGGTCAGCGCCGGCACCGGCGGCACCTCCGCCACCATCGGCCGCTTCATCCGTTACCAGCGCCACGCCACGCGGCTCTGCGTCGTCGATCCGGAGAACTCGGTGTTCTACGATTGCTACGAACAGGAATGCCGCGACCTGACGCTCGACACCGGTTCCCGGGTCGAGGGCATCGGCCGGCCGCGTTGCGAGCCGTCGTTCCTGCCCGAGATCATCGACCGCATGATCAAGGTGCCGGATGCCGCCAGCTTCGCCGCCATGCGCGTCCTGGCCCGGCGGGTCGACCATCTGCCCGGCGGTTCCACCGGCACCAACCTCTACGGCGCCCTACAGATCATCGCCGAGATGCGCGAGGCCAGCATCGAGGGTTCGGTGGTGACCATGCTGTGCGATCCCGGTGAACGCTACCGCGACACCTACTACAACGACGACTGGCTGGCCGGGCAGGGCATCGACATCGCCCCCTACGAGGCGCAGATCGATCGCTTCCTCGATACCGGCGAATGGCGGCCGCTGCCCGAGGGTCGCTGATCCGCTAAATGGCGTCGCGCGTCGCGGATCAGCGCCGCGCGGGCGCTGCATGATGGGCCGTTCTCGACACCCCCGGACGGAGGCCTCGATGGCATTCCCAGAAAGCGCTCAGACGATCATCATCGGTGCCGGCGTGCACGGGCTCTCGACGGCCTGGCATCTCGGCGAGATCCTGAAGGCCAGGGGCCGACCGGCGGACCCGGACGCGGCCTCGCCTCAAATCCTGGTGCTCGACAAGGGCGGCATCGGCGCCGGCGCCAGCGGCATCGCCTGTGGCGTCATCCGCAACAACTACTACCAGCCCGCCATGCGCGAACTGATGGCCGAATGCGTTGCCGTCTGGGACAGCGACCCGGAAGCCTTCAGCTATCATCCGGTGGGCTACATGCAGATCAGCCCAGAAAGCATGCGCGACGGCTGTGCCTCGATCCACGAACAGCAGCACGCCATCGGCTACGACAGCGATTTCATCGAGGGCACCCAGCAGTGCACCGACTACATGCGCGGCATCTTCGATGACTGGCAGGCCCAGGGCATCACCAACGTCCTGCACGAGAAGAAGGGCGGCTACGCCAACAATACCGCGGCCTGCTACGGCCTCGCCGGCAAGGCCGAGGCGGCGGGGGCGCGCATCATGACCGGCGTCACCGTCACCGGCCTGCAATCGGCCAACGGCACCGGCGCCGTCACCGCCGTCGAGACCGACCGCGGCACCATCCAGTGCGAACGCGTCGTCGTCGCCCCGGGTCCCTGGGTGAAGACCTTCTGGGACATGTTGGAGCAGCCGTCGCATATCTCGGTCAAGGGTGCCGACGACGTCACCCACGACGATGTGGAGATGTGGCACTACATGTGCCTGCAGGAAGGCACGCTGGGCATCGATCCGGGTGTGCAGAAGACCAACGCCGGCGCCATGCCGCCGGTCATCCACGTGGATACGGACGCGCCGCTGATGTCGGACGTGGACGGCTCGCTGATCACCGAGAGCATGTGGGGCATCTACTACAAGCCCGACTTCAACTTCGGCGGCATCCAGGGTGGCGCCATGCCGTGGGACGTGACGACGCCGGTGAACGACGTCAATGTCGATCCCTACGGGCCGGAAAGCCCCGAGTTCATCTCCGACGACAGCTTCGCCCACATGTGGTGCTCGGCGCTGGCCCATTGCCAGAAACGTTTCGAAGGCACCATCGGCAAGTACAAGAAGGAACCCTCGGGCGGCCTCGGCTGTTTCACGCCGGACAGCTTCCCGGTCATCGACACCTTCCGCCAGAACGTCACCCTGATCGCCGACAGCAACCACGGCTTCAAGATGATCGGCATCGGCAAGCTGGTGGCGCAGGAATTGGAGGGCGAACCGTCGGCCATCCTCCACCCCTTCCGCTTCGCCCGCTACGCCGAAGGCGACTTGCACCCGGTCTCCAGCTCGCCCTATCCGTGGAGTTAGGCGTCGCCCCTAGACCTCACGCCTAAACCTCTCCGACGTACTCGCCGCGAGCCGGATAGTTCTTCTCGATTGCGAAATCGAGCGCCGAGAGCAGTTCGGAAAAATGCGGCCGCACAAACGGCATGGATTGTACCGACAGGTAGTAGATGGTGCCGTCGTCCTGGATCATGAACAGGCCGGGTTCCGAGAACAGATCGGGCTCCATGATGCCGATCGATGTCGGTCCGCGCGAGGTCGAGATGTAGAGCCCCCAATCGCGCGCCACGTTGAGGTCGAGCCCGTATCCGAAACGCAGGTTCTTGGCTTCGATCTTCTCGGCCATCTGGCGGGTTCGGTCCGCATCGTCGCTGGAAATGGCGATCGTCTCCACGCCGCGTTCCGCGAATTCCGGCGACAGGCGTTCCAGCTCTTTCAGATAGTTGGCACAGATGGGGCAATGCAGGCCGCGATAGAAGCAGATGACGGTGCCACGCTCCGGCTTGGCGCCGTGCAGATCGAACGTGCCGTGATCGAGGGTCTCGACAGTCAATGCAGGCGCGGCCTCGCGGGGGGTCAGTTGAGCCATGGGGATCTCCATTCGGAATTGCGGTGTTGATTGGATGATGGGCATTTTGCATACTATTCATCAGTAATACTCCATAAAACATGATTGAAAGTCCGAATAGCTACAATGCCAGGGCCTTTTGACCGTCTCAGCGCCTTTCTCGAGGCTTTCGAGCTCAACGTTCATGGTGTGGTCGGCGCGCCGCCTGCGGGCGAGGACAACCTCGTGGTCGTCGGCCATGCCGAGATACCAAAGGCCATCCTGATCGGCCTCGGCCATTCGCCAGCGGTGCCGTCGGGCATGGATCAGTTGGCCGCTGCCGAGGTCGATTTCGGTGGAGCCGGCAATCCATTGTTGGGCGCATTGCCGGCCGAGGTTCGCATCGATATCGACGAGGACGCGCCGCTGGCTGCCCTGACCCGGGTGTTCGTTGCCGAATGCGACGCGTCGCGCTGTGGCCGTCAGGCGGCTCTCGACCGCATCGGCGCCGTTCTGGTGCTCTACGTTTTGCGGGAACTGATTGAGGATGGCACGTCCAGTCCCGGACTACTCGCCGGACTCTCGCATCCTTCGATCAAGACGGCGTTGGCCGCGATCCACAATCAGCCGGATCGGTCCTGGCGGATGGAGGACCTTGCCTATGTCGCCGGAATGTCACGCAGTTCGTTCATGGTTGCGTTCCGCGAAACCGTCGGCGTGACACCGGCGAAATACCTGGTGCGCTGGCGTGTCACGTTGGCACAACGGCGCATCGCCGGCGGCCAGACGGTCAAGGCGGCGGCCCGCCATGTCGGCTTCGGTAGCGCCGAAGCCCTGGCCCACGCCTGCCGTCGCGAGACCGGCCGCGCGCCGACGCAATTGCCCTGACGTCAGATACCGACCGCGGCGACCTGCCATCTACTTGCACACCCGGAAGCCCGAGAACACGTTCCAGCGGTGGGGTTCGAAGAAATTGCGGTAGGTGGCGTGGATCATGCGGCCGCGGGTGGTCCAGGCGCCGCCGCGCAGCACCTTCGTGGTGCCGAACAGGTCGGCTGAGTATTCCTTGTAGGCGTCGGCCTTGAAGCCGGGGAAGGGCTCGAAGGTATCGGCCGTCCATTCCCAGACGTTGCCCAGCATTTGGCGGCAGCCGAAGGCGCTGTCGCCGATGGGGTACGCGGCGACGTCCACGGGGCCGAGGGCGCGGCCGTCCAGGTTGGCCAATTGCGGGTTGGGCGGCGTCTCGCCCCAGGGGTAGCGTCGCTTTGTGGCGGCCAGCGTGCCATCGGCGGCGGGCTCGCCGAGCGCCGCGACTTCCCATTCGATCTCCGTCGGCAGGCGCACGCCGGCCCAGTTGCAGTAGGCCTCTGCCTCGTACCAGGTGACATGGATGACGGGCTGATTGGGCGCCAGCGGCCCGACCAGGTTGAACCGCCGCTGCAGCCATTCGCCCGGGCCGTCGGCGCGCCAATAGCCAGGATGTGTCGAGCCTTCGGCTTGCCGCCAAGCCAGGCCATCGGCCGACCACAGATCGTCCCGCGTGTAGCCGCCATCGTCGACGAAGGCCACAAACTCGGCATTGGTAACCGGCGCCTTGGCGATGGTGAAGGGGGCGACGGTAACCGGATGGGCCCATTTCTCGTTGTCGAACAGGAACGGCGCCGAGGGGTCGGCGCCGATGACGAACTCGCCCCCCGGAACGTCGACGAAGCCCGGGTGCGGGCCGGCCGATCGCTGCTCGGACATGTCCTCGGCGTTGGCCAGCTTCGGTGTCGGATAAGCCAACGTCTGGCGGCCCCAGAGGAAAGCTTCGGTGTGCATGTCCTCGTGGAAGACGCCGAACTGGTAGATGAAGCTGTCTTGCTCGCTGGCCAGGACGTCGTCCGAAGGCCCCTCCAAGCGCTCGATACAGGCGTCCAGAACACCCTGCATATAGCCTTTGACCTCGTCCATGGTCAGCAGCGGCAGATCCCAACGGTCGTCGTGGGCGATGCCGATGGAATCGTAGAGCGCGTCGGCCCGGTCGCCGAGGATGCTGTCCCGGCCGTAAAGCTGGCGCAGGATGAAGAATTCGTAGAAATAGGCGGCGTGGCCGATCTCCCAGCGTAGCGGATTGACGGTCGCAATCCTGGGGCCAATCAGTTGCTCGGCGTCCAGGTCGCTGACCAGTTCCAGTGTGCGCGCCCGCGCATCTTGCATCATGGCGACCAACTGTGCGGTACTGACGGGTGCGGTCATGGCCTGCCTCTGGGACGTTGATGGGGTAACCCTCGAACATGAAAATTAGCCTCATTACGCCGGCCAAGAAACACTCCAGGAACGGCAATCGCGCCTCGGCCCTTCGCTGGGCCCGGTTCCTGCGCGATGCCGGCCATCGAGTGCGCATCGACGTGGACTACTCGGACCAGCCGGCGGACCTGATGATCGCGCTGCACGCCTGGCGCAGCGCCGGCGCCATCGAACGCTACCGGGTACGCTATCCCAAGGGCCGGTTGGTGGTGGCGCTGGGCGGCACAGACGTGAACACGTTTCTGAGAACCGAACCGAAAGTGACGCTTCGCTCCATGGAGGCGGCCGACGCCCTGGTCTGCCTGCACGATCTGATCGGCGAGGCACTACCCAAACGGCTTCGGAAGAAGCTGCACGTCATCAAGCAATCGGCTTTGCCGTTGCCGGGACCGCGCCAGCCGTCGGTGCGGCATTTCGATATCTGCGTCATCGGCCACCTCAGAGAAGAGAAGGATCCGTTCCGCGCGGCGCTGGCATCGCGGCTGCTGCCGGCGGACTCTGCCATCCGGGTGATTCATCTCGGCAAGGCCCATGCCGAGGACTGGGCCCGCGAGGCACGCGCGCACATGGCGGCGAACCCGCGCTATCTCTGGAAGGGCGAGGTGCCTGGCTGGCGAGTCCGGCGCGAGTATGCCAAGACCCGGGCCATGGTCATCAGTTCCAACCAGGAAGGCGGCGCCAACGTGGTGTCCGAGGCCGTGGCCGCCGGCGTGCCGGTGATCGCGTCGGACATCGCCGGCAATGTGGGATTGCTGGGCCGCGATTATGCGGGAGTCTACCCGGTGCGCGACGAGGCGGCGCTCGCCGTCCTGTTGACGCGGGCCGAGACCGAGCCCCGGTTCCTGGCGACGCTGGAACGGCAATGCCGGAAGCTGGCGCCGGGCTTCACGCCGGCTCGGGAGGCGGTCGGTTGGCGCAAGGTGATCGCCGAACTGGGCTGAGTACCGTCAGAGGTTGAGGGTCACCGGTTCCAGGTTGTTGCTCTCGGCCAGTACCGTGCCCACCACGGCCGCCCGGCCGTAGCCGTCCCGATGCAGCGCATCGACACAGGCGCCGGCGTTCTCCGCCGGTACGCTGGCCAGCAGGCCGCCGGAGGTCTGCGGATCGAAGATCAGCGGATAGCGCGGATCGCCGGCCGCTTCCTCGATATTCCTGAGTGCCCGGCGCAGCCGCACGTTGGCCGGTTGCAGGGAACTGAGGATGCCGAGGGCCACCGTGTCGAGCGCGCCGTCCATGATCGGCAGGGCCTCCAGGTCGATCTCCACGTCGACCCGCGACGGCCGGATCATCTCCACCAGATGGCCCAGCAGGCCAAAGCCGGTGACGTCCGTGCACGCCGTCGCCCCGTGGCCGAACAGGGCTGCCGCCGCCGGGCGATTGGACTGCACCATGGACTCCAGCGCCGCCTCGATCCAGCGGCCCTTGGATTTCTGCTGCATGTCGGCGGCGAACAGCGTGCCGGTGCCCAAGGGCTTGGTCAGGATCAGCCGGTCGCCCGGCCGCATGCCGGCCTTGCGCAGAACCTTCTCGCGATCAGCGAGGCCGTTGACGGAGAAGCCCAGTGCCAGCTCGGCGCCTTCGCTGGTGTGGCCGCCGACCAGCGCCGCGCCGGCGTCGTCCAGCACCTTCAGGGCACCCGACATCAGTTGGTGCACCGTGTCCTCGACCTTGGATTCCAGGCCATACGGAACCGTGGCGATGGCCAAAGCCGTCTGTGCCTCGGCGCCCATGGCGAAGATGTCGCTCAGGCTGTGGTTGGCGGCGACCTGACCGAACACGTAGGCGTCGTCGATGAAGGCGCGAAAATAGTCAACTGAGTGCACCATCACCTTGCCCGGCGGCACTTCCACCACGGCCGCGTCGTCGGGCTCGTGCAGGCCGATCAGGACGTCGTCGCGGGATGTGGGCTGCAAGTCCGAAAGGGCGCGGGTCAGCACGTTGGCGCCCACCTTGGCGCCGCAGCCGCCGCAACGCATGGCGATGGCGGATATTTCCTTCAGGGTGTCGCCGTCGGCCAGGCCCGGCGTGTAGGCGGACTGAGCGTCCTCCTGCATCTCCGGCAGAACGCCGTACTTGTCCATCCAGCGGCGGTCGATCCAGTCCTTCCAGGTCCACAGCCACTTGCCCTCGGCGGACCAGCCGGCCTTGGCGGCGATGGCGTATTTGTCACCGGTCGAGACCAGGGCCAGCATGGTGCGCTGTGGACGGAACGGCTTCAGCCGTTCGCCGACCAACGCGCGTCTGAGGTTTTCGGTCAGCGGCTTGCCCTGGCGGACCGCGAAGACGCCGGCCTTGGGGCGCGGATGATCGATGACGTGAGCGATGTCGCCGGCGGCGAAGACGTCTTCGTGGGACGTCGATTGCAACGTGGCGTTGACGGCGATGAAGCCGGCGTCGTCGACCGCCAGGCCCGATGCGGCCAGCCATTCCGGCGCGCTGGCGCCGGTCACCCAAAGAACCTCGTCCACTTGAATGGCGGTGCCGTCGCCGAGGGTCAGTTCGTTGGCGCTAACCCGCGATGCGCCATTGCCGCGATAAACGTTGACGCCGCGTTCTTCCAGGATGCGCTCGAAGCGTCTTGCCACACTGGCACCGAAGGCCGGCATGATGCGGTCCGACTGGCTGACCAGATGAAATTCCAGTTCCTCCGCGTCGCGGCCGAGCTCGCGGAGCAGGTTGCGCAGCCGGTATTGGATGGCGAGAGTGATCTCCACTCCGGCAGCACCCGCGCCGACGATGCCGAAGCGGTGCGGGCCCGGCGTCTCCAGCACCCGGTCGACCAGGGCCTGCCAGCGGTCGACGAAACGGTTGATGGGTTTGACCGGGGTGGCGAACTCGGCGGCCGAGGGCACCTTGGCGATCTCCGGGCGTGAGCCGATGTTGATGCTGAGCACGTCGAACGGCACCGGTGGCCGGTTGGCGCAGATTACCTGCTTCGCCTTGAAATCGATGGCGATGGCTTCGTCGTGAAACAGCCGCGCGCCGCCGAACTGGCTGAGCGGTCTCAGGTCCACGTGTGCCTCGTCGAAATCGTAATGGCCGGCGATGAAGCCCGGCAGCATGCCGGAATAGGGCGTGTGCACGTCCCGTGCGATGACCGTCACGCGCACGCCTGCCAACGGCTTCATGCCGAAGCTCTTCAGCACGGCCACATGGCTGTGGCCGCCGCCGATCAGCACCAAATCCTTGAGCGTTACGTCCTGGCCGGATTGCATCGGGCCTCGGTCTTTATCTGTTGTTCGGGCCCACGAGGCATGAGGATGCAGAGGCAAAGCGGGACTAGGGGTTGCCCACAGTCAACAGAACGGACGGGGGCAAGGCAACGGCAAATATCCGCTTGGCTTCAGTTGAGTCTTTCGGCTAGCCGCCCGATGTGGTCCGGACCGATGTGACAGCAGCCGCCAATGAGCCGGGCGCCGGCGTCGATCCAAGTTTGTGCGATGTCGGCATAGGCGTCGGGCGTAATGTCTTCGCGGATGCCGACGGTTTCGGTCAGGCTGGCTGGGCCGGCTTCGACGCCGGAGACCCAGTCCTTGGGAACCGGGTTGAAACCGTTGGCGTAACCGCCGACGGGGAAATCGCTCACGCCCACTATCTCAGGCATGGCGGTGCTGATGCTTTCGGGCGCCGAGCAGTTGGCGAGGAAACCGGACACCGGCAGATCGGCGATCGCGGCGTGGGCCTGGGCAATGGTCTCGCCGCTTCGCAGCAGCGGCCGGCCGTCGTCGACCAGCGTCCAGGACACCCACACGGGCTTGCCGGCGCTACACGTGCCCGTGGCGCCGGCGCGGCCCTCTTCGGCGGTCGACATGGTCTCGCAGATGAACAGGTCCACGTGGGGCGCCAGGATCTCCGCCTGCTCGCGGAACATGGGTTCGATCTCGGCGAACGGCTGCACCGCGTCGGCGCTGTAGCTGCCATGCATGGGCGGCAGCGAGCCCGCGATCAGCACGTCGGCGCCGGCGGCCCCTGCTTCGTCGCGGGCGCGCCGGGCCAAATCGCAGGCGAGCACGTTGAGTTCGACCAGGCGATCGATCATGCCGGCCGTCTCGAGGCGCACCCGTGTCGAGGCATAGGTGTTGGTCAGCAGTAGCTTGGCGCCGGCGGCCAGGTAGTCGCGATGGACGCGCAGCACCAGGTCCGGATTGTCGATCAGGGCGCGGGCCGACCACAGCGGCGCCGAATTGTCGGCCCCGTGTCGGGCCAGTTCTTGGCCCATGCCGCCGTCCATCAGCAGCACGCCCGATGGCAGCGGAACCGTGGGAACGTCGGTCACTGTATGTCCTCCGCGAGCAGTTCCGCCAACCGCTGGATGTGCTCCGGTCCGACCTCGCAGCAACCGCCGATGACCCTGGCGCCGGTCTCGATCCAGGCCAGGGCGTGTTGGGCGTAGGCATCGGGCGTCAGGTCGTGGCGATGGCCCAGGGCGTCCACGCCCTGATCGGCGCCGGACCAGCCGTCGGGAATGTGCTGGAAGCCATTGGCATAGCCGCCGGCGGGAAAGTCGCTGAGTGCCACCAGGTCGGCCATGGCGGCACTGATACTTTCCGGATACGAGCAGTTGGCGAGGAAGCCCGAGACCGGCAGGCCGGCCAGTGCCGCATGCGCATTCTGCAATGTCTCGCCGCTGCGAAGTTCGCGGCTATCGTCGTCCTTCAGCGTCCAGGAGACCCAGACGGGTTTTCCTGTTTTGGCGGCACCGGTGGCGGCGGCGCGGGCTTCCTCCGCCGTCGACATGGTCTCGCAGATGAACAGGTCCACATAGGGCGCCAGCAGGCCAGCTTGCTCCGCGTAGAGCGGCATGATGTCGTCGAACGGTTCCACGTTCTCCGGCCGGTAGCTGCCGGCGAGCGGCGGCAGCGAGCCGGCGATCAACACGCCGTCAGTGCCGGCCTCATCTCGGGCTTCATTGGCCAGCTGACCGGCCAGCCGATTGAGGTCTTCGAACGTGCCGGGGACGTTGTTGCTGTCCAGCCGCCGCCGCACGGTCGAGTAGGTATTCGTGATAATCAGCCGCGCACCGGCGTCGATGTAATCCCAGTGGGTCTCGCGCACCACGTCTGGCATCTCGATCAGCGCCTGCGCCGACCAGATGGGATGAATATTGTTGGAGCCGCGGCGGCGCAGCTCCTGGCCCATGCCGCCGTCGGTCAGCAACACGCCATCCGGCAGCACAACGGTGGGAATGTCGGTGGTCATGGGCAATCTCTGTTCAGGCGGCGCGCCGCATCTCGTCCAGGGTCAGGCGGATATCGAACAGCCGGCGAAGCTCGGCGTCAAGATCATGTGGAATGACCTCGGGAAAATGGTTCGAGAGTATGTCGGCCGCCTTTTCCCGCGCCGCCTCGCGCATGTCCTTGGCGCCGCCGGCCTCCCAATCGTCGCGGCTGGCGCGGTCCATGACCTCCGGGTAGACGTACTCGGAATTCATCATCGCGAGGGTCTGCGGATGGCCAAGGAAATGGCCCTCCCCGCGGCAGGCCTGATCGATGACGTCGAGCGACAGCGTTTCCTCCGTCACCTCGATGCCGCGTACCATGCGCATGACGGCACCATTAATATCGTTGTCGATGACGTACTGTTCGAAGGCGACGGTCAGCAGGCTCTCCAGGAAGCCCGCCGCGTGGTGGATGTAGTTGGCGCCGGCGAGCGCGGCGGCGAGGCCGGTCAGCGCCGTCTCGGCCCCGGCCTGGGCATCGGGCACCTTGGAATCCGCGATGCCGGACGAATTGTAGAGCGGCACGTTCAGGTGCTGCGCGATCTGTGCGGACGCGGCGTTCATCAGCGCGAACTCGCCCGAGCCGCCGGTGAACGCCCCCGTGCGCAGGTCCACCTGCGCCGGCACGCAGCCCATGATTAGCGGGAAGCCGGGTTTCTTGAGGTTCACGTAGACGAAGCCCGAGAGCTGCTCGGCGATGATCTGCACCAGCGTGCCGGCGAGCGCCGCCGGCGACGTGGCGCCCGATTGCGGTGCGGATGAAATGGCGACAGGAATCCCGTGCTCGATGATCTGGTCCAGGATTTCCACTGTCTCGGTGGCGTAGCGCAGCGGGCTGACGGTCCAGCAGCAGCTTGTCGACAGCACTGGCCGGCGCTCGAACGCATCCGCCCCACCGGCCAGGATGTCGCCCATGCGGCGCACGTCGGCAACCGAGCCTGGGATGTAGCTGTTGGCCATGACGTGCTTCGGCGTCGCTGCCAGGCAGGCGTAGTACTGATTGACGTCGATGATCTCGTTGGGCATGTCGCGCGAAACGACGGGCCGCATGTAGAAATGTACGTGGTCCAGTATGTCGACTAGGCGGCCGATGTCGTAGTTGTCGCGCAGCCGCGTTTCGCGAACTTCGCCCTTGAGGTCCATGATTTTCACCGCCTGGCCGCCGGTGCCCATGTAGACGCGGGAACCGCCCAGGTTGAGGTCGTGGGCCTCCTCGCGCCCGGCCAGCAACACTTCGTTGGCGGCCAGGGCCAGGCATTCGTCGACCAGGGCGGCATGGATGTAGACCCGGTTGGCATCTTCGTCGATACGGCAGCCGGCGGCGCGGAAGGTCTCGCGGCAGGGTGAGGCGAAAACCTCGATGCCGGTGCGTTCCAACACCTCCTTGGCGCCGTCAACGATGCGCGCGACGGCATCGTCCGTCAGCGGCCGGTACCAGCCGCCAGCGAGGCCGCCCTCCACCGGGGGCGGGGTCGGTGTCTGGTCGGCGGGGCGTTCCCGGCGTCGGGCGCGGCGGGCCATCGGTCTGTCCTTCCGTTCAGCGGATGCGACGTCAGAACGCCACGAAGCGCCGGCATCCATTCGATCATCCGCGACGCCTATTTGTCCGTTGGCGCAGCCGCCCTAGGGCAAGTCCGCCAGGCCTTGTTCGGCGGCACCGGCGGCCATATCCGACATCACTGCATAATCGTCATTGTCGGCGGCGACGAAGCCTGCCAACAGCAGATCATCCCGGGCGGCGGCGAGCGTCGGGTCCTCGGCGGCGGCCATAAGGCCATCCAGCAGGCGTTGGCGTGTCTGGTTGTCGACGCCGTTCTGGGTGACGTAGGGCAAGCCCGGCGCGGTCGCGGTTTCGCCCAGGATGCGCGTGCCGTCCAGTTCCGTTGGCGCATATCGAGCGACCAGTGCGAAGGTGATGCAGTCCATGGCCATGATGTCGGCCTTGGCCGCGCGCACGGCGGCGATGCTGTCGCGGTGGCTGCCGGCCTCCACGATCTCGGAGAAGAAACGTCCGTCCCGTGCCAGCGGTGCGACGCTAGCGCGCAGTACGTTGTAGCCCGAGTGCGACAGCCAGTCGTTGATGGCGGCGGGGCGGCCGGCGAAGTCGGCGAGGTTGGTCGCGTCATCGTCCTCGCGCACCATCAGCAGTGAGCCGTAAAGCGGCCCGTCGCTGTGGACCGAGACGTAACACGGCGTCGCCAGTGCGCGCACCTTCCCGGCGAGTCGCGTCACCAGGGGGTAGCCGCAGGTCTGGGCCAGCAGCAGGTCGGGCGATTCCCAGACCGCGAAGGGATCGCCGCCGCGGGTCAGTGATGTTGGGATGTCCTGGATTCCAGCGTTGCCTAGATGCGCCGAAAGACCGCGCCACCAGTCGTCCATGGCGGGACGTACTTCCGGCAGGTCATAGGGGGCAAGGGCGGCGAGAGCGGGCATGGCGCGAACGTCAATCGAAGAAGGCAGGCGGTTCGCCCGTCCACGACTGGCCGTGGCGGGGCAAACCGTCGTCAAGGAAGGCATGGTCAGGCGCATCGTCGACGAAGATATGACCGATCACGGTCAGGTTCGACGGCTCATCGAAACAGCCGGCGGAAATACTGCGCATCCCGGCTGGGTTGTCCCGCAGTTCGAAGAACAGGCGTGATCCGCACTCCTGGCAGTGGGCGCGGCGGCCGAACGACGATGTCTGACGCCAGGCCAGGCCCTTGTCCTCAAGCATGGATATCTGATCGATGCGGGCCTGCGTGTGGGGGGCTGCCGTTCCGTGCAGGCGCCGGCACTGGCCGCACCAACAATCGATGATGCCACGCACGGGGCCGGAAACCTCGAACCGGACCGCGCCGCACTCGCAACCGCCGGTTCGTCTGCGGAGCGTATCGTTCATGGTCGGGTCCTTCCTTCAGGCGGCGCGGCCATGAATCTCTTCCTTGCGCCGGGCGACGTAGGCGTCGAGCGCCTCGGCGACGGCCGGGTCGGTGGCTGGCGGTTCGAACTCGGCCAGCAACTGCTTGTAGATGGCATGGGCGCGCCATTCGGCGGTGACGGCGCCGGCTTCCTCCCAGCTTTCGAAATTGCGCCAGTCAGACAGCAGTGGGGCGTAGAAGGCCGTCTCGAAACGATCGATGGTGTGTTGCGTGCCGAAGAAGTGGCCGCCCGGCCCGACGTCGGCGATGGCGTCCAGCGCCATTTCCGCATCGTCGACGACCAGCGGCGTCAGGAATTCCCACATGCCCTGCAGCATCTCGGCATCCATCACCATCTTTTCGAACGAGGCACAGAGCCCGCCTTCTTGCCAGCCGGCGCCATGCTTGATGACGTTGGCGTGGCCCATGAGGACGGCCCAGATGGACATCATGGATTCGTATGTCGCCTGGCTGTCGGCGGCGTTGGACGCGTTGACGTTGGACGACCGATAGGGGAGATCCAAGTGCCGCGCCAGCTGCCCACCGGCCAGCACCGCCTTGGCGTATTCCGGCGTGCCGAAGGCCGGCGCGCCCGACTTCATGTCCACGTTGGAGGTGAAGCCGCCGTAGACCACGGGCGCTCCCGGGGCGATGATCTGCTGATAGGCGATGGTGGCCAGCGCCTCGGCATTCTGTTGCACCAGGGCACCGGCTAGGGTGACCGGGCTCATGGCGCCCGCCAGCGTGAAAGGGGTGATGATGACTGCCTGTCCGCCCAGCGCGGCCTCCCGGAGGCCCTGTAGCATGGGCAGGTCGACACGCAGCGGCGACGATGTGTTGATGACGGTCATGAATGAACATTCGGACTTCAACTGCTCGCGCGTGCGTCCGCGGGCAATGGCGCCCATTTCGATGGCATCGGAAATCCGCTCTGCCCCCAGGGCATAGGCGCCGTAGGGCTTGTCGGTCAGGGTCAGCATCGCCTGAACGCATTCCAGATGCCGGCTTTCCGGCGGCAGGTCGACCGGCTCCACTGGATAGCCACCGACGAAGTGCACCACGTTGAGCGCCTGGCTCATGCGGATGAAGTCGGTGTAGTCCTGCCAGTTGCCGACCCGGCGGCCGCCCTTCAGATCGGAACAGTTGGGTGGGCTGGAGACTGCGCCGACGCAGGTCCAGTTGTCGCCAATGGTCAGCGAGTGTGCCGGATTGCGGGCGTGCAGGGTGAATTTCGATGGCGCCTTGGCGATCGCTTCCATGATCAGGGCTCGGTCCAGCTTCACCCGCTCGCCGGAGGCATCCACGTCGGCGCCGTGCTGGCGCAGGGTCTCGCGGGCCACCGGGCAGAGGAAATCAATGCCGATTTCCTCCAGCACCCTCAGCGACGCCTCGACGATATGCTCGACCTGGTCGTCCGACAGCATCTTCAGCGGCGGAAAGGGTATCCGCGGCTGCCGCCAGGGCAGTTGCTGGAACGCCTGCTTCTGGCGGCGTTGGCTCTTGCGTCGGGCCATGATCCCGGGGCTCCCCAAGTCGTTCGCTTCATCACTAGAACATGGGGCCAAGCGGCGGTCCACCAGGGGCGACATCACAACCAGGGTCACGCGTCGTTTTTAAGCAGATAAACCTGGCCGGGACGGTTAAAAGGGCACTTCGGTTCAGCCACCTGGGGTTCAGCCACCTGGGGTTCAGCCAACTGGAGGAGATGACGATGGTCGATTTTCCCGAGGCCGCGACATATGTCGTCGTCGGGGCGGGCGTGCATGGCCTGTCGACGGCCTGGCACCTGGCCCAGGAACTGGAAGCCAAGGGCAAGGGGACGGGCGCCGACGTGGTGCTGTTGGACAAGACCGGCCCCGGCGCCGGCGCCAGCGGCATCGCCTGCGGCTGTGTTCGCAACTTCTACATGACCGAGCCGCTGCACGCGATCCTGCGCCATTCCGTCGATGTCTGGATGTCGGACCCGGTGCGGCTCGGCTTCCAGCAGGTCGGCTATATCTCTTGCGGCGAGGCCAACCAATCGGACGATTACGAGCGCATCTGCGCCAGCCAGAACGCCGTCGATTATCATTCAGACGTCTTCCACGGCCAGGAGGCGCAATCCTACCTGAAGGGCTACTGGCCAGACTTCAAGGCCGATCGAGTCGGCACCGTGTTGCACGAGAAGGTCTCGGGCTACGCGGGCACGCGCGAAGCCGTCGACGGCATGGCGCGGAAATGCGCCGACCTCGGCGTGCGCTGCCACTGGGATGTCGAGGTCACCGGTTATGACATCAACCAGGGCCGCGTTTCCAAGGTGCTGACCGATCACGGGGATATCGCCTGCGATGCCGTGGTCGTCGGGCTGGGCGCCTGGACGCCACAGCACTGGGCCATGCTGGGTGGGCCGGACAAGATCGACATGCACTATCCGGACGGCGGCATCGAGACCGACATGGACATGTGGACCTACTGGCGGCTGCTGGAAGGTGAGGTCTATCACGGCCCGACCTATCGCGACGCCCGAGACCTGGATCCGCCGGTGCTGCACGTGGAACTGATGAACACGCCCGTGGTCGCCGAGGACGGGCGTGAACTGGATGATCACCTCTATATCTACTGGAAGAACGGCGCCGAGCGTATGGATGCGCCCGGTGTGCAGGGCGGCAGCATCCCGATCAAGATCGGACCCGATGCCAAGACCGAGCCCTACGGCCATGCCAACGACGAGTACCAGGCGGAGGCCGAGTTTGCCGACTACATGTGCGCCGCCATGGCGCAGTTGATGGGCCGCTTCGAGGGCTGCCGACCGCAGTTCCGCGAACGCCGCAACGGCGGCATCGGCGCCTTCACCGCCGACAACGTGCCGGTGTTCGACTGGCTGGCGTCTAACGCCTTCGTCATCGCCGACAGCAACCACGGCTTCAAAATGCTGGGTGTCGGCAAGTTGGTGGCGCGGATGCTGGTGTCGGGCGACATGCCGGCGGAATTGAAGCCGTTCGGCTTCTCGCGCTTCGCCGAGGGGCGCACCTTCGGCGAACGTAATTCCAACTGTCCCTGGGTCTAGGTCCCTCGGAGGCGGCCTATGGGCCAGACGAATATTCGCAGCAAGTTGGTCATGGATGGCGGCCGGGTCAGCATTCCGGTTGCCGAGGCGACGGCGCTTGCCGCCGGCATCTTCGAGGCCGCCGGCTGCGATGCCGCGACGGCGCGCCTGGTTGCCGATCACTTGGCCGATGCGGACCTGTCGGGCGTCGAGTCCCACGGCCTGATGCGCACCTTGCAGTACACCGAACAGTTCGAAGACGGTTACATGCGGGCCGGGGCATCGCCGCGCCTGGTGACCAATAGCCGGGGCGCCGAGGAGATGGATGGTGGCGGCGGTATCGGCATCCCCGCGCTGTCGCTCGCCGTCGATCACTGTGCCGCCGAGGCGCGGCGGAGCGGCATGGCGGCGTTGCCGGTGCGCAACGTCGGCCATACCGGCCGGCTTGGGGCGTTCGCGGAAGCCGGTGCCGCCCAGGGCTGCCTGATTATCATCATCGGCGGTGGCGCACGCGACCGCTGGCGCATGGTGACGCCCTACGGCGGCCGGCGAGCGACCCTACCGACCAATCCGCTTTGCATGTCGATGCCGGGCGGTGAGCGTGGACCGGTCGTTCTCGACTTCGCCACGTCCATGATCGCCGGCGGCTGGCTCTACGCCGCCCGCCGTGCCGGCGCCAGCTTGCCCGAAGGACTGATCGTCGACGTCGACGGCAAACCAACGCAGAATCCGGAAGACTACTTCAACGGCGGCGCCATCCTGCCGGCCGGGGGTGCCAAGGGCTATGCGCTCGCCGTCATGGCGGAAATGATCTGCGAGGCCATGCTGGGACCGGTGAACACCGAAGTGAACTGGCTGGTCATGGCGTTGGACACGGGACGGTACAGGGCAGCGGACGAGATGCAGGCCGTGGCCGAGGAGATTCTGGCCGATCTGCGCGACTGCCCGCCGGCGCCCGGGTTTGATCGCGTCGAGGTGCCCGGCGAGCGCGAACGCGACCAACGCGCGGCCAACGCGGCGGCCGGCGTATCTCTGCCGGAGAATACCTGGAATCAGATCGTTGCCCTGGGGACGCGTCTCGGCGTCGCTTGAGGACCTGAACGCACAGGCCCAATGAAAAGCCGGAACCGCCTTCCGTGGGAGAGGGGCGGAAGGCGGCCCCGGCTTTGATGTCTTCTCCGGCTGGCCGGGTGGCGGGGGCATGCCACGCGGCCTATATGGAGCCTAGATGGAGCAGGTATGGGTCAGGCGGCGCGGCGGCGGCCGATACCGGTAATCATGTCGTAAAGGGCCTGGCTGCGCAGTTGGTGGCCGCGGCGGACGGCGTTTTCAATTTGGCGGTGGGAGATCGTGCTCTTGGGGAAAATCGTGTCACTCATGGTTCTACTCCTTCGGGGACCGATGTTTTCCGATCCGTTGGTGTGAAATGAACTTACTCATGAATTAAAATTTGATAAAGAGGGATATATGCACTACTTTCGTGAAATTAATTCCATTAACGAGGTGATCTGACCATGGACCGACGGGACGAAATGGAAGTGTTCGTGCGCGTCGTCGACGCCGAGAGTTTCTCGCACGCGGCGCGGGCACTCGGGCTGACGCCGTCGGCGGTCTCGAAACTGATCGGCCGGCTGGAGGATCGGTTGGGTGTCAGGCTGCTGAACCGCACCACGCGCAGGCTCAGCCTGACCGAGGAAGGGGAGGCGTTTTACAGCCGTTCGGTCCCCATCCTGGCCGACATCGCCGATGCCGAACGCGCGGTCAGCGACCTGCACGCGGAGCCGCGCGGCACCCTCAAGGTCAATGCCTCGACCGCCTTTGCCCAGTACCAGGTGATGCCGCTGATCCCCGACCTGCTGGCGAAGTATCCGGAGTTGAACGTGCAACTGACCATGACCGACAGCATCGTCAACCTCGTGGAGGAGGGCGTCGACGTGGCCATCCGCATCGGCGTGCTGAGTGACTCGTCGCTGATCGCGCGCAAGTTGGCGCCGGCCCGTCGGGTCGTGGTCGCGGCGCCGTCCTACCTGGAACGCATGGGGATGCCCAAGACGCCCGATGACCTGGACGACCACGATTGTCTGATGCTGAGCTTCGAATCCAGCCTTAACCGCTGGGAAGTAAAGGGCGAGAACGGCCCCCGCATCATCCGTGTCAGCGGTAGTTTCCTCTCCAACAACGCCGTCGTGCTGCATCAGGCGGCTCTGGAGGGCGTCGGCCTGTTCCGCGCCGCCACCTTCGTCGTCGGCCCCGATATCGACGCCGGGCGCCTGGTGCCGGTGCTGGAGGATTACGAGCCCGAGGGGGATGCCAACATCTATGCCGTCTACCCGACGGCGCGGCACCTCTCGCCGAAGGTCCGGGTCTTCGTCGATCGGCTGGTCGAGACCTTCACGCCAGTCCCGCCCTGGGAAAAGCCGGTGCAGAGCGCTGATTAAGCGGTCCCCGTGCCGTGACAACACTGTCGGAAACACAGAGGTTAACTATATAAAAAAATATCTTTACAAATAGATGCAAAAGTTACTATATAAATCTTGCCGCAGTGCACAATAATCTGTGGACTTCCCGCCAACGGGGAATTACACGAACCGCATTCTAGCCGATAGCGGAACAGCCATGACCACCGACGACACAGCGACCGTCACAACCGACGCCAAGACCGATGCCGCGCCGCGTCCCGGTGGCCGCAGTTCGGTCATCGTCGCGGTTCTGTTGGCAGTCGGGGTCACGGGCTGGGTCGGCTCCGGTCTGATCGAGAACGCGACGCCGGCAGCGGCGCCCGAGGCGGCCAAGTCCGCAGAAACGAAGTCCGCGTCAGCGGATGAAACGGCCCTGGTGCCGGTCCGTGTCCGCGCCATCAAGGCTGAACGCCGCGACCGGGTGGTCACGCTGTTCGGTCGCACGGACGCCATTAAGGACGCCGAGATTCAGGCCGAGACGAAGGGCCGGGTCATCGAACGGCCGGTCAAGAAGGGCACCTGGGTGCAGAAGGGCACGGTCATCCTGCGCCTGGCCATGGACGACCGCGGTGCGCGCCACGCCCATGCACAGGCCAAGATGGAGTACGAGCGCGCCAGCCACCACGCCGCCGAACGCCTGAAGCAGAAACAGTTCCAGTCAAAAATTCGCCTGGCCGAGGCCAAGGCCAAACTGGCCGAGGCCGAGGCGGATCTGGCCGAGATCAAGCTCGACATCCGTCGCACCCGCATTACCGCCCCCATCGACGGCTATTTGGACTTCCTGCCGCTGGGACCGGGCGACTATGTCTCGGCAGGCGATCATGTGGCGACGGTGGTCGACCTTGATCCCATCCGCGTCGTCGGCCAGATCGCCGAACGGGACGTCGGCAGCCTCAGCGAGGGCTCGACGGCCCTGGGGCGCCTGCCGGACGGCCGCGAGATCAAGGGCACCGTGCGCTTCGTCTCGCGCATGGGCTCGGACACGGCCCGTACCTTCCGCGTCGACGTCTGGTTCGATAATCCCGACGGCGCCATCGCCGACGGCCTGACGGTGGCCCTGAAACTTCCGGCCGGCCGCGAGATCGCCCACTTGGTGTCGCCGGCGACGCTGACCCTCGACGACCGCGGCGTGCTCGGCGTCAAGGTGGTGGCGGACGAAGATCAGGTCCAGTTCCATCCGGTGCGCCTAATCGACGATACGCCGGAAGGTGTCTGGATCGGTGGTCTGCCCGAAGAGGCTCGGCTGATCACCGTTGGCCAGGAATTCGTGACGGCCGGCCAGCGGGTCGAGCCGGTGCCCGAGGAATCCATCGCCCGGCGCGCCGGCACCGATCCCTCCTAGGTCTGAAAAGCGGGACGCCCGCCATGCGCGCCATCATCGACGCCGCCATCGGCCGCTCGCGCACCGTCATCGGTGCCCTGGCGTTGATCCTGGTGACCGGCGCCATCGCCTTCAACGACATCCCGAAGGAGTCGGAACCGGACATCAACATCCCGATCATCTACGTCTCCATGAACCACGACGGCATCTCGCCCGAGGACGCCGAGCGCCTGCTGATCCGGCCCATGGAGCAGGAGTTGCGTAGCATCGAAGGCGTCAAGGAAATGACCGCCAAGGGCTTCGAGGGCGGCGCCAACGTAACGCTTGAGTTCGATGCCGGATTCGACGTCGACACGGCCCTCAACGACGTCCGCGAGAAGGTCGACCTGGCGAAACCCGAACTGCCCGAGGAAACCGACGAGCCGACCGTCCACGAGGTCAATTTTTCCCTATTTCCGGTCCTGGTGGTAACCCTGGCGGGGGATCTTCCGCAACGCACGCTGCTGCGTCTCGCGCGTGATCTACGCGATGAGATCGAAGGCATTCCGACCGTCCTCGAAGCCCAGATCGCTGGGGATCGGGAGGAACTGGTCGAAATCCTCATCGATCCGGTGAAGGTGGAGAGCTACGGCCTTTCGGTCATCGACACGGTCAACGCCGTTCGCGCGTCCAACCTGCTGGTCGCCGCCGGCGCCCAGGATACCGGCCGCGGCCGCTTCGCCATCAAGGTACCGGGCCTGTTCGAGAGCGTGAGCGACATCACCGGCATGCCGGTGAAGACGGAAGGGGACTCGGTGGTCACCCTGGGTGACATCGGCGAGGTCCGGCGGTCGTTCAAGGACGTGGAAAGCGTCGCCCGCGTCGGCGGCCTGCCGGCGGTCGCCATCGAGGTTTCCAAGCGCACCGGCGAGAACCTGATCGATACCGTTGGGCGGGTCCGCGAGACGGTGGCCGAGAGCCGCGCCGAGTGGCCTGAAAGCCTGCGCCAAACCATCAAGGTCGGCTACTCCCAGGACAAGTCGGATCAGATCCGCGACATGCTGGCCGATTTGCAGAACAACGTGCTGTCGGCGGTGCTGCTGGTCATGATCGTCGTCATCGGTGCCTTGGGCGTGCGCTCCGGCCTGCTGGTCGGCATCGCCATCCCGGGTTCGTTCCTGACCGGCATCCTGATCCTGGGTGCTCTCGGCATGACCATCAACATGGTTGTGTTGTTTTCGCTCATCCTGGCGGTCGGCATGCTGGTCGACGGCGCCATCGTGGTGACCGAGTACGCCGACCGCAAGATGACCGAGGGTGAACCGCCGAAGCGCGCCTATGCCCTCGCCGCCAGCCGCATGTCGTGGCCGATTATCGCCTCCACGGCGACCACCCTGGCGGCGTTCCTGCCGCTGGTGTTCTGGCCCGGCGTGGTCGGCGAGTTCATGAAGTTTCTGCCCATCACGCTGCTGCTGACGCTGACCGCCTCGCTGTTCATGGCGTTGGTCTTCGTGCCCACGCTGGGCGCCTATTTCGGCCGCGCCGGCGGCATGGCCGACAGCGCGCTGATGCAGGAACTGGCCGAAGGGTCGAGCCTCGACGCCGACCGCGTTGGGGGCTTTACGGGCCGCTACTTGCGGCTGCTCCGGGCACTCCTGAACCATCCGACGAAGGTGCTGGTTGCCGCCGTGGCGGTGCTGATCGGCGTGCAGGTGTACTACGCCAACTTCGGCCGCGGTGTCGAATTCTTCCCCAAGGTGGAGCCGAAGTTGGCCAAGCTGGAGGTCAAGGCGCGCGGCAACTTGTCGGTGCTGGAGAAAGACAAGCTGGTCAAACAGGTCGAGGACCGCATCCTCGACATGTCGGAGTTTCAGACCGTCTATGCCCGGGTCGGCAAGGCCGAACGCTCGCAGGACGCCGAGGATGTGATCGGCACCATTACCCTCGAATTCACGCCCTGGGATACCCGCCGCAAGGCGGACGAGATCCTGGCCGAGGTGCGTGAGCGGACGAAGGATCTGGCCGGCATCCTGGTCGACCGCCGCAAGGAGGAAGCCGGCCCACCGGTCGGCAAGGCCATCCAGGTGGAGTTGTCGTCGCGCTATCCGGAACTGCTGCCGCCGGTGGTGGCCAAAGTGCGCCGCCACCTGGAGGGCATCCCGGGCCTGATCAATATCGAGGACAGTCGGCCGCTCCCCGGCATCCAGTTCGAGATCGCCGTCGACCGGGCCCAGGCCTCCAAGTACGGCGCCAGCGTCGACCTGGTCGGGCGCTCCGTAAAAATGGTTTCGAACGGCATCAAGCTCGGCGAATACCGGCCCGACGACACGGACGAGGAAATCGATATCCGCGTCCGCTACCCCGTCGAATACCGCACGCTGGAGCAGCTTCGCCACATCCGCGCCGAGACCGAAGTGGGACCGGTGCCGCTGTCGAACTTCGTCACCGTGAAGCCGCAGCACAAGGTCGGCACCATCGACCGCGTCGACGGCCGCCGGGTGATGAGCGTCAAGTCCGACGTCGCCGACGGCGTGCTGGTCGACGAGAAGGTGACGGCCATCAAGGCCTGGATCGCCGCCGCCGCCATCGATCCCCGCGTCCATGTGGGCTTCAAGGGCGAGGACGAGGAACAGCAGAAGGCCAAGGCCTTCCTCGGCAAGGCCTTCATGGCGGCGCTGTTCATCATGGCGCTGATCCTAGTGACCCAGTTCAACAGCTTCTATTCGGCCTTCCTGATCCTGTCGGCCGTCATCATGTCGACCATCGGCGTGTTCATCGGCCTGCTGATCACCGATCAGCCTTTCGGCATCGTCATGGGCGGCATCGGCGTCATCGCGCTGGCCGGTATCGTGGTCAACAACAACATCGTGCTGATCGACACCTTCGATCGCCTGAAGGAAACCTCGCCCAACATCCGCGACGCCATCCTCAAAACCGGCGCCCAGCGCCTGCGCCCGGTCCTGTTGACCACGGTGACCACGGTCTTGGGCCTGATGCCGATGGTCCTCGGCGTCAACATCGACCTGGTCAACCGCACCGTCAACGTCGGCGCCCCCTCGACCCAATGGTGGACCCAACTTTCCACCGCCATCGTCTTCGGCCTCGCCTTCGCGACAGTCCTGACCCTCGTCGTCACGCCGTCGGCGCTGATGATCAAGGCGAATGTCGGGGAGTGGCTGGACCGGCGGAAGGCCAGAAAAGCGCCGCCCGTCGACGGTCTCGACCTTTCCAGTCAGGCCGAGCCAGCAGGCTAAATCCGCTCGCCTCCCGGCAGAAACCCGAACAAAACCTCCAAAACCCTGCGTTCGCTGATGCTGCCGTCTTGCGCCTTCTCGACCACGGTCAGGTGTTGCGGGCCTTGTTCGGGGCCGATCGGGGCGATCAGTCGACCGCCGGGCTTGAGTTGCTTCAATAGGGGCGGCGGCAGGGTGCGGACTGCTTCCTTGATGATGATGGCGTCGTAGGGGCCGTCCGCGGCGCGGCCGTAGTAGCCGTCGCCGATGTGCACCTGCACGTTGTCATAGCCCATGCGGGTGAGGCGGCGGGTGGCGCGCTCGGCGAGGGGTTGGATGAACTCGACGCTGACCACGCGGGCCGCGAGCTTGGAGAGAATGGCCGCCTGCCAACCGGCGCCGGTGCCGGTTTCGAAGACCACGTCCGTGGGTTCGATGCGGGCCAGGTGGGTCATCAGGGCGACGATGAAGGGCTGCGAGATGTTCTGGCCGTGGCCCAGCGGCAGCGGCGTGTCGGCGTAGGCGTAGGGCCTGAGTTGCGGCGGCACGAAGGCGTGGCGCGGCGTGTGGGCGATGGCCCGGCGGACGCGCTTGTCGAGGGTCTCGACGCCGGTCCGGTCGGCGGTGGCGGCGACCTGCATGGCGACGAAGTCGGCGAAGGCGTCCATGAATTCGCCGAGCGGGCCGTCCGTGTCCCGTTCATCGGCCCGCCCGACGGCGCCCCAGCAGAGGGCGGCGACGAGGACGGCCGTGAACCAGGGGTGCCTCATCCGTCCGGTTTCTCGTCCTCGGGCGTCGTGGTGGTCGCCGGGTCGGGCGTCGGGTCGGGCGTCGGGTCGGACGTCGGGTCGGGCGTCGGATCGGGCGCCGGATCGGGCGGTGGGCCGTTGGTCGCGAGTTCGCGCGCCATCAGCTTGCCGTAGGCGCGGTAACTGATGGGAATGGTGATGGCATAGCCGATCAGGATGGTGGCCAGCGTCGCCCACGGGGCAGAGACCACGAAGGCGGCGAAGGCGGCGACGCCCAACATCGTCATCAGCATCCACGTGCGGCGGATGCGCGCCGTCTTGAACGAATAGGTCGGGATGGTGGAGACCACCAGGGCGGCCGTGCCGATCAGGAAGACGCCGACCACCTCCGGCCGGCGCATGATATCGTCGCCGATCAGGAACGACAGCACCATGGGCAGCAGCGCCAGCCCGGCCCCCGCGGGCGCCGGCACGCCGGTGAAGAATGTCTTGGTCCAGGCCGGTTTGTTGGGATCGTCGAGGGCGACATTGAAGCGCGCCAGGCGCAGGCCCATGCTCATGGCGAACAGCATGCAGGCGACCCAGCCGGCCTTGGCCGTGCCCGGCATGGCCCAGAGATAGAGGATCATGGCTGGGGCAACGCCGAAGCAGACGAAGTCCGAGAGCGAGTCCAACTCGGCGCCGAACTTGGACGCCCCCTTGAGCAGCCGCGCCACGCGGCCGTCCAGCGTATCCAGGATGGCGGCGGCGACGATCGCGGCCGCGGCGGCCTCCCAGCGCTCGTCGATGGCGAAGCGCATGCCGGTCAGCCCGGCCGCCGTCGCCATCAGCGTCAGGATGTTGGGGATGATGCGGTTGATGTGCAGCACCCGGCGGCGCTGGTTGTCGGGCTCGCGTGGCATTCGGGGCATGGCTGGCGGCTCCCGGGTCCGGCCTAGCGCCGGGTGCCGGCGCGGGCCGGCTCCTGGGCGCGCATGTCGGCGATGACGGTCTCGCCGGCGACCGCGCGCTGGCCCTCGCAGACCAGCGGAGCGACGCCGTCCGGCAGGTAGACGTCGACGCGCGAGCCGAAGCGAATCATGCCGTAGCGCTGGCCGGCCATCAGGGCGGCGCCTTCATTGACATCGCAGAGGATACGCCGCGCCACCAGGCCGGCGATCTGCACGAAGGCGATGTCGCGGCCGTCGCCGGTGGTGATCTTCAGCGACATGCGCTCGTTGTCCACGCTGGCCTTGTCGAGTGACGCGTTGAGGAACTTGCCGGGACGATAGCTCTTGCCCGTCACCTTGCCGTCGGCGGGCGACCGGTTCACGTGCACGTCGAACACGTTCATGAAAACGGCGACCCGGGGCAGCGGCGCCGTGCCCATCTCCAGTTCCGGCGGCGGCGGGGCGGTGTCGATGCGCTGCACCACGCCATCGGCGGGGCTGATGACCAGGCCCTCCCGACTGGGCGTGACGCGGGCCGGGTCGCGGAAGAAATAGACGCACCAGACTGTCAGCACCAGGCCGACGAAGCCGAGCGGCGTCCAGTACCAGGTCAGGCCGACGGCGGCGGCGGCGAACATGGCGATGAACGGCCAGCCCGCCCTGTGGATGGGAACGAGAACGGTATCGAGCACGTGGCGGTCCTTATCACGGATGATTGGAGGCGCATTCTATATGTCCGGCGCGGCCGCGTTAAGGGGCTTGCCGCTAGACCCGGTGGTGGTCGATATTCACTTGGCGTCGCCCGGGCGCTGAATTGGCGCCGCGCGGATGACGTCTACGCCGGCAAACTCAACGAGGCAAGCCATGTCCACTACTCCGGTCAACATCACCGTCTACCGCTGGGCCGGCGAATGGGGCCCGTTCAAGGTCAACATACCCTGTGGCGAATGCTCACTGACCAAGGACGTGATCCTGGACACGCTGGAAACGGAGCTCGACGGCATCCCGACGCAGCTGGAGATCCACGACTGGCTGAGCCAATGGTGGCGGCCGCTGAAGCGCGGCGGCTGGCACGCGCCCATCGTCCTGGTCGAGGGCCGGATGGTAAGCCAGGGCGCGGCGCTCAACCGGGGCCTGCTGACCCAGGCGGTGATCGAGGCCCATGCCGGGCGTGCGGCCATCGCCGGCAACCACTTGTTTGGCAAGGAGACCTGCCCCCACTGCGTGCGCGCCAAGGGCTACCTGGACGAGGCCGGCGTCGATTATCGTTATCACGACGTGGTGCGCGAACCGCGCTCGCTCTATGAGATGCTGGCCCGCGTGAAGCCGATCGTCGGCCCCAAGACGCCGGTGACGGTGCCGCAGATCTGGCTCGACGGACAATATGTCGGCGGTGCCGACCAGTTGAGTGAACTCATCGAACGCGAGGTCGAGCCCAATCCCGAGCGCGGCCAGTGCTCGATCTCGCCGGGTCGCTTGTCGGCGGCCTGACGCCGGCGTTCAGTTCGTGGTGCTCAGTTTGTGGCTGGCAGTTTGAAGACCTGTCCCGGGAAGATCATGTCGGGGTCCAGGATTTCTCCCTGATTGGCGGCGTAGATGACGCTGTAGCGGAAACCGCTGCCGTAGGCCCGCCGGGCGATCCGCCAGAGCGAGTTTCCGGGCTGCACGATGACGAAGGTGCCGTCGGCCATGCTGGCCAGGTTCTCCGCCCGCGAGAACGGGAAAGCGATACGCGCCGCCACGTTGCCGGCCGTGTCGATCCGATCGGCCCGCAGCGTATAGAGGCCAGGCGCCACCCGCCGGTCCGGCGTCAGTGCCCAGTAGCCGTCGCCATCGGCCTGGGTTCGGCCGAGGAACCCGTCGTTCAGATAGAGGTTGATCCGTGCCGTCGCCGGCGCCACGCCGCCGATGGACAGGTTGCCGTGGTCGTCATAGTCGACCACATCGACGGTGAAACGTGTCGAGGGCTTGGTCGCCGGCGTTGTCGTGGCGGTGGCGGGTGTCGGCCGTTGCAGGACCCGGGTCGGTGCCGTCACCTTGGGCGCTGCTGCTGCCATCTTCGGCTTCGGCTTCGACTTCGACTTCGACGCCGCAGTCGGGGGCTTGGCCTTGGCGGCCGTGCCCTCGGTCTTGGCGCGCACCTTGGCCTTGGTCGCCAGGGTGGTCTCGGCGCGGGCCTTCGCCGGGTCGGCCGGCAGTTTCAGGATCATGGCCTGGCGTTGCTGGTCGGCCGGCTGGCCGGCCAGGTCCTGGCCCGCCTTCGGCACCAGCAGCATGACGGCGCTGTCCGAGACCCGGGACACACCGTCGGCGCCGACCGACGCCAGCGACAGCTGCCGATTGCCCGGTGCCAGCGGCATGGAGGGGATGAATACCCATTCGCCGCGCGCATCGGCGCGGATTTCACCGATCTGCTTGCCGTCCTCGAGGATGCGGACCTCGCTGAAGGGCTCGGCCCGTCCGGCCATCACGGTATCGCCCTTCGGATTGACCCGGACCACGTCGAAGGACGGCCGGATGATTTTGGGTTTCGCGGCTGCCGGCGCAGCCGGCCGAGATTTCGCCGCCGGTTGTGGCGGCAGTGCCGCCGTCTCCGTTTTCGCCGGCGCCGCCGGAGCCGACGTCGCGGCCGCCTTCGGCGCCGCGGGTTTCGCGGTGGCGGAGGCTTGGGTCGTGCCACTGACTGCTTTGGTGGCAGGCGCGGGCACCGCGTCGTCGACTTCCTGCTTCAGCAGCACGATGTTAACGGTGACGGCGCCGGCAACGGCGGCGCCACCGACGGCGGCGATAATGAGGGGTTGATTGACCATGGGAGCCTCGGCGGTCCCTTTACGGTGGAAATATCCGGCGATTTTCCGCTTGCGACCAATACTGTAGCCCGATTCCCGCCGGACGCAAGAATGTCGCCGCGCCGGGTGCGCTCGGCCGCCTTCCAGCTATTCTGCGAGACTTCTTCGCCATCGCCGGATATATCCAAATGCAGCGGTTGAATTTAGGAGACCGGCCGGCATGAATGAGCATAAAACCGAGGACGATAGCGCCCGCGTCGCGGTCTGGGACCTGCCGACGCGGCTCTTCAAGTGGCTGTTCGCGGCATTGGTCGCGACCTCGCTGATCACCGGCGAGACCGGTGACATGGACATCCACGTCACGTCGGGCCTGACGATCATCGCCCTGGTGCTGTTCCGCCTCGGCTGGGGCCTGGTCGGAGGCCGGCACGCGCGGTTCACGGGATTTGTTCGCGGACCCGGGGTGGTGCTGGCCTATGCCCGCGACTTTGCCGCCGGCCGGTCCGGCCGTTGGGCCGGGCACAATCCGCTGGGCGGGTTGTCGGTGCTGGCCATGCTGGCGGCCGTCGGCCTGCAGGCGGGACTCGGCCTGTTTTCCAACGACGACATTTTGACCGAGGGCCCGCTGATGCATCTCATCGAGAAGGAGACCAGCGACTACATCACCGGCCTGCACGAAACCAACGGCGGCCTGGTGCTGGCGCTGATCGCGGTCCACATCGGCGCCGTGGCGCTTTACCTGAAGAAGGGCGAGAACCTGATCAAGCCGATGCTGCGGGGCTGGAAAACCGGTGCGTTCGATGGTGCTGGCGATGACGCCGGAGACGAGCGGAAAAAGGTCGAGGGCAACCTCGCGATTGCCCTCGTCCTCATCGTTCTGGCGGGCGGCGCCGCGTGGTACCTGACGACGCTCTGAGCCACCGGGTCCGAACGCTTACGACTTCTTTTTCTTCTTCTTCTTGGCGCGGAACGGCTTGTGGCAGGCGCCGCAGGCTCCCTTGCCGAGTGCCCCCAGCTGCTTGCCGGCGACGCCCATGTCGCCCGACTTGGCGGCGGCCACCATCTTTTCGGATTCGGCGACGAAGGCCTGGGCGACCTTCTCGAAATCACCCCACTTGGCCCAGATATCAGGCAGCGCCCGCGTCTTGCCGGCCTCGGGACCCGAGCCCTTGGGGAATGCCGACGCCGACAACTTGGCCAGCGACAGCATGGCCTCGGCATGGGCGACTAGGTTCGCCTTGTTGCCGCTTTGGCCCTTGATGATCAACTTCATGGCGCCCATCTGGCCACCGACCGCCTTCATCACGGCCTTGCGGTACTTGATTTCGCCCTTGCCGTCGGCAAGTACCGGTCCGGCCCAGGCCAGGCCCATCAGCAACGCGGCCACGAGGCCGAACATCGTTCCAATTCGTGTCATGCGTGGTTTCCTCCCGATATCGGTTCTGAACCGACCCCGACGCCGGTTCGACAAGTTTAGCGTTGGCTTCACCGCGCCGAGCCTGTAATCACGCGATCACGACACCGTCGCGGATGGCTCCCCTTTTGAGAATTACTATCACGGGCCTGGACGAGTGTTAAACCGTCATTTGGATATCACGGGTAATTGATCGATCGATGGAAAACGCCTCGTCGCTCTGCGTCTTCTGCGGCTCCAAATTCGGAGAGCAACCAGCATTCCGTGCCGCCGCGGCGGAACTGGGGCGGCTGATGGCGGAACGCGGCGTCGGTCTGGTCTACGGCGGCGGGCGCATCGGCCTGATGGGGGTCGTTGCCGAGGCGGTGCTGGCCGGCGGTGGACAGGTGACCGGCATCATCCCCGAATTCCTGCAGCGGCTGGAAGTCGGCAACGATGATGTCCAGGAACTGATCGTCACCGACAGCATGCATTCCCGCAAACGCCGGATGTTCGAACGGTCCGATGCCTTCGTCGCGTTGCCCGGTGGGCTCGGCACTTTCGACGAGACCATCGAGATATTGACCTGGAAGCAACTACGCTTGCACGACAAGCCGATCGTGCTGATCAACACCGAGGGCTACTGGGACACCTTCCGCCAACTGGTCATCCAGGCCATCGGCAACGGCTTCGCCCACCCCGCCGTGAGTGAGTTGTTCACCATCGTCGACGACCCGGCCGGCGTGTTCGATGCCATCGCCGCGGCACCGGAACCCAAGGAAGAGACGCTGACCAGCCATCTCTGATCTGTCCGGTATGACCAATCGGGCGTAGCCACGGGTCGACGATTATCATATCATCTTATGTAGACCGGTGTGCGTTATCGAGCGCCACGGGGAAGATCGGAAGGGGCACTCATGTCGCCACTGACCATGTTTACAAGCCGCTGTGTCGGCCTTTTGTCCGGCCTGGCACTGCTGGCCCTAACGGTTCTGGCTCCATGGCAGGCGTCGGCCGACGAGGAGCACAACGTGAGCCGTGGCGGCGTCGCCATTCACGGTTTCGATCCTGTCGCCTATCACAAGGCCGGGAAACCGACCAAGGGCCTGGCCCAATACAGCGCCGAGTACGAAGGCGTGCGGTATCTGTTTGCCAGTTCCGGGAACCGCAGCGCCTTCACCGCGGCGCCGGCGAAATATGCGCCGGCCTACGGCGGCTGGTGTTCCTACGGTGTTCGCGTGGGCAAAAAGTTCGATGTCGATCCCGCCGCCTGGCAGGTCGTCGACGGCCGCCTGTTCCTGCAACTGGACCCGGGCACGCAAAAGGTTTGGCTGAAGGACACGGATCGGAACATCGCCATCGCAGACCGCATCTGGCCGTCGATCATGGCCGTGCCAGCCAAGACGCTGGCCGAATGATGGCGCCGGTTTCCGATTGGCCTGTGCAGCGCACAGGCCGAGGCCTCACGGGCGGCCGGTAGGACTTGGTCATGGCCACCCGACGCCAATCGTTGCGCGTCCGCTTCCTGGTCATCAACCTGACCATCGTCCTGATTTCCTTCATCACCATCGCCGCGACCTACGAATGGTTCAGTTTCAAGGCCGAGCGAGAGGCACTTGAGTTCAAGCTGTCGACGGTTTCGGCCAGCCAGTCGATCATTCTCGCCGAGCCGGTGGCGCAAGGCGATATCGGGCGCGTCCAGGCGGTCATTGCGTCGGTCATCGCCAATCCGGAAATTGCCGGCATCGCGGTTACCGATGTTTCCGGCAAGGCCATCGATTCCTACGGTGGTCCGATCGATCTGTCACAACCCTTGACCAAACGAAGCAGCATCAACTTCGCCGACGAACAGGGCGTCCAGCGTGTCGGCTATCTGCTGGTACAGATGACCGACCGGCCGATCATGCAGGCTGCCAAGACCCGGGTTCTCTATGAGGCCATCTTGGGTGCGATCCTGATCTTGGCCGCCATCGCCGCTTCGCAGATTGCCCATCGGTCGACGGTTGAGGTGCCGTTGCAGCGGCTTCTGGGCGCTATCGAGAGAGCCCAGGGAGGTGAACTTCGCGAACGGGTCGAGTGGGCCCCGCGGGACGAGATGGGGCGCCTGGTAGACGCCTATAACGAGATGCAGGGGCGCCTCGCGACGTATGAAAGCGCGCTCACGGTGTCCCGCGAGACACTCGAGCAACGGGTGGTAGACCGAACCCGCGAGCTTTCCGTTGCCCGCTACGATGCCGAGACGGCCAACGCCGCGAAATCCGAGTTTCTGGCCAACATGAGTCACGAGTTGCGGACGCCGCTGAATGCCGTGATCGGCTTCTCGCAGGCCATGAAGTACATGCCCAACGTCACCCTGGGTCCGCAGGAGACGGAGTACCTGGCCCTGATCGAACAGAGCGGTCGTCATCTGAAGGATTTGATCGACCAGATGCTGGACTTGAACAAGATCGAGAACGGCAACGTGGTGCTCGACGTGGAGTCGGTCGACCTGTCTACGGTTGTTGTCCAATGCGTCGAATTGACCCGAAGCCGGGCTAACGCACGGCGGATTCGGATGTCCATGGACGAGGGTGCCGAGAGCGCGGTTTACGGCCGTGCCGACCCGGTGCGTTTGCGCCAGGTCGTGCTCAACCTGTTGTCCAATGCCATCAAGTACAATCGCGACGGCGGTGAAGTGACCATCGCCACAGAGCTTGACGACCACATGGCGGCGATTTCCGTTGCCGACACCGGAATCGGTATTCCCGACGACATGCGCGTTCATGTGTTCGAGCCGTTCCACCGGCTCGGCCGCGAGGCTGACGGGATCGAGGGTACCGGTCTCGGCCTGACCATTACCCGGGACCTGATGGAGTTGATGGGGGGCGACATATTCTTCGAAAGCAACGAGGATTCCGGCACCACCTTCACCGTCCGCATGCCGCGCGCCGTCGCCCATGCAAACCCTGGATGACCGCCGAGCGTTTCGGGACCAAGTTGGACGGGGCCTAGATGGGGGCCTACTGGACGCCGTGAATTCCTGGTAGGGTCGATGCCATGACCGATCTTGAACTCTGCTACACGCCCGCCGCCGACTTGGCCCGCATGATCCGCGACCGCGAGGTCTCGTCCGTCGAGGTGACGCGCGCCGTCCTCGACCGTATCGGGGCTTGCGAGTCGACCCTCAACGCCATGATGGCCGTCTGCGATGAGCGCGCCCTGGTCGAAGCGGCCGCCGCCGACGAAGCCGTGGCGGCCGGCGGCGACGTCGGCCCGCTACATGGCGTACCCTTCACCGTGAAGGACCTGGTGGCCACGGAAGGCGTCACCACCACTTTCGGCAGCCACGTATTTGCCGACAACGTGCCGGCGGCGGATGCCTGGTGCGTGAAGGGCTTGCGCGATGCCGGGGCCCTCCTGGTCGGCAAGACGACGACGCCCGAATTCGGCCACAAGCCGTTCACCGAGGGGCCGCTGTTTGGCCGCACGCTGAATCCGTGGGACACGACGCGTACGTCGGGCGGCTCCTCCGGCGGCGCGGGGGCGGCGGCCGCGGCCGGCTATGGTCCGCTGCACGTGGGAACCGACGGCGGCGGCTCGACCCGCATCCCGGCGGCCTGCTGCGGTGTCGTCGGCCTGAAGCAGACGCTGGGTCGCGTCGTCCAGGACATGACGCCGGACAGTTTCAATCTCTTGAGCTACATCGGCCCGATCACCCGCACGGTGACCGACGCGGCGCTGATGATGGACGCCATGGGCGGTGAGCACCTGGCCGACGTGCACAGCCGCGGCCGGCCCGTGCCCGACTTCGCCGCCGCCGTCGCCGGGGCCACGGACCTCAAGGGAAAACGCATCGGCTGGCGCCTGACGCTGGGTAATGACGTGGTCGACACGGAGACCGCGAAACTGTTCGAGGATGCCCGCGACGCCTTCGCCGAGGCCGGCGCCGAACTGGTGCTGCACGACGATACATTCAACCCGACCATGAGCATCTGGGGGCCCATGACCTTCAGCATGTGGGCGGCGCGTTTCGGCAAGTACCGCGACCAGTGGGGCAACAAGATGACGTCGACCCTGCTGAAGTGGATGGCCGATGGCGACAACTACAGCGCCATCGATCTGCAGCGCGCGTTGGAGGAACGCACCCGGCTCTATCGCCAGGTGGAAGGCTGGTTCCAGGACATCGATCTGCTGCTCACCCCGACCCTGGCGCGCACCGCACTCCCTGCCGACCACGACCCGTTCCAGCCGGTCGAGATCGAGGGCACGCCCGTGGGCGAAATCCGCTCCACCTGGTATCCCTACACCCACCCCTTCAACCTTTCCGGCAACCCGGCCATCACGCTGCCCGCGGGCTGGCACTCGGACGGCCTCCCCGTGGCCATCCAGATCGTCGGCCCCTGGCTCGCCGACGCCGACGTCCTCGCCGCCGCCCGGGTCTACGAACGCCTGCGGCCGTGGTCGGAGCGGCGGCCTGAACTGTGATTTGCACGCCGCCGCGGTGGCATTTGGGAGGTCGCAGTGATGGCTGATTCGTCGAATGGGGTCATTGAGAGCGTCCGCGTCCGCCCGGTCCGGGTGCCGCTGCCGGAGCCGATCACGACGGCCAGCGGGCGCATCGAAAACGCGCCGATGGTGCTTTTCGATGTCACGCGCGGCGATGGCGCGACCGGATCGGCCTACGTTTTCACCTATGCCGAGGACGCGTTGGGTGCGACCGCCGAGGTCGGCGCGCGTATCGCCGACGCAGTGGCCGGCCATGACGCCGAGCCCGAGGCGGTCGAGGCGATGCTGCAGGGGCGCTATCGGCTGATGGGCGTGCAGGGGCTGGTCGGCATGGCCATGGCCGGGCTCGACATGGCGCTTTGGGATTTGCAGGCGCGGGCGGCCGGGGTTCCGCTGGCGGTGCTACTGGGCGGAACCACCGATCCGATCCCGGCCTATCTCAGTCTCGGCATGCTCGACGAACGGGCGGCGGCGGAGCGGGCCGAACAGGCGGCCGCCGATGGCTACCGGGCGCTGAAGATCAAGATCGGCTGGCCGGACGCGGCGACGGACCTGGCGGTCATCCGGGCGGCACGGACAGCCGGCGGTGATGGCCTGGAACTGATGGTCGATCTCAACCAGTCGCTCTCGGCCGGCGATGCTCTTGAGCGCTGCCGGGCTTTCGAGGGCGAGGGGTTGGCCTGGATCGAGGAGCCGACGCTGGCCGGTGACTTCGCCGGCCACGCCGCCATCACCCAGGCCACGGACACCCCCATCCAACTGGGCGAAAACTGGTGGGGCGTCGCCGACATGGAGAACTGTCTCAGCGCCGGTGCCGGCGATCTCGCCATGGTCGACGTCATGCGCATCGGCGGCGTCACCGGCTGGCTGCGTTCGGCGGCGCTGGCGGAAGCCCACGGCAAGCCGCTTTCCAGCCACGCCTTTCCCGAGGTCAGCGGCCATCTGCTGGCCGTCACGCCGACCCGGCATTGGCTGGAGCTTCTGGACAAAGCATCGACGATCCTTCAGGAGCCGGTTCGTATCGAGAACGGGGACTTCATCTTTTCCGAGGCACCTGGCGCCGGCATGGTCTGGGACGAGGCGGCGGTGGCCCGGTTCGCCGCGTAACCGGCCGAGGTCCTGCATTTCGTGACAATGCACGTGCCAGCCCTTAGCATGCCGACCGGAGGAATTCTCGAGGGGTGAGATGCCGGATAACGCGCACAATTCTGGGGCTGGCAGGGCCGATGGGGCCGCTCAGGCGGATGACGACCGCTACGAGGTGCTGTTCGGCTCCGACGCCTTCGACCGTGCCGTCAATCCGCCGGCCGACGACGAGAAAACCGGGCCGGTCAACCGCTGGCGCGCGCTGGTCGAGAACGAGACCTACGAACAATTCAACCTCTACGCCACCTACGTCGCCGTGTTCTTCGCGCCGCTCGTCGCCGGCCTGGAAATGGCGGCGGGTGGTGATGCCGCGAACCTGGGCTGGTCCATCGAGGTGGCGCGCTGGGTCGAGGTCGCCATGGCGGCGTTCTTCCTGTTCGATACCGTCGTCGGGTTGCTGGCCTACGGTGCGGCCTATCTGAAGACGCCGGCCTGCTGGATCAACGTGCTCGCCGTCGGCAGCACCGGCATGGCGATGATGGCCCACGACGTCGGCATCGCCAACCCGCGGGTCCTGCGTATCCTGCGCACCGTGCGTGCCGTCGCCAAGGTCGGCCTGGTCCAGAAGGTGGGCACCCGCGAGACCGTGCTGGGCGCCGAGATGCTGCGCAGCATGAGCCGCGACGACGCCTGGTACGCGGTCGGCGTCTTGCTGCTGATCAGCATGCTCGGCGATTTCTCGCTCGGCAACTACGCCCATTGGACCGACCCGGTGCTGGAGGTCATCATCTACGGCGGCATGGTGTTGGCCGTGCGCTGGAAAGCGGAACGCAACGTCGAGCGTGTGGGCCAGGTGTTTATGGACCGGCTCAATGAAGCCAACGGCGTGATCATTGAGAAAATGAGCGAGATTCCAGGCCTTGAAGACGCCGGCGAGCTGATCACACAGCGCGCCGAGGAACGCGCCCAGGAAGGCCAGAAGTTAAACGAGATCGATACCCTGATCGAAGCCATCGGCATGATCATCAACAACCTGCGCCGCTTCATCAGCCGCCGCGCCTTCCTGGAGGCCAAGGGCGAGCGCGTCATCCCGACCCGCTCGCCCGTGGCCTTGATGTTCACCGACGTGGCCGGTTTCAGCCAGGTCACGCGCAGGCTCGGCACCGAAGTGCTGCCGGTGCTGCAGGCCTATCTTGGCGAGATGAATGACGGCGTCATTTCCCACGGCGGCGATATCGACAAGTTCCTGGGCGAGGGCATCTTCGCCTATTTCCACGACAAGGCGGCCAGTGGCAACGAGGCCGAGGCGGCGTTCGATGCCGCCGTCGCCATGCACCGGTCCGGCGAGGCGCTGACGGCGGCCAGCCAGGTCTGGGATGATCTGTTCCGCGACCGCGAGGACTGGCAGGAGTTCCGCCACTTCAAGACCCGCTTCGGCCTGCATTGGGGCGAGGTGGTGGCCGGCCCCGTCGGCTCGGAGGAGCGCGCCGATTCGACCCTCATCGGCGACAACGTCAACCTGGCGGCGCGGCTCGAACACCTGAACGACGACTACGATACCGCGATCCTGGTCAGCCAGGCCTTCATGGCGCGCCTGCCCGGCAATCACCGGGTTTCCTGCCGCCGCGTCGATCGGGTCGAGGTTCCGGAATGCGACGAGCCCATCGATATCTTCACGGTCGATATCGAGCCGCTGCCCGTGGGCTTCCTGATGTCGTTCGAGCAGGGGCTGCGGCATTATCTGGATGGCGACTGGTCACCGGCCCGGGATTGTTTCATCAAGGCGCGCGACGCCCTGAGCGCGGGCGGCATGACCGCCGATGGCGCCACAGAGGCTCTTATTGAGCGCATCGAGGACACCAACGCCTTCTGGCAGAAAGCGGTCCGCCATCTGCGTGATCGGGTGCCGGAGGAGTTCACCGAAATCTCCGCCGCCAATCTGACCGACCGGCTGGGTGGTGGTGCTTTCCTGCCGCCCGCGGGCTGGCCCGGGTACTGGCGTCACAGGGGCTGAGGTGGGGCTGAGACGGTGCCTGGGAGGTTTCGGCGCGCGGCCCCGCTTTGCTTGACGGGACCGGCGTAAGCAGCTATCTAACGGCCCGCTTTGGGGCTCTTCGCCCCGATTTCCGCTTTTCCAGTTTCGAGGTTCGGACAATGTCCAAGCGCTGCCAATTGACGGGTCGTGACGTGCAGACCGGCAACAACGTCAGCCACGCCCACAACAAGACCCGCCGCCGGTTCCTGCCGAACCTGCAGAAGACCAGCCTGTGGAGCGATACGCTCGGCCAGTCGATCCGGCTGAAGATTTCGGCCTATGCCTTGCGCACGGTGGAGAAGAAGGGCGGCCTCGACGCCTTCCTACTGGACGCCCGCGACGTCGAACTGGCGCCAGAAGCCCGCCGCGTCAAGAAGCGCCTTCAGAAGAAGGCTGCCGCGGCGGCCTGATCGGGGCGAAAATCCCGACGATTTGGTAAGGCCCGCTTCGGCGGGTCTTCGTCGTTTAGGGCTGAGTTCGGCTAGACGCCGGCCCGAGCCAGTAGCGGCTCCAGAGCCGGATGGATGGCCGTCGCGTTCGCACGGATGTGGCGCAAAAGCGTTTCCTCGTTCTCGTGCAGACGGCCATCGGCGTTGATGCGATTGACCAGCCAAACCGCCTCATCCTGGTCGATCTGGGTCAGTCGTTCGCCCAGCTGGGTATCGTCGGACAGACGTTGCAATGCCTCGTGTTCCTCCGTGCCAACGGCATAACCTGTCTCTTCGCTGGCGCCTTTGAAAGCGGCGGCCAGGGCATCGCCGTTCATGACCGCCTGGGCCATTCGACGAAGGAAACCGCCGGAAGGCGGCCGCTCGTCCAGCCAGTTCTGCAGGTCCCGGTATCGTTCCTCGTCGAAGGTCCGCTGGCGCCGGGGAAACATCAGGTAATTGCCAACGCCCTTGACGAACAGATTCAGCCAACCGGCCGCGTTAGAGACGGCCGCCGTGGCGTCGTTGAGGTCGAACAGCAGTTCCGCCTCGGCCTGACTGACGGTATAGCCGTCGCAGCCACCCATGCCGTAGATGATGTCACGGACGATTTCGACTTCTTCCTCGTCGATGACGCCGGGGCGCCGGCGCTTCGGGCCGAACAGCCTGTCGCCGCCTTCCAGCGCGGTTTCCCGTACGCCCCGCATGGCCAGGAGGCTGACCTCTTCGGGGCCGGCCTTGGCGTACTTGATGATATTGCGGAGTAGGGCGAACTCGGTCATCGACCTGATACGGCCGTCGGCGGTGATGCGTTCGATCAGATGGGCACCGCTGGCGGCGGTCAGCACGCCGGGCGGGGACTGCTTCCAAACGTAGAAGTCGGTCAACGCATTAACGAAGAATTCCTGCCAGGCGGGTGACTCCGTAACCGATTGTTCGTCCAGACAGAACAATAGATCGACCTCGGTCGCATCGACGAAGCCGTCGGCGAAGATCTGTTGGCCCAGTTGGCGGACCTGCGCCTCGCTGGGCCAATCATCCGTCATGATCTGTCGCGCGCGGTCTTGCGTGGCTTCGTCGAACACTCTGTTTTCCTTCCCGTTGGACTGCCATCCTATCATTGTCGCCGGCGGCCTGGCGATCAATGCTAGACTGGGCCCGAACGACGGAGACATCGGCATGTCCACATATTTCGTGCCCATTCTGGCGGTCCTGATGATCCTCTGGGCCATCGCCATCTACAACAAGCTGGTCAAGTTCAAGAACATGGTGGAGGAGGGCTGGAGCGGCATCGACGTGCAGCTGAAACGCCGCGCCAACCTGATTCCCAACCTGGTGGAAGCGGTGAAGGGCTACATGGGCCACGAGAAGGGCGTGCTGGAGGAGGTCACCGAACTGCGCACCCGCAGCCTGAACGATGGCCCACCCGGCGAACGCGCGGTCACGGAAGGATTGCTGGGCGCCGCGCTGGGCAAGCTGTTCGCCGTCGCCGAGGCCTATCCGGACCTGAAGGCCAGCAGCAATTTCCAGGAACTGCAGCAGGCACTGCAGGAGGCCGAGGAACAGATTCAGTTGGCCCGGCGTTACTACAACGGCAGCGTGCGCAACCTGAACATCGCCATCGAGCAGTTCCCATCCAACCTGGTCGCGCGCATGTTCAGCTTCGGCCAGGCCGAGTTCTTCGAGCTGGAAGACCCGGCCGAACGCGCCGTGCCGGAGGTCAATTTCGACTGAGGAGGACGGGCATGATCCGCCTCGTCGCCATGCTTCTGGGTTGGGTTCTGCTGTCGATGCCTTCGGCGGCGAGGGCTTCGAGCCACGAGGTCATCGTGCACTTCAAGAGCGACATCGTCGTTCACGCCGATGCGACCCTGACCGTGACCGAAACCATCAAGGTTCGGGCGGCCCATAGAAAGATCAAGCGCGGCATCTATCGCGATTTTCCAACCACCTATCATGATCGCCACGGCAACAAGGTGCGGGTTGGCTTCGAAATCCGCTCGGTGATGCGTGACGGCAAGCCCGAGGCCTACCACGGCGAAGCCATCAGGAACGGCCGCCGTGTCTACATGGGCAAGAAGGACGTCTTCATCAACAAAGGCGTCCACACCTACACACTGACCTACCGCACCGACCGCCAGATCGGCTACTTCAAGAAATTCGACGAGCTCTACTGGAACGTCACCGGCAACGACTGGGCCTTTCCCATCGAGCGCGCCGAGGCCGTCGTCAGCCTGCCCGGCGGCGCCAACGTGACGCAGCGCGACGCCTACACCGGCAGGCGTGGTGCCAAGGGCAGGGATTCCAACCAGGGCACCTCGGCATCGGGCAAGGCGTTCTTCGCCACCAGCCGCACCCTTGGCCCGGGCGAGGGGCTGACCATCGCCGTCGGCTGGCCGAAGGGTATCGTCGCCGAGCCGACGGAGAGCCAGCACCTGGCGCGACTGCTGGCCGACAACCTCAATCTGATCGCGGCCCTAATCGGGCTGCCGCTGATCCTTGCCTACTACCTTTATGCCTGGAACAAGGTCGGTCGCGATCCGGAAATGGGGACTATCGCGCCGTTGTTCGAGCCACCTAACGGCTTCTCGCCGGCATTGACCCGCGCGCTCGTGAAAATGGGGCCGGACGACAAGGCGTTCTCGGCCGCTGTCGTCAGCATGGCTGTGAAGGGGGCGGTGCGCATCGACGAAGACGACGGTGATTTCACCCTGGTGCGTCTTGACGCGCGTGCTCCCGGCCTCTCGCGGGGCGAACAGCGGCTGGTCAGCGGCCTGTTCTCTTCCTCTCGGCCATCCATCGAACTCGACCAGAAAAACCACGACTGCATCGGAAAGGCCAAGAAGGCGTTCGAGGAGAAGCTGAAAGAAGAGCTCGAAATCAGCCACTACAACCTGAACAGCCGCCACCTGATCCCGGGTGGCATCCTCAGCGTGCTCACGGTCCTCGGTGTGGTCTTGGCGACGCCGGGCGCAGCAATGGAGGAGGCAGGCTTCATGAGTGTCTGGCTGACTGGCTGGACGGCGGGTTGTGCGTTTCTGGCCGCCATGGTCGTCAAAGCCTGGCGGCGCGTCCGCGCGTCACCTGGAATCATCGGCGCCGGCGGCGCGGTGTTCATCACGCTGTTCGCGGTGCCGTTCTTCCTCGGCGAGTTCGCCGGCCTGTGGATGCTGGCCGATGTCACGTCGATCCCGGTAGTACTGTTCCTGCTCCTCATTGGTGTGCTTTTCGTCGTCTTCTGGCAACTGTTGAAGGCGCCGACGATCAAGGGGCGGAAGGTGTTGGACCAGATCGAAGGCTTCAAACTATTCCTTTCAGTCGCTGAGAAAGAACGCTGGGCGACCCTGCACCCGCCGGAGGAAACGCCAGAATTGTTCGAGAGGTATCTGCCTTACGCGCTCGCCCTCGACGTGGAACACCAGTGGAGCGAGCACTTCGCCGGCATCCTGGAGGCAGCGGCGACTGAAACCGGCCGCACCTACCGGCCGGGATGGTACAGCGGCCGCTCGTGGGATACGGGCGGCGCCAGCGGGCTGTGCAGCGGCCTCTCCAGCGGCTTCTCCAGCGCCCTTGCGTCCTCGGCCTCGGCACCCGGCAGCAGCGGTGGCGGTTCCTCCGGCGGCGGTGGCGGCGGTGGTGGTGGCGGCGGCTGGTGAGGGCCCGCGGCTTGCGTTAACGTGCGCACCAGACCGACACGCATTTCAGGAGACGCCCAATGAACGAGTTCCACGGCCGCTGCCATTGCGGCAACATGGAAGTCATCTTCAGCACCGAGAAGGCACCCGAGGATTTCTCGCCCCGTGCCTGCCAATGCTCGTTCTGCCGCAAGCACTCGACGCGGGCACTGTCCGACCCGGCGGGGCACATTTCCCTATCGGCCCAGAATCCAGACCTATTGGAGCGCTACCGCTTCGGCACCGGCATCACCGATTTCCTGGTCTGCAAGACGTGTGGCGTCTACGTCGCCGCCTACATGGATGACGGTGATGACGCCTACGCAAACGTCATGGCATCGGTGTTGGATGACCACGAGAGCTTCCCGGCCGCTGCCGCGCCGACCGATTACGGCAACGAGGATGCGGCGGGCAAACGCCAGCGCCGCCGCGAAAAATGGACGCCGGCAAGCCTGAACGTCGGTTGAAGGGTCAGTCCGCCGGCGCGAAGGACAGCAGGGTGCGGACTTCGATACTCTCTCGCGGAGGAGTGCCGGCCGGCGCGGCCGGATTCTCGAACCCAGTGTGCGCGGTATATCGTGCCCGGCCATCGGTGGCCGTATCGAAGCATTTCAGCAGCACTACGTCGTCTGCGCCCAGGTCCGAGAAATAGTACCATCGCTGCCGATCGTCGTGCGCCACCTGGTAGATCTCGCCGGTGCGGTCCTCGTAAACCAGATCGGTGGCGACGAAGTCGGCATCGGTCATGGTGCGCGCATCGGCCACGGCCAGCGGCCGGCGTTCGGCCGACGCACCGATGGAGCGCCAGACGTTGACCATGGCGAAGCGGTGGGCCAGGTAGCGTTCCGCCTTCGCCGGCTCCAGCAGATCGCGCACCCGCTGCGGGCCTGATTTCTCGGTGTAGTCGTTGTGTGCCACCAGCACCGGTGAACGGCGTTCTGTCATCTGTCTCTTGGCGTCGTCCTCGACGCGGACGGTGTGATCGAAGATGTGCACGTCCGTCGCCCCAGTCGCCGCTTTCAGCATCGACGTGACCTCGGCGTAGTAGATGCTGGTAATCGCGTCGTCGTCGTAGAAATCGTCGATCGCCGAGTTATGGTCCCGGTGCGCGAAACCTTCACGGTCGAGGGTCGGTGCGTCGGCGAGGTCGCGGGCATCTGCGATATGGACGCCGACGTCACGGAACACGCCGGTGCGCTGATTGTCCTCCGCATGCTGCTGGGACATCATCACCTGCGGCTTGGCGTCGAAGTCGGCCAGGAAATTGAGCGGTGCTTCAATGACGTCCGCGGTATCGCCGGTTCGGGTCGTGCTATCGGGCATGATCGGTCCTCGGTCCTTTGGTCGCGAAGAATTCTAACACAAAGTTGTGGTACCGCCGCCAGTACGGCAAGGGGCTGGCGGTCAAAAGACTGGTTCCCCCGCGTCATCACTAGCGCCTAGCGACGGTAGCGCAGGATACGGTCGTTGTAGGTGTCGGAAATCCAGATGCGCGTACCGTCGACGAATACCCCTTCGGGCCAGTTGAGTTGACCCGGGCCGTCGCCCTGCTGGCCCGAACCGATGAAGGCGACGGGGGCGTAATCGCGGTCGAAAATCTTGACCTGGCTGTTGTACTCGTCGGCCACGTAGAGCCGGCCTTCGGTATCCAGCGCCACGTATTTGGGCTCGTGGAAATTATAGGGTGCACCGGCCAGCACCTTCACCAAGTTAAGGTCAAGATCGAGAATTTGCAGACGGTTATTACCCGAATCGACGACGATGACGCGGCCGTCGGCAGTGACCTCCACGTCATGCGGGCGGGAGAATTCGAGCGGCAGGTTGCCTGGCCCGCCGACGCGTTTCACCACGCGGCCGTCCTTGAGGATCGCTACGGAATGGCTGCCCACATTGCCGACGTAGACCCGGCCATCGGGGCCTGCGTCGACGCCTTCTGGCCAGTCGATGCCGTCCGACCAACTCGCTAGCAGACTGACCCGCGACTTACCATGCGCGCCGACTCCCATGAAGCGGAAGACGGCGATGCGGTTGTTCGCCGTATCGGCCACCAACACCCGGCCATCGCGTGCAACGGCCACGTCGTGTGGGCTGTTGAGGATATCCTTGCCGAACGAGGAGACGATCTTCAGCGTTAGCGGGTCGAGCACCTGGATGGCATCGTTACCGAGGTCTGCGGCCAGTAGATAACGACCACTCCGGCTCAATACGATGTCGTGGGGTTTCGACAGGGTGCGCGGGGATTCCGACTCTCGTTGGAAAGATAAGCCGTCGCCAGCTACTGCAGGAGACGTAGCGGCGAGCATCAGCACCAGGGCGGTGATCGCGTATTTCGTGGGCACGTTAACCACCGTCCAACTCGAACATCATCAACAGGGTCCGCTGGTCGTTGCTGAAGTTGTCGTCGGAAACGATGTAGATCAATGTTTCGCCCCGCGATCCGCTGATCACCTCGATGCCTTCGAAATTGTCGATGGTCTTCGTCATGCCCCATTCGGCCAGCGTCGTGCCCTGGAGCCGCGCCGCCGGCGCCACGCTGGCAGCCTCGACGCGCTTGATGCGAGTCCGAAGCGAGCCGCGGGCCGAGAAATATCGCTCCAGCACCAGCACATCGCCCGAGGGCATGGTGGCGGCACCCGTCGGCCGGAAGCCGCCGTCGGCGGCATAGGTCAGCACCGACCAGCCCGCGGGGTCGCTGACCCAGCCGATGGAATCACCGGTCAACACCAGTCCCTCGGTGATGGCCAGCAAGCGGCCGTCGTCGAGCAATGTCAGCGCCTCGAGCCCGGCGTTGGGGATGATATTGGCGAGTTCGACCGGGCGCGGGATCGGCCGCGGCACGGCATCGCCCGCGAGATAGCGCCAGATGCGGTGATCGCGTTCGAAGGCGACGATGATCTCGCCGTCGACGCCGGGGCTCATGGCCTCTGCGTCGGTGAAGAATTTTCCCCTCAGCGCCGTGCCGTCGGGACCGGTCAACGGCGCCAGGTCCCAGCCGGTGACGCCTGCGAGGTTGCCCTTGGCGTCATAAGTCGGCCGCGCGGCGAAGCGCACGCCCATGTCCGAGATGGCCACCATGCGTTTGCCGTCCGCGCTGAGGCCAAGCGCCGATAGGCCGCCGAAGCGCTCGTCCGGCGACGTCAACTGGAGGCCACCTCGGTAGCGGAGCTTGCCGACCCGCGTGATCGATGGATCGACCGGGTCGAGTACCACCGGCACGGCGCTGACCGTGATGGGCTCGGCGCGCACCGGATTGACGGGCATGGCGGCGCAGAGCCCGGCCACCATCAGGGCAGCCAATCGTCTCAGGTTTCTGGTCAGGGCTTAGGTTCCGTCCGCGAAGCGAGAATGGCGTTCATGAGCTCGTCCGGTACCAACCCCGTGACCGCGGCGTCCGGGTCGTCGAATGCGGACTTGCCCAGTTCCAGTGTCCGCTTGTAGGCGGCGATATAGGACCGGCATTCCCGACACATGATCAGGTGCGCGCGGAAACGCATGCGCGGACAGATAGGCAGTGTGCCGTCCAGGTAGGCGTCGATGAAATCCTCGAACTCGCGGCAGGTCATCATGCCGGGCAGGCGCGACATGGCGCCCTTGAGCCGGCGCCCCAGCGGCGGCTTGGTGGAGTTGTCGTGGGTCGGCCAGTCAGTCATCATGCCCCCACATCGGTTCGAGCAGCTTTTTTAGCGCGCTGCGGGCCCGGTGTAACCTCACTTTCACGTTGGTCTCGGTAATCTCCAGGGCCTCGGCAACCTCGGCGGTGGAGAGCTCCTCGATATCCCGCAGCAGCAGCACCACGCGGTAACTCTCGGGCAGCCGATCGATGTTGTCGCGGACCTGCTGCTTGAGCTTGATCGCATCGAGCCGGCTTTCCGGCGAGCCCTCGAAGCGCCAGGTGGGCTCGATGCGGCAGTCGTTGCCATCGAACTCGGGCATCAAATCGTCGATGGACGCTTCCTTGAGGCGGCCCAGCTTGCGCAGGCGCATCAGCGCCGCGTTGACCGCGACCCGGTGCAGCCAGCTGGACAAGCGCGCCCGTTGGTCGAACGTGCCGATGCCGCGAAAGACGTTGAGGAACGCGTCCTGCAGGCAATCCTGGGCCAGGGCCTCGTCGCGGACGATACGACGGATGGCGGCCAGCATGCGGGGACCGTATTCGCGGACCATCTCCGCGAATGCACCGGCGTCTTCGGCCTTGAGCGCCGAAACCAGATCGTCGTCGTCCCGTAAAGTTCCAGCGTGCGCTTCCATCACCCGCCGTTGTAGCAGCGCTGGCGATGGCTGGCCACACGATGTGATGTGTTCCGGCCTGCCGTTTCGGGATGGCCCCTAGGACGCTTGCCGGCTGTCGTCGGCGCGTCGGCCTTGTGGCGGCTCGTCTCCGTCGGCGGAGCGGCGGCGCAAGGTCGGGCCGCCGCCGTCCGACGCCGGCCGGCGTTCCGGGTAGAGATGATCGAGCGGCCGGGATTTGCCGTCGGTCATGACCACGCGGGCATGATAGCGGCGCAGGCCGCGCGGTTCGGTGACGCCGCAGGAATGGGCGATGACACCAACGTCGTGCACCATGTTGTGGATGTAGTTCGAGACCCGGGTCGCCTTGTCGATGGGATCGAGGCCGCGCTGCAAATCGCGGTCGTGGGTGGTGATGCCTGTCGGGCACGTGTTCTTGTTGCATTGCAGTGCCTGGATGCAGCCGAGTGCGAACATGAAGCCGCGCGCCGAGTTGACGAAATCGGCGCCGATGGCGAGCGCCCAGGCGACTTCTTCCGGCGTGATCAACTTGCCCGACGCGATCACCTTGATGCGGGCCTTGAGCCCGCGCACGGAAAGCTGATCGACCACCATGGGCAGGCTTTCCCTGAGCGGCAGGCCGACGTAGTCCATCAACGCCATGGGGGCCGCCCCGGTGCCGCCGTCGGCGGAATCGATGGTCATGAAATCGGGCGCGCTCTCGGGCCCGCGCTTCTGGATCTCCTCCAGCAGGCTTTCGATCCAGCCGTAGGAGCCGATGACGGTCTTGAAGCCGACCGGCTTGCCGGTGACCTCGCGGATGCGATGGATCATGTCCAGCAAGTCGTCGACCGAATTGATATCCGGATGCCGGTTCGGGCTGATGGAATCCTCGCCCTCCGGGATGCCTCGAATTTCTGCGATCTCAGGCGTCACCTTGCCGCCCGGCAGGATGCCGCCCTTGCCTGGCTTGGCGCCCTGGCTGAGTTTGATCTCGAACATGCGCACCTGCTCGTGCGCGGCGATATCCTTCAGGCGCTCGTCCGACAGGTTGCCGTCCAGGTCGCGGACGCCGTACTTGGCGGTGCCAATCTGGAACACGATGTCGCAGCCGCCTTCCAGATGGAAGGACGACAAGCCGCCTTCGCCGGTGTTCATCCAGCAACCGCCGCGGGCGGCGCCGTTGGAAAGCGCGCGTACCGCCGGTTCCGAAATGGCGCCGTAGCTCATGGCGGAGACGTTGATGAGGGAGCGCGTGGTGTAGGGATTGCGGCAGTAGGGGCCGATGGATACGTCCTCGGGGTCCGCGGTATCGGTCTCCAGCACCGGGAACGGGCAGTTGACGAACATCACCGTGCCGGTCGGCGTCAGGTCGCGGGTCGAGCCGAAAGCCAGCGTGGCGTCGATGTTCTTGGCCGCCCGGTAGGCCCACGACCGCTGCGCCCGGTTGAACGGCAGTTCCTCCCGATCCATGGCGAAAAAGTACTGGCGGAAGAACTCGCCCAGGTGTTCGAAGAAATACCGGAAACGCCCGATGACCGGAAAATTACGCCTGACCGCATGCTTGGTCTGCGTCACGTCGATGACGTAGATGACGGCGACGGCGATAATGCCGCCGGCGACGAGGATGATCAGCAAGGTGATCAGAATCTCGGCCGTGGTGGTAACGAGATCGAATGTCTGGTCCATGGTGTTTCCTGTCTCCCCGAGACGATCGGAATTGGGTGGTCAGAACACGATCCAGGCCACCAGGGCCTGCAACGCCGCCATCACGAGAACCCCGCCGATAATGACGGCGCCCCATCTCGCAAGCCTTCCGTTTCGCATAAATTGGTATTCCGATCAATTGCGGACACCTGTCGTGCCCATGATTGGGATGACCGGCGTCCCTGAAGCGTTACGCACCGGACGAAAAAATCGCACATGTCGATTGCGTAACCAGTGGGGCGCGCTCAACATCTAGAGAGGACGGACGGCACACAACCGAGAGGGCTTGCGGGATGACGGGCGAGACGGCGACGGACTGCGAATGGCACAAGGTGGCCGAGGTCGACGAACTGCCGGAGGGGCGCGTGAAGACGGTCAGCGCCGGCACCCGCACCCTGGCGTTGACCCATGTGGAGGGCCAATTCGCCGCCATGGACAACAAGTGCCCGCACCAGGGGGGCCCGCTGGGCGAGGGCTCCATCGAGCAAGGCATCGAGGGCAAGTGCTGGCTGCGCTGCCCCTGGCACGGCTGGGATTTCGATCCGCTGACCGGCCTGCCGCCGGGCGGCCACGAGGATACGGGTCAGGAGATGTTCCCGGTGGAGGCGCGCGAGGATGGCGTCTACGTCGGCCTCGAGAAGGAACCGGCGGCTGAACGCACCGTTTCCGACGTCATTGCCGAGACCTTCGTCAATTGGGGCGTTCAGCGCGTCTTCGGCATGGTCGGCCATTCCAACCTGGGCCTGGCCGAAGCCATCCGCCTGCAGGAAGTGAAGGGGACCATGAGTTTTGTCGGCATCCGCCACGAAGGGGCGGCGGCGTTCGCGTGTTCGGGCTATGCCAAGCTGTCGGGCACGCCGGCGGCCTGCCTGACCATTGCCGGACCGGGTGCCACCAACCTGCTGACCGGTCTCTGGGATGCCAAGGTTGACCGGGCGCCGGTGCTGGCCTTGACCGGCCAGGTGGACGTGCAGGTATTCGGCCCCGGCGCCTTCCAGGAAGTCGACCTGGCCAACGCATTCGCCGCCGTCAGCCGCTTCAGCCAGACCGTGCTGCATTCCTCCAAGCACGCCGAACTGGCGACGCTGGCCTGCAAGAACGCCATCGTCGAGCGCGACGTGGCGCACCTGATCTTTCCCGACGACGTGCAGACCTTGGCGGCAGGAGAAGCCAAGGCATCCGGGCCCGAGGGTCGTATCGCCGAGACGGCGATAACACCCCCGGATGCCGCACTTGACGCCGCCACTGATGCCGTCAACGGGGCCAAGCGGCCGATCATCATCGTCGGCTACGGCGCCCTCGGTGCTATGGACCAGGTGACCGCGCTGGCCGAGAAACTGACGGCTCCGGTGCTCACCACCTTCAAGGCCAAGGGCGCCATCCCGGACGGCCATCCGTTGGCCGCCGGCGTTCTGGGACGCTCCGGCACGCCCATCGCCAGCTGGTTCATGAACGAGTGCGATCTGATCATCGCGCTGGGCACTTCGTTTTCCAACCACACTGGCATCGAGAAATCGAAGCCGATCATTCAGGTCGACTTCGAGCAGATGGCGTTGGGCAAGTTCCATCCCGTCGACGTGCCGGTGTGGGGTGAAATCGGGGTTACGGTCGGGTTGCTGTGTGATCGGCTGGCGGCGCCATCGGACCGCGTCGACCAGACGGCGGAAGTAGCCGAGCGCTGGCGTCTCTGGCGGGCCGAGAAGGACTCCCGCGTCGCCGATGACCGCGGCGCCGGCATCAACTCCGCCGCCGTTTTCGCGGCGCTGACCCGCCACGTGCCGGCGGACGCGGTGATTGCCGTCGACGTCGGCAACAACACCTATTCGTTTGGTCGTTACTTCGAGTGCGCCAACCAGAGCCTCTTGATGTCCGGCTATCTCGGCTCCATCGGGTTTTCGTTTCCGGCCGCCATGGGGGCCTGGGCGGCGACCCAGGACTTGGAGGCGCACAAGGGCCGGAAGGTGGTCTCGGTCTCCGGCGACGGCGGCTTCGGCCAGTACATGGCCGAGTTCACCACGGCGGTGAAGTACGGCATGAACATCACCCACGTGCTGCTCAACAATTCGGAACTGGGCAAGATTTCGAAAGAACAGAAGGCCGGCGAATGGCAAGTCTGGCAGACCTCGCTGCACAACCCCAGCTTCGCGGCCTATGCCAAGCTCTGCGGTGGCTTTGGTCGCAAGGTCACAGACCCCGCCGACCTGGATGATGCATTGCGTGAAGCGCTGTCGCAGAAGGGCCCGGCGCTGGTTGAGATCATCACCGATGCCGAATTGATCTGAGGCACCGGCCGATCGGTCACGGTCGCCTCACGAACATATTAGACGGTGTTGAAATGCCCCGGGCACCAGCGTGGATTAGGTTGCCCGCCAACCCTGATTGATCAACCCTGCTCACTGGAGACACCCATGCACCAACGATCCATTGCCTTCGCTCTGACCCTCGCCGTCATGCTTGGTTTCGGCGCAACCGCCCAGGCCGGCGAGACGCTTGGCCGCGGCGCCTTCAAGGGCGAGAGTGGCCACCGCACGGAAGGCCACGCCTCGATCGTTCGCGACGGCGGCAAGACCATGGTGGTGCTTGAGAAGGACTTCGACCACGACGGCGCGCCGGCGCCCTTCGTGGGGCTCGGCAAGGGCGGTTACGATCCGAAGGCCCAGTTGGCCAAACTGCGCAACAACAAGGGCAAGCAGGCCTACGAGCTGCCGGCCGGACTCGATGCTAGCAAGTACGACCAAGTCTACATCTGGTGCGAGAAGTACTCCGTATCGCTCGGCGTCGCCAAGCTCAAGTAGGGCCGCAAGCGAGCGAAAATCTGGCCGTGAGGGGGCGCTTTTTTGCTGCCCTGGTGTCGTTTCGCGATATCATCCGTGAAACGACACCAGGGAGGACACCCCATGAACGATCTTTCACGCCGCCGCATGATGACCGGCATGGCCGCCGGCCTGCCGTTGGCCGCCATCCTCGCCGACCCGCTGCTGGCGCGCGCCGCTGCGTCGGACCTGGAAAAGGTCAGCATCAAGACCTACGACGGCCGCAGTGTGAACGGCATGCTGGCCATGCCGGCCAAGACGCCGGCGCCGACGGTCCTGGTGATCCACGAATGGTGGGGCCTCAACGACCAGGTCCAGGCCATGGCGGCCGAATTCGCCAAGGCCGGCTACATCGCGCTGGCGCTCGACATGTACGACGACAAGGTGGCGCCGGCGGGTGATCGCGACGCTGCGCGCGCACTGATGAAGGCGGTGAAGCCGGCCCAGGGCAAGGGCACCGTCAAGGCCTGGGCCGAATGGCTGCTCGATCACGTCAAGGGCAACGGCAAGCTGGGCACGGTAGGCTGGTGCTTCGGCGGCGGCTGGTCGCTGAACACGGCGCTGGCGGCACCGGTCGATGCCTGCTGCATCTACTACGGCCGGGTCAACAAGAACGCCGATCAGCTGCGTACCCTGAAGGGCCCGGTGATGGGTCACTTCGCGACCCGCGACAAGTGGATTAACGCCGACATGATCGGCGGCTTCGAACGCGCCATGGACACGGCTGCGAAGACCTACACCACCCACTGGTACGAAGCCGATCACGCCTTCGCCAACCCGACCGGGACCCGCTACGACGAGGAAGACGCCAAGCTCGCCTGGACCCGCACGCTGACCTTTTTCGCCAAGCATCTGAAGGGTTAGGGGAGACCAAACCATGCAGGATTTCTACGGCTGGCGCGCGCGCATCGGCTTGATCTATCCGTCGTCTTCGACGGTGATGGAGCCCGAGCTTTACGCCATGGCGCCGGAAGGCGTCTCCATCCATACCGCGCGCCAGGACATCGGCGTCATCGACGTCGGCGGCCTCAAGGGCTGGACCGGCGAGGCGACGGTGGAGCACTGCACGCGCCAGCTGGCGACGGCGCCGCTGCATTCGATCATCCTGGGCGGCACCAGTGCTTCCTTCATCGAGGGCAAGGGCTGGGACGAGGGACTGTGCCGGCGCATGGAGGAGGTCTCGGGCGGCATCCCGGCGACCACGGCAACCACGGCGGCGACCGCGGCATTGAAGGCGCTGGGTGCGAAGAAGGTGTCCTTCGTCACCGCCTACATCGACGAGGTCAACCAGCGCGGCCAGGCGTTCCTGGAAGCGCACGGGTTCGAAATCACCAATTCGGACGGCATGGGCATCACCGTCGATCCAGAGATTTCCGCCGTCACCGGGGAAGAGGCCTACGGCTTCGCCCGCCGTCACGCTTCTGCCGAGGCCGACACGCTGTTCATCAGTTGCACCGGGCTGCGTACCGTCGGCTTCATTGAGGCACTGGAGCAGGATCTGGGTATGCCCGTCGTCACCTCCAATCAGGCCTCGTTCTGGCATGCGCTCCGGCTCGCTGGCGTCAGCGCGCCGGTAGCCGGCTTCGGCCGGCTGTTCGATCTCGATCCGTGAAGGTTCCGTGCTCGATCATCCGCGGCGGCACGTCGAAGGGTATCGTCGTCCGGACGGCCGACCTGCCCGACGATGCGGCGGCGCGGGACCGGGTCATCCTCGGCATCTTCGGCAGCCCCGACCGGCGCCAGATTGACGGGCTCGGCGGCGCCGACACGCTGACCAGCAAGCTCGCCCTGGTAGCGCCGCCGTCGCGCGACGACGCCGATATCGACTACACCTACGGCCAGGTGCTGATCGACGCGCCGCACGTCGACTACACGGGGAACTGCGGCAACATCACCGCCGCCGTCGCCGCCTTCGCTGTCGACGAGGGCTACGCCACCGACGCCGCCCCTACTGAAATCCGTGTGCGCATCCATTGCACCAATTCCGGCCGCATCGTTACCGCCGGGGTGCCGCTGGCGGGCGATGGCCGGCGGGCCGAGGCGGGGGATCTGGAAATCGCCGGCGTGCCGGGAACCGGGGCGCCGATCCTGCTCGATTGGGCCGACACCGCCGGGGCGGGAACCGGCTCCGTGCTGCCCATGGGGCCGTCCGCGACCGTGCCGGGATTTGCGGACATCCGCTTCAGCGTCGTTGACGTCGGCAACCCGATGCTGTTCGTCGACCGGGCCGACTTCGGTGTCGAGCCGTCGGCCGGGCCGGACGAGATCGATCCCGACGCGGATCTGGTTGAGCGCCTGATCAAGTTCCGCCACGCCGCCGTTGAGGCGCTGGGCTACCGCGACCCGGCGGGTGCGATCAGCGACAGCATCCCGCTGCTGACGCTTGTCGGCGCGCCGGCGGATTACCGCCACTACGGCAGCGGCGAGACCGTTGCCGCGGAGAGCATGGATGTCTGGATGCGGTCGTTGTTCCTCGGTCGCGTGCACAAGGCGTTCGGCGTTGCCGAGGCGGCCTCGGCCGCCGCCGCCGTGGTGATCCCGGGCACCGTCGCCCATGAACTAGCGCGGCCAGGGGCGCTCGAACGCGGTGTCGTGCGCATCGGCCATCCGTCCGGTGTCATGGATGTCGAGATCGAGGCTTCCGACGCCGGCGACGCCCCCGTGATCACGCGCGTCGCCACCCAGCGCACGGCCCGGCGCATCATGGATGGCGACGTATGGGTGGCTACGTGAGCGACGACACCACGTCGCCGCCGCTCGCCGGACTTCGCATCCTCGATCTCTCGACCGTCGTGGCGGCGCCGGTGGCGAGTACGCTGCTCGCCGATTTCGGCGCCGAGGTGGTCAAGATCGAACTTCCCGGCAAGGCGATCGATGCGCTCCGCGCCATGGCACCCCACGTGGAGGGGCCAGACGGCCAGGAGGTGCCGCTCTGGTGGAAGGTCGCCAACCGCAACAAGCGCGGCATCACGCTGGATATCCGCGCGGAGGAGGGGGCCGAGATATTCCGCCGCCTGATTCCCCGGTTCGACGTGCTGGTTGAGAACTTCCGGCCCGGGACCCTGGCGCGCTGGGGTTTTTCCAAGGAGGTTCTGGAGGAACTGAATCCCGGCCTGATCGTGCTCCGGGTCAGCGGTTACGGCCAGACGGGGCCGATGGCCGGGCATCCCGGGTTCGCCCGCGTCGCCGAGGCCTATGCCGGCTTCACCGCCCTCGCGGGGCACGCCGATGGGCCGCCCATGCATGTGGGTTACCCGGTGGCGGATGGAATCACCGGGCTCTATGGCGCCCTCGGCATCCTGGTCGCGTGCATGCGCAAGAAGGACCACCCCGACGCCCCGGGCGAAGAGATTGATCTCTCGCTAGCCGAGGCCATGCTGCGCTTCCTCGACTTCACCATCATCGAGGTCGACCAGACCGGCCAGGCGCGCCAACGCATGGGCAGCCGCAATCCCTATGCCGGACCATCCAACGTCTATGGCACCGCCGACGGTCGCTGGTGTTCGATCAGCGCGTCGTCGCAGTCGGTGTTCGAGCGCCTGGCCCGCGCCATGGCACGGCCCGAGTTGATCGACGACGAACGCTTCGCCAGCAACCAGGCGCGCCTCGCCAACATCGACGCCATCGACACCATCGTTGCCGACTGGATGGGCGCGCACACGCAGGCGGAATGCGTCGCCGTGTTCGAGGCCGAGGGCATCGCCGGCGGCCCGGTCAACGATGCCGCCGACCTGATGGCCTGCGAGCACCTGGCCGAAAGGGGCGCCATCGTCCGTATCGACGATGCGGACCTGGGATCCGTTGCCATGCAGGGGGTGGTGCCGGTGCTGCGCGACGCGCCTGGCCGTGTCGAGCGCCCCGGCCCCGGCCACGGCGAGCACACGGACGAGGTGCTGGCCGAACTTCTCGACCTAGCGCCCGCCGAGCTGACGGCGTTGCGCGAGAAGGGAGTGATCTAGGCGCGGCCCTGCTTCGGTTTGGTCGGCAGCTTCGCCGGCTTGTCCGGGCCCCAGATGCGCGAGAAGTAGCTGTCGGCCAGGTGCAGCGCACCCACCGGGTTGTGCGCCAGCACCCGGTCCTTGGCGACCAGTGTCGTCGCCAGGCCTTCCGAGAACTTGAAGAACAGGCTGTCGTGGCCGACGCACAGGCCGAGCACGATATTGAACTGGCAGCCGGCGTCGTTCAGCAGCCTGGCCTGGGAGACCGGGTTGCACATGCTCTCGTGCCCGCCCGGGCGGATCTTCTCGGCGTCTTCCAGGTCCAGCCCTTCCTTGCCATGGCCGCCGTGCTTGCAGGCGGCCGAAGCAACCTCGAAGCCGTGGCTTTCCAGGATGGCGGACAGCACGCGGGCCTGCTCGACGAAGCTGATGCAGGTGGCGATGCCGATCTTGGTGAAGTCCATCTTCTTGGCGAACTGGCAGACCTCCTCGACCCGGGTCCACTTGCAGTAGCCCTCGCTCTCGATCCGCGCCGATTCCTGCGCGGTGCGGCGGACGAATGGGTCCTGGTATTCCTCGTAGGCCTCGGCAACGACGTCGCCGACGATCTTCGAGGGACAGAACCCGGGGCCCCTGACCTCGCCCTCGCCCTGGCGGCAGGCCTGAACGCTGGGCGGGCAATAAGCGCAGCCGGGCTCGGTATACCGGGTGCCGTGGTCCTTGGGTTTCGCTTCGGGATTGCTATCAGTCATGTCGGTCGTCCTCCAGGCTCGCATCCTAGGAGGCATGACGGACCGCCGGCATTGACCTGGATCAGCCGGTTTTCTTCTTGTTCCGCTTGGCGATCAGCTTCTTCACTGCCGGTACCGCCTTCTTGGCCCGCGTGTGGCCGCCGGCCGCCGCCTTCTGGAACCAGGCCAGCGCCTCATCCAGATTCTGTTTGATGCCGCGTCCCTTGACCAGCAGCGCGCCCAGCACGGCTTGCGAATTGGCGATGCCTTTTTCGGCTGCGGGGCGATACCAGCGCGCCGCCTTGGCGAAGTTCTTCTTCACGCCGAGGCCTTTGTAATACAGGCTGGCCAAGGCGTCCTGGGCGCGGGCGTGGCCCTTGATGGCTGCTTTCTCGAACCAGACCGCCGCTAGCTTCGGGTTTTCCGGCGGCCCCAATCCGCGCAGGTGGATCATGCCGAGATGAAAGTGGTCCTCCGGTTTCTTGCTGACGGCCAACCGCTTCAATTTCTCCGTGCTGGCCTTCTGCTGCGCCGCCTTGGCGGCCTTCACGGCCTTGCCGGCGACGCCGGACTTTCGCTGGGCGTCGATATAGCGGAGGTAACTTTGCAGCAGGTTGGGCACATCCGGGTCCAGGCGATCCCAGAGCGCCATCTTTTTGGGCTCGCGTTTCCGCATCCAGCTGCGGAAATCCCGGCACCAGTGGTCCTCCAGTGCCTTGCGGAAGCGGATCATGTCCTCGGTGCGTTTGCCGATCCCGAGGTCCTGGAAGGCTTTCTCCTCGTAGAGGTAGGCCTCGCACTCAAGGTCCACGTTGCGGACGTTTTCCAGGCGGCCGCGGAAATGCTGCATGCCGTGGCCGACCAGTTCGTGGGCTAACACGGCGGCCAGCTCGCGTGGCGGCCACTTGGCGCCGTAGCGGCTGACCACGGCGACGAAATCCTTGCCGATTCCGCCCTTCTTGTAGAAATCGGGCAGGAACACGGCGGCGGTGATCTTCGTCATCTCGCGTTTCGGGAAGGCTGGATCGTAGCCGATGACCACGCGGCCGGCTTTTTTCAGCTTGGCAATTTCGGCCTTGGAGAAGGGCGAGCTGGCGTAAAGGGCGTCGATGGCCTGGCGGATGATGTCGAAGGCATCCTCGGTCTTGACGTGGGGGATGTCGAATTTCGTGCCCGGCGGGTGGACGACGCCGACCAGCTTGAAGCCCTTGTAGTCGGCCTCGATCTGGCGTGCCTGGGCGAGTGCCCCTGGCGGCGCCGTCGACAACGCGCACCACAACAGGATCCCGCCAAGAAGGATACACGCCCTGCGGGGCCCGGTTGCCAAGCCACACCTCATGCCCTGGAGGCTACGGTGACTGGCACCCACGGTCAACGCACGGGGGTGTTACCTCAGGCGGCGGCATTATCCTCGGTAATCGCCTCGACCGCCTCAAGCAGACGCCGGAACCGTTCGGTTTCCTCCGCGTCGCCACCATTGAGCGCGTCGGCGCGGCGATTGGCGCCGTCCTCGATGGCAGCCCAGTCTTCTTCCTGCAGATGGCGAAGGGCGGCAGGGAAGAACACGACCTCCTCCATCTGCATGTGACGGCGCGAGAACCCCAGGTAGTCCTTGGCCACGTCGACGAACCAGTCGCGCGGCAGTGTGTGGTCCTGCAGCACGTTCTGCATCGCCGCCGAGAAGCGCCGTGTCAGCGCCGCCAGGCGTTCGTGCTCGGTGGTCAGGTCGCCGATTTCGCTGGCCACCTCGGGGACGCGGGCGAGCAGGCGTTCCAGCACCAGTTCCTCCGTCGGATGGTGCACGAGGTCGGGATAGCTGAGGGCGTAGGCGAGGATATCGGCAACCAGGTCATAGTCGGGCAGGTCTCCATTCTCGAAAGTCGCGATCTCGCGCGCCAGGATATCCAGCAGCCGCGCCATGCGCACGTGCTCGCTACGCAGGCCGTCGATGATGCTTGCCATGGGAGCCTCTCTTTGCCGTTCCGTGGAGAAGGTTAGGACGGGCGCCGTGTTCGAACATTGATCGAGGTCAATTGTTGGGCATTTGACCCGTCGCCCATGGCCGGGCAGGCTGGGCGCCAAATTCATTGTTCGAGGGGAGAACCGATGGACGACAAGGGAGCCGCCTGGCCGCAGGTGCCCGGGCCGGGCCAGGTGTTTCTGGACCATGTGGCCTGGATGGCCGCCGACATGGCGGCGGCCAGTGCCGTGTTCGAGGACCTGGGCTTCCGGCTGACGCCCTATTCGGAGCATGGCAACCGGGACCCGGAGACTGGCGAGCGCCGGGTCCAGGGCTCGGCCAACCGGCTGGCCATGCTGGAGACCGGGTACCTGGAAATCCTGACCACCGTCGACGGTGTTGATACACCGGTCAGCCAAAATATTCATGACTCCCTGGCACGCTATGCCGGTGTCCACCTGATCGCCTTCACCGTCGCCGACGCCGAGGCCGAACGCCCGCGGCTCGGCGAGGCCGGTTTCGACCTGCAGCCGACCGTGCACCTCCGCCGAGATGTGGAGGCGGCGGACGGCAGCGACGCCGAGGTCGCGTTCAGCGTGCTGCGCGCACAATTCGGCTCCATCGCCGAAGGCCGCATCCAGATGCTGACCCACCACACGCCGGACCACATGTGGCAGGACCGTTACATCGCCCGCGACAACGCCATCGCCGGCCTGGTCGAGGTCGTGCTGGCCGTGGCCGACCCGGCGGCAAGCGCGGAGCGGCTCGGCCGCTTTGTCGGCCGGCCGCCCGAGGCGGCGGCGGGCGGCGCCGTGCTTTCGTGCGACCGCGGCCGCCTTCGTTTCATGACGTCTGCGGGCCTGGCCGATGCCTTCGGTGGGCTCCAGGCGCCGGTCGAACCGTCGACGGCGGTGCTGGGCATGGCCAGCCACGATATCGCGGCGACACGAGCCTTTCTCGCCGAGCGCGGCATCATTCCGACGATCGATACCGCCGACCACCTGCTGGTGTCGCCGGCGGACGCCTGCGGTGTGGCGATCAGCATCACATCGCTGGCCGAGTGGCTGCCGTGACCATCGGCGTCGGCATCATCGGCCTCGGCATCATGGGCCGCCGCATGCAGGGCATGATGGATGAATGCCCGGAGATGACCATCGTTCGCGGGTTCGATCCCAACCCGGCCATGGTTGCGGATTCCGGCCTGGACGCCGCCGCATCGGCGGACGATCTGGTCACGGCGCCAGACGTGGACCTGGTCTACATCGCCTGCCCGCCGCTTTGGCATGGCGAACACGCGCGCCGGGCCCTGGCCGCCGGCAAGCCGGTGCTGTGCGAGAAGCCGCTCGGCGTCGATATCGCCGACAGCCGCCGCCTGGTCGAGGAGTTCGACGCCGCCGGTGTGCAGGGAGCGGTCAACTTCTCCTTCGCCGGCACGCCGTCCCGGCGCTGGCTGAAGGATCTGGTGGAGGCCGGTGCCCCCGGTACCATCACCGGCATCGATATCCGTCTGCACTTCGCCCAATGGCCGCGCGACTGGCAGGAGGCGGCGGCCTGGCTCGGCAAGCGCGACCAGGGTGGCTACGTGCGCGAGGTACTGTCGCACTTCATCTACCTGACCCACAGCATTCTGGGGCCGGCGCGGGTTGTCGAGGCCTGGCGGCGCTATCCGGACGGGCCCGGCGGCGAGGCCTCGGAGAGCCACGTCTCGGCCCTGCTTGACCTGGACGGTATTCCTGTCTCCATCGCCGGCGGCAGCGGTGGTGTCGGGCCGGATCGCATCGAATACACACTCTGGGGCAGCAAGGAATCGTTCCGGCTGGATGACTGGTACACGGCCTGGCGCTCCGACGGCGGGCCCTGGCGACGGGACCAGGAGCACATTGCCGATCCACGGGCCGAGGGACGTCAGCATCAGGCGCAGGCCATCGCCGACTGGGCACACGGCCGTCCCAGCCCCATGCCGGACCTGGCCCTGGCCTTCGGCGTGCAGAAATTGATCGAGATCATTCTTGGTGCCGGCCCGACCGCCTAGATTGTCAGGTAACTTGCGGATGGAAACTTGCCGATGGGAGGTGGCCATGGACCTGATTCCCTGGTCGGACGATTACCTGACGGGATTGACGGCGATCGACACCGACCACCGCATGCTGTTCGCGCTGGTCAACGACCTGAACGCGCGCGTCACCAGCGGTGATCGCAGCGGCATCGGCCTGGCGTTACAGACGCTCTCAGATTACGTTGACTACCATTTCTCTCGCGAGGAAAAGGCCATGGAAGCCGCCGGCTATCAGGATCTGGTGGCGCATGTGAAGCGCCATCGCAAACTGGCTGAAACGGTCGATTCCCTGGTGCTGATGCACGCCGAAAACCCTGATGCCCTCGATGGCGAAGAGGTCATGACCTTCCTCGGCGGCTGGCTGACCGGCCACATTCTGGAAAGCGATATGGCCTACGTTCCGCACCTGCGGGACGCCGACGTGGATTGAGGCGGCGGCGCCTAACTTATTCATCCGGCACGGTATTGCGACGGTATTGCCACGGTATTGCCACGGTATTGCGACGTGCGCGCCCTTCATGCATGATGCGCCGAAGGACGGGGAGGATAAAAACATTAACCGTTCGCATGAAAAAAACGCGCGAATTTTCGAACGAGAAACCGCGCTAAGTACCCGTCGCGCCCTCAGGCGCGCGCTGGGATGTGTCTGCATGACCGGCGGTCTGATGCTTGTCGCCGATATCGCGGTGGCCCAGCAGGCTGCGGCCCAACCGTCGGTGGCTCAGCAGGCGGCGACCCAGCCGGCTCCCAAAAGCAAATCCGGCGTCTGGCGCCTTGAGATCGGCAACGAGGACAAGGGCGGCCTGGAAGCACCGTTCGAGGCCGTCTTCGATCCAATTTTCGGCGAAAACGCGCCCGAGGGCGAACTGACCTGGGCTTGGCGGCTGTCCTACGATGCGCCCGAGGGCGATAAGGCCGACTGGGTGCGCGGCGCGCGGCGGTATCTGTTCTGGGTGCCCCGGCGCAGCGACGTGCGCTATGGCTATTCCGCCGAGCAGGCGGCGCACACGGCAAACTCGATCATCAGGGCCGCCAATGGCACGGTGCGCCCGCACGCCGGATATTTGGCCTTCGGCACGCGCTTGTCCTTTACCGAGAAAGAGACCAAGCACCTTCGGCGCATGGACACCATCGACGCGGCCATCGGCTTCGTCGGCCCGTTCTCGCTGGCGCAGACCTTCCACGAGGCGGCCCACGACATCAAGGGCAGCGACACCGACCCTTGGGACGAGATCAACAGCGAGCCCTTCGCCAACATCAATATCGAGCACGGCCACCGCCTGTTCCTTCGGCCGCCCGACGCCGGGGGGCATAATCTGGAACTGCACCCTTACATCGGCGGCGCCTTCGGTAATGCCTTCACCTACGCCAGTGCCGGCGTGACGCTCCGCATCGGCAACCACCTGGATAAGGACGCCGGCGCGCCGCGCTTTCGGCAGATCCTCTCGGGTTCCAACTTCCCCCAGATCGGCAACTACTTCGCCTGGAATGTATTCGTCGGCATCGAAGGCCGGGCGATCGCCCACAACGTGCTGTTCGGCAATACCTTCGAGGAAGGCCGCAGCGAGGAGTTCAGGGCCTTCGTCTACGATGTTCAGGCCGGGCTCGAGCTCGGCTGGGGCGCATACCGGTTGAGCGCCATGAACGTCTTCCGGCTGCGGGAGTTCGAAGGCCAGGGACCAAGCGCACAGTTCGTCCGCGTCGCCCTGTCTGCGCACTTCTGATAATGAGGCAGTGCCGCGGGTCTTAGTGCCCGAACCAGCCGGTCAGCGGATAAGAGAAATAAACGGTCACTGATTCGGCGCCCGGGTTCGTGCTGCCGAGTTCCAGGTTGTCGTAATGAGAGATGGCGACGCCCAGGCGGGACCGGTTGTCGAAGCGATAGGCGAGTTCCACCTGGAAGCGGAAGACGATCGGCGCGTCCAGGTCGAGGTCCGCATTGCCGCCCGTGTAGAGGTTGGCGGTGACGCTCGGCGAAAACACCACGCGGCGGCCGAGAAAGACATCCAACTGCGTGCCGGCACCGAAGAACCCGGAGCCCGAGAAGCTGTCCCCCGGGCAGAAATTGAACATGCCGCCGATGCCGCCGGGGCAGACCGTGCCCGCGGCCGCCAGCACCGGCTTGAAATCGCCCCACATCTTCTCGCCTCGGTATTCGAGGCGGAATTCGGGCTGCTGATCGCGTTCACGCGGGTAGCCGAAAACGGCGCCACCGAAGCTGATAAAGGCGGGCTCGTCGGCGGCCTTGGCGGGCGGCGCCAGGGCCAGGATAGGGGCCAAGAGGGCCGCCAGACCGAATAGGACGGCGAGGCGCCTCATCGCCTAGAACCGGTAACCGTAACGAACGCCGGCGTTATCCATGCCTTCGTTCTCGCTGTCGCAAACACCGCCGTGCGAGACATGGTCCCACATGCCGCTGAGGCTGTGGCGTTCGAAGAAGACGAAGCCGACTTCGAGGGATTCGCGGAACAGCCAGCGGCAGCCGAACTCGCGCCGGCGGCCTTGGTCGGGCGAGTTGGGATTCGCCTTGAGACGGCCGTTATGCACTGCGAAGCCGAAGCTGAAGTCGATGAACATCCACTTCCACGGCATCCATTCCCAGGTCACGCCGGCATAGCCCATGTCGGTGTTCAGGTTGGAGCCATTGAAGCTGCCGCCGATGTGCGGCCGCGGCTGAACCAGCAGGCGCAGAAACTTGTTCTCGGGTTCGAAAAACTTGAGCTCGTGGAACAGTACCTCAATGTTGGCGTCGACGCCGGTTTCCTTCGGCGTGCCGGTGCTGATCGGCGCCGAGTGCGCCAATGCGCCGAGACGAATTTCCGAAATCCAATTGAGGCCGGTCGGGTAGTCGCGGGCCGCGCTCTCCATCGGCATGGGCGGCGGCGGCGCGGCGCCAGGGGCTTGGCGCATGACCGGGGCCGCCACCGGGCGCGCGATGGCCGGCGCGAAGGGAATGCCGGGCTGTGCCGGCTTCCAGCGGGTGCCCATGGCCGACGCGAACGGATGCGGCTGGCTGAGCATGCCGCGCATGTCGTAGATGGTATTGACGCTGGCGGCGTCGGCCGGCTTGGCCGTCGCGGCGATACCCGCCAGCAGCAGGCAGAGCACGGCCGCCCACACACTTCCTCGTCTCGAAACCTGCACCTCGGCCCCCCTGGTTATCGGGTCGTCCGCCTCCCTCATGGAAGGTCTTTTGATAAGGCTTTTCATAGTTTTAGATTGCCGTCACAGGTTTGTCCATGGAGACGAATGGGGGCCGATACGTCTCGGTAAATCGGCCAACCAAGCCCGGAACTAGCCGGCATCGAAGACCTTATCCGCTTCCAGGTAGCTGATGTCGTGGATGCGGACACCATCGTCTTCGATGAAGACCACGGCATAGCTTGGCAGTTCGCGGCTGGCCCACAGGTCCGGCTGATCGAACCGCGCCGCCGCCTGATGGGCGATGGCGCGGGTGGTGGAAAACGGCAGGCCCTGCCAGCTGCCATGGAAGGCGCGGTGCAGGTGGCCGAAGAAGATGTGGCGGATGTTGCGAAAGCCTTTCAGCGTCATCGCCAGGTCCTTGTCGTTCCTCAGCAGGACGTTGTCCAACGGCGGAATTAGGCAGGTCATCGGCGGGTGGTGCATGAACAGGTAGATGTCCGTCGCCGGCGGGGTTTCGGCCAGGCGGTCGCGCAGCCAGCGCAGGCGCGTCTCGCACAACTCGCCGGCCTCGCTGCCGTCGACCTTGGTATCCAGGATGATGAAGCGGCCGGCCGCGGTTTCCAGCGTGTACTGGAAGAACATGCCGTCAAGGCGCGGGACCTCCGGGAAGGCTTGGCCAAACGGCCCGCGGCCATCGTGATTGCCGATCAGCAGGTGCCACGGCATGGCCAGGCGCTCGAACTGGCGCCGCGCCTCGGCATAGGCCTCGGGTTCGGCGAAGTGCGTGATGTCGCCGGTGATCATGCAGAGCGCCGCGTCGCCATGGTCGGCGTTGACGTGATCGACGGCGGCGGCCAGTTGGCCGACGACATCGATGTCGAACAGGCTGCCTTCCGCCGTCAGGTGCGGATCTGTCAGGTGGATGAACTTCATGCGCGCGCCCTCCCATGGCCCGGCGCCCGTTCTACACCCGGCCCGGCGCGGCGACAATCGGACATGGCTTGACCTCGCGGCGACGCTCCGGGGACACTTCAAGGAGTTACCTGAACGGGAGAGCCCCCCATGCCCATCGGCGTCGGCATCATCGGCTGCGGCATCATGGCCCGGCGCACCCAGGCGCTGATGGCCGCGCATGGTGGCTTCGCCGTCCGCCGTGCCTTCGACCCCGATCCGGCCGCCGTCGCCGAGGCCGGACTGGAACCCGCCGCCGATGCGGACGCCCTGGTCGCCGCCGCCGACGTGGACCTCGTCTACATCGCCTGCCCGCCGACGCGCCATGCCGAGCACGCCCGCCGCGCGCTGGCTGCTGGCAAGCCAGTTCTTTGCGAAAAACCGCTCGGCGTCGACGTGGCCGAGAGCCGGCGCCTGGTCGAGGCGTTCGAGGCCGCCGGGCTCCAGAACGCGGTCAATTTCTCCTACGCCGGCAGCCCGGCCCGGACCTGGCTGACGGAGCGCCTGGCCGCCGGCGACGCCGGCACGGTCGAAGGCATCGACATCCGCATCCACTACACCCAGTGGCCGGAGGACTGGCAGGCACCGGCGGCATGGGTGGCCGGCCGCGCCGAGGGCGGTTTCGTCCGCGAGGTGCTGTCCCACTTCGTCTTCTTCCTGACCGACGTGATGGGACCGACGACGGTAAAATGGTCGCGATTGCGCCACGCCGACGGCGCCGACGGTACATTGGCCGAGACCCACGCATGGGCCGATCTCGATTGCGGCGGCATCCCCATCTCCTTCGCCGGCGGCACCGGCGGCAGCGGTCCCGACGTCGGCCAGGTCACGGTCTGGGGCAGTCAGGCGTCCTACCGCTTCGAGAACTGGCACACCCCCTGGCAGAGCCTCGCCGGCGCCGACTGGACCCGCGCCCTCACGGACATTGAGGATTTCCGCACCGAGGCCCGCCACCGCCAGATCATCGCCACGGCAGACTGGTTCGAAGGCCGCCCGCACCCGCTGCCGGATTTCCGCAAGGCGCTGCATGTGCAGGCGGTCATTGAAACAATCCTCGGACCAGGTGCCACACCATGACGGCGCCCGCGCGCCCGTTGATCGCGGACCTCGCCGGCCAGAATTTCGACGCCGTCGTCGTCGGCGCCGGTGTGAATGGAGTTTCGGCGGCCCTGCACCTGGCGGCGGGCGGGTATTCGGTGCTGTTGGTGGAGAAGGGGGATTTCGGGTCGGGCTCGTCGTCGCGGTCGTCCAGGCTGCTGCATTGCGGGCTGCGCTACCTGGCGCCGGGCGGCTCCATGTGGGACTTCGCGCTGCATCCGGGGCGGCTGGTGACGGCGCTGAAGATGGCGCGTAAGGCGATGGACTGCCGGGCCCAGTTCGCCCACGAGACGCCGGAGCGGGTGCGCCACTTCACCTTCTACTTCCCGGTCATGGAAGGGCAGCCGTATGACCCGTGGCAGATCGGGCTTGGGTTGAAGGTGCTGGCGGCGCTGGGACCGGGCGATCCGCCGTTGGAGCAGCGTCGGCTGTCGCTTCAAGAGGCCCGGTCGGCGCCGCTGGTCGGCGGTGTGCGCGACCCGGAGCGCCTGCGCGCCGTCTACAGCCTGCGCGAATACCAGTTCGAATGGCCCGAACGCATCGTCGCCGACGAGGTCTTCGAGGCCGAGCGGCTGGGCGCGGTGGTGCGCAACTACACCGCTGTCGCCGGCTGGGCGCGGGATGGCGAGGGCTGGCGCCTAGACCTGACGGACACACTCGATGAAGGTGCGACCGCCACCGTGACGGCGGCGACGGTCGTCAACATGGGCGGCATCTGGATGGACCGGGTCAATGCGCGCTCGGCAACCGGATCGGCCGGGCGCCGCATCACCGGCACCAAGGGGGCGCACATCGTCGTGCAACTGCCGCCGGAATGCGCCGACGTCGGCCTGATCACGCTGCACCGGGAGAACGAGCCCTTCTACTGCGTGCCCTGGCGCGGCCTGCACTACTTCGGTCCGACGGAAACCATGTTCGACGGCGACATCGACGATGTCCGCTCGACCGAGGCCGACATCCACTGGCTGCTGGACGAGGCCAACCACCTGCTGCCGGGGCTCGGCCTCGGTCGCGACGACGTGGTCTATTCGTGGGCAGGGGTCAGGCCGCTGACGTACGATCCCGAGCAGCCCCGGGGTGCGCGGGCGCGCCTGCTGCACGATCTGGAAGGCGAGGGGCTGCCCGGCGTCTACGCCATGACAGCCGGGCCGATCATGACCCACCGCACGGCCGGCGAGGATGTCGTGGCGGCGGTCGCCGGACGGCTCGGTCCGCGAGGACCGGCCCAGCCGATCGACTGGTCGGCACAGCGCTTCCCCGAGGACACCAACGCGCCGCCGCTGATGACCGACGATCCGGCGATCCGTCTATCCGATCTGGTGCACGTGGCGGAGACCGAGCGGGTGACCAGCCTGGTCGACATCCTGGCGCGCCGCACCGGTGTCGGCTGGTCACGCGGACACGGCCGCCAAGAGGCCCGCAAAGCGGCCGAGGCGGTGGCCGGCACGCTGGGCTGGGACGACGTTCGCGTCGATGCAGAGGTGGCGGCCTACGAAACCTACGTCGACCACTTCTTCGCGGGACCGTTCCAGGCCGATTAAGCGCTAACGGCGCGTCCGGAACGCCAGCAGGTACGGCACGGCCGGGTTGTCGTCGGTGTCCCGGAAGGCGTTGTGTCGGTAGTCGGGGGCATTGAACCAGATGGCGTAGGTGCGGCCGGGCTTTAGCCGCACCGGCAGCACGCAGGTCCGTCCGTCCGCCAGGTAGCGAACATCGCCGGCGATTTCGGGAAAGGTCTGCTTGGTATGGATCACCCAGGACCACATGCGTTCCGTCATCATGTCCTTGGAGAAGGTGACGCGGATTTCGCTCGTCGCCGGATCGACTTCGATATCGCCGGCACGCGGAAAGGTTCCAACGACGACCGGCGGCAAGGTGGAAACCGACACGGCATCATCGGCCCGTGGAGTAGCGGCCAGGGCGAACACCGCCAATCCGATCAGGAGGGGGAGGACGTGTCGCATGACCGATCCTTTCGACCAGGGGCGGGCGTCGATGTCAGAGGCCTTTCGGCGTATAGGACGAATCCTCGTACATGGTCTGGGTGATGGCTTCCAGCGCCTGGCGCTGGCGCTCCATGTTGGCTTCGGTGAAGCCGGGGTCGGGTTGTTCTTCCAGATCGAAGTGGTCGAAGGTGTCTGTGCCGCGGACCAGCATGGCGGTGTCGCGGGGGCCTTCTTTGACGGCGCTGGTGGGCAGGAAGTCGAGCAGCATGCCGAGCCGGCGGTCGTCGGTGGTGTTGGCGCCCGAGGCGTGCACGATGGCGTGGTTGATCAGCGCCGCCTCGCCCGGTTCCAGTTCCAGGTCGCGGGCGGTGGTCTGGTCGAAGTCGTCGGTGATGTACTGCTGGCGGGACAGGATGGATGCGTCATCGCCACCCTCGGCGTGTTTCAGCAGCGGCCACTTGTGGCTACCCGGGACGGCCTTGAGGCAGCCCGACGCGATGGTCGAGTCCGAGAGCGCCAGCCAGCAGATGATCAGCATCGGCTTCAGCTTGATGTACTGGGTGTCCTGGTGCCAATCGGCGAAGGCGCGGCCGTCGGGCGGCTTGTCGCGGAAGGTGGTGTTCCAGTGCAGCAGGTCGGGGCCTAGCAGATCCTCCATGATGTCGAGGAGGACCGGGCGGCGCGACACCTCGTCGATCCAGCCCAACAGCAGGTTGGCCTTGAAATCGAGCTTGCCCACGTGCTCCGGGTGGGCGCGCTCGAAGTCCTCGAGCTTGCGCCTGAGCGCGATGGCTTCGTCCGCCGGCAGGATGCGCAAGCGGGTGAGGCAGCCGTCCTCGTCGAATTGCCGCACTTGGTCGGCGGTCAAGGCTTTCAGCATAGGGGCACCCTCGCGCTCACGGTTTCTTCGGCCGCACCTTGACGCGGTTGGTGACCTGGGAGACGCCCTCGATGTCCTTCACCAGGGCCAGCGCCTTGGTGCGCTCCTTGCCGGAAAGCGCCCGGCCGAACATGAACACGTGGCCGTGCACCGAGTTCCAGCGGAAATTGGTGACGTTGACGCCCTGGGCGTCGAGCAGCAGCGCGTTGACCTTGGTTTCGACGACGGTGTCGTCGACGAAGCCCTCGACCGCGCCCTTCTGCTTGTCCACGTCCTTCTTCACCTTGATCTCGTTGTGGATCTTCTTCACGCCGTCGACCAGCAACGTCAGGGTGGCGGCGCGGGTCTTCTGCACCAGGGTGTCGACGATACCGGTCAGCAGCACGTCCTGTTCGTAGACGATGGCGTCGATGCCGATGACGTCGGTGCCCATCTTGTCGATCACATTGGCGACGATCTTGGCCTTGATCTTGGTGTCCGTCGCGATGTCGCCGGCCGAGCGATCCTCCACCGTGGCCTCGATGGCGCTCTTGATGGCGCTCAAGGGGTTGAGGTCGAGGGCGTGCGCCGGCGACGGTTGAACGGCCATCAAAAGGACGGCGGCGAAAAGGGGTGGCAGGGCTTTCACGGGGGCGGTGTCCTCGGTTGTCAGTCCAACGTGGGCCGATCCTACCATTCGGCCGGTCCGTCCGACCAGTCGTCGCGCCGTGGCGCGCTGGCCGCCATTCATGACACACTGTTGCTGGATCAGGACCGGCAGGTGGACGCATGGACAAAGAACCGCCCGTGACAAACGACGACGATCATCCGGGCGTCGCCGTCAGGCCGCCGGTGCTCTATGGCAGCGCGGTTCTGGTCGGCGCGGCATTGGAATTCTGGGGTGCGCGCCTACCGTTGCTCGCCGACGATGCCTGGCGCTGGGCCGGGACCGTGATGATTACTGCCGGCGTCGGCCTGGCGCTCGTCTGTGTCCTCGGGTTCCGCCGCGCCGGCACCAACGTGGAGCCCTGGCGCCCGGCGACGGCGTTGGTGCTCGGCGGGCCCTACAGGTTTTCGCGCAATCCCATCTACGTCGGCCTGACCCTGACCTACGCCGGTATCGCCGTGGCCGCCGACAGCCTGTGGATGGTGACATTGCTGGTGCCGGTCTTGGCGGTCATGCAATCCGGTGTGGTACGCCGCGAGGAAGCCTACCTGGAGCGCACGTTCGGCGATGACTACCGCGCCTACAAGGCGCGGGTGCGGCGCTGGTTGTGAGCCGGCCGTGCGTATCGTCTCCTGGAACTGCAACATGGCGCTGCACCGGAAATTTCCGGCGTTGCTGGCGCTGGAGCCGGACATCGCCATCATCGGCGAATGCGCGAGACCCGAGATCGTCCGCGCCAAGATGGCGGCGGCGGCGCCCGAGTGCCGCGAAGTCTGGATCGGCACCAATCCCAACAAGGGCCTCGGCGTCTTCGCCTTCGGCGACTACCAGCTTCGCCTGATCGACGCCTACGATGCGTCGCTACATTACATCGCGCCGGTTGAGGTGACGGGGCCGCATCCGTTCAACCTGCTTGCCGTGTGGGCGCAGAACGCCAACGAGAACCAGCGCAAGAAGGATATCCCGGGCCCGCTCCGCGACGCCCTCGACCTCTACCAGGGTTTCCTGACGGACCGGCCCGCCGTGGTCACCGGCGACACCAACAACAACGTCATCTGGGACAAGCCCGGCTGGCCCATGAACTGGGCCACCACCGTGGAGGTGCTGGAAGGCCTCGGCCTCATCAGCGCCTACCATCACCTCAGCGGGGAAGCCCAGGGGGACGAGACCACGCCGACCCTCTACTGGCGCGATCGCGTGAAGGACGGCCCGACCTATCATATCGACTACACGTTCGTGCCCGAGGTCTGGCTTGACCACATCGCCAATTTCGCCGTCGGAACATATGAGGATTGGTGCGGCAATGGCCTCAGCGACCATGTGCCGCTGATCGTCGACATTGACGGGGACAGTGTAGGAGAGGACCAACCGGTGCGGCGTCGAAAATAAACGATACCTTACCTGGAACGGATGTTAAGGGCCTATGACACCTGTGTGTCACTCAACGATCGGTAGACCATACAAATCGCCGTCGCCCCAACGGCGGTTAGAATGAACAGTTCAAATATACTCAGCGCGAAAATTATCGGAACGGTGTACGCAGGCAATTGATCCACGTTGGTGATGCCGGCGGCGACAAGCGCCATACCCAGACCACCTCCCAGAGCAGCGAACAAGAACTTAACCACCAGGCCGGCGAATGAAATGATCACACCAGTGCGGATGGCGTTCCCACGCGCCAATCGCCAAGTCGCTTTCAGTGATGCGGGTTGATCGAGAGCGACCGACGGCAATATTAACGCAATACGAATGAAAGGAATTGCGACAAGTACCGCCGATAGGCTCGCGATGGCCACAATGGAGACTATGACCGACGGATCCTCCTGTCGCGAAGCGAACCTGTTGATGAAGCCAAAGACGAAACCCGAAGTGAAGCTGACGATAAAGCCGACGAGGGCAGACCAAAGAACAAAACGCCATTCGCGTCGGCCGTACGTAAGACCTCTATGCTTCTCAATTTCCTGTTCGCCCAACAGGACGAAGCGATGCCAGGCGACGACGAAGGACAAAACTATCAGTGACTGTATTGCCAGTTCCAAAAGGCCGGGCCAAATTTCATCAATGGCTGCGCTCACATTCGTCAATATGAGGAATGACATGAGGAGGGTATAAATTGCCATCGGCATGATGCCGATACGCCAGAATGCAGCCCAGTTCTGCCAGACGAACCCAATTGAGCCGAAGATAGTTCGCCAAACGGCTAGTTTCTGATGCGGAATTCTCATGTTAACCAAGCATATATATTACATTCAGCGTATATTCACTTATAACTGCAATTAAATAGAGCATATTTCTAGGTGTCATGTGCATAAAATTAGTGAAGCATAAAAATGTATGTAGTTGGAAATATGACGTCTGACCGGGGCGGATGCGGATCAGGCGCCAACCTTGCTGTGCAATCGTTCGACCCGATGCAGATTGTTGCAAGGCACATCAGGGCCGTTCTTGTGGCGCTAGCGTTGGTAGACGGCAGGCACCTTTTCGTAGTCATCGGAACATTCGGGGACTGATGCGGCACTGGCCTCAGCGACCATGTGCCGCTGATCGCAGATCTGAAACTGTGAGCATCCTTTATTGGGACCGGCCCGCCAACCGGTCGCACTTATCCCCGGTATCCACAGATCGAATAGGGTTTTCCCCGTGGCGACGAACCGCCCGTGGTGCTATCATTTCCTTGGGTTCGATAGCGGCGGTGGACCGCAAGGAAAGCCAGCGCAGTCGAACTTAATCAGACTTCCCAGGGACCCTTCGGGGTATGAAGGAGCCTGATAGGAAACGGCCCCACCGGGCAACCGGCGGGGCCGTTTCTGCGTTTGGGGCGCGGTCATGCGGGACGCGGTTATGTCCGCGCGCGCCACAGGCCGACAACGACCAGGCAGGCGACGCTGCCGCCCCAGAGCAGGGGAATCGACCACCACGGCCAGTCGATCACGTCCGCCGCGTTCAAGGGGACGATGGCGCCGATCCATAAGATTCCGAGCGCGGCCACGAAATTGAAATGCAGCAGGGCGGCCGAAACGACCAGCCAGAGAACCAGCGCGTAGAACGGAACCCCAACGGTCCACCAGGACCAGTCGACGATGTTCAGCAGACGGCCGGCCGCCAGCAAGGCCGTCAATACGGCACCGGCAATCCAACATCGTTTGTCGTTGATCAGGTTCAGCATGGTCGGCGTTCTTTTCGTCCGCCGGTATCGAAATCAGTGCCGCTGTCAGCCCGCCAGCCGGCGCCCCGTCTGCCGCGTATCGAAGTCCTCGTCGAACAGTTCGGCCAGCCGCGCCATCATCGTGCCGCCCAATTCCTCGGCATCGACGATGGTGACGGCGCGTTTGTAGTAGCGCGTGACGTCATGGCCGATGCCGATGGCGGTGATCTCCACGTCGGAGCGGTTTTCGATCCAGTTGATAACGTCGCGGAGGTGCCGTTCCAGGTAGTTGCCGGGATTGGCCGAGAGCGTCGCGTCGTCGACCGGGGCACCATCTGAGATGACCATCAGCACGCGGCGCTGTTCGGGCCGGCCCAGGAGCCGATTGTGGGCCCACATCAGGGCCTCGCCGTCGATGTTTTCCTTCAGCAGCCCTTCGCGCAGCATCAGGCCTAGGTTCTTGCGGGCCCGACGCCAGGGCTGGTCGGCGGCCTTGTAGACGATGTGGCGAAGATCGTTGAGGCGGCCCGGGTTCTTGGGCTTCGAGGCCCCGACCCATTTCTCGCGTGAGGCACCGCCTTTCCACGATCGGGTGGTGAAGCCCAGGATCTCCACCTTGACGCCGCAGCGTTCCAGGGTGCGGGCCAGGATGTCGGCGCTCATGGCGGCGACGGTAATGGGCCGGCCACGCATGGAGCCGGAGTTATCGATCAGCAGCGTCACCACGGTGTCGCGGAACTCGGTGTCTTTTTCCTGCTTGAAGCTGAGCGGATGCACCGGGTCGATGACCACGCGCGACAGCCGGCCGGCGTCCAGGATACCTTCCTCCAAGTCGAAGTCCCAGGATCGGGTCTGCTTGGCCATGAGCCGGCGCTGCAGGCGGTTGGCAAGGCGCGAGACCACGCCCTGCAGGTGTGAGAGTTGCTGGTCCAGCTGGTGGCGCAGGCGCTGCAGTTCGTCGACGTCGCATAGGTCTTCGGCCTGCGTGACCTCGTCGAACTCGACCGTGTAGGCCTTGTAGATAGAGCCGTCGTCGGGGCTGTTGCGCTGCCAGTCCTCGTCCCAGCGGGATGGCCCGGCGGGCTGCTCGTCGCCGTCGCCGGGCATGAACTGCTCGTCCCCCATCTCGCTGTCGAAGTCGCCGTCCTCGGGCATCTCGCCGTCGGCGGACTGGCTGGAGAAGGCGCCGTCCTGGTCCACGTCGCCGTCCATGGATTCGGGCGAATCGTCGCCCTGGTCGTCGGCGCCGTCGTCGTCGGAGTCCTGATCTTCACTGTCCAGCGGCTGATCGGTTTCGTCCAGCAGGTCGAGGGCGCGGACGACCTTGGTCAGGGCCTCGGCGAAGGCCGCCTGGTCCTTTGCCGCGCCTGCCAGGTCGGCCAGTTCGCGGCCGGCCTTGGATTCCACCTCCTGGCGCCACAACTCGACCAGACTCTGGGCCGAGGTCGGCAGCGGCTGGCGGGTCAGGCGCTCGCGCGCCATCAGTGCCAGTACCTCCGGCAGCATGGCTTCGTCGCGTTCGGTGATGGCGTTGTAGCCCTTGGCCCGGCAGCGCTCGGTCAGCAGCGTGGTCAGGTTGTCCGCGCAGCCGACCAGGCGCTCGGCGCCCAGGCTCTCGCAACGCACTTGTTCGACGGCCTCGAATATCTCGCGCGCCTCGGGGCCGGAGGGCATGGAATCCCGGTGCACCTGGGCATCGTGATAGCGCAGCCGAAGCGCCAGCGCGTCCGAGACACCACGCAGCTTGGACAGCGCCTCCATGGACATCTGCGGCGCCGGCGGTGGCAGCTGCGCGGATTCGCCGCTCACCCCGACGCCACCGGCGACGAAGTTGACGGCAATATCACCGCGTTCGGCGACCGCCTTGAAGGTCGCGGCGGTAGCACGCTTGATGATGTCGGCGGGGTCTTCCGTGGCCACGCCCGGGCTCCGCTACTGCAGAACGGCGCGGGCCGAGGATTCCGGCAGCTCCGAGCCCAGCGCGCGCTGGTAGTACTCGGCCACGACCGGGCGTTCGACCTCGTCGCACTTGTTCAGGAATGTGAGCCGGAAGGCGAAGGCGACGTCGCCGAAGATGCGCGCGTTCTCGGCCCAGGTGATAACCGTGCGCGGCGACATGACGGTGGAGATATCGCCGTTCATGAAGCCGGAGCGGGTCAGGTCGGCCATCTCGACCATGGCCGACAACAGCTCGCGGCCCTCCTCGTCGGCGTAGTCGGGGCACTTGGACAGCACGATTTCCAGTTCGTCGTCGTGGCCCAGGTAGTTGAGCGTGGCGACAATGTTCCAGCGGTCCATCTGGCCCTGGTTGATCTGCTGGGTGCCGTGGTAGAGCCCGGTGGTGTCGCCGAGACCGATGGTGTTGGTGGTCGAGAACAGCCGGAAATAGTCGTGCGGGCGCATCACCCGGTTCTGGTCGAGAAGGGTCAACTTGCCCTCGACCTCCAAAATGCGCTGGATGACGAACATCACGTCCGGCCGGCCGGCGTCGTATTCGTCGAACACCAGGGCGGTCGGGTTCTGCAGCGCCCACGGCAGGATGCCCTCGCGGAACTCGGTCACCTGTTTGCCGTCGCGAAGCACAATCGCATCCTTGCCGACCAGGTCGATGCGGCTGATGTGGCTGTCCAGGTTGATGCGGATGCAGGGCCAGTTGAGGCGCGCCGCCACTTGTTCGATGTGGGTCGACTTGCCGGTGCCGTGATAGCCCTGGATCATGACCCGCCGGTTGTAGGCAAAGCCGGCCAGGATGGCCATCGTGGTCTCGTGGTCGAAGCGGTAGGCGTCGTCCACGTCGGGTACGTGCTCGTCGGCCTCGGAAAACGCCGGCACCTCGAGGTCGCTGTCGATACCGAAGACCTGGCGCACCGAGACCGAGATATCGGGCTCCTGCTGGACGTGGGCGCGGTCGTTGTGTTTGCTATCGGCAGTGCTCATGGCAGGACGTTCCGTGGCTGCGGGGCGGCGCGTTGCCGGCCCCGATGGGGTGCGAGAATCGCGGGAGGAGCAGGTTTCGTAGGACCAAAGGCGCCGGGCGTCAAGGGCGCGCGGCCCCAAGCGGCTTAGGCGGCGATGAATTGCATGAGGGTATGATAGGCCTCGTTGATTTCCTTCAGCTTTTCCTCGGCCGATTTGGCGCCGCCGTTGGCATCCGGATGGTGGCGTTTGACCAGTTCCTTGTAGCGCGCCTTGACGGTCTCGGCGGTGGCCGGGTGCTTGAGCGCGAACACCGCGAGGGCGGCCCGGTGTGAGGCCTGGGCCCCACCCGTATCTTCGGCCCCGCCGTTGCCGTTACGCCGGGCCTCGCCGTCTTCGGCGAAGAAGCCGAAGGGGTCTGAAAACTCTGGGCCATCGGGGCCGAAGCGGAATTCGCCCTCGCCGTCACCGCCGAGCGGCCAGCTTGGTCGCCGCCACACGGTGTCGCGCCTGCGGTCGGCTTCGACTTCTTGGTCCGACATGCCGGCGTAGTAGTTCCAGCTCTTGTTGTAGGCGCGGATATGCATCAGGCAGAACCAATGGTACTCGTTCAGTGCCTGGCGCGACTTGGGCGCCTTGAATTCGCCGGTTTCCGTGCATCCGGGCCAGTCGCAGCCGCGCAGGTCGCCGGCGGCGTGGCCGTGGCGTTCAGTAAGATCAAGCGGGCGCGCGGTCCGTCCCATGCCACAACTATGGTCGCCCCGACGTCGCGAGACAAGCCCGGCGCCCGTGCTAATCCGCCCTTTACCGCCGGTTTTGAGGGAACATCATTTTATGCTGCCAATTTCCCAGTATTGCGATAATATGCAGGCTTGGGATCATCGAATGTTGAGGACTCGGGTCATGTACAGCCGTCTTGTCAGCCGAAACGTCACGGTCAGCGGTCATCGCACCAGCCTCCGCCTGGAGCAGGCGAGTTGGGATGCGCTCGACGATATCTGTCGTAACGAGGGGGTTTCCATGCACGACCTCTGCACGATGATCGAGACCACGCGCAAGGGGTCCTCGCGAACGTCGACGGTGCGAGCGTTCATCGTCACCTACATCCGTACCATGTCGGTGGGAACCAGCCAGGGCGAGAGCCTGAGCCAGTTAATCAGCCGGCTCGCCGCCTAGCCTGAACTCGGCGACCATCAGGTCGCGCCTGCTCTAATCCGCATCCGCCGGTTCGTGAAATTCCGGCCATCGCCGCGCCACCACGGGACTGCTGCGCGATAGCGCGTGGCAGGTGTCCAGCACCCGCGGCCGCTCCGTGCTGCCCGCGTCTTCTTCCAGGCGTCGACGCCTGGGGATGATGGTCTGGTAGGCGGTGACTGCCAGCGGTCCGCATAATAGGTCGGTGATGTGCGTGCAGCCGCCGGTGCCGCCGACCCGCTTGAACACATCCTTTCGCCAGCCGGCGCCAATGCGCGCGCCCTTGAGGTCTCCGTAGCGCGGCGTGATGTCGCCGCAGAGCCCGTAGGGGCCGGCCAGCGTCGTCGCCTCGGCCGCCTGCACGACCAGGTCGTCGTCGACGGTCAGCCGCACCGCCATGTGGTGCACCGGCTCGCCCGCGGCGACGCCGTCGCGGTCCTGGTTGTCGAAGGAATAGGTCTTGCTGTCGATTATCGAGCCTTCGATATCCCAGAGCCCGTCAGCGCGCTGGTAGCCGCGGCAGACGATTTCTCGCGTATGAAGGTGTTCCCGTTCGACGGACTTGCTGAGCGGCATGGCGGTATTCTCCGAGTGGCGGTGCTGTGCATGGCATATCGGGCCCCAGCCGGCGATGGCAAGTAATTATGCGTGCCGGCGGTTCGTTCGATGCCAAGAGCGAGTCTCGCGACGCCGAGAATAAGCCTTGCGAGGCTGAGAACGAGCCTCGCGTCTCCAAGAGCGATCCCTGGTCCGCACCCCGCCACCGCCAGAATCACCTTGCACCTGCGGATGCTTGCCAATATGCTTTACCTAACAAATGTTTGTTTAGCACGATTGTGAGAAACATCATGGCCGTAGCAGCGGCAGCGAGGAAGCGAGGGCGACGGGCGCGTGCTGGAGACCGCGCCGGGGCGAGCCCCGGCGCGGCAGTTGGTTCGGGCTCTGCCGAGGATGCCGGGGCGGACGGATCCGGCCGTGGCCGGCGGCGTGACAACCGCCGCCAGGAACTGCTGCAGGCGGCGGCCCGGCATTTCCGCGAGCGCGGCTACAGCGGCGCTGTGCTGCGCGACATCGCTGACGAGGCCGGCATGCTGGCGGGCTCCATCTATTATTATTTCCCCTCCAAGGAGGACCTGTTCGTGGCCGTCCATGCGGAGGGCGTGCGGCGCATCAGCGAGGCCGTCGATACAGCCGTCGCCGCCGCGGGCGAACCCTGGCGGCGGCTGGAGGCGGGCATGGCGGCGCATCTGGAAGCTTTGTTGGAGGGCGGTGACTTCGCCCAGGTGGTGATCCGCGACATGCCGGCGGGCGTGCCGCGCGCGCCGCTGGTGGCGCTTCGTGACGGCTACGAGGACAAGTTCCGCGGCCTGGTCGATGCCTTGCCGCTGCCCGACGGCACCGACCGCGGCACCCTCAGGCTGATGCTGCTGGGGGCGCTGAACTGGACTCGCACCTGGTACAGCCCGGCTGGCGACGCGCCGGCGCGGATCGCCGAGAAATTCATCGGCTACCTGAGGGCCGCGTTGTGACTGCAAGCAGGGAAGGGGCATGAACATGGATTCAAGCGACACCGCGGACGCCGGCGCCCGGCGCGCCCGCGTCATGGTCACAAAGATCGGCCTTGATGGTCACGACCGCGGCTCGCGCCTGGTCGCCGCGTTCCTGCGCGACGCCGGCATGGAGGTCATCTACACCGCCCCCTGGCAAACCGTGGACAGCGTCATCACCCAGGCTCTGCAGGAGGACGTGGACGTCATCGGAATCAGTTCGCTGGCCACCGATCACCTACTGGTGCCGAAGCTGATGGCGGCCATGAAGGAACAAGGCCTCGATGATATCGCCGTGGTCGTCGGCGGCATCGTGCCGCCAGAGGACGAGGCCATGCTGAAAGAGGTCGGCGTGGCCCGGGTCTATCAGCCGGGCGATTCCCAGGCCGATATCGTCGACGGCATCCGCGCCCTGGTGACGGCCCGCCAGGCGGCCCAGGGATTGAGTGAGGGAGATTGACGATGAGCGACGACGCCAAGACACAATGGCAACACGACTACGCGGCGCAGATGCCGGCCGACGACGCGCGCCACAACCGCTCGGGCATCGAGGTCAAACCGATCTATTCGGCGGCGGACCGGGGGTTGGCCGCCGACGGGCTCGGCTACCCGGGCCAACCGCCCTATACCCGCGGCATCTATCCCAGCATGCACCGCGGCCGGCCTTGGTCACAGCGCCAGCTCATCGGCCTCGCCACGCCGATCGAATACAACGCCCGCATGCGCGAGATCGTCGACGCCGGCGCCACCGCACTCAGCCTGATCCCCTGCAACTCCGTCTATCGCGGGTTCGATATCGACGAGGTCGATCCGGTGCTGCTGGGGACCTGCGGCACCACCGTCAACACGTCCGACGACATGCAGATCTGCCTCGACGGGGTGCCTATCGAGCGCACCTCTGTGGCTCTCAACGACCCGTCGCCGTTCACGCTGTTGGCGTTGCTGCTGGTCGAGGCCAAGCGCCGGGGCAACGGCTGGGAGACCATTACCGGCACTTCCAACCAGAGCGACTACATCTCGCACTACGTGGCCAACCATATGTTCTTCCGGCTGGCGCTGGATGGTGCCCGGCGGGTGTTCTGCGACCATGTGGCGTTCACCAACCAGCATGTGCCGCGCTGGAATCCGATCTCGGTGGTCGGCCAGCACATGCAGCAGGCCGGGGCGACGCCGGCCGAGGCCATGGGCTTCACGCTGTCCACCGCCATCCAGTACGTGGACGACCTGATAGCCAGCGGCCTCGACCCCGACGACTTCCTGCCGCGTTTCACCTTCTTCTTCGACATCTCCATGAGCTTCTTCGAGGAGATCGCCAAGCTGCGTGCCGGCCGCCGCATCTGGGCGCGGGTTACCCGGGAGCGCTTCGGCGCCAAGGATCCGCGTTCCTGGCGGTTCAAGTTCCACGCCCAGACGTCGGGCGTCGACCTGACCCGCCAGCAGCCGCTCAATAACATCGCCCGAACCGCCATTCAGGCCATGGCCGGTATCTTCGGCGGCCTGCAATCGCTGCACACGGACGCCTTCGACGAGGTCCTGTCGACGCCGACCCGGGGGGCGGCCGAGGTCGCCGTGGCGACGCAGAACATCCTGCGCGAGGAAGCGCACCTCGACGATGTCATCGACCCACTCGGCGGCTCGCACTACGTGGAGAGCCTGACCGACGACATGGAAGCCAAGATCGTCCAGGTCATGGAGACGGTGGAGAACGCCGGCGGCATGTTCAAGGCGGTTTCGGACGGTCTGGTGCAGCGCATGATCGGCGATTCGGCGCTGGCCTACCAGCAGCGCGTGGAAAGCGGTGAGCAGACCATCGTCGGCGTCAACGCCTACCAGAGCCAGATCGACGACACGGTGCCGGTGCGGCCGCTGGAACGGCCCGACCCGGACCTCATGCAACAGCAGATCGACGCATTGGCCCGGTTCAAACAGGAGCGCTCCGAGCAACAGGTGCGGGCCGCCCTCGACGCCCTGGCCCGGTCCACCGGTGACGCCGGCGCCAACGTCTTCGCCGAGGTGGTGGCGGCAACGGAGGCCGGCGTCACCCACGGCGAGATCTGTGCCTGCCTGCGTCGCGAGTTCGGCATGGGCCAGCCGCTGATCGCCGCATGACCGCACCCTTGCCGGACCTGGCGGAACTCCTGGCGGCGGATCCGGTGGCGCAATCGCTCGGTATTGGCTTCGTCGAGGGGGCGGTCGGCCGAGTGGTGCTGGAGATGACCATCGCCGAGGGTCACTGCAATTTCCTCGGCGGCGGCCACGGTGGCATCGTTTTCACCTTCGCGGACATGACCTTCGGATTGGCGTCTAACGCCCATGGCGTCGTCTCCGTCGGCATCGATGCCCACATCGCCTACGCCAAGGGGGTGATGCCCGGCGACCGACTCAGGGCGACAGCCCGTGAGATGTCGCGCAGCAATCGGCTGGGCAGCTATCGAGTGGATGTAGAACGGGCAGACGAGCATATCGCCACGTTCACCGGTACGGTCTTCGTCACCGATCGTCCCGTGACTACGCCCGCGAGTACGCCCGGGGGCGCCGCCTGAATGCGTCAGCCGCCGTAGCGATCGCCGAACACGAACGCTTCGGTTTCCTTGATGCTTTCCTCCAGCGCCGCCTTGGCGTCGGCGAACAGGTCGCGGATCGAGACCACGGCGATACACTTGCCGTCCTCGGTCACCGGCAAGTGCCGGTAATTCCTCGTCTGCATCAGTTCCAGCGCGTCGCCGGCGCGATCGTCCGGCGCCAGCGTATCCGGGTTCGCGGTCATCACGTCGCCCACAGGTGTCGACGGATCGACGCCGGCGGCGACCACCCGCTGGGTGACGTCGCGCTCGGTAAAGATGCCGATCAGCTTGCCGTCCGCGTCAGCGACGATCATGGCGGCGATGTGCTTGTCGGACATTATCTTGGCCGCTTCCAGAACCGTCTGGTCAGCCGTCACCGTGGCGACGTTCGTCGCCTTGACGATGTCGGGTATGATTTTTCGTTGCATGTACCCGCCTCCAGGATCCAGAGCCACGGGGGAAGTCCCGTAGCAAACCCTTTGGGGGAATTCTACGGCAGATCACCCGGTCGGGGGCAAATTTTTTTGTTGCGCCGACGCCAGGCGTCAGCCGCAGGGACCTTCGCCGTCGGGTGCCGCAACAACACCCGGTGCCGGCGGTGTGACGCGGATGCGGGTAATCTGGTGGCGCTGGCGGCGCAGCACGTCGAAGCGGAAGCCATGAAACATGAAGCACTGGCCGACCTCGGGGATGCGGCGGGACTCATGCAGCAGCAGGCCGGCCACGGTGGAGGCTTCCTCGTCCGGCAGACCCCATTCGTATTCCCGGTTGAGATCGCGAATGGTCTCCGTGCCCTCGACGACAAAACTGCCGTCGGCCTGGCTCGTCACGCCGCCGTCGATGACATCGTGCTCGTCGTCGATGTCACCGACGATCTCTTCCAGAATATCTTCAAGGGTGACGACGCCCATCAGCGAGCCATACTCGTCGACGACCAGCGCGAAGTGCTCGCGGCGCTCGCGGAACGCATGCAACTGGTCCAACAGCGTCGTCTGTTCCGGGATGAACCAGGGGTCGCTGGCGATGCCGGAGATGTCCATGGTGCCGGTGTCGCCGCCGCGACCCCTGATTTCGCGCAGCAACGCCTTGGCGTGGATGACGCCGACTATGTTGTCCGCATCGCCTTCCCATAGCGGAATTCGCGTATAGGGGCTTTCCAATGCCTGCTCGACGATTTCGTCCGGCGGCAGCGAAGCGTCGATAGTGGCCACGTTCTTGCGGTGGACCATGATGTCGTAGACCGGCACATCGTCGAGATCGAGGATGCCGCGCAGCATGGCGCGTTCGTGACGGATGGCGTCCTCTTCGCCGTCGTGCAGTTCGATGGCGCCTCTCAGTTCCTCCTCGGTTGCTTCCTCGTCCAGGGTGTTCCGTACGCCGGCAAGCCGGAACAACAGCCCGATGATGAAGTTGAGGGTCTGCGTCACCGGGCTGAACACGGCGACCAGGACCCGCACCAGGGGGGCGACCGCCAGGGCCATGGTATTGGCGTTCCTGATGGCATAGGTCTTGGGCATGATCTCGGCAAAGATCAGCACCAGCAGCGTCATGACGATGGTGGCATAGGCGACGCCCGCCTGGCCGACCATGCCGATGAGCAGGCTGGTCGCCAGCGCCGACGCCAGGATGTTGACCAGGTTGTTGCCCAACAAGATGGCCCCGATCAGGCGTTCCTTGTCGTCGCGCAACTGGTTGACGATCGCGGCCCGCTGGTCGCCGGTCTGTTCCGCCTGGTGCAGCCAGGGCCGCGAAGCCGCGGTGAGCGCCGTCTCCGACCCGGAGAAGAACGCCGACAATACCAGCAGCACGGCGATGATTCCTATTGAGGTCAACATGGCATCAACTCATTCATGTCGGGGGTTGGTAGGGGGGCGAGTGGTGACGTCAACCGGCGGCCGCCAGGTGGCGTTCCAGGACGGCGCGAACCTGATCCAATTCCACGTCGTCGGCGATGAAGGACTGGCCGATGCCGCGGGCGAGGATGAAGGTGATGCGGCCGCCGACCACTTTCTTGTCGAGGGTCATGTGGTCGAGAAGCCGGTCGGCGGACCATGTCCCGTCGGCGAGACCGGCCAGGCTGGTCGGCAGACCGACGGTGGCAAAATGGTTTCTCACGCGGTCGGCATCCGCCGCCGGCGCGAGGCCGAGGGCGACCGACAGGTCGAGCGCCATGACCATGCCGAGAGCCACCCCCTCGCCGTGCAGCAGCCGCTCGCCGAAGCCGGTTTCGCGTTCCAGGGCGTGGCCGAAGGTGTGGCCCAGGTTCAACAGCGCCCGCCCGCCTGTCTCCCGTTCATCGTCGGCGACCACGCGGGCCTTGTTGCGGCAACTCTCCAGCACGGCCCGGCGCTGGGCCGCGGCATCGCCGTCCAGCAGGTCGCGGCCGGACTGTTCCAGCCAGTCGAAGAAGGGGACATCGTTGATGACGCCGTATTTGACCACCTCGGCGTATCCGGCGCGGAGTTCGCGCGCCGGCAGCGTCGCCAGGGCGGCGATGTCGGCCAGCACCAGGCGCGGCTGATGGAAGGCGCCGATCAGGTTCTTGCCCTGCGGTGCGTTGATGCCGGTCTTGCCGCCGACGGAACTGTCCACTTGGGCCAGCAGGGTGGTCGGAATCTGCACGAAGTCGATGCCGCGCAGCGTTACCGCCGCGGCGAAACCGGTGATATCGCCGATCACCCCGCCGCCGAGGGCGACCAGCGTGGTCCGCCGGTCGACCTTGAACTCGAGCAGTTGCTCCAACAGGTCCGAGAAACGGCCGAAGGTCTTGGTCTGTTCGCCCGGTGGCAGCACGACGGCCTGGTGGGCGATGCCGTGCGCGTCGAGCGATGCCTGCAGCGGCGTCAGCCAGGTGGCGGCGACGTTTTCGTCGCTGACGATGATCACGCGCGGCTGCGCCAGAAGATTACGCATGTGCGCGCCGGCATCGGCGATAAGGCCGCCGCCGACCATGATCTCGTAGCTGCGCGCGCCGAGATCGAGGCTTAGCCGTTCAGCGTCCGTGCCATTACTGTTCGCGATGTCATTCATCCTTGGCAGTTCCCAAACTTTCCAGCGCCGCGGCCGCCTGATCGACGGTGTGTTCGATGTTTTCGACGCCAGTGTCGACGGTAACATCGGCCTCCGCATAGACGGGATAGCGCAGCGCGATCAGTTCTTCCAGGACGGCGCGCGGATCGTCGGTATTCAGCAGCGGCCGGTCATCCCGGCGCGCGGTCCTCTCGGCCAGCACCTCCAAGTCGGCGCGCAGCCAGATAGAGACGCCGGCCTCGGCGATTTGACGACGTGTTTCTTCGTCCATGAAAGCGCCGCCGCCGGTTGCCAGGACCATCGGTCCCTCGGCCAGCAGGCGGGCGATGACCCGGCGTTCCAGGTCGCGGAACTCGGCTTCGCCATAGAGCTCGAAAATATCCGCGATGGAGAGGCGTGCGGCCGCTTCCACTTCCTCGTCGGCGTCGCGGAACGGCAATTCCAAACGCGCGGCCAGTCGCCGACCGACGCTTGATTTGCCGGACCCCATGAGCCCGACCAGGACGATAGAACGGTCGGGCGAACTGTGCGATTCGTCGTTCATCGGTCTTCCGGAACGCGGCGCCCGGGCGGGACCGGTGCCGAGGCTCCCGGTCTCCGCGCCTTGGGCGCTCCTCAGGCCGCGTGACGTTGAATGGGCGTCCGCCAGCCGATAGACTGCCCGCAAGTTGCCACAGTCGGGGCGTAGCTTCAACGACGCCGGCAACGATGGCCGGCCGGCCCCTGGCTGCATACATGCCGCAGCGATAACGGAAACCTGCCCAACCGATGAAGAAACTGCCCCTGATCATGCTGATCCTGCTGCTCGCGGCGCTCGCGGGTGGCGGCGTGTTCCTGGCTACCTGGGATATCCCGGCGCCGACCACGCACGTGGAAAAGACCCTCCCCGATGATCGCTTCCCGCGCTAGCGCCGTGCGTCCGGTTGCCGCCGTCGTCCTCGCGGCGGCGTTCCTGGGCACGGCCGCGGCGTCCCTGCCTGGCGAGTGTCTGGCGCAAGATGGTCCGCGCCGTCTGGTCCCGGTTCAGCGCGCGCCCGCGACTTCCATGCCCAGTGCCGCGGCCGCACCCGCGGGGTATGGCCGGACGACGTCGCGGCGGGCCATCAAGAAGGGCTTCGAGGTCGACAAGCTGGAAAGCATCGATCCTGATTCCGTCGGCACGCTGGGGGCCGCCGACGGCGGTCTCGGCGATGCCATGTGGCGCGGCACGCCGCGCGCGGTGGCCGAGGCGCTGATCGACCGATTGCCCGACAACCCGCACTCGCCGGTCATGCACGACTTGATGCGCCGGCTGCTGCTGAGCCGCGCCGCGGTGCCGGAGGGCGAGGCCACGGGCGATCCCCTGGTCGTGCGCCGGGCCCGCAAGCTGGCGGCTCTCGGCGACATGGCCGGCCTGAAGGCATTGATCGGCGCCGTGCAGCGCCGCGATCGGCCGCAGCAGCTGTCGCGCTACGAAACCGAAGTGCATCTCGCCGACTATCAGCTGCCACTGGCCTGCAAACTCGCCGGGATCGAGATCGAACGGGACCAGGACGCCTACTGGAACAAGCTGTTCGTGTTCTGCCAGGCGCTTGCCGGGCAGAAGGAGAAGGCAGTGCTGGGCCTGTCCCTGTTGCGCGAGACCGGTGACAGCGATGCCGCCTACGAAGTGCTGGTCGAGGCGGTGATGCAGGGCAAGCCAGCGAAGCTGGAGACCCTGGAGGCGCCGACGCTGCTGCACGTGGCCATGGCGCGGGTGACCAAGACCGAGTTGCCGGCCTCGTCGCTGGACGCGGCCGGACCGGGCGTGCTGTCGGCCATCGCCGGCGCCAAGCGGCTGCCGCTGACGCTGCGCATCGATGCCGCCGAACGGGCCATGGCCTCGGGCGCCACCTCGGCCGATATCGTCGACCGGCTCTATGGCGAGGTCGCCTTCACGCAAGCCGAACAGGCCAATCCCCTGAGCCAGGCCGAGGCCGCCGAGGACAAGGCGCGCAGCCGGGCTCTGCTTTACCTCACCGCCTTCAACGCCCGCATGCCGGTAGTGCGGGCAGAGGTGGTGGCCAAGGCACTGGACCTGGGCCGCCAGGCGGAGCGTTACGAGATTGTCGCCCGCACCTTCGGGCCGGTGTTGACCGCCGTCACGCCATCGCAGGAGCTGTTGTGGTTCGCGCCGCGCGCGGTGCGCGCCTTGCTGTCGGCGGGTGGTGCGGAGGCGGCCCGGCGCTGGTACACGCTGCTCAGGCGTAGTGCATCGCGTCAGGCGGAATCCATGACCGCCGCCTCGCGTCTGGCACCGGCCGTGGCCGTGGCGCTGGGCGAGGTCGACGGCGCCGGTCCGCAATCCATGGAACGCTGGTGGCGGGCGGCGCAAGGCGATCCGACGGCCGTTGCCGCGGCGTCGTATCTGGCCGGTATCTACCTGGCACTGGACCTGCCGCTGCCGGACGGTTTTCTGGAACGACTGCCGGCCCGGGCCACCGCCAGCGCCGCCGCGCCCATGCCACCGACGGCGCTGTGGTTCCGCCTGCTGCGGCTGGCCGAAGACCTGGAAAACGCCAAGGATCAACCGATGGCAATGGCCCAGGGTGAAACCCTGGGTGTCCTGGCGCTGAGTCGGGCCGGTGGGCGTGTCGCCATTGCCGGTCTGAGCGATACCTCGGTTGCACCGCCACCGTCGCCCAGTGACGTCAAGGGCCAGCGCAGGGCCGAAGCCGTGGCGCTGGTGCTGACCGCCTTCGCCGAGCACGGTCCGGGCGGCGTTCACCCGGCGACCCTGCACGCGGCGCTGCGCACGCTGCGCGCGGTCGGGCTCAACGGGGCTGCCCAGGCCATCGCCCTGGAGGCGGTGCTCGGCCACGGTCTTTAGCGGGTGTCGCGCTATATCGATTCGTTCCTGGAAATGCTGACCGTCGAGCGCGGCGCCGCCGCCAATACGGTCGACGCCTACCGCCGCGACCTCGGCCATTTCGCCGGTTTCGTCCGCCGCCGCCACCGCGAGCCCGAGGACGCCACCACGGCCCACGTGCGAGCCTATCTCAAGACCCTTTCCGAAGCCGGCCTGGCGGCGCGCACTGCGTCCCGGCGGCTTTCGGTGTTGCGCCAGTTCTTCCGCTTCCTCTACGCCGAGAACATTCGCGGCGACGACCCAACCCGCGGCGTCGACGGCCCGCGCGCCGGCCGCACGTTGCCCAAGTACCTGGACGAGGCCGAGGTCGACGGACTGCTGACGGCGGCCCAGGCCCACGGCGGCGCCGACGGCGCGCGCCTGGAAGCACTGTTGGAGGTGCTCTACGCCACCGGGCTTCGGGTTACTGAACTGGTCGGCCTGCCGATGGCGGCAATTTCACGCGACGGCCTGATGCTGACCGTGCGCGGCAAGGGGGCCAAGGAACGCCTGGTGCCGCTCAGCGAGCCAGCGCAGGACGCGCTGGCGCGTTACCTGGAGGTGCGTGACGGCTTTCTCGCCAAGGCTGGCCGGGCGGGGGCCGATCGCTTCGTCTTCCCGTCACGCGGCCGCGACGGATATCTGACCCGGGTGCGCTTCGCGCAGCTGCTGAAGGAACTGGCGGTCGAGGCCGGCATCGATCCGCGCCGCGTCTCGGCCCACGTGCTGCGGCATTCATTCGCCAGCCACCTGCTGGCTCACGGGGCCGACCTGCGCGCCCTGCAGCAGATGCTCGGCCACGCCGACATCGCGACGACGCAGATCTACACCCATGTGCTGGACGAGCGCCTGAAGGCGCTGGTCGCCGGCGCCCATCCGCTGGCGATGCTGGATGACGATAGTTAGGACGGGTCTTCTTCGGCCAGACGATTGACCAGCCAGCTGGCGGTGCGCAGCAAACGTGCGTCATCGCCGCGCGGGCCGATCAATTGGACGCCTACCGGCATGCCGTTCTCGCCTTCCATTAGCGGCAGGCTGACGGCGGGCACGCCGAGATAGGTCCACGTCGTGCAGAACACCGGATCGCCCGTCGCCTCCAGCCCCAGCGGCGCTTCGCCGCATGACGATGGCGCGATGATGGCGTCGAAATCGTTACACAGGCTGTCCACCCAAGCCGCCAGCGCCTCTGCCTGATCGACGCTGTCATGGTAATCGACGGCGGTGACGGACGCGCCGTCGGTGATCATGCCGCGCAGGGTGGCGGAAATTTTGTCCGCGCCGCGCTCCATATAGGCCGACAGGAAGCGCGCCAGATCGGCGCTCATTATGGCCCGGTGGTTGGCCACGGCGGCGTCGAATTCCGCCGGCATCTGGACCTCTTCGCACTGATCGCCGAGGAAATCGCGAAGTTCCTCGAAGGCGGCCTGGGCCGCCGGTTCGGCTTTCTCCCAGGCGGGCGTCTTGACGAAGGCCAGGCGCGGCTCGATGGGCGGATCCTGGCGGCGGATATCAGCCAGTGCCGGCGCCGCCGCCGGAAAGGTGTCCGGATCCATCGGGTCGTGGGCCATCAGGCTATCGCCGATCAGGGCGGCATCCTCCAGCGAACGGGCGAAGATGCCGATATGGTCGAGCACCCGCGAGAGCACCAATACACCGGCCCTGGAAATCCGCCCGTGCGTCGGCTTGAGTCCGACGACGCCGCAGTAGGACGCCGGCCGAATGACCGAGCCGTTGGTCTGGGTGCCGACGGCCAGCGGCACCATGCCGGCGGCCACGGCGGCGGCGGATCCACTGGACGAGCCGCCGGGCGTGCGTTCGGGATCATGCGGGTTGCGCGTCTTGCCGGGGGCGTAGACGGCGAACTCGGTGGTCACGGTCTTGCCCATGATGACGGCGCCGGCCGATTTCAGCCGGCTGACCACGGTGCAATCGGTCAGCGGCCGGCGGCCGGCATCCAGGACTGAGCCGTTCTCGGTCGGGAAATCGGCGGTGTCGAAGATGTCCTTGATGCCGACGGGAATGCCGTGCAGCGGCCCGCACGGCGCGCCGGTGGCGCGGTGGGCGTCCAGGGCCTCGGCCTGTTTGAGCGCGAACGGCCGGTCCAGGTGGGTCCAGGCCTGGACCTCGTCCTCGCGGGCGTCGATGCGGGCGAGGCAGGCCTCGACCAGTTCGGTCGACGTGATCTCGCCGTCCGCGATCATGCGCGCCAGTTGCGCCGCCCCCAGGTCAGCCAAGTCCATGATGTCAGCCTCTCGCGATCAACGGTGCCAGATTACGCGCTCGGCTTCTTGCGCAGGCAGGTGTCCCAGAAATCGTAGAAGATCATGCCAAGGACGAAAATGCTGATGATCCAAAACGGCAAGCCGCCCCAGAATCCGGCAAAGCCGGCCGAGATGCCTTCCGCCAGGCCGAGCACGAAGGCCGCGACCATCAAGGTTCCGAGAATGCCGCCTAGTTTTTCCGCCATATCAAATTCTTTCCGATGTCTCGCCGAACCTTACGGTATGTACTTGCCGAAGAAGTAGTCCGGCAGCCACAGCGCCAGGCCCGGGAACTGATACATTAACACCATGACGAAGATGACGATGCCGAGGTAGGGAATCAGGCCTCTGAATATCTGCGCCAGTTCGATCGCCGAACCCAGTACCCCCTTCAGATAGTAAGCCGACATGGCCATGGGTGGCGTCAGGAACGATGTTTGCAGGTTCAGTGCCACCAACATGGCGAAGAAGTAGGGGTTGACCCCGAAGGTATCCAGCATGGGCAGGAAAATGGGCACGAAGATGATCAGGATCTCCGACCACTCCAGCGGCCAGCCCAGCAGGAAGATGATGACCTGAGCCAGGACCAGGAACTGCCACGGCGCCAGTTCGAACGACAGGATGAAGTGTTCGATGATTTCGTGGCCGCCCAGGTACGAAAACACCGAGGCGAAGGTCCACGAGCCGACGAACAGCCAACAGACCATGGCCGTCGCCTTGGCCGTCAGGTAGACGGATTCCTTCAGCTTCTGCCACGACAGCGAGCGGTAGAGCATGGCCAGGACCAGCGCGCCCAGAGCGCCCATGGCGGCGGCTTCCGCCGGTGTCGCCAGGCCGCCCAGGATGGAGCCCAGGACCAAAAGGATCAGCGTCGTCAACGGCACGAACGAGGTCAGCAACTGCATGTAGACGACCTTGCGGGGCGGCACGTCCTCGTCACGCGGCTTGGGCGCGATCGACGGGTTGATGGTGACGCGCACCATGACATAGACGATGTATAACCCGGCCAGCAGGAAGCCCGGGAAAATGGCGGCGGCATAGAGGCGCAGCGGCGACAATTCGGCGATCGCCGCATAGACGATCAGCATGATCGATGGCGGGATCAAAATCCCCAAGGTGCCGCCAGCACAGATGACACCCGACGCAAATTCCTTGTCGTAGTTGGCCTTGGCCATGGCCGGAAATGCCAGCAATCCCATCAGTGTCACCACGGCGCCGACAATACCGCTGGCGGTGGAGAACACGGCGCAGGTGATCAGCGCCGCGATGGCCATCGAGCCCGGCAGGTTCCGGGCCGCCATCTGCAGCGAATAGAACAATCGGTTGACGATGCTGGCGCGTTCGACCACGTAGCCCATGAACAGGAATAGCGGGATGGCGACCAGGGTGTCGTTCTCCATCACCGAATACGTGTTCTGGTTCAAGAGATAGAAAATTTTGTTGTTCAGCGCGTCGGCGACGGTCTGCACGCTGCCGGCGTCGTGGTAGGCGTAATAGCCGAAGCCGACGCCCATGGCGAGCAGGGTGAAGGCGACCGGGAAACCCAGCATCACCAGGACGATGAACATCGAAAGCATCAGGATGGCGACTTCAGGATTGGTCATCCAGCTCGGGGCTCCGTTAATGAATTCATGATGGAAAGCTCCGTCAGCGGCGGCGCGCTTAGGCGCCGTCCTGCTGTTGGATCAGAATGTCTTCGGTTTCCTTGGCGTCTTCCATGCGTTGCGGCCACTGGTTGGTCTTGATGGCGATGATGCAGCGCAGGCATTCGGAGAAGCCCTGGATGATGAGTAGAATTCCGGCTATCGGGATCAGGGTCTTGAAGAAATAGATCTGGATACGCGCCGGGCTATTCCAACTGACTTCCTTGTAACGCCAGGAATCCGAGGCGATTTCCCAGCCGAACCAGAACAGCGCGATCATACCCGGGAAGAAGAACAGGATGTACAGCACCAGATCGACCCTGCCTTGCCAGCGCGGCGGCCAGAAGCGGTACAGCACATCGGCCCGCACATGGGTGTCTTGGGCCAACGCATAGGCGCCCGCCATCATGAAGATGGCGCCATACATCTGCACCATCATATCGAAGACCCAGACGGTCGGCGCGTTGAGGACGTAGCGAACGAAGACTTCGTAGGAAACGGAAAAGGTTAAAATCAAAATACACCAGCCGAAGGTGCGGCCGATCCAGATGCTGAAACTCTCGATGGTGTGGATGATGTTCAACATGGAGTTTCTCTTCCACTGCCTTGGGTGGGGCCGCCCTGAATTTTAACAGATATAAGAGGGGCAGCCAGACTGGCTGCCCCTCCTTTATCGAACTTCGCTGAAGTGATCCAGCAAACCCTAGCCGATCAGATCAACCGAAGTGGTGCTTGTAGGCGATGCCATAATCCGGCTGGTTCAGCAGCAGGTAGTTCATCACCTTCTTCGCATAGGCTTTCTGTGACGCGACGACCTTGGCGAAGAACGGATCCTTCGACGAGATCTGGTCGACCACCACATCCCACGCCTTGAGCTGATCTTTCATGATGGAATCGTCTGTGCGGTAGACGTTGACACCGCTCTTTTCCTTCAGGTTGATCAGGTCGTCGGCATAGCGAAGCGTGTTGTTCCAATAGAAGTTGGAATTCTCGGCTTCGGATGCGTATTCGAGGATCGACTGCAGTTCTTTCGAGAGGCCGTTGAACTTCTTCGCGTTGAAGGTCACCTCGAAGCATTCCTGCGACTGGTGGAAGCTGGCCAGGTGGTAATGCTTGGACACGTCCTGCATGCCGAAGTCACGGTCCGAGGTCGGGTTGTTGAACTCGGCCGCATCGATCAGGCCGGACTTCATGGCCGGCTGGATTTCGCCGCCCGGAAGCTGCACAACCGAGAGACCCATTTCCTGCATGACGTTCGCAGCCAGGCCAACGGTTCGGTACTTCAGGCCCTTCATCTGGCCCGAGCCCTTGACGTGCTCCTTGAACCAACCCAGCGGCTGCGCCGGCATCGGGCTGTTGAAGAAGCTGACCAGGTTGAGGCCGAGGGACTTCATCAGCTCGTCAAACAGTTCCTTGCCGCCACCGTAGTGGATCCAGCCGAGCATTTCCTGCGCCGACCAGCCGAAGCAGGGGCCGGTGCCGAACAGAGACGCGGCAGGAGATTTGGAATACCAGTAGGCCGGCACGTAGTGGGCGCCGTCGAGCACGCCGCGGTGCACGGCGTCCTGCATTTGGCTGGTCTTGACGACCGAGTTCACCGACAGCAGATCAAGCTTGAGGCCGCTACCGGCCATGTCGTTGACGCGCTTGACGTAGCTCTTGGCGTTCTCGAGGAAGATACCACCACCCCAGGCGGCCTGAATCTTCATGACCGTGGGCGCGGCGTTGGCGATATTCGGCGCGGCCAGCGTGGCAGCGGCGGCACCGGCGACGGCGGTTCCACCCTTAAGGAACTTGCGCCGCGTAACCTTGGTTTTAGTTTCCGACATACTGTTTCCTCCCTAATGATCGCCCGCCGGCATTCGGTGACGCCGTTGGGCCTCCATTCCGCAAAAGATGCGGGTTTCAAATGCGTGGCATGAAGGGGGATTCGTCCCCGAAATTCTGGATGTTCCTCCCCATTTTACGCGCCGGTTATCGCCGAACGGCGGCGTTCCGACACATCCCAAGACGAATCTCCGGCATCCCGTAAATTTTCGCAAGGCCTTCGTGGCTTGCTCGGCCCGCATTCACATCGCTGCAAAAAATCAGGCCACGGGCGGCGCATGTTCGCCGTTAAAGCCTGGCCCGGAACAAAGGTCGCCAAGCCAGCGGCAAGATACTGGCATACCACAGACCAGGGCGCAACGGATGCTGCGCGTATGCACGATCACATGGCGTTGAACGGCCCCGAAAGGCCCAACTTCCGGGCGACTCAGGCGACTCGGTCGCCCGGTTTCCCGCCGGCGAAGAACGCGTCCAGGTTGTCGAGGGCGCGGAAGCCCATGGCATCACGAGTATCGGCGGTGGCGCTGCCGATGTGGGGCAGCAGAAACATGTCGTCGCGGGCGGCGAAATCCGGATTGCCGCCGGGCTCGGTGACGAAGACGTCGAGGCCGGCCGCCGCCAGCTTACCAGTCTCGAGGGCGCCGATCAGAGCTGCCTCGTCGACCAGGGCACCCCGCGCCGTGTTGACGAAGATGGCGCCATCGGGAAGTTGTCCGAACCGCTCGGCGTTCATCAGCCCCTTGGTCTCGGGCGTCGACGGACAATGCAGCGACAGCACGTCGGCGATAGCCAAGAGGCTCTCCAGATCATCGTGGAAGGTGGCGCCCAGGCGTTGCTCGACCTCCGGCGCCAGCCGCGTCCGGTTGTGGTAGTGCACGTCCATGTCGAAGCCGCGCGCACGCAGCGCCGTCACCTGGCCGACCCGGCCCATGCCGACGACGCAGAAGCGTTTCCCCGTCACCTGCGTGCCGACCATGAAGGCGGGGCTCCAGCTTTTCCAGCGGCCGTCCCGCACCATGCGATCGCCCTCGCTGGCCCGGCGGGCGGCCCCCAGCATGCACAGCATCGCCGTTTCCGCCGTGGCATCGGACAGCACGTCGGGCGTATTGGTGACGACAATGCCACGTTCCGCCAGTGCACCTAGGTCGCAGTGGTCGACGCCGACGGAGAAGTTGGCGATGACCTTCACGTTGTCCGGCAGGCGCCCCACGACCTCGCGGCTGAAGTGTTCGGTATGGCAGGGCAGGACGCCGTCGGCGTCGGCGCAAAGGTCCAAAAGTTCATCGGTGGCGTAGAGCCGGTCGTCCGGGTTGAATTTCGGCCGGTAGTCCCGTTCCAGGCGTGCTTCCACGTTCTCCGGCAGCTTGCGGCCGACGACGATGACGGGTTTTTCGGACATGGCGCTCTCTCCCCTGCTAGGCGGCGGGCACCCTATAGCACAGCCGGGGCCTGTCACGGACAAACGGATTCGTGATAGCCTTCCGGCCATGTCACCCATGCGCCCCCCCTTGATGGCCACCAAGCACGTGGTTTCCTGCGGCCACTACCTCGCCGCTGAGGCCGGCCATCGCGTGCTGGAAGACGGCGGCAACGCCATCGACGCCGGCGTCGCCGCCGGCATGGCCCTGGGCGTGCTGCATTCGGACCTGGTGAATTTCGCCGGCGTGGCGCCGATCCTGATCCGCCTGGGCGACACGGGAGAAATCATCAACATCGACGGCCTCGGTACCTGGCCGAAGGCGGCGACGGCGGAATTCTTCGAGCGTGAGCACGGCGGTGCCATCCCGGTCGGCATCCTGCGCACCGTGGTGCCGGCCGCGCCCGCGGCCTGGCTGACCGCTCTCTCAAGTTACGGCACCATGTCGTTCGGCGAGGTCGCGCGTTTTTCGATCGATTACGCCCGGAACGGATTTCCGGTGTTCGAACGGCTGGCCGGTTTCATCGCCGACCATGAAACGGACTACCGCCTCTGGCCCGAGAACACGCGCGTCTTTCTGCCCGACGGTCGCCCGCCCAAGGCCGGCGAGGTGTTTCGCCAGCCGGACCTGGCGGCCTCCATCCAGTACATGGCGGACTGCGAGGCGGCGGCCAGCGGTTCGCGCGAGGATGGCATCCAGGCCGCTTACGATGCCTTCTACTCCGGCGATATCGCCAAGACCATCTGCGACTACCACGCCGTCAATGGCGGGTTCATGGCCATGGAGGACATGGCGGCGTATCGGGTGAGGTTCGAGACGCCGCTGGTGGTACCGTTCGCCGGCACGGACATACACTGCTGCGGCGCCTGGTCGCAGGGCCTGTCGTTGGCCCAGGCCTTTGGCATGCTGGGTGATCTCGGCATCTGCGACGCCGGCCACAACGACGTGGCCTACATCCACACCCTGACCGAAACCCTGAAACTGGTGTTCGCCGACCGCGAAGCCTGCGTCGGCGATCCGGCCTTCGTCGACGTGCCGGTGGAAACGCTGCTGGACGCGGACTATCTGGCCGAACGCCGGCGCGCCGTCGATCCGGCCAAGGCCTGGCCCGAGATGCCGCCCGCCGGCGTCGCCGGCCCCGGCGTGCCCGACCAAGGGGGCGCGGGGACGGGGGCCTTTTCGGACCCGCACGACATCCGGCCGGCGGACGTCAGTGCCGCCGACACGTCTTACGTCGCTGTGATGGACGACCAGGGCAACGTCTTTTCGGCGACGCCCAGCGATACCTCCGCCGATACCGAGGTCATTCCCGGTACCGGCCTGGCGCCGTCGTCGCGCGGCAGCCAGTCGCGCGGCGACCCGGGCCATCCGGCGTCGGTGGCGCCCGGCAAGCGGCCGCGCCTGACGCCGAACCCGGCCATCGCCATGAAGGACGGCAAGCCGTTCATGGCCTTCGGCACGCCCGGCGGCGACGTGCAGATCCAGGCCATGGTGCAGGTGTTCCTGAATATCGTCGGTTACGGCATGGATGCGCAGTCGGCGGTCGAGGCGCCGCGTTTCGCCAGCTACAGTTTCCCGTCCTCGTTCGCGCCCAACGACTACCACCCGGGCTTGCTGATGGTCGAAGATCGCGTCGACGCGGATACGATCGCAAAGCTCGCCGACATGGGGCACCGCGCCGAAACCTGGCCCGGCATGTCGTGGAAGGCGGGGGCGGTTTGCGTCGTCATGCGCGACGACGAGACCGGGGTCCTCTGGGGCGGCGCCGATCCCCGGCGCGCGGGATACGCCCTCGGCCGCTAGGGCTTCTTCCGGCGCATCCGTCCATCCTCGAATTTGTCTTGAATCCTTGCGCATTCTTAGAGAGGTTGCCGGCCTTCGCCGTGCCCCGGCGGCACTCACCGGGTTGATTTTCAGGAGGCAGTCATGAGTTTCACCATCGTCGAACAGGCGCCCGCGCGGCTCAACCGCAGCGAGCTCGCCGTACCGGGCTCGAACACCAAGTTCTTAGAGAAGGCGCAGCAGTCGAACGCCGACGTGGTCTTCCTCGATCTGGAGGACGCGGTGGCGCCGGACGACAAGGAGCAGGCGCGCAAGAACATCATCCAGGTGCTGAACGATCTGGATTGGTCGGCGAAGACTGTCTCGGTGCGCATCAACGGTCTCGACACGCATTACTGCTATCGCGATGTGGTCGACGTGGTGGAGCAGGCGGGCCAGCACTTGGACCTGATCATGATCCCCAAGGTCGGCACGGCGGCGGACGTCTACGCCATCGACATGATGGTGACGCAGATCGAGCAGGCCAAGGGCATCGAGAAGCGCATCGGTTTCGAACACATCATCGAGACCGCGCTCGGCATGCAGAACCTGGCGGAGATCGGCGCGGCGTCGTCGCGCAACGAATCGCTGCACTTCGGCGTCGCCGACTATGCGGCGTCGACCAAGGCGCGGACCACCGTCATCGGCGGACCCAACGCCGACTACGCGGTGCTGACCGATGCCGACGACGACGGCAACCGTGACATCCACTGGGGCGACATGTGGCACTACCCGATTGCCAAGATGGTGGTGGTGGCCCGCGCAAACGGCCTGCGCCCGATCGACGGGCCGTTCGGCGATTTCTCCGACCCCGACGGCTACGCGGCTCAGGCCATGCGCGCCTCGACCCTCGGCTGCGAGGGCAAGTGGGCCATCCACCCGTCGCAGATCGACCAGGCGAACGATTTGTTCAGCCCATCCGAGGCCGAGGTCACCAAGGCCAAGCGCATCCTGGAGGCCATGGCGGAGGCGCAACGCGAGGGCCGCGGCGCCGTGGCATTGGACGGCCGCCTGATCGACATCGCCTCGATCCGCCAGGCCGAGGTGATGGTGCAGAAAGCCGAACAGATCGCCGGCGCCTAGCCGCCCGACGATCATCGATATTGTCTCCCTGACAACTTTGGCGGGGCGACCGACGCGGCGGCGGGGTATCATCCCGCCGCCGTTTTCATTTGCAGAGGCTCACGTCATGACCCCTGACGAATTCCGCCGCCACGCCCACGACTTCGTCGACTGGATGGCCGATTACATGGCCGGCGTCGGCGACTACCCGGTGCGCTCGCAGGTCGCACCGGGCGACATCGCGGCAGCACTGTCCGACGCCGCGCCGGATACGGGCGAGCCGCTGGAGGATATCTTCGCTGATTTCCAGCGCGACGTGATGCCCGGCATCACCCACTGGCAGCACCCGCGCTTCTTCGCCTACTTCCCGGCCAACGGCAGCCCGCCTTCGGTGCTGGCCGAGATGCTGACCGCCGCCATGGGCGTCAACGGCATGCTGTGGGAGACCTCGCCCGCGGCGACGGAGATGGAGACCCGGGTGCTGGATTGGCTGCGCCAGATGATCGGCCTGCCTGAAGGCTTCCACGGCGTCATCCAGGACACCGCCTCCAGCGCCACGCTCTGTGCCTTGCTGGCGGCGCGCGACCGGGCGACGGCGGGTGCGGTCACCGCGCGGGGCCTCGCCGGCTCGGCGCCGCTCACCGTCTATTCCTCCGGTCAGGCGCATACGTCCGTGGACAAGGGCGCCATCGTTGCCGGCTACGGCCGCGACCATGTCCGCCACGTGCCGACGGACGACGCCTTCCGCATGGACCCGGTGGCCCTCGACCGCCTGATCGAGGAAGATCTGGCGGCGGGGCTGCGGCCGGCCTGCATCGTCGCCACGCTGGGCACCACCGGCCTCGGCGCCATCGACCCGCTGGCGGACATCGCGGCCGTGGCGCGGACACGCGGCCTCTATCTGCACGTGGATGCGGCCTGGGCCGGCAGTGCGTGCGTGTTGCCGGAGCATCGCTGGATGATCGAGGGAATCGAGCATGCCGATAGCTTCGTCTTCAACCCGCACAAGTGGCTGATGACCAACTTCGACTGCTCGGCCCACTTCGTGCGCGACCCGGAAGAGTTCACGCGCGGCCTCACCCTTGATCCTTCCTACTTAAAGAATCGCGGCAAGTCGGACGTCATCGACTACCGCAACTGGGGCGTGCCGCTGGGGCGGCGCTTCCGCGCGCTGAAGCTCTGGTTCGTGCTCCGCAGCTACGGCACGGAAGGCCTGGCGGCCATCGTCGGCGAACACATTCGCTGGACCGCCAAGTTGGCGGCGCGCATCGAGGCCGAGGCCGATTTCGAACTCTTGCTGCCGCCGGCCCTCGGCCTGATCAACTTCCGCTATTTGCCCGCCGGCACGGGCGACGCGGCGGCGGACGACCTCAACCGGCGCCTCCTTGCGGCTGTGAACGACGACGGCACGACCTACATCACCGGGCACGAAGTCGCCGGCCGATATGCGCTCAGGCTCTCCATCGGCCAGACCACGACGACCGAGGCCGACGTGGACCTGACCTGGAATAAGATCGGAGAGCTCGCGCGAGCCCTTTGAGCGCCTGAAATCGGCATCGCCTAACGGCGGCGGCTGTGATATTCAGAATCCATGCACGCGTACCTGGATTTCGAAAAACCGATCGCCGAACTCGAGGGCAAGATCGAGGAACTGCGCCACCTGCAGGGCGGTGGCGAGGTCAACATCGCCGACGAGGTCGGCAAGCTGCAGACCAAGGTCGACCGGCTGCTCACCCAGACCTACGCCAAGCTGACCCCATGGCAGAAGGCGCAGGTGGCCCGGCACCAGAACCGGCCCCATGCCAAGGCCTACATCGACGCCCATATCACCGAGTTCACGCCGCTCGCCGGCGACCGGCTGTTCGGCGAGGACACGGCGGTGATCGGCGGCCTTGGACGTTTCCACGGCCAGTCCGTCGTCGTCATCGGGCATGAAAAGGGCGCCGATACCCAGTCGCGCCTGGAGCATAATTTCGGCATGGCCCGGCCGGAGGGCTACCGCAAGGCACAGCGGCTGATGGACCTCGCTGATCGCTTCAACCTGCCGCTGGTCACCTTCGTCGACACGCCCGGCGCCTATCCCGGTATCGATGCCGAGGCCCGCGGCCAGTCCGAAGCCATCGCCCGGTCCATCGAGACCTGTTTTCAGATTCGCGTGCCCTTCGTCAGCGTCATCATCGGCGAGGGCGGCTCCGGCGGCGCCATCGCGCTGGCCTGCGCCAACACCGTGATGATGCTGGAGCACGCCATCTATTCGGTGATCTCGCCGGAAGGCTGCGCGTCGATCCTGTGGCGCAACCCCGAAAAGGCCGCCGACGCCGCCGACGCCCTCAGGCTGACCGCCCAGGACCTTGAAACCCTCGGCATCATCGACCGGATCATCGAGGAACCGCTTGGTGGGGGCCACCGGGATCCGGGCGTTGCCATCGCCGCCGTCGGCGACGCTCTCCGCGAAGCCCTCCAGGCGCTGCACGGCATCGAGCCGGATACACTGCGCCAGCGCCGGCGCGAGAAGTTCCTGGAGATGGGTAAGCAGGGCCTGGGATCGTGAAACCGGCCAGGTGACCATCGCGATCCATTTGCGCCCGATGATCGACGACGACCGCGAGGAGCTCCTCGGCTTGTCGATCCTGGCCGAACAGGAACCGTTCGTCGAGCGGCTCGCCGAGACCTTGGCGACGTCGGCGCTAGAACGAGACAATCACGTCATCATCGCCGGCGACGCTGTTATCGGCTTCTTCCAGATCGATCACGACTCGGGCGACCAGCTTGTCCAAGGCGATATGGAACTGCATGAAGTTCTGATCGATGCGCGATACCAGGGGCGAGGCCTCGGGCGCGCCTTCATGGAGAACCTGCCCGACTACCTCAGGGAAAATTATCCGCGGCGCCACAGCGTCTGCTTGACCGTGAATTGCCGCAACCGGAAAGCCTATGAGATCTATAATCGTGCCGGGTTCGTCGACACGGAGGAACTCTGGCAGGAAGGTCGGTCGGGACCCCAGCACATCATGCGTATGGCGTTGTGACGGCGGTGGTCAGAGACAGAATGTCCGCCGGAACGCGGCCTCGCCCGTCTTCGAAAAATTGACGACGCGGCTGTCCGGCTCCCGTTCCGCCCAACCCGTGTCATAGAAGTGCTGCAAGAGTGCCGTGCCAAGCGCGCCGGCCAGGTGGCTGCGTCGGTTACTCCAATCCAGACACGGCTTGCAGAGCGGCCGGCGCTGTTTTTCCAGCGGTGCCAGGTCGATGCCGAAATCGGCCAGGAAGAGCCGCCCGGGTTCGGTCAGATCGACAGACTCGTCGTTGGCGCGGACCAGGTCGCGGGCGACCAGGCTGTCGAGCAGGCGGACGCCGAGGTCGCCGGCCAGGTGGTTGTAGCAGACCCGGGCATGGCGCAACGCCGGATCCTTCGGTCCCGTACGGGTGCGCAGATGACCCTTCTTGGCGGCCAGCCCCATCATGCCTTCCAGCAACTGCCCGACGTCGTCGTCGGCGAGCGAGAAGTAGCGGTGCCGGCCCTGCTTGCGCTGGCGCAAAAGGCCGCCGGCCTGCAGCTTGGAAAGATGCGCGCTCGCCGTTTGCAGCGTCACGCTGGCTTCATGGGCGAGCTCGCTGGCCGTCAACGCCTGGCCGGTCATCAGCGCCGTCAGCATGTTGGCCCTGGCCGGGTCGCCGATCAGCGCGCCGAGCCGGGCGATATCCGGTCCGTCTTTCATACTTCGATCATAGACGAAGCATCAATGTCGTGCAATGTGCGAGAGTGCTCTGGACTACAACGGAGCCAACCGGAGCCAGGCCATGATCACCTGTTTCATCCGCTACCACATCGATCCGACCAAGAAGGACCAGTTCGTCCGGTACGCCCGGAACTGGGGCCAGGCGATTCCGCGCTGCGGCGCCGGGCTGATCGGCTATTTCGCCCCGCACGAAGGGTCCAGCACGCTCGCCTACGGGGTCTATAGCCTTGAAAGCCTGGCCGCCTACGAAGAATACCGGGCACGATTGAGCGCCGATCCGTTGGGCCGGGAGAACTACGAATTCGCCCAGCGCGAAAAGTTCCTGCTTCGCGAGGACCGGACGTTCCTTAGACTGGCCTCGGCACCCCATGCGGATCAGGAGACATCGTGACGCCGACAGCCACGCCGAACAGATGGGTTGAGTTCGCCCTGCTTGGTCTGTTGGCCGGGCTCTGGGGCTCGTCCTATCTGTTCATCGGCATCGCCATCGACAGCATCCCGCCGCTGACGCTGATCGCCACCCGGGTGACCATCGCGGCGATTTTCCTCGGCGTGGTACTGCGCGCTCTTGGCGACCAGCTACCTCGGGACGGCGCGACGTGGCGACTGCTCGGGATTCAGGCATGCTTGAGCGCCGTCGGGCCCTGGACCTTGCTCGCTTGGGGCCAGCAGTTCATCGCCAGCGGCCTCGCCGCGGTGCTCAATTCCACGTCGCCCATGTTCGTCTTCTTCATCACCCTATTGCTGACCCGCCACGAAGCGACCAGCGGCTTGAAGCTGTTCGGCGCCTGTCTCGGCGTGGCCGGGGTGACGTTGATCGTTGGCACCGACGTGCTTGCGGGTGTCGGAGAGCAGGTGGTGGCGCAACTGGCGGTGTTGCTGAGTGCGCTGCTCTATGGTGCGGCGGCCATCCATGGGGCGCGGTTCCGCAACATCAGCCCCACGGCGACGGCGGCAGGCACCATGATCTGCGCCTCGGCCTGCCTGCTGCCGCTGAGCCTCGTCGTCGACCGGCCATGGACGCTGAACCCGCCCGCGCAAGCCCTGGGTGCTGCGTTCTGCCTCGGCTTCTTCTGTACTGGGGTAGCACTGCTGATCTATTTCCGGCTGATCCGCACGCTGGGATCCATGGGCGCGGCGAGCCAGAGCTACCTGCGCGCTGGCGTCGGCGTCGGACTTGGCATCGTCATCCTTGGCGAGACCATCACGCCGGTGGTCGGCATCGGCCTGGCGGCGACCATCCTGGGCGTCATAGCCATCAACGCCCGCCGGTCGTCCGGATAAAGAAAAACCCTCTCCCCCAGATGGAGGAGAGGGCTTCGCGGAGAGGGGCGGAGACTTAGGCCGCCACAGCGACGTCAACCATGGCGGTCGCCAGCGCCTGGTCGAGATCTGCGAGGATGTCGTCGATGTGCTCGATGCCGACGGAGAGCCGGATGTAGCCCGGCGTGACGCCGGTCTTCATCTGGTCTTCGGCGCTCAGTTGCTGGTGCGTGGTGGAGGCCGGGTGGATGGCCAGCGAGCGTGCATCACCCAGGTTGGCGACGTGGTAGAACAGGCCGAGCGCGTCGATGAAGCGCTTGCCGGCTTCGGCTCCGCCGGCCAGTTCGAAGCCGACCAGACCGCCCATGCCGCCGGAAAGGTATGCCTCGGAGCGGCGCTGAAGTTCGGCGTCGTCGTGGTGGCCCGGGTGGATGACCTTGGTCACCGCCGGGTGTTGGGCCAGGAACTCGGCCACGGCGGCGGCATTGCGGCAATGCTCGCGCATGCGTAGCGCCAGCGTCTCCAGGCCCTGGATGAACTGCAGCGCGTTGAAGGGGCTCATGGACATGCCCATGTCGCGCAGCAGGGTCACCCGCGCCTTGATGATGTAGGCGATCGGGCCCATTTCCTTCACTGCCTCGGTCCAGACGGCGCCGTGGTAGCTGGGGTCGGGCGTGTTCAGCATGGGGAAGCGCTCGGCATGGGCTTCCCAGTCGAAGTTGCCGCCGTCGATGATCATGCCGCCGATGGAGGTGCCATGGCCGCCGATGTATTTGGTGGTCGAGTAGACGACGATGGCGGCGCCGTGATCGAAGGGCCGGCAGAGGATCGGGCACGCGGTGTTGTCCATGATCAGCGGCACGCCCAGCTCGCGGCCGATGTCGGCGACTTCCTTGATCGGGAAGACGGCGAGCTTCGGGTTCGGCAGGGTCTCGGCGTAGTAGGCCCGGGTGCGCTCGTCGGTGGCGCGGCGGAAGCCTTCCGGGTCCTTCGGATCGACGAAGCGGACCTCGATGCCCATGGTCTTGAAGGTGTTGGCCAGCAGGTTCCAGCTGCCACCGTAGAGGTCGGTCGAGGCGACGATGTTGTCGCCGGCGGCGGATATGTTCTGCAACGCCAGCGTGGTCGCGGCCTGGCCCGAGGCGACGGCGAGCGCGGCTGCGCCGCCCTCGAGGGCGGCCATGCGCTGCTCCAGCACATCGGTGGTCGGGTTCATGACGCGGGAGTAGATGTTGCCCATCTCCTTCAGCTCGAACAGGTTCGATGCGTGCTCGGTGCTGTCGAACTGGAAGGACGTGGTCTGGTAGAGCGGCACGGCAACGGCGCCGGTGGTCGGGTCGGCGCGGTAGCCGGCGTGCAGGGCAATGGTCTGGGCGTTAGTGCTTTCGACGGTCATGGTCGGTGGTCCTTTCTCGGTGTGAATTGGTTGAAAAGGGGCGCCGCGTTCAAGCGGCGTGGGAGAAGTCGAAATCTATGCGGTCGAGGTCGGCCAGCAGCTTGTCCTCGGCAATGGCGCGCAGCCAGTTGGTGAACAGACGCCGGCCGGCCGGGCGCCAGGTGTTAATCGGCGTGGCAGAGGTGTCGTCCAGCGGGAAGGTGTTGGCCGGCGGCTCGGTGGCGTCGCCGTTGGCACGGTCGCGCCAGTATTCGTCGACCAGGCTGGTGGCGTCGTATTCCAGGTGGTTGAACATGTAGAGCGCGGCGCGTGGCCGATCCTCGACCAGGCCGAGGCCGGTGGCCTCGGAGGCCGCCAGGATGCGCAGGCCCCGGTCCTGCGGCAGGGCGTCGGCCGCGACGTCGGTGTGGCGCGAGACCGGCATCGGGAAGGTGTCGCCGAAGCCGGCCATGGTGTTGCCGTCACGCGTCGTCACCCGGTGCATGAAGACGCCATCGAAGGACTGTCCCTCGACCTCCGAAAACGGCTGGTAGAAGCTCTGCATGTGGTCGACTGCCGTGGAACGGGTGCGGTAGCCGTCGGGCACCGCCAGGGTCAGTTCCACGTCGTAGGGGGCGGCCGCCAGCAAGCGCGCGAATTGGGTTTCGGTCGCTACCTTGGTTGGCATCAGGTTGATCAGCAGTACCCGCAGCCGGTTGAGCGGGCGCAGTCGATCGTCGCCGCGGGCGGGCGCGTCTTCGATGACGTGCACGCCCTCGGCGCGAAGGATTTCGGCGGCGGGGAGTCCGGTGGGAACAATGACGGCCATGGGTCGGTCTCCGGTTCGGGTTCAGGCGGCGCGGTCCAGGGCTTCTTCGTTCCGTGCCGAGTGTCGGGCCAGGTGCTGGGTCAGCAGTCCGGCGACGATGCCCCCATGGGTCATGGGCAGCATGTGGCCGGCACCGGTGACGGTGTCGAGCCGCGCCATCGGCATCAACATGGCCAGGCGTTCGGCGATGCGGCGCGCGGGCGCCGGCGACTCGGTGCCGGACAGCACCGTCACCGGACGGTGGAAGACACCGTAGCGGCGGGCCGGCACGGCCTCGTTCATGATCGTCGAAAAGTTGAGCGCGACACTCGGCGCCAGTTGGGCCAGGCAGGCACGGCGCTGCGCGTCCATGCGATCGAAGCTGCCGACGCCGCTCCAGTAATCCACGAATCGGCGCATGCCGCCCTGGTAGTCACCGGTGATCAGCGAATTGGTGAGGTCGCGGGCGACCTCACGGACCTCGTGGGACAACACGGTGTCGGCCATGCTGCCGGTGCTCAGGAGATGGAAGGCCACGGGTTCGATCAACACCAGGCTGTCGATCAGGTGCGGCCGCGTCGCCGCCAGGCGGAGCGCCACGGCGCCGCCGTAGGAGTGTCCGACCAGGTGCACCGGGTGCGGGCAGGAGCCGTTGACCTCGTCGATGACGGCGGCGATGCGCGCCACCTCGTCCTCGAGGGTCATCGGACCGTCGCCGGTCCAGGGGTCGCTTCCGCCATGGCCGATCAGGTCGGGCGTCACCACCGTGTGGCGGCGGGCCAGGACCTCGGCGATGGCGCGCCACTGCGCGCCCGAGGCGGCGGAGCTGTGCAGCAGAACCACCGGGGAGCCGCTGCCCGTGACCTTGAATGCGACAGTGCTGCCGTCGTGAATGATGTGAGCCATGATCTTGTTCCTTCCTCTCGTTCTTGGTTGACCGGGCCGTCTCGGACCCGGTTGGTCTTCATCGGTGCGCGGTAAGTAGCGCCTGATAACCTCAGTCGGGCGTGCGTGTCATCACACTCCGCGTGGAAGGGACGTGAAGTTGCCGGGAAAAATGCGTTAAATTGGTATTTCACGGGTGATTCGGCGGATTCAGGGCCCCGAAAGAGGCGCCGAAATCGACTGACGAAGCCCGCGAGAGGGGGATTGGGGATAGGGATGTCGGAGACGGTTCTCACCCTTCTGGGTGACCTGGTGGTGGCCCGCGACGGCCAGCCCGTGGAGTTGCCGACGCTGAAGGCGCGGCTGCTGCTGGCGGTGTTGGCGTTGCCGCCGGGACAGCGCTGGACGCGCCGCCAGCTCATCGACATGTTCTGGAGTACGCGTGGTCCGGATCAGGCGCGCGGCAGCCTGCGCAACGCGCTGTCGGCGCTGCGCCGGGCGCTCGGCGCCGAGGCACTGGCTGTGGACGGCGAATGGGTGGCCCTGGCCGAGGGGGCGATGGACATCGACGCCCTCGATTTCGAGGCCCTGCTGGCCGAGGGCACGGGCGAGGCCATGACCCAGGCGGTGGCGCTCTACAACGGGCCGCTGATGGCCGGCATCGAACTGGACGAGCCCCAGTTCGAGGACTGGCTGGCGCGCGAACGCTGGCGCCACGCCGAAATGGCGCGCCAGGCGCTGGCCGGACTGTTGCGTGTGCAGGAGCAGCACGGCGACGAGCCAGCCCTGCAGGAAACCGGATTGCGGCTGCTGGCCGAGGACCCGCTGGCCGAGGAGGCGCACCGCGCGTTGATGCGGCTCTACGCCGCCCAGGGCCAGCGTGCCCGCGCCTTGCAGCAGTACGAATCGTTGCGCTCGGCGCTGGCCGGCGAGCTCGGCATCACGCCCGAACCCGCGACCGAGGAGCTGGCCGCCAGCCTGCGCGATGGCGCGGGTGTCGCGGTGGCGCCGGCCGCGTCGCCGTTGGCGGCAGCGCCCGTCGCGGCGCCGGTGGCCTCGCAGCAGCCGTCGATCGCCGTGTTGCCATTCTGGAACCTGGCCGGCGACCCGGACATCGATCATTTCTGCACCGGCATCGCCGGTGACATCATCGCCTCGCTCTGTCGTTTTCGTTGGCTGCGCGTGACCTCGGCGAACTCGACCCTCGGCACCGACGTGACACAGACCGACGCGCTCAGCCAGGGCCGGGCACTGGGCGTCGGCTACGTGGTCGAGGGCAGTCTGCGTAAGGGCACGGACCGTATCCGCGTCGCCGCCACCTTGGTCGAGGTCGCCAGCGGCGCGCACCTCTGGGCCGATACCTTCGACCGCGAACTGGCCGACGTGCTGATCCTGCAGGACGAGATGGCGGCCGAGGTCGGCGCCGCCATCGCGCCGGAAATCGCCGCCACCGAGACCCAGCGCGCGCAGCGCCAGCCGACCGCCATCCTCGGCGCCTGGGAACTGCACAGCCGGGCCCGCTGGCACATGTACCGCTTCACTGCCGAGGACAACGCCGAGGCGCGCCGCCTGTTCCGCGAGGCCATGGCCGCCGACCCGAGTTTCGCCGCGCCGCATACGCTGCTCGCCTACAACTGCTATCTCGCGGTCATCGAGGGCTACGCGGAAGACGACGCGGCGGCGCTGACGGAAGCCCGCGGTGCGGCGGGCCTGGCCATCCAGCTGGACGAGAAGAACGCCGTCGCCCACTCAATCATGGCCCAGCTCTACCTGATGGAGGGCGAGCACCAGCTCGGCATCGACGAGGCGGAGATGGCGGTCCGGCTCAACCCCAGTTCGGCCCGGGCGCATTACGGCCTGGGATTCGCTTGTGCCTTTGGTGGACAGCCGGCGGATGCCGTCCAGGCCATCGAGCGGGCCATGGCACTGAGCCCGCACGATCCCAACATGTGGTCCATGCAGGCCATTCTCGGCCTGGCGCACCTGGTGCTGGAGCAGTACGACGACGCCGTCCATTGGTGCCGGGCGGCGACGCGGCAGCCGATCAATCCGTTCTGGCCATTCGCCACGCTGGCCTCGGCGCTGGGCCACCTGGACCGGGAAGACGAGGCGCGCCAGTCACTGCAAAAGCTGCTGGAGATGCGGCCGGACTTCACACTCGGCTTCGCCGCCGAGAAGCGGCCCTTCAAGCTCGCGGCCGATCGCGAACGCTATCTGGAAGGCCTGCGCCGGGCGGGGCTGGAAAGCTAGGCCCGTTCGCGGCCCGTGAACGGCCCGGCGATCCTTGAAACTGGCGATCCGCCGGCTAACTCTAGACTGTTGGCGAGGATTCGTTCGCACGTGAACGCGGGTGTCGATGACGTGCCGATGTGGTCATTTTGAAGAGCCAGAGAAATGCCCTTGCAGGGGCAAATGCCGACAAATGCTGACAATTGATGACATTCCGCACGGATCCGAGGCATGAATTGAGCTATATCAAGGGATTGATCTGTTTTGACCCGCCTAAAACCGTTTCCAAACTCGTTCGAACCGAGTTGAAAGCGGACCTCAGTCGCATCGGTCGCCGGCCTGCGTTGACAGCCCTGGCGGTGGCCTCTATCAGTTGCCGCGCCGCCGCCACAAACTTCGGAAACCATTGATGTTCGACGCGCTCGCCAAGAAGCTGTTCGGCTCCGCCAACGAACGTTACCTCGCTGGCCTGTACAAGCAAGTGGATGCCATCAACGCCATGGAGGCGGCCCTGGAGCCGCTGTCCGACGCCGAGCTGCGCGCCCGCACGGACCAGTTCCGCCAGCGCCTGGATAACGGCGAAGACCTGGACGACGTCCTGGAGGAGGCCTTCGCCACCGTGCGCGAGGCGGCCAAGCGGACCCTCGGTCAGCGCCACTTCGATGTGCAGCTGATGGGCGGCATCGTGCTGCACCAGGGCATGATCTCGGAGATGAAGACCGGTGAGGGCAAGACCCTGGTGGCGACGCTGGCGGTCTATCTCAACGCGCTTCGCGGTGAGGGCGTGCACGTGGTCACGGTCAACGACTACCTGGCCCAGCGTGATGCCGAATGGATGGGTCAGATCTATAAGTTCCTAGGCCTCACCGTCGGCTGCATCTATCACGGCGTCGACGACGACGAGCGGCGCGAACAGTACGGATGCGACGTCACCTACGCCACCAACAACGAGCTCGGCTTCGACTACCTGCGCGACAACATGAAGTTCTCGCTGGAAGACATGGTGCAGCGCGAGTTCAACTTCGCCATCGTCGACGAAGTCGACAGCATTCTGGTCGACGAGGCGCGGACGCCGCTGATCATCTCCGGCCCGACCGAAGACCTGGGCGAGCTCTACAATGCAGTCGACAAGCTGATCCCCCTGCTCGAGCCCGACGACTACGAGAAGGACGAGAAGGCGCGCGCCGCCACCTTCACCGAGGGTGGACTGGAGAAGATGGAAGCGTTGCTTGGCGAGGCCGGTTTGATGGAAGAGGGTTCGCTGTTCGATATCGCCAACGTCAGCCTGGTCCACCACGCCAACCAGGCGCTCCGCGCGCACGTGCTGTTTGAGCGCGACGTGGACTACATCGTGAATGATGACAAGGTCATCATCATCGACGAGTTCACCGGCCGCATGATGGAGGGCCGGCGCTATTCCGAGGGCCTGCACCAGGCGCTGGAGGCCAAGGAAGGCGTCGAGGTGCAGAACGAGAACCAGACGCTGGCCTCGATCACTTTCCAGAATTATTTCCGGCTCTATCCCAAGCTCGCCGGCATGACCGGCACGGCGATGACGGAAGCCGGCGAGTTCTCCGAAATCTACAAGCTCGACGTCATCGAGATTCCGACCAACCTGGATTGCATCCGCGACGACATGGACGACGAGGTCTATCGGACGGCGGGCGAGAAGTACGAGGCCATCCTCGACGAGATCGCCCATTGCCACGAGAAACAGCAGCCGGTTTTGGTCGGCACCGTTTCGATCGAAAAATCGGAAGAGCTCGCCGACCATATGAAGAAGCGCAAGATTCCGCACCAGGTGCTGAATGCCCGCTACCACGAGCAGGAGGCCTACATCATCGCCCAGGCCGGCGTGCCGGGGGCGGTCACCATCGCCACCAACATGGCCGGCCGCGGCACCGACATCCAGTTGGGCGGCAACATCGAGATGCGCATCCGCCAGGAGATCAACGACCCCGAGGATACGGACGCCTACCGTCGCGCCGTCGAGCGCATCAATGCCGAGGTCGAGGAGAAGAGGCAGATCGTACTCGGCGCCGGCGGCCTCTACGTGCTCGGCACTGAGCGCCACGAAAGCCGGCGCATCGACAACCAGTTGCGTGGCCGCTCGGGTCGTCAGGGCGATCCAGGGGCATCGAAATTCTATCTCTCGCTGGAAGATGACCTGATGCGCATCTTCGGCTCAGACCGCATCGACGGCATGCTGCAGAAGTTGGGGCTGGAGGAAGGCGAGGCCATCGTCCACCCGTGGGTCAACAAGGCGTTGGCCAAGGCGCAGGAGAAAGTCGAGGCGCGCAACTTCGAGCTGCGCAAGAACCTGCTCAAGTTTGATGATGTCATGAACGACCAGCGCAAGGTCATCTACGAGCAGCGCAAGGACCTGATGTCCACCGACGACGTGCAGGACACCGTGGTCGGCATGCGCCATGAAGTGCTTGAGGACCTGGTCGCGCGGTACATCCCGGAAAAGGCCTATGCGGAGCAGTGGGAGACGGCGTCGTTGCACGAAGAGGTTCTGCGTGTCTTCGGCGTCGATGCGCCGGTCCAGGATTGGGCCAAGGAAGAGGGCATCGCCGACGCCGAGATTCTCGACCGGCTGATCGATACCTCCGATCGCAAGATGGCGGAAAAAGCCGCCAACTACGGCCCCGAGGTGATGCGCATGGTCGAGAAGAGCATGCTGCTTCAGCTTCTCGATCAGCTCTGGAAGGAGCATCTGCTGACCCTCGATCATCTGCGTCAGGGCATCGGGCTGCGTGCCTATGGCCAGCGCGACCCGCTGAACGAATACAAGCGCGAGGCCTTCGACCTGTTCGAGGAAATGCTCGGCCAGTTGCGCGAGCGCGTCAGCCAGGTGCTGGCGCACGTGGAGCTTCAGATCACGCCGGACGAGGAACTGCTGTTCTCCCGTGCCGAGCAGGAAATGCACGAGGGCCGCGAGGACCCAGCGTTCTCGTCGTCGGCCACCATCACCTCCGACGGCGAGGCCGAAACGGTGGCGACGGTGTCGCCAGTGACGTCCCGACAAGCGGCGGCGGAACTGGACCCGGACAACCCCGACACCTGGGGCCGCGTGGCGCGCAACGCGCCGTGCCCTTGCGGCTCGGGCAAAAAATACAAGCATTGCCACGGCAAGGTCGCTTGAGGCGGCCATCGCAGGGCCATGGTACGCATTGTCGCCGTCAACCTGAGCCTGGTCGCGGCGGTGCTGATTGCGGCGGAGTTGCTGTTCGGGGGTTGGTTCGGACGAGAAAACTGGGGGACGCTGGTGATCCCGAAGAACGTCGAACGCCGATTCGACGTGGATGATCTCTACGGCGGCGGCACTATCACCTTCACGCGTGACCGCTATGGTCTGCGCGGCGCCTACGATGACCCCGGCCGCATCGATATCCTGACCATCGGCGGCAGCACCACCAACGAGATTTTCCTCGACGACGGCCAAACCTGGTCGGCCGTGCTGGCCCGCGAGTTCGAGCGCGCCGGCAAGCCCATGGTGGTCGTCAACGCCGGCGTCGATGGCCAGTCCACGGTCGGGCATTTGAAGAACTTCGAGCTCTGGTTCCCGCGCATTCCGAACCTCAAGCCGCGTTACGTTCTGGCCTTCATCGGCATCAACGACACCGGCCGACACCTGGAGATCGGACGAGTTGAATCAGACCGGCGCTCATCGTCCAAGCAGGACCGTATGCTGGAAGCCCGCAGGCCGTGGAAGCAGACGCTGCTCAACAACTCCGCCCTCTACACGTTGTTCCGCAATATTCGCGGCATGCTCCGCGCCCGCAACGCCCGCCTGATCCACGGCACCGACAGCTTTGACGGCAGCACCTGGAAGGCGCCCCAGACGCCGCCCGATATCGACGCCACGGCGCGCCGATGGTCGGGTCGTCTCGCCGAATATGCGGCGCGGCTGAAAGAGTTCGCCAAGCGCATCCGGGCGATCGGCGCCGAGCCCATCTTCGCCACCCAGCATTGGCCCAGTTATCGCATCCGCGATGGCCGTGTTCTGGGCTATGTCGACGCGAAGAGCGGCTCCGTCGCGCTGCCGCATTACGCACTCCTGATGGCGCACAACCGGGTTACCATGGAGGTCTGTGAGGACATCCGCGGAATCTGCATCAATCTCGCCCGCGACATCACATTCGACGACGGCGACCATTACGACGGCCTGCATACCAGCCCCCGCGGGTCGGAGAAGATCGGTCGTTACCTCCACCACCGCCTGGCCGAGGTGCTGAAATGATCGCGCGGGGGGACCGCCGGTGTTGAAGAACGCGCTTCTGGTGATGGTTTCGCTGCTGGTCGGCGGCCTGCTTCTGGAGTTCGGCCTGCGGATCGTCGTCGATGTCCCGTCGCCCTATCCATATTCTTCTCCGCTGCTGGTCAAGGACGAACGGAGCGTCTGGGTGCTCGATCCCGAGGCGCAGATCACCATGTCCAACGTCGTGGACTTCCAGGCCAAGCGCGTGCGGATCAATGCCAGCGGAACCCGGCACGTGCCCTGCGCCGCCAAGGCGGCGGGAGGGGATGACCGCCGGCAACTCTACACGGTCGGCGACAGCCAGACCTTCGGTCACGGCCTGGCCGACGACGAGACTTGGCCCAACCAGTTGCAGTGCCTGTTGAACCAGCGTTCGGCGCCGCTCCGGGTGATCAATGCGGGTGTTCCGGCGACCAATGGCGACCAGTACCTGATGCGGTTCACGTACCTCCGGCCGAGCCTCCGGCCCGGCGACCGCATCGTCATCGCCTTCACGTGGAATGACCTGACGGCGGACACCGGGGCTTTTCCGATGGAGAAGTACGGACAGCAAACCTGTCCGGACGAAGCAGGCATCAGCAGTTCACGGATGCCGCAGCCGTGCCTGGCGAAGCCCAAAACGTATTACCAGGAGAAGACGACTTGGCGGCGGCAGCTGTTCGACTCGACCGGTGTATTCGTTCCGGATCTGGGATCCGTCCGCGGCTTCCTGGAGACGGCGACGTTCTCGTCGGCTGTCGGTTTCGTGGCGTTGCCCAAGTTGAAGCTGCTCTACTACCGTTTCCGTGGCGAGGCGGCGAAGGAGCGAGGGCACGATCCGGCGAAGTTCGCTTTAAATCTGAAAATCGCCGCGCGCATCCGGGACTTAGCGGCCGAAAAAGGGGTCGAGACGACGGTCGTGCTGCTGCCCAACCGGCTGTTCTATGACGATGTCTATTATCAGGCCTATTCCCGCGCCGGCGTGGCCTTCCCGGAACGCGACTACCCGCGCCATGTCACCCGCAAACACTGCGAGGTCCATGGCTTGACTTGCCTGAGCCTGTTTGAGGCCCTCAGGACAGACCAGGCCGACCGCCACAACTTTCCGTTCGACGGCCATCTCAATCCGGCGGGCGCCAAGGCGGTGGCCGAACAGATGCACCGTTGGCTGCTTGACGGCCCCCTCAGCGCCAGGCCGTGAACGTTGAAGCGGTGAAGCATATGGTTTATCCAGTCCGCCGACCCGAAACCGCCCGAAAACTGCTGGATTTCCAGATACCATGAGTGTCGTCATCATCACTGGATCGGCCGGTCTCATCGGCTCGGAAACGGCCCGCTTCTTTGCCGCCAAGGGGCTCGACGTCGTCGGCATCGACAACGACATGCGGGCCTCGTTCTTCGGCGCCGAGGCCAGCACGGTTTCGAACCGGGAGGCGCTGCAGCACGACATCAAGTCCTACAGCCACGTGGACGCCGACATCCGCGATGCCGACGCGATGGCCCGGGTGTTTGATCACCACGGCGGTTCCATCGCCGCCATCATTCACACGGCGGCGCAGCCGAGCCATGACTGGGCGGCGCGCGAGCCGGTGACCGATTTCACGGTCAACGCCAACGGCACGATGAACCTTTTGGAGCAGACCCGCCGGGTCTGTCCGGATGCGCCCTTCATCTTCCTCTCGACCAACAAGGTCTATGGCGATACGCCAAACCACCTGCCGCTGGTCGAACAGGACTTGCGCTGGGAGTTGGATTCGAGCCACGCCTACGCCCGGGACGGCATCGACGAGAGCATGAGCATCGATACATGCATGCATAGCCTATTCGGCGTTTCCAAGGCGGCGGCCGATCTGATGGTGCAGGAGTACGGCCGCTACTTCGACATGAAGACCGCGTGCCTGCGCGGCGGCTGCCTGACCGGTGGGGCGCATGCCGGTGCCGAGTTGCACGGCTTCCTCGCCTACCTGGTCAAATGCGCGGTCGAGGACCGGCCCTACACCGTGTTCGGTTACAAAGGCAAGCAGGTGCGCGACAACATCCACGCCACCGACGTCGCCAACCTGATCTGGCACATATTCCAGGCGCCGCGGTCGGGCGAGGTCTACAACATCGGCGGTTCGCGCCATTCCAACTGTTCCATGCTGGAGGCCATCCAGTTTTGCGAGAGCCTGACCGGCCGGCCCATGACCTGGTCCTACAGCGACGACGCCCGTGCCGGCGACCACATTTGGTGGATCAGTGACGTGGGCCGCCTGAAAGCGCACTATCCCGATTGGGACTATGCCTACGATATCGAGGACATCATGCGCGAAATCCACGACGTGCTGACGCAATGAGCGCCAACGCCGAGGCCAGGACAGAGATGCTGCCCGACCCGTGGGCGCGAATCAGCGTCGTCTTCGTGGTGCATAATTCTGCCTCGGTAATCGCTGATACGCTGGACAATCTTAAGCAGGCGACGGATGTCGTCATCGTCGACAACCAGTCCAGCGACGGCACGCCGGAAATGGCGGAGCGCCTGCACCCGGGCGTCCGCGTCATCCGCCGCGACGACAATCTGGGCCTAACCATTGCGTCCAACCAGGGTTTTCGCGAGGCGACGCGGGACTATGTGCTGCACCTCAACCCGGACACCCGGTTCGATACGGCCTGTATCGCGCGCCTGGTGCAGACCATGGACGAAAACCCGAATTGCGCCGTCGTCGGGCCGCTGCTCTACAACAACCGCGACGTCGAGGAACTGGACGTCATGGGGCCTAGCGAACTGCGCCACGCCAAGATCGCGGTCGATCCCGATGGGCCATTCTGCACCTGGTTCGTCACCGGTGCCGTGTGTCTCTGGCGGCGCTCGGCGCTCGACGCCATGGACGGCTTCGACGAGAATATCTTCCTCTACTACGAGGACGCGGACCTCTGCCTGCGGTGCGCCAAAGCCGGCTGGTCGCTGATCATCGAGCCGCGGGCCGACGGCCACCACTATGGCGGCCAGTCGGAAGCCATGAGCGATAAGACGCGCTGGCGCAAGGATTGGAACATGGCCTGGGGGCATCTCTATTTCGAGGCCAAGCACGGGGACGCGGCAGCGACGCGCCAATTGGCCCGCTCGCTCTTGGTTGGCCATGCCTGGTCGGCATTCCTGGGCCTGTTGACGTTCCGCCGCAAGCGGGTCGTTGGCCAGGCGGCGCGGGTTGCCGGAATCTGGCGGTTCCTCTCGGGCCGTCCGTCGTGGGGCCGGCTTGACTTGAAGAAAGGGTAGGCAGATGGCCAACGAGGACATCCCCACTGTCGGCATCGGTAGCCACTGGCAGGACCTGCAGATCGGCCAGCGCTTCAAGACCATCAAGCGCACCATCACCGAGACCGATCTGATCAACTTCATCGGCGTCACCGGCATGACCGAGGAGATGTTCATCGACGCCACCAGCGAAAAGGGCGCGGCGGCCAGCGGCCGCCTGGTGCCGGGGGCGCTGACCTATACGCTGATCGAAGGGCTGCTCGTCCAATCGGTACTGCAGGCGACCGGCTTGGCGCTGCTTGAGGTGCATAAGAAAGTGCTCGGCCCGACGGTTTGCGGCGATACCGTCCACGGTGTGGTTGAAATCACGGCACTGCGCCCGACGTCCAAGGGCAACCGCGGCATCGTCACCACCACGGTCGACATCGTCAATCAGCGGGGCGAGACGGTCATCCACTATGATGCGACGCGCATGCTGGCCGGCCGGCCGGACGCTGGTTAGGGACGAAGGGGCAGGGCGATGGATTTCCAACTGACCGACGAGCAGCGCGCGATCGAGGAAAACGTCGCCGCGATCTTCAAGGACTTCGACGACGACTATTGGCTGACGCGAGACCGCGAGGGCGGCTTCCCGGAGGACTTCTACCAGACCATGGCCGAAGCCGGCTGGCTTGGTATCGTGCTGCCGGAAGACGTTGGCGGCAGCAATCTGGGCGTCACCGAGGCGGCATTGATGATGTCCACCATCGCAAACAAGGGTGGCATGCAGGCGGCGTCGGCCATTCACATGAACATCTTCGGGCCGAAGGCGATTTCCAGCCATGCCAACAAGGCTCAGCAGCAGGCCTGGCTGCCCGACCTGATCCATGGCAAGTCGAAGACGTGCTTCGCCGTCACCGAGCCCAACATCGGCCTCGACACCACCAACGTTGCCACCCGGGCGGAACGCACCAACACTGGCTACGTGATCAACGGTCGCAAGGTCTGGACGTCTACGGCGCAGGTCGCCGACAAGGTCATCCTGCTGGCCCGGACGACGCCGAAGGAGCAATGCGAGAAGCCCATCGACGGCCTGTCTCTGTTCTACACGGATATGAACCGCGATTTCGTGGACGTGCGAGAGATCGAAAAGATGGGCCGCAAGGCCGTGGATTCGAACGAGCTCTTCATCGATGGCCTGCCGGTGCCCAAGGACCACCTGATCGGCGAGGAAGGCAAGGGCTTCCGTTACCTTCTGGAAAGCCTCAACCCGGAGCGCATTCTGGTCGGTGCGGAAGCCGTCGGTATCGGCCGGGACGCGCTACGACGCGCCACCACTTATGCTCAGGACCGCGAGGTCTTCGGCCGGCCGATCGGCCAGAATCAGGCCATCCAGCACCCGCTCGCCGAATCCTGGATCGAGTTGGAGGCGGCTTGGCTATTGTGCATGAAGGCGGCGACGCTGTTTGACGCCGGCGAGCCCTGCGGGGCCGAGGCCAATGCCGCCAAGTTCTATGGCGGCGAGGTCGGCTTCAAGGCCTGTGACCGGGCTATCCTGACCCACGGTGGCATGGGCTATGCCAAGGAATTCCATGTCGAGCGGCTGATGCGCGAGATCATGATCTGTCGTCTGGCCCCGATCAGCCAGCAGCTGGTGCTCTGCTACATCGCCGAGCGCGCGCTGGACCTGCCGAAATCCTACTGATCAGCCGCCGGGCCAGGTTCCGCCGCCGCCACCAAACAACCTGATCGCGGTGCCGTAGGCGATGGCCCGCGCCGTTGGCGGCGGCAACTGCTCCAGCCAGCGCCGGTGTGCGGCCACCAAGCCTTCGTATTCGGCCCAGCGGTCGGCGATGTAGGTGTCAGTGCCGATCATGATGCGGTCGGCGTACTTGATCAGTACGTCGCGCCAGGCCGAATCGATGCTGGCGCCCGGCATGATGTCGTGGGCGCGGAACGACAACTCGGTGATCAGTTCCGGATATCGCGCCATCAATTCACCGACGACCTCGGCCGGCTCGGTAAAACCGGCGTGCGCCAGGAAGACCTTCAGCGTCGGCTCGACCTCGTAGAGGGCATGTATGGGGGCGGCGTCCGTGTGGACCTGCAGGTAGAGCCCACGCTCGGCCAGCAGCCTGAGCAGCGGCCTGAGACCAGTGGCACGGGCGTCTTCAGCGGTTGCAAGATGGACCTCGCCGACACCCAGGTGACTACCAAGTTTCAGCCGTTCCTGGACGTAGGCCATGAGCGCTGGATCGGTGGTCCAGTTGCCGAGCCGCACGTCGCGCCGATAGGGCCTGAGGAACGGCACCACGCGGCCGGGCGCGTGTTCGGCAAGGCGCAGCGTGCCGTCGTCGGGGGTCGACGAGATCAGTGCCCTTGGTACGCCCGCGGCATCCATCTTTTTGAATATCTCTGCCGGCGCATACGCCAGCCAGGTTCCGGCGCTGTAATGCATGTGGGCGTCGAAGATGGGGAGCGGCTCGGCGGCGCGCGCGTTCGGCGCCAGCGCCATTGCCACCAGGAATAAGACCGTGCGCTTGAGCATCATTCAGGTGCGGGAAGCGTGAACAGGCGCCCCCATCGGGGCAGTGCGTCGTCGATGCCGGCGAGGCGCAGGCTGTGCCAGGCCATGGCGTGGTTGGACGACGTCACGGGCTTGCCCAGTTCAGCCTCGATCTCCGCCGACGCCTCGGCCAGGCGCACGGCGGTGCAGGAGACAAAGACGGCATCCACGTCGTCGTGGCGCCCGAGTTCGAGGGCAGCATTCTTCACCGACGCGAGGGAGATACGGCCGACATTCCGATCGTCGTCCTCGTTGAACGAACCCATGACCGGGACCTGGAAGCCGCGTTCCGTGAGATAGGCCCGCATGCCCTGGTTGATGTCGTCCCGGTAGGGCGTCAGCATGGCGATGCGTTCGGCGCCCACGGCGCGGAAGGCCGCCATGGCGGCGGTGATGGGGGTGGTACATTTGACCTCCGGCCGGGCCTCGCGGATGCGCGCGAACACGTTCTCCTCGCCGATTACCATGGAGGCCGACGTGCAGCCGAAGGCCACCACGTCCAGATCGATACCCGGCAGGATCACATCCGTGGAGTCCTTGATGCGGGCCTCCATGGCGGCGAGCGTTTCGGGCGTAATGTTGTTGTCGTTGTAGATGCGGCTTTCGTAGAGCGCGACACCGTCGAGATCGATGATCTTGCGCCACTCGTGCTCGATGGTCTGGTCGGAGGCCAGAACGATGACGCCGATGGCCGCCCGCGCGGCGATGCCGCCGTCGGCGTCGTAGGGCATGTGCATCTTGTTGACGCGGAGGCCGTCGTCGCTAGTTGCGGAATCGGGGGCCATGATGTTTCTCCCTAGCTTAGCGTCAGGCCGTCCAGGTCGATGGCCGCCTCACGCCCGGCGATCAGGTCGGCGGTGATTTGCGCCGTGCCGCAGGCCATGGTCCAGCCCATGTGCCCGTGGCCGGTATTGAACCACAGATTTCGATGCCGCGCGCGTCCCAGGATCGGCGTGCCCTCGGGCGTCATCGGACGCAGGCCGGCCCAATAGGTCGGTTGGCCGTAATCGGCGCCGTCGGGGAACAGTTCCTTGGCCTTGCGCATCATGATGCGGAAGTCGGCCGGCGAATGATCGGTGTCGAAGCCGGCGAACTCGGCCGTCGCAGTGACGCGCAGCCGATCGCCCATGGGGCAATAGGCAAGCAGGTTATCCTCGTCGACGCCACCCAGGCGCGGCACACCGTTTCGGCCCGTCGTCGGCAGGGTCACCGAATAGCCCTTGATGGGGTAGATCGGCAAGTCGACGCCGAGGCCGCGCGAGATATCGGGACTCATGCAGCCGAGCGCCATGACGACGGCGTCGGCTTCGATGATGCCTCTGTCGGTGATCGCGGCGGTCACCTGGTCACCGTCGCTGGCGAGGCCGGTGACCGTGGTTCCGTAGCGCATCTCGGTCCCCCGCTCGACGCAGATCCGGGCGAGATCGATGGTGAACAGCCGCGCGTCGCCGGACTCGTCGGTTGGCGTGAACAGGCCGCCGGTGAAGGCCTCGGCGTTGGCGGCCAGCGCCGGTTCCTTGGCGATCATGCCGGCCCGGTCCAGGACGTCGATGTGGATGCCTTCGTCGCGCAAGACCTGCGCCTTGGCATCGGCCCCTTCGTAGCTTTCCTGTGAGCGGTAGATGAACAGCAGGCCGTCGCTCAGGCCGTCGTAGCGGACGCCGGTTTCGCCGACCATACCCTTGAACAGTTCCTGCGCGTAGATGGACAGCCGAGCCTTTCGCTGGGTGTTGATGGTCGCCCGCGCCGCCGTGCATTGGCGCAGGAACTTTGCGGTCCAGCGCCAGAGCGCCGGGTCGAGCCCCGGCCGGAAGCGGATGGCCTGGTCGTCGCGCCACAGCGAGCGCAGCATGATGCCGGGCGCCTTGGGCGAGGCCCAGGCATAAGCGTGCCCCGGCGCCACCAGGCCGGCGTTGGCGTAACTGGTGAAGTTGGCGGCCTCGTCGCCGCGGTCCACGACCACGACCTCGTGACCATCGGCCAGCAACGCATGGGCCGTGGTGATACCGACAACACCGGCGCCGAGCACCAGAACCTTCATATGGGAACGCCCCCTGATCGATGACGAACCAGGGGATGCTAGCCGATCGCTTGGGCGGTTGTCAGGGGTGGGATTGTCTCGGGGGTAAAAGGCAGGGTGTGAGGATGGCGGGCCGAGGCAGCCGACCTTGGCAGATCACGCCGGCTGCCCTTCGGCACCGCCACCCATGGCAGGTTTGCGCTTCGCCTCGCGGCGCATGCGCTTGACGGCCATCTGGACCTCGCGCTCGCGAACCTCGGCCATCTCCTGGTCACGGCCGCGGCGCTTGACGGCGTCGACGATGGCGATGACCAGGGCGACCACCAGCAAAAGGGCGAACAGGGCCAGGGCGGCGAGGGCACGGAGGGTTTCTAAATCACTGAAGTCAATCACGGCTTAATGTCCTCTTGATCCCGTTGTTTGTTGAACCGGTTATAGCGGCCGCCTGTTTCGGCCGTATTTCGGGCCTGAAACAGCGGGTTACAAATTGTTGCGAGGTCGCCCCACCGCCGCTTGCTCCGGGCCTGTCGATGTGCATCATCGTCGCGCCGGTCGCTCCCCCAAGGCCAACACGGGCGTCATCGGGGCGGCCCATGGAAGGTAGGTTTCCCATGTATGCAGGTTTCCGTTCCCGCGCCGCCACCGCGCTGGCCGCTGTCGCGCTCGTCGTGCTCGCCGCGACGCCGCCGGTCCTGGCGCAGGATAAGGCCAAGGACACGGTGATGGCGGTCATCAACGGTCACGAAATTCACCGGTCCGAGTTGGAGGCGCTGCAGACCCTGCTGCCTCAGCAATACCGGTCGGTTCCGCTGGACCAGATCTTTCCGGCCCTGGTCGAACTGCTGATGAACACCCACCTGGCGGTCACCGATGCCAGATCGCGCAAGCTCGACAAGGACCCGGCCTTTGCGGCGCGTCGCGCCCTGGCCGAGAATCAAGCGCTCGAGCGGTTCGCCCTGAAGAAGGAAGTCGACGATAAGCTGGACGATGCGATGATCAAGAAACGCTATCAGAAAGTTGTTTCCGAGCTGTCGTCCAGCGGCCAGGTGCACGCGCGGCATATCCTGGTCAAGGCCGAGGACGCGGCCAAGGCGATCATCAAGGAGCTGGACGGCGGCGCCGATTTCGCCGAACTGGCGAAGAAGAAGTCCACCGGCCCGTCGGGTCCGTCGGGTGGCGATCTCGGTTTCTTTGGCAAGGGCCAGATGGTGCCCGCGTTCGAGAAGGCGGCTTTCGCGCTGAAGAAGGGCGAGCATACGAAAGCACCCGTAAAGACCCAGTTCGGCTGGCATGTCATCAAGGTCGAGGAGGTGCAGGCGCAGCCAGCACCGGCCTTCGAGGAGGCAGCGCCGCAGATTCGCGAAAACCTGCGCCAGGAACTGGCCGCCGGTTACCTGAACCGCCTGCGTGAAGGAGCCGATATCAAGCTGTTCGGCCTCGACGGCATGCCCCTTGACGGCCCCAAGGCAGTGCCACAAAAGAAGAGCCAGTAATGGGGGTGGGCGTGGTCGCCCTCCGACGCCCCCGGGGGCGGAGGCAAGCGCAAGTGCGCGCCGCCGCTGACGTGGCGTAAGCCAAGCGACCGGTAAGGTCGCGCCCGGAGCTTGAGGGGCGAAAAAGAGAGGGTTCAATGGCGAAGGTTTCACCGCTGGCACCGACCGGCTTTCCCGATTTGCCGGCCATCGGCGGTCTGCGCCTGGCCGCCGGCGAGGCTGGCGTAAAGTACCGGGGGCGGGCGGATGTCATGCTGGCCGAGATGGTCGACGGCACCACCGTTGCCGGCGTGCTGACCCAATCACTGACCGCGTCGGCCCCGGTCGAGCTTTGCCGCCGCCATCTGAAGGGCGGAGAGGCGCGGGCGCTCATCGTCAACGCGGGCAACGCAAATGCCTTCACCGGCAAGGCTGGCGACGCGGCGGCGGAACGTTCGGTCGAGGCCGTGGCCGACCTGATTTTGTGCCGACCAAGCAGGGTCTTCGCCGCCTCCACCGGCGTCATCGGCGAGCCGCTGCCGGACGAGACGATCGTCGCGGCTCTCGACGACTTGCAAGCGGGCCTGGCCGACGATGCATGGCCGGCGGCGGCCCAGGCCATCATGACCACCGACACCTTCCCCAAGGGGGCGCACGCGACGGCCGACATCGACGGCACCATGGTCAACATCGCCGGCATCGCCAAGGGCTCCGGCATGATCGCGCCCGACATGGCGACCATGCTGGCCTTCGTGTTCACCGACGCGGCGCTGCCGGCGCCCGTGCTTCAGGCTCTGCTGGATCAGGTGACGCCGATCACCTTCAACGCCATCACCGTCGATTCCGATACCTCGACCAGCGATACGTTGCTGCTGTTCGCCACCGGCGCCGCCGGCAACACGGCGCCCGACGGGGAAAGCGATCCGGCGCTCGCCGATTTCCGCCAGAAACTGGAGGCCGTGTGCCTCGACCTGGCGCAGCAGATCGTGCGCGACGGGGAGGGGGCGTCGAAGTTCATCGCCATCACCGTCACTGGCGCCGAGCACGACGCCGCGGCCAAGCGCATCGCGCTCTCCATCGCCAACTCGCCGCTGGTCAAGACCGCCATCGCCGGCGAGGACGCCAACTGGGGCCGCATCGTCATGGCCGTCGGCAAGGCCGGCGAGCGGGCCGACCGGGACAAGCTGAACATCGACATCGGCGGCGTTGCCGTGGCCCGCGGCGGCCTGCGCGTCGATGACTTCGACGAAGCCCCGGTGGCCGGACACATGAAAGGCCAGGAAATCGACATTCACGTGGACGTCGGCATCGCCGATGGCCTGCAGGCCGGCAGTGCCACCGTCTGGACCTGCGACCTGACCCACGACTACATCAGCATCAATGCCGACTACCGATCCTGACGGTCGGCCCGACCCGGAGGGTTGCTGGGACGCCGAGTTCCGGAAGGCGGCGCCGCATCAGCAGACGTTGCTGGTGGTTGCGGTCGCGCTGGTTGATGTGGACGACCGGGTGCTCATCGCCCAGCGGCCCGAGGGCAAGGCCATGGCCGGCCTTTGGGAGTTCCCGGGCGGCAAGGTCAAGGCGGGCGAACTGCCGGAGACGGCGCTGGTGCGCGAACTGGCGGAGGAACTGGGCATCGACATCACCGAGAGCTGCCTGGCGCCGTTGAGCTTCGCCAGCCACGTCTACGATGATTTCCACCTGCTGATGCCGCTCTATGTCTGTCGCACCTGGAAGGGTACGCCGGAGGCGCGCGAGCACACGGCCCTCAAGTGGGTGCGTCCGGTCCGTCTCGCCGACTATGCCATGCCCCCGGCGGACGCGCCGCTGGTGGCCATGCTCAGGGACTTGCTTTGAGTGCCGTTTCGGACAGGCGCTGAGACCAGGTAACCGTTTGCCGCTACAGGGCATCCAATTTTACAGGCAATTCGAACAGGAGGCCTTCGTGTCCGCGCCAGCACCCGTCCATCCGCTGCAGTGCCTGGAGGTCTGGGGCGACAACAGTCGCGTCGACGAGGTAGTGTCGGTACCCGGAATCGATGCCTGGATACGCTCGATCCCCTTCGCCGACAGTGATCAGGGCGGCGACCTGCACTACGTTTCCATGTGCGGCGCCGGGCGCATTGCCCGGTTCGCGCTGGCCGACGTGTCGGGACACGGCGATGTCGTCGGGCCCGTCGCCGTCCGCCTGCAGGATCTCATGCGGAAGAATATCAGGACCCTGGACCAGACCAAGATGGCCCGGGCGTTGAATACCGAGTTCACGGCATTGGCCGAGTTCGGCACCTTCGCCACCGCGCTTCTGATGACATACTACGCCCCCACCGATCATCTGATCATCTGCAACGCCGGCCATCCGAAACCGCTTTGGTACAGTGTCGACCAGGGGTCATGGACGTTGCTGGACGATCAGACCGAGGTTTGCGCGACCTGTGTCGAGAACGTCCCGCTCGGGGTTATCGACACCACCACCTACGCGCAATTCGCCGTGCCGTTGGACCCGGGCGATATCGTGGTCATGTATACGGATTCGCTGATCGAAGCCCGCGGCGCCGATGGCGAGCAATTAGGCGAGGACGGTCTGCTGGCCCTGGTCCAGGACCTTGGGCCGGTCGAGGTCGACTCTTTGACCGACCGAATCCTATTGGCAGTCGACGGCTATCGCGGTGGTTCCTTGTCCGACGACGACCAGACCATTCTGGTCCTGCGCCACAACGCGGGTGATCCGCCACGGCAGTCCATCGGCGACAAGCTCAGCGTGATGGCCAAGATGGTGGGCCTGAAGGACACTTAGACAAACGATGTTCCGGCGCCTCATGCCCTTTCGATGCGGCACTGATAGCAGTTGTTGCTGGCGGAACGAACATGCAGGTAGCTGATATCGTCCCGTTCGAGTATGGCCGTCGCGGTGAGCGTCAGGTCGTCCGTGGCGACGATCTGGCCAGTGCCGTAGATGATGCGTTCGTCCGCATTGTATCCGCGCACAAGGTACTGGGCCGAGGCGAGGGCCGGCGGCGGCGCGGGCCGTGTCTCTGTATGGCGGGGGCAATCGTCCGCGTGGATGAAGATGGGGCCGAGCTCGGCGTAGGGCTGCAGGTTGCCGAATGGTCGATAGGCAAGAACCAGGTATGGATCGCCTTCGTCGACTGGTTTCAGGCAATGCCGGCAGGGCACGCCATTGCCGTCCGACAGTCGGCGTTCCGGAATCTGGCCGTTGGCGTCGGCGCCGCCGCCGCGCAGGTGCTCGGCGTCGCCGGTGGGGATGGCGATGAAGCGAATGGCGGTCATGGCGGGTCCTCCGTCGATATTCGATAGAAGGCAATTGAAACCCCATCGACGATGGAAAACGACCCGATCCTTGCGGATCGGCCAAATATTCTCAGAGTGGCAGGCCCGGCGGCCGGGTGGCGGCGAGGGATGGGCGGTCGGCAAGGTTCGCGGCCCAGGCGCGGAGCGCCGGGAAGTCGTCGCGCCATTGGAAGTCGCTCAGCCGATGGTCCAGGTCGAGGGCGATGGCCAGCGAAATCTGCGGCATGTTGAAGGGACCGGTGAGCAGCGGATGGCTGGCCTCGTTCTCAAACTGCGCCAGCAGGCGCTGGGCGCGGGCCTGTTCGTGAGCGTCGGTGGAAGCAGCGCGTTCGCTTTCCGGCAGCACGCGCATGCGCACCCGGACCGATACGCTTTCCATGAGCGAGCGCGCCAACGCCACCAGGCGTCTGGATTCCCAACCGTCGTCGCCGTCCGGATGGTCGAATGCCGGTGCACCGTCCAGATGGTCGAGCCAGCGGCAGATGAGCGGCGAATCCTCCATACCGGTACCGTCGACGCGGACCAGGTAGGGCACGCGGCCGGACGGATTAACGGCGTAGTAGGGGCTGTCGGGCGTGCGGGTGCGGGCCTTGATGACCTCGACCCGGTCCTCAAGGCCCTTCTCCAGCACCATGATGCGGGCCAGGCGGGCGTAGGGGGACGTCCAGGTGACGTAGAGCTGCATGACCTTGGCGCTAGTCGAGGGCGGGGGACGGGCCGAGCTCGTCGACGCGCTTGCCGGCCCGGCGCAACTCGTCGACGCACAGGTCGAAGAAGGTGTCGAGCTTGGCCTGCATGTCGCCGGAGAGCGTGATCAGGCGTGAACGGCCGTCTTCCGGGTTATCGGTCTCGACCAGCAGGCCCTTCTCCAGGGCCGTGTCGATGTACTTACCCGCGGTCTGCGCGCTTTTCACGCCGGTCATGAAGTTCAGTGCATCGGTCTTGCGCACCGGTCCGCCGGCTTTCCAGGTGTGGGTCAGCAAATCCCAGTAGACGGCCGAGTAGAAGTCCGTATCCCCTTCGAACACTCCTAGCCAATGGGCGCCAACGCTGTCGATCATCACCAGATACTCGCGGTGCTGGTCGGTGTTGTAGGTGTGCGTCATGGTGGGCGTTTCCCCCTGGTCTGCCCTCGTCGCCTGATCGATCCCGGCCCCCCAGGTCACCCGAATTTTTCGGTACCGGCCAGTGTGACAACGGTACCGCCGATCAACGACCATTCTACATACAATTTTGCGTCTAAAATGACAAGTACAGCCGCATGATTAGGCCAAAATTTTACTGATCAGTGAAAATTTTTGCGATTCGCATGGCGTTAATTGATTGAGAAGACGATAAGTTTTTATATTCATTATTTGAGCAAAATATTTATACATAAAACTTGACACAAAAAACAGAATCAAATATACATTCAAAATCATCAGTAAAAAGCGGGCCGAATGGCCGGCTTTCCCGGAGGCAACGAAGGCAATTACAAGGAGGCAGACATGAAGACCCAGATTGAAACCATGACCAATGACCGTACCCCACCGAAGCGCCGCCGCACCCGCCGCGTCGTCGCGACCGCCATGGCGGCGCTGTTGAGCGTCGGCCTGGTTTCCGGCTGCGTCACCGACAACATGGGCTCCAAGCAGCTGGTCGGTTCGGCTCTCGGCGCCGGCCTTGCCGGTTGGGGGGCCTCGAAAATCGGCAGCGGCAAAGGCCAACTGGCGGCCATAGCCGCCGGCACGCTGGCTGGCGCCTTCCTCGGCGGCAGTATCGGCAGCTCGCTCGACAAGGCCGATCAGTTGAACGCCGACCAGGCGCAGAATCAGGCTCTGGTGGCCCCCGTCGGCCAGACCATTTCCTGGTCAAACCCTACCTCCGGCAACAGTGGCGCCGTCACCACCACGCGCGAAGGCACGGACAACAGCACCGGCGCTTACTGCCGGGAATACAACACCGACATCCAGGTCGGTGGCCAGACGCAATCCGGTTACGGCACCGCCTGCCGCATGCCGGACGGTTCATGGCAGGTCCGAAGCTGAGACACCGGCGGCCGTTGATATGGATGCCCTTCCAGCACTGGCGATGACGCCACCGAGCATCCATTGACGCCGCTGTTGCCGTCAAACCAACCCCCCAAAGGCCTTTTCCGGGGAGCCGTTTCCCCCCTCTCTCCCCAACTGAGTTGAAAAGGCCGGCGCCGGGCCCACACGTGGCAAGCGGGACAGGCCTCCCCCCGCCCCACCGGGCCCGGCGCCCCTGTTTTCCAACCTCATCCGGCGTTCTCACGCATCATTGAATTCGCCCGGCAACGCCCCACGTTATAGTGGGGGACAGGCCGGTCGCCGGCCGAAATCAGGGGAGGGCACCATGAGCGAGAAATTCGACGCCATCATCATCGGCACCGGTCAGTCCGGTCCGTCCGTCGCCCAGCGCATGACGCAGGAAGGCCTGAAGACGGCCATCATCGAGCGCGACCTGTTCGGTGGCACCTGCGTCAACGTCGGTTGCATCCCGACCAAGACCCTGGTTGCCAGTGCGCGCGCCGCCTACATGGCCCGCAGGGGACCGATCTATGGCGTCGACGTCGGCGGCGAGGTCACGGTCGACATGAAACGCGTCAAGGAACGCAAGGATGCGGTGGTGCGTCAATCCAACGAGGGCGTCACCAACTGGATGAAGAACATGGAGGGCCTGACCGTCTACGAAGGCCACGGCCGGCTGGAAAGCGCCAACACCGTCCGCGTCAACGGCGACCTGTTGGAGGCCGAGCGCATCGTTCTCAACGTCGGCGGCCGCGCCTTCGTTCCAGACATGCCGGGCATCGCCGACGTGCCCTACCTGACCAATACCAACATCATGGACGTGGATTTCCTGCCCGAACACCTGATCGTCATCGGCGGCAGCTACATCGGACTCGAATTCGCGCAGATGTACCGCCGCTTCGGCAGCCGCGTCACCGTGGTCGAGATGGGCCCCCGCCTGATCGGGCGTGATGACGAAGACGTCTCCGCCGCGGTGCAGGAAATCCTCGAGAAGGAGGGGGTCCAGTTCCGTCTCAACGCCAGTTGCCTTGGCCTCGAACGCGACGGCGATGGAGTGGTGGTCAATGCCAGTTGCGAGCCGGGCCCTGAAGCGATCCGGGGCAGTCATGTGCTGCTGGCCGTCGGCCGCAAACCCAACACCGATGATCTGGGCCTGGACGCCGCCGGCGTGGAGACGGACCAGCGCGGCTTCATCACCGTCGACGACCAGTTGCGTACCAACGTGGACGGGATCTATGCGGTTGGTGACGTGAACGGCCGGGGTGCCTTCACCCACACCTCCTACAACGACTACGAGATCCTGGCCGCCAACATGTTCGACGATGATCCGCGCCGGGTTTCGGACCGCATCCTGACCTATGGGCTGTTCATCGATCCGCCGCTTGGCCGCGTCGGCATGACCGAGCGCGAGGCGCGGGAGTCCGGTAAGGACGTGCTGATCGGCAAGATGATGATGGCCCGGGTCGGTCGCGCCCGCGAGCGCGGCGAGACCGACGGTTTCATGAAGATCCTGGTCGACGCCAAGACGGAGCGCATCCTGGGCGCGGCGCTGCTCGGCATCGGCGGTGATGAGATCGTCCACTCGCTGCTCGACGTAATGTACGCCGATGCCCCCTACACCGTGATCCAGCGGGCCGTGCACATCCACCCGACGGTGACCGAGCTGATCCCGACGCTGTTGGGAGACCTGAAGCCGCTGCAATAGCCCCGAACGGGGATGCGATTGGCCATCCTCCAACGATCATTGTAGAATTCCGCCCATCGCTGGATGATCAACGGGGGGGGGGGGAATGTCATGCAGAGCAGCAACGAATTCGTCGATTTCTGGAACGAAGTCCTGGTTCCGAAGTTCAACCAGTACCGCCACGTGCTCGTTGGCGGTCTGACACACCACAGTGCCGCGATCTTTCCGACGCTCGAAGTGTCCGAGGGCGACAGGGTCGTCGATGTCGGTTGCGGCTACGGCGACACGGCCATTCAGTTGGCAGAGCGTGTCGGATCCACGGGCTCTGTTCTGGGACTCGACTGCTGCACCGCCTTCCTGGATTTCGCCCGTGCCGATGCCAAAACGGCCGGCGCCTCGAACGTGGAATTCATCGAGGCGGACGTGCAGGGCTATCCGTTCGAGGGCGATTTCGATTTCTGCTTCTCGCGCTTCGGCACCCAGTTCTTCGAGAATCCGGTGGCGGGCCTGCGCAGCATGCGGGCGTCGCTGAAGCCGGGTGGCATCATGACCATGATCGTCTGGCGCACGTCGGCGGATAATCCGTGGCTTGGCATGGCCAAGGACGTGGTGCTGAAATACCTGCCGCCGCCGGGCGACGACGCGCGCTCGTGCGGACCGGGCCCGTTCTCCATGGCCGACCAGGAAATGGTGACCAAGCAGCTGGAGATCGCCGGCTATGACGATATCAAGTTCGAGCGCGTCGACGCGCCGCTGATGGTCGGCAACGACATCCAGGACGCCGTCAACTTCCAGCTCGCCCTTGGCCCCGCCGGCGAAGTGTTCCGCGAGGCCGGCGACGAAGCGGAGCAGAAGCGCGTTGAAATCGAGCAGGCGCTGAGCGCTGAACTTGGCCGCTACGTGCAGGACGAAGGCGTCATCCTGGAGTCCAGTTCCTGGGTCATCAGCGCCCGCAATCCCGGCTAATCGGCCCGTCGGCTAGTCCCGTTTCGGGTAACCGACCTCCCAGTGGCCACCGTCGAGGCGGGGCAGGTCGTCGGCGAACGCGAGCCACGGCACCATGTTGGTGACCATGATGTGATCGTCCGGCGCCACCTGCGCTTGATCGTCCAGAAGGGCCGCGGAGACGTCAATTTCCTCCGGATGGTCGTCGTGGGCGTAGCTGAGCGTGGTGCCGCAGGCGCCGCAGAAGCCGCGCCGCACGCCCGGGCTTGAACTGTAGATGGTCGGCTCCCCCTGGGTGATCTCGTGGTGTTCGCTCTGCATGGTCATCCAGGTGATGAAGGCGGCCCCGGTGGCCCGCCGGCAATAGGTGCAGTGGCAGTGCGAAACGCAGAGCGGCACGCCGGTAATACGGAAACGAATGGCGCCGCATAGGCAGCCGCCGTTGTGGTCGGTCATCGGGTTCTCCTTCACACGAACGTGCATCATGATAGCGCATGCTCCAGCGGCCGGCTCTTTCCAATCCTCGGCCCGCTGACTAGGATGGCGCCCCTTGATACCTGGGTAATTCCATGACCGAAACCGTCACCGCCTGCATCATCGTCATCGGCAACGAGATCCTCTCGGGCCGCACCAAGGACGCCAACATCGCGTTTCTGGGCGAGCGCCTGAACGACCTCGGCGTCCGGCTGATGGAGGCCCGCGTGGTGCCGGACGTGCCGGATACCATCATCGCCACGGTCAACGAATGCCGCGAACGCTTCGACTACGTATTCACCACCGGCGGCATCGGCCCGACCCACGACGACATCACGTCCGAATGCGTGGCCCAGGCCTTCGGCCTCGATTTCGGCCGCAATCCGGAGGCCGAGGCCATTCTGGTGGCGCACTACAGGTCCGAGGACCTGACCGAGGCGCGGCTGCGCATGGCCAACACGCCGGTCGGCGCCACGCTGCTGGAAAACCCGGTCTCCAAGGCGCCCGGCTTCCAGGTCGAGAACGTCTATGTGCTGCCCGGCGTGCCCAGCATCATGCAGGCCATCTTCTCGCTGTTCGAACACACCCTGGTGGGCGGCCAACCGATGCTGTCCGAGACCATTTCCGTCAATGTGCCGGAAGGCCAGATGGCCAAGCCACTGGGTGAGATTCAAGACGTCCACCCTGATGTGGAGATCGGCAGCTATCCCTTCTTCCGCATGGGCAAACTGGGCGCCAGCCTGGTCATCCGCGGAACCGACGCTGGCTTGGTGTCGGCGGCGGCCGCCGCCGTGCGCCAGGCCGTGCACGATCTCGGCGGTACCGCCACCGATGAAACCGAACCCCCGAAAGACGACTGACCCGAACGGACGGAGAGATCGATGACTGGACGCGTAACCCCCGGCAAACCCGTGCCGGCGATGGAAGTGGAACTAGTCGGTGGCGGCTCGTGGAAGCTGTCCGACCAGACCCCCGAGAGCTTCACCCTGATTGAGGTCTATCGGGGCTACCACTGCCCGCGCTGCAAGGTGCATCTGCTCAGCCTGGGGCACAAGATCGCGCGCTTCGCCGAGCGCGGCGTCGACGTCATCGCCGTCTCCACCGACGACAAGGAGCGGGCCGAGAAGTCCAAGGCGGAATGGGGGCTGGACCTGGAACTGGGCTACGGCCTCGACATCGAGCAGGCGCGGGAATGGGGCCTCTTTGTCTCGGAGCCAATCCGCGATACCGAACCCAACGCCTTCGCCGAGCCGGGCATGTTCCTGGTCAGGCCCGACGGCACCCTCTATTCGGCGATCATGGGAACGACACCGTTCCATCGCTGGAACCACGCCGACGTGCTGGAAGCGGTGGACATGATCCGCGCCCGGGACTACCCGCCGCGCGGAACCGGTTGAACGGCTAGGGCCGCGCTTCGTCGGTCGCCAGTTTCAGGCCAAGCCCGATCAGCACGCTGCCGCCGACCCAGCGCACGACGCGCTGGCGGGTGGTGCTTTCCTTCAGGTAGTCGACCGCCCGGCCGGTGACCATGACGGCGGCCACGTCACCCACCGAGAAGGCCAGGTCGACGATCCAACCCAGCACCAGCATCTGCAGCCAGACCGGCCAGGCGCCGGCCGGGTCGGCGAACTGCGGCAGGAAGGCGATGAAGAACATGGCCGTCTTCGGGTTCAAGATTTCCACCATCACCGCGCGGCCGAAAGCACGGCGCGCACTCGGGGCCGAGCCGCCCGGCAGGGCCGCGTCGCCGCGGTCCCGGATGATGCTGATGCCGAGCCAGATCAGGTACAGCGCGCCGACGATCTTCACCGCCAGATAGGCCTCCGGCACGTAGACGAAAACGGCCGACAAGCCGGCCGCCGCCGCCGCCACGTGCACCATGCCGCCCACGTGCAGGCCGACCGCCGCCATCATGCCGGCGCGGCGGCCGCGGGTCAGCGTCTCCGCCGCCGTATACAGCATGGCCGGGCCGGGCAGGATGGTGAAGACGAGCGTCGCCAGGGCGAACGGGATCAGCAGGTCCAGGTCGGGCATGATTTTGGGGCCTTCAGCGGCGGTGGATGAACTCGGAGATGTCCAGGCGCGCCTGCCAACCGACACGTTCCAATTCCGGATCCTCGTGTTCCTCGACCGGGTAACCGATACAGAGGTAGGCGATCAGCTTCCAACTGTCCGGCACATCCAGGATGCGGGTCACCTCGTCGGGCCCGATGATTGATACCCAGCCCAGTCCAATTCCCTCCGCGCGCGCCGCCAGCCATAGGGTCTGCACCGCGCCGACGACCGAATAGGCAAGCGTTTCCGGCATGGTCTTCTTGCCCACGCCGTGGCCGACTTCGGTCGCCATGTCGCAGAACACGGCCATTTGCACCGGCGCGTCGTCGAGGCCGGCAAGTTTCAGCGAAGCGTAGAGATCGGCCTGCTTGCCATCGTAATCGGCGAGCGCATCGGCATTGGCGGCCTCGAAGTCAGCGCGCACGGCCGCCCGCCGCTGTGCGTCCTCGACCAGCACGAAGCGCCACGGCTGGCTGTTGCCGACCGACGGCGACAACGCCGCCAGCGCCAGCAGGCGTTCCACCAGGCCGTCGGGCAGCGCCTCGGTCCTGAACCGCCGCACGTCCCGCCGCCACCGCACCAACGCCTCCAACTCGCGCCGGAAGGGGGCGTCGAAGTCGGGCGGGGTGGTCGCGGCCGGGCTCGCGGGGGTGCGTCCTTCATCCATGCCGGAACCCTCGCACGGCACCGGCGGCGTCGGCAAGGCCCGGTCCCCCCGTTTCTCCCGGTCCCCCTGTTCCGCCAATGCATGGGTGCCCTCAGACGTCGACGCAGCTCTGCGTGCCCGGGGACGCCAATTCGAAGATCTCGATATCTTCCGAATAGTCCATGAGGTCGTGGACGTGGCCCTTCGGGTGGTAAACGAAATCGCCGGCCTTCATGACGATCTCCCCTTCGCCTTCGTAGTACACCTTCACCCAGCCCTTGAGCACGTACATGATCTGGAAGTCGTAGTCGTGATAGTGCCGGCCAGTGGAGCCTCCCATCTCGTTGGCGCGCGTGATCCAGGCATTGTAGGCGCCGTCGGTCGCCTCCTTGAGGCCGAGGTGCCGGGACTTCAGCCAGTCCCGATATCCGGTCATCGTCTCAAACGCGCCGTCCTCGGCACGGGTCAGGCAGAACTTGTTGGCGGGAGCGGCGGAATCGGGCATTTCGCAATCCTCCAGGGACGTTGTCCGGGCGAAAAGCGTAGCACGAAATGCCATACGATCAATTTGCGGGAGAGGGGTCGTGCCCCGCCTCGCTCACGCCGCACTGCGTGCCCTTGCGCCCGCCACGGCGGCGGGGATAGGGTCGGGGCCACGCGGGCGTGGCGAAACTGGTAAACGCAAGGGACTTAAAATCCCTCGGGCCTCGGCCCTTGTCGGTTCAAGTCCGACCGCCCGCACCAATTTCCCTGATGTGTGACCTTATACCGCGACCGGCATCAATCGCCCCGTCACGCCATGTTTGTCGATGAGGCGGCCGGGGAGGCCGTCTTTGTTGACTTCGTCGACGAAGTCCTGGAGCCAGACCGCTGCCTTGGCGTTTTTCTTCTTTGTGGCGAGGGCTTGTTGGATCGAGGTGTAGCGGCCGTCGAGGACGACCGAGCCGGGCATTTCGGCGGCGTTGTTGATCAGCGCCGGGCGGAGGCCGGCGAGGGCGTCGAGGCCTTCGTCGCGGAAGAACTCGAAGGAGCCGCCGATGGTTTCGGTGCGCACCAGTTCGGCGTGTTGGAGCGTGCGGGTGAGGTAGAGGTCGTAGGCGCTTCGGGCCATGGCGGCGATGCGCACGCCGGGGCTGTCGACCTGCTCGACCGTTTTCAGCGGCGAGCCTTCGGGGACCAGGTAGGTGCCTTCGATTTCGACGTAGGCCGTGGTGAAGGACATGATTTCGGCGCGCGACGGCTCGGCGGCGATGAGCGCGATATCCCATTCGTCGCGACCGGCGGCGTCGCCGACCTCGCCGGGGCTGGCGTAGGGCACGTAGGTGACGGGAACGCCGAGACGGCCCGCGATCTCCTCGGCCATGTCGGGCGATACGCCGTCCGGATCACCATTATCCCGCTCGCCAGTGACCAGCAGCATGTTGGCCATGTTGATGCCTGCCCTGAGCGAGCCCGTGGGGGCGAGTTCGGCGACGATATCCTGATCCATGGTTCGAAGGTCCGATTGGTGGTTATGGGGAGCGCATCTTAGGTCTCAAAAAACCGTGCGCACAAGGGGACGGCATTGGAACGGCGGTAAGGGGCGTTTAGGGTAGCCGGCAGCCCCTGTTCGCGAGTACGCGACTCGGCACGACAATCGACCAACCCAGGGAAGGAAGACACCCATGACCGTTACCCACCACAACTCCGGCGAAATCCTCAGCCACGCCACCGTGCATGGCGGCATCGTCTATCTCTGCGGGCTGACCGCCGGCGACGCCGGTGACGACGTGAAGGCGCAGACCGTGGCCGTGCTGGCCGAGATCGACAACCGGCTGGCCAAGTACGGGTCCGACAAGTCGCGCATCCTGATGTGCACGATCTACCTCACCGATATGAACAACAAGGGCCCCATGAACGAGGCCTGGACGGATTGGCTGGGCGATACGGAGCGGCCGGCCCGGGCTTGTGTCGGCACCGATTTGGCACCAGGAGTGCTGGTGGAAATCGTGGTCAACGCGGCGCAGTCCTAGGGGCGCGCTAGTTCACTTCTTCGCCGCCGGCGCGGGCCCAGAGGGTCCGCGCCGCGGCCTCCACCTGATCCACGCTGAGATCAGACATCAGGGTCTCGGTGCTGCGGTGATCGAAGCCCTCGGGGAACACCTCGTGGTAGTTCTCGGAGATGGCGACGGCGTCGCAGTGCGCGCCCCACGGCGCGTACTCGGTGACCGGTGTTGGGCCGAACAGGCCGAGTGTCGGAAGGCCCGTCGCCGCCGAGAGATGCATCAGACCTGAATCGTTGCCGACGTAGAGCGCCATGCGTTCCATGCACGCCGATACCGTCAGCAGGTCCACATCCCAAACCAGGTCGACGAAGCGCTCGGCCGGGATACTTTCGATCAGCGGTATGACGCCGTCGCGCTCGTCGCCGTTGCCGATCAAGGCGATGCGCGCACCGGGCAGGATGCCGTCGGGTCCGGTCAAGCGTTCGGCGAGCTCGCCGAAGCGTTCCTGCGGCCATTGCTTGACCGGCCAGTTGGCGGTCGGGCCGAGAGCCAGGACGGGCGGGCCGTCGGGCACCAGATCACGTGCTTTCTCGCGGTGTCGGTCGGATATCCAGATGCGCGGCGCCGGCGGCTCGCCCGTCATGCCGGCGGCTTCGGCCAGTTCCTTCACCCGGTGGCCGGGCACGCGGTCGCGGCGGCCGCGGCTGACGTGGTGGGCGCGCTTGGTCGGGATGAGGTAGGTCAGCGGCGCGTTGCGGAGATCGATAACGACATCCCAGAGCCGCCCGACGCAGGCCGTCCAGAGCCCCAGCCAGTGCATGGAATAGGGCTTCTTCTCGAGCCGGATGAGGCGTTCCAGGCCCGGCACCTCGGTGAACAGCTGCGCCGCCCCGGGCCCGCAGGCGACGGTGACCTTCGCGCCTGGGTTCTCGTCCAGCAGGCGGTCCAGGATGCCGGTTGACATGATCGAATCGCCGACCCGGGTGGCGGTGACGAAGAGAATACGCATGGCGCGATTTATAGGGCCGGCGGCGCCCCTTTGCCAGCGCCGAACGCCCGGCTACTCGACGTATTTTCCGATCACATCGGCCATGCGCTTGGCGTCGGTGCCGTGCGGCATCAGGGTGACGAAGCGGCCTTGGCGATCCATCAGGTAGGTCAGCGAACCATGGCTGACCAGATAGTCCATGGGGCCCTTGGCCTCCGCTGGCGTCACCTTCAGGCGATGCACCCGATAGGCCTTGGCGGCCGCGCGCACTGCCGCCTCCGATCCGGTCAGGCCGATCAGGCGGGGATGGAAGTTTCCCACGTAGGCTTTCAGGTGGGCCACCGTGTCGCGGGCCGGGTCGGCGGTGATGAACAGCGGCTGGATGGTCGCCGCCCGCTGGCCCAGATCGTCGAGGGCCTCCGACAGCACCTGCAGGTCGTTGGGGCAGATGTCGGCGCACTGGGTGTAGCCGAAGTAGACCAGCATGTAGTTGCCGCGGAAGTCCTTGTCCGTGCGTTCGCGGCCTTCGTGGTCGGTCAGCGCAAACGCACCGCCGAATTTGACCGGGAAATTGACCGGAAATGCTGGCGCCTCGGCGCCGGGTTTGGCGGCCAGCTTCGGCGAATGCGCCGCCGCCGGCGTCGGTGGACCGAAGCCCACCGACGCGGCGACGAGAACGCCGATGGCGCTAGCGAACAGCGAGCGCACGGCTATTCGTCCTTGGGTGGCTTCAGGCCAGGAATGCCGTAGACACCGTCCTTCTTGATGGCCGAAAGAATACGCTTGTCGGCCTTGAACCACTGGCCCGGCTTCTGGCCGCCGTTGGCCTTCGACCATTCCTTGCCGAACCAGTCGGCGCGCGCCCACTTGCCGCCCTCGGGGCGTTTGAACTGCATGGCGAACAGCGGCATGTGCTTGGACGAGATCATCAGGCCGTCCGCCGTCACCGTCTTGCCGCAGAAGGGCAGCAGGTCGTTGATGACGCCGGCGAAGATGTCCTGGTTCTTGACCGGCAGGATCAGCTTGCCGTCGGCCATCAACAGGCCCAGGTGGCGCTTGCCGCCGCCGCAGTTGGCCGGGCAGTCGCCGGACAACTCGCAGGCAATGTCCACCACCTTGGCGTCGAAGCGGGCGATCTTCTCGCCGTCGAGGCCCCATTCCTCCGCCGCGTTGGCGGTGGCCGCGAAACCGACGAGGCCCGCAAGGGCGATGCCGGCGAAAATGCTGGTGCGTTTCATGGCGTTACTTCCCGAACGGCTGGATGCCGTACTCTTCATGGGTCATGTTGACCACGCCCTTGTCGTCGGCGACCTGTGTGACGATCAGGTAGTTGACCCCGTCGCGCACGTAGAGGTCGCCGTCGACGGTGACTTCGTGGCTCTGCACCTTGAGGATGCGCGGTGTGGCGACGGCGCTTTCCTCGTCCTCGATCTTGAGGACGACATAGACCTTGCCGTCCTTGCCCAGCACGCTGACCGGAATGCCGCCGACGGCACACCAGACGGCACACTGGTGGTGGGCGGTGCCGAGGGCGTACATGATCTCGGTGACGTAACACCAGGTGTCGATGACCTCGCCGGTCACCTTGACCCGTTTCGCCGTCGCCTTGGCGGCGTCTGCCGGTCCGGCACTGAGTGGTGCCAGAACGGCCAGGGCCAGACCCGCGAACAGGGCCAGCCGAAGCATCTGCGTTTTCATGTTGAGTGCTCCCATCACGTTGCTCCGTCGGCGCGGCCCCTTGGGCTCCCCCGCTTTCGCGACCCGGGCCGTCACCGCCGGACGCCGACCTCACAAACGTCCGGAACACTGGTAATTTAGCGATTGCTTGAATGAGGGCCAGTCAACTTCGCTCGCAAGATGTCACAAGAGCGTCAAATCAGGTTCAACTGCCGCATGGCGTCCGCCAGCTGATCCTTCTCTGCCTGGCTCAGGTGATGGAAGGGCGGGCGCGGCTGGCCCACATCAATGCCCATGTTGGTCAGGCTCTGCTTGTAGTAAGCGGTAGCGAGCCGGCGGTCCTCGACATATCCTTCGGACAGCTTGTAGGCGCGCTTCTGCAGGGCCACCGCGGCTTCCATGTCGCCCGAGCGATACAGGTCGTAGATCTCGACGCCGACCTTGGCCGGCCCCACGGGCACGATGCAGCCGTGGCCGCCGAAGGCCAGCGTCGGCACCAGCACGTGGATGGTGGTCAGCAGCGTCAAACGGTCCAGCAGCCGGTCGCAGATGCTGGCGATCTTGGCGAAATGCCGCGTGCTTTCCTTCATAGAGACCATATTCTCGATACTGGCGATGCGATCGAGAAGGTCGAGCGACATGTCGAACGACATCACAGGGCTGTTGTAGACCATCATCGGCATGCCGACCTCGTCGGACAGCACCTGGTAGAGCTCCACGGTCTCTTCTTCGGATGTCGGGATCACATAGGGCGGCGTGACGACGATGGCGGTAGCACCCACGGCCTTGGCGAGATGCGCGACCTCCAGGCATTCACTGGTGTACGTACCAGACGCCCCGGCAACAACGGGGACGCGTCCGCGTGCCGCCGTGGTCACGGTCTCGATGACCAACATGCGTTCTTCTTTCGAAAGATGGGCGAGTTCCGACGATTCCGTGCCAACGCACATCAGTCCGTGGACGCCGCATTCCTCGATACCGAAGTCGACCTGTTCGGCGAGGCGTGTCGTAATGATCTTGTCATTGGCGTCGAACGGCACCAGCACGGGGGCGATAATTCCTTCGAGTATTACAGGGTCGGCCATGTCGGTCCTCCGATCTATAGGAAGTGCAAGGATAGCGAGCCCATGTGGCGCGTGTTAGCCTGCTAGCGACCAACGTGAGGAGGCGAAGATGGCGGACGACGGCGCCGGTGAACACAAGCCCAAGGAACACTTCGAAAAGCGTGCCACGGCGGAGATGGAACAGCATCTCGCCAAGCCCGACTGGTCGCTGCGCCAAAGATTGGCCCTGTCCGCCCGCATGTTGGCCCGCGAGGGGCATGGCTCGGCGCTGGCTGGCCAGATCACGGCGCGCGGCGACGAAGCCGGCACCATGTGGACGGCCAGGTTCGGGCTCGGTCTGGAGGAAATCCGCGCCTGCGACTTCATCCTGGTGGACGATGATCTGAACGTGCTTTCGGGCGGCGGCATGCCGAACCCGTCCAACCGCTTCCATCTTTGGGTCTACCGGGTACGCGAAGACGTCAACTGCATCATCCACACCCATCCGACCTATTGCTCGACGCTGTCCATGATCGGCGAGCCGCTGGTGGCGTCCCACATGGATACGGCCATGTTCTACGAGGACTGTGCCTGGTTGCCCGAATGGCCGGGCCCACCCATCGGCGACGAAGAAGGGGCCTTGATCTCCGACGCCCTCGGCGACAAGGGCTCGATCCTGCTCGCCCACCACGGCCAATTGGCCGCCTCGGCGACGGTGGAGGAAGCGGCCATGCGCTCGCTGTTCATCGAGCGCGCCGCCTACATGCAGTTGATGGCCAGCGCCGCCGGCACCATCCGCCCGCTGCCGCCCGCGGCCGGCCGCCACGCCCACGACTACCGGCTCAAGCCGGCGCCCCTGAACGCCAGCTTCCATTACTACGCCCGCATGGTGCTGCGCGACGAAGAGGACTGTTTGCAGGAAGAAGACTGACCGCGACGGCTCAGCGCAGCGGGAAGCCCAGCGCGGCCAGGATTTCCGAGAGTTTCTCGCGACCCTTCATGGCGCCGACGGTGCCCATGCGGCCGATGACCCGCGCAGACCAGGATTGCGTTCCCATGCCGTGGCGTTCCGAGAATGCGGTCATGTCGGCATCGTAGACGGCGCGCAGGTCCGCTTCGCCGGCTTCGCCATACCTTTCCCGAAACAGCACGGCCGGCTGCGGCAGGCGCGGTTTCACCTGGTTGGTGACATCCTCGGCCGCGGTGCCGACGCAGAGCCCGAACAGGGCGACGCAGCGTGGCGGTAGCCCATGGATTTCCGCGACCTTCACCGGATCATTGCGCGAGGGCTTCAGATTTGGACCGTGGGGTGTCGATCATCTAGAAATGCAGGCTGATATCCCGATGCACGGCCTGGCAGGACGCCACGTCCTCGGCCTGCTCTTCGTTCAGGCGTTCCTGCGAGCGCAGGCCGATGGTGGTCTTGATGGCTTCGTCATAGGCGGCGAGGGCGGCGCCGAGTTCGGTGGCCGCGCGCTTGCGCCAAGTCAGGTCCTTGGCCAGCCGCTCGAGCGCCTTGGTCAATTCCTTTGCCGCCTTGTCGCGCTTCGGCGGCTTCGGTGGGCGCAGGTTGCGCCTAGCCTTGGAAACCTTGGCCTTGACCGGTCCGGCGCCCGGCACGGCGCCAATCAGCTTCTCGACGGCCTTGATTTTGGCCACGGCTTCTTTTTGCGGATCGTTGGCGATGACGCCTTCGAGGGCCCGGATCTTCGGCTCTAGCGTCGCCAGCACATCGGCGCCGGCGATCAGTTGGCGCACGATCGCGACTGGCTCGTAGGCATCATCGACATTACGGCGATAGGTCCGCCGCGCCTTCTTTTCCTTTGCTGCCAGCGCCACGTATTTCTTGCGTGCGTCGGCATAGGCGGCCGGGATGCTGGCCAGCATGGCCTTCTTCTCGGCTTCCAGTTCGAGCATATGCGCCTCGATCTCGGCAACTTCCGCCGTTTCAGCGGCATTGCCGCCGAGCAGTTGGCCGCGACGTTTCTTCAAGCGTACCAGGTCACGGTCGATGGTGCTTGTCTCGACACGGATGTCGCGCACCTCAAGGTGCAAAGGCTTGTATTGGGGGATATAGGCGTCCTTGAGGGCTTCGGCCTCGCGGATTTTCTTGACCAGAGCGTACGTCTTGCCGGCGCCCTGGAATCCTTCCGTCAACGCCGTCCGGTACTTGTCCGGCAGGTAGGCGATGTCGATGCCCTTGACGGTGTCGATGCTGGACTGGATGGCGCCCCATTGTTCGTCGTAGATCTGGAACAGGTGCTTCTCGACGCAGGCCTGCAGGCGCGGATTCTTCGGTGGTGGCGCGGTTTCGGAGGTCAGGTAGACCTTGCTCGGCAGGTAGTTCACCAGGGGCGGGTAGAGGCCGACAATGGCGAGGCCGACAAGCTGCAAGGCGATGAACGGGACCACGCCCTTGTACATCTCGATGGTGCGCACCTTCGCCGGCGCGACGCCGCGCAGATAGAACAGAGCGAACCCGAATGGTGGTGTCAGGAACGATGTCTGCATGTTGACGCCGATCATGACGCCGAGCCAGACGGCGGTGACGTTGGCGGTCGGGTCGGCCAGCAGGATCGGCGCGATAATGGGGACCACGACGACGGCGATTTCGATGAAGTCGAGGAAGAAGCCGAGAACGAAGATCACCGCCATAACGACGACGAATTTGGTGACGAAGCCGCCCGGCAGGCCGGTCAGGAAGTCGCGCACCAGTTCCTCGCCGCCGAAGGCGCGGAAGGCGGCGGTCAGCATGGCGGCGCCCAACAGGATGATGAACACCAGCGACGTGGTCTTGGCGGTCTCCACCATCACCCCTTCCAGGGTGTTCTCGATCTTGTAGGTGCGCCAGCCGCTCCACGTCACCGAGCCGATAAAGATGACCACCGCAATGGTCGCCAGTACGATGCCGGTCCAGTCCTCGGACGTTTGGATGTTCTTCACGTTGATGTGGTAGTTCTGCAGAATCACCACGATGGCAACGAACGAAGCCAGGGCCAGGATCGCCGGCGTAAACGCGCGCTTCTGGCCTTCCGCCAGGCGGTAGCCGGCCATCACCATGGCGCCGACGGCACCAATGGCGCCGGCTTGATTGACCGTGGCGATGCCCAGGATGATCGAGCCCAGGACCATGAAGATCAGCGCCAGCGGGGGCAGCAGTACCAGCAGCACGCGGATCAGGAACTTACGGTCGATCGCTCCCGCGAAGGGGGCCGGCGGCGCGACGCCGGGCCGGAGCACGGCCACGATCAGGATGTAAAGGACATAAAGCCCGACCAGCACCAGGCCCGGCAGGAAGGCACCCAGGAACATGTCGCCGGCGCTGGTGGACGTCAGGTCGAATTCCGATGGCAACTGGATCTGGCCAGTGCCGGCCTTGTAGTCGGCGGTACGGATGGCACTGCCCTGGTCGGTGGCGTTGGACAACTGGTCGGCCAGGATGATCAGCACGATCGAGGGCGGGATGATCTGGCCCAGCGTGCCCGAGGCACTGATGGTGCCGGTGGCCAGCGAATGCGAGTAGTTGGCCCTGAGCATCACCGGTAGCGAGATCAGGCCCATGGCGATGACCGTGGCGCCAACGATTCCCGTCGTGGCGGCCAGCAAGGCCCCCACCAGCACCACCGAGATGCCGACGCCGCCCGGGATCGGGCCGAACAACTGGCCCATGGTGACCAGCAGGTCCTCGGCGATCTTCGAGCGCTCCAGCATGATGCCCATGAAGATGAACAGCGGGATGGCGATCAGGGTATCGCGCTCGGCCTCCCAATAGATGCCGCGCAGGTTGGTGACGCCGGCGTTCAACCACTGGATCGGATCGCCGTGGGCGAAGAAGGCTTCCACGTTGCCGGTGAACAGAAAGCCCGAGATTGCCGCCAGGGCGATGGTCACGATGGCCGAGCCAGGCAACGCGAAGGCGACCGGGAAGCCGGACCCGAGGGCCGAAACCATGAGCACGACGAGGACAAGGAGGAAGAAGAGTTCCATGAGGCGTCCTCAGTCCGCGCCGTGGGCGTCACCGGCAACCGGCACCGCGTCCGGCTGGCGCAACAGCACCGCCGCATTGGAAAGGAAATAGCTGGTGAACTGGAACAGCATGGAAATGGCGAAGATGTAGAGGAAGCCGGCGAGCAGCCATTTCACGTACATGCCGAAGCCGGCCTGGGTGACCTCGTAGCTCAAGAGTGGGCCGTTGATGACATTTGACTGCGTCCACATGCCCATGGTCAGGATGACCCAGCAGAGCGGAACGCCGAGAAAGAACGAACCCAGCGTGTTGGTCCATGCCTTTCCCCGGTTGGAGAAGCTGGAATAGAGGATATCCACGCGCACGTGGCCTTCCTGGATCAGGGTATAGGCGCTGGCGAACAGGAACAGGGCGCCGTACCAGAAGCGCACCAGGTCGGCCATGAAGGCCTGCTCGTAGGAATAAATGAAGCGGGCGATGACGATCATGATCTCCGCCACCACGATCAGCAGGGCTAGCCAGGTAAAACCCAGCGAGCGCGTGAACAACGCGATCACGCACGAGACCAGAACCAACGGGTAGTGGACGTGGTTGCCGCGATAGGATGAGCGGCCCAGGTCCTGCGCCATCTGGGCGCCGACGAAATCCTGCAACATGTTTTCGACGCGCAGGAACGAGATCAGCGTATCGGCCAGCCCCACCAGCATGACCATCCAGAAAGACGCGCGGATGAGATAGGCGGTGAAGCGGGACATGACCTCGGAATCCATATGCAGACTGCGATCCGGGGTGCGCAGCACCAGTAGGACAATGCCGGCCACGGGCAACAGATAAAGCGCCAGCTGGATCCAGCCGAGCGTCACCAGGTCGTCCGCCAGCGGCTTGTTCAACGGCTGGGCGCCAAACCACCCGAGATGGGAATACAGCGTCGGAACGCCGGGCCAGTCGCGCCAGAAATTGAGGTAGTTGTTGATCGTGAACAAGATGCCCGTGACCACCGATGTGAGCGCCATCATGCGCAACAGGGGCGGCAGCATGCCGTCCGACGCCGGCAGGGGTGGTGCCGCGGGCGCGCTGGCGGCCGTATCCTCCGCGGCCGCCGTCATGGCGAACGCTCAGCCGGGTACTTGAGATGGAGCATCGGAGCCGGTCCTAGCGACGGAAGCGATCGAAAGAACAAGAAACGGAGCCCCTCGAAAACCTTAAGGGAGGGGCTCCGTTCTTGAAACGTCGTTCCGTCGTCCTCGGATTAGACGCCGAGCACGCGGTTGCGTTGTGCGATGAACGCCTGGTCAGAGATCTTCGACCAGCCGCCCAGGTCCTTACGGGCGGCCCGGAAGCTGTCGTCGATCTTCTTGGCCAGCGGGCTGTGCGCACGCACGGTCTCGAACACTTCCTCGGCCGCTTCGCCGAAGGCGTCGTAGACGTCGTCGTTGAACTTGCGCAGTTTCACGCCCTGGTCCTTGATCAGGCTGGCCAGGGACGAACCCGAGTTCATGTTGTACTCGGCCATCATCATGTCGTTTTCCATGCCGGCGGCGGACTCGATGATTACCTGGTCGTTCTTCGACAGCCCGTCCCACCACTTCTTGTTCATGCCGAGGGCGAGCATGGAGCCCGGCTCGTGCATGCCCGGATAGTAGTAGTACTTGGCCGCTTCATAGAACTTCATGAAGCTGTCGTTCCACGGACCGACCCACTCGGTAGCGTCGATGGCGCCGGAGACCAGGTTCTCATAGATCTGGCCGCCCGGCAGCGAAACCGGCGAGGCGCCGAGCTTGGCCATGACGTCGCCGCCCAGGCCCGGAATACGCATCTTCAGGCCCTTCAGGTCGTCGGCGGAGTTGATCTCCTTGTTGAACCAGCCACCCATCTGGCAGCCGGTGTTGCCGGCCATGACGCACTTGAGGCCGAAACTAGCCGACAGTTCGTCCCACAGTTGCTGGCCGCCGCCGAAGCGGATCCAGGCATTCATCTCGGTATAGGTGAGGCCGAACGGCACCGCCGTGAAATAGGCCCAGCCCAGGTGCTTGCCTTTCCAGTAGTAGTCGGCGGCGTGGTAGCCCTGGGCGCTGCCCGAGGCGACTTCGTCGAAACTGTCGAAAGCGCCGACACGTTCCTTGGCGGCGAAGTACTCGACCGTGATCCGGCCTTCCGTGGAATCGGCGATGCGCTTTGCCAGGCGCTGGGCGCCGGTGCCGAGGCCGGGGAAGTCACGCGGCCAGGTGGAGACCACGACCATCTTCTTGCGGCCTTGCGAAAGGGCCGGAGTGGCCAGGGTCGTTGCCGCCGCGGCGGTGGCGCCGGCGACGCCGGTGACAGTCGCGGTTTTGAGGAAATCGCGTCTCTTCATTTTGATTCTCCCTTGTTCGCTAGCGGTTGAATTTTTTTGAATTTTGGAAACCGTCGTCGGCACGCTAGCAGATGCCCAAAGGCCCCTCAAGGTGCGAAAGCGTGAACGAAAGCATCGGTCGGTCGTGCCTTCGGCCACACACGTATCGTTCGCTTGACGGTAAAATCTGGGTATCGATATTCGATACATTCGAGCGGCAATCAACGTCCCGCGGGCTCGCACATTTCGCTGCATCCGCGAACCAATTTGCCCGTTAACCATATAGGGGCGTTTTTCTGGTGTTTTGCGGGGCGTTCAGGTAATATTCAGGTTAACGGGAAGTAGATAACCCTACCTTTAAAAAGACTATTGAGTGAAAACTGTCGGCCGAGGCGTTGTTTCTGGTTTCTTGTTCCTGGGGAGGAACCGATGGCCATATATTATATTGGTGGACTGATGTTCATCGCCGGTGCGGCGCTTTTCTTAATTGCGTTCGCCATGGGTCGCAAGGGCAAGAAGAAGAGCTCTTGATCTTGCGTGCCTGAAGTCGAGCACCCGGCGTCCGTGAAGACGCTGGCGTGTTTCGACGACGTTTTTCCGTGGATTCAGTTTCGCCGAGCCCCGACCGTGATCGTCGCTAGGGTGATGTCGGCGTGCGGGCCATGCGTCAGGCCGTCGACAGTCGTGGCTATTGCGAAATCTGTCAGGCTCTCGTAACCCAACATCCGTATGTACATGGACTGTGGGTTGATGGTTGATCCGATGGTGCTCCATCGGCTGCCCGTCGCTTGTTCACGAACAATTGGGTCGTTCCAGAATGACGCCGTTTACTTCTTTCCGCGGTCGACGCCTCATTGCGAGTTGCATGGTCGCCGCCGTGGGGCTGCTGGCGACCGCACCTTCGCCTCTCGCGCAGACACCGACACCCATCACGATTGTTATCAAGCGGTCCATCAAGTTCGAGGATTTTGCGTCCGATCTTGATATTCCGGGAACCGTTGTCGTGGATCCCGATGGTAACAAGACAGTGACTGGCGGCGTTGTCGATTTCGGCGGCAATCACCGGGCCGGCCGGTTTCAGATTCTCGGTGAGCCGAAGGCCTTCGTCATTGTGACCATGCCCAGCAGCGTGACCATGACCAAGAATTCGAACCCGACGTTCACCATGACCATGGACAACTTCACGATCGAGTTCACGAACCCGATTAAGCTGAACAACAGCGGCAAGAAGACGGTCGACTGGGGCGCCACGCTGAATGTCGGCGCCGACCAGAAAAAGGGTAACTACTCGGGCAGCATCCCGATCAACGTCGAATACCAGTAGAGAAAATACGGCGTTCGCGCCGCCGGGTTACGTCACGGCAGCTTTGCCGACGCCTCGCCCAGCAACTTGCCACCCTGTTCCGGAATGGTCTTGTAGGTGACCTTGATGTCGGCGCCATTGAGGTTGACACCATCCGGCACCCGCAGCGGCATGATCACGTCCCGATGTGCGTTTGGCGTATAGACGGCAAGCCGCATAATCTGGCCCAGCACCACGTCGCCCGTCGACACCCAGAGATCACCGAAGACCGATCGGTCGCCTTCGCGGTTGAGCCGGAACTTGACCCGCGGCAGCTTGTTCTTGTCGTCCGCCGGCATCAGCTTGATGCTGTCGACGGCGACCTTGGTCGCCAAATTGCCATGGCGGACGATGACCGGGATCGATATTCCGAAGATCGGGATCAACTTGACCTCGACGGCGTTGGGGTCCTTCGGTTTCTCGACACTCTCGCCGCCTTCCTTGGGAATGGCGCGGAACAGCAGATGCGAGCGGTATTCACCGTTGGCCAGATCGCCCGGCTTGCGCAGCAGCAGGCGGATGGCCTGCGAGGCGCCGGGATTGAGTGTCACCTGGCGCGGCGAATAGCGGATCAATTTATCAGATGTCTTCTGGTCGGCGCCCGGCTTCTCGACGGGCTGCAACGAGCCGTTTTCGAGCATCCGCATGTTGACCATGGATATCCGATAGGTGGCCGCGGCCGAGCCCTTGTTGACCAGGGACAGCTGCGCACTTCGCGTGCGTCCTTCGAAGACGACACGGGTCGGCGCAACGATGAGGTCGCCCGCACCCTGTGCCAACGCCGTCGACGGCGTCAGCATGGAAGCCGCCATGGCCAAAACCGCCAAGGCGCCGAAAGTCGTTGATTGCTTCAAGTCACGCCAACGAGGCGTGATCCCAAACGTCCGCATGCCCGTCTCCTAACGAGAGCCGATTCCTGCCCATTGAGGCGTCATGGTCTGTTGAAACGCCTTCAATGTCAATGACTTGGTTTGGTTAGGGTTAATTGTACGAAACAATAACGTTAATATACGGAGTGCTCTGCGGCAGCGCCTCTGCGACCTGAATGTTGCCGTCGCCGTCGTCGCCCGAATCCGTCGAGTCGCCACCACCCGAATCCGCGGTGTCGCCGGTGTCTCCGGATGTTCCCGGATCCGCCGCCACGGTCTCACCCGTGGCCGTCGAGACGTTGATGGCGGCGCCCACGTTGAAGACCGAGTTGCCACCTTGTCCGATCGACGGGGTCGAGCCGGCGTTGTGGACGAAATCCGAGAAAGAAACATTCAATCCGCCGCTTTGAAAGCTGGTCTGGCGCGGCAACGCGATGGAGAACGTCTGATTCGGCAAACCGAAGACGCCGAAACTGGCAGGCGAAGATGCGAACCGTGGGTCCGGCGCCGATGCCGCCAGGCGCTGGGCTTCGGTCGTCGTTTCGTCACCCGTATCCGACGTATCCGTCGTGTCGGTGGTTGTCGTATCCGCCGTCGTTTGCGGCGATACGGTAAAGAAACTCAGGTTGCCCACCGGGGCTGGCGTGCTGAACAACAGGCTGGATGTGGATGTGACGGCGGCAATGGGCGCGATGACGACGCCGACGGTGCCAGTCACGGTTCCCGCCGCAAGGACCACGGGCCACATGGCAACGCCGCCAATGGCGGCGACCGCGGCGGCATAGCGCCGACGTTTCTCGTGGCTGTTTTCCGAGTTCGTCACGGCCTTCAGCGCCTGCTTCATCCGGTTTCTCCCGATGATCATACTCTAGTATGAAACGAAGGCGCCGGTCACCCGTTTCCGGGTGCCGGCGCCCAACCGTTCATGGTCGGTTATACGTCACGGAGTAAATAATCTTCCGATCAGTTGTAGCTGACGGTCACCTGATAGGTGCCGGAGTAGCTGCCCGCAGCCTGGCTGGCGCCGACATTGAGAGTCGAGCCGATGTTGAAGCTGTCGGTGCCGCCGGCCCCGACGGCAGGCGTGCCGCCCGCGTCGTGGTTGAACGTGTCGACGGTCATGGTGTTGGCACCCGCAGTCAGGGTCACCGCGCTCGCCGGCAGCGTGATCGAATAGGCGGCGCTGTTGCCGCCGGTGACGTTGAACGTCGCCGCGGCGATGGTGCCGCCGGTCAGCAGGTCAACGTTGGAGTTGGCGCGGGCGCCGGCCGTCGACAGGACGACCGTACCGGCCGACGTGGTCGGGGCAATGGAGCCGAAGTTCATCGCCGTCGCCTGGGCGAGGGTGATGGGGGCAACAACGGTTGCGCTGGAGTCGCCGGTCGCATCTACCGCCAGGGCCGTCTTGCTGACCGAGAGGGCGAGCGCCGCTGCGCCCAAGCTGATGATCCCGAAAACTGCGATTTTCTTCTTCATCGGGTTAGATCCTTCTTCGTGGTTTCATTCGTGGTTGCTGTTCGAATTTCGTGCTCGGTGGTCTGAGCGTGGGGACAGTGAATACGTCCGTAACCTTACAAACACCTGACAAATCTCAACAAAATCCAACCTATTTTTCACCGTATCTCACAGTTGCGTGAGCGAGACCGCGTTTACCCTCAGAGCCCGGGCCGCGGCTGACGAATGCGCCGTCGCGTTAAATCCGCCTTAACCATCCGCTGCTCAGGCTTGACGTGATCGCCGTGCCTGTCAGGGGCCGACTGGGTGTCGGTTTCCGGCGGCCGCGGTGATTGGAAAGGTGCCCTGGGTGCCTTGCGGATCATGGCGTGAAGGGGTTCTCGCCACCGCGTAGGCCGCACGTTTCCGGGAGTTTTCGCTCCCATTGGGTCAACCGTATCACTGGGATGAAACGGTTGGGGTAATGAATGGTTGGGGTCATCCGCGGATGACGGCCGGCCGGTCGTCTGCTGCGAATCGACGCATGTTTATGCGCACGTCACCCCTATGGCCGCACTTGAAGTGGTCACGAACACCATTCCTTGCCCTCTTTATCCTGACCGTTTTGCTGCTTGCGCCGCGAGCCTTGCAGGCCGATCGCCTCGTCTATTCCGGCCCGCTGGAACTTTCCCAGGTCTCCGCCGACGCGCCGGCCGCAGCCGAAGGCGCGCTGCCCAAGAGCCGGCGCAGCGACGACGAACTGCTGATCCTGCAGATGCTGCTCGGCGATATCACATTGACCGACGCCATGATCGGATACGCCGCCAACGGCAGCCTGATCCTGCCGCTCAGCGAATTCGTCAACATCCTCGACTTCCCGATCAAGGTGGATTCGGAAAACGGCCGCGCCAGCGGCTGGTTCATTTCCGAGAACCGCCTGTTCTCGCTCGACCTGGCGTCTGGCCAGGCCGTCATCGGCGGCACCCGCCAGGCGTTGGAACCCGGCATGATCGAATTGCTGGAGGGCGACATCTTCGTCGACGTACGCACGCTGGCGCGCTGGTTCCCGATCGATATCCGCTTCGACATCTCGAACCTGCAGGTGGCTCTGGTCTCGCGCGAGCCATTGCCGATCGAGCAGCGTCTGGAGCGCGAGGGCAAGCGCGAAAAGGTGCTGGCGCGAAAGTCCATCGACGGCCCGCCGCTGAAGCCGCTCGACGTGCCCTACGAATGGGCCACCTTCCCGGTTTCCGACACCACCATCGAAATCACCGCCAATCGCGACGAGGCCGGTGAGACCACTCAGGGCCGACGCCAATCGACGCAGATGTCGCTCGATCTTGGCAAGATGAATGCCGATGTCTTCCTCTCCGGCGACGACCAGGAGCAGTTTCGCCAGGCACGCGTGAAATTGGGCCGCAAGGACCCGCGTGCGCGCCTGTTCGGGCCCATGCAGGCGACCGAATTTTCGCTCGGCGACATCGATACGCCACAGGTGCCGCTGGTGGCCCGGACCAAGGTCGGGCGCGGTTTCCAGATCGCCAACGTGCCGCTGGACCAGCCGACAGAGTTCGACCGCATCACCCTGACCGGTGACCTGGCCGCGGGCTGGGAAGTCGAAATCTATCGCAACGAAGTGCTGCTCGACTTCGCCGTTTCTCAGAACGACGGCCGCTATCGCTTCGAGGACGTGCCGCTGCTGTTCGGCGTCAATGTGTTGAAGCTTGTGTTCTACGGGCCGCAAGGCCAGAAGCGCGAGAAGGTGCGCCAGGTCCGGGTCGGGTCGGACCAGATCAAGCCGGGCGACCATCAGTATCGCTTCGGCATCAGCCAGCAGGACACACAACTGGTCCTAGGCGATAGCCTCGACACGACTGACGCCTCGCTGCAGGGCCGCACACGCTATTTCATCGACTACCAGACCGGTGTCACCCGCGACTTCAGCGTCGGCGCCAACTTTACTAGCATCCCCTTCGAGGGCGGACATCGGGAGTATCTCGGCCTGACGGGCGTCGCCTCGCTGGGGCCGGTGTTCGGCCGCGTCGACCTGGTGCGCGACCTGACCCGCGGCATGGCCGCCACGCTTTCGGCCCAGACGTCGCTGTTCGGGACCAGCGTCATCTTCGAGCACACGGCCCTCGACGGTTTCGTCAGCGAACGCTTTGCCGCGACCGACGACCCGCTTTCCAGCCTCACCAAGCTGCGCTTCGACGGTGCAGTCGCCTTGCCGTTTGCCGGCCAGATGCCGTTCAGTATCGACCTGGAGCACGAACGCAGCGAATCCCGCCAGCGGGTGACCAGCCTGTCGAACCGCCTCTCGGGTGCCATCGGCCGTGCCTCGCTGTCGCACACCACAGGCTTCAACCTGACCGAGACCCCGGGGTCGGATGATATCACCACCATCGACGGCACGGCCCTCGTTTCGAGCAGCCTGTTCGATGTTCGGGTGCGCGCCTCGCTGGGCTATACGCTGAAGCCGATCGCCGAGATGACCACGGCGTCGGCCACCGCCGACTGGACCTTGAACGAATATTTCAACGGTCGCGCCGGCGTCACCAAGGAACTCACGGGGGCCGGCCTCACCACCTACAGCGCCGGCGTCAACTCGACGCTGCCGTGGTTCGCCCTCGGCTTAAACCTGGACTACTCCGACAACGACGTCGTGTCCGGTCGCATGACCGCGACCTATTCGTGGGGCTACGACGCCGGCGGCGAGGGCATCCGGCTGACCTCCAAACCCAGCGCCGAGCGCGGCGTCATGACCGCGCGCGTGTTCCGCGACCTCAACGTCAACGGCAAATGGGACGAAGGCGTCGACGAAGCGATCAAGGGCGCTCGCTTCACCGCCAACGGCGACACCCTGGACGCCCGGACCAACGAGGACGGTGTCGCCTTCATCCCCGAAATCGATACCTACAAGCCGGTCGACTTCAAGGTTGCGCAGGGCAGCCTGGAGAATCCGTTCTGGCTGGCCGAGCCGGAAGGCGTTTCGGTGGTGCTGCGGCCCGGCGCGCCGGGCCATGTGGACTTCCCCGTCGTCTCCACCGGCGAAGTCGACGGCACCGTGTTCAGGCGTGTGCTTGGCAAGGACAAACAGGTTTCCGACGTGGTGATCCAACTGGTGGACGCCGAGGGCCGCGTGGCCAAGCAGGTCAAGAGCGCCTTCGATGGTTTCTACCTGCTGGACTACGTGAAGCCGGGCTCCTACCGGGTGCGGTTGGATCCCGAGCAGATGAAGCGGCTCAATCTGCGGGCGCCGCCGGAGCACGAGGTCGTCATCTCCGGCGAAGGCACCATCGTTGCCGGCAAGGACTTCATCATCGGCAGCAACGGGGCGGACGCCGATCCGGCGGCCACGCCCGTGCCTAGTTCAGTGCCGAACCGGGAGCCCCGACCGGAACCGCGGCCCAGTCCCAAACCAAAGCCCGCGCCCGCGACCCAGCCGGCGCCGCCGGCGCAGCCCAAACCGCCGGTCAAGACCGAACCCTTGAAGTCGGCGCTGCGGCAGCAATTGACGACCTTCGAAACTCGTGAATTCGCCGAACTCGCCTGGGCCGGCCTGGAAGTCGAGCACGCCCAGGCAATCAGCGGTCTCAAACCTCTTATCGTCGAGGACACCCAGCCCGCCGGCACCGTTGGCGCGGCCGCCAAGGTGTTCCGTCTCTACGCTGGACCGCTCGCCTCCGAGGCGGCGGCCCAAGCGCTCTGTTCAAGAATTCGCGCCGCCCGTGGTGGCGCGTGGTGTGACCCGTCCGGACCGAGGCCTTCTACGTGGCCCCAACCACATGCCGTTGCCGAAACCCCCGGCAACGGCGTGGCCTCGGTCCGGACACCCCAATCTTCAGAGGCGGCGTCCCGACCTTCGGTGGACAAAGCCTCCGTCGAGCCATAAAACGCAGGAGAGGGAGACGAAACGATGGCCGACCGGAATCTCGCCGGCAGATCCTATGACGTGATGACGCAGAGCGACGGGCGCTGGTTGATCGCGTCGAACCATGCTGTGCGTTCGGCGGCGCTTGATGCCGCCGAAGCGCTGCTTGGCGGCGGCGGCGATTTCGAAGCGGTCAAGGTTGTCGCCGAGAGCGCGCGCACCGGCGAGGAAGAAATCATCTTCGAACAAGAGACCGGCGGCGGCGGCAAGAAACTAGCCATCGTCCCCACTGAAGAGGCGCCGGTCTGTCGCACGCTCGCCGATGTCTACGCATTTCCGGCCCGCCTGGCAGTCAGCCGGCTGTTGCGCCAGTTCCTGGACGAGACCGGCACGACGGCGCTGGAGTTGATGGTCTCGTCGGGCGACCTCAGGATGCTTGAACGCAACGACGACCTGTTCGGCCCCGGCATGCAGCGCCTGGCGGCGGTGCAGGTGAAGGGGACCGACGTCAAGCCGGCGGATCGCATCGATGAGATTTATGCGCTGTTCGCCCAGGCCAAGGATGTAGCGGCCGCCTTGGGCGATGATGACAGCCTCAACCAGATTCTAGCCAAGGCCGACATGGCGGCGCTGGTCGCCGCCGCCGGGAACGAATACACAGACGAGGCCCGTCGCGACGCCGCCATCCTTGCCGCCGTGGCCGACCGCATGTCGACGGCCGGCGATTGGAATGGCAAGCTGGCGGTATTGCTGCGCCTGTGCGATGGCGCCGCGGGGCCGGTTATCGCGCGCTATCTGGATGGCGCCATGGCAGAGATCATCGACGGCGGCCAGGCCGTGGTCGAATTGCTGGGCGGCATGGCCGATACGGCGACCGCCTTCCGAAATTTGGCCTTGCTGGTTAAGGGGCGCTCGGAGTTGTCGGGCGACCGCTCGGCGATTGAGGCGCTCAACCAGGCCATGGGACGCTATGCGTTGGCGCAAACACGCGACGTGCTGTTGCAGCGCATCGCCCGAGGGCTTCGTGGCACCCGACCGCTGACCAAGGAAGGGGCGGCGGCGGAAGCGAAAGCCTTGACCGCCATCATTCACGAACTTGTCGAGGATGCCGGTCTCTCCGGCGGCCCCGATATGGCCGAGGCTCTGGCCATGCGGGCGCGCATCACGCTCAAGTCCGGTGATGACGACCTCAGTTTCACCGAAGGTTTCGTCGAAGTCATGAAGGGATTGCCCAATCGGGCGGTCCGGCTCGGCTTTCTGTTGGACCTGCTGGCCGCGCCGGTGGCGTCGACCTATGTGGACGCCATCATCGGTCAGTTGAAGTCTTTGGTCGCCGGCCTCAAGGGCGCGAGCTCGCTGGTCCAGGAAGGGGCCGGAGGCGACGCCGTCCACCGCGCCGTCGACGGTCTCCGGCCGCGGCTTTCCGCCGAGGCGCTGCCGGCTGAGTTCCGTGAAATTTTCACCAAGGCCTTCGCCAGCATGCTCGGCGAAGGTGATGCCGCGCCGCCGGCTGAGACGCCCGAGGCGCCGCAGGTGCCGTCCGTGACGCCGCCCAAGGAAACGCCCGAGGCACGTGTCGAGCGCGCCGCGGAAGCCGCCACTTCGCTGGCCCGCCGGACGGAGAAAGCCGGTACCATCCTGTTCGAGGAAGGGGATGCCGGCGATCAGGCCTACCTGGTGGCTTCTGGTGCGGTCGAAATCTTCCTTCGGATCGGCGAGCGCGAGATGCCCATCGCCACATTGGAACGCGGTGAGATATTTGGCGAGATGGCGTTGATCGACAATTCCCCGCGCGCCGCGTCGGCACGTGCCGTCGGGGATACGGTTCTGACTTCAATCTCGCGCGAGAACTTTCAGCACCGGCTCGACAAGCTGGCCGAATCCGACAAGGTGTTCCGGCGCCTGATTGATATTTTTGCCGCCCGCCTGCGCGGCGAGGTCAGCCGCCGCCACTGACGCCACCACAGACTTCGGGCGCCCCGCAAACCCGTACATCGAACTAGGTGCGCTTGAGGCCGCCGTGGGCCATCAGGATGTCGGTCATGCTGATGCCCAGCTTGTCTTCGACCACCACCACCTCGCCCAAGGCCACGACACGGCCGTTGGCCAGAAGCTCGATATCCTCACCGACGCTACGGTCGAGTTCCACGACCGCGCCACGACCCAGTTTCAGCACCTGGCTGATGGCCATCTGGGTGCTGCCGAGCACGGCGGTGACCTCGACGCTCACTTCCAGCAAGGCCTCGAGATCGGTGCTCGGATCTTCGTCGTCGGCCATCGTTTACTCCTTGGTGCGATGTCGCAGGATCAGGACCAGGATTCCCGCGAATCGGCCCATGATACCACGAAACATGCCCGTCGCGCGGCGTCAACGGGTGCCCAATGCTACATCGTCAGGTTAAAGGCGATGGAGATGCGGTCATCGTTGATGCGGTTGGGTTTGACGCTGTGCCTGAGCCAACTGCGGAACAGAATCATCTGGCCGGCCACCGGCGTGATGCCGACGGCTGGCGTGTTGTAGTCTGTGGTCGCCGTCTTCGGCGGCTCCAACATGCTGTCGGCGATCGGTGAATGGAACAACAACTCGCCACAGCCGTTCGGCGCCTTGGCGTAATAGATGCCGCTGATGACGTTGTTCTTGTGTACGTGCGCTTCCTGGGCATCGCCGGCGCGGTAGACGTTGATCCAGCACTCGGTCATGCGCGGCGGAAAGTTGTCGACGTCGAAGCTGAGATGGCGCGCGAAGCGGTCGACTTCCTGCTGGATGGCGGTCTCAAGGCGCTGAAAGGACTCGTACTCCAGAAGCTCCAGCCCGGCACTGGCGATGGTGGTGTAGAGGTTGCAGCTCCAGGCCTCGGGCAGGCTGTTGGGCGTGGTCTCCATGACCTTGTAGATGTCGCGCTGCAGGGCCTCGTTGAGCGCCTCGGCGCCCTCGACCTCGGTGATCTGCACGGGCACCGGAAAGAAGGAATGCAGTTCGCGGGTGTTGGCCATGGGTATGATCCTCCACCGCCAGTCTTAGCCGGCCGTCAGCCCTGTTGCCAGGGAAACAATGACGTGGCCGGCAGGCGGCCGCCATCGTCGCCCAGGTCTTCGGCGAGCCTGAGGCCTTCGTTCCATTTGGCCATGCGTTCGGAACGCGCGAACGAGCCAACCTTCAACTGCGGTGCCCCCCAGCCGACGGCAAGGTGGACGATGGTGACGTCCTCGGTCTCGCCCGAGCGGGCGGAGACGATGGTGCCATAACCGGCCCGCCGGGCGGCGTCGAAGGCGGCCTTGGTCTCCGTCAGCGTGCCGGCCTGGTTGGGCTTGACCAGCAGCGCGTTGCAGGCACCCTGCGCGACCGCCCCTTCAACCCGCTCGGCGTTGGTGACCAGGAAGTCGTCGCCGACCACCTGCACCCGGTCACGCACCGCCCAGGTGAAACGCACCAGGCCCTCGGCGTCGTCCTCGCCCAACGGATCCTCGATGCTGACGATGGGGTAGCGCTCCACCCAGTCGACCAGCAACGCGCAGAGGCCGTCCGAATCCAGTTCACGGTCGTCGCGGGCGAGCCGGTAGCGTCCGTCGCGGCCGAATTCCGATGCTGCCACATCCAACGAGATGGCCATGTCGCGGCCCGGCTCCAGGCCGGCGGCTTCAATGGCGCGCACCAGCATCTCCAGCGCGTCCTCATTGCCGTCGAAAGCGGGCCAGTAGCCGCCCTCGTCGGCGACGCCCATGAGCAGCCCGGCATCATCCATCAGGTGGCCGGCGGCGAGGTAAACCTCGGCCGTCCAGTCCAGCGCCTGGGCGTAATTCTCGGCCCCGACGGCGATGACCATGAAGTCCTGGATATCGACCCGGCGGCCGGCGTGGGCGCCACCGCCGAAGATCTGGATTTCCGGCAACGGCAGGACGGCCTGCTCATCGCCGCCAAGATAGCGCCAGAGCGGCAGCCCCTTTGCCGCCGCCGCCGCGTGTGCCACGGCCATGGAAACGGCGATGGTGGCATTGCCGCCAAGGCGGCCCTTGTTGTCCGTGCCGTCCAGCTCGATCAGCAGCCGGTCCACATGCGCCTGGTCGGCAGCGTCCATGCCGCCAAGAGTTTCGGCAATTTCCAGCGTCACGGCGCGCAAGGCGCGGGTGACGTCGAAGCCGCCGAACGTCTCGCCGCCGTCCCGCAGGTCGATGGCCTCGGCACGGCCGCGCGAGGCGCCGGCGGGTGCGATGGCCCGGCCGGTGGCGCCACCGGTCAGCCGCACTTCGGCCTCGATAGTCGGCCGGCCGCGGGAATCCCACAGGCGCCGGGCGTGGATGCGGTCGATATCAGTGGAGGCCATCAGGTCATTTTCCGTCGAGCGCGCGGTTCCAGGCCTGGCGGACGTCGCTTAGATGCGGCGGCGGTACCTTCAGCAGGGCCGAGGCGACGCGGCGCACCAGGGACTTGTCAGCCTCGTCGCTGACATACTCGACCGGCGACTTGCCGTCCACCCGCGCCAGCAACAAACCCGGCAACAGGTGGGCGGCGCGGTGCTCGATCGCTGCTCCGGCCTCGCCAATCGTGTCGCGGTAAGCTGCTACCAACGCGTCGAAGGCGGCCAGGAACTCATGCCGCGCCGGGGGCGTCCACAGGCATTTCAGCAGAAGGTGGTTGAGGCAGAACGCCACGTCGAAGGCGGGGTCTCCGTACCAGGCGCATTCGGCGTCGAGAAACACGGGACCGTCCGGTCCCAGCAGGATGTTCTTGGGGCTGACGTCGCCGTGCACCAGGGCCTCGCGCGTCGTCGCGGTGGCGCGCACCAGGTCCATCAGCCGCGGTGCCAGTTCCGGGTGGGCGCGCGCGGTCGCTTCCAGATAGGGTTCCAGGCGGATGGCATGGAAGATGTCGTCGCTGCCGAAGCGGCGGGCCACTTCCGCGTCGTTCCTGCTAGCCCCATGGATGGCGGCGAGCCGGCGGCCGACCTCGGCCGCGGCGGCCAGGTCGACCCGGCCTTGGCGCAGTTCGTCCTTCCATAGGGGATATCGGTCCGGCGCCAGAAAAGGCATGACGAACAGGCGGGACGCCTCGTCGTGGGCCAGCACCACGGGGGCCGCGCCGGGCACGATGGCGTTCGCCGCTTCCATCCAGGCGACCTCGAAGGCATTGCGGGCGACCGGCGCCTGCCAGTCCTGCTCGACCTTGAGCTGCGCCAGCGCGCGCTTGATGCAAACCGGACCGCGCTTCAGGTCTATGCGAAGGATGTCCGACGACACCCCGCCTGTCAGCGGCACCGGCGACGGCGTCTCGTCCGCTTCGGCCAGGCCGGCGCGGCGAAGAAATGTCATCAGGTCCGGGTCATCGGCGCCCATGCGTGCTATTTCGACCCGGCCGGGCCCGTGCCGCAACATAAAAAGAGCCGGACCTTTGGGAAGGTCCGGCGAGTTTGACAGGGAGAGAGTGTCTGAGAGAGAGACTGTGAATAAGGTGACGCCTTTATGCCGCAAACCCGGCGTCTGCGCAGTGACTTGGGTCACAGTGACCGCCGTCACTTTCCATCGTCGGCGATGACATTTTAGTGGGATTGAATTCACGTCCAGGTTTAGCTTGCGCGCGGGTCGTGGTTTCTGTTGATTGATGAGCAAGGACGGGCATAAGGGGGAACACCCGCCGATGAGTAACGGTGACGCGAAACCGGCCGGCAATGGTGCGTTGGCGCAGCCCACGCCGGAGGCGTTCGGTACCGGACTGCTAATGCCGCTGGCGGCGCTGCTGCTGGTTTCGGTCTTGGCGGTTTCCGGCTTGCTGGTCTACGCCGTCGAACGCCAGAACACCCAGTCCATGCAGAACGCCCGCCACTTGGCTATGAGCCTGGTGAAATCCATCGGCGACGAGATGGCGCGTATCGCAAAGGACCATGCCTGGTGGGACACCGCGCACGAGAACCTGGTGGTCAGCGTCGATCTGGGGTGGGCGGACGACAACGTCGGCCCCTATGCCCATGAGGCCTTTGGTTTCACCTGCACGTTCGTCGTTTCGAACGACGACCGCACCGTCTACGGCGCCGTCGAGGGCGCGCGTCGTAGCGCCTCCCCGACTGAAGTCCTGGGGCCGGGAATCACACCGTTGATCGCCGAGGCGCGGCGGCAGTCCATGGAGGTGCCGGAAACCGTCACCGGGTTCGTCCGCGCGGCCGACGGCCTGCACATGGTCGGTGCGACGGCCATCACGCGCGAGGATCTGGAAGGGACCAATCCACCACAGGCACCGCGCGCCGTGTTGGTTTATTCGCGGCGCGTCGACAAGGCCTTTCTGGCGGGGCTGGCGAAGGACTACCTGCTCGACGGCCTGCACGTGGAGTTTCGCACGCCCGCGGCCACGGTCGCGGCGTTGGCGCTCAAGGATATCTCCGGTCGCGTGGTCGGCTCGCTGGTCTGGTCGCCGAGCAATCCGGGATCCGGCTTCGTCAACCTGATGGTGGTGCCGCTTTCGCTGCTCGCCGTCATCGCCATCGTTGCCACCGCCTTGATCGTCCGACGCGCCCAGTCGGCGGCCGGCGAAATGGTGGCCCAGGCATCGGCCTTGGCGGCGAAGAACGAGGAACTGACGGAGCAGCAGCGTATTGCCAGCCAGTCGCGCATCGAGGCCGAGATCGCCAACGAGGCCAAGTCACGTTTCCTGGCCAACGTCAGTCATGAGTTGCGCTCGCCACTGGATGCCATCATCGGCTATTCGGATCTGGTCGGACGCCAACTCGGCAAGGACGGCGGGGACCGTATGCTGATCGAGCAATCCGCCGCCATCAACCAGGCCGGCCACCACTTGCTGGACCTGATCGACGATCTGATCGACATCTCGCGCATCGAAGTCGGCGTACTGCCGCTGGACGAGCGCACGATCGATCCCCGGAACGTGGTTCAGTTCTGCCGCCGTCTGTTGGCCAAGCGTTCGCAAGACGCGCGCATCACCTTCGATGCCTCGGTGGCGGACGAAGTGCCGCTGCTGCGAGCCGACGAGCGGCGTCTGCGGCAGATCCTCATCAACCTGCTGACCAATGCCGTCAAGTACACCCCTGAAGGTGGCTTAGTGGTGCTTAGTTGCGAGATGAAGGATGACGGCATCGCCTTCGCGGTGTCGGACAACGGTCCGGGTATCCACACGCAAGACCTGGAGCGTCTGTTGCAGCCGTTCCAGCGCGGCGCCAATGTCACCGCCGAGGAGAAACGCGAGGGCGCGGGGCTCGGGCTGGCGCTGGCCAAGGGGTTGGTGGAGGAACACGCGGGCAAGCTGGTGATCGACAGTTCGCCGGGGCATGGCACGACCATGATCGCCGCATTTCCGCCGGAACGCTGCGTCGTCGCCGCGGCCTGAAGCCGACCCGAAGGGTCGGACGGCGCGGCCCTCAGACCGTGCGTCCGGTGGCGATGGCGCCCGCCGTTGTGCCGGCCAGGCGTCCGAACACCGCCCCGGCCATCAGTCCGGTGCCGCCCGGGTAGTTGAAATAGAACAGCCCGCCGACCAATTCCCCCGCCGCGTGCAGGCCGGGGATGGCGTCGCCGTCGCCGTCCAATACCCGGGCCTGGGTATCCACGCGCAGGCCGCCGAAGGTGAAGGTGATGCCGCAAGTGACGGCGTAGGCCTCGAAGGGTGGCGTGTCGATGGTGTTAGCCCAGTTGCTCTTGGGCACGGCGAGATCCTTGGTGCCGCGGCCGTCCTTGACGTTGGGATCGAAGGGAACGTCGGTCATGACGGCGTCGTTGTAGGTTTCGATCTCGTTCATGAAGCCGTCCGGATTGACGCCGTCCATCTGCGAGACCAGGCCTTTCAGCGTGTCGGCAGAGGCCTTGGTGATCTGGCGGATGCGGTATTCGTCGCGCAATAGGTGGGCGACCTTGGCATCGAATACCTGCCATGCGAACTGGCCCGGCTGGGCCAGCACCTCGCGGCCATACTTGGCGTAGGTGTAATTGCGGAAATCCGCGCCTTCGTCGACGAAGCGCTTGCCGTCGGCGTTGACGATGATGCCCGACGGGTAGCTGTGCTTCTGGAACTGGTCGCCGACCGCCAAGTCACCGAACTCGGGCGCGTTGCGTTCCCAGCCGACGGCATGGCAGCCGGACCAGTTACCGGCCGCCGCGGCGCCGATGTCGAGGGCCATGCGGATGCCTTCGCCGGTGTTGAACCGCGTCCCGCGCACTTTGGCCAACTCCCAGCCCGGACCGAGGTAGCGGGTTCGCCATTCCGGATTGGCCTGGAAGCCGCCGGCGGCCAGGACCACCGCCTTGGCGCCGATCTCCTCGACCTTGCCCTTGGATTTCACTTTCACGCCCTGAACGCGGATGTCGTCGTAGAGTAATTCCAGCGCTCGGGTCTGGTAGCGGACCTCAATGCCGTTCTTGCCGGCCGCGTCGGTCAGGCTGTCGACTAGGCCCGGACCGCCGCCCCAGGTCTCCATGGTCAGCCCGCCCCAGAACTTGAAGCGGCCGTCGACCTTGAAGGCCTGGCGGCCGTAGATGGGCACGAAGCGGACGCCGTTCTCGCGCATCCAGAGGATGGTCTGGTAGCTCTGGCGGACCAGGATTTCGACCAAGTCCGGATCACAGCGGTATTGCGTCACCCGGAACATATCGTCGAAGAACTGGTCTTCCGTGTAGGTGCCGAAATCGGTGGTGGCGATTTCCTCGTTGGTCAGCTCGGCGATGCGTTTCAGGTCCTCGACACCGTCGTAGGCGAAGCGCATGGCGCCGGCGGTGAAGCGAGAATTGCCGCCGGCCTCGTCCACGGGCGCGCGTTCCAGCACACAGACGCTGGCGCCCTGTTCGCGCGCCGCCAGGGCGGCGCAAAACGCGGCGTTGCCGGCGCCGACCACGACCACATCGAATTCGGACCGATCGACCATTGAATTCCCGCACCCCCGCTAGATTGTATACAATCTGATCGGCGGGTATACGTGAAGCATGCTTGACGGTCAACCGGGGGCCAGATGCCGGTCCCAGAAGGCGGTCCCACATGCCCCTGGCCGCAACCGCCGCATGCGCTACACTCGACGCATGAACATGAGCCACGTCGTCGCGCAGCACATCGACCAGTCGTTCCAAATGTGGATGACCTTCGCCATCATCGCCGGCGCGCTTGTGCTGTTCGTGCTCGAGCGCGCGACCATGGAACTGACCTCCATCGGCATCATCTGCGTGTTGGCCCTGTTCTTCCATTTCTTCCCCGTCGTCGATGCCGTCGGCGCGGCCCAGGTGACGCCGGCGCGGCTGCTGATGGGTTTCGCCAACCCGGCCCTGATCACCGTGCTGGCGCTGCTGGTGATGGGCCAGGGCATGGTGCGGACGGGCGTGCTCGACCGAGGCGCCGACCTGATATTGGGGTTCGGTGGCGGCCAGTTGGGGCTCGGCTTGATCCTGCTGGTCATCCTGGCTACCGCCATCGGCGTCAGCGCCTTCCTCAACAATATCCCCGTCGTCGTCATCTTCATCCCGGTGATGGAAGCACTGGCCCATCGTTTCGGACGATCGCCATCGAAGCTGATGATTCCGCTCAGTTACGCCGCGGTGCTGGGCGGCATGACGACCCTGATCGGGTCGTCCACCAACCTGCTTGTCAACGGTGCGCTGGTCGAGGCCGGCGCCAGGCCGTTCAGCTTCTTCGAATTCTCGCTGCCCGGCCTATGCATGGCTGCGGTGGGCCTGGCCTATGTCTTGCTGGTCGCGCCCAGATTGCTACCCGCGCGACGGAGCCTGGCCGACGAGATCGCCGGCGGCGCGGGCGGGCGGCAGTTCATCGCCCAGATCGAGGTTTCGGCGACCTCGGCCATGATCGGCGCCGGTGCGGCGGGCGGACTGTTCCCGGCCCTGCCCGACATGACCGTGCGCCTGGTGCAGCGCGGCGAGCGCGCCGTGCTGCCACCGTTCGAGGATTACAGCATCGCCGCCGGCGACGTGCTGGTGGTGGCGGCGACCCGCAAGGCATTGGCGGCGGCGCTGGCCGCCGATCCGGGATTGCTGCATCCGGACCTGGGGCAGCCGAGCGAGGAATCCCAAGCGGTGGAAGCCGGACGCTGGCTCGAAGGCGGCCAGTCGTTGGCCGAGGTGATGGTGGCGCCGGCTTCCGGGTTGATCGGACTGACGCTGCCGCAGATCGGTTTTCGCTACAAGACGCACTGCATCGTGCTCGGCCTGCAGCGCCGGGCGCGCATGATCCGCTCACGCATTACCAACATCCGGCTCGAGGCCGGCGACGTCATGCTGATTCAGGGCCAGCCCGACGACATTTCCCACCTGCGCCAATCGCGCGACGTGGTGCTGCTGGAATGGTCTGCCGAGGAGTTGCCGAAGCTCGATCACGCCAAGCGGGCGACGCTGATCTTCCTTGCCGTTATCGCCAGCGCCGCTTCGGGCCTGGTGCCCATCGTCGTTGCCTCCCTGATTGGTGCCTCGGCCATGGTGGCGACGGGCGTGCTCAACATGCGCCAGGCCATCCAGGCCATCGACGCCAAGATCATCACCACCATCGCCGCCGCCTTGGCGCTGGGAGTGGCGCTGAACGAGACCGGCGGGGCCCGCTACCTGGCGGAGGTGCTGTTGGCGGCCTTGGGCGGGGCGGCGCCGGTGGTGGTGCTGTCCAGCTTTTTCCTGCTGGTCGCCGTGCTGTCGAACATCATCAGCACCAAGACGGCGGCGGTGCTGTTCACGCCCATCGCCGTCGACATGGCCGCCGGCCTGGGGGTGGCGCCGGAGCCCTTCGCCGTCGCCGTGGTGTTCGCCGCCAACTGTTCGTTCGCGTCGCCGCTGGGCTATCAGACCAACCTGCTGGTGATGGGGCCGGGGCACTATCGCTTCGCCGACTTCGTGCGCTGCGGGGCGCCGCTGATCGTCTTGATGTGGCTCGCCTTCAGCCTGATCGCGCCGATGTTCTACAGCCTCTGAGGGCGTGCGGATCAGCGCTTCCCGGTGGCCAGCCCGATGACTTCCTGGGCGATGTCGTCGAGCGGCAGCACGGCGCTACAAAGCCCGGCCTGGGCGACCGCGCCTGGCATGCCCCAGACGACGCTGGTCGCTTCATCCTGCGCCACGAGGGTGCCGCCGGCCTCGACCAGCTTGCGCGCGCCCTCGATACCGTCTTGCCCCATTCCGGTCAGCATCACCGCGAGGGCCCGTCTGCCGTAGAGTTCGGCGGCCGACGCAAACAGTGGCTCGACCGACGGCCGGCAGAAATTGATCGGCGGGTCGTCGTTGAGGGCGATCACCGGGCCATCCTCGCTTGCTATCAGGCTCATATGGCGGCCACCGGGGGCGACGTAAATGTGGTTGGGACGCAACGACTCGCCGTGCTGGCCCTCGGCGGCCGGACACTTGGCCTTGCGCCCGAGGGTCGTGGCCAGATGCTGGGTGAAGTTGGCCGGCATGTGCTGGGCGATGAGGATCGGCAGGCGCAACGCCTGCGCCAATGTGGGGACAAGGGACATCAGTGCTGCGGGGCCCCCCGTGGAAGAACCGATCAGGATCACCTCTGCCGGACCCAGGCCCGGCGCGCGCAGGGTCAGCGGAGGCGCATCGGCGATCATGGGTTGGACTGCATGACCAGTATCGGGGGGGTGCTGGTTGGCGTCCACGCCCAGGGTCGCCGCGGCGTCGGCGCGGCCGAGGCCATGGACGATACGCATCAACTCGTCGCGGAATTCCGCTTCGGTGGTTTTGCGCGTGAAGTCGGCCGGCGTGGTGATGAATTCGGCGGCGCCCTGCAGGAGCCCCTGCATGCTGGTCTTCACGTTGGTGAAACTGAGGGTGCCGGCCATCACCACCCGGGTCGCTGGGGCGACGGCGAGAATGCGCCTGATGGAGGTCAGTGCCTGGCGTTCGCCAGCGCCGATATCCAACACCACCACGTCGGCCCGATTGCGCCGAAGCTCGGACACCGCCGCCACGCCATCGGTCATTCCCGCCAGCAGGTTGACGCCGGGATCGTCGCGCAAGGCCGTCTTCACGCGGCCCGCGACGACGTCCGTATCACCTACCACCATGACCACGATGGCGTCCGACGGTGATCGACCGACGGAGACCTCCGAGGAGCCTTGGACCGGTGGCGTTTCGTTCATCGACGGCGAACACACAGTTTCATGCAGCCAATCTGCCCAAGTTGCCAGGGCGCGGCAAGGCTCCACGGACGATCCGGAGTTGCTGCACCGCAACAAAGTTGACGCGGCGCACAATCGCGACCTATAACGGCGGTGGGACACGCCTCCCCAACGAGGCGCGGCCTTCTGCGAGGAAGGAGACAATCGATGCAGACCCCCGCCACGCCGGACATGCGTCCGGCGAACCCCCATTTTTCATCTGGACCCTGTACCAAGCGCCCCGGTTGGCGCATGGAGAACCTCGGCGACGCCTTTCTCGGCCGCTCGCACCGCCATGCTGGTGGCAAGGCGAAGCTCACGGAGGTCATCGAGCGTTCACGCCGGGTCCTCCGCATCCCCGACGACTATCAGGTCGGCATTGTTCCAGCCTCCGATACCGGGGCCGTGGAACTGGCGCTGTGGTCGCTTCTGGGCACGCGCGGTGTCGACGTGCTGGCCTGGGAGAGTTTCGGCGGCCAGTGGGCGAACGACATCACCGGCCACTTGGGCTTGACGGACGTGCGCCTGCTGGAAGCACCCTACGGCGAGCTTCCGGACCTTGGCGCCGTCGATTTCGACCGCGACGTGGTCTTCACCTGGAACGGCACCACGTCGGGTGTTCGCGTGCCGTCCGGCGACTGGATCAATGCCAGCCGCCAGGGACTGACCATTTGCGACGCCACCTCGGCGGCGTTCTCGCAGGACCTGGCTTGGGACAAGCTCGATGTCGTCACATGGTCCTGGCAGAAGGTGCTGGGCGGCGAGGCGGCGCATGGCATGCTGGCACTGAGCCCGCGGGCCGTCGAACGGCTGGAGACCTACCGGCCGCCGTGGCCGATGCCGAAGCTGTTCCGCCTGACCAAGAAGGGCAAATTGAACGCCGACATCTTCAAGGGCGCCACGATCAACACCCCCTCCATGCTGGCGGTCGAGGATGCCATCGACGGTCTACGTTGGGCCGAGGACATCGGCGGCTTGCCTGAACTGATGGCCCGCAGCAACCGCAATGCCGGCGTGCTTGCCAATTGGGTCGAGGCCACGCCCTGGGTCGATTACCTGTGCCGGGACGCAGGAGCGCGCTCCAACACATCCGTCGTGCTGGTGATTACGGCGCCGGCCTTCCAGGCCCTCGACGAGTCCGCCCAGCGGGCCGCGGTGAACCGCTTTTGCGGACTGCTGGAGGACGAGCAGGCGGCGCTCGATATCGGCTCCCACCGCGACGCGCCGCCGGGGCTTCGCATCTGGTGCGGCGCCACGGTGGAAACGGCCGACCTGCAAGCGCTGACGCCCTGGCTCGAATGGGCCTGGACGGTACTCAGCCAAGAGATCGAAGGAGCCTGACATGAGCGAGCAAACGAACAATCCGCCGCGGGTGCTGATCTCCGACAAGATGAGCCCGCTGGCCGCCGACCTGTTGGCCAGCCGTGGTATCGAGGTCGACGTGAAGACCGGCCTCGACAAGGATGAACTTGCGGCCATCATCGGCGACTACGATGGTCTCGCCGTGCGCTCGGCGACCAAGGTGACACCGAAGGTGCTGAACAAGGCGGCTCGATTGAAAGCGGTCGGCCGCGCCGGCATCGGCGTCGACAACATCGATGTAGAGGCCGCCACGGCCAAGGGCATCGTGATCATGAATGCGCCCTTCGGCAATGCCATCACCACGGCCGAACACGCCATCTCGCTAATGCTGGCGCTGGCCCGCCAAATCCCCGAGGCCAACGCGTCCACCCATGCCGGCAAGTGGGAGAAGTCGCGCTTCATGGGCGTCGAACTGATGGCCAAGACGCTCGGCATCATCGGTTGCGGCAACATCGGCGCCATCGTTGCCGATCGGGCGCAGGGCCTGAAGATGCGGGTCATCGCCTTCGATCCGTTCTTGTCCGAGGAACGGGCGCAGGACCTGGGCGTCGAGAAGGTGGAACTCGACGGACTGCTGGCCCGCGCCGACTTCATCAGTCTGCACACGCCGCTGACCGATGCGACGCGGGACATCCTCAATGCCGAGTCCCTGACCAGAACCAAGCCCGGCGTGCGCATCATCAACTGCGCGCGCGGTGGCCTGGTCAACGAGATCGCGCTCAAGGAGGCGCTCGATTCCGGCCATGTCGCCGGCGCGGCGGTCGACGTCTATGCGGAAGAGCCGGCGACGGATAACGTGCTGTTCGGTCATCCGCACGTGGTAGCGACGCCGCACCTGGGGGCGTCCACCAGCGAGGCGCAGGAGAAGGTGGCGGTACAAATCGCCGAACAACTGGCCGACTACCTGTTGTCCGGCGCCGTCGCCAATGCCCTCAACATGCCCTCGGTCAGCGCCGAGGAAGCACCGCGTCTGCGGCCCTATATGAAGCTTGCCGAACAACTCGGCAGCTTCGCCGGTCAGGCCACGCGGTCGGCGGTAAAGGAGGTGACGCTGGCTTTCGAAGGCGTTTGTGGCGAGCTCAACTGCAAGCCGCTCGCCGCCGTTGCCCTGCAGGGCCTGCTGTCACCGCTTATCGAGGGCGTCAACATGGTCAACGCACCAACGCTGGCCAAGCAGCGCAGTATTGGCATCCGCGAAGTGCGCAGCGACGATGCCGGCGCCTACCAGTCGCGCATCACTTTGACCGTGACCACCGAGACGCAGACCCGGTCTATCGCGGGCACGCTATTCAACGAGGTGCCGCGGGTGATCGAGGTCAAGGGCATCCCCATCGATGCTAGCCTGGGGGCCCACATGCTCTACATCACCAACCGGGACAAGCCGGGCCTGATCGGTGCGCTCGGCACGCTGCTGGGCGATGCCGGCATCAACATAGCCACCTTCCACCTCGGTCGCGCCGATCAAGGCGGTGACGCCATCGCGCTGATCGAGGTCGACGAAGAACCATCAGAGGACGTGCTGAAACAGGTGCTGGCACTGGAACACGTGGTGGTGGCGCAGGCGATGCGGTTCTGAGTCTGCTGGACGGCTACTCCGCCGCCGGTTCGCAAGGGGAGATGTCCCGTTGGCCGTTGAGGCCGATGCGATCCATGTCGAACGGCGTCGTCTGATACAGCAGGTTCAACCAGTTGCCATAGAGGATGTGGCCGTTGGAGCGCCAGCAGTTGACCGGTTCCTGGTCGGGCTGGTCGTCTGGGAAATAGTTGGTGGGAACGCCGATGGCGTCGCCTTTCTCCACATCGCGCCGGTACTCGCTGCCCAGCGTGTCGGAATCGTATTCCAGGTGATTGAACATGTGCACGTGGTTGAGGGCGTGGTCGTAGACCAGGCTGATGCCCGTGTCCGCCGATTCCAACAGCACCTCCAGGTGGTCGTGGGATTCGAAGTCCTGACGGTGGTTCTCGGTGTAGCGCGATACCGGCACCGGCAGTTCGTCGTTCAGGCCGCGCATCAGCAACGAGCGCGGATTGACCACGCTGTGGCTGAACACGCCGAAGGCCTTGGCCGGCATCTGGTACTTGGGAATGCCGTAGAAATGATAGAGCGCCGCCTGCGCCCCCCAGCAGAGGTTGAACAGCCCGTGCACGTGATCCCGTGACCAGTCGAAGATGGCGCAGAGTTCGTCCCAGTAGCGCACCTCTTCGAACGGCAGCAGTTCGATGGGGGCGCCGGTGACGATCAGGCCGTCGAACTTCTGGTCCTTCACCGTGCCCCAGGGGTGGTAAAAATCCAGCAGGTGCTGTTCCGGCGTCGTCTTCGGCTTGTGGGTTTCCAGCGCCAGCAGCGTCATCTCCACCTGCAGCGGCGTGGCCCCCAGGACGCGGGCCAACTGGGTCTCGGTTTTGATCTTCTCCGGCATCAGGTTGAGGATGGCGATGCGTAGCGGCCGGATGTCCTGTCGCTGGGCATCCTCCTCCTTGATGATCGGCACGCCCTCTTCTTCCAGGACGGCGCGCGCCGGCAGGCGCGAGGGAATTTTGATCGGCATCGTTGCTCCAGCGGCCGGGCGGGCTCAGCAGTTGGCGTCGCGGGCGGCCCGGCGTTCCATGCAGGCCTTCACATAGTGTTCGGCATTGGTCGCCGCAACCTCTGTCTCGCGGCCCTGTTCAGTAATGACCTGATAGATGGTGCGGATCAGCGCTTCGGCATCGGGGGGCGTGGCGCCCTCGGGGCGCTCGAACAGGCGTTCGACCTCGACCGTGAAGCCGAAGTCTCGCGCCAGACGATCGTAGCGCGGCTTGCGATCTTCCAGCAGGGCGGGGAACAGCGCCCGGGCAAATGTCTTCGGGACCACGCCGGCGCCGTCCTCGGGCTGTGTATCCAGATGACCGGCGATGAAGTCTGGATAATAGAACAGTGGCTTCGGGTCGGTCTCGGCGCGCTGTTTCAGGGCTTCCTCGTTCTCGGCGTTGGCCCGGATGTAGAGGATCAACGTCTGATCGCGCAGCGCCGTGATGACCGAATCGTTGCCGTCGTCGGCGTCGACAATCTCGCAGAGGCTGCCCGACGCGTCGTTGATGAAATCCTTGCAGCCGTAGATTTGCCAGGCCTTGTGGATGAAGCGACCGGTGTCCTTCATGGATTCCCGTTCGGCCCAGCGGTAGAGGTTCTGGCGTTCCAGGAACGTCGCCTTGTCGAGTCCGCCCTGATCCGCGTCGCCGAACATACCGAGGAAGGTGGACACCGGCTCCAGGTTGTCCACCGACAGGTTGTGGTTGATGTAGATGGAATCGTTGCGCAGCAGGTTGGCCACAAACGGATCACGCATGCGCATGATCTTGGCCTTGATATTGTCGAGGATGTATTCGGCGAGGTAGCGCGTGCCGATGCGGTAATCCGCCGAATAGTGGTACCAGCCCGCCGTTTGCCGAAGCCCCGTCGACAGCAATGTCTTGCCGACGCCAGACATGCCGAGCAGGGTCACCGCGTGCGGCAGGTCACGAAAGGCCTCGAAATCGGCAAGGATGTCGGCGGGTTTCATGGTCACGTTTTGGCGTAGTCGGGGGCGCGATGCAAGCCGCGGCCGCGTGTCCTGGCGTCAACCGCTGCCGGACAGCCCCGATAGCAGGTTGACGATACCGATCAGGAAAACCAGGAACGGCACGCCGCTGCCGACCATGCGGGCCAGACGGCGGCGGGGCTCGGCCACCTGGTCGCTGAACCGAAAGGCGAGTCCGCCCAAGACGACGGAAGCGGCCATGGCGGCGACGTAATAGGGCCAGGCCGCGGCGTCGATGCCGGTCATTCGTCCCAGAGTCTCGTCATCGACCGTTTTCAGCGGCGGGAATTCGGCGATGTAGGCCATCAGCACGACATTGATGCCGACCGCGACCACATAGGGCCTGGGCCAAGTCGCCTCTGCGGCGGGGGTGTCGTCAGCGCTCATGACCTATCGCTCATGACCTATCGTTCCGGCCCCGAACTTAGCCGTTTCCCAGCAAAAAAGGAGTCCCGTATTGGCCCGAGCCGGTGTTAAGCTCGGATCAGAAGAGCTCGAGACCATCAACATCGGGCCGGGGAGGAAATTGGGGCATCTTTCGACATGCCCGGTTCCGCGTCGGCCCGCCCAAGAGAGCCTGGGAGGGCCAAGATGCAGAAATCCCTATTGATCGATCCCGGCAAATGCACTGGTTGCCTGCAGTGCGAGTTGGCGTGTTCGTACGACAACGAAGCCGCCTTCAACCCTGCCAAGTCGCGGATCAAGGTATTCACCTTTCACGAACAGGGCCGTTTCGTGCCTTACACCTGCACCCAGTGCGACGAAGCCTGGTGCATGCACGCGTGCCCGGTGGACGCCATCTCGCTGGATGCGGCGTCGGGCGCCAAGGTCGTTTCGGACGCTCTGTGCGTGGGCTGCAAGGTCTGCACCATCGCGTGTCCGTTCGGCACCGTGAATTACAACGTCGATACCGGCAAGGTCATCAAGTGCGATCTTTGCGGCGGCGAGCCGGAATGCGCCAAGGCCTGTCCGACGGACGCCATCACCTATGTCGATGCCAATTGGACCGGCCTCGACAAGATGCGCGACTGGGCGGCCAAGACCGACGCCGGCACCCAGGCTTCGGCCTGAGACGAGGGGAGATGAAACCATGGCATGGGCAAGACAGCTACTGCGCGTCAACCTGACCAAGGGTACGTGCGCGACCGAGGCGCTGAACATGGATTGGGCCAAGGCCTACCTGGGCCAGCGCGGCCTCGCCACCAAGTACTTCACCGAGGAGGTCGACCCCAAGGTCGATCCCTTGAGCCCCGACAACAAGCTGATCATGACCACGGGGCCGCTCACCGGCACCTGTGCGTCGACGGCGGGGCGCTATTCGGTGGTCACCAAGGGCGCGCTGACCGGCGCTATCGCGTGCTCCAATTCCGGCGGCTTCTTCGGCAACGAGATGAAGAACGCCGGCCTCGACATGATCATCTTCGAAGGGGCGTCAAAGATCCCCGTCTACCTGATGATTGATGACGACGATGTGCAACTGCTCGACGCGTCCGAGTTCTGGGGCACGTCCGTTTGGGATACCGAAGAAGGCATCAAGAGGAAACACGGCGACGAGCAAATCCGCGTTGCCTCCATCGGCATCGCCGGCGAGAAGGGCGTCAAGTTCGCCTGCGTGGTCAACGACATGCACCGCGCCGCCGGGCGCTCCGGCGTCGGCACGGTGATGGGCTCCAAGCATCTGAAAGCCGTTGCCATCCGCGGCACCAAGGGCGTGCAGGTGGATGACTACGGCAAGTTCATGGACGCCACAGCCGCTGGCAAGGCGGTACTGGCCGAGAACGCGGTGACGGGCCAGGGCCTGCCGGCCTTCGGCACGCAGGTGCTGATGAACGTCATCAACGAGGTCGGCAGCCTGCCGACGCGCAACCACCGGGATTCTCAGTTCGAGGGCGCCGGCAATATTTCGGCCGAAGCCATGGCCGAGCCGCGCGCTTCCGACGGCAAGCCCAATCTGGTGCGCAACGCCGCGTGCTTCAGCTGCACCATCGCCTGTGGCCGCATTTCGACCGTCGACCGGACCCACTTCTCGGTCGCCGAGCGGCCCCAGTATCACGGCGCCTCTGGCGGGCTGGAATACGAAGCCGCCTGGGCGTTGGGCGCGGCCACGGGTGTCGATGATCTCGATGCGCTGACGTTCGCCAACTTCGTCTGCAACGAACAGGGCATCGATCCGATTTCCTTCGGCGCCACCCTGGGCGCAGCGATGGAGCTCTACGAGGAAGGCGTCATCTCCGACAAGGAGACCGGCATGGATCTGAGCTTCGGCAACGCCGAGGCGCTGGTCGAGATGACGCTGCAATGCGGCAAGGGCGAGGGTTTCGGGGCCGAAATTGGCCTGGGGTCCAAGCTGCTCTGCGAGAAGCACGGCAAGCCGGAACTGGCCATGGCGGTCAAGGGCCAGGAGTTCCCGGCCTACGACAGCCGCGGCATCCAGGGCATGGGCCTGACCTACGCCACGTCCAACCGCGGTGCCTGCCATCTGCGCAGCTATACCGTGGCCTCGGAAATCCTCGGCATTCCCGAGAAGACCGACCCGTTGGTCTCCGACGGCAAGGCCGGCTTGGTGAAGGCCTTCCAGGACGCCACGGCAGCCGTCGATTCCGCCGGGCTTTGCATCTTCACCACCTTCGCGTGGTCGCTGGAGGACATCGCACCGCAGATCGACGCCGCCTGCGAGGGCGACTGGTCGGCGGAGAACCTGCTGGAGGTCGGCGAGCGGATCTGGAACCTGGAACGCCAGTTCAACCTGGCGGCTGGCTTCACCGGCAAGGATGACACCCTGCCGGCGCGCCTTTTGAAGGACGCGGCCAAGACCGGCCCGGCCGAGGGCAAGACCAGCGGCCTCGACGTCATGTTGCCGGAGTACTACGAACTTCGCGGCTGGACGCCCGATGGCATACCGACCAACGAGACCCTGAGCCGCCTCGGCGTCTAGAGGCGACGCGTACATTTAGCGGGGCGGCGCGGGGTCTTCCTCGGGCCGCCCTCCGCTTGAGAGACGGGAGCTTGAGAACATGACCCATGTCATCGTCGGTGCCGGTCCGGCCGGCGTCATCGCCGCCGATACCCTGCGCAAGGTCGACCCGGATGCCGATGTGGTTCTGGTCGGCGGCGAGCCCGAGCCGCCCTATTCACGCATGGCCATTCCCTATTACCTGACCGGCAAGATCGAGGAGACGGGGACCTATCTGCGCGCCGACGGCGGCCACTACGACAGCGCCGGCATCAACTACCTGCAGGCCTCGGTCGAAGGCGTCGACGCCAAGGCGAAGAACCTGAAGCTGGCCGGCGGCGGCAGCCAGGCTTACGACTCGTTGCTCATCGCCACCGGCGCCAGTCCCATCCGGCCGCCCATCGAAGGGCTCGACCAGCCGGGCGTGCACCACTGCTGGACCCTGGAAGACGCCCGCAACATCATCAAGCTGGCCGGCGACGGCTCGGACGTGGTGCTGATCGGCGCCGGCTTCATCGCCTGCATTATCCTGGAGGCCCTGGCCGAGCGCGGCGTTAACCTGACCGTGGTCGAGACGCTGGACCGCATGGTGCCGCGCATGATGAATCCGACCGCCGGCAACATGGTGAAGCGCTGGTGCGAAGGGAAGGGGATTGCGGTCAAGACCTCGACCAAGGTGACGGCGCTGGGCGCGGACTCCGGCGGTATCGAGGTGCAGTTCGACAAGGGCGATGCTCAGAAGGCCGATCTGGTGGTGGTGGCCACCGGCGTGGCTTCCAACACCGGCTTCCTCGACGGCTCCGGCGTCAAGGTGGAGGACGGCATCATCGTCGATGACCGCCTGGCCACCGGCGTCGACGGCATCTACGCCGCCGGCGACTGCGCCAAGGGACCGGAGTTCGGCACCGGCGGCTGGCAGGTGCATGCCATCCAGCCGACCGCCGCCGACCACGGCCGCATTGCCGCCATGAACATGGCCGGCGGTGATGTCCGCTTCGGCGGCTCGCTGAACATGAACGTGCTCGACACCGTTGGCCTGGTCTCGGCCAGCTTCGGCAACTGGGAAGGGGTCGGTGGCGACCATGCGGAGGCCATCGACGAGGACGGCTTCCGCTACATGCGCCTCGAGTTCGACGGCGAGCACCTGGTTGGCGCGCTGTCGCTCGGCCGGACCGAGAACATCGGCGTGCTGCGCGGCCTCATTCAAACGCGCGTGCCGCTGGGCGGCTGGGTCGAGAAGCTGAAAGCCGACCCGCATCGCCTCGTCGAGGCCTACGTCGCCGGCACCCAGTAAGCGCCCACGGTCGACAGCCCATGAAGATCAAGGCCAAGCTCTACGCCAGCTTGCAGGAATACCTGCCGCCGAATGCGGTGAAGCAGGAAGCGATGATCGATGTGCCGGACGGCGCCACGCCGGCCCGCATCATCCTGCAACTGGGCGTGCCCAAGGAGCACTGCCACCTGGTGCTGGTGAATGGCCTGTTCGTGACGCCCGAGGAACGCGACGTGCAGACGCTGCAGGAAGGCGACACCATCGCCATGTGGCCGCCGGTAGCGGGTGGCTGAGCGCGTCATGGCTGATACGGTTGTGGTCGAGAAGGACATGGCCCTGGCGCACCGGGATTTCTTCCGCTTGGCGCCGAAGGCATTTCCCGATGGAAATTACGACCTCAAGCCCGCCGGCCTGGTGCGCGAGGACGGCGACGGACGGCATCTTGAAATCACCATGGGCCCCGAGGGCGAGCGCCGCATCGCACTCCTCAGCATCACCACGACGCCGGTGACCCTCGCCTTCACTGGCTACACCGACGACGACCGCACGCAGACCCTGGTCGAATTCGACCGGGCGTTCCAGAAGGGAGGAGGATGACCATGTACGGCCCCAAGACGCTGCTGGAGATGGTCGGCGCCGACACCACGCCCTGCGCGCTGGCAACATCCACGTTGCTGCTGATCGACATGCAGATGGAATACGTCGATGGCAAGCTGACGCTGCCCGGCGTCGACGCCGCCGTCGCCGAGGGCGGCCGGCTGCTGGCCCGCGCGCGGGGTGCCGGTGCGCCCATCGTCCATGTGCGCCACATGGGAAAACCCGGCGGCGCCTTCGATCCCGGGGGGCCGGGCAGCCTGATCGCCGACGCGGTGGCGCCCGTCGATGCCGAGCGAGTGGTCGAGAAGGGCCTGCCCAATGCTTTCGCCAGCACGGACCTGGCCGAGGCCTTGGCGGACATCGGCCGCAAGGAACTCATCGTCGCCGGCTTCATGACCCACATGTGCGTCAGTTCGACCGTGCGCGCTGCGCTCGACCAGGGCTACCGCTCGACCGTCGTGGCCGCCGCCGCCGGCACCCGCGACCTGCCTCGGCCGGATGGCTCGGGCGTGATCTCGGCCGCCGACCTGCACCTGGCCAGCCTGGCCGCGCTCAGCGACCGTTTCGCGGTCATCGCGGCCGGCGCCGACGACATTCCGGAATGATCCCGGGGCCGGTCAGCGTCAAGCCCATCCTCGACGCGCCCGCGCGCAAACGCTTGTTCGCAGGCGACCTGCTGGTGCAGCGGGCGGTGCCGACCATGTCACGGCTGGTCGCCCATCTCGGCCACATGGCGACCAACGCCTTCCACCCGCAAGACCCGCTCCGGGCGCACGAACACCTAGACGCGGACGCCTACCTGGCCCGTCTCAAGGACCTGCGCCGAGGCGTTCGCCAGGATTCCGGTGTCGCTGCACTATTCGAGAAACTGCTTGCTGGCCTGGGCGCGGAGGCCGCCGACACCTTCAGCGACCGCCTCAATCTGCGCCTGGTGCCGCCGTTCGCCAGCCACCAGGGACGGCCGGCCGATCCATTGAAGCCGCACCGCGACACCTGGGGCTCGGGCCTGCTGTCGCAGATCAACCTGTGGGCGCCGCTTGGGCCCCTCGACGCCGAGGCCACCATGGTGCTCTACGCCGATGCTTGGGACCACGCGGTCAAGAACGACAGCGCCGGCTGGGACATTGCTGAACTCCGCGCCCAGCGAGCCGAGGGCAAGACCTACCCCCGCCTGCCCATCGCAACGACACCGGACCTGGGCGATGCCAGGCCCATCCTCATCGAGCCTGGCGATATCCTGGCCTTCTCCGGCGCCCACCTGCACGCCAGCCACAGTGCCCGACCCAATGGCCCGGCCCGCCTCAGCTTCGATTTTCGCGTTGTCATGCTGTCCGACCACCACGCCGGCCGCGCCGCCCCCGACCACGACCACGCCGCCCCGCGCCAAGCACCCGAGTGGTTCAAGCGGCCGTCGGATGGGCTTGGTCTCGATGCGGTGACGAAAGACCTTGCAAAGACCGGCAGCGCTTTGCGAGCATCTTGGTAATCGGTACCCGGTCGTTTGCCAGAGATTTACTTAGGGAGCCCAATTGCTCGAAGTTCTATAACTGCAGGTGGATCGCATCGAATGGCATCCGTAACTTTAGATTACGTGAGCATCAAAGGGTTCAAGAGCATCAAGCTGATTAACGAGCTACGCTTGATGCCCATAAACCTCCTTATCGGAGCGAACGGTTCAGGTAAGTCGAACTTCATCAACGTGTTCTCGTTCCTTCACGCTGTTCGCGAGGGAACGCTACAGGATTACGTGCGCCGTTCTGGTGGCGCCGAACAGTTGCTGCATTACGGGTCGAAGGTTTCCAGCGAAATCAAATTCGAGATATCGTTCAATGACGAGGTCAATAAGTACAGGCTTAAGCTCGAACCTACTGATGATGATAGTCTTTTCCCGGCAAATGAAAGTGCATCCTATTGGGAGAAGATGAATTACTCGTCATCACTTGATCGACACCTTGCCTCTCGAGAAAACGGAAAAGAAGCGGGAATCAGCAATCCGAATATCGAGAGAATTGGGGGCTGGGTTCGCGAGCGGTTAGGAGGGTGGCGCCTATATCACGTTCATGACACCAGTTCGTCGTCCGCGATGCGCAAAACTGCCCAGGTGAATGATAATCAGTATTTGAGGTCGAACGGTTCAAACCTGCCGGCTTTCCTTTATTTTCTGAAGGAAAAACATCCCGACTCCTATCGGCTCATATCCGGTGCGATACGTCGCGTCGCTCCGTATTTTGAGGATTTCGCCCTTGAGCCTGATCGATTGAATGAGGAAATGATCAGGCTGGAATGGCGGCATAAGGGGTCGGACCAGTATTTCGGTCCTTCCTCACTTTCGGATGGCACTTTGCGATACATCGCTCTGGCGACGTTGTTGCTTCAGCCGGCTGAACTGCGCCCGTCCGTCATTTTGGTGGATGAACCGGAACTTGGGCTTCATCCGGCCGCAATTGAGATGCTGGCATCTCTCGTGCGACAGGCGTCCACATCCTCTCAGGTTATTCTATCGACGCAATCATCTCTATTACTCGATCACGTCTCTCCCGAACATGTTCTGGTCGCGGAACGGGAAAGCGGCGCTACGCGACTTCATCGTTTAGACCCTAACCGACTTGAAGAATGGCTCGAGGATTATAGCCTTGGCCAGTTGTGGGAGAAAAACGAACTCGGCGGGCGCCCCGGGGGGGAATGAACAAGTGACGCGATTGCTGGTGCATGTGGAAGGCCAGACAGAAGAACACTTCGTCAATTCGGTTCTTCGGGACCACCTTGTTTCCCGTGGCTACTCCTTGGTCGCGCCCCGTTTGATGGGAAATGCCAGACAACGCAGTCAGCGTGGTGGCGTACGGTCTTGGGATTCCGTCAAGAGCGAGATCGTCCGCCATCTCAAGGAGGATATCGGGCGGCGCGTGACGACAATGGTCGATTTCTATGGGCTGCCATTTTCATGGCCCGGCCGCCAAGCGGCGTCGACCTTGCCACATGGTGACAAGGCCATCGCGGTAGAGGCGGAACTTCTGAATAGCGTTGTTGCGGAGATGGGGACCGGCTTTGATCCATCACGGTTCGTGCCATTTGTAATTATGCACGAATTCGAGGGGCTTCTCTTCAGCGACTGCGATACTTTCGCAACGGAGATCGGTCGTTCCGACATCACGCACGATCTTCAGACGATTCGGGATCAGTTCACGACGCCCGAGGAAATTAACGACTCTTCGGAAACCGCACCATCGAAGCGCGTATTGGAATTGATGCCTGAGTACGAAAAGCCACTTCACGGCAATTTGGCTGCAATGGCAATCGGGCTTGATCGAATGTGTGTTGAATGCCCGCATTTTCGAGGATGGGTAGAACGCCTTGAGGTCACGGAAAGCTGATCAGCACGATTACCTGCGCTTGGCGTAAGGGTTGCTGCCCTTCTTGCCGTGCAGGCGGATGGGCACGCCTTCCAGGTCGAAGTCTTCCCTGATGGCATTCGAGAGATAACGCAGATAGCTTTCCGGCAGTTCGTCCGCACGCGACGAGAAGAAGACGAAACTGGGCGGACGGGTTTTCGGCTGCGTTATGTAGTTGATGCGGATGCGGCGGCCGCCGCGGCCCATGGGCGGCGGATGGGCTTCCGTCGTGGCGTCGAGCCAGCGGTTGAGTTGGCCCGTCGTCAGCCGGGTGTTCCAGACTCGGAAGGTTTCCAGCACGGCCGGCAGCAGCTTCTCCGTGCCGCGACCGGTGAGGGCGGAGAGCGTCACCACCCGGAGACCCTTGATCTGCGTCAATGATGTCTGCAGCCGGTCCGAGACCTGTTGCAGGACCGCCTTGCGGTCTTGGGCGGCGTCCCACTTGTTGATCACTAGTACGAGCGCCCGGCCCTCTTCGATGACCTGGCGGGCGATGGTCAGGTCCTGTTTCTCCAGCACTTGATCCACATCGAGCACCAGCGCCACCACCTGGGCGAAACGGATGGCGCGTAGCGTATCGAGGGCGGAGAGCGTTTCCAGCTTCTCGTTCACCCGGGCCTTGCGGCGCAGCCCGGCCGTATCGACGAGGCGGATTTCGCGGCCGTCCACCTGCCATGATACCGCGATGGAATCCCGGGTGATGCCGGGCTCCGGACCGGTCAGCATGCGCTCCTCGCCGACCAGCCGGTTGACCAGCGTCGACTTGCCGACGTTGGGACGGCCGACGATGGCTAGTTGCAGGGGGCGGGCGGCGATCGCTTCGTCGTCGGCCTCGTCGCCGCTATCGAAGAAGTCGTCGCCGTCATCCATGCCGTCCGCCGCCGCGGCGTGTTCGACCAGGACGTCGTAGAGCTCGCCCAGGCCCTCGCCGTGTTCGGCGGAGAGCGCCAGTGGCTCGCCCATGCCGAGGGCGAATGCCTCGAGCCGTCCGGATTCACCACCCCGGCCTTCGCACTTGTTGGCGACCAGCACCACCGGTGTCTGGCCGGCGCGCAGCCAGCCGGCGAAATGCTCGTCCAGCGGCGTGATGCCGGCGCGGGCATCGAACAGCAGCAGCGCTACATCTGCTTCGGCTAGCGCCTGGTCGGTCTGCTGGCGCATGCGGCCTTCCAGGGACCCGTCTGTGGCGTCCTCCAGCCCGGCCGTGTCGATGACCCGGAAGTGCAGGTCGGCGATACGGCCCTCGCCCTCGCGGCGGTCGCGGGTGACGCCGGGGGTGTCGTCGACGATGGCCAGGCGCTTTCCCACCAACCGGTTGAAAAGCGTCGACTTGCCGACATTGGGCCGGCCGATGATGGCGACGGTGAGTGACATGACTTCAGCGGTTCCGCAGCTTAGCGGTAGGCGACCAGCTCGGCGTCGTTGGCCAGGAAATAGACGCTGCCGTCGGCCACCACGGGGGGCACCGCGACACCGTCCGGCATCTTGACGACGCCGAGGATGGCGCCGTCGTAGGGCGACACGGCAAGTGCCCGGCCGTCCGATCCGGCGACGATCAGGCGGTCGCTGGCCAGGATCGGTCCGGTCCAGATGATCAGGTCTTCCCGGTCCTCCGGATCCTCGTAGCGCGGCAGGCCGCGTACCCACAGCACCTTGCCGGTGTTCCGGTTGATGCAGATGATCTCGGCGTCGTTGGTCAGCATGAAAATGTAGTCGCCTGCGACCCAAGGTGTCTCGGCGCCGCCGATCTCGCGCGACCAGAGGCGCCGGCCGTTGCGCAGATCCAGTGCCGCCGTCACGCCGCCGTGGCTGACGGCGATGACGCGGCCGCGGTCGATTACCGGGTGGCCACGGATCTGCGCCAAGGTCGAAACCACGTCGGTGCGCTTTACAGTCGCCAGGCTGTCCTGCCACAGCACACGCCCGGTCTCCACCTTCAGCGCCAGGATTTCGCCCGACGAATAGGCGGCGACGACGACGCCGCCAGCCACGGCTGGGCTGGCACCGCCCAGCAGGCTGGCCACCTCGGTGATGCCGGTGTGGTCCCACAGCTGCTCGCCGGTGTTGCCGTCGAGCGCCACCAGGCGGTTATCCACGGTGATGGCGAAGACCCGGCCGCCGCGGGCGGTCGGGGCGGCGCGCAAGGGGGCGCCGACGTTCTTGCGCCACTTGATCAGGCCGCCGCCCGTGCCGAGGGCGATCACCTCCGCGAACCCCGTGGTGACGTAGACGGTGCTGCCGTCGACGGCGAGACCGCCCGGGATGTGCCCGTCGTCTTCCTCGTCCGGGGTCAGGTCGACGTTCCAGATTTGGCCGCCGGTCTTGGCGTCGAAGGCGCTGACCGTGGATTCCACGTCCATGGCATAGACGCGCCCCGCGGCGACCACGGGCGGGCTGGAGAAGCGTTCCTCGTCATCGGCGCCGGCGCCGATGTCGCGGCTCCAGGCTTCGGCCAGCGCGTCGCTGACCTGGATGTGGTGCATGGCGTGGTTGGCATAGCCGCCGGCCATCGGCCAGTCGGCGTTCGGCGTGGGGGCGGGCAGCAGCACGTCGGCGCCCTGGGCATCCGCGTCCGGCGACAGCGAGCGCTCGTGAAGCAGAACGGAGATGCGTTCGCCCTTCAGTGGCGCCTCATCATCCTTGCCGAAGGGATTCAGGTCCTCGATCGTTTCGCAGGCGCCGACCAGGGTCAGCGCCAGCACGGCGGCAATGACGCGCATCGGCCGATGGGACCGGTTCAACGCCACGTTGGTGTCTCCCCCCTTTTTGTCCGGTTCGCCGACCGGGTTGTTTCGCGTCATAGGTATAGCAGGCCAGCGACATCGGCGCGACGGCTTCATGGCCAGGCTCACCGGCCAAGCACCTGGCCCATTTCGCGGGCGCGGTTGCGCACACCCGCCGGTGCTCCGGGATCGAGGGCGAGGGCGTCGAACAGCTCCCGTGCCTTGGCCTTGTCGCCCAGTTTCAGGTGCGCCGCCGCTGTCAGTTCCCGCGCCGTATGGCGGAAGGCGTTGGTGCCACCCGTCAGCGGCGCCAACTGGGTGATGATTCCATTGGCGTCTTCGCCGGCGTCGAGCCCGATGGTGGCGGACAGCACGCTGGCCAGATCCCGGTAGGGGCCGTCGATTCCGCCATCGGCGGCGATGGCGCGGTAATCGGCGATGGCGCTGGCCGTATCCCCGGCCTTGGCCTTCAACGCGGCCTCGCGCAGCCGGGCCAGCAGCGGATAGCCGGCGCCGGCGTCCTGGCGCAGCTTGGCGAAGGCCGCCAGCGCGTCCTCTGTCTTGTTGGCGTCGGCCAGGCGTTGCGCTGCGACGAAGCTGTCGCCGGCCTGCTGGCGCTGGCTCAGGTCCCAGTGCTGCCAGCCCTGATGGCCGGCGACGCCCAGCACCACGGCCACTGCGGCGCCGATGAGGTAGTTGCCGTACGCCTTCCAGAACTGCATCGCCTGGTCTTGGCGCAGTTCCTCGTCGATCTCTCGAATCAGGTCGTCCGATGGTTCGGCCACGGGAATCTCCCGGTTATTGGGGCACGGTTATGGGGCCCTCGCAGGGCCGGCAAACATATCTTCCGGCACCGGCGAAGGCAATTCCGAGGTGTCGTTCATCCCCGCCATTTGATGGAGCAGCCGACGCTCGATTTTTGGTCGGCGGGCGCGAGGCCGTTTTCGGCAATTTGCAACATGGCCTCCAGCAGTTCGGGACGCGTGCCCGCCGGCGCCGGCGACGATCCGGAGGCATCGAAGCGGCCCCGGTAGCGAAGGATCATATCGCGGTCGAAGCCGAAGAAATCAGGCGTGCAGACGGCTCCGTAGGCGCGCGCCACCAGCTGGCTCTCATCGAATACGTAGGGGAACGAGAAGTCGTGCTGAATGGCGAAATCCATCATGTTGACGAAGGAGTCCCCGGGCGAAATCGTGGTGTCGTTGGACATCACGGCGATGACGCCGATGCCGGCCGCCTGCATGGCCTTGGCGTCCTCCGCCAGGCGCGTGGCGATGGCGCGCACGTAGGGGCAGTGGTTGCAGATGAACATGACCAGCGTTCCGCCGTCGCCGGCGATGTCGCCAAGATCATACTGGCCACCGTCCGTCGCCGGCAGCGAAAATGACGGCGCTGCCCAATTGCCATCCACGGACGGTGCTTCCAATGCCACCATGATGTTCCGCCTCCGAGTGCGAGGAATGCGATTGGCCGCGTTGGTACCCCATTCGCGGAGCCCGATCAACGGCCGCCGGCCGGCCATTAAGAAGTTCTTAACCATGATCGTGGAATCATCCGGGATGGAGAAACGGAAAGACCGGGTTGGATGACGGATATGTGGAGAAATTTCCCTTCGAAGGCGCCGCTCATGGCCGCGCTGATCGCGGTGTTGGCGCTCGGCGGTTGTGCGTTGGCGGCGCCCTACGGCGCGCTCGAGGCCGGCAGTCTGATGGCCACGGACAAGGGCCTGTCGGATCATGCGGTATCGCTGGTCAGCGGCAAGAACTGTTCGGTGTTGAACAAGCAGCAGGGCCGCGCCTATTGCGACGAGGACCAGCAGGGGCCGAGCTACAAGGACATGTACTGTTACAAGTCCCTCGGCAAGGTGACCTGCTATGATCGGCCCGATGCACGCTATCAACGCGTCGACACCGACGATCATCACGGCAACAAATAGCGCCGGCCTAGCGCGCCGCCGGCCATCGGTCGGCCGGGCGGCGCCATGAAACTCCGGACCCTGATCTGGATGGCAGCGCCGATCTTGGCGCTGTCGTTCCTTGCCGCGCACATGTTCTTCGGCGGCGACAAGGAAGAACAAGCACGCCTCGCGCGGCTGGCCGCCCACAACGAACGCATCGCCACGATGACCGCCGAGGCCGAAGCCAAGGATCCGCTGGCCATGGTGCGGCTTGGTCGACTGCACCTGGAAGGGCTGGAGGCGGCGCGCGATCCCGGTGCCGCCAGACGCTGGTTCGAGAAGGCGGCGGCCATGGGCAGTGTCGCCGCCCAGTATCACCTGGGCCGCCTTTACGAGGCCGGCGACGGCGTCAGGAGCGATGTGCGCCGGGCGGCTGGCTGGTATCGCAGGGCAGCGCTGATCGGCCGCCATCGGGAGGCCCAGTTCAAGCTCGGCGAGCTTCACTACAATGGTCGCGGCGTGGCCCAGGACTATGGCGAGGCGCTCGACTGGTACCACCGGGCCGCCGGCCAGGGCCATCCGGTGGCGCAGCACGTGCTCGGCATCATGTACGAACAGGGCGGCGGCGTGACGGGCGACCTGGTCGAGGCCTTCAAGTGGTACACGCTGGCGGCGAAGGGGCAGACGAGCGTGCTGGCGCACAATTCCGAATACGACCCTCGGGCCGCCTTGTCGCGCCTTGAGGCCACCATGAACGACAACCAGATCAAGCGCGCGCGGAAGGCGGCGGCGGCGTTCAAACCGGGGTCCTGACGGCGGGAACGGGTATCCTTGACTTCCCGCGCCGGCTCCCCGACAACCGGATGACCGTCACCTTTTCCGGAGCACCGCCATGGCCGACCAGCCGCGCCTTCTGGTCATCGAGGGGAATACCGCCGATTCCTGCGCCCAGACCCAGGCGCTGAGCGGCACCACCAGCGGCGGCCGTTACCGCCAGTCCATCCTGAATGCCGAACCGGACGCCCACGTCGACATCATCGTCGCCGCCGAGGCCGACGCGGCGTTGCCGGACGGTGTCGCGCTGGGCGATTACCACGGTGTCGCCATCGCTGGTTCGTCCCTGCATGCCCAGGACGCGGACACCGACCCGCGTGTCGGCCGCCAGGTCGACCTGGCGCGCGCGGCGCTCGCCGAAGGCTTGCCGATGCTGGGAAGCTGCTGGGGCTTGCAGGTCGGCGTCGTCGCCGCCGGTGGCACCGTGGCGGCCAATCCGCGCGGCCGCGAAGTTGGCGTCGCCCGCAAGATCTCCCTGACGCCGGCCGGCCGCGGCCATCCCATGTTCGAGAACAAGGCCAGCGTCTTCGATTCCGTCTGCATCCATTTCGACGAGGTCAGCCACCTGCCGCCGGGGGCCACGGTGCTGGCGTCCAACGGCCATAGCGATGTGCAGGCGGCCTGCTTCGACCATGGCGCCGGTTCGTTCTGGGGCGTGCAGTACCATCCGGAATTCGACCTCGGCCACATGGCTTACATCTACGAACGCGAGCGGGACGAAATGATCGAAAGTGGTTTCTGCGTCGACACGGCGGCCCACGCCGATCTGCTGGCCAGCTACCGCAGCTTGCAGGCGGATGCGGACCAACCGCACCTGGCCTGGCTGCTGGGCGTCGACGACGACGTGCTCGATACCAGTATGCGCGAGCGTGAGATCGCCAACTGGGTGCACCGCGCCGTGCTGCCCAGGGTCGGGCGATGAGTGCCGGCCCGCTCGACGTCGCCGTCATCGGCGCCGGCCACAACGGCCTGGTGGCCGCCGCCTACCTGGCCCGGGCCGGGCTGAAGGTCGGCGTGTTCGAGCGCCGGTCCGTGGTCGGCGGCGCCGCGGTAACCGAGGAATTCCATCCCGGCTTTCGCAATTCCGTCGCCTCCTATGCGGTCGGCCTGTTGAATCCCAAGGTGGTCGCGGATCTGGACCTGAAGCGCCACGGCCTCGAAATCGTCGAGCGGCCGACCTCCAACTTCTTGCCCATGCTGGTCGGGACGGGCCTCCTTGGTCATGCCGATCCAGCGGCCATGCACGCCGAGGTGGCGCGCCATTCGGCCAAGGACGCGGCGGCACTTGCCGAGTACGAGGAAACGCTGTCGCGCCTCGCCGACGTGCTACGGGCCCTGGTGTTGGAGACCCCGCCCAACGTCGGCGGCGGCCTGCGGCACCTGTGGCAGGCCTGGCGCACCAGCGCCGGCGTGCGGGCGTTGGAACGCGCCGATCAGGAGGCCCTGGCGGACATCTTCACGCTGAGTGCCGCCGAATACCTGGACCGCTGGTTCGAGAGCGAGGCGCTCAAGGGCCTCTACGCCTTCGATGGTATCGTCGGCACCTACGCCAGTCCCTACAGCCCAGGCACCGCCTATGTGCTGCTGCATCACTGCTTCGGCGAGATCATGCCGCGCCCCGGCGCCTGGGGCCACGCCATCGGCGGCATGGGTGCCATCACCCAGGCCATGGCCAAGGCGGCGGAGGAAGCGGGGGCCAGCATTGAGGTCTCGGCCGGCGTCGACCGCGTCATGGTCGAAGGCGGCTGCGCCACCGGTCTCCGGCTCAGCGATGGACGAGAGATCCGTGCCCGCGCCGTCGCCGCCAACGTCAATCCGCGGCTGCTGTTCACCAAGATGGTGGCCGAGGACGCGGTCGAGCCCCAGTTCCATCGCCGTATGCGGAATTGGAAGTGCGCATCCGGTGTGCTGCGCATGAACGTGGCGCTGAAGGAGTTGCCGGACTTTACGGGGCGTCCGGGCACGGAACTCGCGCCGCACCACACCGCCGGCATCAATATCGGCCCCAGCATGGACTACCTGCACGATGCCTTCGAGGATGCGCGCCGCGAAGGCTGGTCCAAGCACCCAGTGGTCGAAGTCCTGATCCCCTCGACCATCGACGACACCCTGGCGCCCCAGGGTCAGCACGTGGCCAGTATGTTCTGCCAGTACTTCGCGCCGGAGCTTCCCGACGGTCGTTCATGGGATGACGCCCGGGAGGCCGCGGCCGATGCCGCAGTCGACGCCGTCAACCGCTACGCCCCGAATTTCCGGGATGCGATCATCGGCCGGAAAATCCTGACACCGTTGGACCTGGAGCGCGACTTCGGCCTCACTGGCGGTGACATCTTCCACGGCGCCCTCGACCTTAACCAACTCTGGAGCCTGCGCCCGGCCTTGGGTTATGCCGACTATCGGATGCCGGTGAAGGGCCTCTACCTTTGCGGCTCGGGCGCCCATCCGGGCGGCGGCGTCACCGGCGCCCCCGGCCACAACGCCGCCCGCGAGATGATCAAGGATCTTCGTTAGGCGATCAGGCCGCCTGCCGCGCGCCAGTCATCAGGCCAGCGATGTGTGACGGGCGAGCGAGCAGGAAGTCGCGCAGGCGGTCCGGGTAGTCGGTCGCTACCGCGTCTCGGACCGATGGGCGCGGGGCCAATCGGCTGCGCCAGGCTTGAACCTTCGGCTTGTCCGTGAAGACGCCGAAGTCGCCGATGGTATCGAAGACGTCGAAGTAGCGGAAAATGGGTCCGAAGACGGCGTCGACGAGGCTGAAGTCCTGGCCGGCGAACCAGGGACCTTCGCCCAGTTCCTGCTCGATGCGCTGGAACTTGTCGCCGAGAATGCCGGCGCGCTTGGCGAAGGTGTCGGCGTCGGCTGTCGTCTCGAAGACCCAGATGTCGGCCAGGATGCTGGAGCCGAACTCGATCCAGGCCCGGTGGCGGGCGCGCATCAGTGCGTCCGTCGGGTGCAGCGGGCCGGGCTGGGTGTCTTCCAGGTATTCCAGGATGGCGGCGCTTTCGAAGATGACGTCGTCGCCGATTTGCAGCAGCGGCACCTTGCCGAGGGGCGACAAGGCCTTGAACCAGTCCGGCTTGTCGTTGAGGTCGATCAGCACGCGCTCGAACGGCACGCCCTTCTCGGTCAGGGCGATGGCGGCGCGCTGCACATAAGGGCAGAGGTGGTGGCTGATCAGGGTGATGGGCTTGTTCATGGGATTTGCTCCGGTCGAATCAGTTAAATGCAGATGCATGTATATAGATTGACTGGTTTCAGGAGTCAACATTGATGCAAATGCATATATATGTTAGGACTCACGAATGAATGATTCTCCCCCGATCGTACGATCCGGCGGCGCGATGAACCCCTCCACGCGGGCCTGGGTCGGCCTGATGCGGGCATCGCGCCGCATCACCGACACCATCGAGGCCGAGATGAAGGCGGCTGGGCTGCCGTCATTGGATTGGTACGACGTGTTGTGGGAACTGGAGCGCGCTGGTGGACCGGGGCTGCGCCAATTCGAGCTGCAACCGGGGTTGTTGTTGGCGCAGTACAACGTCTCCCGCCTGCTGGCCCGCATGGAAAAGGCGGGTCTCCTCGAATGCGCAGCCTGCAAGGAGGACGGCCGAGCCCGCGTCGTCAGCCTGACCAAGGCCGGGCGCGCCATGCGCAAGCGCATGTGGGCCGTCTATGGTCCCGCCATCGAACGCCACATGGGCGAGCCGCTGGCGGAGCGTGAACTGCGGGAACTGGCGGATGTTCTGGGAAAGTTGGCAGGCTAGCTGAACAGACCCGAGTTGCCGAGCCCGTTGAAGATGAACTGAACGGCCAGCGCCGTCAGCAGCACCCCCATGATGCGCGAGATGACGTTGAGGCCGGTGACCCCCAGCAGCCGCTGAATCTGCGTCGCTGTCAGCATGGCCAGGAAGGTCAGCACCAGTACGGCACCGAGGGCCGCCAGCACCATGCCCTGGCGGGGCAGGTCGCCCTCGCCGCCGCTCATCAGCAGGATCACGGCCCCGATGGCCCCGGGACCGGCGATCAGCGGCATGGCCACGGGGAACACGGCGACGTCGTTGCGCGCGCCGGCTTCGGCTTCTTCCTCGTCGGTGGTCGAACTGATGCCGGAATGCTTGGCCAGCACCAAGTCGATGCCGAGCAGCAGCAGCAGGATGCCGCCCGCCGTCTGCAACGCCGCCAGCGTGATGCCCATGTAGTCCAGCAACGCCCGGCCGGCGAGCGCGAACAGCAACAAGATGCCCGCCGCCACCAGCGTTGCCTTGATCGCCGTCGCCCGCCTCTCCACCGGTGTATTGGCCGCCGTCACCACGGCGAACATGGCCGCCACGTCGACCGGGCCGACGGTGGCGAAGAAGGTCGCGAAGGCGACCAGGCCTTGTTCAATCAGTTCGGGGGACATGGCGTCACGGTGGCGTCATGGCGGCGTGCTCAGGCCTTGCCGGCCATGGCGCGCTTGTACATCATCAGCATTGCCTTGGCATCGACGGGAATGGGGTTGGTCGGCGCCGTCGGGTCTTCCGCCGCCATCTGGGCCAGTTGCTTCAACCGGCCTTCCTCGACGCCGAGTTCCAGCGGCGTGTGCGGAATCTGGAAGGTCTCGCGCAGGTCCAGTGTCCAATCCAGCACCGCCTTGAAGCCCGGCCGCTTGAGTCCCATGAAGCGGGCGAGGTGGGTCATCTTGTCGGCGATGGCCTTCTTATTGTTGATCAGCACATAGGGCGTAAACACTGCGTTGGTCAGGCCGTGGTGGGTGTCGTAGACGGAGCCCACCGGGTGGCTCAGCGAATGGATGGCGCCGAGGCCCTTCTGGAACGCCGTGGCGCCCATGGCGGCGGCCGACATCATGTGGGCGCGGGCTTCGATGTCGGAGCCATCGGCGTAGGCGCGCGGCAGGAACTCGGCGATCAGACGCAGGCCCTCCAGCGCGATGCCGTCGGCCATCGGATGGTAGCCGGGCGCGACGTAGGCCTCCAGGCAATGCACCAGCGCATCCATGCCGGTCCAGGCAGTGATGTTGGCCGGCAGTCCGGTGACCAGAACCGGGTCGCAGATCACCGCCGCCGGCATCATCTTGGGATGGAAGATGATCTTCTTCGAATGGGGCTCGCCCTCGGCACCCTCTTTGGCCACCACGCCGGCGCGACCGACTTCGGAGCCGGTCCCCGACGTGGTCGGCACGGCGATGATGGGAGCGATGCCATCCGGGTCGGCGCGGGTCCAGTTGTCGCCGATGTCCTCGAAATCCCAGATCGAGCGCGATTGGCCGACCATCAGCGCAATCGCCTTGCCGGTGTCCATGGCGCTGCCGCCGCCCCAGGCGATGACGCCGTCGTGCTGGCCCTGGCGGTAGGCGGCGATGCCGTCTTCCACGTTCTTCGCCACCGGATTGGGCCTGACGTCGCTGTAAAGCGCCGTCGGCACGCCGGCCTCGGTATTCCTGGCCAGCGCCTCTGAAATCATAGGCAGCGCCGCCAGGCCCGGATCGGTGACCAGTAGCGGCCTGGCCATGCCCATGGCCTTGCAGGCGGCGGGCAGTTCGGCGATGCGTCCGGCGCCGAAGCGCACGTGCGTGGGGTAGTTCCAATTGCCGGCGAGTTCGTTCATGCAGCTCGGTTCCTTGAATGTCAGCGGTGTTTGGCGATGGCGAGGGCGGCGCCGGCGCTGGCGAAGATCAGAGCCACCAGGCGGTTGCGGGTTCGAGCCTGGCGTTCGGTGCGGATGATGCGGCCAAGCCGGCTGCCGAATACCCCGAAGGCGATGTAGATGGCAAGGCAGAGCACGATGGACGTCATTGACAGCACCACCAGCGCCGTCATCGGATCGCCGCCGGTGGCCATGAAGGGCGGATAGACCAGGGCGTAGGACAGCACCGACTTCGGATTGGTCAGCGCCGTCAGCGCCGCCCGGCTGGCGATGCCGCCTGCCTCGGTGGCCTCCAGCGGAGCGTCGGCGAGGGGCGCCGCATCAGCGGTCCAGGCCTTGAAGGCAAGGTAGAACAGGTAGCCGACACCGATCCAGCGCACCACTTCGAACCAGGTGCCGGAGGCCGCCAGCAGGGCGACCAGCCCGACACCGACCAGCACCACGTAAACAACCACGGCGGCGGCAAAACCGAAGGCGGCGGCGAAGGCAGCCCGGTCGCCGCGCCGGCTACCGACCGCCACCGCGTAGGCGATGGACGGCCCGGGAAGCGCGATGATCCCCGACCACAAAACCACGAAGGTGAGCCATTCGACGAGCGGCATGGCGGCCTCCTAGAGTTCCGTCCGGAGATGGAAGGACTTGGGCCGAGTCAGGTGCTCATAGCCAAGGGGTGACAGGGTGCAGCCGCGACCCGATTGCTTGACGCCGGTCCAGGCCAGTGCCGGATCCAGGTAGTCGCAGCGGTTCATGAACCAGGTGCCGGTATCGACGGCGTCGCCGATGCGCGCCGCCGCTTCCGCGTCCTGCGTCCAGACGGCGGCGGTGAGGCCGAAATCGGAATCGTTCATCATCCGCACCGCCTCGTCGTCGTCCGCGACAGCCATGATGCCGACCACCGGGCCGAAGCTCTCCTCCGTCATCACGCTCATGCCGTGGTTCACGTCGACCAGCACCTGCGGCGCCACGTAGGCCGAGCCCGGCGCGTCGGCGGCGAAGGCGGCGGCATCGACCAGTGCCTTGGCGCCGCCCGCTACGGCATCGGCGATCTGACCGCGCACGAAGTCGGCCGCCGCCGGCTTGACCACCGGGCCCAGGGTGGTTTCCGGGTCTGTGGGATCGCCCAGCACGTACTGCCGGGTCAGTTCGGCGAAGCCGTCGACGAAGCGGTCGAAGACGGAATGTTCCACATAGATGCGCTCGATGCCGCAGCACGACTGGCCCGAATTGAAGAAGGCGCCGTCGACCAAATTCTCGACCGCATGGTCCAGGTCGGCGTCGGCGCGCACGTAGGCCGGGTCCTTGCCGCCCAGTTCCAGGCCGACGCCGATGAAACGCCCGGCCGACGCGCGCTCCACCATCTCGCCGCCGGGCACGGAGCCGGTGAAGGCGACGAAGTCGACCGCCGGCGCTTTGATGACGCGTTCCGTCGATGCGTGGTCCAGGTGCAGGGCCTGGAAGACGCCGGCCGGCAGGCCCGCCGCTTCGAACGCCTCCGCATAGCGTTCGGCGACCAGTGGTGTCTGTGCCGAGTGCTTCAGCACCACGGCGTTGCCGGCGGCCAGCGCCGGGATCACCGCGTTGACGGAGGTCAGCCAGGGATAGTTCCAGGGAGCGACGACGAAGACCACGCCCAGGGGCGTCGGCCGGATGAAGCGGGTGAAGCCGGACTTGTCCGCCACCCCGACATCGGCCAGCGCCTCGGGCGCAATGGCCAGCATGTGCCGGGCGCGTTCCTCGAAGCCGCCGATCTCGCCGGCGGCGTAGCGGATGGGCCGGCCCATCTGCCAGGTGATTTCCTCTGCCAGCGCGTCCTTATTGGCGACCACGTGGTCGACTGCGCGGCTCAGGATATCTCGCCGCTCGTCGAGTGGGACGGCCCGCCAAGTGGCTGCGGCCTGCTCGGCGGTCGCGAGCGCGCTAGCGATCTCTGTCTCGGCGGCGAACGGCCGTTCCACGTAGACCGTGCCGTCCACCGGACTGATGGTGCGAAGACCGTCTGCCATCGGCGTGCCCCCTCCTGCCGGTCGTTAGAAGTCGACGGTGGCGACGGCGCGGGCAATCTTGGCCGCGGCCCATGACTTGGGCTTCGTCGGCGCCTTGTCCCCGCCCAGCACCTTGGTGCCGTCACCGACGGTGTCCAATTCGACCCGGCCGGCCTTGGTTTCCACATAGACACCCTTGCCGGCGAGCAGCGCCACCTCAAAGTCTTCGTCCAATACGCCGCCCCAGAAGGTGGTGCCGCGGATGCCGATGGTGGCGGTGGGGGTCTCGACCACCATGCTGGCGTCGGCGGTCTGCATGATCTTGCCGCTGGTCGCCTTGAAGGCACCTTCCAGGATGCGCAGCACGGCGTTCGAGTCCTTGTCGCGGAAGACGAAGTCGACGACCACGAATTGCGTGCGCTCGCCAAGCGTCATCTCGGTTCCGTCGACCATGTGCATCTCCAGCCGGGCCCCCTTGCCGGTGGAGATGACGTCGCCGGTGAAGATCTCGCTGCCCAGCGCCAACACGCGGGGCACCGCGTCCTGGATGGCCAGTGCCGAGCCCTTCATCTTGACCACCTTTCCGGCGACGGCTTCGTCGGGTGTCTCCGGTGCGGTTGCGGCGCGCGCGACGCCGATGCGGGTCGCCAAAGCCGCCATCGCAACCGCCCCCGAGGTGGCGATGCGGCCGATCCATTGTCTGCGTGTCAGCATAATCCCGTTCTCACTTGTTCTGAATTACAGGGGCTTCCCTAAGACACATAGATTTTTCAATATTTTACGTGATTTTCGGCCTGTTGGATCAGGCTTTCTCATGATTTAGATGATTTCGAAGTAGCGTTCCATCTCCCAATCGCTGATGTGGCGGCGGAACTCGCGCTCCTCCCACTCGCGGGACTGGGCGTAGTGATCAACGAAGGTGTCGCCGAAGGCCTCGCGAGCCGGCTTCGAGGCGCGCAGCCGGCCTGCCGCCTCGTACAGCGTCGCCGGCAGGTTGAGGCGCTTCGGGAACTTCTTCTCGTAGGCATTGCCCTCGACGGGGGCATCGGGCTCGATCTTGTTTTCGATGCCCCAGAGGCCGGACGCGATGGCCGCGGCGAGGGATAGGTACGGATTGGCATCCGCGGCCGCGACCCGGTATTCGACCCGCTGCGCCTTGGCCGAGCCGGAAATGGCGCGCAGCGCGCAGGTCCGGTTGTCGATGCCCCAGCTGGCGTCCGTCGGCGCCCAGAACCCGGGCACCAGGCGGGTGTAGCTGTTGACCGTGGAGGCGATCATGGAAAGCCAGTCGGGCATCAGTTTCTGCTGCCCGCCGATGAAGTGGCGCATGGAATCCGAGATGCCGTGCGGCTGGCTGGCATCGTGGAACACGGGTTCGCCGGTCTTCGATTTCAGCGACATGTGGATGTGGCCCGACTGCCCCGGCCAGTCGGCCGACCAGCGGGCCATGAAGGTCGCCATCAGGCCACGCTTCTGCGCCGCGATTTTGCAGAATGTTTTGAACAATGCCGCCTTGTCCGCCGCCGACAGCGCGCCGTCAACGGTGAGCGCGGCCTCAATGCAGCCGGGCCCGGTTTCCTCGTGCAGGCCCTCGATGGGGAAATCCATGCGCTGGCAGCCGTCCAGCAGGTCGCGGTAGAGGTCGCTTTCGGCGGTGTTGCGCAGCACCGAATAGCCGAACCAGCCGGGTTGGATCGGCTTCATGTTGCGGTAGTTCTTTTCGCGGGCACTGTGCGGCGTTTCCTCGAAGAAGAAGATCTCGTATTCGAAGCCGGCCAGCACGTCGTAGCCCATGTCGGACGCCTTATCGAGCACCCGGCGGAGCGTTCCGCGCGGGCAGACGGCCTCGTGGTCGCCGGTGAACTCGCCTAAGAAGAACAGCATGCCGTCCTCCCAGGCGATTTCGCGGCAGCTTTCCGGCAGCAGCCGCACCTGGGCGTCTGGATAGCCGGTGTGCCAGCCGGTGACCTCGACCTTGTCATAAAGCTGATCGTAGGAATCCCAGCCGACGATGACGTCGCAGAAGCCGAAACCGCCCTCCAGCGCCGACAGGAACTTGTCCCGCGCCATGTATTTGCCGCGCAACACACCGTCGATATCGAAGACGCCGACCTTGACGTGGTCGAGACCCATGTTCTCGACCAGTTTGCGCGCGTCCGCGGCGCTTCGGACCTCGCGTGGGGTCATGGCGTCCTCCCGATGGTGGCATTCGTTGGCCAGATTATGCCGAGGCTTGCCGGGCCCCGCCAGGGCAATCTAGGGTCGGAGGCCATGGTCGATATCTCCGAAACATTGCGCCGCGGCATGGCACATCATCAGGCTGGGCGATTAGCGGACGCGCGGGCCGCATACGATGAAATTCTCGATGCCGTGCCCGACCACGCGGATGCACTTCACCTGACGGGTCTTGTCGAGCATCAAAGTGGCGACCATGTGGCGGCGGTGGCGACGATCCGCCGGGCCATTGCGCTCGATGCCAAGGCGCCGCTCTATCATGCCAACCTCGGCCGGGTGCTGCGCGCGCATGGCGAGGACGCTCCGGCGGCCGCCGCCTACCGCGATGCCATCGCGCTGGCGCCGGACATGGCCGACGTGCATTCCGACCTGGCGGCGGCGTTGATCGCGCTCGGCGATCACGAGGCCGCCCGCGCCCGGGCGCAGCGGGCCCTCGAACTCGATCCCGGCATGGCCGAGCCGCACCTGAACCTGGGCCTGGCGCTGCAGGGCGCCGGCGGGCCCGACGCGGCGGGGGCTGAAGAGGCGTTGCGGCGGGCGCTCGACATGGAACCGGGCCTTGCAGGTGGCTGGCTCGGCCTCGGTATCCTGTTGCAGGCGCGCGGCGAGGCGGCGGCCGCGGGCGACGCTTACGCCAAGGCGCTGGCGCTCGACCCTGGCCTGGTCGAGGCGCACGTCAACCTGGGCAATCTCAAGCGCGAGGCCTGTGATTTCGCCGAGGCCGTCGAACACTATCGGGCCGGGCTCGAACTCGAGCCGAACAACGCTACCGCCCACGGAAACCTGGGCGTGGCCTTGCAGGAATCAGGCGAGGTCCCGGCGGCATTGGCTGCCTATGATGCCGCCCTGGCTCTGGCACCGGAGGATGCGGAGGTGCAGCGCAACCGGGCCATGGCGCTGTTGCAGGCGGGCCGTTTCGAGGAAGGCTGGAAGGCCTATGAATGGCGCTGGAAGACACGGCGTTTCGCCGGCCTCGACCGCCACGACGAGCTGCCGCGTTGGCACGGGGAGGCGGCGCTCGACGCGACACTGATGATGCATGCCGAACAGGGATACGGCGACGCCATCCAGTTCGCCCGCTACTTGCCGCTGGCGGCCGAGCGGGTCGGCCGCGTCGTGCTGCAATGTCCGCAACCATTGACTGGCCTGCTCGCGACGGTGGCTGGTGCACATACGGTCGTGGCGACGGGCGATGCGCTGCCCGCGTGCGACGTTCAGGTGCCGTTGCTCAGCCTTCCCGGCGTCTTCCGAACCGAATTGGCGACCGTTCCCGCGGATGTTCCCTACCTGCAAGCTGATGCGGCGACAGTGGCGCGCTGGCGTTCGTGGGGCGACAAGCTCGCGGGTGCGCGCGTCGGCCTGGCCTGGAAGGGCAGTGCCGAGCATCCGCGCGATATCGTGCGCTCGCCGGGCCTCGAGGTGCTGAGACCGCTGCTCGATGTCCCCGGGGTCAGCTTCGTTTCCTTGCAGCGCGATGCCGAGCCGGAGGAATACGACTGTCTCGACGAGGTCGAACGCGCGCGCATCACTGACATGGCCGCCGCCTTCGTTGATTTTTCCGACGCGGCGGCGGTCGTCGCCGAGCTTGACCTGGTGATCGCCTGCGACACCGCGATGGCGCATCTGGCGGGGGCGCTGGCGAAGTCCGTCTGGGTGTTGCTGCCCCATGTCGCCGAGTGGCGCTGGCTTGAAGAACGTTTGGACAGCCCCTGGTACCCGACGGCGCGGCTGTTCCGCCAGCCGGCGCCGGGCGACTGGGCCGGCGTGGTGGCCGAGGTCAGGGCGGCGCTTACCAAGCGTTCTACCAGCGCATGTTGACGTTTTTGATGCGGGTGTAGCTGAGCAGTTCCTCCAGGCATTCCTCCTGGCCCAGGCCGCTCTGCTTCCAGCCGCCGTAGGGCGCACCCAGGTAGCGGCTGCCGGTGTTGACCCAGACATACCCGGCGTCGACCTGTTCCGCCGTCTGCATGGCCTGAGCCAGGTCCTTGGTGACGATGGCCGCCGTCAGGCCGTACTCGACACCGTTGACGGCCTCCAGCATGGCGTCTTCGTTGTCCCACGGCATGATCGACATCACGGGTCCGAATATTTCCTCGCTGCCGATGCGCATCTCCGGCGTCACGTGGTCGAAGACCGTTGGCTTAATAAAGTATCCGGCGGCCAGGTCCGCATCGTCCGGCGGGCCGCCGCCGGCCAGCAATTCCGCGCCCTCGTCGCGGCCCGACGCGATGAAGTCCATGACCCGGTCGTACTGGCGTTCGGAAACCACCGGGCCGACCTCGCTGTCGTCGTACCAGGGGGCGCCGACCGGCAGCGCCTCGGCCTGGCGCGCCAGTTCCGCCGCCACCGGCTCGTGCAAAGAGCCGTGCACGAAGACCCGCGAGGTCGAACTGCAGGATTGGCCCTGGCGGTTCATGTTCATGCCCTTGATGGCGGCGGTGGCCGCCTGGTCGGGGTCCGCATCGGGAAAGATGATGATGGGGTTCTTGCCGCCCAGTTCCAGGCTCACCACCTTGAGGCTTTCGGCGGCAGCGACGGCGATGGCGCGCCCGGTCGGAACGGAGCCGACGAAGCCGATGCGCGACACGCCCGGATGGGTGACCAGGGCGGCACCGGCCTCCGCCGCACCGGCGATGACGTTGACGACGCCTGGCGGGAAGATGCCGTCCACCAGCTCACCGATACGGAGGCTGGAGATCGGTGCCTGTTCCGAGCCCTTGACGACGACCGCGTTGCCGGCGGCCAGCGGGGCCGCGATCTTCTCGATGCAAAAGCGGAAGGGGTGGTTGAAGGCGACGATGCGGGCGACCACGCCGTAGGGCTGACGTCGGGTGAAGTTGAGGTGGTTGGGGCCGTGCGACGAGGATTCGCCCTTGATCTCGGTCACCAACCCGGCGAAGTAGCGCAGCGTGTCGGTGGTCCAGTCCATGTCGCCGCGCATGCCCGAAAGCGCATTTCCGGCGTCAACGGAATCCAGCAACGCCAGGTCCTCCGCTTTCTCCTCGATTCGCCGGGCCAGCAGTTCCAGGCAAAGCGCGCGCTCCTTCAGCGAAACCCGGCTCCATTCCCGGAACCCCAGTTCGGCGGCGGCGACGGCGCGGTCCACATCGGCGGCGGTGGCCAGCGGCACGTCGGCCAGGTGTTCGCCGTTCGATGGGTTGACCGTGGCGAAGCGGCCGCCCTCCTGGGCGTCGACATATTCTCCGCCGATGGCGAAGCCGGGAACGCTGAGATCGATTTGCGGCGTGGGCAAGGGCATGGCAGGACCTTTTCTCGTTTCGGGGGCTGGTCCTATAATAGGCCAGCCGGAGGAAACTGACCCATGAAACTCGACGCCGACCAGTTGAAGCAGTTCCAGGACGAGGGCTACATCGTCGTGCCGGATCTTTTTTCGGCCGATGAAGTGGCAGTGATGAAGGGCGAGATTCCGGCCATCTTCGGCGAGGAGCGCGATGAGGTCTGGCACGAGAAGAACGGAAAGGCCGTGCGCACCGCCTTCGCCACCCATACCTACAACGAGGTCTACCGGCGCTTCGTCCGCCATCCGCGCATCCTGGATCCGGCCGAACAGATGCTGCAGGGCCAAGTCTACGTCCACCAGTTCAAGCTCAACGGCAAGGCCGCCTTCGACGGCGACGTCTGGCAGTGGCATCAGGACTACGGCACCTGGCGGCGCGACGACGACATGCCCGACGCCAACGCCATGAACCTGGCCGTATTCCTGGACGAGGTGAACGAGTTCAACGGCCCGCTCTACCTGATCCCCAAGTCCCACAAGCTCGGCGTGCTGGAGGCCGGCCACGACGTCACCTCCACCAGTTATCCGCTGTGGACGCTGGACAACGCGCTGATCCAACAGTTGATCGAGCGCGGCGGCGGCATCGTCGCGCCGAAGGGCCCGCCCGGCACCGGCTTCTTCTTCCACGGCTGCCTGGTGCACGGCTCGCCGCCCAACATGTCGCCGTGGGACCGGCTGATCGTCTACATCAGCTACAACAACGTGAAGAACCACATCCGCCGCTTCCAGCGCGCCGAATGGATAGCCCATCGCGACTTCACGCCACTTGAGCCCCTCGATGATGATTGCCTGCTGACCGTGCCGCGCCAGGCGGCGGAGTAGGGGAGGCCGCCCGGTGAAACTGGTCATCGCCACGCCGAGCCCCTATGCCCGGAAGGCACGGGTGGCGCTGCGCGAGAAGGGGCTCGAGCACGAGGAGACCGTGGACAATCCGTGGAATGCCGGCACCCAATCGCCAGCACATAATCCCCTGGGGCAGGTGCCGATCCTGCTGCTGGACGACGGACGCACGTATTATGGCAGCGGCGTCATCGTCGAGTTCCTGGACACCGTGCAGTCGGAACCGCGCATGATCCCGACCGATCCGCAAGCCCGCGTCGCCGTCCGTCAGATCGAGGCGCTGGCCGACGGCATCTGTGACGCCGTGGTGCTGACGGTGCTCGAGGAAAGCCGTAAGCCCGAACTGCAAAGCGCCGATTGGGTGTCCCGCCAGGCTGAAAAGATTTCAGCTGGTGTGGCCGGTCTGGCGGAACTCCTGGGCGATAAGGATTGGCTGGTGGGGGACGGGCTGACCCTGGCCGACGTGGCGGCGGATTGCACGCTCGGCTACATCGATATCAGGCTGCCCGACGACGGTTGGCGTCAGCGGCATCCGAACCTGGCGGCGTATAGTGATCGGCTGGAGGCGCGGCCGGCGTTCGCCGAGACGCAACCGAAACCGCAAATCATCCAACAGGTATCGTAAGCCCGAGGTTCAGTCGGGTTCCCGGTCGGGTTCCGTTGCCGCCTCGTCGCCGCCTTGCACGGCTTCCACAGCTTCCACAGCTTCCACGGCTTCCGCGCCTTCGACGCCTTCCACAGTCTCGCCGGTTACAATGGCATCCGGATCAAGCCCCAGCTTGCGGGCTTCAGCGCGTTCGGCCTTGACCTTGGCGCGTTCGGCCTTCTTGGCGGCCTTTGCACGGTCGCGTTCCATGCGGTCGAAACGGTAGTTCGGCTTGCGGGGCATATTCGGCCTTTCGACGACCAGTTGTTGATCGGCGGATCAGTCTAGAGCGACGATGTCCTCGGCAGAGGCGCGGCCGTCCTGACCCGGTGCCAGTTCGTATTCGACCTTCTGGCCCTCACGCAGGGTCTCCAGGCCGGCTTTCTGAACGGCGGAAATGTGAACGAAGGCGTCACTGGAGCCATCCTCGGGCTCGATGAAGCCATATCCTTTGGTTGGGTTAAACCATTTTACGGATCCGGTGGGCATGTCGAATGCTCCTTTCGCTCGTCTTGGTCTCGATGTGCACGGCGTCCAAGCCGCATCGCGGGGTGGCGGCATCGCAATCTTTCGGGGTCACGCGGTCAGGCGCTAGGGCGTTCGCGGTGAGACGCCAAATCAATTTGCTATCGGCGGCCCCTGAATGGTGGTTTCCGGCCGTAGATGCAAGCGGAAAATGCCGGCCGGCCTTCAACTGCCGGTGATCTCCGCCTGGCACAGCAGCACCAGGCAGTCGTACATGACCTGGGCCGCCAGTTGCGCCGTAATGCCCTGAACGTCGTGGGGCGGGCTCACGGTATTGACGTCGAAAGCGATGAAACCGAGGCCCGCCAATCCGCGCAGCAATCGCAAGCCCTCGTCGGCGCTGGGACCGCCCGGAATTGGCGCGCAGACCCCGGGGGCGCAGGACGGATCGAAGAAATCCATGTCCCAGCACAGATAGACCGGCCGGCCGGCGAGTCGCTGCTTGAGGCCCGCGGTCACGGCGTCGACGCCCCGGGTGCGGATCTCGTCATAGGTCAAGAGGCCGTAGCCGATATCCCGCGCCTTCTCGAAGATGCCGGGATCATAGAAGGTGCCGCGCATGCCCACGTGGATCGAGGTCTCGACGTCGAGCAGGCCTTCCTCGGCGGCGCGGACGAAGGTGTTGCCGGTGGCCTTGGGCCGGCCCTCGCCGGGGTTGGCGTCGGTGTGGGAATCCACGTGCAGCACGCAAATGCCGTCGTGGTGCGGCCGGAGGGCGCGCAACTGGCCCATGGTGACGCTGCCATCGCCGCCCATGGTCAGCGGCACGGTGCCGGCACCGGCAATGCGGCCGACCGCGTTCTCAATCAGGACTTCGGCGTCTTCCAGCATGCTGGGGACCACCGGCACATCGCCGCAGTCGATGACGCGGAGCCGTTCCAGCGGGTCGAAATCCGCCTCCGGCGGCCGATAGCGGCGGATCAGGCGGGACGCCTCGCGGATGGCCCTGGGGCCGTCGCGGGCACCGACGCGGCTGGCGTGCGCGCCGTTGTCGTAGGGCAGGCCGAGCACCGCGGCGCCCCGGCCCGAGAGGTCGTGGCCGTAATCCAGGCCCATGAAGGTGCCGGGTGGGCGGAACAGGGTGGCATCGAAGATGTCGCTCATCGGGGGCAGCCTAGCACATGCCGCCTAGAGCCGCAGCACCACCACGCCGGCGATGATCATCGCCGCCGCCAGCCAGCGCAGCGGGCTGACCGTTTCCTTCAGCAGCACGGCGCCGATCAGCATGCCGAACAGCACGCTGGTCTCGCGCAGCGCCGCCACCAGTGCGATCGGCGCCTGGGTCATGGCCCAGACGGCGACCCAATAGGAGCAGTAGGAGAAGACGCCGGCGACCACGCCGCCCTTCCAGGTACTGGTGAGCCCGCGGTAGACCGCCGGCCCGCGTGCCCAATAGGCGGCCACGGCGACGACGACGGTATCGACCAGGGTCATCCAGACGACGAAGCCCGAGGCCGTGGCCGCCAGACGCGCGCCAACGCCATCAACCAGGGTGTAGGACGCGGTGAAGCACGCCGTCGCCAACGCCAGACCGACCGCCGTGGTGTTGATGTCGCGAAGGGGCAGGCCGCCGAGGCGTGTCGGCCCCAGACCCGACATCAGAATGACGCCGATGCCGATGGCCGCGACCGCGGCCGCCAGGGCCGGTGTCAACGCCTCGCCCAGCCAAACCGCGCCGACGAAGGCGACGATCAGCGGTGCCGAGCCACGGGCCAACGGATAGACCTGGCTGAGGTCGCCGTGCGAGTAGGCGCGACAGAGGAATAGCTTGTAGCCCGCGTGCAGGCAGCCCGACGCCAGGACCCACGGCCAGGCAGCCGTCGCCGGCAATGGAAAAACGAAGGCCAGCGGCAGCGCCAGAGCGCACTGCACCAGGGCCATGCGCAGCACCGTGCCGACGCGGTCGAGCCCGACCCGGATCAGCGCGTTCCAGGTCGCGTGCATGACCGCCGCCCCCAGGACGGCCAGGAAAACCAAGCCCGACATCAGGCGCCAGACAGATCAAAGATTCTACGCATTTGAGTTATTCCTTCATCCCCATCATGCGTTTTACTCACGTAAAGAGGGATGGAAAATCGATTTATCAGGCGAGTGAATGTGATAAATACTCACGAATGGATCGATCGCTCCCATCCCTGAATGCCTTGCGTGCCTTCGAGGCGGCGGCCCGGCTCGGCCGCATGACGCTAGCCGGCGCGGAACTATCGGTGACCCACGGCGCCGTTAGTCGTCAGGTCCGCCAGCTGGAGCAGAGCCTCGGCGTCGCCCTGTTCGAGGGGCCGAAAACGCGGCTCCGTCTGACCGAGGCCGGGGCCACCCTGCTGCCTTATCTGACCGAGGGACTGGAGCGCATGGAGGCGGGCGTGCGGGCCGTCGCCGACGAGGCCCAGGGCGTGCTCGACGTCTCCTCCATGGGCACTTTCTCGATGCGTTGGCTGATCCCGCGCCTGCATCGCTTCCGCAAGTCGCATCCCGACATCGAGGTCCGCCTGGTGGCCGGTGACGGCCCGCCCGACTTCGGCCGCCGCGACCGTTTCGACATCGCTCTCCGCGTCGGCCCAGGCCCGTGGCCCGACGACGCGCTGGCGACGCCGCTGATCACCGAGCACATCGGCGCCGTCATGGCGCCGCTGATCGCCGGGCGTCTCGATCCGGCCGACCCGCGATCCGTTTCATTGGTGCCACGATTGGAATCGGTGACGCGGCCGAGCGCCTGGTCGGATTGGTGGTCACTCGTGGCCGTAGGCCCGTGCGATCTTGGTGGCGCGCCGCACGAGCATTTCTATTTCATGCTGGAGGCGGCGACCGGCGGGCTCGGCGCTTGCGTCGCGCCCTGGACGCTGGTGATGGACGACATCCGCGCCGGACGGCTGGTGGCGCCCTTTGGCTTCGTCGCCAGCGGCCAGACCTACGTGGCGCTCAGGCGCCGGGGCCGCGCCGGCCGCAAGGCCGACGCATTCATCGACTGGCTGGCGGAAGAGGCCCGCGCGACCCCGGGGCCGCCCCTACCTTGATCTCCGCTTTCTTCAGGCGGCCCAGGGCAGCGAGAAGGTATGCAGGTTGGTGTAGCCCTTCATGGCCTCGACTACGCCTTCCTTGGCGCCGTTGCCGGAATCCTTGAAGCCGCCGAAGGGCGACATCTCGGTGCGGTAGCCGGGCACCTCCCAGACATTGCAGGTGCCGTGGTCCAACTCGGCGATGAAGCGCATGATGTAGTCCATGCGGTTTGTACAGACACCGGACGACAGCGCGAAGGCGGTGCCGTTGGCGACGCGGATGGCATCGTCGATGTCGGAGACCCTGATCATCGGCACCACCGGCCCGAAGGTCTCCTCGACCACCAGTTCGGCGGTCTCGGGGATGCGGTCGACGACGCCCGGTGTGTAAAGCGCGCCTTCGCGTTGGTTGCCCGAGAGCAGTTCCGCGCCCTGGGCCACGGCGTCATCGACGCGCTGCTGGAAGAGCGTCGCCGCCTGCTCGGTAATCACCGTGCCGATGTCGGTTTCCGGGTCCATGGGGTCGCCGACCTTCAGCTTCCGGGTCTCGGCGTCCACCAGCTTGGCGAAATCGTCGGCCACGGCATCGACCACCAGGATGCGTTTCACCGCCGTGCAGCGCTGGCCCGAGTTCTTGGTCGCGCCCTTGACCGCCAGGGCGGCAGCCTTCTGCAAGTCGGCGTCCTCCATGACGATCAGCGGCGCGTTGCCGCCCAACTCCAGAATGCTGCGCTTGTAGCCCGACTTGTCGGCGATCATCTTGCCCACCGGCACGCTGCCGGTGAAGGTGACCAGGTCGATATGGTCGTCCGTCAGCATGGCGTCGCCCAGGTCCTCGGGCAGGCCGGTGATGACCGAGAACATTTCCGGCGGCAGCCCGGCCTCGTACAAGACGTCGGCCAGCAGAAGGGCGGTCAGCGGCGTCAGTTCGGCGGGCTTCAGCACCACCCGGTTGTTGGTGGCGATGGCCGGCGCGATCTTGTGGGCGACCATGTTGAGGGGATGATTGAACGGCGTGATGGCGCTGATCACGCCCGGCAGCGGCCGCCGATGGGTGAAGATGCGGCGCTGCAGGCCGTGCGGCGTCAGGTCGCAGGCGAAGGCGCCGCCGTCGTCGTGCATCAGCGCCTGGCCGGCCAGCAGGAAGACGTCGTAGGCGCGGCCGACCTCGTAGAGCGAGTCCTTCTTGGAGAGGCCAGACTCGGCCGTGATCAGGTTGGAAATCTCCTCCTTCCGCGCCGTCAGGGCCTCCGCCGTGGCGGTCAGGATGCGTTGCCGGTCGTAGCGGCTGAGGGTCGGCTGGAAGCCATGGGCGCGGCGGAAGGCATCGGCGACCTGGCCGGCGGTGGCGCGCGGCGCCGTGCCGATGACCCGGCCGGTATAGGGATTGTAGACGTCGAACCGGCGGTCGGATTCGACCTTCTTTCCGGCGATTCGCATGCATTCGTGGCGAATGGTCGCGTGCGCGTCCATGGCGGTACTCCTTCGGATAGCGTTGATTTCGTGGCGTTTAGGCGGCGTCTGCCTGCCCTTGGATGGCGTGGTTGAGGCCGATGTCGAAGGCATCGAAATTGCGCAGCCGGCGGCCGGCATCGACGCCGCTGAGCGCCTTCGTGCAGACCAGTGGTACGCGCTGTTCGCTGACGCCGCCGTGCGAACGCAGCGGCTCCTTCAATTCGGTCAGGTCATGGCGGGCGGGCGTGGTGCCGACGGCCTTGTTCTTCCCGGTGACGACGATGAGGTCGCCGAGCCGGTCTTCCGGCAGCTCGAACTCGGCGCAGCCGGCGGCGCGGTCATAGACAGCCTGGACTCCGTCCAGGTCGCCGACTTCCTCGGCCACCGTTTCAATGTCGATGCCGTCGGTGAGATAGACCGTGGCGAACGAGCCCAAGGCGCCGTGATGCACCACGTAGGGATCGGTGATCGGCAAGATGACCCTGGCGGCTCCGGCGCCCAGGATATTGTCCAGTTCCGACTGCAGGTAGACCACGTCGGGCTCGCCATTGTCGTCGTGCTTGGCGTTCATGCCGTGGTCGGCGGTCAGCACCAGGGTGGCGCCCGCCGCATCCAGTTGCGTGAAGTAGCTGTCCATCATGGCGTAGAACTCGTTGGCCACGGGGGTGCCGGGGGCGTGCTTGTGCTGGATGTAATCGGTGGTCGAGAGGTACATCAGGTCAGGTCGCATGCTCTCCATCAACTTGACGCCGGCATCGAAGATGAACTCCGACAGTTCCGCCGAATAGACCGACGGCACGGGACGCCCGACCATGCCCTGGGCGTCATCGATGCCGTTCTCGGCCATGCTGGTCTCGTCCGATTTTTCGGACGAGAAGCCGATGGCGCGACCCGATGAGAAGTCGAGACCGTGGCCCAACAACCGGCGCAGCTTGTCCTTGGCGGTGACGATGCAGACCTTGGCGCCGGCGTCGTGGAAGGCCTTGAAGATAGTGTCCACGCGAAGGAAGCGGGGCTCGTTCATCATCACTTCCTCGCCGGTGTCCGGATCCAGGAAGAAGTTGCCCGAGATGCCGTGCACGGCGGGCGGCTGGCCGGTGACGATGGAAAGGTTGTTCGGGTTGGTGAAACTCGGCACAACGCAATCGGCCCGCAGGTCGGCGCCGCCCTGGATGGCCTTTTCCAGGAATGGCATGTGGCCGCCGGCGATGGCTTGCTCGATATAATCGGGCTCGGAGCCGTCGATGCAGACGACGACCAAGGGGGCGGTCGGCCAGGCATAGGTGCGGTCGTTGACGGTGATGCTGCTTGGATGGTCGCTCATGATGGTAACCTTTTCATCATCCCGCGCGCCGGATCATTATCGCGTAATATGCCCGGCGCGTCACTTTGTCGGCAAAAAAGTGCCGCCACCGGTTTTCGGGACCGGCGGCGGTAATGTGGGAGTGTCGGTTCACGGTGTCTCGCTGCGCGAGCCCCAGTCATGCCGCATGGCCTGCTTGGTTTCGCGCGAGGCGGTCAGCTGTCCCGGCGTCAATCGCCTGGGATCGTTCGGTGTCAGGGTCATCTGGACGGTCCTCCGGGACGGTGAGGGCGCTCGCGTCCTCATCTCGATAACACATTATCGGTCAGAAACGGGCAAAAGTCCACAATAAAGTCACTTACCTGTTAAGCCGTTGAATCGTCATTATTTTTCGGGAGAAATGATGAAGCAAACTGTGTTTCACGGGCGGTGAGGTGCGAATCGCCATCAACGCGGCGGATCGAAAGCGCGCTCGTACCGTTCAGACTTCGAGAACGACAGATGCAGCGTTTTCGATCGATAGCCTCTGCGCATCGATTTCTCGCGATCCACGCAACCGTCTACAACACCTTCAACACTCGGCCCCATTTAATCGCCGCAACCGAACATCGCCATTGCCGTGACGAGACATCTCGTCACTGGCGAGACGCTGTCGCCGCTGCCGCCTGATGTGAGAACCCTGACGCCTCCGTTCATCCAACTCGTAGGTTCGTGACAGGCCCGAATATGGTACACGGAGGCCGCAGTTAGGAATGGGGCCCGCGATTATGAACAAACGTATTCCCGAAACGATTCTGCCGGAGGGATACAATGGAAAGATACTCCTGGTATCGATAGGCGGTGCTGGGATGGAGAATCGCATTGTTTTGCGGTCCGGTGACGATTGGCACCGCGAAATCCTGCGCAATACCAGAGCAGAGATACAGGGGTACGGGATCGACGACGCGTGGGTCCACGAACTGGGCGGCGCATGGGTCAAATTTGACGAGAACGGGAACATCGTCATTTACGGCGTCAGCGACGATTTTGGCGCCTGCGATAAGACCGTTGCGGCTGAATATCTGCGCCGCTTGTATCCGGAGCGGACCGTTCGGATCGCGGATTGATATTCAACGGCCGCCTGCTACAGCGTCTCGAGAACAGGCGGCAGGTCGTTCATTGAGGTGATGACGGGTACGTCCGCGTCAACATCCGGGTAGTTCCGCTTTACCGTGTCGTGTTTAAGCCAGACCGGATGCAGGCCGGCGTCGCGGGCACCACAGACGTCGATACGCCAGTCGTCGCCGACGTAGACGGCTTCTTCGGCGGCCACGCCCAATTTTTCCAGACAAACGGCGAAGGGTTGGGCATCGGGTTTCGTCGGCACACCGTTCTCCCCAGCGACGACTGTGACCGCGAATAGCGCGGCTAATTCCGGGTAGGCGGATAAGCGGTGGGTGTTGGCGTCTGACTGCCCTTGGGTGTTCGTGATTAGGCCGAGAGGGCCGTACTTGGCGGCAAGAGCCATGAGAACGGGGGGACCCTCGGGAAAGACCCGCGTCTTCGATTGGACGGTCCGCCAGTAGGATTGTTCCCACCGCTGCAACTGATCGACGGACGATTCCTGGCGGTAGTGCCGGTAAACCTCTCGCCAGATCTTGATTCTCGACAGTTCGCTCTTGTTGTGGAACTCGGAGCGAATACGGCGGTAGTGATGCTTGAACGCGTCGTGGTCGGTGATCGCCAAGTCATGAAAAATGGCGGCCTGGGCGTCCTTTTCCGCTTGCCGGAAGCCGTCCGAGCTGTCCACCAGCGTCTGCCCGAAGTCGAAAAGGATGGCTTTGATCATCTGCCCCGCACCGGTATTGGGGCCGCCACCGGAAAACCGGGGCGGCCCCAAAACACAATGGCTCTAATCCCGGCCGTACTTTGCGAGGTAGTCGCCGAACAAATCCTCGTCGCTCGGGATGTGCTCGGGAATGGGCTCCGAGAGCCACGTATAGTTCAGGAAATGTTCGAAGTTGATGTTGTCGGTGGTCATGTTTCCGGCCCAGCTTCCTCCACCCAGCGTATCGGTGGTGGGGTTGCCATTGAACCAGCTTCCCGAGTTGGCGGCGGCATGCGGCATGCGGCAGTTGATCCGGCCAACGTTGGTCTTGATGGCCATTTCGGTCAACCGCTCGTCGATGGTGGAATGGATAGACGCCGAATGGCCTATGCCCGAGAAGCGAAGCATATCCATCATGCGTTCGACCATTTCACTGAAGTCAGTCCATTTCCACACGGTCAGGACGGGCGAGATTTTCTCGCCGGAGAACCGGTCTTCGGGGCCGGCCTTGATGCCGATAACCATGAGGAACCGCGTCCCCTCGGGGACGTCGATCTTGGCTTGCTCGGCGATAAAGCTGGCCGGTTTGGCGATAACGTCGCGGTTCAGGGTCTTGCCGTCGGCCCAGTAGTATTCCCGCAGTCTTTCCCGCTCCTCCGTCGAGCAGAGATAACCGCCCTCGGCCTTGAGTGCCGCAATCATGTCGTCGTAGGCGGCTTCCTCGATCGCCACGCCGTTCTCGGACGAACACGAGGCCGAGTTGTTGGCGCATTTGGATTTAACGATCTTGGCGGCGGTTTCCGCGGGATCGACGGTCGAATCGATAATCGAGATGACGTTGCCCGCGCTTACAGTCTGAGACGGCTTACCAGCTTCGTAGACGACGCTGGCCAGGGCCGCTCCGCCGGTGGCGACAACGAAATCGCAACCGGCCATCAGTTCGCGCGTACCTTCCCGCGTGCCCTTTTCCAGGCATTGCGCCAAATCCTCCGGCGCGCCCACCTTGCGTAGCGCCTTTCGGATGTGCTCGACCGTCGCATAAGTCGACTTGCCGGTCCTCGGGTGGGGGGAAGTGATCATCGCGTTGCGCGTCTTCAGCAAACTCAGGCCGATACAGCACACCGTGGATTCCGGGTTGGTGCAGGGCACGACATTGGCGACCACACCCATGGGCTTGGCATAAATTCGAAGGCCCTTTTCCTTGTCCTCGCGCACCAGGCCGCAGGTCTTTTGGCCGATCAAGTCGCGCATCATGCCGCGCGTCTTGTTCTGAACTTTATGCAACTTATCTTCGTATACGCCGATACCCGACTCGCTGACGGCGAGATGGGCCAATTCCTTGGCCGTTTCCTCTTTCTGCAGTTCCCAACCGACGGCGGCGCACATCTCGTCGACTCTTTCTTGGGGCCAGAATTCCACCTCCTTGAACGCGGCGCGGGCCCTTTTGTACATCTCCGGAATGTTGTCAGACATCATATCTACCTTCTCGGTTCGAGACCTGCCGGTCCGGCGATAGCCGGACCGGCGGGCGGGTTTGTGTTTACAATTATTTGCCGACGGATTTGACGCCGGTTTTCTTACTGGGGTCTTCGATTTCCTCATGGATGGAATAACCGCTGCCCCAAACACTCTTCCGCTCTTCCTCTTGCTTTGCCCATTCGTCCAGGTCTGTGGTGAGAGCCGGCTTGGCGTTGGCCTCACGTTCGGACAGCGGCGGCACCGGACGGTCAGAGGGACCGTCGTACATCTCGGGCGGTGTCAGGACCTGTCCGAGACGACGATATTCGGCGCGCTCGATCTCCTCGATGAAGTGGGCTCCCGCCGCGAACGAGCGGGTGACGGCGAGAATGGCCCAGGTCGCTTCTGGCGTGAAACCCAGATCCAACATGACGGCCCCCATGGCGCCGAGCATATCGATGTCGACGGGTGTGTCCGAGGCGGCTTGCGCCTTCTCGACAATGGCCGTCATCAGTTCCACATATTCGCCGGCCACACCCAATTTCCTGGCCCGTTCGATCATGCGTTTGGCGGCGGGATCCTGGAGCATCAGGTCCGAGACGCCAAGAGATTCGTCGTTGAGGTTATCGTCGACAATGCCCTGAGCGATGGCGTCAATGTCGAGGCCATTCTCCCGGCCGGCTGTGAGATCATCGAGTAAACGGTTACCGAAGGCGGAGTAGGCGCCGTAGGCGTGACCGAAGGCATGGACCGAGGCGCCACAGGCCTGGGTGAGGAAGGTCTTGCTCTGCGCAACCAAGCGCGACACGGCGGCCGGGGCGGAAAGCCCGTCTTCCAAAGCCATGATCATCACGTAGTTGAGCATCTGGTCTTCTTCGACCGACGCGATGCGGGCCTGGAAGTCAACGAACAGCACGTCGGTCATGCCGTATCCTTCTTCCATCAGCTCGGTCGTATCGTACCCACGCGCGACGATTCGGTGGACGTTCTTGTAGGCGACCTCGGACGTCCACTGGAATCGGGCCCGGGTCTCGTCCATCGAGACAGTTCCGTACTCGCGCTCTGCGTAATTGAATGGGAGACCCGGGTCGTCCAGATTGCCGATTCCCTTCTTGTCTTCCGGTCCTAGATCACCCATTTCTTGTACTCCCCTTCTTCCTTCTGATTCTTGGCATATTCGGCGCGCTCTGACTGTTTGGGCACGATGCGGTCCTCGGGACCGACGTATTTGATCATGCTAAGGTCGAGCATCTGCACCATGGGCTCTCTTTTCGATGCTGCCCAGGCGCGGCCGCGTTTCATGTTGAACAGGGCGTGCGCGGCACAGCTGAAGCCACGGCACACACTACCGATGCACCAGGCGGCGTTGGGCGCGAAGCCAATGTCGCAGAGGGCGGTGTTGCCGGCACCAACTACGTTGACGCCCACATAGTCCCGTCCCTCTTTCTTGCGTCGGGCATGGAAATACTTCTCGAGAGCGCGCTGAAGCCTCAGATAGACACCATTGAGGCCCAGTTCCTCCTGTTTGAGGTGAATGGGTTCGGCACGCGGGTCGCTGTCCGTGTGCTGGGGTTGCCCCATTCCCATGACAGGCAAGCCGTTGTCCATGTACTCGTCAACCAGGACCTCTGCGATCTCTTCGACGGTCTTGCCTTCTTCATGGGCTCGTCTGAGATACTTCTTCATCATGTAACCATGCGCCGCGCCGGGACCGTGCACGCCGCCAAACGTGGAGATGGAGGCGGCAATGGTGCTCGTCAGGTTGGGGCGGCCGGCGGCTACACCAATGGCGCCGGCGGCCGAAGGCGACATCGAATGCTCGAGGAAAACGCCCATCTCGTACCTGAGCATCTTCTCTTCTTCTTTCGCCGGGATCCTGTTCTGGAATAGAACGAACATGGCGTCGGTGAAGGAATAGCCCTCCTCGGCCAAGTCGCTCAAATTGTACCCGCGCATGACCGTTTTCTCCTCGGTCTTGTACGAGATCGATGTCTTCCTCTCGATATCTGCTCGTCTCTGCATGTAATAGACCTCCATTTGGGCGATTTCGCGAAAGCAATTTCGCCGCTACATTCTCCAGGTTTCCTGGAACACGGGCCTGTAAAGAAATTCAGGCCTTCCGTTGGGTTTAGGCCGCTTGGGCCGGGGCGCCGTTGGCGACGCCCATTTCGGCCAGAATTTCTTTCATTACCGCCAGCGCGGCGCGCATGTCGTCGGCGCCCAGGTGGCCGATGCAGCCGACCCGGAAACTCGGTGCCACGGTCAGCTTGCCCGGATAGAGCACGTAGCCGCGCTTGCGCACTCGGTCGTAGAAATCCTCGAAGACGAAGGCCGGATCGGCCGGCATCTTGAAGGTGACGATGATCGGCGCCTGCAGGTCGGCCGGCAGCAGCGGCTCGAAGCCGAGCTCGCCCATGCCGTCGATCAGGATGCGGCAGTTGCCGCCGTAACGCGCACTGCGGCCCTTGACCCCGCCCTCGGCCTCGAACTGGGCAATGGCGGCGTCGAAGGCGGCGATGACGTGGGTCGGCGGGGTGAAGCGCCACTGAGAATTCTTCTCCATCGCCTGCCATTGGTCGTAAAGGTCCAGCGACAGCGAATGGGCGTTGCCTTGGCAACCCTCCAGCACGCTCGTGCGAATGATCGCGTAGCCCATGCCCGGAACGCCTTCCAGGCACTTGTTGGACGACGCCATCAGGGCGTCGAAGGGGACGTCCTTGACGGTGATCGGCACGGCGCCGAAGGCGCTCATGGAATCGATGATCAGCAGTCGGTCGTGCTGTTTCACCACCTGGGCGATGGCGGCGACCGGATTAAGGATGCCGGATGTGGTCTCGCAATGAATGACCAGCACGTGCGTGATGTCCGCGTCCGCTGCCAGCGCAGCATCGAGCGCGGCCAGGTCCGGTGGAGTGTCCTCCGGCGTTTCCTGGGTGATATAGGCGCGGCCCACATAGTCGAGGATCTTGGTCATGCGCGTGCCGTAGGCGCCGTTGATCAGGATCAGTGCCTTGCCGTCGGCGGGAATGAGCGTGCCGAGCGCCGCTTCGACGACGAAGGTGCCGCTGCCCTGCAAGGGCACGCAGACGTGCGTCGCCTCGGCATCGGCGATGGCCAGCAGGCGCTGGCGTACTCGGGCATTGGTGGCGATGAAATCGTCATCGCGCGAGCCCCAGTCATGCAGCATGGCCTGCTTGGTTTCGTGCGACGTGGTGAGCGGCCCAGGCGTCAGCAGCCTGGGATCATCCGGCGTCAAAGTCATCAGGGCGTTCCTCCCGGAATGATGAGGGTTTCAAGCCCTCAGCATGTGGTCACAATATCGGTCACTATCGGTCAAAAGTCCACAAAAAAAATAAATCCCTATCCAGGAAAATGACCGCATGACGGCCACGCATCGCGGTCGTGAACTGCCCCGGTGTTGGTGACCGGCGGTCCTGACTGGGGACGGCTGCGGCGCGGCGGCGTTGTCCCGCCCGTCGGGCTGTCGCAAACTGGTGCTGGGCGAAGGCGGTGACGATGCACAGGTATCGATGACATGCGGGTGACGAAGAAGGATTTCGACTGGGCGGCGGGCCAGGGCATCATCGGCCAGGACCAGGCGGCGGCGCTTTGGCAGGCTCTCGACGGTCGGGCCGGCACGCGATCTCGCTTCGATCTGGTGCATGTCGCCTATTACGCCGGCGCACTCCTGGTCATCGGCGCCATGGGCTGGTTCATGAGCAGCGTGTGGGAAGCCTTCGGCGGCCTCGGCATCTTCCTCATCGCCTTTACCTATGCCCTGGTATTCCTGATCGCCGGCGACCGCATGTGGCGGCGCGATGATTTGCGTATCCCGGGCGGGCTGCTGGTCACCATGGCGGTGGCGATGACGCCGCTTGCGGTCTACGGGCTGCAGCGCGAACTCGGGCTCTGGGGTTTCGACGACCCGGGTGAATACAAGGAATTCCACCGTTGGATTCGTGGCGGCTGGTTCGCCATGGAGGTGGCGACCCTGGTCACCGGCGGCCTTGCGTTCGCTCGCTACCGTTTCCCATTCCTCACGGCCGCCATCGCCTTCGTGCTCTGGTACGTGTCCATGGACCTGACGCCGGTCATCGCCGGTGGCGATATCGACTGGGACCTGCGACGCCTGGTTTCGCTCTGGTTCGGGCTTGCGATCATCATCGCCAGTTACGCCGTCGACCGGTGCTGGGCCGAGGATTTTGCCTTCTGGGGCTATCTGTTCGGCGGACTGGCGTTCTGGTGCGGCCTGACGCTGATGGACAGCGGCAGCGAACTCGGCAAGCTGATCTATTTCCTTATCAACATCGGCCTGATGGGCCTATCGGTGTTCCTTCGCCGGCGGGTGTTCCTGGTCTTCGGGGCGTTTGGCGTGATCGGCTACCTGGGCCACCTGGCCTTTGACCTGTTCGAGGATTCAGCGTTGTTCCCGGTCGTGCTGACCGTTGCCGGGCTTTGCGTGATCTGGCTCGGCGTGCAGTTGAAGCGTCACGGACCGCGCCTGGTGGCGGCGGTCGAAAGTGCTTTTCCGGACTGGATGATACGCTTGCGCCCGCCCGAGCGCGGCGTCGTGCGCGACTGATCGAAAAGGAGTTCGAACCATGTCACGAACCGCCGTCGTCACCGGCGCCTCGCGCGGCATCGGCCGGGCCATCGCCCGGCGCCTGACCGACGAGGACTGGACGGTCTTCAATCTCGATATCCGCACGCCCGAGGCGCCAGTGGCCGAGTGGATCGAGACCGACTTGCGCGAACCCGAGGCCATCGTCGCCGCTTTCGACACGGTCCGCGAACGCGGTCCCATCACCGGCCTGGTCAACAACGCCGGCATCGCCTTGGTCGACGTGCTGGAAGAAAGCACGGTCGAGGATTTTGATCACAGTATGGCCGTCAACATGCGGGCCCCCATGCTGTGCGTGCAGTCGGCATTGCCGGACATGAAGGAGGCCGGCTTCGGCCGCATCGTCAACATCGCCAGCCGGGCGTTGCTGGGCAAGACCCACCGTACCGCCTACGCCGGCTCCAAGGGTGGCTTGGCATCCATGTCCCGGGTCTGGGCCCTGGAACTGGCGCCGCACGGCATCACCGTCAACGCCGTCGCCCCCGGGCCCATCGCGACGGAGATGTTCACCGCCGCCAACCCGCCCGAGATGCCGCGCACGCAGGAAATCATCGGCACCATCCCGGCCGGCCGCCTGGGCGAGCCCGCCGACATCGCGCACGCGGTGGCGTTCTTCATGGACGAGCGGGCCGGATTTACCTCCGGCCAAGTGCTCTACGTCTGTGGAGGGATCACGCTGGCGCGCGGCGGCAGTTGAGGCTGGGCGTTGGTCGCCCGGGACGTCACTTCTTGATCGTGACCTCGCGCGGGAAGGTGGCAAGACGCTCGCAACCGGTTTCCGTGACGACGATGGATTCCGAGAAGCCGATACCGTATTCGCGATACTTCAGGCACAAGGGCGGCATGTGAAAGGTCATGCCCGGTTGCAGCGGCCGGTATTCCTCCTGGCGCAGCGAGATCAACTCGCCCTCGCCCCAGTCCGGCGGATAGCTGACGCCGATGGAATAGCCGAGGCGGTTGCGGTGATAGTCGCCGAATCCGGCCTTTTGTGTGACGGCCCGGGCGGCCTCGTCGGCGTCGTGGGGCGTGACGCCGGGCTTGATGGTCTCGAGCGCCGCCTCGACGGCGCCGATGCAGGCTTCCGCCGCGCGCACCCATTCGTCTTTCGGCGTGCCGACGAACAGCGTGCGCATCAGCGCCGCCGTGTAGCGGTGCTTGGAGGCCGAAATCTCGAAGTACATCAGGTCGTCGTCGGCCAGCCGGTTGGCGCCGCCGGTCTGGTGGGGCAGGCACGAGCGCTCGCCGGCGAGCACGAACGGTGGCAGCCCCATGTATTCGCCGCCGTTCTCAAGCAGCGTCTTGTTGACGATGGCGTTGAGTTCATCGCCGCTGACACCGGGACGGGCGGCGTCGTAACCTGCCCGCATGGCCAGGTCGACCAGGCCGGCGGATTGGCGCATGACGGCGACTTCCTCGCCGGATTTGACCATGCGCGCGTCCCACAGAATTTGCGTCGCGTCGACGAAGGTATTGTCCGCCAGGTCGCGCTCCAGCGTCTCGTGCTCATCGACGGTGTAGAAGAAACCATGCTTCTCCACGCCAATGCGTTTGCCCGAGCCCAGCCCCAGCTGCTGCAGCACATTTACGGTAACGCTGGGCGGATGGTCCCAGTCGAACACCTTGGCGATACGCGTGCTCCAGGCGAACTCGGGCGTATTGATCCATTCGAAGTCGCGGACCACGAACACCGGCTCGCCGTCGCGCGGCACGACGACGCAGTGATACTTGTAGTAGCCGGGCGTCTCGTAGCCGCTGAAGTAGGTGATGTTCTCGGGCCCGCGGACGAGCAGCGCGTCGAGCCCGTCCTCGGCCATCGCCGCCTGGATGGTGTCGTAGCGGCGGACGTATTCCTCCGGCGAGAAGGCCATGCGGTCGTGCACGATCATCGGCAACCGGTAGCCCGACGCGGCCTCGCGCGTGGTCTTCTGGAAGGTCACGTGCTCGGTGTGATCGGCGACGTCGAAGATTTCGCGGTCTTGTTCCAATACCATGACGGGTCTCCCGACGGGTCTCGCTAACGCTGGCGCCAGGCCTGGGTCGAGCGCTGGATGCCGCGGGTCAGCAGCATGTGCAGCAGCCGCACGCCGGCCGCGGTCAGCACAATCATCATGCCCATGGCTGCGGCGGGCGCAGTGTCGCCGGCGTCATCCATGTTCAAGACGGCGACGGACGCCAGGGCCGTGTCCGGAGAATAGAGGAACACCACGGCCGACACCGTGGTCATGGCGTTGACGAACAGATACATGGAAATGTCCAGGATGGCCGGTACGCAGACCGGCACCGTGACCCGCCAGAAGGTCTTGTAGAACGGCACCTTGAGGGATGCCGAGACGGCCTCGAACTCCGGGTCCATCTGCTTCAGCGCGGTCACTGCCGTCAGGTGCGACACCGTGTAGAAGTGGGTCACCGTGCAGATCACCAGGATCGGCATGGTGTGGTAGATGAAGCCCAGCGGGTTGCCCGGCGCGTTGAAGAAGAAGATGTAGGCCAGTCCCAGTACCAGGCCCGGCACCGCCATCGGGATCATGCAGAGGAACTGCATGGCGCCGCGTCCGACGTGGAAGCCCTTGGATTTTTCCACCAAGTAGGCGCCGATGAAGACGACGGTGGTGCCGATGATGGCGGTCCAGATGGCGAGCTCGATGGAATTGAAATAGGAATCCCAACCGCCGCCGTCCATCAGGTCGAAATTGTAATGGTCCAGCGACAGGCTCAGGTTGTAGGGCCAGAACTTGGCCAGCGAGGCGAAGGCGGCGACGCCGAGCACGGTCAGGATGATCAGCCCGATGAACGAACAGAAGGCCAGCATGGCCATGTCGAAACCGCGTGAGGGGTGCGGCGTGTAGGGCACGGCGCGGGCCGACACCAGCGCCACCTGCTTGCGCTGCACGATGCGGTCGGCGAAGAAGGCGATTACCGCCGGCACCAACAGCACCATGGAGACCACGGCCCCCATCTCGAAGTCCTGGCGGCCGACCACCTGCTTGTAGACGTCGGTGGCCAGCACGTTGAACTTGCCGCCGACCACCTTGGGCACGCCGAAGTCCGTGATCACCAGGGTGAAGGTGACGAAGAAGGCCGACACCAGTCCATAGCGCATGCCGGGAAGTGTGACCGTGAAGAATGTCTTGATGGTGCCCGCACCCAGCGCCTTGGCGGCCTCGTAGAGGCGCGCGTCACTCATGGCCATGGCGATCAGCATGATCGTCAGCGCATGCGGGAAGACGTAAAACACCTCGCCCATGATGATGCCGGCGGGGCCGTAAAGCTCGAACGGCAACCAGCCCTTGAAGATGCCCTGGGCCCCGAACATGTAGACCAGCGAGATCGCCGGCAGCAGCGACGGCATCAGGATGGGGATCAACGCAATGCCCTTGAACAGGCTCTTCATTGGCATGCACGACCGGGTCAGGCCGTAGGCGTAGATGAAGGCGATCAGCAGCACGATGGTCGATGAGATCATGGTGACGAAGAAGCTGTTCTCGATGGACCAGGCCAGCGCCGGCGTGGAGAAGAACTTGACGTAGTTGGCGAGGCCGATGAAGCCGCCGTCGGCGTTCTCGAAACTCTTCGACAGGATGGCGTAGAGCGGCAGCACGATAGCGACGAGCAGATAAATCGCGATGCCCAGCAGAATCAGCCGCATCACCCAGTCTTCGGCCGAGACCTTGGGCTTGATGGCTGGGCCTAAAACCGCGGCAGGGGTGCTGATGGCGCCGTTCCCCATGGTCAGATCTCGCGCGCCTCGGGCGCGCCGGCATAGAGGATCAGATGGTCGGCTGGCAGTGCCACCGCGACGCGTCCGCCTTCGGTGAGATCGAGGTCGCGCATCAGGTTGATCGAGAAGTCGGCCGTGAGCCGCGCCGCGCCGCCGTCGATGGCCAATGTGGCGCGATAGAACGAGCCCAGGAATTCCAATTCCTCGATGCCGACTTCGACGGCGTTGGCATCGCCGGGCTTGACGCCGCGCGTCGCCACGTCTTCCGGCCGGATGCAGATAGTGACATCGTCACTGTTGCTGAATTCACCGCGTGCCTCGACCGCCAGTTCGACATCGCCGAGCTTGACGCCCGCCGCCGTCATGCGGCCCGAGAGGAAGTTCATGGTGCCGACGAAATCGGCGATGAACGGCGTTGCCGGTTGGCCGTAGATTTCCTGCGGCGAGCCGACCTGGTCGATGACGCCGTGGTTCATGACGACAATGCGGTCGGCCATGGTCAGCGCTTCTTCCTGGTCGTGGGTGACCATGATGGTGGTGACGCCCAGCTTCTCCTGCAGGTCCTTGATTTCGTGCCGCAGGTGGGCGCGCACCTTGGCGTCGAGCGCCGACAGCGGCTCGTCCAACAGCAACAGGCCGGGCGAGGTGGCGAGGGCGCGGGCCAGGGCGACGCGCTGCTGCTGGCCGCCCGACAACTGTGCCGGATACTTGGCCCCCTGGTCGGGCAGGCCGACCAGGCCCAGCAACTCCGCCACCCGGGCGGTGATCTGGTCCTTCGGCGTCTTCCGGTTCTCGAGGCCATAGGCCACGTTCTTGTTGACCGTCAAGTTGGGGAACAGCGCGTAGGATTGGAAGACGATGCCGAAATCCCGCTCCGACGGTGGCAGGTCGGAAATATCCTTGCCGGCCTGACGCACGGTGCCGGCCGACTGAATGTCGAGCCCGGCGATGGCGCGCAACAACGTCGTCTTGCCGCAGCCCGACGGGCCGAGGAAGCAGACGAACTCGCTTTCCTCGACCGTTAGCGAGACATTATCCAGCGCCGTGAAGTCGCCGAATTTCTTGGTTAGATTTTCAACTTCGAGGTAGGACATGGTTCGAGCGTGCCCCTGCTGGTCGAACATGAACCATAAAGGACGCGGCCCGGCGGGTCATCCCCGGCCGGGCCGCGATCCGGCGTTAACCGGATTGTTCGTAGCTTCCGACTTCTACTTCTTCGGTTCCGACTTGGAATCGTAGCGCTTGCGCCACTCGTCCAGGATGCGGATGCGGTTGTCCGCGGCCCACTGGAAGTCGTTCTGGATCATCTTGCCTTCGATGCCCGGCGGGAAGTTCTTCACCGGCTTGGCGATGCCCGGCATGGCGACCACGGCGTACTCTTCGTTGTAGATCACATTGGCCTTCTTGGTCACCGACCAGTCGGCGAGCGCGCGCGCGGCCTTCAGGTTCTTGGTGTTGCGCACGATGCCGAAGGCTTCCAGGTCCCAGCCGACACCTTCGATCGGTGCGACGACTTCAAGGGGGGCACCCTTGTTCTTGGACTTGGCGCCCCGATAGGCGAAGGAGACGCCGATGGGGATTTCGCCCTTGGCGGCGAGCTTGCACGGCTTGGAGCCGGAGTGGGTGTAACGCGCGATGTTTTCGTGCAGCGCGTCCATGTAGTTCCAGGCATTCTTCTCGCCCTGCAACTGAATCCAGCTGGAGACGTCGAGGAAGCCCGTGCCGGACGAATTCGGGTTCGGCATGATGACATGGCCCTTGTAGACAGGCTTGGCCAGGTCGGCCCACGAGGTGGGCAGCGGCAGCTTGTGCTTGCCGGCTTCCACCGTGTTGTAGCAGACCGACGCGATCCAGGCGCGCTGGCCGACCCACAGCGGCGGGTTGTTCTTGGTGTCGTAGTACTTCTTGTCGAGCTTCTTCACGCCCTTCGGCGCATAGCCCTGGAAGTAGTTGTACTTCGACAGCAACAGCAGGCTGGTGGCGGCGACGCCCCAGACGATGTCGGCCTTGGGGTTTTCCTTCTCGGCCAGCAGCTTGGAGGTGATGATACCGGTGGAATCACGCACCCACTTGATGTTGATGCCGCTGTTGTCGGCCTCGAACTCTTTCTTGAATTTCTTCAACTCATCGGCTTCGACGGCGGTGTAGACCAACAGGTCCGTATCCGCCACCGCCGCCGACGTAAACGAGGCGGCGAGCGCGACGGCGCAAACGCCGGCGGTCAATCGTTTCAACAATGTCATCTCCATGGAAGGTTCTCCATCTCCCTGATTGACGACCCGTCCGGTGGCTCCGGCAGGGCCGATTGAATCGTCCGTCGGCACGTGGCCGTTTCCGGGACGACCGGCCGCGACGCATGAACCACGCAGACGACCAGCGGCGAGATAATGCCAGAACAATTCAAACAAAACCACAAAAAACCACACATTCGGTCAATTATGGTCTATATTGAACTGACGGCACTATGCGCCTCGGTTCGATTGTGCGTCGAATGAAGGTTTGGTGACAAGCACTGAACGTTGTCGCCGCGAAGGCGCCCCGGCGCGGGCGTTTGCGGGGCGAGCGGGAGAGAGCCTGATGCTGGCGGAACGACGCCGCGACATGATCCTGGATATGGTGGCCGAGATGGGCTCGGTGTCGGTCAACGACCTGCACCACCGGCTCGACGTCTCGCGCGAAACCATACGCCGCGACATCACCCGTCTGGCCAGTGAAAACCGGCTGCGAAAGACCCATGGCGGCGCCCTGGCGCTGGAGGCCGTGGAGCCGGCGTTCGACGAGCGCATGGAAGTCAACATCACGGGCAAGCGGGCCATTGGTCGCGCCGCATCGTCGCTGGTGCCGGACGGTGCCTCGCTGGTCATCGATGCCGGCACGACGACGTTGTGCTTGGCGGAGGCGCTGATGGAGCGCCGGCGGCTGACCGTGCTGACCAATGACGTGCACGTGGCAGGCCGCCTGGCCGGGCGAAACGACAATCAGGTGCTGCTGCTGGGCGGCGAATTCCGGGGCGCCGACACGTCGACCTTCGGGGCCGACGCGGTGCAGATGCTGGCCAACTACTTTCCGGATTTTTCCTTCGTCGGCGCCGGTGCGCTGACCGCCCATCCGTGGCTGATGGATTATTCACGCGAGGCGGCCGAGTTGCGGGGCCAGATGCTGGTGCTGGCACGCACGGCCGTGCTGCTGGCCGATCAGACGAAATTCAGCCGCACGGCGCCCAACCGGGTGGCCAACCTGGAACGCACGGCGCATGTGGTCGTCGACGTGCCGCCGCCGGAAAACATGGCGGCGGCCCTGGTGTCGCTGGGCATGGAGATCATCGTCGCGCCGCCGGCCGATGACGAGACAACGGCCGCCTAACGTTTGATGCCGCGGAACGTCCTGATGACGAAGGCGAAGTCGTTCGCTAGTTTTCGATTGTAGGTTCGGTTGCCAGGTGTCGCATCATGGCTCTGCCAGGCCGGACTGGCAGCGGCCAGCACTTCCTTGAGCATCCACTCGTGGGCGAAGACCCGCCCCGACATGCCGACGACCGTGGCCATGCGTTCGCTGTTCAGTGGCCCGGCACTGAGCCGTTCGTAGCGCTCTTCGCTCAGCGACACCGTGTCTTGGCGGGCGAACGCCAGGATTGCGTCGCGTGATTTCTCATCGATCGACGTATCTGCCTTCAATTTCCGACGTAGGTCGACGGCGGAATCGAAGACCTCGCCCTTGACGCCTGAAAGCACCTTGGCGTCGATGCCTTCTTTTTGCAGGCGCTCGACCACTTGATCGGAGACCGCATAGGGCACCGGACGGTAGACCGGCTGGTCGAAGACGTTCTGCAGGAAGAACAGGCCGACGTAGCAAACGACCCCGGCGATCAGCGGCGTCACCGCCCAGCCCATGCTGATACCGCCCATGACCCGCCAGCGAATTCCGCGGCCGCCCTTCAAGAGCGCAATGCCCAGCACCGCGCCGACCACTGCTTGGGAACTGGAGACCGGCACCAGCGGGATTGTCGGCAGGCCGTTGGAGGCGAGGAAGTGCTCCAGACCCTGGCTGGCGAACAGGAACAGCACGACCGAGTGCGAAACGACCGCGACCCAGGCGGCGATCGGGGACAGCGGCATCAGTCCGCCGCCGACGGTCATCATGACGCGTTTCGAATAGGTCATGACGCCGACGGCGATGGCGACGGCACCCAACAGGAAAAGCTGCTGCGCCGAGGAGATCGTCCAGCCCTCGGCAAAGGTGAAGGCGGTGAACGGTGACGCCGGCACGAACACGCCCATGACGTTGGCGATGTTGTTGGCGCCCAGGCTGTAGGCGCCGAAGGCGCCGGCGAACACCAGCCCGGCCCGGGTATAAGCGTCGGTTCGCAACATATGCAGCTTGGCCCGGCGAACCACTGCCGTCGTCACCTTGAACAGAGCGGCCGCGATGACCGCCGCCAGGATCGGGCAGATCACCCAGGTCGAAAGAATTTTGATCAGCGCACCCTGGTCGGTGATGGTTTCCGAAAACAGGTTCCAGCCGACGATGGCGCCGACGATGGCCTGCGTGGTCGACACCGGCCAGCCGGCCTTGGTCATCAGATAGACCGAGACGGCGGCCGCCAGCGCCGCCATGAACGAGCCCGGCAACGCGTTGATGGCGCCCAGCTTGCCCAGCGTGTGGGCGGCGCCGGCGCCGGATATCGTCGCGCCTAAGACGACGAAGATCGAACAGATGATGGCCGCCGTGGTGAAGCGGATCATGCGCGTGCCGACGGCCGTGCCAAAAACGTTGGCGGCGTCGTTGGCGCCTAATGCCCAGCCCAGGAACAGCCCGCTGGTCAGGAAGATGAGAATGCCCGGATCCATGGTCGACTCGGATCAGATTGAGCGCTTGATGGCGTAGATAGCCAGACGGTCAGCCACGTCCTCCGACCAATCGGCGATATTGTCGATGTGTTCGGTGAAATTCCGAAGATGACTCTTGTGCGCCAGGTCCAGGTCCTCGGAATCGAAAATGGCCCGCTTCAGCTTGGTCGAAACCTTGTCCGCTTCGCGCTCGTAGAACATGACCTTGTGATTGTGGTCGCCGACCCGTTCGACATCGCGGAAAAAGGCGCGCGACGCCAATACCAATTCTTCGACCGCCATCACGGCGGTATCGGCGAGCTGTTGGAAATCCTCGCGGAAGGGTTCCGGGATGTCCGGCTTCTCGATATCAAAGGCCCAGAGCGCGCCCTCGAACAAACCCAGCACGTGGTCCAGGGTCTCGATCAGGCCCAGCACGTCGCCGCGGCTCTCGGGAATCAGGGTCTGGCTGTAGAGCTGCGTCTCGATGCCCCGGCGCTGATGGTCGGCCTCGCTTTCCATCTTGTTGACTTCGTCGCGCTTGTCGATGAATTCGCTCGAACAGCCATGCGCCAGATAAGTCTGGATGGCGATCTTGAACAGCAATCCGGATTCCGAAAGCTTGTCCAGGAAGTCGTCGATTTCGCGCTCCAAGGCGCGGGTTCGACGAAACAAGGCAACGTTTTTGGCCAGGGCCATGGTGGGTGACCTCTTCTCTATCCGGCGGGGCGGGTGTGGTCCGCCGGGCACGGCGAACAATTCATCCTACACATATTCGGTCATGAATCCACAATTTTACACAGGTTAAATCAGCCGCCGCTTTTTTACCCGGCGGCATCGAGCAGCCGCGAGACTTGTCGGCGCCACGACCAGCCGGCCATGAAGCGGGCGGCCTGTTCGCCCCTTGCGCGGCGCGCATCGGTGTCGGTGTGCGCGGCTTCCAGGGCGGCGACGATCTCGTCGATATCGCTTTCGCCCCAGCCGCGGCGGCTGCCGTCGGGATCCGGAACGGGCGGCTGCTGCGTCAGAGCCCAGCAGTGTTCGTCCGCCACCAGGTCCTTCTGACCGGTGTTGGCGGCGATGATGCCCGGCACGCCGGTCGCCATCGCCTCCATGGCCACCAGGTTGGTGCCGCCCTCGCATCGGTTGGGGAACAATGCCACGTCCATGTCGCGCAGCACGTCGGGCAGGGCCGGGTTGGCGATGGCTCCCAGGTCCACGTGGGCATTCTCGGACACGCCCTGGGCACGCACCCACTGGTTGATGGATTGATCGCCGGCAAGCCTGGCATCGGGTGCCCCGGCGCCATGCGGGCTCTCGGCCATGGAGGCCATGGTCTCGGGCCAGGGGTTCTGCCAGATGGTGACCAGCACGGCGTCGGGATGGCTCTCGTGAAAGCGCCGGAAGGCGGCAACAACAATGTCCTGGCCCTTGCGGAATTCCAGCTTGCCGCCGGAGAACACGGTGAAGCGGTCGCCAAACGCACCGGGCCCCGGGCCGGGCTTGAACGCGTTCCCGTCGATGCCCTGCTGCACGCAGGCAACATTGCCGAACCCCGCATCCGCCAGCAGTTCGGCATTCCAGGTCGAGCCCGCCACCATGGCGTCGAGCGCGGCGAGGCGTTCCACGTCGGCGTCGCCGATACGCGTATCCTCGACGAAGGCGACACCGACGTTGCGCTCGCCCCGGAACTGATTGCTGGCCGGATTGTAGCCGAGGCCGTTGCCGAGCGAATGCAGCACAGTGGCGTCGCCCAGGGTGACGGGCTCGCCCGCCGTTTCAGCCCGTAGCCGTTCGCCTTCATCCAGCAGCGGTCGCAGCCAGGCGACGTCGGCAGGAGAGAGCAGGGCCTCTGGCGTCTCGCGCAGCAGCAGCGGGTCGGGGCGTTCCAGCCGCAGCAGTTCGCGCACCAGGTTGACGCCGAACACGCCCCAGCCGTGAACGGCGGAGAGGCTCCAGGTAATGCCGAGCCGCGCCGCCGCCATGATCGTTACTCCGCTTCGGCGGTGATCAGTTCGCCGTGGCGCTGGCAGGTGGCTTCGGCCAAGTCGACGAAGACGTGGGCAATGCTGTCGGCGGTCTTCAGCTTCTCCGGGTCCTCGCCGGGCATGGCGTGTGCGCGCATTGCGGTGCGCGTCGCCCCCGGATTGACCAGATTGACCCTGACCGGGGTCTTCTCGGTTTCCTCGGCGTAGATGCGGGCCAGCATCTCCAGTCCCGCCTTGGACACCGCGTAGGCGCTCCAATAGGCCCGCGCCTGATGGCCGACCGACGAGGTGACGAAGATGGCGCGGCCTGCGTCGGAGGCGCGAAGCAGCGGGTCCAGGCTGCGCACCAGGCGCCAATTGGCACTCAGGTTGACTGCCATCACCTCATCCCAGACGTTGGGTGCCAGGTGCGCCAGCGGCGTCAGCGTGCCCAGCAGACCGGCATTGGCCACCAGCACGTCGAGCTTGCCGAAGCGTTCGTAAAGCGCGGCGCCTAACTCGTCGATGCGCTCGCCGTCGGTCAGGTCGATGGGCACTAGTGTCGCCGGCGTGCCGGTCATCTCGGTGATTTCGTCGTCCAGTTCCTCCAGGCCGCCGACCGTGCGCGCCGCCAGCACCACTTGGGCGCCTTCCTGGGCGAAGCGCAGCGCCACGGCGCGGCCGATACCGCGGGACGCACCGGTGATCAGGGCGACGCGGCCGCCCAATCGACCTGCGGGCGGTCCGCCGTCTTGTGCAGGGGACATGGGCTAATCTTGCTCGGTCAGCAGCGACAACTGCCGCTGCGCCGTGCCGTCGGCGTGGTCGGCACGTCGGATCGGGTAGTCGCTGGTGAAGCAGGCATCGCAATAGGCCGGGGCCTCGGGGTCGCGACCGGCCTCGCCGACGGCACGGTAGAGCCCGTCGATGGAGATGAAGGCCAACGTGTCGACGCCGATATGTTTGGTCATGGCCTCGATATCCATGCGGCCGGCGAGCAGTTCCTGACGCTCCGGCGTATCGATGCCGTAGTAACATGAGTCCTTGGTCGGCGGCGAGGCGACGCGCATGTGAACCTCTTTGGCGCCGGCCTGGCGCACCATCTCGACGATCTTGATGGAGGTCGTGCCGCGGACGATGGAATCGTCGACCAGCACCACCCGCTTGCCTTTGATGGCGCCCAAGTTGGCGTTGTGCTTCAGGCGCACACCCAAGTGTCGGATGTTGGAGGTCGGCTCGATGAAGGTGCGGCCGACGTAGTGGTTGCGGATAATGCCGAGCTCGAACGGCACGCCCGACTGCTCCGCGTAGCCGATCGCCGACGGCACGCCGGAATCAGGCACCGGCACGATGACATCGCTTTCCACATGGCTCTCGCGGGCCAGTTCGGCGCCGATTTCCTTGCGGATGCCATAGACGTTACGGCCCTCGATGGTGCTGTCGGGGCGGGCGAAGTAGATATATTCGAAGATGCAGAACCGGTGCGGTGCCTTGGTGAAGGGTTTCACGCTGTGCAGTCCCTGGTCGTCGATGACGACGATCTCGCCCGGGTCCACGTCGCGGATGTATTCGGCCCCGTTGATGTCCAGCGCGCAGGATTCGGACGTCAGCACGTAGGCGTCGCCGGCGCGGCCCAGCACCAGTGGGCGCACGCCGTAGGGATCGCGCGCGCCGATCAGCTTCTTTTGCGTCATGGCGACGATGGAATAGGCACCCTGAACCTGGCTCAAGGCATCGGTCAGGCGGTCGACTACGCGGCCGTATTCGGAGCGCGCGATCAGGTGGACGATGACCTCGGTGTCGCTGGTTGATTGGAATAGGCTGCCTTCCTGCACCAGGTCCTGGCGCAACTGGTAGGCGTTGGTCAGGTTGCCGTTGTGGGCGATGGCCAGGCCGCCGAACTTGAAGTCGGCGAACAGCGGCTGCACGTTCCGCAAGACCGTCTCGCCGGTGGTGGCGTAGCGCACGTGACCCATGGCGTGTTCGCCCGAAAGCCGGCCCATGACATCCTGTGAATCGAAGTTCTCACCGACCAGCCCCATGGCCCTGTGGCTGTGGAAGTGGGAGCCGTCGAAGGAGACGATGCCGACCGCTTCCTGGCCCCGGTGCTGCAGGGCGTGCAGGCCCAACACCGTGTGCGAGGCCGCGTCGGGGATGCCGTGGATGCCGAACAGGCCGCATTCCTCGTGCGGCTTGTCGTCGTCGAAGGAGATGGTTTTGCGGGTGCCCGGAATCATCGGGGTCTATATACCTCTTTTCGGGGGCCGTGGATATGCATTGTCGGGCCCATTATTGGCCGGCGGTTCCACCGCTATCCTGACTGGCGGTGCCGCCGCTGCCCTGGCCCTCGATGAGCAGGTCCAGGCCCTGGCGCTGGCGCTTCCGATAGCCGTCCTTCTCGGGCATGGGTTCGGCCTTGGGATCGGGCTTGACCAGTTCGTCGACGATCTTCGCGGGATCGACAAGCTTCTTGGCCGCATCCTTGGCGGCGTCGCCGGCTTTCTTCTTGGCGGTGCCCAGCGCGTCGTTGGTGGCCCGGCCGACGTGCTCGGGAATGAACTGACGGATCATGCCGGCGCCCTGGCTGACCAGGGTCAGTGAGCGCGCGTTGCGGACCCAGTCCGGCTGTTCGTCCTGGGGGATCATCATTTGCACGCCGAGATAGGCGACGCAGACGATCAGCGCGCCGCGCAGCAGCCCGAACAGAAAGCCCAGCGAGCGGTCGAGCGCGTTCAACATGGAGGCCTGCACCTGGCGCGAGATGGCCCGGGTCAGCACCGACAGGATGACCAACGTGACGATGAAGATCACGGCCCCCGCGGCGACGTCGGCGAAGACTTGTACGGAAATGTACTCCCGGGCGTAGGGCTGGGCGTGGGGAAAGCCCCAGATGGCGGCGGCGATGGCACCGATCCAGCCGGCGATGGCCAGGGTCTCGTGCACGAAGCCGCGGGCGTAGGCGAGGATGGCTGAAATCAACAGCACCACGCCGACGCCGATGTCGAAGATATTGACCGGAAGGTTGGAAAGATTCTCCATTCGCGATCGTCGATCCGCTTCCCGTTATTCCCCGGCCCGCCGCACGCCGGTGGCCGCATCCGGCATCAGCCGCGCCACTAGGTCCGCCAGATGACCGATGGCCTCGGTGTGGAGTCCGAAGCCGTCGTTGCTCTTCTTGCCGCGCCTACCGCCGGCCGTTGTCGCCGGCAGGATGGCGCGGGTGAACCCCAGTTTTGCCGCTTCCCTGAGCCTGGCATCCATGCGCGTTACTGGGCGCACTTCGCCGGAAAGCCCGATCTCGCCGAACACCACCGTGCCCGGCGCCAGCGGCACACCCGACTGCGAAGAGATCAGCGCCGCCGCCACGGCCAGGTCGGCCGCCGGTTCGCCGATGCGCAAGCCGCCGGCGACGTTCAGGTACACGTCGCTCGGTCCCAGCGCAAGACCGCAACGGGCCTCCAGAACGGCCATCACCATGGCCAGCCGGCCGCCGTCCCAACCCACGACCGCGCGACGCGGCGTGGCCAGGGCCGAGGGCGCCACCAGGGCCTGAATTTCCACCAGAACGGGGCGGCTTCCTTCGATGCCGGCGAACACGGCAGCGCCCGAAACGTCGCCCTCGCGATCGGCCAGGAACAGCTCCGACGGGTTGGCGACCTCGGCCAGGCCGCCGTCGGTCATTTCGAAGACGCCGATTTCGTCGGCCGCGCCGAAGCGATTCTTGACCGCGCGCAGGATGCGGAACTGGTGGCCGCGCTCGCCCTCGAAATAGAGCACCGTATCGACCATGTGCTCCAGCACCCGGGGGCCGGCGATCTGGCCGTCCTTGGTGACATGGCCGACCAGGATGACCGAGAAACCACGCCGCTTGGCGAGCCTGATGAGCTCCTGCGCCGAGGCGCGCACCTGGCTAACCGTGCCGGGGGCGGATTCCAGATTATCCAGATACATGGTCTGGATGGAATCGATGATGACGATGCCCGGCATCTCGCCGCCGTCGAGGCTGGCGACGATATCGCGCACGCTGGTGGCCGCGGCCAGCGCAACCGGGGCATCGGCCAGGCCGAGGCGGCGCGCCCGCAGCCTGATCTGCTCGACCGCTTCCTCGCCCGAGACATAGACCGTCGGTCCATGCGCCGCCATGGCCGCCACCACCTGCAGCAGCAACGTCGATTTGCCGATGCCCGGATCGCCGCCGACCAGCACCGCCGAGCCCGGCACCAGGCCGCCGCCGGTGACCCGGTCGAACTCGGCGATGCCCGATTGCCGGCGCGGCGCGGCGCGGGCGTCGCCTTTGAGCTCCACGAAATCGATCTTGCGGCCCTTCTTAGCCCCGAGGCCCTTCGGCGCGCTTTCCGGCGCCGCGTCCTCGACCAGCGAGTTCCAGGCGCCACAGTCGTCGCAGCGGCCCACCCACTTGGGATGGACGGCGCCGCACTCCTGACAGACGTAACTGGACTTGGCTTTAGCCATCGCCTCTATTACCCCGGCGCTGGGCGGCCGGCCAAGGGAAAGTCGCCGTTGGCGCCGCCGGCAGCGGAGGAAACAGCCATGATGACCTACTACGGCAGGCGGCGATCAGGCTCGTTCGGCCCCCATTTGGCGCTGGTTGAGGCCGATGCGGCGTTTGATTATGTCGAGGTCGACAAGGATCGCGGCGATCAGTCGACACCTGAGTTCCTGGCCCTCAATCCGAAGGGGCGAATCCCGGTTCTGGTCCTCGATTCGGGGGCCGTGCTGACCGAGACCGCGGCCATGGTACTGCACATCGCCGATATGCATCCGGATGCCGGCCTTCTGCCGCCGCTGGGTTCGGACGAGCGAGCGCGGGTTATGCGCTGGCTGGTCTTCTCCGTGTGCGAAATCTACGAACCCGATCTGCGGTTTTCATATACCGAGCGCTACACGTCCGAACCGGCGGCCACGGAGGCTGTCCGCGAAGGCGCGCGCGCGCAATGGGATCGCGGCTTTGAGATTCTTGACGCAGCCTACGCGGAGACCGAGGGGCCATACCTATTGGGCAAGACGTTCTCCGTCGCCGACCTCTACTTCCCCATGTTCCTGGCCTGGCACTACGACACGGCGGCGCTGCTCGCGCGCTCTCCCAACCTGGCCGCCATGGCCAAGGCGGTTCGGGCGCGCCCGAAATTCGACCAGGCCTTCATCGATCAGGGATATACGGAGTTCGACGCCCTCTAGGCCTTTGACGTGTAGGTCCCCTTGGCGCCCTTCGCCACCACGTCGAAGCCGACCACCATGCGCGTGCCCGGTGCGGTCGAAGGAATCGTGGCGTGGGAGAAATAAGCCGGCCACATCAGCATGGTGCCGGCTTTCGGATCGAACCGCCGGCGCCGGTAGTCCATGCCGGTGGCGGACGAATAGAGGTGCTTGCCGTATTCGATGCAGCCGGCACCTTCGGGGGCGTCGTCGGGCTCTTCCGGCACTCGGACGTAGTAGTTGCCGACCAGGAAGGCTTCCGAATGCACGTGCGGGCCGACGTGGCCCGGGCCCTTGAGCACGGCCGAGAACATCTGCAAGTCGTAAGGGGCGGGCCGGTTGGCGAAGCTTGGGTGGCCGGCGGCGGGCGACGGGCCGCAGAACTTCTCGATATTGGCGTCGGCGAGGCGGCGGAATTCCGTCTCCAGCTTGGTGACGCACGGTCCCGCCGCCGCGTCGTTCAGTTCCGGCGCGATGTACCACTGCTCGGATTGGGATTCCTGCCAGAACGCCAGCTTCGGCGAATTCATCACCTCGTCGAACAGGGCCTCGTTGAAGGCCTCGGCCACGGTGCCGCCGACCGTGCCCATGGGTTCCAGTTCGAGCGGGAAGGTGTCGAGATCGAGCCAGCGAAGGGATTCGGCCGGATTGCCCGACTGATGCTCCAGCGCGGCCAGCAGGTTCAGCACCTGGCCGGTTACGTAGTAGGCATCGGCGCGAAGCGCCAGGACGCTTTCGTAGTGCGAGCGCGCATCGTCCAGGCGACCGCGGGCGTGGTCGGCGACGCCCAGGTGGTAGTGCATGGTCGCCTGAAGGATCGGGCTGTCCGTCTGCTCGGCCATGATGGTCCTGCAGATGTGCTCGTGGTCGTCCGCGACCTCGTGATAGCCGACGTCCAGGCCGGTGGCGAACTCGCCCGTTTCATAGGCCGGGCGGGTCCTGAGTGCGCTTTCGCCGTGCGCCAGCGCCTCATCCCAGTGGCCGTTGGCCATGGCGATGCGCATAACGATGATGTTGGCGCCGGCGGCGGTGAAATCGCGTGCCAGGATATAGTTGCAGAGGGTCAGTGCCTCGTCCACGTTGCCAGCGTCGACCAGGCTCTGGGCGCGAGCGACGCCGTGGCGAATGGTCTTGGAAATCTGGTCCTTCAGAAAATCCGACATTTGGTTGCGTCCCCCACCTGACGCTGGCGTGAATCTAACTCACCTCTTACGAGAAAGCGCGGAAAACTCGCTCAGCCACGCTCAATCTTGCCGTAGGTGCCGGTCGCCCCCTTCGGCACCAGATCGAAGCCGACCACCATGCGCACGCCGGGGGCGGTGGACGGGATGGTGCCGTGGCTGAAGTAGGAGGGCCACATCAGCATGGTGCCGGCCTTGGGATTGAAGCGCCGCCGCTGGTAATCGGTGCCGGTGGCGGCGTGGTAGACGTGCTTGCCGTATTCGATGCAGCCGGCGCCGTCGGGGGCGTCGGCCGGTTCCTCCGGCACGCGGACGTAGTAGTTGCCAACCAGGAAGGCGTCCGAATGCACGTGCGGGCCGACATGGCCCGGCCCCTTGAGCACGGCCGAAAACATCTCCACGTCGTAGTCGTCCGGGGCCTGGCCGAAGGTGGCGTGGTCGGGTACCGGCGAGGTGTCCCTGAAGGCGGCCAGGTTCTCCTCGGCGTTTCTCAGGAACACTTGTTCCAGTTGTTTGACGTAGGGCCCGGCCGTTTCGTCATTCAGCTCCGGCGCGATGAACCATTGTTCCGATTGGGACTCTTCCCAGTACGTTAGCTTCGGCGAGGCCATAACCTCCTCGAACAGGCCGTCGTTGAAGGATTCCACCTCGGTGCCGCCGACGTCGCCCAGCGGCTGCAGTTCAAGCGGATAGGTCTCGCGGTCGATCCACCGGAAGGCGTTCTCGGGCGTTCCCCGCTGTTGTTCCAGCGCCGCCAGCAGGTTCAGAACCGGACCGATCAGGTAGTGTGCGCCGACCGGATCGGTGAGGACGGCCAGATAGTGCTCGCGTGCCTCGCCGAGGCGCCCGCGGACGTGGTCAGCGAGACCTTGGCGAAAACGAATTAAGCCGGGCACCGCGAAGGTCTCTACGGATTCGCCCACCTGCTGCGCCAGAAGCGCGTTGAACATGCGGCAGATATCGTCGATCTGATCGGCGACATCGGCGTAGGTCAAATCGAGACCACAGGAAAACTCGCCGTCTTCGAACCGGGGTCGAGTTCGCAGTGCCTGCTCGGCTTGCTTGATCGCTGTATCAAAATCGCCACACGCGGCCGCGATCTGCATGCCGAGGATGCTGGGGCCGGGTGCTTGGTGGTCGCGGGCCAGCACCTGGTTGCAGACCGCCGCCGCCTGATCGTGCTCGCCCATGTCGATCAGCGCCTTGGCCCGGGCCACGCCCTGTTCGGCGGCCTGGATGGTGCGCTGCTTGATGAAATCGGACATGGTTTCCGGCTCAGGCCCTCAGCGCCATCTTGATGGGGCCGTCGGCGCGGCCGTGGATGAACTGGTCGACATAGGCGTTGTCCGAATGCTCGATGGCGTCGACCGGTCCGGCCCAGATGATGCGGCCGTCATATAGCATGGCGATGCGGTCGCCGATCTTGCGCGCCGAGGCCATGTCGTGGGTGATGGTGATGGCGGTCGCACCCACTTCGTTGTTCACCTTGACGATGAGGTCATTGATGACGTCGGCCATGATCGGGTCGAGCCCGGTCGTCGGCTCGTCGAAGAAGATGATGTCGGGCTCGGTGGCGATGGCGCGGGCCAGGCCGACGCGCTTCTGCATGCCGCCCGAAAGCTCCGCCGGCGACAGATCGGCCACGTCCGCGGCCAGCCCGACCTGGGCCAGGTTCCCGACCGCGCGCTCGCGGGCCTCGTCGCGGCCGCACATCTTGCGGGACAACAGGCCGAAGGCGACGTTCTCCCACACCGGCAGGGAATCGAACAGAGCGGCGCTCTGGAACAGCATGCCGACCTGGCGGTTGATGGCTTCGCGCTCCGCCACCGTCATGCCGATGGTCTCGTGCCCGTCGATGGAGATGGAGCCGGCGTCGGCTTCCAGCAGTCCCAATATGCACTTGATGGTCACCGACTTGCCGGTACCCGAACCGCCGATGATGACCACCGATTCGCCGTGCCCGACATCCAGGTCGACCGAGTCCAGCACCACCTTGGCGCCGTCGGCGAAGGTCTTGCGCACGCCTTGAAGACGGATTTTCGGCAGGTTGTCGTTCATGCGGCCCCATTCATGCGGCGAAGAAGATCTCCGTCAGGATGTAGTCGAAGCTGAGGATCAGGATGGAGGCCGAGACCACGGCATTGGTGGTCGCCTGGCCGACGCCCTGGGCGCCGCCCTTGGAGTGGTAGCCGTGGTAGCAGCCCATCAGGGTGACCAGGAAGCCGAACACGGCGGCCTTCACGAGCCCTGAGAAGACGTCGTGGAATTCGAGAAAGTTCCAGGTGTTCTGGATGTAGTTGGCGGGATTGAAGCCGAGCTTCACCGTGGCCACCATGTAGCCGCCGAAGACGCCGATGATGTCGGCGACCAGGACCAGCAGCGGCATCATGGTGATGCCGGCGATCAGCCGGGGTGCCACCAGGTACTTCATGGGGTTGGTGGATAGCGTGGTCAGGGCGTCGATCTGTTCGGTCACCCGCATGGTGCCGATTTCGGCCGCCATGGCCGCACCGATGCGCCCGGCCACCATCAGGCCGGCCAGCACCGGGCCCAGTTCGCGGGTGATCGACAGCACCACCACGTTGGCGATGGCGCCCTCGGCCGAGAACCGCGCGAAACCGGTATAGCTCTGCAGCGCCAGCACCATGCCGGCGAAGATGGCGGTTAATCCCACGACCGGCAGCGAGTAGTAGCCGATCTCCACCATGGCGCGGCCGATGATGCGTAAATAGAACGGCGGGCGGAAGCAATGCATGACGCCGGCTAGCGTGAACAATGTCAGCCGGCCCGTCGTGCCGAGGAAACCGAGAAACACCCGGCCGATCGGTTGCAGGAAGTTCATGCGCTCAGGAATCCCGTCGAAACCCTTCTATTGGCCGCCAACGTAAACGCGATGATAGCGGGCGCCAAGGCTTGTCAGGATTTCGTTTGAATTGGTGCCGGCGCGCACGGCCACGTCCTCGATGTCCTGGTGTGGGCCGATGACTTCGACCAGCGCGCCGGCGCGGGCTTGTGTCTCGGGCACCGCCGTCACGTCGATGGAGATCAGGTCCATGGAGATGCGCCCCAGGACCGGGCATGGGATGCCGTCGATGTGCGTCAGCCCGGCGTTGCCGAGGCTGCGGTGGTAGCCGTCGGCATAGCCCAGCGGCACGGTGGCCACGCGCATGGTCTCGCTGGCGGTGAACGTGGCCGAGTAGCCGACCACGTCGCCGGCGGCGATCTCGCGCACCTGCAGGACGCGGCTCTCCAGGCGGATCACGCCCTGCATGGGATTGGCCGCCGTCGCCAGCGGGTTGCCGCCATAGAGCGCGATACCCGGCCGGCCCAGGTCGAAGCGGTAGCCGGGGCCCAGGAAGCAGCCCGACGAGTTGGCGAAGCTGGCTCGGCCTTGTGCGAAGCGGCTGCGCATGTCCTGGAACCGTTCCAACTGCCCGGCGCTGTAGGCGTCGCCGGCGGCGTCGGCGGAGTGCAGGTGGCTCATCACCACGTCCACCTCCAGGCCCTGAAGCCGTGCCGGTTCGGCTTCCAGCACATCGGCCTCCGCCGCCGGGAAGCCGGTGCGGCTCATGCCGGTATCGAAATGCAGGTCGCAGGGCAGGGGGCGGCCGAGCCTGTTTGCCTCGGCGGCCCAGCGCTCGATATCGCCGAGGCTGTTCATGACCGGGGTCAGGCCGTGCTCGACCAGTGCCGATTCGCTGCCCGGCATGGCGCCGTAAAGCACGTGGATGCGCCCGTCGCCGACCACCGGCTTGATTTCGATGCCTTCCTCGACGCTGACGACGAAGAAATCCTCGCAACCGATATTCGCCATGGCCCGGCTGGCCTGGACGGCGCCGACGCCGTAGGCGTCGCCCTTCACGGCGGCCGCCGTGGGCAGGCCGCCGAGTTCGCCCTTGAGCAGGCGGTAGTTGGCTTGCACCGCGTCCAGGTCGACCGTCAGCACGGCGGTGGCGAGGGGATTGTCTGCCGCGAGAGCCATCGGACGCCTCCTAGAAGTCAGCCTCGTCGTGGCCCCGGTCGAGGTTGGAGAAGCGGGTGAACATGCCTTCGAACAACAACTCGCGGGTACCAATGGGACCGTGGCGCTGCTTGGAGATGATGACCTCAGCCACGTTCTTGGCCCGTGCCATGCGCTCCTCCCAGTTCACGTGGCGCTGCGAGAACTTGTCCGCCGCTTCCTCCGGCCGTTGCTGCGGCGTCGCCTTCTCCAGGTAATATTCCTCGCGGTAGATGAACATCACCACGTCGGCGTCCTGTTCGATGGATCCCGACTCGCGAAGGTCGGCAAGCTGCGGGCGCTTGTCCTCGCGGTTTTCGACCTGGCGCGAGAGCTGCGAGAGTGCCAACACCGGTACGTTCAGCTCCTTGGCCAGCGTCTTCAGACCGCGGGTGATTTCCGAGACCTCCTGCACGCGGCCGTCGTTGCGCGAGCCGGCGGAGCCGGAAATCAGCTGCAGGTAGTCGATGACGATGAGGCCCAGGTTGTGCTGGCGCTTCAGCCGCCGCGCCCGGGTGCGTAGCGCCGACACGGTCAGCGCCGGCGTGTCGTCGATATAGAGCGGTACCTCGTTCAGCATCTGGGCGGCGTGGAAGATGCGGTTGAACTCTTCGTTGGAAAGCTCGCCCTTGCGCATCTTGTCGGAACGCACCTCGGTCTGTTCCGAGAGGATGCGCCCGGCCAGCTGCTCGGCCGACATTTCCAGCGAGAAGAAACCGACTACCGCGCCTTCGCCGCCGGCGCTGTCGGCATAGTCCTTGGCGGCGTTGTAGGCGATGTTGGTGGCCAGCGCCGTCTTACCCATGGCGGGGCGGCCGGCCAGGATGACCAGGTCCGAGTTGTGCAGGCCCCCCAGCAGCTTATCCAGGTCGATGAACCCGGTGCCGACGCCGGCCAGGCTGCCCTCGCGTTCGTGGGCGGCCGTGGTGGCTTCCAGGGATTCCCGGATGGCCTCGGCGAAGGCCTTGAAGCCGCCGTCGTACTCGCCGGTGGTGGCCAAGTCGTAGAGCCGCTGTTCGGCGGTCTCGATCTGGTTCAGCGCCGTCTCGTCGACCTCGGCCTGGTAGGCGTCGTTGACCACGTCCTCGCCGAGCGTGATCAGGGCGCGCTTGAGATACGTGTCGTAGATGATGCGGCCGTACTCGCGGGCATTGATGACCGAAACGGCCGAGGCCGCCAGGTTGGAGAGATAGGCCGCGCCACCGATTTCGGTGAGCGTGTCGTCGGCCTCGAAATAGGGACGCAGCGTCGTCGGGTCCGCGATCTGGCCGCGCTCCACCAGCTTCAGGGCGGCGGCGTAGATGCGCGCGTGGGCCGGCAGGTAGAAATGCTCCGGCAGCAGGAAATCGCCGACCCGGTCATGCGCCCGGTTATCGACGAACAGCGCTCCCAGCAGGCCCTTCTCCGCCTCCACGTTCCGGGGCACCGAGCGGAACGCGGCATCAGCCGACACGGCCTCGGCGGCGGCCGGGGCATCATCGTAGCCTTCGGGGTAGGCGTGGGGGTCGGGGCCGGGATTCGGCGGCGGCGTGTTCATGCCGTTGAAACTAAGGAAACCGGCGACGGCGCGCTATTGGAAAGCCCTGTTGAAAAGCGGGGATAACGTAGGGTTTCTGTGGGTATTTGCCTACAAATGCCTGTTGACGCCACCCCTTGTGTTTGCCTGTGCCTGGGCGGGCATACGAAGGAACTCACTTAAGGCTGGGCGGGGGGCGGCAGATTGCAGCGTATACGAAAGAACGCCGGCCTCGCCAAGGGCCGGCGTTCTTTGAAAGATGATGGATCGTTCGGGGGCGGGGGCGACCTAGGATTTCTCCTCGTCGTCGCCTGCCGCGTCGCCGGCGTCATCGCTATCGATTTCCGCGTCGTCACCCTCGGCAGTAGCCTCGGCTTCCTGGCGGGCTTCGGCATCGGCGTAGGCTTTTGCCTGGGCTTCGGCCTGGGCCTCGGCGTCGGCGTCGGCTTCGGCGATGGCCTCGGCATCCTGCTGAGCGTCGGCGACGGCATCTTCCGCGACCTCTTCCTCGAAGATGGCCTCGGCCTGCTCGGCCACGGCCTCGGCGGCCTGGACGGCGGCTTCGGCGGCGGCCTCGTCGGCCAGGCGTTCTTCCTCGGCGGCCGATAGCACGGCGCGGCCGGTCGACGCCTGGGTCTCGGCCTCGTCCTCCGAGCGTGCCACGTTGGCGATGACTTCGACCGCGACCTCGGGATGCAGGTCGATGGTGATCGGGTGCAGGCCAAGCAACTTGATGGGGCGTTCCTGGCGGATCTGCGCGCGGGCCACTGAGAAGCCGGCCTCGCTCACCGCCTCGGCGACGTCGCGGGCGTTGACTGAGCCATACAACTGACCGGCGTCGCCGGCCTGGCGGACCAGCACCACCGTTAGACCCGATAGCTTGTCGCCGACGCTTTCGGCCTCGGACTTGCGATCCAGGTTTTCGGCTTCCAGCTGCGTGCGCTGGGTTTCGAATATCTCTCTGTTTTCATCAGTGGCGCGCATGGCCTTCTGCTTCGGCAGAAGGTAGTTGCGGGCATAGCCGGGTTTGACGTTGACCACGTCACCCATCTGGCCAAGCTTGTCGATGCGCTCCAAGAGAATGACTTCCATCACTCGCTCTCCTCGTCTTGCGGATTGTGGGGGCCCGTGCCGCCGGCATAGCGGTGCCGGAGCCCGATCCAGAGTTCCAACAGGCCGACGCCGGCGACCACCAAGGCGGCCCAACCCGACACCAGCAGAATCATGTAGAAAATAATCAACAGGCCGCCACGCGCCTTCAGGCGGGCGACGATGAAATGCACCACGGCGAGACCCAGCATGAAGAACGGTGTCGCCGCCACCAAGGCCATGTTGCGGCCGAGGTATTGCATGTCGCCGGAACCGACCAGCGCCATCACGGCCGCGGCCAGCAGCGGCCAGGCGCACCATTGCGGCAGCGTCAGTTCCGAATAGACCGGCGTCGGTCGCGCGTTGCGGCCGCCGCGCCTGAGCAAGCCCTGCGCCATGACAGCGTTGACCACCGTCATCAGCAGCCAGTTGGCGCCCAGCATGCCGGGGAACAGCGGCGCCATTGCAGCGACGCTGTTGGCGATGGCTTCGGGCCCGAGGTGCGGGGCCATCTGCTCGAAACCAGTGGCCAGGCCACCCGCCACCGCGTCCCGCACGTCCTGGTCACCGCCGTCGATGCTCATGGCCGCGACCATGAAAATGCCGAGCGCCGCCATCGTCATCCAGGCCAGGATATCGCCGATCGGATACCAGTCGGTGGCCGTTCCTGCCACGCCCTGGCCCGCCACCCCCTGGTTCGCCGCGCCTTGGCCAGCCGTCAGCGGACGGTTGAGCAGGACCTGGCGGCAGATCAGCCATGCCGGCACCGCCATCACCACCGCATAGGGCATGGTCAACAGCAAGCCGCCGGCGACACCGACGGCGAGCGTACCGCCGAGCATGGCAACGCCGGCCGCCTTGGCGCCCCAGGCCAGGCCGGCCAGATAAAGCGGCATCGGGGCCAGATAGAACAGCGGCATGGCCAGGATCGAGCCCGAGACGAGGGATAGCACGAAGAACGCGCTAGCCATCCCGGCCGCGATCGCCATCAGTCCTTGTCTGGCGTCCAGTGTGCCCAAGATACTCTCTAACTTATCCGACCAGTCCGTCCGGCGCGTCGAGGCGCCGACGGGGCGGCCATGCCGGCCCTACTTGAGGACGTAGGGCAGCAAGGCCAGGAACCGGGCCCGCTTGATGGCGCGGGACAGTTCGCGCTGGCGCTTGGCCGACACGGCGGTAATGCGCGAAGGGACGATCTTGCCGCGCTCCGAGACGTAGCGCTGCAACAGACGCACGTCCTTGTAATCAATCTTCGGCGCGTTATCGCCCGAGAACGGGCAGGTCTTGCGCCGACGGAAGAAACCGCCTCGACCCCGACTCATGCTTCGTCTCCCTTGGCTTCCGGCTTGGCTTCCGGCTTGGTTTCCGGCGTGGCTTCGGGCTTGGCGTCGGTCGGGGCTTCTTCAGCCGCGGCAGCCGGCTTGGCGTCGTCGCGCGGACCACGGCCGCGGTCACGATCGCGGGGCGGGCCGTCGCCATGGCGGCCGCGGCCGCCGCGGGGACCACGGTCGTCGCGATCGCGCGAGCGCAGCATGGCCGACGGGCCTTCTTCCAGCTCGTCGACGCGGATGGTTATGAAGCGCAGCACGTCTTCGTGGAGGCGCATCTGGCGCTCCATCTCGTGCAGCGCCGGGGCCGGGCTGTCGATGTTCATCAACAGGTAGTGGCCCTTGCGGTTCTTCTTGATACGGAAAGCGAGGCCCTTGAGGCCCCAGTTTTCGGTCTTGGTGATCTTGCCGCCCCCTTCCTCGATAACCTTGGTGAAGGACTCGGCGAGGCCGTCCACCTGGGCACCGGAAATATCGGGGCGCGCGATCAGCACGCTCTCGTAGTAGGGCAAGTCTTTGGCTCCCTCTGGCTTCTCTCAACCGGGTGGCTGCCAAGCCCCCCAGCATAGCCGGCCCCTGCCGGCAAGGAGTGGAAGGCGCGCAATATACAGATATCCGCCCCCGCCGCAAGGGCGGCCGGGGCGGATATCTGTAGTTTCTTGCGCCCCTCAAACGCCGGGCGCGGCCTGGAGGCCGCTTGGCTTACGGGCCTCGCGGCCCGGTCGCGCTTTACGCTCGCCATTGCACCAGAGGGCGCAATGGAACGACGTATCAAAGCGTGACGCAATCCGACGGACCGAAGGTCCGGAGGCAAGCGCGACCGCGCGCCGCCGCGAATGCGGCGTGGCCAAGCGGCGAATAGCCGCGCCCGGCGATTGAGGGGGGCAAAAAAAGAGGGAGCGATCTTGCGATCGCTCCCGAGTCACTCAGGGAGACAAGAGACGGGAAACAGTGAATTCGTTAGATGGGCTCGCCCATGTCGTTCAGGGTGCCCATGATGTCGCGCGGAGCGACGCAGCCAACCACGCGGCCTTCGGAGATGACCGGGGCGCGGCGCCGGCCCAGGCTATCCATGGCGGCCAGCACCACGTGGGGGCTGTCGGTGATGCTGCAGGTCCAGGGCGTGCGATCCATGATCTCGGTCAGGGAGACGCCGAAGGCGTCGCAGCCGAACTGGTTAAGGGCATCCTGGATGTCCGAGGCCAGGACGATGCCGTCGAGTTCGCCGAAGTCGTCGACCACCGCGACCACGTGGCGCTCGCCGTCGGCGAGGAAATCGAGAACCTGCGAGACCAGGGTGTCGCGGGTGACATAGGCCACGTGGGCCGGATGAGCGTAGATCACGTCCCGCATCAGGACCGGCGGCCAGGCCCGTTCGGCGGGCTGGAACGGATGCTCGGCGACCGTTGTCTCGTCGGTCATCCACGCGGGGGGATCGATGGCCAGTTGCTGCCAGATATCGGGGGTCATGTCGGGTCTCCTGTTTCGAGTGCCTGAGTGGCGTTTCCGTGTCGGCGTTTTCGCCGTTCTTCGATGGCACCCAGCGTAGGCGGGCCGTGTAATCCCCGTATTTCGATGGTGTTGTGGAATGTGACGATTTGTAACGGCTCCGACGCTCCGCCATTGACGCCCGGAACCTGCGGCCTTTAGCGTCTTTCAGCGGAACAGGAGCCACTGCTGGATGAACGACAATCACCACCGCCGGTTCGATCTCGCGGGCAAAAGGGCGCTCGTCACCGCCTCCGTGCGCGGCCTCGGCTATGCCATCGCCCAGGGCCTGGCCGAGGCCGGAGCCAGCGTTGCCGTCAACGGCCGCGACCCCGGCACCGTCGCCGATGCCGCCGATCGCCTGCGGGCGGAGGGCCTGGAGGTCGATGACGCGCCCTTCGACGTCACCGACCGACAGGCGGCGGACGCCTGGATGGCCGGTGAGGGGGCGCGTTTGGATGTTCTGGTCAACGGCGTCGGCGCCCGCGACCGGCGGGCGACGCCGGACCTTTCGCCCGAGGAATTCGAGGCCATGCTGTCGGCCCAGGTGACGGCGGCCTATGCGCTGACCCGCGCCGCTGTCCCTGGCATGGCTGCGCGTGGCGGCGGGGCGGTGATCAACCTGACCTCCATTGCCGGCCCCCTGGCGCGGCCGGGGGATCCGGGCTACACGGCGGCCAAGGGTGGCCTGGCGGCGCTGACCCGCTCGCTTGCCGTTGAGTTCGCGCCGCAAAACATCCGCGTCAATGCGCTGGCGCCCGGGTTCTTCGCCACCGAGGCCAACGCCGAATGGGTCGGCGAGGCGACGGTTGAGCGCTACGTCGCCGACCGCATTCCCATGGCTCGCTGGGGCCGGCCGGAGGAAGTGGCCGGGGCGGCAGTGTTCCTGGCCTCCGACGCGGCGAGCTACGTCACCGGCCATACCCTGGTGATTGACGCCGGCCTCAGCGCTAGGATGTAGGCCCAGGGGAGGGGGCGCCATGACCGAGACCTGCCGCGTCTACGAGGCCGAAACCGACGATCAGAAGAATCAGGCCTACCGCCTGCGCTATGAGATCTATGTCGAGGAAATGAACCGCTACCGCGGCTCCGCCGGCCATGCCGCGCGCGTGCTGGTCGAGCCCGAGGATGCCCAGAGCCGGCTGTTCGTCGCTGAGGTGGCGGGCGCGGAGGGGCCGGAAATCGTCGCCACCATGCGTCTGACCTGGGGCGGCGACGCACCGCTGCCCGAACGCCATATCGTGCAATATGACCTGGCCCGCTTCCTGGACGAGATGCCGGCCGAGCACCTGATCGTCGGCGAGCGCTTCATGGTGGCGCCCGCGCACCGCGGCGGAGACGTGCTGTGGGCGCTGTTTCGCCACTACATGGAATTCGTCAACCAACATCGAATCCAGCTGGCTTTCGGCGATTGCGAGCCGCACTACCTCAACCTCTACATGGGCATGGGCTTCCGCACCTACACCCGGCGCCACGTCAACAGCCCCGAAACCGGCTACCTGATCCCGCTGGTCATGGTGGCCGAGGACCTGGACCACCTGCGCCGGCTGAAGTCGCCGTTGTCGGATGTGCTCGCGGATTTCGGCGACGACGCCCGGGTGCCCGGCATCGTCCAGGACCTGGTCGACCAGGGCGGCGGCGTGCTCGCCGAACGCCTGGCCGGGCGCGGCGCCTACTGGCAGGAGGTCTACCAGAACATCGTCGCGCTGGAGCAGAACCGGCCGACCCTGTTCGAAGGCCTGACGGATGAACAGGCCCAGGCCTGCCTGGCCAAATCGACCATGATCGAATGCCAGCCCGGTGACCGGGTGATCAAGAAGGGCAACGTGGCCAAGAACCTGTTCGTGCTGCTGGAGGGCGTGCTGGAGGTGCGTGACGGCGCCAACACCATCGCCTTCCTGGAACCGGGCGACGTGTTCGGCGAAATCGCCTTCCTGATCGGCCGGCCGCGCACCATGGACGTCATCGCCGCCGGGGCCGGGGTCAAGGTGATCAGCCTGTCCGACAGCGTCATCCGCAAGATGATCGACGACGAGCCCGAGATCGCCGCCAAGCTGCTGCTCAACATCTCGCGCATGCTGTGCACGCGGCTGGTCAAGGAATCTTGACGCTGCCCGAGGCGCGACCCTAGTCTCTCCGTCACGGGCCTCCGCAGGCGCCCGTTGAGGCATGCGCGCCCAAGTTCTGCTCCGCTAGTCATGGAGACGAACATGGGAACACCCATCATCCCTTCCAGCGTGAACGCGGCCGACCCCGCCGACCTGTTGCTATTGGGTGCGGACGAGTTGCGCCGCCTGCTGACCCCGGCGCGCTGCCTGGCGGCGCTGGAGGATGCCTACCGGCGCCTCCATGCCGCCCCCGAGGACGCCGGCCAATCGGTCGGCTTCCCGACCACGGACGGCACCTTCCACATCAAGGCCGGGCTCTATCCGGGTTCGCACGCCTATCTGGCGGCCAAGCTCAACGCCAACTTTCCGGGCAACGGGGCCGCCAACGGTCTCCCCACCATCCAGGGCATGATTCTGCTGGCTGACGGCACCGACGGCCGGCCGCTGGCGATCCTGCAGTCGGGCGAACTGACCGGCCTGCGCACGGCGGCGGCAACGGCACTGGCGGCCAAGCATGGGGCGCGGGACGACGCGTCACGCCTGGCCATCGTCGGCTGCGGCGCCCAGGCCCGCCACCAGGTGCGCGCACTCATGGGCGTGCGTCCGATCACCCGTCTCGACGCTATTGACCGCGACGCCGGTCGGGCCGAGGACCTGGCCCGTTGGGCGCGGGACGAGCACGGCCTGACTGCCACGCCGGCCGACCACGTCGGCGCCGCCGACATTGTCGTCACCTGCACCACCTCGACGCAGCCGATTCTTAGTCCCGACGCCGTGCCGGCCGGCTGCTTCGTCGCCGCCGTTGGCGCCGACAACCCGGAGAAACAGGAACTGGACCCGGCGCTGTTCGGCGGCGCCCGCATCCTGGTCGACGATCGCGACCAGTGCGCCAAGGGCGGCGACCTGGCGCATGCGCTGCGTGCCGGCGTGGTGACGACCGAAGACGTCGCCGCCGACCTCGCCCAATTGGCCGCCGGCGCCGTGCCGGGCCGCACCAGCCCGGATCAGACCGTCATCTTCGATTCCACCGGCACCGGCGTACAGGACGTGGCGGCATCGGTTGCCGCCTACGAGGCGGCGCGCTAGCCAGGAGTCCCCAAAACTGGCTGACCGCCGTAGACTGGCCCGTAACTTGGCGTGGAACGGGTAGGCGGGAGACGGCCATGGTGGAATTCCTCGACGTCGGCGGCGAGACCTGGGAGAGCCTGGCGCTCTCGGGCGACATCGTCCACATGGGCCACAACTGCAACACCTTCGAGCTGCACCCGGCGATCAACGCGGCCATGGTCGAGGCGGTGACGTCGGATGCCTACCGGGTCTATACGCCGCCCGAGGGGTTCGCTGACCTGCGCCAGTTGATGCTCGACGATGTCGGCGTCGCGGGTGCGGACATCCTGGTCACCCAGGGCGCCAGCGAGGCCATCTTCCAGGCCATGGCGGCGCTGCTCAAGCCGGGGGACGAGACCATCGTCTCCGATCCCGGCTGGCCGCACATCGCCAACTACGCGCGCTCGCTGGGTTCCACCGTGGTGCCGGTGGAGATCTATTCCGCCAACACCGGCCACAAGCTGACGGTGGACCGGGTGGCCGAGCGGATGACGCCCAAGACCCGCCTGATCACGGTCATCGATCCGCTCAACCCGCTCGGCTCCAGCTACGGCGAGGACGAGATCAAGGACCTGGTGGCGTTGGCCGAGGCGCACGACGCCTACCTGCTGCACGACGCCACCTATCGGGATTTCGCCATCGGCGGGCACTTCCCGGCGGTGGCCTACTCCGAACACGCGGTGATGAACATCAGCCTCTCGAAAATCTGCGGCTTCGCCGGACTCCGGGTTGGCGCCAGCATCGCCGCACCCGCCCTGATCGAGCGCATCGCCGACCATCAGGTCAGCCGGCTCGGCGGCAACTGGGTGGCGCAGCAGGGTGCCATCGCCGCCTACCGCACCAAGGATGAATGGCGGCCGCGGGTGCTCGAGGCCAGCCGCCGCCACCAGGCGCGTCTCAGTGAATGTATTGCCGGTATCGAGGGCCTCAAGCCCATCGTCGATCCGGCGGCGGGCAACTTCCTGGCCATTGACGTTACCGGTACCGGCGTCGGTGCCGAGGCCATCGTCAAGGCGGTGCTGGATCGAGGCATCGTCATCCGCTCGGGCGGCTACACGTCGGACGGCTTTGGCGACCGCTTCGTCCGCGTCACCGCGACCGTGCCGGCGGAACACATCGAGCGCTTCTGCGGCATTTTCCCCGACGCCGTCGCCGCGGCCCGCCAGACGAGCACTGGCTAGGCCGCTCGGTCAGTTGCGTGCCGCGAGGCGCGGCAAGGCGATCGTGACCAGGGCCGCGGCACAAAGGATATAGACGGCCGAGGCGGCGGCGATGGTCTCCATGGCCGTGCCGGCGTCGATGGCGAGCCCCATCACCGGCGGCGAGAGCGCCGTCGACACCACCATCATCGCCGCCGCCATGGCCTTGATGGCGCCCAGGTGGCGGACGCCGTAGAGCTCTGCCCAGATGGCGCCGTGAACCACGCCGCCCAGACCTGATGTAAGCCCGATAGCCACCATGAACAGCGCCCCCACCCAGGCGGCGTCCGTGATGCCGAGGGCGACCAACCCGACCACCGCAGGCAGCAGGTAGACCCGCATCATGCGGGTGCCGCCGAAGCGGTCGACCAGGATACCGGCGGCCAGCGTGGCCAAGGTCTTGGCGATGGCGAAGGCGACGAAGAAACCGGCGAAGAGTGCCATGCTCCAGCCCTTGGTCTGGACCAGATGGACTTGGTGGAAGAAGAAGCCCGTGGAGATGAAGCTCATGGCGACAAAGCTCGGCAGCAGCACATGGAAGCGCGGGTCGGTCAGTACCTGGCGGCGGGACCAGTCGTCCACCGTGCCAGCTGCACCCCTGACGGCCGCGGTCTCGACCAGCCGGCGGTGGCGTTCGCCGTGACCCTTCAGCAGCCACAGCAGGAATGGCACGCCGAGGACGATCATGGCGATACCGGCGGCGGCCCAGGTCTGGCGCCAGCCGATCAGCGCGATGGCCGTCACCACGAGGAACGGCAGTACCGCCTCGCCGGCCGGGTGGCCCATCACGGCGACGCTCAGCGCCTTGCCCCGGTGGGCGTCGAAATAGCGCGCCATGGAGACGTTGGCGACGTGCGACATCAGGCCCTGGCCGGTAAATCGCAGTGCGAAGATGACTGCGATCAGTCCAGCCACGCCCCAATACCTTTCGACACTACCTGCCATACCGCCTATTCCGGTCATGGCCAGGCAGGCGATGCCCAGCCCGACCCCGACAATGGCGGTGAAGGGCCTGAGGTCCACGTCGTCGATCTTTCGCCCGGCCCACACCAGCAGGCCGGCGCTGGTCAGCGTGGCGGCCGAGTAGACCAGTCCGAAGTCGCCGTGGCTCAGGCCGAAGGCGCCACGAATTTCGGCTCCGGAAAGCGAGATGAAAAAAGTCTGGCCGAACGAAGAGAACAGTGACGCCGAAAACCCGAAGGCGAGGAAGCGGGGGCTGGCGGTCAGGAAGGCGGCGATGGACATACGTCGAATCATGCAGATGGGCAGGGGGTGGGCAATCGGAATTTCCACGCCGTTGCGGCGGCCCCGTTGTATGCTGCGCGGTCAATAGAGAGGCAGTTCCGATGACTGACTTCCGTGAATTCGAGCGCATCCGCTTCAGCACCATCGCCGAGCGGCCCGATTTTGATTGGCCCGACGGCAAGCGGCTGGCCTGCTACGTAGCACTCAACCTGGAGCATTTCATCTATGGAGAGGGCGGTGTCGACCTGGATCGAAACTCGCCGCCGCCCAACCTGCGCAGCTATCTCTGGCGCGAGTACGGTAACCGGGTCGGCGTCTGGCGCCTCTTGGACCTGTTCGACGAGTTGGACCTCCCGATCGCGGTCATCTCCAACACGGCGGTCTACGATCACGCGCCCCAAATCCTGGCCGCGCACCGGGCCCGCGGCGACGAGGTCATCGGCCACGGCATTACCAACTCGAAGCCGCTGGCGGCTATGGACGAGGCCGAGGAACGCGCACTGTTCGGCGAGGTGACGGAACGGCTCACGGCCGAGGAAGGCAAGCCGCCGAAGGGCTGGCTCTCGCCGTACCTCTTGCCGTCCGAACGCACGTACGACCTTTTGACCGAGTTCGGCTACGACTACGTGCTCGACTTTGGCATGGTCGATGACCAGCCGTTCTGGTGCGAGACTGCGACGGGGCCGCTGTTGTGCCTGCCCTATCCCATCGAATTGAACGACCAGCCGGCCATGGTCTTTCGGCGCGATGGTCCCGAAGAATTCTTCTCGCACGCCATCGACCAGTTCGACGAGATGCGCCGGTCGAGCGAGCGCTACGCTCAGGTCTTCGTCGTCTCCCTGCACAGCTTCCTTGCCGGCCAGCCCTACCGGTTGAAGCACCTGCGCCGCTTGCTCGAACACATCAAGGCCCACGAGGCCGAAATCTGGATCACGACGCCCGGAGAGGTGGCGGGATACTTTCGCGGGTTGTCGGGGGACGATGGGCTGGAGCCTGCGTCGAGCTAGCGCCGGGCATCGTGCTGTTGCGGTCAGCCCGCCGAGCCCCTGCCACCGTTCCATGCAGATGCCCATTGACGGAATGCCTCGGCCGGCATCGGTTCGGCAACGATGAACCCTTGCACCAGGTCGACGCCCAGGCCGGCGATCAAATCCCAGTCGGCCTGGGTCTCGACGCCTTCGACGACGATGCTCATCTTCAGCTTCTTGGCCAGGTCGACGGCCGATTCGAGGATGGCGCGTGTCGCCGGATTCTCGGCGGCGCCATTGACGAAGGCCCGGTCGATCTTCATCTCGGTGAACGGAATGCTGTTCAGTTGCTCCATGGACGAATAGCCGGTTCCAAAGTCGTCGATGGAAAGAGCGATCCCCTTGAGCCTGAGCCGCGCGAGAATTTCGAGCGGCGCCGCGACGTCCTTCATGAGCTGTGATTCGGTTACCTCCAGCGTCACGTTGCCGGCACCCAACCCGGCTTTGTCGGCCTCGTCTGCGATGAACTCCGGGAAATTGATCTGCCGGAGATTGATCATCGAGATGTTGACGGCGATCTTCACTTCGAAGCCGGCTTGCAGCCACGCGCCGCACTGCCGGGCGGCCGCCGTGAAGACGGTCCGTGTCAGGTCGTCGATCAGGCCGTGTTCCTCGGCCACCGGGATGAAGGCGTCCGGCAGTACCAGGACACCGTCCGGCCGCTGCCACCTGACCAGACTTTCCGCGCCGGACAACGACCCGGTCGCGACATCGATCTTCGGCTGATAGAAAACCACGAGTTCGTCGGTATTCATCGCGGCCTCAAGATCGCTCAGGCCGATCCGTTCAATTGGTCGGCCGTCGCCCTGGTTGCTTTCCGCTGATGGTCGGCTCAGTAGTTCGGCCAGGGTCGCCGGTCTGACGGGTTTTTCGAGCGCGCCCAGGACGTTTAGATCATGGGCGCCGGCCAGGCTTTCCACCGTGTCGAGTATGCGCCGGTCCTCGCCGCTGATCAGGATGACGCTGCCGGCGAAGTCCGCGGCTGCCAAATGCCGAAGAAACTCGATGCCATCCATTTCCGGCATGTTGAGGTCACAGATGACGATGTCGGCACTGGCCGATTGTAGGGACGACAGCGCTTCCCTGCCGTCGGCAGCGCACACGACAGAGGTGACGCCGAGTGATTTCAGGGTGGCGATCAACATGTTTCGCGAAAACTGCGCGTCGTCGACGACCAACACATTGAGGGAAGCGAGATCTCTAGTCATGCAACTCTTTTCAATCCCCGAAAGCTGAACGACGGACGGTACCACGAAATCATGCGCGCTCCATGACGGATTGAACACGTCATGGTATGAAATATCCGAACGCTCTCACACCCGCGGTTTCGTAGGCCGCCAGCGCATTTCCTCTGGTACCGGCCGCGGCTTCGCGTCCAGGGCAAGATGATGTGGCTGATCGGGCACCAGCTGCCGCGCCGGGTGGCGCGCTAGACCCCGACGTGGATTTCCTCGTCGAGGACGTCATTGATGGCGCGCAGGAGTTCTTTCTGGTTGATGGGTTTGGTGACGCAAGCGTTCATGCCGGCGTCGAAATAGTCCTTGCGGTTCTCGACCATGGCGTCCGCCGTGACGGCCAGGATCGGGATGGCGGATTTGGGGCCTTGTTGTTGTCGGATGACCCGGGTCGCGTCGGTGCCATCCATTTCCGGCATCCGCACATCCATGAGGACGATGTCGAAGTCGAAGTCGCGCACGGCGTCGACGGCGGCGCGTCCATCATCGACAGCGATGACCGTGTGATCGAACTTGGCAAGCACGGCCTTGATAATCTCCTGGTTCAGGTCGTTATCCTCGGCGACCAGAATGTGAAGCGGGCGCATGGTGCGGATGCTTCCAGCGCCGTCTCGGCCCGCCGTCTCCGTGAACTCGAACTCGGTGACCTTGCCGGCAACCGTGAACCAGAATGTGGACCCCTCCCCCTCGACGCTGTCGACGCCGATTTCTCCACCCAGCAGTTCGCTCAACCGTCTAGAGATCGCCAGGCCGAGGCCGGTCCCTTCGTATTTGCGGGCCGTCGACGCATCCAACTGGGTGAAATCCTCAAACAGCCCGGCGTAGCGATCGTGGGCGATGCCAATACCGGTATCGATGATCTCGAACCGCAGCACGACCGCATCATCGCGGTACTCGGCCACGTTGGCGCACAAGGTCACGCTGCCTCGTTCGGTGAACTTCACCGCATTGCCGAGCAGGTTCACCAGGACCTGGCGAATGCGGGTCGGATCACCGTTTATTCCGGCGGGAAGATTCGGGTCGATCTTGGAAGCCAGCGCAATGCCCTTGCCGCTGGCCTTCGGGTACAACAGGTCCAGCGTGTCGGTCAGCAGGCCGCGCAAGTCGAAATCGATATTCTCGATCTCCAGCTTGCCGGCCTGAATTTTTGAGAGATCGAGGATGTCGTTGAGGATGGTGACCAGGGCCTGGCCGGCGCCCTTGATTTTGAGCACTGTATTGCGCTGCTCGGCGGTCAGGTCGTCTTCAAGCAGGATATCGGCCATGCCGAGAACGCCGGCCATGGGCGTGCGGATTTCGTGGCTCATGGTGGCCAGGAATTCCGACTTGGCCAGATTGGCGGCCTCGGCCATTTTCGTCGCCTCCAGCAACTCGGTCTCAAGCTTCTTCTGTTCGGTGACGTCCTGTCCGACGACCAGCAGGCATTCCTCGTCCCGGTACTCGATCAACTCGCCGGACAGGAGCATTTTCTTTCGGCCACCGGATTTGGTGCGGTAGGTGGTTTCAAAATTGCGAACAAATTTTTGATTGCGGATCTGCTTTATGAATTCCTGCCGATCGTCCGTATCTGCCCAAAGACCGAGTTCACCGACCGTGTTCCGGAGTGCATCTTCGCGGCTATAGCCGGTGAGCGACGACCAAGCGTCATTGACCTCCATGTGTTTTCCGCTGCGGGGCGATGAAATGGTGAACAGTGCCGGGCTGGACTGATAGGCCTTGGCGAACAGTTCCTGTGCCGCCTCGGCTTTTTCCTTCTCCGCCGTCAGTTCACGGGTGCGCGACGCAACCTCGGCTTCGAGTTCGTCATGCAGGCGCCGCAAATCGTCCTCTGCGCGCTTCCTGTCCGTGACGTCGAAATGCCAGACCATGGTGCAGTCGAGGCCGTCGAAACGGACCGGGCGCGTGTTCAGCGACACCCACCATTCGATACCGTCGATGCGGCGGCGCCTAGCCTCGAAATCCACCAGTTCCTGCTGGTTTTTCATCATCCGTTCGAATTCGAGCAACTGCTCGACGTCGACCCAACTTTGAGAAATATCGGCCTGCGCCATGTCCTCGACCGACGCATGGCCGAACATCTTGACGAGGGCATCGTTGACGAACAGCCGATGGCCGGTGATCCGGCTGTCATCGCTGGCATGGGTGACCACGGCCACACCCATTGGGCTTCGCTCAAGAACCTCGCGAAGGTCATGCTCGCTTTGGTGAAGTTCTACCAACGTGGCCGCCCTAGAAACGTCATCGTGTATCCTCGACTATCCGCAAAATGGTGACGATTGTAGATTAATCCAGCATTTTCCAGATATCCTCGAAATCCATGGCGGCCGTGGCGAACCTTCAATTTCGCGGGAACGATGCCTACGCCGGAGCGGGTTTTCGCCGCATATCGTCAGTTACGCCCACGATTTTCTGGAACAGGCTTCGTGGCACGGGGGCCGGGGTGCCGGATTGAATCTGGACAGCACAATTTCCGGAATCTGGCGGTTGTGAAGTAGGGTGGACAAGCAGATGAAGACGCCCGCGACCGCAAGCGGGCGCGCCCTGCCTTCGACCCCTGTTGGAAATGAGAGCGATGCCTGACCGATTGCGGCCAAAGCATTGGCCCAAAGCCAGTTACGATCCGCATTATGATCCCCTGGCCGATACCGGGCCCGGACATAACCGCGAGTATGCGCCGACTTACTGGATCGGCAGCGCTGGCGCGCCGCCGGAAGACGACGGACCGATCGCCGGCGACGTGGATGTCGACGTGGTGGTCATCGGATCGGGCTATACGGGCCTGTCGTGCGCCATCCACCTGGCCAAGGAACACGGCATCAAGGCAACGGTCCTGGAAGCCAACACGGTGGCCTGGGGATGTTCGACCCGCAACGGCGGCCAAGCGCAGATTTCGTCCGGCCGCCTGAAGCGGTCGCAATGGATCCAGCGCTGGGGCGTCGATGTCGCCAAGCGCATGCACGGCGAAGTCGTCGAGGCCTTCGACGTTTTTCGCGACCTCATTGGCTGCGGCGAGTTTGATTGCGAGCCGCAGGACGGCGGCCATTTCTATATCGCCCACAAGGCGGGCGTCATGCCCAAGCTGGAGAAGGAGTCCAAGCTCCTCAACGAGGTCTTCGGCTATGGCTCGCGCGTCATGTCCCGCGAGGAACTGCACGAACACCACGTCAAGGACCAGGAGGCCGCCGGCGCCATGCTGGAGCCCGACGGCACCAGCATCCACGCCGCCAAGCTCGCCTTCGGCTACATCAGCCTGGCGCGCAAGCTGGGTGCCAAGATCCACCCGGCGAGCCCGGTCATGGGCTGGAAGACCAAGGATGGCGTGCATCACCTGACCACGCCGGGCGGCACCGTCAGGGCCCGCGCCGTCGCCATCGCCACGGCCGGCTATACGCCGCCGGGGCTGCACAAGCGGACCAAGAGCCGGCTCATGCCGATCCTCTCCAATTCCATCGTCACTCGCCCGCTGACTGATGAGGAGAAAGTGGCCTGCGGCTTCCAGACCTGCTCGCCGCTAACCGATACGCGGACCCTGCGGCACTATTATCGTTATCTTCCCGACGGCCGGGTGCAGATCGGCGGGCGCAGCGCCATCACCGGGGACGATGCCGAGAACCCGAAGCACCTGGCGCTGCTCGAGCGGGCGCTGGCCCGGAAGTTCCCGGCCCTGGACGGCATCAATCTCGATTATTCGTGGTGGGGCTGGGTCGATGTCAGCCACGACATGATGCCGCGCATCTTCCAGCCGGATCCGTCGCGCACGATCTACTATTCCATGGGCTACGGCGGCAACGGCGTGATGTATTCGGCCCAGGCCGGCCGGCGCATGGCCCAGATGGTCGCCGGCAAGGGCCAGGATCTGGATCTGCCGATCTTCACCTCGCCGCTGCCCAGCCACGGTATCCTGACGCCGTTTCGCCGCATGGGCCAGCGCATGATGTATGTCTGGTACTACCTCAACGACGAGATGCTCTGAGCCCGCCGAGCGCCGATCCCCTGCCAACCAGGAAAGTTCCGATCGCATGTCCAGCAATCCCGTCATTGATTTCGCCGCCGCGCCGCTCGGCCAATCCGAACGCCGGCTCGCCGACCTGCCCGACCGGGTCGTCGAGGGCGATCCCCACCACAAGACCGAGATGCGCTTCGAAAGCCCGGACGGCGCCACCATGATTGCCGGCACCTGGACCAGCACGCCCGGCAAGTGGCACGCCTTCACCGACCGGGACGAGTTCTGCTTTATCATTTCCGGCCACGTCCGCCTGATTGACGAAACCGGTGACGCCAAGACCTTCAAGACCGGCGACTCTTTCCTCATCCCCGACGGCTTTCGGGGCTACTGGGACGTGGTCGAGACGACGGTGAAGCATTTCGTCATCCGTCACGTGGAGCCGTCCGCATAGCTGCCGCCCGGCGAGGCCGATCGAGGATTATGGTTCGCCGTGATTTCCAAGCGCGGTAGGGTCATCGCGCAACCGCCGGCGGACGGGAGTGTGAAAGTTCAGACTATCGGGCACGACCCATCACCGAGTGGCCGCCAATTCCAATTCCATGAACACCACCCGTGCCGCGGCCTCTGGCGGTCGGTCGTCGTAGGGGGCGGTTTCGGTGAATCCCAGCGAGCGATAGAGGGCATGCGCCTCGGGCTGCTGCAGACCTGAATGCAGCCGCATGACGCGGAAGCGTTCGGCGACGGCAAGCTCGATGATCGCCTCCGCCAACTGGCGTCCGCGACCACGCCCGCGATGGCTGTCCGCGACGTACATGCGTTTCAGGGTGCAGGCATCGGCGTCGAAACGGATCAGACCCGCGCAGGCCACCGGCGTTTCCGCCGCGTAGCCCAGAACCAGCCAGCCACGGGGCGGCCGAAAGTCGTCGGCCAGTGTCTCGAGCTTGGCCTCGAAGGCAGTGCGCTCGGTATCGCTGTCGATGACCGCACGGACGTCGGCATAGCGTTCGACCCGCCATGCCCGGTAGGCCCGCATCAATGTCGCCGCATCCACGAAGTGCGCGTCGGTCGTCGCCCGTAGGATCTCCATCGACGAGATGTTACCCGACATTGCCCGGATCGCCTTCCGCATTCGGGGACACGCCGAACTTGGCGAATAAAAACTCCAGGGCCAGTCCAGGTCTTGTTTCATGCCGGGGGGCGTTGCGATATGATCGCACCAACCGATAAGCGGCAAGGGGGCGCTTGTTTACATATGTCTGACGCTCAACTTGAAATTCGCGCCCGCGTGCTCGAGCACATTGTCGAAGGCGGCAAGGTGTCGGACACCCTGGACCTGATCTGCCGGGAAACCGAGGCGCTACACCCGGATATTCAGAGCGCCGTGCTGTCCTTCGATCTGCACCGCAAGCGAATCCGGCTGGCTGCGGCGCCGGGACTGCCGGGCGAGTTCAAATTGGCGGTCGACGGGCTCGATATCGCCGATGGCGTGGTGTCCTGCGCGGCGGCTGCCAGGACCGGCGAACTGACCATCGTCGAGGATATTCTCGCCGATCCCACATGGTCGTCTCACGCCACGCTGGCCAAGGAAATGGGCATCAGGGCCTGCTGGTCGCAGCCCATCGTATCGAAAAGAAACGAAGTGCTCGGCACCTTCTCGATGTTCTGTGGCGATGCCCGCGCGCCCTCCGCCGAAGAACTGCAGATCCTCCAATCCCACGCCAATCTCGCCGCCCTGGCGTTGGCCCACATGCGCGAAGGCGAATTCCTGCGCGATTCAGGCCTGACGAGCCGCGCGCTGCTCGAGGGCTCGCCGGTCTGCAACAAGATCATCGATCTCGATTCCCGGCTGCTCTACATGAGTGCCGCCGGCATCAAGATGCTGAAACTGGAGGACGTGGAGCCGCTTTATGGCAGCGTCTATCCGCCGCATTTCTATACCGAACCGGCGCGGGCTTCGCTCACCGATAGCCTGGAACGCGCCAAGCTCGGGGAAATCTGCGACGTCGAATGCCCCATCTACAGCCTGGAAGGGGACGAGGTATGGCTGCATACGACCTTCGTGCCCGCCCGCAATGACGACGGCGATGTCGAATACATCATCGCCTGCTCCATCGACATCACCAAACGCAAACACGCAGAGATGGGATTGGCGAGCTGATCGGCGCCTTCGCTGCGTGATTGGCCGACGATGGCCAATGCCGATTACGCCAGAGGAATTGCGAAGTTCTATTCTGTCAGGTTTCTGTAAGGTTGAGAGTACACCTGATAATTACTTTGTGTTGAGCAAATCATTGTGTTTTACCCAGGCATGATTTGGCATCACGGCATGGACGGATCGTCCATCGGTCGAACCTTCGGCCGAGGCGCCGTCCAGGTCCACCCCCGAACGATGGAGTAGATGATGGCTGGTAAATCGTTCCTTTCGAAGTTCAAGGACGCGATTCTCGACAGGGACGAGGAAGAAGAGACCGCCGAGGATATCGACCGCAAGCTGGAGGCCGACGTCGCCGCCATCAAGAAGCACAAAGGCATGGAGGTCGACGGCGCCAGCATCTTGATGGACGATTGGGAAGGCGTCAGCGACCAAGTCTACATTATGGCTCTGCTGCCGATCTACAAGGCCATTGGCAGCCGGACCAGTCCGCTGGCGCGTCGCCTCGCCGATGTCTGCGACAATATGTTCGGCCGCCACGTCTCGCCCGCCGAAGGCACCAATCGGGTCCAGGGCGATCTGTTCATGATGAGCTTCAACGACACGAACAAGACGAACTGCTTTCATAAGGCGGCCGAGATCGTCAACGAAATCGGCGTGCAGATGATGGGCGACGGGTTCAAGACCATCGAACTCCCCGGCCTGCTCGTGGTCACGGACAAGGCCGACCTGATCGGCGAGGGCGGCGCTATCGACATGTCGAAGGCCAAGGCCCAGGTGAAGAAGGGCGGCAGCGGCGGCCATATCGGCGAGCCCGGACCGGACGAACCGGTGTGGCTCAAGCTTTCCCGGGAAAACGCCAACCGGATGGCCGACCTGGTCATGTCCGCCCGGCCGGCCTCCGCCGCCGACGATGGACTGCCGCACCGCCGCAGTTCCGCCGATGCGGATTGGGTCCGCGACCGAACGGACCGGCGCGTCAGAATCAACCTCGATGACTCGATCATGGATCGCCGCAGCGGCAAGAAGAGACGCATAAATTAGCAGGCGGCCTCTCAACACCCGACACGACCGCGGTGATGTTGTCGATTGCCTCACGGGGGTAGTTGAACTAACTTCGATCTCGAATTCGGAGTCATTTGGGCAGCTTCTGCTGCAGCGCCGAGCGCCCGCATTCCGCACTCGTCGGCCGGACGTCGGCGCTTACTAATTGCGCCAGGAAGCCCGTAGAACCCATGGATACGTTTGACGTCTTCCCCACATCCTCAGGGGCACCTATCCCCACGGGTTCAACAGCAGGAAGGGTTTCTGCTGAACTGGGTTTTGGCTGCATCATCGGACATGTGAATTCACCTTGGTTTGGCCGCCGAACGACCCAACACTTTCAAGCCGCATGCCCGTGCCCGCCACGACGACGTCACGGAAAATGCAATGAGATGCCGGTTTGATGAACATCGCGTGGGAAAGGGTTATCAAGCCGGGCATCAAATTTGCGGTCATGTTGGTCTCGTGGCCTTTCTGGCGTTTTCCCGTGCTCAACACGATGAAGCGGGAATACGTTGCCGTGAATTCTGATCGGAACGGTCCGTTCGCGATGTTGATGCGATGGAGCTTCGATCACCAATTTTACAAATCGAATGTGGCCCAAAGGGCGGCCTTGCAAGACCAATTCATGGGCGGCGATACGGGCGTCACCTGGGCCGACCATTATTCCAGCGAACCGTTTCCTCCCGATCAGAACGCCCGATACGGCGACTTGAAATGGTCTGACGTATACCGGTTCGTGGAGATCCTGAAGGATTTCCTCAGCCGGGAGAACTACCTGTTCCTACAGATCGGTTCATCAAGCGGACGTGAAATCGGATATTTCGCCGGGTTGTTTCCCGGTTCAACGTTCCTCGGCACCGATTTGTATGAAGACGTGTGCGAATTCGCGGCCAGTCGCTATCAGTTAGACAACCTGGACTTCGTGCCCTGTCAGGCCGTCGACATCGCGGAGTTGATCCGGAATTCGGCCCACCGCAACGTCATCGTCTTTTCGTCCGGTTCGCTATCCTATGTGTTTCCCGAGCATGTGGACGAGATGTTCCGCCAGCTCTCGACGCTCGAAAATATCGACCGACTGATCTTGTGTTTTCACGAGATGGGGCTGACACGGAACCGCCCACCCGATCAGGTGGCCGGATCACTTAACGTTGGTAACTTCACCTACTCACACAATTATAGGCACTATGCAGGGATGAATCACATCGGCGTCGATGAACGGACATCACTCATTTACCCGTTTATCACCGAAGAGAACAAACGCCGTCATAAAGACACCTGCCATTATTTTTTCCTGAGCGAGTAATTTCGTACTGGAGGCCGTCCTGGCGCCTGGATTAAGGCGGCGCCGTGGCCAGGTCGCTCTTGGCAAGCGTGCGCGAGAATTCTCCTTCGGCGTTCGTCACGGTAACGCGGATTGAAACGACTGCGTCGAATTCGACGTCACGAATTGGCACCACATGTTCCCTCGCTGTGTTCTGTTCGCCGATGTCGGTTCGGTCGATGATTTCCGCCATTGCCGCCGTCAGACACTCGGTCGTCATCACCGACGGCAATCCCATCGCATTGGCTCGCACGCGAAGCAGTTTCCGGCCAGAGATTTCGTCGGACATGCGGACATCGTGCAGTAAGGGCGACTGTCCAGACGGCATGTCGAGCGCGCAGACATCCGTGGCAGTGCGACCGGCCTCGTTTTCGGCAACGACCCGGTAGTAGATCCGCCCGCCCGGGGGCAGAGCCACGAGTTCCTGGGAGAGCGTGGTGAGCTCCGTCGACGGTATCGGCTCCAGGTTGGACGAAAAGACTTCGAGCGCATCGAGCCCCCAAACACCGGCCCCCGCCGGACCGACAAGAGTGACGCAGAGACCGGAGCATTCAATGTCGGCGCAACCAATGTCGTCGTCGAGTTCATGATAGAGACGCATCTCATTCTCGCCAAAGCTCAAGCTGGCGATCATCTCCCGGCTGCCGCCTTCACGGATTGCGGCGATCTCGACACGATCCGTCGGCCAAAGTGGATGTTGATGCAATTTTATGGCCGTCACGGTGCAGGGCTGGCGGAACGTCCATTCGAAGATCTGGGGAGCGCTCGAATCTTCACTGGAGGCCCAGCAACGGTCTTCCAGGCCGAACGTTCCCTCGGTCAGGTGGCTCGGTTCGCTGGGGGACTCCTTCGGCCACTCGGTCAATGTGGCGCCGGCGCCGGGTGCCAGAACCGACCAGTCGCGATACCGCAGTGATACGGCGCGGATATCCAGGTGGCCGTCGGGCGTATCGCGCTCGTCCCCATAGATGAACCCGAAGGCAAAATTCCCTTTGTGGCCGCTCAACATCCTGCCCAGGGGCTGGTACGAGTACCGACCTGCACGGAAATGCTGCTCGGCCGGATTGTTGGCCATGAAACTCCACTCACCGGGATCGTCGACAAACGTGAACGTCAGCCGGACCCAATCATCCGTCGCCAGCACTTCACTGCCGACGGTCTGTCCGGTCAGGGCCCAACAGGTGCCGTCGACCATGTAGAAGATGGTGCGGTCCTCAAGTTGGTTCTGGCAAAAACAACAGAACCGGAAATCCTTGAGGTCGAGGCCGCCGGCCCGGACGTCCAATTCAAGCACCGCGTCACGAAGGTCAATTCGCCCGCCTGTTCGTGCATCATGACCTGCCGGTTCAGGCTCCGCGCGCCCCTGCCAGCCGCCAATAAGATCGATCACGCCGATCCCCGCCATGTGGTTTCGGTCTTTGCCGAACGGGGTGTGGAGCCTGAGGAACGGTAGCGGCCGGTTCAAATCGTCGTCGTCCCCCGCGCCATCGATAAACGACCAATCGGCCGAATAAACCGACCAGCTTTCCGGTGCCAGGCTGATCGACTCCTTCGTCAATCTACCAATTCCCGGCGGCACGAACGCAGGTTCCGTCGCATGTTTCAGCGTATCCGGGCTTGCACCATATTCAACGAACCAGTTGGTGGGCAGACGGGTGCCGCCAATGCGTGCGGCAATGGTGGCCATATCCATACCGATAGGCGAATGTTCGGCCAGTTCAACGGATGCAGGCGTTGCATCAACTTGGCCTTGTTCCGCCTCGCCCGGTAAAGCACGGGGGCCCAGAACATCGTTTCCCCGCGGCCGTTCGACCGTCGGTTGCTTGTGGGCCTGATAGTCGAGACACGGCTCCGACTCGCGTTGCGCACGTTGGATGACATCGCGCAGCCGGGCCTTGTCCCCAACCCTGTCGGCTAGGCGAGCGACAGCACCGTGGTATTTGTGATTTGATGGATCGTTCCCAAGCAGTGCTTCGAAATAGCCAATGGTCTGGTCTGCCGCGAAGGCCTGACCGATCAACTCCAAACCGCATATCAGCCGATCATCGCCAGGATTGTTGTTGTGGGCATCGACAAAAAGCCTCAGGGCGTCCTCAACCTGTCCGGAATCGAACAACAGGCACGCCGCGCCAACGGTGGCGCCAACGTTGGATTTATCGAGGTTGTATGCCTCCAGGAACAGCGCAAACGCTGATGACGCATCAGCGGTTGCTTCCTTCGGATCATCACGACCGGCCGCGAACTCGGGGCCATCGGGATTCATCCCGTCGATCAACGGAAACAGCGACAGGCCCGTCAGATCGATCCATCGAAGCGCTTCGGCGTATTTGTCGACCGACGTTTTGATCATGGGGTCGAACAGTGACCGCTAATTGAAAAATTCGACGACGCGAGGTTTCGCACGAGAATATGTTTCTTACAATTTTGTTCGGATGTCTCGAAAGGCAGATGACGGGAGATATCAGCCGCCAGCATCATATACATACCTCGCGAAGGCCGGCGCCATAAATAATCGGTAGCGGGTCGGCTTGAACTAGCCGGCAGTAACTGGCGATGGAAACGGGATTCTTTCTCCGGCTCCTCTTGAAATCCTCTCGCGACAGGCATACCTGATTTTCGTCCCCGACAAGACGACGACGCGACCGCGCGCCTGAATGCGTGCGCAGATGCGTGCGTGGAGCGAAGGAAAGATGACGAATGATGACAAATGATGACATGTCACGCCGGAATCGGCATGTTTTCTTGAATATCAAAGACTTGATCCGTTTCAACCGCGGTATTTCGCGTCGAAAGTGGTCCGGAACGCTTCCGAAGTGGTCCGAAACGGTTGCGGGGGCCGGCCTTGCGGCTTATGCCGGTTGGGGTGATTTGACGTTCACCATCTCGGGGGAAATGCAGGCATGACGATGGCGTTGATGTTTCCGGGTCAGGGCTCGCAGGCGGTCGGCATGGGGAAAGAGTTGGCCGACGCCTTCGGGGCCGCGCGGGAGGTCCACCAAGAGGTCGATGACGCGCTTGGTCAGAACCTGTCGAAGCTGATGCAAGAAGGGCCGGACGACGAGCTTTTGCTGACCGAGAACGCGCAGCCGGCGATCATGGCGTGCTCCATGGCGGTGGTCCGGGTGCTGCAGGCCGAGGGCGGGTTCGAGCCGGCGGGCCGTGCCGCCTTCGTCGCCGGGCATTCGCTGGGTGAGTATTCGGCGCTGGCCGCCACGGGTGCACTGTCGCTGGCGGATACGGCGCGGCTGCTGAAAATACGCGGCCAGGCCATGCAGGCCGCCGTGCCGGTCGGCGAGGGCGCCATGGCGGCGCTGATGGGGCTGGAACTGGAAGACGTGCTAGCGGTCGCCGAGGAAGCGGCCCAGGGCGACGTCATCGCCGCCGGCAACGACAACGCGCCGGGCCAAGTGGTGGTCTCGGGCGCCGTCGCGGCGGTTGAGCGGGCCTGCGAGCTGGCCAAGGAGAAGGGGGCGAAGCGGGCCGTCATGCTGCCGGTCTCAGCACCCTTCCATTGCCCATTGATGCAGCCGGCCGCCGATGCCATGGCCGAGGCGCTGGGCAAGGTCGAGGTGGCGGTGCCGGGCGTGCCGGTCGTCGCCAACGTCACGGCTGGCCCCGTGGAGGACCCGGACGAAGTTCGCCGCCTGCTGGTCGAGCAGGTGACCGGCATGGTGCGCTGGCGGGAAAGCGTGATGTACCTGAAGGACCAAGGTGTGGAAAAACTGGTCGAGCTCGGGTCCGGCAAGGTGTTGTCGGGGCTGGCGCGGCGAATCGATCGTGAGCTGGAGAGCGTCAACGTGGACGCGCCGGCCGACGTCGAGGCCTTCCTGGCATCGCTTTGAGCGCAAAGGCTCGGGTGCAAAGGCTTTGAGTGTATAAGCGCTGGGCGCAAGGACAGAGGAGAAGAAGTGCATGTTTGATCTTTCGGGCAAGCGGGCCCTGGTCACCGGGGCGTCCGGCGGCATCGGCGGTGCCATCGCCAAGGCATTGGCGGGGGCGGGCGCCGACGTCGGGCTGTCGGGAACCCGCGTCGAGGCGCTGGAAGCGGTCAAAGCCGACATCGGCTCTGGCGCCCACGTGGTGCCGGCGGACCTGGGTTCCATGGAAGGCGCCGACGCCCTGGTGAAGGATGCGACAGAGGCCATGGGCGGCATCGACATCTTGATCAACAACGCCGGCCTGACCCGCGACGGCCTGGCCATGCGGATGAAGGACGAGGACTGGCAGACCGTGTTGGACGTCAATCTGACAGCGGGTTTCCGCCTCGCGCGGGCGTGCCTTCGCGGCATGATGAAGGCGCGCTGGGGCCGCATCATCGGCATTACCTCCATCGTCGGCGTCACCGGGAACCCGGGCCAGGCCAATTATGCGGCGTCGAAAGCCGGCATGATCGGCTGGTCGAAGTCGCTGGCGGCCGAGGTGGCGTCGCGCGGCATCACCGTCAACTGCATCGCGCCCGGCTTCATCGCCACCGCCATGACAGAGGGATTGGGCGACGAGCAGCAGCAGAAACTGATGGGCGCCATCCCCGCCGGCGCCATGGGCACGCCCGACGATATCGCCGCCGCGGCGCTCTATCTGGCCGCCGAGGAAGCCGGTTACGTGACCGGCCAGACGCTGCACGTGAACGGGGGCATGGCGATGATTTGAGGGCGCCCGGCAATGGGTGTCGTGGCGGGTGTGGCGACGCGCGCGCGGGTGCTGGTCAAGGGCCGGCAAGTGTGTTACCTACCGCGCCACTTGCCGCCGGGTTTCGGGGCGCCGCCGGGGGTCTCCCGGCCGCCAGCCGCCGTAACCCCAAGGGAATTTCGAACATCCTATCTGGAACATCTAGGACCAAGGACGAGGAACTATGAGTGACGTTGCCGACCGCGTGAAGAAGATCGTTCTCGAACACCTCGGTGTCGACGAGGACAAGGTGGTGGAGAACGCCAGCTTCATCGACGACCTGGGCGCCGACAGCCTGGACACCGTCGAGCTGGTGATGGCTTTCGAAGAAGAGTTCAACATCGAGATTCCCGATGACGCGGCCGAGAAGATCCTGACCATCAAGGATGCCATCGGCTTCATCGAATCGGAGAAGACCTGAACCCCCTCGACTTCGTATCGGGCGTTTGCGCCCGAACGGGTTCGAGAGGTTGAGGCCGTGATGAGGTGCACGCCGTGAGACGCGTCGTTGTCACCGGAATGGGTGTCGTGACGTCGCTGGGATGCGGCGTCGACGTGACCTGGCAGGGGCTGTTGGCTTCGCGCTCGGGTATTCGCGGCATCGATGCGTTCGACGTCTCGGACCTGGCGGCGAAGATCGCCGGTATGGTGCCGCTGGGCGAAGGCCCGGGCGAATTCAATTCCGACGACTGGGTGACGCCCAAGGACCGCCGGCGGATGGACGACTTCATCGTCTATGGCCTGGCGGCGGCGCAGCAGGCTGTCGAGAATTCTGGCTGGCAGCCGGAGGGCGAGGAAGACCGTTGCCGCACCGGCGTGCTGATCGGCTCCGGCATCGGCGGCTTGGCAGAAATCGCCCGCACGTCCCTGGACGTGGAAGCCGGCAAGGCGCGCCGCGTCAGCCCGTTCTTCATCCCGGCCAGCCTGATCAATCTGGTCTCCGGCCATGTCTCCATCCGCAACGGTTTCAAGGGCCCCAACCATTCAGTGGTCACTGCGTGCTCGACCGGCGCCCATGCCATCGGCGACGCGGCGCGGTTGATCATGTGGGACGACGCCGACGTCATGGTCGCCGGCGGCGCCGAGGCCGCGATCTGCCGTCTCGGCGTGGCCGGGTTCTGTGCCGCCCGGGCACTCTCGACCCATTTCAACGACGAGCCCGAGCGCGCGTCGCGGCCCTGGGACAAGGCGCGGGACGGCTTCGTCATGGGCGACGGGGCGGGCGTCGTGGTGCTCGAGGAACTGGAGCACGCCAAGGCGCGTGGAGCGACGATCTATGCCGAGATCGTCGGTTACGGCATGTCCGGCGATGCGCATCACATCACCGCTCCGGCGCAGGACGGTGATGGCGCCTACCGCTGCATGAAGGCGGCGCTGAAGCGGGCCGAGCTCAACCCCGAGGACATCGACTACGTGAACGCTCACGGCACCTCGACGCCGCTCGGCGACGAGATCGAGTTGGGCGCCGTGAAGCGGGTCTTCGGCGAGGCGTCCAAGCACATCTCCATGTCGTCGACCAAGTCCGCCATCGGCCACTTGCTGGGAGCGGCCGGAGCGGCCGAGGCCATCTTTTCGATCCTCACCATCAGAAACGGCGTGGTGCCGCCGACGCTCAACCTGGACGACCCGTCGGACGGCTGCGACATCGACCTGGTGCCGCACCAGCCCAAGGAACGCCTGGTGCGGGCTGCCCTCTCCAATTCCTTCGGGTTCGGCGGGACCAACGCCTCGCTGGTCTTCCGCCAGTTCCAGTGACGGGCTAGGCTCGCGGCATGCGCCGCGTCATCGCCGCTCTTGTCGCCCTTGCCTTGCTCCTGGCAGCCGGTGTCGCCGGCGCCGCTTTCTGGGCCTGGGACCAGTTCACCCGGCCGGGCCCGCTGGCTCAGGAACGCACCCTGGTCATTCCCGCCGGCAGCGGCGGTGCCAGCATTGCCCGGCGCTTGCACGAGACCGGCATCATCACCGACGCTCGGCTGTTCCGCCTCGGCCTGGAATTGTGGGCCGAGCCGAAACCGCTGCGCGCCGGCGAGTTCGCCTTCGCCGCTGCCATCAGCCCGCGTGACGCTATCCGATTGCTGCAGTCGGGTGAAACCGTCACCCGCCGGCTGACCGTACCCGAAGGCCGCACGGTGGCCGAGGTGGCGGTCCAGGTGGCTGCCGCCGACGGCCTCAAGGGCGAACCCGGCCCGCTGTCGACGGAAGGCTCGCTGCTGCCGGAGACCTACCACTTCGCCCACGGTGACAGCCGCCGGGCCCTGCTCGGGCGCATGCGGAAGGCGATGACGGATGTGCTCAACGAGCTTTGGTCCGGACGTCACCGGCCGTCGCCGCTGACCTCGCCGCAGGAAGCGCTGATCCTGGCTTCCATCGTCGAGAAGGAAACAGGTGTGGCCGCCGAGCGGCCGCGGGTGGCGGCGGTGTTTCTCAATCGCCTGCGCCGTGGCATGCGCCTACAGTCCGACCCGACCGTGGTCTATGGCATAACCGGCGGCAGGCAACCGCTGGGTCGGCCGCTCAGTCGCAAGGATCTGGATACGCCGACCGCCTACAACACCTATCAGATTGATGGCCTGCCGCCCGGCCCCATCGCCAACCCGGGACGTGCCGCCATTGAGGCTGTGCTCAACCCGGACCAGACCAAGGAGCTTTACTTCGTCGCCGACGGTTCGGGCGGCCATGTCTTCGCCCGCACCCTCGCTGAGCACAACCGCAACGTGGCGCGCTGGCGTAAGCTGAAACGCCAGCAGGCGAAGGGGGCGAAGAAAACGCCCTAGCCCTTGCGCGGCATTCTGCGCAACAGCGGATCCATGATCCAGGCCGGCAGGTTGGCGAGGATGCGTGCGGCGAGGGCCGCCTGCCAGGGAAAGACGATCAGCGGCTTCCGCCGATCGAGGCCGCGGCGGATGATGGCGGCGGCTTTTTCGGCCGGCATGATGAAGGGCATGGGGAATTTGTTGACGTCGGTCATGCGCGTGGTGACGAAGCTCGGGCAAACGACACTGACGGAAATCCCATCCTCGGCCAGCATCGGCCGAATGGCCTCGCCCCAGGCTTTGACGGCAGCCTTCGATGCGGAATACGCAGGAGCGCTGGAGAGCCCGCGGAAACCGGCGATCGAACTGACGACGGCGATCTGCCCGGCGCCTCGGGCCTTCATCGCCGGAAGGACCGGCAACACGGTGTTTAGAACGCCGGCCAGATTGACGGCGAAGATGTCGCGGACCTGTTCGTCGTCCTCGCCGTCGCCCGCCGTACCGCCCGAGATACCGGCGTTGGCGATGACCAGGTCAATCGGTCGGCGTTCGTCCACCCGGTTGATCCAACCCGCCATGGCTGCGCGGTCGATGACGTCGATGGTTTCGCTGACGACATCCGCACCCTTGTCGCGACAGGCGGCGGCAACATCCGCCAGGCGGCCGGCGTGGCGGCCGGACACTGCTAGATCAACTCCTTCACGGGCGTAGCCGAGCGCCAATTCCTCGCCGATGCCGCTGGACGCACCGGTGATGAGGATCGATCGCGGAGGGTGGGTTTCGCCGGTCATAGAAGCGGTTATACGACGTGCTACATAATGAGGGAAACTGCCCAGCTTGTTGGTCTGGAATGTGGCGGGTATAAGTCCGGCCGACAGGAGGAGCCCCACTTGGCAAAAGATACGACCATCCAATCGATGACCGGTTATGCCCGCGCACAGGGCCGCGACGATGCTTGCGCCTGGACCTGGGAGGTCAAGAGCGTCAATGCCCGCGGCCTGGATTTGCGGTTCCGCCTGCCGTCCGGCCACGACCGGCTCGACCCGGCGGCGCGCAAGCTGGTCGCCGACCGGTTCAAGCGGGGCAGTTTCTCCCTTGGCCTGACGCTTAATTTCGAGCGTTCCAATGTCGCCCTGCGCCTGAACGAGGATGCCTTGGAGCAGATCGAGGCGACGCTACCGGAATTGAGTGCTCGCTTTCCCGATCTTGCGCCGCCCCGCGTGGATGGACTGCTGGCACTCCGGGGCGTCTTGGAGTCCACCGAAGAGCCGCGTTCGGAAGAGGAAGAGGCGGCTCGTGACGCGGCGCTGCTGTCGACCATGGCCGAAGCACTTGATGGGCTCACTCTGGCGCGTGGCGAGGAGGGCCGCCGCCTCGAGGATACTCTGCGCGGACACGTCGGCCGGCTCGATACGCTGTGCGCGGAGGCGGAGACCCTCAACGAAGGCCAGGCGCAGCTGATTCGTGATCGCCTCCATGCCCAAGTGGCAGAATTGTTGGAGCAGGCGCCGCCTTTGCCGGAGGATCGATTGGCGCAGGAGGCGGCGGTGCTGATGACCAAGGCCGATCCGCGCGAGGAACTGGACCGGCTGCAAGGGCACGTGACGGCGGCGACCGAGTTGCTCGACGCCGGCGGCGCTATCGGCCGGCGGCTCGACTTCCTTTGCCAGGAGTTCAACCGGGAAGCCAATACGCTGTGCGCCAAGTCCCAGGATCAGGCCCTGACGCGCGTCGGGCTCGACATGAAAGCGGTCATTGACCAACTGCGCGAGCAAGTGCAGAACGTCGAATGACGACCGACAATGGAGAGAGACCGCCCGTGACCATCGATCGCCGTGGACTGATGCTGGTGTTGTCGTCGCCCTCGGGCGCCGGAAAATCGACAATTTCCCGCGCCCTTCTGGAGCGCCACGACGACCTGACCATGTCGGTATCCACCACAACGCGCCCGCCGCGCCCGGGCGAGGAGGAGGGCGTCCATTACAATTTCGTCGACCAGCCGACTTTTGAGCGCATGGTCTCGGAAGGGGCGTTTCTCGAACATGCCACCGTCTTCGACAATTCCTACGGTACGCCGGCCGGCCCGGTGGAAACCATTCTGCGGGATGGCCGTGACGTGTTGTTCGATGTGGATTGGCAGGGGACGCAGCAAATCGGCGCCTCGGCGCCGGGAGACCTGGTCAGCATCTTCATTCTACCGCCGTCGGTAGAGGAACTGGAGCGCCGACTGCACGCCCGGGCTCAGGATTCCGAAGAAGTGGTGCAGCGACGCATGGCCAAGGCCGTATCGGAGATGAGCCACTGGTTCGAGTACGATTACGTCATCATCAACGAGGACGTGGACCGCAGCATCGCCGAAGCCGAGGCCATCCTGGCGGCCGAACGCCTGCGACGCCAGCGCCGTACCGGCCTGATGTCGTTCGTACGCGATCTGGGCGTTGGCCAGTAGGTTGGCTCAGCTCTTGCCCAAGTAAAGCCGGGCGAGGGCGCAAAATTCCTCGACACTCAACTCTTCCGCCCGTCGGGTCGCTTCAATTCCCGCATCCGCTGGATCGATCTCCAGGGCGGCCAGGCTGGAGCGCAACATCTTGCGACGCTGGCCGAAGGCTGCTGCCGTGACGGTTTCCACGGCCGAGAACAGAGCAGGATCGAGGATGTCCGGACGGGGCGTGAGAGTGACGACCGTCGACATCACCTTCGGCGGCGGGGTGAATGCGTCGCGCGAAACGTTGAATTCCCGCCGCACATCCGCGATCCGCTGTGTGATGACGGAAAGTCGACCGTAGGCCTTGCTGCGCGGTTCGGCCAACAACCGATCCGCGACCTCGCGTTGAAACATCAAAGTCAGGCTGGCGAAGGCGTCGGCCCGTCGGAGCCATCCGAGCAGCAGAGGCGTCGAAACGTTGTAGGGAAGGTTGGCGATGACGCGGCGTGGCGCCGTGGTTAGTGCCACGGTATCGACTTTCAATGCGTCACCACTGACGATTTCAAGCCGCCCCTCGGAGACGGCAACAAGGTCTTCTAGGGCGCCAATGCAACGCTGGTCCCGTTCAACGGCGATGACGTGACGTGCGCCCGCTTGGAGAAGCGACCGTGTCAGGCCGCCGGGCCCCGGTCCGACCTCGATGACGTCGGTACTCGTCAAGTCTCCCGCTGCGCGAGCGATGCGATCGGTCAGGTTGAGGTCGAGCAAGAAGTGCTGTCCCAGGCGTTGGCGAGCGTCGAGTCCATGCGCGCGGATGACGTTGCCGAGCGGCGGCAGATCGTCGATCGCGCGGGGGGTGCCTTTAGGCGGCATCACGCCGCGACGGCGTGGCGTCGGCGTTGGGCCGCCATCTCCGCCGCCACGTCCATGGCCGCCAGCAGGCTCGCGGGGTCGGCCCGGCCCGTGCCGGCCAAATCGAGGGCCGTGCCATGGTCGGGCGATGTGCGGACGAAGGGGAGCCCCAGGGTAACGTTGACCGCATCCTCGAAACCGATGGTCTTGATCGGGATCAGTGCCTGGTCGTGGTACATGCAGATGGCCGCGTCGTAGGTGTCGCGGGCCATGGTGGTGAACATGGTGTCGGGTGAAAGCGGTCCGGCGACGTCGATACCGTCGGCACGCAAGACCTCGACGGCTGGTGCGATGAGCTGCGCTTCCTCGTCGCCCATGGCGCCGCCTTCGCCGGCGTGCGGATTGAGGCCAGCCACGGCAAGACGCGGGCGAGCAATGCCGAAACTGCCCGCCAGTTCCCGGTGGGTCACACGGGCGGCTTCGATGATGGCTTCGGTCGTCAGGATATCCAATGCCTTGCGAAGGCTGACATGGATGGTCACGGGTACAACGCGAAGGGTCGGCGAGGCCAGCATCATCACCGGAACCGTCCGGTCGTCGACCAGGGAGGCGAGGAATTCCGTATGGCCGGGAAACGCGAAGCCGGCGGCATACATGGTTTCCTTCTGGATTGGGTTGGTGATGACCGCGGCGGCTTCGCCTTCCCGCACCAGGTCGACGGCGCGTCGGATGGAGTCCTGAACCGGCCCGGCGGTCGCTGGATTCGGCTTGCCTGCCGTTGCCTGGACGGATGTGCCCAATGGGAGAACCGGGAGAGCATTGGCAAAAACAGCTGCGGCCTCGCTCGGATGGTCGATAGCGTCGATCAGGATGTCCGGGTTCAACTTCCGGGCCAGGTCGGTCAGGCGTTCCGGATCGTCGATGGTGAAGAAGGGGGCCGAGCCGTCTTTGCGCGCCTGCCAGGCCTTCAGGCTCAATTCGCCGCCAATGCCGGCGGGCTCTCCCATGGTCAGGACCAGTGGTGGCGTTTCGGTGCTCATCGACCGTGTCTCACTTGCCGACACGGATGTCGATGAAGGCGGAACGCTTCAGATTGCGGAGATGCTGGCGGGCCGCGACCGAAAGTCGCTGGGTCATCAGCCGGCTCTGGACCATGGTGCGCTGGTCCTCGGCGCTGAGTGCCGGAGCCTCGCCGCCGGTGCGGCTGCAGACCATCAACACGACGACCCCATCGCCAGAGCGGAAGGGCTCGCTGGGCTTGCCAATGGCGAGGCCCTTGACGCGTTTCTGGGTTTCCGCTGGCAGCTTGGAAAGCGCGATCTTGCCCAGATTGCCGGATAGCGGGGAGTCGATCTTCTTGCCGATGGCATCCAGGTCGCCGCAGGAATTTGCCTTGGCCGCCATGGCGCGCGCGTTCTCGCTCTGTCGGGCGATATCTGCTGGCGAGGCGCCGCCGGAAACCGGCACCAGAAGCTGCTGCAACTCGATCACCATGGGCGTCGATTCGACGCTCGGCGCGCCCTTGGCGATGCGTTTGCCCAGCAGCATCAGGACATAAATACCGTCAGCCGTGCGGATAGGGGCGGAGATGTCTCTCGTCTTCATTTCCGGCAGAACGGCGCCAAGTTCCGGCTGCAACTGGTCGGGGCGAACCCAGCCGAGGCTGCCGCCGATCCCGGCGGACGCGCTCTGCGAGAAGTTCTGTGCGACGGCGCGAAAACTGGCACCCGAGCGCAGTTGCTGAACCAGCCGCCCGGCGTTCCCCGATACCTCCGCCTCCCGCGCCGGATCATCGATGGGCAGGAATATTTCCGCCACCCGGTATTCCGGCTTACCCGCGTAACGCGACATCTCGGCGAGCACGCCGTCGACCTCGGCGTCTCCAATGCGGTAGTTCGGACGATAAAGTGCGCTGATGAGACGACCCCAGGCCATGTCGACCTTGACCTGATCCTCCAGGACCGATTTGTCGAGGCCGCTGCTCTTCAACAGGAACAGGGCGCTTCCGGGATTCATCCCGTTCTGGCGTTCGATACGGCCGATGGCGCGGGCGATATCGCTCTCGGGCACCTTGATGTCGACCCGCTTGGCTTCCTGCAATTTTATGCGTTCGTCGACCATGGTGCGAATGACCTGCGGTCGAATGCGGTCGCGGACCTCTTGGTTGTTGGGCAGATTGGAGAACACCACGACCATGGTCATACGCGAATTGAGGTCAAATCCGGAAATCACCTCTTCGTTGACGATTGCGGCAATGCCCGCTGATTCCTGGGCTCGCGCAGTGGGGGCTAATGCGATGGCCAGCAATGAGGCCAGTGCGAGCAATAGTCCAAACGGTCGGCCTCCAGGGACGGCAAAATCGGGGTGCGGCGGGGGCATCATGACAGCACCTCAATTGTCCGCGCTCGACGCACTGGTCTGGATGACGCCCAGCGTCTTCAACGTCAGACGGATGAACACCGTGTCCGTGGGCTCGATATCGCGATCGACGAAAAATGACCGTGTTGCCTTCGTGGTAACGATGACGCACTCGTCCTCGTACGTAAGTCCGACGGCGAGGGAGCGCAATTCGTTCTCGACCAGATCCCGTGTTCCGCTAAGGTCCGCTCGCCAGAACCGATTGATCCGTGAATTGGCACTGAAATTCAACTCCTCGCGGCCGGCGAAACCGCCACTGTCCTGGGCGCTGACGAAGGTATAGGTGGCGCCGACGCGGAGTGCCGGAACGCCGCCGCTAAACGATAACTCGTTCCGGTCGGGTGACAGGTCATCATTGCCGAAGCGTGTGCGGTAAATCATGTCGAGGTGCGAGTTCGGCCGCACATGGACGCGGGCGACGACGTCGGAAAGGTTCTCGGTCAGGCCGGTACCGGTGCCGAAGGTATCGTCATCGCGCAGCCGGAATACCTGGCCGACCAGCAGCGACGTGGAGCCTCCGCCGCGGCCATAGAGACCCCACTTGAGTCCGTAGCCCGCGCGCAATCCGCCTTCCACACGGTCGAGACCGGAGAAACGATTGCCGGAAAACAGATTGGTGTCATCCAGTTCCAGTTCCTGGCTGTCTTCGTTCGGAATGGTATTCGGATTGCCGCCGTTGAGGCTGTAGATCGCCGTGGCGATCGGTTCGATGACCTGGTCCACCGTGCCCCGGGTACGCACCAGCGGATACCGCCAATCGAACTTGGCCTGTGGGAAGATACGCCCGGTGAAGCCGTTGAAATCACCGGTCCGGCCCGGGCGCACCAGTTCGTCCACGTGGTAGCCGTCCATGGCCAGGCTGAGCGACAGATTGTAGGCGCTGCCTAGCGAGTCATAGAACGGCAGGTCCCAGCCCGGGCGCACAGAAAGCCTGCGCATGTTGACGCCCTCGGCGCGCTCCATGATCAGCAAATTGGCGTCCAGCGTGGGGCGCCCACCCAGCCAACCCGTCCGACCAACGTAGTTGAGGTCGAGCATCGGCAATACCAGGGGTTCCGTGTCAGGGTCGACAGATCCGTCGAGGGACTGGAAGGCATAGGTGTTGGCGGCGAAATAGTTGCGGCCCTTGAAGGCCTCGGCGAACCCGCGCGAGGTCAGCGTGCTGTCCGCTGTGAAGCCGTAGCGGCGAAGGTAGGTGTCGTCCGTCGCCCGGTCGACCTCGATGCCGGCACGCCAGGTGTCATTAAAATGGAACTTTACGTTGCCCCGGCCATGGCCGCGCCAGTCGTCATCCGGTTCGACGGTCGTGTTCTCGAAGTCGTAGACGCCGCTGCCGGCGAAATTGAACTCGCCTTTTCGGAATCGGTGCCGGTAGTCGGCGATAATGCCCGATGCCTCAAGGGTTGTGATCAGGGGCGTCAGGGTCAGATCCTTCTCCGGTCCCATATCCCAGAAATAGGGGACGCGGAAGACTTGGCCCAGGTCCTCGGAATTCTCGAAGCTCGGCGTCAGGAAGCCGGAACGTCTTTTGACCGTTGGGTCCGGATGCTGGAAGAACGGGGTGTAGAAGACGGGCAGGCCCTTCACCTCGAGCCAGGCGTCGCGATACTGGACGGTCTGCGTGCCCTTGTCGTGGATGACGCGCACCGCCTTGAGCTGCCAAAGCGGCGGTCGGTCGGGATCTTCCTCACAGAGATTGCAGGGCGAATAGATGCCCTTGCGCATCTCGATCACGGTGGCGTTCGAGCGCCGGCCGCCGGTGGCCACGATGCGCGAACTGTCCGTCAGGATGAGGCCCACGTTGTGGACGATGCCGTCCTTCAGGTCGCCGGTCACGCGCATGCGGTCGGCGAACATTTCCTCCCCCGTCGTCTCGACCAGGACCACGTTGCCGACGGCGGTGACAATGTCCGTATTCTGGTCGTAGGTCAGGACGTCGGCGGTCAGTTTCCGGTTCTGGCTATCCACTTCGACCCGGCCGCGCGCCGTGACGATCTTGCTCTCCTGGTCGTAGGTCATCTCGTCGGCGGTCAGGTTGACCGGTTGCTCGCCCGGCTCACCCTGGCTGGCGGGCGGTGGTGGGGCGCCAGCCCTGGCATCCAGTTCCTCGCCGGCGTCGGTGTCCAAATCCTCGTCGGGATCGGCCTTCGCCGTCTTCTCCGGCGTCTGTTGCGCTGTTGGAGCCGTCTCTTGCGCCGGTACCGGTATCCGGGGTGTTGTCAGGAACAGAGTGCCGAGCGGCTTGGCCTGGTTCCGACCGGTGGCCAGCGATTTCAGCGGGGCGACGCTCGTCACGGCCGGGGCGGGAAGGGTCGGCGCGGGACTCGTGGTGCTCGCCTGTGGCGGGGGCAACGTCGGCGTCGGGGCCATCAAGCGGCCGAGTGGCCGCGCGGCCGGCGGCAAGACCTCGCTCGGTAACCGTTGCGGTAGCGAGCGCGCCGGCCGGCGCCGTAGCGTCTCCGTCGCCGGCAGGGGCGCGCTGGTCGGGGAGGACGACGACGGCGTGTTGGTTGCGGGGACCGTGCCCTTGAACAGGGTGCCGAGCGGCTTCGCCGGCAGCGACGGCGTGTCGGTGACGCCGACGGGTGAGGGGCGCGCGGCCCCGGGCGCGTCGATGGCCGAGCCGTCAAAGCTGTCGAGCGGCGCACGCGGTCTTGGCGTCGTCACGGGCGTTGCTGTACCCGGCGCCCACAGTGTGCCGAGCGGCCGGTCTGCGTCAGTCGCGGCGATGGTCGCCGCCGTGGGGACCATCGCCAGCACGAGGGCGACGGATAGAAGCGAGGTCAAACGACCAGCCATCATCCGTCCTCCAAGTGCAATAACATGGCCAGGCCCATCAGCATGGCGACGCCGGATGGCGTCCAAGCCGCCAAGGTGACGGGAATACTGTCCGACAGGCCGAGTGCATAGACCACGTCCGAGAAGAAATAGAGCACAAAGCCGGTCAAAACGCCGGCGGCAATGATGAAGGTGGTGCCGCCGCGCCTGGATTGGCGCAGCGTGAAGGTGGCGGCGATCAGCACCATGGCGCACATCAGCAGCGGCGCCGCCAGCAGGGTGTGCAGATGGAGGCGATGGCGAAGCGCGGAGAATCCGGCCTCCTCCAGCGCGTCGATGAAGGCCGGCAGATCCCAAAACGACATGGTTTCGGGCGGCGCGAAGCTGTCCTGAATCTTGTTCAGCGTCAGGTCCGTTTCGAGCCAGAATTCCTTCTCGAACCGGGCCGTCTGTTCAGGCGTCTGCACCCAGGCCTCGCGCATGAACCAGAAGCCGTCCTCCAGGCGCGCGTAGGAGGCGTCGATGCGTTTCTGGAAATGATCCTTGCCGGCGTAGACGAAGACGATGACATCGTTCAACTCGACCTCTTCGCCCTGCTGCAGGGCGCGCTTGGCGTGGACCACGGATTGCCCGCCCGCACTGGCCTGACGCAGCCAGAGGCCACCCCGGGACAGATCGAGAAAACTCGACTGGCCCTGCAGGCGTTGCGCCTCCAGGCGCTCGTAGCGGGACAGTAGGGTCGAGGCCAGCGGGTTCATGACCGAAATCTGGAACATTCCCAGCAGGCAGGCCAGCACGATGGCCGGCAGCATAAATTGCCAGGCCGAGACGCCGGCGGCCCGGGTGATGACCAGCTCGTGCGTTCGCGTCAGCCGCCAGAACGCCGCCATGCCGCCGAACAGGACGGCGAAGGGAAACGTCTTCTGGCCGATGTGCGGCAGCTTCAGCAGCGACATCTCGACCACCATGGCGAACGTCACGTCGGGCTTGGAGGCCGTGCGCCGCATCAGCTCGATGGTGTCGAACAGCAGGATCAACAGCAGAAACATGACGAACAGGAAGACGAAGCTGAACAGGAAATGTCGCCCGATGTAGATCGACAGGGTTGGGGAAAGACGGACCATTTATGCCATCTCCCCTCAGGCCGCCGCTTCGGCGGTACGCCGGCGGAAGTTAAAATGCCGGAGCGTGAAGAGGGCGCCGAAGACGACCGGCAGGGCCGTGTGCAGGTAGATCAGCGGCACCAGTTCGGTGCGTTTGGCGGCCACGTTCTCGATCCCCAGCGCCGAGCCCTGTAGCGCCACCATGATACCGACGGCCAGGACCACCTGCTGGGTTTGCGCACGGCGGCTGAAGCTGCCCGAAATCAGGCATGCCAGGCCGACCAGGGCGAGGCCCAATGTGACCCAGGGCGAGGCCAGGCGTTTGTGCAGTTCGACCACGTACTTGCCGCGCTCTATCGGGTTGATGCCGGCGGCCTGATCCAGGTGCCAGAGTTCATAGATTCCGCGCTCGCGGGGCTCTCGGTAGCGTACCGGGCTGCCGCCGCGTTCGCCGGCCAGGTCGAAGACGTAGCGGTCGAAATAGAGGATCGAGAGCTTGTTGTTGGAGGTGTCGACCTCCTGGCGGTTGCCCGTGTACATGACCACGCGGGCGCCGTCTTCTGTATCGACCATGGCGCCGCGCTCGGCCATCAGCGTGAACGGCTTCTCGGGCTTGCGCTGATCGTGTACCAGGATGCCGTGGAGCTGGCCATCGGCGCTGCGTTCGCGCACGTAGACGGTGATGCCTTGAGCGACCTGGTTGAACGCACCTTCCTTCAGCAGCACGTGGGAGTAGTTGTAGCGGATGTCCCACTGCAGTTCGCGGAACATGCGATAGGATTCCGGCAGCAGGTAGAGGTTCAGCGAATAGGATACGGTCATCACGATAGCGACCATGATCAGCGCCGGCTTGGCCAGCGCATACTGGCTCAAACCGGCGGCCCGCATGACCACCAGTTCCCGGTCCGAAATCATCTTGGCGTAGACGAAAACGATGACGGTGAACAGCGCAATGGGCAGGATGATGGAGAGGAAATTCGGCATCAGCAGCATGGTCAGGTAAAGGAAAGTGCCGGCCGTCAATCCGCGATTGACGATCATCTCCACGAATCGGAGCGATTGCGACAGCCAGATGATGCAGGTCAGTCCGGTGGAGACCAGAATCATGCCCACAAACAACTGCCGCAGGATGTATCGCGTAAAGCCGCTCATGTCCCGCGCAAACCAAGTGAAGCCGCCATCAAGGTGTGAGAAAAGCGGCAAAAAATCAAGGAATTCCAACGATTCACGGGTTAACCGTTAACCATCGCCGGAGATACGGCACTGCCTTGTGGTGAGGCCTTAGAAATGCCGCTGGTCGACGCGTAACACGGCGTCAGCACCGGATGTGACCCGCGCCGCCAGCAGCGCGGCCTGAGGCAGTATCTGGTCCGCGAAAAAACGCGCCGTTAACAGTTTTCCCTCAAGGAAGTCGCTGTCACCGCCGCCATTGCTCCGCATCCGGACCGCGGCCCGTGCGCCCCTGGCCAGCAGCCAGCCGCCGGCGACGGTGCCCAGCAGGTCGAGATACGCCACCGCCCCGGCGGCCACGCCCGAGGGATCCTCGCCGTAGGTGTCGGCGATCCACTGCGTTGCCTGTTCCAGCGCGTCGATGGCGGGTTCGAGGGCCGCGACGGCCCTTTCCGCGTCGTCGTCGGGGCTTTCCGAGGCATCGGAACCCGCGAAAGCGCGCATGGCGGCGATCAAGTGGGACACCGTTTCGCCTTTCTCGCGGCCGACTTTGCGGCCCACCAGGTCGAGCGCCTGAATGCCGTTGGTGCCTTCGTAGATGGCGGCGATGCGGGCATCGCGCAGATGCTGGGCGGCGCCCGTTTCCTCGATGTAGCCCATGCCACCGTGCACCTGGATGTTGGTGTTGGCGACCTCGATGCCAATGTCGGTGCTCCAGGCCTTGACCACCGGGGTCAGCAGGTCGACGAGGGCCTGGGCCTCGGCTCGGCGGTCTGCATCGACCTCATGCTTTGAACGGTCCAGTTGGGCCGCCGTGAAGTACGCGATGGCCCGCGCCGCCTCGGTCTTGGCCTTCATGGCCAGCAGCATGCGGCGCACGTCCGGATGATGGATGATGGTCACAGGCTCTTTCTTTCCCGAAGCCGCGTCGCGGCCTTGCACGCGCTCTTGGGCAAAAGCGCGGGCCTGCTGGTAGGCGCGCTCTGCCACGCCGATGCCTTCAAGGCCGACCGCCAGGCGGGCGTTATTCATCATCGTGAACATGTACTCGATGCCGCGGTTTTCCTCGCCGACCAGGTAGCCGATGGCCCCGTCGCCGTCGCCAAATGCCATCACGGCGGTGGGACTGGCGTTGATGCCGAGCTTGTGCTCGATCGAGACACATCTCAGGTCATTGCGCTCACCCGGCACGCCATCCGCCGTCGGCAAGAATTTCGGCGCCACGAACAGCGAGATGCCCTTGATGCCCTCGGGCGCATCCGGCGTGCGGGCCAGCACCATGTGGACGATATTGTCCGACATGTCGTGCTCGCCGTGGGTGATAAACACCTTCTGGCCGCTGATGCGATAGGCATCGCCGTCGCGGACTGCCTTGCTGCGAACCCTGGACAGGTCCGAGCCGGCTTGCGGTTCCGTCAGGTTCATCGTCCCCGACCACTCGCCGGAGATCAGTTTCCCCAGGTAAATCGCCTTCAATTCGTCCGAACCGTGGGTCGACAGCAATTCCACGGCACCACCCGTCAGCATCGGGCAAAGCGAAAATGCCATGTTGGAGCTGTGCCAGATCTCCGAGACCGCGGTGGCCACCAGCCACGGCAGACCCATGCCGCCATAGTCGGGATCGAACGGCATGCCCTGCCAGCCGCCCTCGATGAACTGGCGGTAGGCGTCCTTGAAGCCTTCCGGCGTGCGGACGACGCCGTTCTCGTAGACGCAACCGGCGATATCGCCCGGGTGATTGAGCGGCGCCAGCACCTCGGCCCCCAGCTTTCCCGCTTCCTCCAGGATGGCGTCGACCAGGTCGGGCGTGGCGTCTTCGTAGCCGGGGAGCGCGGCGACCTCGTCGAGGCCCGCCAGCGCAGTCATGACGAAGCGCATTTCGTCGATGGGGGCGGCGTAAACGGTCATTCGGGAACCCTCGTCATCGCGGCCGGGGCCAGAACATAACCCCAGAGGACCGCCATTTAAAGGCCGCCCGCCACGCTGCACCTATTGGCCCCGAGACACCTAAGCCGCCGTCAGAGTGGTCGTGGTGACGGATTTGTTTAGGTGGCTTCCGCTGGCTTTGCATCCAACGCTGCTGCTGCATCCTTCCACGCGTCCATGCCGCCGCGCATGTAGTAGGCGTCGAATCCAGTTTCAGCCAACTGGCTCGCAGCGCTTTGGCTGACCTGATGGCCGTGCACGCAGTAGCAGATGACTGGGCGCGACTTGTCGAGGCCGCCGGCCCAAGCCGCGACCTCGAACGGGTCGCGCCAGACCGCACCCGCGACGACGGCGCTGTCGTCGTCGTAGGCAGGGCGCTTGCGCACGTCGATGATTTGCACGTCGGAGCGGAAGCGGATCAGGGTTTCGAGTTCGTCGATGGTGACGGAATTAGGCATGGTTGCCTCCCTTGTCTCTAGGTGGATGAGAATGTGGTCAGGCGAGGACGAGGGTGTGGAGCAGGCCCCAAAGGGCGCCCAGACCGACCAGCGCCGGCAGCTGAATGCGCGTGCCCATCAGCAGCCCCAGACTGACCACGGCGACAGCGATGGCCACCGGATCGACGCCCGATGGCGGCAGGAACACGCCCTCGCCGAAGAAAAAGGCGAGGTTCAGGATGACGCCGACCACCGCCGCCGTCACGGCCTGCAATGCGCGCCGCGCCCAGGCAATGGATTGCAGGCGTTCCACGTATGGCGCGCCCGCGATGATAAACAGGAACGACGGCAGGAAGGTGACATAGGTGGTCAGCAGCGCTGCCCAGATGCCGCCGATAGCGCCGGTCATGCCGGCCGGACCGTTCCAGCCGGCGAAGAAGCCGACGTAGGTGGTGACCATGATCAGCGGGCCCGGCGTGGTCTCGGCCAAGGCCAAGCCATTCATCATGTCGCCGGCGCTGAGCCAGCCATGCACGTTGACGCCTGCATCGGCGATGTAGGGCAGCACCGCGTAGGCGCCGCCGAAGGTGACGAAGGCGGCGGTGGTGAACAGCTGCGCCACGTCGGTAAACGGATCCCCACCGAGCAGTGAAACCGTCGCCGCGACGACGACCACCCAGAGCAAGGCGAACACGGCGACCAGGACGAACACCCGGCCGATCCCCGATGGCACTGTCGCCGTGCCACTGGACGCCGGAGCATCGTGATCGCCGCCGCTTTTCTGCCAGGTCAAACCGGGCAGTAACGCGCCGAGGGCGCCCGCTCCAAGCACGAGGAACGGGAAGGGGACTTCCAGTACGCGGATGGCAAACAGTGCGAACGCGGCCAGTGCGACTGCCGCCACGGTGTCACAGGCCTTGCGGCCGATGCGCCAGACGGCGTGCACGATGATGGCGACGACCACCGGCTTGATGCCGGCGAACACGGCGCGCACCAGCGTGTGGTCGCCGTGCGCCGCGGCCAGCCAAGCCAACCCGATCATCAGCAGCAATCCCGGAATGATGAAGCAAAGGCCGGCGGCCAATGCTCCTTTCACGCCATGCAGGCGCCAGCCTATGTAGGCGGCGAGCTGCTGCGCCTCGGGCCCCGGCAGCAGCATGCAGTAGTTGAGCCCGCGCAGGAACGCGCCCTGGTCGATCCAGCGACGGCGGTCGACGCAGTCCGTCTGCATGATGGCGATCTGGCCAGCCGGCCCGCCGAAGCTGATGAAGCCGAGCTTGATCCAATAGGCCAACGCCTCGCCGAATGTCGGCGCTGGTGTGGCCTGATCGTTATCGGGTTGGGTGTTCAAAATAATTTCGCCGTCCATGGCACCCCTCCTCGGTTCCCACGCGTGGGAACCTTTCGAGGGCAGTGCTTGGACGGCGAACCGCCTTGGCTGCGCCGGGCGACTGCCTCAAGCCCGACGGGCGGTCGTGTAGCACCGTCGGGTTCACGGAGTCAACCGGGGCTGGGGGGTTGTTCGCGAGTGTAGACGAAACTGGCATCGTCCGAGAGATCGTCGCGGTAGGCGTAACCTCCTGAATTGAAATCCTTAAGTCCATCCGGACGGTCGATGCGGTTCTCGATCATGTAGCGCGCCATCATGCCGCGGGCCTGCTTGGCGAACATGCCGATCATGCGCGTTTGGCCGTCCTTGATCTCCTTGAAGACGCCGGTGATGACCGGGCTCTTGAGCTTCTTGGTATCGACGGCCTTGATGTATTCGTTCGACGCCAGGTTGACGACGGTGGCGTCGTCGTGGCCGGCGGTCACTTCATCAAGCGCCGGCGCCAGGGTGCCGTTCCAGAAGCCGTAGAGGTCCGGCTTGCGCCCGACCGAGAACCTGCTGCCCATTTCCAGCCGGTAGGGCTGGATCAGGTCGAGCGGCCTGAGCAATCCGTAGAGGCCGGAGATAATGCGGAGGTGATCCTGCGCGTAGGCCAGGTCGTCGTCTCCGAGGGACGCCGCCTGCAATCCGACGTAGGTGTCGCCCATGAAAGCGAGCGCGGCCTGCTTGGCGTTGCCCAGATTGAACGGCGGCTGGAAAGCCTGGTAGCGCTCGTAGTTCAAGTCGGCCAGCTTATCCGAGAGATTCATCAGACCGGCTAGGCGCCGGCGGCTCAGCGATCGGGCCTTCTTGACGATGATCTCCGACTTCTCCAGGAAGTCGGGCAGTGTGTGGGCCTGGGTCTTCGGGTCGCTTTCGAAATCCAGCCGCTTGGCCGGGGAGATGACCGCCAGCATGGCGCGGGCCTCCGTCCGTTGTCAGTCGCCTTAAGGTCCCATACATATAGGAAGCAATGGCCCTGGGACAACCAGGGAACGACGACGAGGCCACTATGCTGCACGTTTACGGACTGAAGAACTGCGATACCTGCCGCAAGGCGCTGAAATGGCTGGCCGCCGAGGGCGCCCGGCACGAGTTTCACGACGTCCGCGCCGACGGCCTGGAAGCGGCGGACATCGCGCGCTGGGTCGCTTCCGCGGGTTGGGAACAACTGCTCAACCGCCGCGGCACCACTTGGCGTAAACTCGATGACGCGGACAAGGTCGATGTCGATGAGGCGAGCGCCCAGACCCTGATGCTGGCCCACCCGGCACTCATCAAACGGCCGGTATTCGAGGCCGGCAATCGCGTCGTCGTCGGCTTCAAGGCGGCGGAGCAGGCCGAAGTGGCCGAACTGATCGGATAAACGGGAGGAGACGGACATGGATCCGCGATTCGACGAAATCACGCAGGCCCTGACAGCCTATTTCGACGGCATCCACGAGGGTGATTTGGACAAGTTGAAGACCGTCTTTCTGCCCGGTGCCCATCTCTATTCATCGACCGACGGCGATGTTACCGACATGCCGTTGACCGGCTATCTGGATCTGGTCGGCGGTCGGGACTCTCCCGCCAGCCAAGGCGCGAAGCGTTACGACCGCGTCGTTTCCATCGATTTCTCGGGCGCCACGACCGCCATGGTGAAGGTCGAACTGTCCGTGCCGCCGAAGTTCTTCGTCGACTTTCTGACCATGCTTAAGATCGACGGCCAGTGGCGCATCATCTCCAAGTGTTACGAGTACATCCTCCACGAATGACCATGACCATCAGGCTGTATCGGGCGGCGGACAAGGCGGCCTGCCTGGCGTTGTTCAATAGCAACATGCCGAAATTCTTCACCGCCGATGAACGCACCGAGTTCGATCGCTTTTTGGATGCGCCAGTGGGCCGGTATTTCGTCCTGGAGGTGCCGGATGGCGCCATTGTGGGATGTGGTGGGTACGAGGTGACGTCCGCCGACGCCACGGCCAAGCTGAACTGGGGAATGGTCGATCGGGCGCGGCACCGGGACGGGCTCGGGCATCGCCTGTTGGCGCACCGCATCGCCGATATCAAGGCTGATGCTTCGATCCGAAAAATCGTTATGGACACCAGCCAGCACGTGGCGGGGTTCTTCGCCGCGCACGGGTTTCGAACCACTCGCGTGATCCCCGACGGCTACAAACCGGGCCTGGACCAGGTCGAAATGTGCCTCGACCTGTAAGCCGGCGCCTTGCCGTTACAGCACCTTGCCGGGGTTCATGATGCCTTTGGGGTCTAGCGCGCTTTTCAGCGTCCGCATGATGTCGACTTCCACGTCTGGGCGGTAGCGTTTCAATTCCTCGCGCTTCAACTGTCCGATACCGTGTTCGGCCGAGAAACTTCCGCCCAGTGCGAAGACGATATCGTTGATGGCATCGGTCAGGTCGTGCCAGCGGGCCATGAAAGCGTCCGTGTCCATGCCTTCGGGCTGCGAGACGTTGTAGTGAATATTGCCGTCGCCGATGTGGCCGAAGGCGACCGGCCGGCAGCCGGGCACGATGGCCTCGACCTTGGCGTCGAGCCTGGGCAGCAACGAGGCGACGCTGGACACGGGTACCGCCACGTCCGATTTGATGGAACCACCGGCTTGGCCCTGGGCCTCCGGGATGGTCTCGCGGATGCGCCAGAAATCGGCGGCCTGGCCTTGGCTTTCGGCGAACGCGGCGTCGCTGACGATGCCGTCTTCGAAGGCCATTTCCAGTACACTTTCCAGCGCCGCTCGCATTCCCGTGCCAGGGCGCGGGCTGGTCAGTTCCATGAGCACGTAGGCCGGATGCGCGTCGGCCAGCGGGTCGCGATTGTCCGGCACATGGTCGACCGCCATCTTCATGGATAGCCGGTTCATCATCTCGAAGGCGCTCAAGGCGTCGCCGGCGTTGGAATTCATGCGGTCGAACAATTCGATCACGGCAGCCACATCCTTGAGACCGATGAAGGCGGTCTCCACCTGGCGCGGTTTGGGATAGAGCTTCAACACCGCCGCTGTGATGATGCCGAGTGTCCCCTCGGCGCCCATGAACAAGTGCTTCAGGTCGTAGCCCGTGTTGTCCTTGCGCAGGCTACGGAGGCCTTCCCATACGCGGCCGTCGGGCAATACCACCTCCAGCCCCAGGACCAGGTCGCGGGCGTTGCCGTAGCGCAGCACCTGCACGCCGCCGGCGTTGGTAGAAAGATTACCTCCGATGCGGCAGCTGCCCTCGGCGGCGAGGCTGAGCGGGAACAGGCGGTCGACGTCGGCCGCAGCTGTTTGCACGTCGGCCAGGATACAGCCGGCCTCGGCGGTCAGCGTGAAGTTGACCGGGTCGACCTCGCGGATGGCGTTCAGGCGTTCCGTCGAGACCACGACGCCGCCATCCGGCACGCCGCCGCCGACCAGACCGGTATTGCCGCTCTGTGGGACAACGGCGACGCCGGCGCCATGACAGGTGGCGATGACGCGCGACATCTCATCGGTCGAGCCCGGTCGCACCACGACGTCGCATTGGCCGTGCCAGAGCCCCCGCCATTCGGTAACGAAGCGCTCCTTGCCGGCGTCGTCGGCGATCAGCCCGGTCGTGCCGACGATGTCGGCAAGCGCCGCTTGCAGGTCGTTGGTGTCGGTCATGCCTCCTCCCTCGATGCCCACCGATAGCACCCTAGGCACGGGCGCAAAAGGCACCAGTACCGATGGCGCAGGCGATGGCACCCGACACTTGCGGCACCGCCCTGCATCTGGATGATGGTCGAAGGACCGGACCATCTTCGGATGTATGGGAGGGGGCGAGACGAAATGCCTACGACGCCGACCTTGATCGTCGTCGCGTTGATCGGTGTGGCCGTCGGCCTGCTGATTGGCCGTGCCCGTTGGGGCCGCGCCGATTCAGTAACCAAGGCGCCGCCGGCAATCGCCGAACAACTGGCCGAGAGCGAGCGCCGCGTCAACGACTTCGCCGAGGCCGCGTCCGACTGGTTCTGGGAGATGGATCCCGACCTTCGGTTCACCTATTTCTCGCCGCGCTCGGTCGAGGTCACTGGTGTTCCCATCGATTTCCACATCGGCAAGACGCGCCAGGAATTGGCTGGCGAGGATGCGACGACGGAGAAGTGGCAACAGCATTTCGACGACTTGGAGGCGCGGCGGCCGTTCCGTGACTTCAGGTTCATGCGACGCGGGCACGACGGTCGCCTGCAGCACCTTTCAACCAGCGGCAAGCCAATCTTTGCCGCCGATGGCCGGTTCCAGGGATACCGCGGCATCGGTACCGACATCACCGCCGAGGTCGAGGCCGAGGAAAGGGCTGCGCTGGCCAACCAGCGCTTGGCCGAGGCCATCGAGGGCTTGTCGGAACTGTTCGTGCTGTGGGGACCGGATGACCGGTTAGTCGTCTGCAATCAGCGCTTCCGCGAAATCAATGCGGCGGCCCCGGCGTCGACGCAACCGGGTACAAGTTTCACCGAGCACGTGGACATGGTGATGGCGCTGGGCCTCTACATGGATGCCAAGGGGCGAGAGGACGCGTGGCGCCAGGAGCGGCTGGCGCGGCACGCCAGTCCGACCGAACCGTTCGAGCAGGCTCGCCAGGACGGGAGATGGCTACTCATCAACGAGCAGCGTTTGCCCGACGGCAGCACGGTTACGATATCCATGGACATCACGCAGGTGAAACGCCACGAGGCGCAGTTGATCGATGCCCGCGATGAGGCCGAGCGGGCCAACCGCGCCAAGTCCCAGTTTCTCGCCAACATGAGCCATGAATTGCGCACGCCATTGAATGCCATCCTCGGTTTCTCCGACATCATTCGCAATCAGTCGGTCGGGCCGCTGAGCGACGAGTCCTACGTGGCCTATGGCGCCGACATCCATGAAAGCGGCCAGCACCTGTTGAATCTGATCAGCGATCTGCTGGACCTGTCGCGTATCGAGGCCGGTGCCCACCAGTTGACCGAGAGCGACATTGGCTTGTCAGACCTCCTGGGTGCGTTGTCTCCGGTGTTCGCCCAGATGGCGGCCGAGCACGAAGTCGACCTGGCCGTGGACCAGCCGGCTGCCGGGCTGGTGGTCAAGGCGGATGAGCGGGCCATGCGGCAGATGTTGCTCAACCTGATGTCCAACGCCGTCAAATTCACGCGGGCGGGCGGTCGCGTCGACTTGAACGTGACGGACACCGAAGACGGCCTGGCGATCATCATCATCGATAACGGCATTGGTATTGCCCAGGCGCATATGGCCACCGTGCTGTCGCCTTTCGGCCAGGTGGCAAGCGGTTTGGCCGGTCGCGGAGGCGGCACCGGGCTCGGCCTGCCCATCGTCAAGACCCTGATCGAGGCCCATGGCGGTAGCCTGAAACTAGATAGCGCCGTCGATAGCGGAACGACGGTAAAGCTGCTTTTCCCGGCCGAAAGGGTCGCCTCGCGGGCGGTCAGTTGAGGCGCCGGCGAATGGTCTCCAGCAGGTGCTGGGCTTCGGGATAGCTGCCGGCGTTGTCGGCGTCGATCAGTTCGCGCAACAGGTCCGTCGCGGCGCCGAGCCGTCCCTGTTCCGCCATTACGGCCGCCAGTTCCAGTGTCAGCCGGCCTTCCTCGGGCAGCACCAGCACCATGGTCTCGAGAACGTGGACTGCGCGTGCCAGGTCGCCGGCGGCGAGTGCCCGCAGTTTGATGTTGTTCTGCAGACGGATAAGGATTTCCCGATCACCGACCGACTGGACGTGGGCCGGGTCCAGTTCGGCGTCGGCGCCGGCCATGGATTTGATCAGGCGGCGCAGGTCTGGCGGCGTCAGCACGGTGGCGGCGCGGAACGGATCGATGATCGCGCCGGCCCCATCGCCGGGGCCATTGTGTCCATCGAGGCGGAGCAGGAAGTGGCCCGGAAAATTGACGCCGGTGATCGACCACCCCTGCGCGCGGGCGGCATGGAGGGCCAGGATGCCGAGCGCCACCGGCAAGCCCTTTCGGCGGTCGATGACGCGAATCAGATCGGCGTTCTGCATGTCGTTGTAGGTGTCGCTGTCCCCGCCGTAGCCGAAGGCATCGTAGAGGCCGGCGCGGAGAGCCGTGGCACGGGCAATTGCATCACCGGTGGCGCTGCCGGTTTGGCCAGTGGCGGCGACGATGTCCGCCAGATGCTCCCGATAGGCCGAGAGATCGACACCGGGATGATCCAGGGCGGCAAGGGCCAGGGCGACGTTGGCGATGTCGATCACATCGTTCCCGCCGCGGCCGGCCCGACGCAGAGTTTCAAGATGTTGATTTTCCGGTTCGGAATGCTCCATCCGGCAACTCTACAGGGACCGAGCGAGTGCGTCAGCATTGACCCGCCGGCCGTCGGCCGGTTCACTCCGGCCATGTGGACGATCATCTCCGACCCCTGGTTCTATGCCACGGCCGTGCCGGCGGTGTTGATTGCCGGAATCTCCAAGGGCGGCTTTGGCGGTGGGATGGGCAGCATGGCGGTGCCGATGATGGCGCTGACCATCTCTCCGGTGCAGGCCGCCGCCATCATGCTGCCGATCCTTTGCACGATCGATATCTTCACCGTCTGGACCTGGCGCCGGCATTGGGACATGTCGAACATGCGCATCCTGTTGCCAGCGGCGATCATTGGCCTCGGCCTCGGTTGGGCCGGCTTCCGCTATATGGACGATGACGCGGTGAGGCTGCTGATCGGTACCATCGCCGTCGTCTTTGCCGCCGACTACTTTTTGCCGCTCAGGTCCAAAGGCGGTCCCTCGGTCCCCAACCGCGTGCTGGGAAGCTTCTGGGGAATGGTCGCCGGCTTCACGAGTTTCGTCGCCCACGCGGGCGGACCACCGATTGCCGTCTATCTGTTGCCGCAACGGCTCGATATCCGGCTCTACACCGGCACGGCGGCGGTGTTCTTCATCGCCGTCAACTATCTCAAGCTGGTGCCTTATGGGCTGCTCGGGCAATTGGATGCGACGAACCTCGGCACCGCCGCCGTATTGATGACGCTGGCGCCGGTTGGCGTGTGGATCGGCGTGCGGTTGCAGCGCCGGGTCAGCAACGACCTGTTCTACCGACTATGCTACGGCTTCCTGGCGTTGGCCGGCGTCAAGTTGCTGGCGGACGGACTGGGGTTCGCCTGAGGCCTTGAAATAGCCGCTGGGCGTGGCGCCGAGGGCACGCTTGAACATGGCGCTGAAGGCGCTTGGGCTGTCGTACCCCAGGTCGAGTGCCACCGTTGTCACGGGCTGGCCGTCGGCCAGGCGTTCTAGCGCCGCCAGCAACCGCGCTTGCTGGCGCCAGGCACCGAAGGTCATGCCGGCCTGGCGCTGGAACAGGCGTGCCAGCGTGCGTGCGCTGGCGCCCGCGTCTGGGGCCCACTCGGCGAGTGTTCGGTCGTCGCCGGGCTCGGCGGCCAAGGCCTCGGTAATACGCCGAAGCCGCGTATCCGAGGGCATGGGTAGATGCAACGGCGTCGCCGGCAGGGTTTCGATGCGGTCCAGCAGTACCGCCATCAACCGGCCGTCGGCGCCGGCCGGATCGTATTCCGCGTCGAGCCGCCCGGCCTCCTCGATCAATTCACGCATCAGCGGTGATACCGTGACCACCGTGCAGGTGCCGGGAAGCGCCGGCCGAGCGTCCGCTTTGACGAACAGGTTACGCATCCTGAGGGCCGAACGCGCGGCCACTCGGTGCACCGTCCCGGCCGGCACCCAGACGGCACGCTCCGGCGGGGTGATCCATACGCCCTCGGCGGTCGTCACGCCCATCACGCCCTCCGCCGCGTAGATCAATTGTGCCCGCCGGTGGGTGTGCCACCCGGTGTCGTGGCCTGCTGGGTGGTCGCGGGCGACGACCTCGATCGCACGGTCCGTGACGGTTAGGTCGACGCGGCGTGCGCGGCGGGGTGTCTCAATCGACATAGCGGGCTTGTCCGTTTTGCGACGATAATTGACTTTCTATCGTGAGATTGTCGCAGTCGTTCGGTTTACAAACAAGATGAAATCCTAGCCTGCCGCAGCATCATAGTGAGCCGCCATGACCTTTGACCGTCGCAACGTCCAGTTTCTGTTCCTCAATGTCGGCCACTTGCTGGACCACCTGTTCATGCTGCTCTACGCGACTGCGGTGGTGGCCATTCAGCGGGATCCGGCGTTTGAGGGCAGCTATGGCTTCCTGATCGCTCTCTCCACCTGGTGCTTCGTTGCCTTCGGCGCGGGGTCATTCCCGTCCGGTTGGCTCGGTGATCGCTGGAGCCGGGCCGGCATGATGGTGGTGTTCTTCATCGGCATTGGGACCGCGTCGATCCTGACCGGTTTCGCGCAGGGTCCGGTGTCGATCGCGGTCGGTCTGCTGGCGATCGGGCTGTTCGCCTCGATCTATCACCCGGTCGGCATCGCCATGGTGGCCGACAATGCGCGCGCGCTCGGCAAGGAACTGGGCATCAATGGCGTGTTCGGGAATATTGGCGTTGCGTTGGCGGCCGTCTCGGCCGGCTTCCTGACCGACCTGATCAGTTGGCGCGCCGCGTTCATCGTGCCAGGCATTGTCTCCATCGCTGTAGGACTGGGCTACTGGCTGTTCCTGCATTGGGCGCCAGAGGGCCACAAGCAGCCGAAACCCAACAAGGCCATCGACGCGGCGCCGGGCGAGATCAAGCGGGTGCTGATCATCGTCATGGTTGGCAGCATCTTCGCCTCGCTCATCTTCAACGCCACCACGGTGTCGTTGCCAAAGGTGTTCGACGACCGGTTGGGCGACTTGGCGACCACCACGTCGGCGGTCGGCGCCTGGAGTTTCATCGTTTTCATCATCGCCGCGGTCGCGCAGATACTGGTCGGCCATATGCTCGACCGTTACCCGCTGAAGCCCGTCTATTTTCTGGTCGTGGCGCTGAAAATCCCGGCCCTGGTCATTGCCGCGTACGCTTTCGGCGCCGACATGCTCGTCTCTTCGGTATTCGTCATGTTCGTGGTTTTCGGCACCATTCCGATCCACGACACCATCATCGGCCGTTATGCCACGCCGGAATGGCGGGGCCGGGTCTATGCGGTGAAGTATCTGGTCGGGCTCGGCGTTGCCGCATCCGCTATCCCCATGGTCGGTTGGCTCTACGATTCCACGGGCGGGTTCGAGACCATGTTCCTGCTGCTCGCCGGTTCAGCAGCGGTGGTCACGACGTGCGCGCTCTCCATGCCGTCGCGCCGCCCGGCGCCGCAACCGGCGGAATAGGCCTAGTCGGTGCGGGTATCAGGCACCGCGCAAGCCGGCTTGGCGATGTAACGCCTAGCGCTGTGCCCGACGCAGGCGATCATTGATGGCCTTGCCGAGGCCATGATCGGGTATCGGCATGACCGCAATGCCCTGGTGCTTCTCGGCGTCGACAGCATGCAATGTGGCGAAGAGGTTCGCCGCCGCTTCCACCAGGTCGCCCGTGGGGCTGAGATTCGGACCATCTGTCGGTGCCTCGGGGCCAAACCCGATGAGTTTCTCGCTAGCGCCGACATCGGTGGCTGCCATTCGAAGCGGCGTGTCAGGTGCGTAGTGCCGATCCAGCATGCCTGGAGACTTCGGCGCCGCCGGATTAACGGTGGCCTCGGCAATCACGCCGGCGACGCTGCTGAGATCCTCGGCGGCGATTCCGCCGGGACGCAGCAAGGTCACGGTATCGCCGGAGCAGTCGACGACCGTTGATTCGACACCGACACAACAGGCACCGCCGTCGAGGATCAAGACTGGGCCGCCATCGCCAGCCAGTGGCAGCGATTTCGCCACGTGGTCAGCCGTCGTCGGGCTGACCGCGCCCGAGCGATTTGCGCTTGGTGCGGCGATAGGCCGTTCGGCGGCCACGAGCAGTGCCTGACCGACAGTGTGTTGGGGGACTCGTAACGCCACGGTCTCCAGCCCGGCGCTGACCAGCAACGACAGCTTGGCATCGTCGTGCCGGCGGACGACCAGGGTGAGGGCACCTGGCCAGAAAGCGTCGGCCAGCGCTTCAGCCTGCTCATCTAGATGACCCAACCGGCGCGCTGACGCCATGTCGGGAACATGGACGATGAGTGGATTGAAATGCGGTCGCCCCTTGGCTGCAAATATAGCGGCCACGGCATCGTCATTTTCAGCATCGGCGCCTAGGCCGTAGACGGTCTCCGTGGGAAACGCGATCAGGCGTCCGTCCCGGATCAGGCATCCAGCCTCGCAGATGCTTTCTTCGTTTGCTGGGACGATGACGTGTTCGCTCATGCGGTCTCGGGCAGTACGCCAGGGCCGGCGGCAACGAAATGTGGATTCTCGAAACCCGGCTTTCCGTAGGTCAAGGGGCCGCCGTCGATGTTATTCACGACCCCGCCAGAGAACGCCAGAACAGCGTGACCGGAGGCAGTGTCCCATTCCATGGTGCGGCCGAGGCGCGGGTAGATGTCAGCTTGGCCGGCGGCGATGCGGCAGAATTTCAGCGAACTGCCGGCGCTTTTTTTGTCGGCGATGGCGTAGTCGGCGAGGAACGTATCGACCTCTGGCGTAAAGTGCGATCGGCTGACATAGGCGGTCAGGCCCTTGGCCGGTGGCTGCCGGCACGAGATGTTGATCGCCGCCGCGTCGCCGATGCGCGCGAAAGCTCCGCCGGCGCTGGCCCAGTAGGTTTCGCCGATGGCCGGGGCGTGAACGGCGCCGAGCACTGGCGCGCCGTGCTCGATTAGCGCGATATTGACCGTGAATTCGCCATTCCGGCTGACGAATTCCTTGGTGCCGTCCAGCGGATCGACGAGCCAGAATGGCGTGCCGGTGATATCCGGTATATGTCCGTCGGCGAAGCGTTCTTCGCTGACGATGGGGTACTTGTCGGTCAGGCCTTCGCGGATGACCCGCAAGATGAACTCCTCGGCTGCCTTGTCGGCGGCGGTCACCGGCGTCTGGTCGGCCTTAGTCTCGACGGCGAAATCGGTACTGTAAACCCGCATGATCTCGGAGCCAGCGCGGATCGCCACCTCGGCAACCTGTTCGACGAAACCGAGACCGATACTGAGCATGGAGTTGTTCCTTCGTTGGCGGGCGGGTGCGGCGGATTCTCACCGCCGCGCGATCGATGTCAAACCTTCGAGAGAACCGTGTCGAGATATCAGCCGCGGCCCTGCCAGATGTCGGCGGCATTGGCGTAGTCGGAAGATTTTTTTTCCTCGGCGATGAAGCGCCAGGCCTTGAAGTCGTCGGACCATTGTTCGGGCGTCATGCCGGCCTTGGCCTTGAGATGGGCCACGAATTGATCGGGCGTCGGCAACTGTCCCCAGACCGAAGGCAGGAACAGTGCCCGTTTGGCGCCATCCTGGATGATCAGGCCGTCGACGCCGGGCCTGAGTTGGCTCAGCAGGTCGGCCTCGCTCTCGACCGTCATCGGCGAATGCGGGCTCAACACCGAGATGGAAAGCGACAGCCCCTTCAACTCGGCCTCGGTCAGCGGCTTGAAGCGGTGGTCCTTGAAGGCCGACTTGAAGGCGTTGTCGACCGTATCGACGATCAGCGGTCGATGTGCCTGCGGCGACCCGATGCAACCGCGCAGCCGCGGCCCCTGCTTGAGTGTGATGAAGCATGCGCCGTTGTCGCGAACTTCCTGTGGAAACTTGCCGTTGACCGACTTCGGAACCGCACCAGTGTCGAGACCGTGCAGCACCGACGTTGCGGCGAGTTGGATCAACAGGTCTCCATGCTTGGCCAGTAGCGCCTTGGTCGCCGCCTCGAAGCCGCTCTCGGCACCGGCGGCCGATGGCTTTTTGATTAGCGGCTGGCTTAGTTTTACCGACACCCGCTGCTTGGGCTTTTTCGGTGCCGGTGCGCCATTACCTTCACGCAGCACCCACGAGCCGTAGCCGACCACCTTGTCCTTGGTGCCCGCGGTGTCGCCGGAATTACGCAGGTCGATGGTCTCGATGCTCATGCCGCGGCGCTCGGCCAGGCGCAGCATGCCGCCGACGGGGTATCGCCCGCAGGCACCGCCCTGTTCGATGTCCTCGGGCCTGAGATTTTCGATGGCCTGGCAGGTCCGTGCATCGATGGCTTGGGCACCGGCATAATCGAGGAAATGGCTAAGATCGGTTGAGATAACGATCAACGTTTCGTCGCCACCCCAAAGGCGCTCCAGCACGTCGGCGACATCGTCCGGCGTGGTTTCGCCGACGACCAGCGGCAGCAACGTGAAATCGCCGAGCAGCATCTGCAGGAACGGGACGTGCACCTCCAGGCTATGCTCCTGTGCGTGGGTGGCGTCGAACACTTGCACCTGCGGCATATCGAGAATTTCCGCCGCGGCGTCCTTGTCGAGGGCGACGCGGCCGAGCGGCGTCTCGTAGTAGTCGGCGCCCGATAGTGCCAACCCCTGAACCGCCACCCGGTGGCAGGGTCCGAGCAGGATGACGCGGTGAATCTGATCGGCGATGGGCGTGATGCGGGCATAGGCGCGCGCGGCGACGGCGCCTGAATAGACGTAGCCCGCATGCGGCGCGATGATCGCCTTCGGGGGGCTTTCGTCCGGCACCTGGACGTCGTCCATGAAGCCCTGGACGGTGGATGTCAGTTCGGCCGCGTCCTTCGGATAGAAGGTGCCGGCCACCGCCGCCGGTCGGATCGATGTCATGCCGTCACCATGGCAATGGGTCCCTTTGCGTTCCCGTGCTATTCTAACCCGAGCCGACGCACACACGAAAGGGACCCCGCCACCGATGCCTGACGACGCCGGCCAAGTCACCGGATCGCTCTTTCCCGGCCGCTACTGGCATGCGCTGGAGGACGGCCGGCTGCAGTGTGACCTGTGCCCGCGATTCTGCAAACTGCGGGAGGGCCAGCGCGGGCTCTGTTTCGTGCGCGCCCGCCAGGATGACCAGGTGGTGCTGACCACCTATGGCCGCTCCTCAGGGTTCTGCATCGATCCCATCGAGAAGAAACCGCTCAACCATTTCCTGCCCGGCACGCCGATTCTCAGTTTCGGCACCGCCGGCTGCAACTTGACCTGCAAGTTCTGCCAAAACCACGATATCTCCAAGTCGCGGGAATTCGACAGGTTGCAGAGCCAGGCGACGCCGGAGATGATCGCCGACGCCGCCAAGAAGACCGGCTGCCGCTCGGTCGCCTACACCTACAACGATCCCGTCATCTTCCTGGAATATGCGGTCGACGTGGCGGCGGCCTGCGCGGAGCGTGGCATCAAATCGGTGGCGGTGACCGCCGGCTACATCTGCCCCGACCCACGGGACGAATTCTACCGCCACATGGACGCCGCCAATATCGACCTAAAAGCGTTCACCGAGACCTTCTACAAGGAGTTGTGCACGGCCGAACTGCCGCGTGTGCTGGACACGCTAAAGTATCTGAAACACGACACCGATGTGTGGTTCGAAATTACCGATCTGCTGATTCCGGGCGAGAACGACTCGGACGCGGAAATTGACGAGATGACACGTTGGATCGTCGAACACCTGGGCCCGGACGTGCCGATCCATTTCACCGCCTTCCATCCGGACTGGAAGATGTTGGACAAGCCGCGCACGCCGCCGGAAACCCTGTTGCGTGCCCGCCACATCGCCATCGAGAACGGCATCAACTACGCCTACACGGGAAATATCCACCACAAGCCGACGGGCTCGAGCTATTGCCCCAATTGCCAGGAATTGCTGATCGGGCGTGACTGGCATTTGCTCAGTGACTGGCACGTCACCTGTGAAGGCAATTACAGCGGTAATTGCGATCACTGCGGACACCCGGTGCCGGGAGTCTTCGAGACCCGGCCCGGCGATTGGGGCCGCAAACGCGTGCCATTACGATTCCGAAGCAACGATGCCGCGTGAATTTCGGTTCTTATCCGGCGTAGCGCCACGTGACATTCCGAATATGACCTGTTAAACGGGCGGCCACTTTCGCACGGGAAAACGCAGAAATTCCAATGCCTGCCAAGAAATGGATTGCCGCTGGGCTGAAGATCACGGTTTCCGCCGCATTAATCTGGTGGCTGTTCGGACGCATCGACGTCGATACCGCCATGCAACACCTGACATCGGCGGCGCCCGAACTGATTGCCCTCTCACTGTTGGTGCTGGTGGTGCAGATCACCCTCGGTGGCTTGCGGTGGGGGGCAGTGCTGACGGCCATTCAAGCGCCATTGGATTTCGCGACGGCAATTCGCCTGTTCTATATCGGCACATTCTTTAATCAGACACTACCGTCGTCCGTGGGTGGGGATGCGGTTCGCATGTACATGGCCCATCGTGAAGGTTTGCGCCCACGGCATGCGATCGCCGGCGTCATGCTTGAGCGGTTGGTCACGGTGATCGCGTTGGTCATCCTGGTTATGGCTGTACAGCCTTGGTTCCTGCCGAAACTGGACGACGCCGCCCAGATGCTGGTGGCATCCTCGATCGGTATCCTCGCCATCGGCACGCTGATCGGGCTGGTGGTGCTGGTGATGCTCGACAAACTGCCGTCGTCGGTCGAACGCTGGCGCATTGGACGAGCGGTCATCGGACTCGGAGGCGACGCTCGGCGGGTATTCCTGTCGCCGAAACGCGCCGCCATCTGCTTGGCGTACGGCGTTGCCACGCACCTCAACATCGGCTGTTTTATCTACCTTCTGGCCATGAGCATGAGCATTGATATTGACCTGTTCGACTGCCTGGTTTTAACGCCGCCGGTCCTGCTGGTGACGACGTTACCCATCTCCATTGCCGGCTGGGGGGTGCGGGAGCTTGCCATGGTCGAAGCGTTCGGTCTCGTCGCCGTGGCGCCAGAGGCCGCGACAGCTATTTCCATCATGGTCGGGTTCGTCGTTCTGGCATTCTCGATCCCAGGCGGCCTGGTATGGCTGGCGTCGCGGGGCGGCGATCGCCGCGCCGCCGAGGCCTTCGCGGCCCAAGGCGGTGACAGCAATGACGCTGGTCAGGACCGCTAGCACCGGCTTGGCAGCCAACTAGGCCTTCCCTTTGCCAGCGTCTGGTATAAAGTTCCCGGTGTCCCAACCAGCCCTCGTCCCAAGAAGAATCATAGGGGAATATCCATGAAGTTCACGTTCGCCAATCCGACGCAGCCGAGCCGTGGCGTCGCCGTTATCTTCGCCCTCGAGGGCAACAAGTTGACGCCCAGCGCCAAGGCGCTCGACACCGCCACCGGTCGCGCCATTACGCGCGCCCTCAAGGTGAGCCGCTTCGAAGGCAAGAAGGGCCAGCAGTTGACCCTGCTGGCGCCAGGTGCCGCAGGCGCCGCTGCCAAGCTCGACCGTGTCGTGGTCGTGGGACTGGGCAAGGCCAAGGACGTGGATGCCCGGCGCATGCAGGATGCCGGCGGGGCGGCCTATACGGCGCTAGCGACCGTCGCCCAGCGTGCAGACGTGTTGGTTGATCAGGTGTCCAAACGCGGACTTGGCGCCGGTGATGCAGCGGCGGAGTTTGCCTATGGCATGCGGCTGCGTTCATATCGGTTCGATAAATACCGCACGCGCGAAAAGCCCGAACAGAAGCCAAAATTGCGCACGGCGCGAATCTGCGGCGAGGGGGCGGCCCGGGCGCGTCGCCTGTTCGGCGTACATGGACGCATCGCCGACGGCGTCTTCCTGACCCGCGACCTAGTATCGGAGCCCGCCAACGTGCTCTACCCGGTCGAATTCGCCAAGCGGGCGCGGGCGGAACTGCGGAAGCTCGGCGTCAAGGTCACGGTAATGGGGGAGGCACAGTTGCAGAAGCTGGGCATGGGCGCCTTGCTGGGCGTCGGCCAGGGCAGCGTGCGCCAAAGCCAGGTCGTGGTCATGGAGTGGAACGGCGCGCCCCGCAAGAATACCAGGCCCATTGCCTTCATCGGCAAGGGCGTCTGCTTCGACACAGGCGGCATTTCCATCAAACCCGCCGGTGGCATGGAGGACATGAAGTGGGATATGGGCGGCGCCGGCGTCGTCACCGGCTTGATGAAGGCGCTGGCCGGGCGAAAGGCCAAGGTCAACGTGATCGGCGCTATCGGTCTGGTGGAAAACATGCCCGACGGAAACGCACAGCGTCCTGGCGATATCGTCACATCCATGTCCGGCCAGACAATCGAGGTGCTGAACACCGATGCCGAGGGCCGTCTGGTGCTTGCTGATGTGCTGCACTACGTGAACGAGCGCTTCAAGCCTAAGTTCATGGTCGACCTGGCGACGCTGACCGGCGCCATCATCATTAGCTTGGGCAGCGAGCATGCCGGCCTGTTCTCCAACGACGACGAACTTTCGGCGCAACTGTCGGATGCCGGCGAGGCGGTTGGCGAGAAGGTTTGGCGGCTGCCGCTGGGGCCGGCCTACGACAAGATGATAGATTGCGACGCCGCTGACATGAAGAATATCGGCGGCCGCGGCGCCGGTTCCATTACCGCGGCGCAGTTCCTCAAGCGTTTCGTTGGCGATACTCCGTGGGCGCATCTGGATATTGCCGGTGTTACGTGGTCGAAGAAGGACGCACCGGTGGTGCCTAAGGGCGGCACGGCATTTGGGGTCAGATTGCTGGATCGACTGGTCGCGGAGCACTACGAAGCGGGCTGAGGGTGTAGTGGCCTGGCGAAACTTGGCGTCAACGTAGGAAGCGCCAATGACTGTGGGTGAGTTGCGAATAGAAGTTGCCGAGGACCGCTGGGTCTCGGCCGAAATGCGCGCCGTCAGGGATTTTTGGCGGCGACTTGCTGGTGATCGCATTGGTCCGGCATGGCATGAGTTCAACATGGATGATCTGCCGGCGCGCGCATTGCAATGGAGCGTCGTCGTCGAGGTCGTGATCGATCCCGATGGCCGACCGGACTTCATCTGCCGGTTTTGGGGGCAGGAGCGCGCCCGTCTCCTTGGTCATGACATGACCGGGCGTTCCATTCGCAACTTGCCGGTCATGCGCGATAAGGTCTGGGAGCAGTATCTGGCCGTGCTCGCACGCCGCCAGGCACTTTATTTCAGCCACGAGCACGAACTGTCCGATGGACTGCGCCCGGCGTTCGAATCGCTCCGCCTGCCGCTGTCGGACGACGGACAGACCGTCAACCGCATCTTTTCCATGACCCGGTTTACGGAACTGGCTGCCGGCCACTACCAGGTGTTCGGGGTCGACGGACCAATGGTGGACGGCGGTGACGATGGCGCGTCGCCTCTGGACCGATGACCGAGATTGCATTCTATCATCTCGAGCAATGGCCGTTGGAGCGGGCCTTGCCGATGCTCCTCGAAAAAACCTTGGCCGCGGGCAAGCGGGCGTTGGTACTGGCTGCCTCCGAGGCGCGGATCGAAAGCCTGAACGGCGCTCTATGGACCTATGATGCCGCGTCCTGGCTGCCGCATGGCTCGTCCCGCGATGGCGACGACGAGGAGCAACCCGTATGGCTCGCCGTCGATGGCGACAATGCGAACAGTGCCGACTACCTGTTCCTGACCGACGGCGCCACCCACTCGGCCCTCGACGGGTTCGAGCGCTGTTTCGTCCTTTTTGACGGCAACGACTCATCGGCGCTAGAGGCGGCTCGCGCCCAGTGGCGCGAACTGAAGGACACCAGCCACGAGCTTGCCTACTGGCGACAAGGCGCCGGGGGCGGTTGGGAAAAAGCCCATTAGGTCGAGATCAGTCGGCCGTATCGGCGCTCGCCACCTTGGGCACCTCGGGGTCGAGGGAAACCACTCGGGCCGGTGGGAACATTATCGTCACCGTCGTGCCCTCGCCGACCTCGCTTTCAATCTCCAACGTGCCCTGGTGCATCTCGGCCAGGCTTTTGGCGAGGTGAAGGCCCAGCCCGGTGCCTTCGTGGTCGCGGGTCAGGGTCTGTTCGGCGCGGTAGAACGGGGCAACGACATCCTCCAGCGCATCCTTGGGGATACCGATACCCGTATCGGCGACGGCCATGACGAGACGACCATTGCGCGCCAGGCTGGCGCTGACGGTGACCCAGCCTCCGTTGTCGGTGAATTTGATGGCGTTGGACATGAGGTTGATGAGTATTTGCCGGGTCCGCACCGGATCGCCAAACAAGTGCGGTAGTCGCGCCGGCAGTTCCACCTCTAACGTCACGCCCTGTCTGCGCGCGGCTTCTCTAAACAGCCGCTCGGATGACCGGACCAGCTGGGCCATGTCGATGATTTGTTCGTTCATTAGCAGGGTGCCGGCCTCGATGCGCGAGACATCCAAGAGATCGTCGATGACAACCAGCAGATGGCGGGCGGCATCATTGATGTCGTCAGTATATTCCTGGTAACGCGGGTCCCCCATGGGGCCTAAACGGCCTCCCTTCATAATGTCCGAAAGGCCGATGATGGCGTCCAGGGGCGTACGCAGTTCGTGGCTGATATTGGCCAGAATTTGGTTCTTCGCCCGGTTGGCGCTTTCCGCTTCTTCCATGGCCTCGCGCAGCGCGTCCTCGTTGCGCATGCGTTCCGTGATATCGGTGAAAATGGATACCGAGCCGCCGTCGCGCATGGGAATGCGCTCGACTTCCAGAATACGGCCGTCACTCCGACGCCTGATTTCATGCGAGCGCTTGCCGCGTTTGAAGAAATACTGCTCGCGGTCACGCGTGATGACATCCACGTCGCCGGGGCCGAAAAGTCCGGTCGATGCCAGGTAACGTATCAGATCCGATGCCGGTCGGCCGCGGGTTACCAAGTGCCGGGGCTGGCGCGCCAATTCGATGTACTTATCGTTCCACGCTGCAAGATTCAGGTCCGCGTCGAAGACGCAGATACCGCGATCGATGGTTTCCAGGGTTGTTTGAAGCATCTGGCTTTCGCGTTCCACGTCGCGGGTCAGTTCCTCCTGGCGTCTCAGGCCGATGGACAGCAGTGCCGTCGGTACAACCAATGCCAAGCCGGCGAAGATGACCGAGGTAATGACGAACTCCCACCGTTCGGCGACGGGCTCCGTCTCGTGGTGGAGGGAGAACGCCGCAAGCACCGCGTCCTCAAGCAAGAATTCCCAAACCGTGGACAACACGGCGACGCCGGTCAGCACGCCCATGGCCAGCATCAACATGCGGTCGCGCCAGAAAGCGACCCACTCGATCCTGTGCTGCGGCGCGCGCTCGCTCACCAGGTGGTTTCCTTTTGACCCTTCATCGTCGACGATGTTACCCGAATGGCCGAGGCATCGCACGCGGTCAACGGTGCATGGCAGGAATGGGAGGATGTGATGGCTGAACGGTGGCGAAACCGGCCCGAGGGCTCGACCTGGGGCGATTGGGGCGCGGACGACCAGCGCGGCCGGATGAACCTGGTGACACCGGAATGCCGGCGTGCGGCGGCACAGGAAGTCCAGGACGGCCTCTGTTTCTGCCTATCCATGCCGCTCAACTTTCCCGGCGGCAACGCGGTCAACCCGAAACGCCACCCCCCTCGGTTTGGCGAGGTCATCCATCCGCCGACCGGCCGGCTCTACTACAACTACGACTGGGCGCTCGATCAGGCCGACAACATGGATATTACGTCGGATGAGTGTGTCACGATCTACAGCCAGTACTCGACCCAGTGGGACAGCTTCGCCCATGTCGGCTCGCGTTTCGATGCCGATGGCGATGGCGAGGCCGAGGCCGTCTATTACAACGGCTATCGCGCCCACGAGCATGTGCTGGGACCGGATGCCGAGGGCGGCATGGGGGCCCGCGCGTTGGGGGTCGAGAACATGGCCGCCGGCGGCATGCAGGGCCGCGGTGTGCTGGTCGATCTGGTGCCGCACGTGGGCATCGCGCGCACGGCCATTGGCTATGACCAGTTGATGGGCATTCTGGACGCTGATGGCGTCGAGGTAGAGGAGGGCGATTTCTTTCTTTTCCACACCGGCTGGGATGACATGATCATGGAGATGGCAGGCCAGCCGGATGCGGAGAAACTGCATGCGTCGGGCGCCGTGTTGAACGGTTTCGATGACAAGTTGTTGAACTGGATCACGGACAGCGGCCTGGTGGCGTTGATTTCCGACAACATGGCGATCGAGGATTCGCATGGCTACGGCGAGACCCAGGGCGGCTGCTCGCGCCTGCCCATCCATCGACACTGCCTGTTCCGGCTCGGCGTGCACCTGGGTGAAATTTGGTACCTTTCAGAACTGGCGGCGGCGCTCAAGGAACGCGGGCGCTCGCGCTTCATGCTGACGGCCCCGCCGCTCCGGCTGCCTGGCGCGGTCGGCTCGCCGGCAACACCGATCGCAACAATTTAGTAGCGGAGAGCAGACGTGCAGCGCCTCGATTTCGACGGGCAGGCCCAGGGACCGCTTGCGGGCGTGCGGGTGCTCGACCTGTCGCGCCTGGTCGCTGGCAACATGCTGTCCCTGCAACTGGCCGATTTCGGCGCCGAGGTGATCAAGGTCGAGGACCCGGCCAAGGGCGATCCGCTACGCGCCTGGCGCGAGGGCGGCTACGAGACCTATTGGAAGGTCTACGCCCGCAACAAGCAGAGCCTGACCCTCAACCTGCGGGACGACGAGGCCAAGCACATCCTGCTGCAAATGGTCGAAGGCGCCGAGGTACTGATCGAGAACCGCCGACCCGGCGTGCTCGAGGCCATGGGGCTGGGCCCGGACGTGCTGCACGGGCGCAATCCGGACCTGGTGGTGGTGCGGGTCTCGGGCTTCGGGCAGACCGGTCCCTACCGCGAGCGCCCGGGTTTCGGCACCCTGGTGGAATCCCTCTCCGGTTTCGCCGCCCGCAATGGCTATCCGGATCGCGGGCCGCTGCTGCCGCCGCTGGCGCTGGCCGATATGATTGCCGGCTTGCAGGGGGCCTATGCCACCATGGTGGCTCTGCGCGAGGTCGAATTGAAGGGCGGGGCGGGCCAGGTCATCGACCTCAGTCTGTTGGAGCCGATCCATTCCATCATCGGGCCGGATTCTCTATCGCTGCAAGTCAACGGCGACGTCAAACCGCGTGCTGGCAACGCCTCCAATACGGCCTCGCCGCGTAATATCTACGAGACCCGCGACGGCAAATACGTCGGTCTCTCGGCCTCCATCCAGAGCATGGCGGAGCGCGTGCTGACGACCATCGGGCGGGCCGACATGATCGATGATCCACGCTACCGCACCAACGCCGACCGGGTGCGCAACCGGGACGATGTCGACGCCGCCGTCGGGGGCTGGATCCACGAGCGCGACCAGGCCGAGGTGCTGCGTATATTCGGCGAGGCCGGCATCACCGCGTCGGGCATCTACGATCCACGCGACATGCTCGATGACCCGCACTTCAACGAGCGAGGCGTTCTGGTCGAATTGCCGGACGACGAACTCGGCCACGTCCCCATGCACAACATCGTGCCGAGACTTTCCGGCACGCCGGGCCATCTGCGTGCGCCGGCGCCGACGCTGGGCGAGCACACGGATGCCTTGCTCGGTGAACTCGGCATCAATGAAGATACTCGCGCCGATTTGCGCGCGCGCGGCGTCATCTAGGAGGCTTTCATGACCGACACTCCCATCGTTTGGCGATCGCTGTTGTACGTGCCCGCCAGTAATCCACGCTTCGTTGCCAAGGCGCACACGCGTGGCGCCGACGGCGTCATCCTCGACCTGGAAGACAGTGTACCGGCGTCAGAACGCCCGGCTGCCCGCGAGGGTCTTCAGGCCGCGGTGGAGACGGTCGGTCAGGCCGGCGCCGACGTGCTGGTGCGTATCAACCGGCCGATCCTGGACGCCATGCGGGACCTGGAGGCGGCGATCGCACCCGGTGTCTGCGCCCTCAAGGTGACCAAGGTCAGTGGCCCTGGGCACATCCAACTGATCGCCGAGGCGGTGGATACCCTGGAGGCCGAGCGCGGCATGCCCGTTGGCCATACCAAGTTCGTTGCCATGGTCGAGACACCGTCGGCATTGCTTAGGGCTGCCGAAATCGCCCGTGCCCATCCGCGCGTCGTCGCCATGGTGCTGGGCGGCGAGGACTTCGCTACCGAGATGGGCATGGAGCCCGCCGGCGACACCCTGCAGCAGGCTAAGATTCAGTGCCTGACGGCGGCCCGGGCGGCCGGCATCATGCCGCTCGGCTTCATCGGCACGGTCGCCGACTACACGGACGAAGACGCTTTCCGCGAGACCGTGCGCCGCTCGCGCCGATTCGGTTTCGAAGGCGGAAGCTGCATCCATCCGTCCGGCGTCCAGATCCTCAACGAGGAAATGTCACCGGGCCCGGAACAGGTGGATTGGGCCGAGCGCGTGGTTGCCGCCTATGCCGAGGCCGAGGCCGCAGGCAAGGGCGCCATCACCATCGACGGCAAGATGGTCGACGTGCCTGTCGCCGTCCGCGCCCAGGCCCTACTCGCCCGCCACGCCGCCATCAAGGCGCGGCAGCGGGCGGCCGGCGGCTGATGGTCAGTGCGATGCAGCCGCCGACGACGCACAGCACCGCCATCGCCAGGTAGGCCCGGCCGGCATAGGCCTCGTAGAGGAAGCCGGCGCCGAACGAGGCCGCGCCCATGGCCAGGCCGCCGACGGTGACGGCATAGAAACTCTGCGCCGAGGCCGAGTACTCGGGTTTCACCCGTTCGGCGATGAAGTGGATGGCGCCCAGGTGGGTGGCCCCGAAGGTGATGGCGTGCAGCAACTGCACGGCGAACATGATGCCGAGATCGTCAGTCAGACCGCTGATGATCCAGCGCACGGCACCGGCGGCGCCACCGATGGCGATCAGGGTCGCGGGGCCCCACCGTCGAACCACCCGGGTACCGATGATGAAGAGTCCGATCTCGGCCACTACGCCCTCGGCCCACAGCAGGCCGATCACCGTCTCGCTATATCCGGCACGTAGCCAGTTAAGGGTGCCGAAACCGTAGTAGACCGCGTGCGCCGATTGAATCAACGCCGCGGCCGCCAGGAACGGTACGAATCCCGGCGTGGTCCGGAACGCGGCGCCCAGTGGCAGGCCGCGCTGTGTCGCCGGCGGGGCGCGAAAGTCAGGAACCGCCAACGCCGCCAGCGCCGTCAGCGCCACCGCCGCCAGCATCATCCAGTAGATCACCTCGGGCGAACGGCCTTCCAAAATCAGGCCACCACCGGTCACCGCGACAATGAAGGTCAACGAGCCCCAGAGCCGGATGCGGCCATAGTCGAGCCCTTGCTGGCGCGCGCCCAGCATGGTCAAGCTCTCGACCAGCGGCATGGTCGGCGAGAAGGCGGCGAAGAACACCAGATGCAGGACCAGGATGGGCCAGAAGCCGTGCGTCCACTGGAAGGGCAGGTAGGCTAGAAAAGCGGCGGCGGCCAGCAACATGATCCAGCGCCGGCGTTCGCCGGAGCGGTCTGCGGCGTGCGCCAGCACCGGATTGGCCAGGGCCTTGCAGATGCTGGCAGCGGCCATGACCATGCCGATTTCCGCCGGTCCCAGGCCGCGATGGGTCATCCAGACCGGCCAGAAAGCCGCCAGGTTGCCGATGATCAGGAAAAAAGCGGCATAGAACAGGCCGAGCCGGAACGCCGGACCGTTCATGACCTGGACCTTTCAGCGACCGCCAAATCTTTCAAGTATTGCAGGCCCGCGATGGCGCGGCTGCCGTACCAGGACAGCATCTCACCGTCCACCAGCCGTACCTTGTGGGCATGCGCCGGATGGTCGCGCCCGAACTGGTCCGCGTGTTCGCTTGTGAAGGTGTAAGGCTCGGAACTCATCAGCACGAGATCGACGTCGTCAAGCAGACCGCCCGCAAGGTCGATCTCAGGGTAACGAACTTCGGTCATTTCTGGCACGGTCCGCCAATCGATGCGTGCCAGCAGGCGCGAGACATAGGTGTCCGGCCCCACAGTCATCCATGGCTCGCGCCAAATCAGATAGAGAACCCGGCGGGGGGGCGGGTTCCCGAGTTCTCGCGCTGCCGTCTCGAACTTGTCGGCCAGGCCCCGGGCCGCCGCTTCGGCGCCGAACAAACAGCCGACGAGACCGAATAGCCTGAGGTTGTCGCGCACCTCCACCGGATGGGTGACGACGACCGTGATGCCGGCCTGGCGCAAGTCGTCGGCCATGCTTTCGGTATTCTCGTCGATGTTGACCAGCGCGTGGGTCGGGGAAAGATCCCGCACCCGGTCCATTTTGATTTTCTTGGTGCCGCCGACGCTCGCTACGTGCGCCACCCGATCCGCCGGATGGATGCAGTAGTGCGTGCGCCCGACCACCTGGGCGCCGAGGCCGAGGTCAAACAGCAGTTCCGTCAGGCTCGGCACCAGAGAGAGAATTCGCGCATCACCCCGTGCCGGTGTGTGGCGCGTACCGTCCCAATCGATTAGGTCCCGAGCTTGGATGTCTTCCATGTCGGACGATGTTCTAGCGCGTTCCGGGCCATACGGCACGTTGCATGCGCGGGTGTGAGGGCTGTCACGGACAGCGCGCGTGCCGCGCGCTAGTCTGGCAATGAAAACAGAAACTTGACCCGAAAATGCCAAAGCTGGTTAGAATATGCACCAACAAGCGCTGCCTCAACGGTGCGACCGTTATGCGGGAAGATCATCGGGATGACGTCGCGTGAGCATCTGGCAACGGATCGCTGAGCGTGCGGGGCACCGCGCGTCGGCCGGTCGGCCACGATTGGATGGACAGGAACTCAGCGTGGCGGAACGGCCGGACGTAACGACCTCGACGGACAGGCTAGCGGCCCTGAACGAGGCGCTGCAGCAGGAAATTGACGAGCGTAAGCGCATCGAGGCGCGGCTTGAAAGCCTGGCCCGGATACCCGAGGAAAGCCCGGATCCGGTGCTCAGGCTGTCGGTGGACGGGTTGGTGCTTTACGCCAACAAGCCGGCCGAAACGGTGCTCACGGCCTGGGGTATCAAGGGCCCGGTCGAGGCCACGGTGCCGGAGCCCTGGCTGTCCCTGGTGCGCGAGCTCTACCAAAGCGGCGCCCGCACCGAAACCGAACTGACTGCCGGCGAACGCGATTTCAGCCTGATTTTCCAGCCGCTGGCGGACGAGGGCTACGTCAACATCTACGGCGTCGACGTCACCGAACGCAAACGCGCGGAGGAAGAAGTCCGCGCCATGTCCAACCGCGACGACCTGACGCGGCTGCCCAACCGCATCCTGTTCACCGACCGGCTGAAGCAGATCATCTACCAGGCCAAGCGCAATAAGACCCTGGTCGCCGTGCACCTGATCGATTTGGACAACTTCACCGCCGTGAACGAGAACTTCGGCTACGACGCCGGCGACGCGTTGCTGAAAAAGGTCGCCGAAAGCATCCTGGTGGCCGTGCGCGAGACCGACACCGTGGCCCGCCTTTCCGCTGATGAGTTCGCGGTCATCCAGAATGCTCCCGACGATGCGGAGGGGATTGCCATCTTGGCGCAGAAGCTGCTGCGCACCGTCGGTGCCGACTTCATCGTCGAGGACGCGACCATTCCCTGCCGCGGCAGCATCGGCATCTCGGTCTATCCCAACGATACCGAGAACGCAGATGAGATGCTGCGCAACGCCGAGTTGGCGCTGCGTCACGGCCGTGCCGGTGGCGTGGGGGGCTACCATTTCTTCGTCGAGGAGATGAACGAGGAAATCCAGCGCCGCCGCGTCATCGAGGAGTCCCTGCGCCAGGCCATTGAGCGCGAGGAGTTCTTTCTGGTCTATCAGCCGAAGCTGAATCTTGCCGGAGGCACCATCGCCGGCATGGAGTCGCTGATCCGTTGGATGCATCCGGAACACGGATTCATGTCGCCGGTGGATTTCATCCCGGCCGCCGAGCGCACCGGCTTGATCGTGCCGATCGGCGAATGGTGCCTGCGCGAGGCCTGCCGCCAGACCAAGGTGTGGATGGACTCAGGCCTGCCGAAGCTGAAGGTCGCGGTCAACCTGTCGGCGGTACAGTTCCACCACTCGGACCTGCCGGCCACGGTGGGCCGCATCCTGGATGAAACCGGGTTGCCGCCCGAATGTCTGGAACTAGAAATCACCGAGACCGTGGCCATGACCGACGCCGGCGACACCACCGAGATTTTCCAGCGGATTTCCGATCTCGGCGTATCGCTTTCCATTGATGATTTCGGCACTGGCTACTCCAGCCTCAGCTATCTGAAGAATTTCCCGGTGCAGCGGGTGAAGATCGACAAGGCCTTCGTCGACGACATCATCGAGGACGACGCCGGCGACCCGGACCGCGTCGGCGCCATCGCCCGCGCCGTCACCACCATGGGCCACAGTTTCGGCATGGAAATCACCGCCGAGGGCGTGGAGACGGAGGATCAGTTGCGTTTCCTGCAGCGTCTCGATTGCGATGAGATCCAAGGCTATTACTTCGCCCGCCCGTTGCCGGCGGCCGAGTTCGAGCCCTTCGTCCGCGACCACGACCCCGAATCCATGGCGGAATTCCGCCTGGAGCGCCGCGGCGACACCAGTGACCGCCGAAACGGCTGAAACGCTGCCAGATCCCTGGCCGGTTTGTTAGAGAGTGCTTTCGGCCGCCAGCCATGACTCTTCCGCGGCTGCAAGATCCCGCTTGAGGGCGATGTGCCGCTCGCGGGTTTCCGCCAGCACTGCCGGATCACCGTCGTAAAGGGCTGGGTCTGCAAGGCTTCGTTCGAGCGCTTCCAGTTCCCGGGTCAGGGCTTCGACCCGGCGTTCGGCGTCGCGGGCTTGACGGCGCGCCGCTGAACTCGCGGCCCGCTGGCGGCGGGCATCGCGGCGCCCGGCGCGAGTATGGGCGCCGTTCGGTTCGGCGACTGGCGCATCCTCCGGCTCGGTTCGACCACTACCGCCGCGCCGGCTGTCGATCACCGAGCGCCGGTAATCCTCGAGGTCGCCGTCGTAGGGCTGGCAGGTCCCGTCGGCGACCAGCCACAGGCGGTCGGCGACCAGACCCAGCAGATGGGCGTCGTGGCTGACCAGGACGACGGCGCCGGCATAGGCATTCAACGCTTCGACCAGTGCCGCGCGGCCTTCCACGTCCAGGTGGTTGGTCGGTTCGTCCAGCAGTAGCAACTGCGGGCGCGTCGTGCTCATGGCGGCGAACAGCAGGCGCGCCTTCTCGCCACCGGAGAGATCACCGATGCGAGTCTCGGCGCGCGGGCCCGAGAGGCCGAACCGGCCCAGGTGCCCGCGCTGGCGGCTTTCTTCCTGTTCGGGCAACAGCCGGCGAATGTGCTGCAGCGCCGTCTCGGCCAGATCGAACTCCTCGAACTGGTGTTGCGCGAAATAGCCGACACCCATCTTGCGGGCCAGAGTGACACGGCCATCAGAGGGGGCGAGTCTGCCGGCCAGCAGCTTGATGAGCGTCGATTTGCCGTTGCCGTTGGCGCCCAGCAGGCCAATGCGGTCGTCCGGGTCGATGCGCAGGCCGAGGCCGGTCAGCACGGGCGGTCCGTCGCCGTAGCCGACTGCTGCGTCGTCGACGGCGACCAGCGGCGGCGGCATGTCGTCCGGTTGCGGCAGGGTAAGACCCATGGCCGCATCCTCGACCAACGCCGGGATCGGCTTTAAGCGAGCCAGCATCTTCAGCCGGCTCTGGGCCTGGCGGGCCTTGTTGGCCTGGGCCCGGAAGCGGTCGACAAAGGCGGTCAGGCGCTTCTGTTCCGATACCTGGCGTTTCTGCAGTTTGACATCGCGGATCTGGCGTTCGGCGCGGGCGCGCTCGAAGGCGTCGTAGTCGCCCCGATAGCGTGCCACGCCGAGGCCCGAGACATGCGCCACCTCGTCCACCACCGCGTTCAATAGGTGGCGATCATGGCTGACCACCACCAGGGTGCCACGCCAGGCATTCAGGTAGCCAATCAGCCAGGTGGCGGCCTCCAGGTCCAGATGGTTGGTGGGCTCGTCCAGCAGCAGTAGGTCCGGCCTGGCGGCCAAGGCGGCGGCCAGGGCGACGCGCATGCGCCAGCCGCCGGAATAACCAGTCAGCGGTTTTTGCTGCGCCGCTTCGTCGAAACCCAGTCCGGCCAGGATGCGGGCCGCCCGGGCCGGCGCGCGGCTGGCGTCGATGGCGCCAAGGCGTTCGTGGATGTCGGCCAGGCGCGTCGGGTCGGCTTCGGCATCGGACTCGGCCAGCAGGGCCTGGCGCTCCTCATCTGCGGCCAGGACGAACTCGATCAAGGTGGTTTCGCCACCGGGCGCTTCCTGGGAGACACGGCCGAGGCGGGCCCCCGCGCGCAGGACAAGGTTGCCGGCGTCCGGCTCCAGGTCGCCGGCCATCAGCTTCAGCAACGTCGTCTTGCCGGTGCCGTTGCGGCCGATCAGGCCGACCTTCTTGCCCGGTTCGACACGCATCGCGGCGCCGTCGAACAAGGTACGGCCGGCGACGCGGTAGACGAGGTCGGTGACAGTCAGCATGGCGGCGTCTTAACCCATCTTTCCGCCAGGGGCTAGCGATTGCCGCCGGCCAGCTTGGCCGCGTCCGGATGGTGTCGCAGTCGCGCCATGGCCAGAATGCCCAAGGCCGGGCCGATGGCTAGAATCGCGAAGGCGTAACGCCAGGTCAGCCATTCGACGGCCAGCGGCATGACCTGAATGGTGACCATGGTGAGCAGGAACCCGGCGGCGGTCTGGATGGTCAACAGCGTGCCGATGCGATCGGGCGGCGCCAGTTCGGCGATGGAGGTGGAGAATTGAGCCGAATCGGCAACCACCGTCGCCCCCCAGATCAGGACAACGACCGTCACCAACCAAGGCGGGCCGCCGAAGAGGAAACCGACGATCAGGCAGCAGGCGCCGCTGATGATCATGGCGCCGATGGTGACCGTGGTGCGGCCCCAGCGGTCGGCCATGGCGCCGGCCACGACGCAGCCGAAGCCGCCAGTGACACCGATCGAGAGGAAACTGATTGCGCGGGCCCAGGTGTCGGCGTCGTCCAGGCCTGCCGCGCCGAAACTGGCGACCAGGAAGACGCCCAGCCAGGCCCACATGGCGTAGAGCTCCCACATGTGGCCGAGATATCCCAGGTTGGCCAGGCGCAGCGCCGGGTCGCGGAAGCCGGCCAGCGCCGCGCCCGCATCGAACGGCGGCGACGGACGCTGGTTGGGGCCCAGCGGCACGGCAAAGATGAGCAACGCCGCTAAACCCGCTGCGACCGACGCACCGCCCACCGTGTGTCTCCAGTCGACCCCGCCCAGGGCATTGAACAGATGCGGCAGGCCCGACCCCAACACCACGGCACCGACCACGGTGCCAACCAGCAGCCCCATGTCGCTGCGCCCGCCGGGTCGGGCCCAGGTGGTGGCCATCTTCATGCCGACGGGATAGACCCCGGCCATGGCGGCGCCGGTAACGAAGCGGCAAACGATGATGCCGAACCCGGCCGGGTCGAGCACCAGCAAGAGCGCGTTGGCCGCGGTTCCGGTCAGGGTCGCGGCGGCGAAGAAATGCCGGGAATCGATGCGATCGGCGAGTCCCAATACGGCGCTAGAGAGCGTGCCGGCGACGAAACCCACCTGAACCGCATTTGTCAGCAGGGCCGCGTGGTCCTGGCTCAGGCCGTGCGCGGCGATCAGCGACGGCACCACGGCGGTGGCCGAGAACCAAAGCGCCAGCGCACCGGTGACGCAGAGCACCAGCAGCGCGATGCCGCGGCCCTTGGTAGCGGTGCTCATGCCGACCGCCATGTTTCATTGGGCCGCCCATGCCCCTTGCCACCCCCCGGCCGGGCCGGTATAACCCGCCACCGCGTCGCAGGGAGGTGCGGCATTCCACATAACAACGGGAATCGGAGGGTGCCGCCATGGCGGTCGAACGTACGCTTTCCATCATCAAGCCTGATGCCACGCGCCGTAATTTGACGGGCAAGATCAACGCCCGCTTCGAAGAGGCCGGCCTGCGCATCGTGGCCCAGAAACGCATCGCCCTGACCCGCGAGCAGGCGGAGGGTTTCTACGCCGTGCACGCGGAGCGCTCTTTCTTCGGCGATCTCTGTACCTTCATGACCTCGGGTCCGGTCGTGGTGCAGGTCCTGGAGGGCAAGGACGCGATCACGCGCAACCGCGAGATCATGGGCGCCACCAACCCGGCCAACGCCGACGAGGGCACCATCCGCAAGGATTTCGCCGAGGACGTGGAGGCCAATTCCGTTCATGGCTCTGATTCGCCCGAAAACGCAGCCATCGAGATTGCCTTCTTTTTCAGTGCCATGGAAGTCGTCGGCTGATCAGCCGGCATCGCTGGGATTGACCAGCGCGGCGTCGGCCGTCCCGGCGCCATCCACCAGCACCCGCTCCTGTTGAATGCGCACCCGCCCCTCGGCGATCCATTGGACCGCCAGGGGGTAGATGCGGTGTTCCTCCAACAGAATGCGCGCCGATAGGGTATCGGCGTCGTCACCCGGCAGGATCGGCACCGCCGCCTGGATGATGATCGGTCCGGTATCCATCTCGCGCCGCACGTAGTGCACCGTGCAGCCGGAGAACCGGACGCCCCGGTCGATGGCGCGCTGCTGCACGTCCAGTCCCTTGAAGGCAGGCAGCAGGGACGGGTGTATGTTGATCAAGCGGTCGCGCCAGTGGTCGACGAATTCATCCGACAGCAACCGCATGAACCCGGCCAGGCAGACCAGATCCGCGCCCGCAGTCTCGATGGCCTCGGTCATGGCGGCATCGAAGGCCTGGCGGTCGGTATGGTCTTTGTGCGCGATGATGGCGGTCGGGATGCCAGCTTTCTCGGCCCGCGTAAGGCCGGGTGCCTCGCCGATGTTGGAGATGACCAGGGCCAGGTCCACGGTCGCCATGTCCGCGTCGATGAGGGCCTGCAGGTTGGAGCCGCGGCCGGAAATCAGGACGGCGACCTTTAGTCGCGCCATGGCGCATCCCCGTTGGAGATGACGGCCTTGGCCGGTGCATCCGGTGAGGACGCGACCAGGCGGCCGATGGTGTGGACGGTTTCACCGGCGGCGCTCAGCACCTCGCTGATCCGCGATACATCCTGCGGGGCGCAGACAACGGTCATGCCGATGCCGGCGTTGAAGGTCCGGTACATTTCGTTGTTGGCGATGCCGCCGGCTTGCCGCAGCCACGGGAATACAGCCGGTACCGGCCACGAAATCGCGTCCAGAACCGCCATCACGCCGGTCGGCAACACCCGCGGCAGGTTCTCCACCAGGCCGCCGCCGGTGATGTGGGCGAACGCCTTGACACCACCGCCGGCGATCGCCGCCAAGCATGGCTTGACGTAGATGCGGGTTGGCTCCAGGAGTGCGTCGCCGAGGCTGCGGTCGGGATCAAACGGGGCGGCGTCGGCATAGTCCAGTCCGGCCGCCTCGACGACCTGGCGGACCAGCGAGTAGCCGTTCGAATGAAGCCCCGAAGCGGCCAGGCCCAGAACCATGTCGCCGGCACGGATATCGTCGGCGGGCAGCACCGCGTCGCGTTCCACGGCGCCGACGCAGAATCCCGCGAGGTCATAATCGCCGGCCGCGTACATGCCCGGCATTTCCGCCGTCTCGCCGCCGATCAGCGCACAACCGGCCTGCCGGCAGCCGTCGGCGATGCCGGCGATGATATCGGTACCGGCGGCGACGGCGAGCTGGCCCGACGCGTAGTAATCTAGGAAGAACAAGGGCTGGGCGCCCTGCACGACAAGATCGTTGGCGCACATGGCGACCAGATCGATGCCGATTGTGTCGTGGCGGCGGGCGGCAATGGCGATCTTCAGCTTGGTGCCGACGCCGTCGGTGGCGGCGACCAGCAGCGGATCGTCGAAACCCGCCGCCTTGACGTCGAACAGTGCGCCGAAGCCGCCCAGGTCCGTGACCACGCCGTCCCTGTGCGTGCTCTTGGCCGCGGGGCCGATTGCGCGCACCAGGGCATCTCCGGCATCGATGTCGACGCCTGCGTCCTTGTAGCTGAGGCCGTTGTGTCCTTGGCCGCCGCCGGGATCGTCTTTGGACATGGGAATCCCTTTTCCCCTCTGGCCACTGTGTTAGATTACCGGGCCTCGCGAGGTGGGACCATAAATCATCGGAAAGGCATTGCAATGGGCGCTTGGGCGGCACTGAACCGAACTTCGCCGACCGCCGGCCGTCATTGGGCGGCAGCCTTGGCGTTGTTGGTCGTGATGGCCGCCGGGCCGACCGGCGCCGCACCCTTGCGGGACGTCTTCGAGGTCTCCGGCGTGCCCGTCGATGTGACCGCGGAAACCGCGGCCAAGGCGCGCGAGAAGGCGCTGGTCGAGGGCGAGCGCCAGGCCTTCAGGTTATTGGTCGAACGACTGACCATGCGCGTCGACCATGAACGCCTGCCCAACCCGCCGCAGAACGATATCCGCGCCTTCATCCGCGATTTCTCGGTAACCGAGGAAAAGACGTCGGCGGTGCGCTACCTGGCCAAGCTAACCTTCCACTTCAAGTCTGGCGAGGTGCGCAACCTGCTGCGTGCCAACGGCATCCCGTTCGCCGAGACACAGAGCAAGTCGGTGGTCGTGCTGCCGGTCTATCAGTTGGCCGGCGAGGTACTGCTATGGGAAGACAACAACCCCTGGCGCGAGGCCTGGTTGCGCCTGCCGCCGGCCGGCGGCTTGGTACCGCTCGCCGTGCCCATCGGTGATTTGCAGGACATCGCTCAACTGCGCGCCAGCCAGGCGCTCGACGGCGAGGCATCGGCGCTGGGCGCGGTGGCCGAGCGTTATGGTGCCGGTGATGCTGTCGTCGCGTTCGCCCGGGTTGGCCTGGACGCCAAGACCGGTGCCCAGGACCTGCTGGTGACGCTGATCCGTCATGGTCCCGCGGCGGCCGAGACGCTGCCGCTTGAGGCACGTTTCAAATCACGGCCCGGCGAAGCCGTCGGCGACATCCTGTCCCGCGCCGTGATCGAGGCGGCGAAACTGGTCGAGGACGACTGGAAGCTCCAGAACGTGGTCGATTACGGGCGCAGCGGCATCCTCGCCATCACCATCCCGGTGCAGAGTCTGCGCGACTGGGTCATGGTGGAACGGCGCCTGGGGGGCGTGCCGTTGGTCAAGCGGGTGGAAACGGTGCTGATGTCCATCAACGAGGTCCGGGTCAACCTGCACCACGTGGGCGCCGCCGACAAACTGATCACGGCACTGCGCCAGGCCGACATGTCGCTGGCCCAGGAGGCCGGCGAATGGATTCTGATTCCGGCCGGCGGCGAGGCCGGCGCCAGCGCGCCGACCCGGGGCTGAGGTCGGTCGTGCGCATGTGGGGCGGTCATGAACATCCCCAACATCATTTCCATCGCGCGCATGCTGTCGGTGCCGCTGATCGTCTGGCTGATTCTCAAGGACGATTTGCAAGCCGCGTTCTGGCTGTTCCTGGCAGCCGGTCTGAGCGACGCGCTGGACGGTATCATCGCCAAGCATTTCCATTTGGAAACAGTGCTTGGCGCCTTTCTCGATCCGCTCGCCGACAAGGCGCTGCTGGTGGGCGTTTACGTTACGCTGGGCGTCGAGGGGCTGGTGCCGACTTGGTTGGTCATCCTGGTGGTGTTCCGCGACCTGTTGATCCTCGGTGGCGCCATTCTTTACCACACCATCACCAAGTCGCTGGAGATGGCGCCGATGGTGCTCAGCAAGGTCAATACGGCGACGCAAATCGCTTTCGCCGTGTTGGTGTTGGCAGTGGCCGGTTTCCGTATCGAGGCGGAGGGATTGGTGATGGCGCTTAGCTATGCCGTCGGCATCACCACTTTCTTGTCCGGTGCCGTCTACCTGGTGACCTGGAGCGAGCGGGCAGCCGAGATCGAGGCCATGCCCGATCATCGCGGCGCCCGCCACGGCAGCCGCGGCGAGGGGGAAAGCGAGCCATGAGCCGAGAGGGACGCATTGCTTTCTGGCTCGCTGCTTTGGTGGCCACGGGATTCCTGGTCAACCTGCTGAGCGACGTCTTGCTGCCGTTCGTCGCCGCCATGGCGATCGCCTACTTCTTCGATCCGTTGGCCGACCGGCTGGAAGCCGCGCGGGTGCCGCGTGGTATCGCGGCAGCGTTGATTTTGCTCTCGTTCATGCTGCTGGCGCTTCTGGCGCTGGCCCTGTTGCTGCCGCTGCTGCAGGCACAGATCGTCACCCTGGTCGGGCTGATGCCGGATATCATCGACAAGGCGCGTCAGGCACTGCTGCCGTATCTGGAAAACCTGAAGGCATCGCTGCCGCCGGAGGCCTTCGACAATGCCAAAGGGGCGGCGGCCGACTACGCCGGCACCTTGATCAGCTGGCTGAGCGGCGTACTGGCGGGGGTCTGGCAGGGCGGCGTCGCCTTTTTCAACGTTTTATCGCTGCTGGTCATCACGCCGGTGGTCGCCTTCTACCTGTTGCGCGATTGGGATGTGTTGGTGGCCAAGGTGGATTCCTATCTGCCGCGCGACGCGGCTCCCACCATCCGCGAACAGGTCCGGACCATCGATCGCACCGTCGCTGGTTTCGTGCGCGGCCAGGGATTGGTCTGCCTGGTGTTGGCGCTTTGGTACGGCCTGGTCTTGACCGGTCTCGGTCTCAACTCTGGCCTGATCGTTGGCTTGTTGGCGGGCGCCATCTCGTTCATCCCCTACGTGGGCGCCACCATCGGCATGGTAGTCGGTGTGGGCATCGCGCTGTTCCAGTTCGGCGAATGGCAGCCGGTGTCGGCGGTGGCTGCCGTTTTCGTCGTTGGCCAGACGGCGGAGAGCTATTTCCTGACACCGCGGCTTGTTGGCGACCGGGTCGGTCTATCGCCGGTGGCCATCATCTTCGCGCTCCTGGCCGGTGGTGCTTTGTTCGGTTTCACGGGCGTGTTGCTGGCTGTGCCGGTGTCGGCGGTGATCGGCGTTCTGGTGCGCTTCGGCCTGGCCAGATACCGGGACAGCGACCTCTACCACGGCCACGGCGCCGACGACGACCCGTGACATCCGGCAGGCAGCTCACCCTCGAATTCGATCATCGGCCGGCGCTCGGCGGCGAGGATTTCCTGGTCGCGCCGCCCAACGCCGATGCCGTGGCCTGGCTCGACCGCTGGCCCGACTGGCCCGGATCGGCACTGGTGATCAGCGGCCCAGCCGGCTGCGGCAAGAGCCACCTGGCGGCGGTGTTCATGGCCGAGCGAGGCGCGCGCCGGCTTGAATTAGGTGACCTCGGTCCCGCCGCTGAAGACGACGCCTCAGCGCTGGTGCTGGACGATGCGGATCGCCTGGCCGGCGAGGCGGCGTCGGAGGAAGCCTTGTTTCACCTCTACAACCACAACCGTGCTGCCGGCAGATGTCTCCTGTTGACGGCGACCGAGCCGCCGGCCCGCTGGCCCATCGGGCTGCCCGACCTGGCATCGCGCCTGAAGGCGGTCGCCCATGTCGGCATCGGGGCGCCCGACGACGCGCTGATCCAGGCCGTCCTGGTGAAGCTGTTTGCCGATCGGCAGTTACGCGTCGACGCCGACGTGGTCGGCTTCCTGCTGACGCGCATGGAACGTTCGTTCGCCGCCGCCCGGGCGCTGGTCGAGGCCCTGGATCGAGCGGCCCTGGCCAAGCGCCGCAACATCACTATCCCTCTGGCGCGCGAGGTGCTCGACGAAACCGCGCCCGAGCGGTAGGAATAGCAAAACCGACAACGGGGAGGACCACCATGGATCTCGGTATCAGCGGCAAGAAAGCCATCGTTTGCGCGGCCTCGAAGGGCCTGGGCAAGGCCTGCGCCACGTCGCTGGCACGCGAAGGCGTCGACGTCACGATCTGCGCCCGCACGGCGGAAACGCTGGAACAGACGGCGGAGGAAATTCGCGCCGTCGGCGGTGGCGCAGTGACCACGGTGGCCTGCGATATCACCAGCGAGGCCGGCCGCGACGCCATTTTGGCGGCTTGCCCGGAACCGGATATCCTGGTCAACAACGCCGGCGGCCCGCCGCCGGGCGACTTCCGCGACTGGGACCGGGACGCCTGGATTTCCGCCGTCGATGCGAACATGCTGACGCCGATCTTCTTGATCAAGTCCACCGTGGACGGCATGATCGAGCGCAAGTTTGGCCGCGTCGTCAATATTACGTCGGCGGCGGTCAAGTCCCCGATCGAAATCCTTGGGCTGTCCAACGGCGCGCGCGCCGGCTTGACCGGCTTCATCGCCGGCCTGTCGCGCAAGACCGTGCGCCACAACGTCACCATCAACAACCTTTTGCCCGGCCCGTTCGAGACCGATCGCTTCTTCGGCAACATCAAGGTGCAGGCGGCGAACGCCGGCGTGCCGGAAGACGAGATGTTGAAGACCCGGGCGGCGCAGAACCCGTCAGGCCGCTTCGGTGACCCCTTCGAATTCGGCGAGACCTGCGCCTTCCTGTGCTCCGATCAGGCTGGCTTCATGACCGGCCAGAACATCCTGATGGACGGTGGTTCGTTCAACAGCACCTTCTAGGGCGACTTCTAGCTGTCCGAAAAAGGCGCGACATTGAAGGGGGCCTGGGTTTCGGCCCGGGCCGCCAGTTCCGCAAGGCGTGGTACCGCATTCGCGTCGAACAAGGCCGAATGGCGGTGTTCGACATGGCCAATCGAGGTGACGGTGGTGATGTCCGCCTGGCTCAGGTCCGGGCCCATCATCCAGGGGCCGGCCAACGTTGCTTCAAGCCAGTCGAGCGCACTCGCGATCTGGACCTGGTGGCGGGCCACCCAGTCCGGGTCGATCTTGCCGGCGGCTCGCCGATTGAGTTCGCCGTTCAGCGCCACCGATTTTTCCGCCAGGCCGAGGGCGACCGTCACCACCCGCTGATGGGCCCGGCGCTCCGGTCCGGCTGCTGGCATCAGGGCGCGTGCCGGGCCGACCTCCGCATCCAGATGGTCGAGGATCATCTCACTGTCGAAGATCAGCTCGCCGTCGTCGAGTTCCAGCGCCGGCGCCTTGCCCAGCGGATTGACCGCGCGAAGGGCATCGGCGTCGCGGAACACCGAGAGCGCGCTGCGCTCGTATTTCAGGCCGTAATGACAAAGCGTGACCGCGACACGCCGCACAAACGGCGAATCCATGAGGCCGTAGAGGATCACTCGGCGACGTCCTGACGCGGTTCAGCGGGCGGCGCGTCGACCACCACCAACCGCTTGCCACGGACGGCCAGCGCGATCTCGCCGCGCTTCAGCCTGAGCGCGTCGTCGCCGAAGACCTGGCGGCGCCAGCCGGTGAGCGCGCGCACGTCGGCGTCCTCGCCCAGGCCGGCGATGCGTTCCACGTCGTCGGCACTGGCGATCAGGCGGGACGCCACTTCCGCATCCTCGGCGCGCAGTTTCAACAGCACCTTGATCAGGTCAGCCATGGGACCGATGCCGTGCGGCAACTTGGGTCGATCCGCGGATTTAGGCCAATCGTCGCGGTCGAGGTCGAGGCCGCGCTTGACGGCGGCCAGGATGGCCTCGCCGCCACGGCCTTCGGCCATGCGCTTGCCGAGGCCACGGGTACGGCCCAGTGCCTCGGCGTTCTTCGGCGTGTGGTGGGCAATTTCTACCAGGGCCTCGTCGCGCAGGATGCGGTTGCGCGGCACGTCCACGCGCCGGGCTTCGCCCTCGCGCCAGTCCGCCAGTTCGCGCAGGACGGCCAGCGTCTGGCCCTTGGCGCCGCGCGACTTGATGCGCTTGTAGGCGTCCCGGGGGTCGGGGTCGTAGGTTGCGGGATTCTCAAGAATAGCCATCTCTTCCGCCACCCAGGGGGTGCGGCCGGTGCGTTCCAGCTTGCGGGCCAGCTTCTCGTAGGCCGGGCGCAGGTGGGTGACGTCGGCCATGGCATATTTGATCTGGCGGTCGCTCAAGGGGCGTGCCGCCCAATCGGTGAAGCGGGATCCCTTGTCGAGTTCGATCTTGGTCAACTTCCGGATCAGTGTCTCGTAGCCGACCTGGTCGCCGAAGCCGCAAACCATGGCCGCCACCTGCGAGTCGAACAGCGGCGCCGGCAACTGGCCCATCATGTGGTGGAAGATTTCCAGGTCCTGGCGCGCCGCGTGAAAGACCTTCAGCACCGTCTCGTCGGCCAGCAGGTCGAACAGGGGCTGCAGGTCGATTCCGGGGGCCAGCGCATCGACCGCCCGCGCGTCATCCGGGCCACCGACCTGGACCAGGCACAGAACCGGCCAGAAGGTGGTCTCTCGGATGAACTCCGTATCGACGGTGACGTAATCGGTCTGGCGAAGGTCTGCGCAGAATCGGGTCAGCGTTTCGGTGTCGGTGATCAAAGGCATCACCCTCCGTATACACGGGATTCCCGCGCCTCACAAAGGCTCGATTGAGGCCCGGGGGTGGCGACCGCTAGACTCCCCCTCATCATGGATGGCGCCAACGCACCCGAACGCCTCGACTTGCACGTTGACCGGCTGCTGATGCCGGACCTGGTCGCCGTGTTGGTTTCCGGCCTTCCAGCGGCGGCCATGCTGCTGTTCCGCCATGATCTGGCGTTCGCTTGGGGCAGCGCCCCCTGGGGCCTGGCCGCGGCGGGGCTGACCGCGATCGCCGTGTTCGCCACCATCCGCCTGTTCGACCGGCGACCGCTTCTGGTCATCGGGATCGACGGCCTGGCATTGCCACGTCTGGTCGAAGGCTGGATTCCGTGGTCCGACATCGCTGCGGTCGAAAGCAGGGTTGAGCCGCTGGCCTGGGGTGATCGTTGTGACGTGCTGCGCATTGATTTTCATCAACCGCGCCAGGTGGCCTGGCTGAAGCCGCCCAAGGGCCCGGTCGATGCGGGCGGATTGCAGGCGGGTCTCGGTATTCGCCTGACCGCGCGCTGGCCGGTTCGTGCCGAGACGCTGAAACGCCAGATCGACGCTTGGCGGCTGGCGGCACCCGTGGTCTCGGTGGCCGCGGCCGCCGACGACGCGCCACACTGGTCCTGGCCGGCGCGTGGTCTGCGACTGCTGGCGTCGGCAATGGCCGGCATTCTGCTGGCGACGCTCTGGCAGATCACCGACGGCGGCCTTTCCAAACGCACCAGCGCCGGCGTGCGGCTCTACCAGGCCGGTGATCTTGCGGCGGCGCTGCCGGTGCTGGAAGCCGATGCCCGTCGTGGCGACGCCGAGGCGCAACTCCATCTGGCCGAGATGTACGAAAACGGCGATGGTACAGCCCGCAACCCGGCGGCGGCGCTGGCCTGGGTGCGGCGCGCGGCGGCGGACGGACACGCCGCGGCGGAAACCCGGCTCGGTGTCATTCATCAGCAAGGCCGTAGCGTGCCCGTGGATATGGTGGCGGCGCGAACATGGTACGCGCGTGCTGCCGAACGTGGGGCGGCGGCGGCACAATTCCGCCTTGGCCGGCTCTATCGGGACGGCCTCGTCGATGGCCGGCGCGACTACGCCCGGGCGCTTCTCTGGCTGACCCGGGCCGCCCGCCAGGACCACGCCGCGGCCGCCACCGATTTGGCGCGGCTGCACGCCGAGGGTCTGGGCGTCGAGCAGGACATGGTGGTGGCCGTCGACTGGCTGATGCGTGCCGCCGGTCAGGACCACGCGCCGGCGCTGCATCGCCTCGGGCAGTTGTACGGTCGCGGCCAGGGTGTCGATAAGGATACGCTGCGCGCCGCCGATTTTCACCGCCGCGCCGCCGAGCGCGGTTACGCACCGGCGCAGTACGCCCTCGGCCTCGCCCATACGGGCGGTGTCGGCGTTGCCCAGGACCCGGTTGCCGCCTACGTCTGGCTGGCACTGGCGCAGAAGGGCCTGCCGAGCCATCAGGTGCCGCGGGCGCAGCGATTGCTGGCTCGCATCACGCCGAAGCTCGACGCCGAGGCCCTGGCCCATGCGCGCCGCGCCGTGCGAGAGTTTCGGCCACGCCGGCGGCCTGGCTAGGAGAGACACGCTATGTACACCGATGATCCGTCTGACGGGACGGACGCACCGCATAGCCTGGCGCGATACCGCAAGCCGGGCCTGATCACCACCGACGATCCCCGGCGGTTCGTCGGCATTCCGACGTTCCTCCGCGTCCCCTTGATGCGAGATGTTGAACGCCCGTCAATCGGTTTGGTCGGCGTGCCCTACGACGGTGGCGTGGCGCGCACGCCGGGCACACGTTTCGGGCCGCGTGGCATCCGCAACGCTTGCTGGCGGGCACCGGAGTACCATCCGGAGCTCGACGTGGCACTGAGCGGGCACGGCGGCGTGGTCGATTGCGGTGACATGCTGGTGTCGCCGTTTTCCATTGCCGACGCGCTGACCACCATCGACCGAGAGATATCGGCCCTGATGGCGGCGGGAATCCGGCCCATTGCAGTGGGCGGCGACCATGGCATCACCTATCCGATCCTGCAGGCCATGCACCGGGTTCACGGGCCCTTCGCCGTGGTGCATTTCGATGCCCATACGGACACGCTGGAAGGCGGCTATACCCACGGCACCATGTTCCGCCTGGCCGTGGAGGAAGGGCTGATCCATCCCGACCGCTTCATCCAGATCGGCATTCGCAAGTCCTACAGTCCGACGGATTTCGATTTCCATCGCCAGCACGGCATCCAGATCATCGGTGTCGAGGAATTGCACCGGCTCGGTGATGCCGGCCTGGCCGAACAACTGGCGCGGCTGAAGGGTGAAAAAGTCTACGTCACCTTCGATATGGATTTCGTCGACCAGGCGCATGCTCCCGGGACCGGCAGCCCGGAGCCGGCGGGACCCAACAGCGCCGAGACCCTGGCCTGTTTCCGCGCCCTCCGGGGGTTCGATATCATCGGCTTCGACCTGACCGAGGTGTCGCCGCCCTACGACGTGCGCGACATGACCTGCTACCTGGCCAACTTGGTGCTGTTCGAGATGGTGGCGCTGATGATCGACTCCGGCGTTTAGCCGCGCAGAGCTTCCAGTTGCCCCCCGTATCCGGCCGGGTCGAGGGCGATGTCAACAACGCTCGGGCCGGGCTCGCGGAAGGCCTGACGCAGCACTGCTTCGATTTTGTCCGGTGCGTCGACACGATAGCCGCGGGCACCCAGGCCGCGTGCCGCCTGGGCAAAGTCGACGCGCGGGTAGCGGACGCCGACGGAAGGCCTTTGCTGGCGCTGCTGCTTGATGTCGATCAGCGACAGCGCGGCGTCATTGGCGACGACGACGACCAGCGGCAGTTCCAGCCGTGCCGCCGTCGCCAGTTCGGCCAGGCACATCATCATGCCGCCGTCGCCGGTCACCGCGCAGACCGGTGTCTCGGGCTCCGCCAACGCCGATCCGATGGCGGCGGGAAGCGCGAAACCCATGGTCGAGAGGCCGTTGGATTTCATGACGCCGAAAGGACTCGACGCCGGCCAACGCTGGAATACCGAGAACATGTGCGCCCCGGCATCGACCGTCAGCCGGGTGCCGTCGGGGGAGGTCACCGCGATGGCGTCGACGACGGCATCCATGGTGGTGCCAGCGCCATCGACGGTGAGGGCCTCGCGCATGCCGTTCTTGACCCGGCCGAGGTCGGCGGTCGGCCAACCGTCGGCCGGCGCGTCCAGGTCCAGCGCGGCGACACTTTCGGCCAGTGGACCGATAAGCCTCGCTGCCGGTTCCGCCGGCTGGCGGTAGTTCGGTGCCGCGGAGACCTCGACCAGTGGCGCCGTGTAGGTCCAAGGCAGCGGCACCATTTCGATCGGGTCGAAGCCGTAGAGGATGATCAGGTCGGCCTGGCCGACGCAGGCGGCCTCGGCGGCGGCGCCGGTGAACGGGCCGATTAGGCGTTCGTCGCCATCAGGCAGCACGCCTTTCGCCTTGTAGGTGGTCATGACGGCGGCGCCGAGGGCCGTCGCCAGTTCGGCGAGACTGCGGGCCGCCGCCTCGCCGCGTGCTTCCAGCCCGGCCAGGATGACAGGACGCCGGCTCTTGGCGAGCAGCGAACGGACCGCCGACACCGTTTCGGCGCCGGGTCGTGGGGCAGGAGAGGGAATGGCCAATCCGACGCCTCCCTCGGCCATGGATTGGCTGGCGTCGCGCGTCGACATATCCACGTGCACGGGGCCGAGGGGCGGTGCCATGGCGAGGTCGAGCAATGCCTCGACGGCGGCGTGACCGTCGGACGGCCGCAGGCGCGTTGCTGCTTTCGTTATAGGCCGGAACATGGCTGCCTGGTCGAAGGACTGATGCAGACTGCCGCCGTCTTCGGGCGGGCGGTCCTTGCAGTCGGTCAGCATCACCACCGGCGCGCATTCGAGGCCGGCGTAGGCGATGCCGTTGACGGCCGCTGCCGCCCCTGGGCCGACGCCGGCCAGGATGGCGCCGGGGGCGCCTGTCAACTCCGCCGTCACCGCCGCCATAAAGGCGCCCGAGGTCTCGGAGCCCGATAGTATGAACTCGATGCCGACAATGCGCGCCGCCTCGATCAGGTCCAGCGAGGAGCCGCCGCCGGGGACGCCAAACATGTGCCGGGTGCCGCGCGCGTGCAGCGCCGCGATGATGGTTTCCGCGAGTGTTGCCATGATCGCCTGGTCCTAGATGCGGGTGAACTTGGCCATGGCCTCGGAGAACGTCAGGCCATTCCGGATTTCCGCCTCGGCCGCCGCGTCGTCCTGGGCGAAGCCCTCGGCGAGTTCGGCCACCCGTTCGGCCTCGGCCCCCGGCACCACGACGATGCCGGTGGAATCGGCGACGATGACGTCACCGGGCTCGACCACCACGCCGTCCAATGTCACCGGCATGTTGATGCCGGTCACCTTGAGCCGCGTGCGTCCAGTGGTTGGCACCGGGTGGCGGGCGAACACCGGGAAATCGTGGTCGACCATCTCGTCGATGTCGCGCACGCCGCCGTCGACGGCGAGGCCGGCCACTCCTTTGACCTTCGCCGCCAGCGAGGCCATGCCACCCCATGACGACGCTCTGGCACCCTGGGCCGCGATGACGATGACGTCGCCGGCAGATGCGGCATCGATCATTGCGCCGACGGCGAAATCGGCCGACGTGTAGTCGCCTGCCTCGCCGGCCGCCTGTTCGATGGTCACCGCCGGGCCGGCGAAGGTCATGCCGGGCGCCATGGGCCGTAGCGCCACCGGGCAATTGACCAGCTTGCCGACATCGTCGAGGGCGTTGGCCAGGGTCGCCGTCGGCAGGTCCCGGAGGCGCGCGATGACGGCGGCGTCGGGGCGCGGGACATCGTCTGAAGGCATGGCAGAAGGTTCCGTTTCGTTGGGTCGCTGGCGGAAAATTGCGGGGTCGCCGGCAGAATAACAAGGCAATTAACCGCGTGCTAAGCCATTCCCTGTAAACTGAAACCTCCTGCCACCACCGGAATATTCGCCCCCTCACATGCGCAACGTCCACGCTCCCGTCTGGCTTGGCAGCGTCAGCCGTCCCACGGCCGGCGCCTTCCTGACGCTGTTCACGCTGGAAGCCAGCTGCCGGGCGTTGCTGATGAGTGTCATCCCGTTGACCGTCCACGGCATCCTCAAGGACGCGCAACTGGTCAGCTTGGTCTACCTCGGCGTTAGCTTTGTCGGGCTGGTGGCCAGCCTGGGCATCCCGTCGCTCGTCTACATGCTGAAACGGCGATGGGTGGTGACCATCGGTGCGGCCTTCATGGTGGCGGCGGCGTGCCTGTTCGCCATGGGCGGCCTGGTGCCGACGATCGCCGGACTGGGCTGCCAGATTGTTGGCACCGCGTGCCTGGAAATTCCACTCAACCTCTACCTGATGGACCACGTGCCCAGGCAGGACATGGGGCGGTTCGAGCCCAAGCGCCTGGTGTTCGCGGGCGGGATGTTCATCATCGGGCCGTGGCTGGGCGTCTTCATGGCCAGCAACATCGCGACCTGGGCGCCGTTTCTGGTAGTCGGCACGAGCGCCGTCCTGCTGATCGGTTATTTCTGGTTTCTGCGCATTACCGATGCGCCGGCCGTCACGGCAAAGCTGAAGCCGCCGCCCAACCCGGTCGCCTTCCTGCCGCGGTTCTTCTCGCAGCCGCGCCTGCGCCTGGCCTGGGGACTGGCCATCGGGCGGACAGGCTGGTGGATCATGTTCTTCGTCTACACGCCGATCTACGTCACAGAGATGGGCTTCAGTCAGGAGAAAGCCGCCGCCGTGGTTTCGGTCGGCACCGCGGCGATGCTGCTGGTGCCCTTGTGGGGGCATCTCGGTCGCAAATATGGCTTCCGCGCACTGCTAAGTACCGGTTATCTGCTGACCGGCGTCGTCTCCATCGCTGTGACCGTGCTTGGTTTCATGGATCTGCCGTGGGGCGTGCTGGCGTTGCTGGTCGCCGCCGGGGCGTCGGCGACCGTCATGGACGGGGCCGGCAACGTTCCGTTCCTGCGGGCCGTGCATCCGTTCGAGCGCGACCAGATGACATCCGTCTTCGTCACCTTCCGCCATGTGGCGAACATTGCCGCCCCCGGCTTGCTGGCGGCGGTGCTGTCGTTCGCGGCATTACCGGCCGTCTTTGCCACCGGTGGCCTCGCCATGTTCGGCATGGCCGGGTTATCGCGTTTTCTGCACAAACGCATGTAGAGTGGCGGCGGAGGTTCCGCCATGAACGCCTACAAGAAGCCCGAACGCTGGCATGACCCGTCGAACAAACTGTTTCCGTACCAGGTCGGTTTCACCGCGCCGCCCCACGATTTCGACGCGGCGCCTACGGATTTTCTGAGTATCGCGCCCAAGAGCGTCGGCGCCCACGGCCGCATGCTGCACCTGCAGGGATACGAACATCAACTGACCCAGCGTCGCGACAATTTTCATCTGCTGGAGGAGTTCGTCGAGTGCATGGCCAACAACGGCGCCGACGTGTGCGGCCAGGTCGGCAGCAACTGGGTGCACGTGACCGGCACCACGCCCGACGACATCGACGCCTATCTCAAGCGCATCGCCGACACTTACGAAACGCCGCTGCACATGGCCGGCTATTGCCTGGTCGAGGCGTTGCGCGACCTGGGCATCGAGAAGATCGCCCTCAATTCCGTCTACTACTGGCCCGATTGGCGGGACGGCGTGGCCCGCTTCCTGCGCCAGGCCGGTTTCGACCTCAAGTATGCCGGCAACATGGTCGACCTCGGGTTCTACGACACCCAGGAGGAGGTCAATGACTTGACCTGGATCTTTCCCGGCGATCTGGCTCTCAAATCCATGCAGCGCGCTGCCGAACTGGCGCCCGGGGCCGAGGCCATCGTCGTCAACGGCATGCCCAACTGGCGCGATGCGGCTGGATTGCCGCGCCGCACGCTCTACCGCATCAAGGAACTGGAGGCGGCCATTGGCCTGCCCATCATCTCGTCCGATGTGGCGCTCTACTGGCGCATTTTCAAGACCCTCGGCGTGGCGCCCGAGGGCAATCACGGCACGCTCCTGGAAACCCTTCTCTGAATTCAGCGACCTACTTTAGCGGCGAGAACGACACTGGCTTGATGATCTTGTTCTCCTGCGCCACCAGCATGCCGGCGGATTTCTGCAGGTAGGCCTTCCAGTCCGGGTCGGCATCGCGGGCGTTGCGGCGGCGCTCCATGTCCGCCAGGTCCTGGTAACCCCAGAGATGGATGACTTGGTTCAAGGGACCGATGGCCGATTGGAAATAGCCGATGAAGGTATCGAGATGGCGCAGCTGGACGGGCATGGCCTCGGCCTCGAAGATCTTCAAATAGTCGGCCATCTGGCCGTGCTGGACGGTGTAGGTGCGGTGGTCGATGATCATGGCGGCGGGTTCCCGATGTTGAGCCCCGGCTGGGGGCGGTCGTCGAGGCTTCGTTATACGACAGCGTTGCGCCAACCGACACCATGACATGCCATCGGGTCGCGTTTGGACAAGTGCGCGGCCGATGGCCTCGCTAAGACATTCTTGAGGGCTTTCAGATCGTTCAACGAAGGAGACGGAAATCGTGACCGAACATGCCAAGGTCTGCGTCATCGGCGGTGGCGTCATCGGCTGCAGCATCATCTACCACCTGACCGATATGGGATGGACGGATGTGGTGCTGCTGGAGCGCACGGAACTGACAGCCGGGTCCACCTGGCACGCCGCCGGCGGCGGCAATAGCCTGAACGGCGATCCGGTGATCTCGCGGATGATGGCCGAGACGTTCAAGCTCTGGGCCTCGCTGGAGGAAGAGACCGGCCAGGCGACCGGTATCCACAACGTCGGCGGCCTAATGCTGGCCGAGCACCCGGACCGTTTCGACGACATCAAGCGCCTGCACGGCATCGGCCGGCGCTTGGGCTACGACTACGACCTGATGACGCCGGAAGAGATCAACGGCCGCTATCCCTACATCAACCCTGAGAAGCTTTTGGGCGGTCTTTACGACGGCCGGGGCGGGCATACGGATCCGTCGGGCCTGACCAACGCCTACGCCATCGGGGCGCGCAACCGGGGGGCCACCATCCACCGCCACGACCCGGTGGAGCGGCTGGAACCGCAACCCGACGGCAGCTGGCTGGTGCACACGCCCAACCGCACGGTGCACGCCGAGATCATCATCAACGCCGCCGGTTTCCGGGCTAACGAAATCGCCGCCATGACCGGCGCCTGGCTGCCGTTCTACGCCATGGAGCACCACTATCTGGTGTTCGAGCGCATCGACGAGATCGTCAACCAGCCCATCGAGCCGCCGGTCATCCGCGACGTGGACAACCACTGCTACATCCGGCGCGAGGGCGAGGGCATGTTGGTCGGCATCTACGAAGACACGTCCAACATCTTCGGCGAGGACGGAATCCCGGCGGACTTCGGCATGGAACTGCTGCCTGAAGATCTGGACCGGCTGACCGACTTCCTCGAGCGCGCCATGGACCGTATCCCCTGCCTGGCCGAGGCTGGCATCAAGCGCATGGTCAACGGTCCGTTCTGCTTCACGCCGGACGTGCGTCCGCTGTTGGGCTGGATGCCGGAACAGAAAAACCACTTCTGCGCAGCCGGCTGGCTGGCCGGTATCGCCATGGGCGGCGGTGGCGGCCGCTGGATCGCCGAGTGGCTGGTCGACGGCCGCCCCAGCGTCGACCTTTCCCACTGCGACGTCGCCCGCTTCGGCGACTGGGCCAAGGGCAAGTACGCCGTCGCCAAGGCGCGCGAGGCCTATTCGGAACGCTACAGCATCCACTATCCGGGCGAGGAGCGGGACGACGGCCGGCCGCTGCGCCAGACGCCGCTCTACGACCGCCAGCAGGCCAAGAATGCCATCTTCGGCAGCGCCTACGGCTGGGAGCGGCCGATGTGGTTTGCCACCGACGGCTTGGCCGAGGACGATCTCGGCTTCCGCCAGCACAAGCTCCGCTGGTTCAAGGCGGCTGCCGAGGAATGCCAAGCACTTCGGGGCGGCGTCGGCGCCATCGACGTCTCCACCTTCGCCAACTACGAGGTGACGGGACCGGGGGCCGAGGCATTCTTGGACAGGCTCGTCGTCAACAAGGTACCGACCAGGGAAGGCCGGCTGGTGCTCGCCCCTATGCTCGACCACTCGGGCGGCTTCATCGGCGACATCTCCATCACCCGGCGCGGGCCAGACCGTTTCTATCTGGTCGGCGGCGGCGCCGTGCAAGGCATCCACGAACGCTGGTTCCGCCAGCACATGCCCGACGACGGCAGCGTGACGGTCACCAATACATCGGCCGCGATGGCCGGCATCGGCATCGCCGGGCCCAAGTCACGCGACCTGCTGGCTAGGCTGACCAACGACGACGTCTCGAATGAGGCCTTCCGCTTCCTGGACGCTCGCGAAATGACCGTCGGTGGCGTCGATGCCTACGTCATGCGGGTCAGTTTCACCGGCGACCTGGGCTACGAGATCCACGTCGATATGGATGAGGTGGGCAAGCTCTACGACGCTCTGTTCGAGGCCGGAGCCGATCTCGGGCTGCGCGATGTCGGCGCCCGAGCCATGGATTCGCTGCGGCTGGAGAAGGGTTATCCACGCTCGGGCGGCGAACTGACGTCCGTCGTGACGCCGTTCGACGTCGGGCTCGGCTTCACGGTCAAGCTGGATAAGGGCGACTTCATCGGCCGAGAGGCGCTGTTGAAAGCGCGCGACCAAGGGCCGCGCTGGGAATTGCACATGCTGCAAGTCGACGTCGATGACACCGACGCCATCGTCAACGAGCCGGTGCTGAAAGACGGCAGGGTGGTCGGCGTGGTCACGTCCGGCGGCTATGCCCATTATTCCGGGATGAGCCTGGCCCAGGCGCTGATAAAACCAGGCCTGGCCAAGCCGGGGGATGGCCTGCATATCGAAATCCTGAGCGAGGAGCGCCCGGCCACCGTGTTAGCCAAACCGCCGTTCGATGCGGACGGAGTCCGCCAACGCGGATAGGAGACAAAGGAGCATGACAATGGAACCGATGCTGACCGATCGACAGGTTTCGGATTACCAGCGGGATGGCGTGATCGTGCTTCGGCAGTTGTTCGATGACGCATGGATGGATGTTCTAGCGGAGGGGATTGAGGAAAACCTGCGTCGACCAAGTCGGCGTACCGCCAACCTTGTCGACGACCCCACGTCGAATGGACACTTTTTCTTCGATGCCCGCACGCTGGGCGAGATCGATGCTTACGACCGGTTGATGATGGATTCGCCCATGGCCGAGGCCGCGGCCGGGCTCATGGGATCATCGCGGGCGATCCTGTTCTACATGAGTATCTTCGTCCGATCCGTCGGCACGCGGGCGCGCACGCCCTGGCATCAGGACCAGCCGTCCTGGTCCGCGTCGGGACGCGATGCCTGCAGCATCTGGATGTCTCTGGAGCCCGTGCCACGGGAAACCTCACTCGAGTTCGTACGCGGTTCGCACCTTTGGTCTGAGGCCTACGAACGGCCCGAGTTCTTCCACCACCAGTATGAAGGCGACGATCGCACCCAGCAGGCGCCGTTTCCCGATATCGAGGCCCATCGCGACGATTACGATATCCTGGGCTGGGACATGGAACCCGGCGACTGCCTGGTGTTCCACGGCATGACCATCCATGGCGGTTCGGGCAGCCTACCGCCGGGCCTGGGGCGCCGCACGGTGTCCGTTCAATGGCTGGGCGATGACGCGCGATTCCGGTTGGTGCCCAACCGCGACGACGAACATATCAGCGAGGAACTTATGAACTATGGCGTCGGACCGGGTGATCCCGTGATTTGCGACATCTGTCCCGTTGCTTGGCCGCGGCACTGAGGACGCGCCATCCCGGATGTTTAGGGGTGGTCGTCGTAGGGAGTGTGGTCGGCGCCGGCATGTCGCGCCGCGGGGTCGTCGCCCGGGTATTCGTCCAATTCGATGACGTTGCGGTCCGGGTCGCGAATGAAGATGGCGTGTATGTCCTTGAACGAGAAGCGGCCGGTGATGGCGATGCTCTTTTCGGACAACGTCGCCTCTGTCGCGGATAGTGAGTCTATTCTTAACGCCACGTGGGTGATGCCGGCGTAGCGCTTCTCGATATCCATCAACACGTTCTCGTCTTTTTCCTCGCTGGTCGGGCCCAGCAGGTTCAGCACGACGCCCGACGGATGGCGCATGATCACCGGGTGGCCCTTCTCGAAACCGACGTCAGTGATCAGTTCGAAACCCAGGTTGCCGTAGAAGGCGATGGAGCGATCCTTATCGCGGACGCGAATGCCGACGTGGTCGACGCGCTGAATGCCAATCATTTGGTCTGCTCGTATCCTAGAGCTGGTCGTACATCTTGTAGATGATGCCTTCTTCCTTCTGGATGCGGGCCGACAGCAGGCCCGCCAGGGCCGCGAAATCGCCGGCAAACTCCTCGCTCGAGGCATCGTCGGCGTATTTTTCGAAGAACGCCAGGGCCAACTTCGAGACGGCCTCGATATCCTCGATGAAGAATTCGAGCGCGTCGGCGACCACGGGGTCTGTTACCGCTGCCTTGCGGAGTGCCGGATAAAGGTGCTCATCTTCGCGCCCGAGGTGAGCCAGCAGGCCATTTTTTGCCGTCATCAAGGCGCTGTGGCCCTCGGCCGTGTGGGCGCCCAATTCATCGACGCGACCAAGGATCTTGACGATGTTGGCGTGCTCCGCCTTCAGGGCCGCGACAAGGTCGGTCATGTCCAATTACCCCCCGCAACTCAAGTCATGCCATCCTAACACCGATGTGGGGGTGCCCCCATCCTTTTCAAGTCTGGGCGACGTGGCTATAGAAGCGGGCTCGCGTTTCGGGACAACACACCAGGATGCCGACGATGCGTACGCTGATCTCCGTCTCTGGGCTTTCCAAGTCCTACGCGTCCGGACTTCAAGCGCTGAAAAGCGTCGACTTGGAGGTGCGGGACGGCGAGATACTGGCGCTCCTGGGCCCCAACGGTGCCGGCAAGACGACGCTGATCAGCATCATCTGCGGCATCGTCAATCCGACGCAGGGATCGGTGGTGGTCGATGGCCACGACATCTTGCGCGACTACAAGGCGTCCCGCCGGCTGATCGGCCTGGTGCCGCAAGAACTGACCACCGACGCCTTCGAGACAGTGGCCGCGACCGTGGCCTTCAGCCGCGGCCTGTTCGGCAAGCCCAAGGATGGCGCCTACCTGGAGAAACTGCTGCGCGACCTCTCACTCTGGGACAAGCGCGACGATAAGATCATGGCACTTTCGGGCGGTATGAAGCGTCGCGTGCTGATTGCCAAGGCACTAGCGCACGAGCCTCGCATCTTGTTCCTGGACGAGCCTACGGCCGGCGTCGATGTGACGCTCCGCAAGGACATGTGGGCTTTGGTCCGGACGCTGCGAGAGGGCGGTGTAACCGTCATCCTGACCACGCACTACATTGAGGAAGCGGAGGAAATCGCCGACCGGGTCGCCGTCATCAACCACGGCGAAATCATCCTGGTAGAAGACAAGGCGGAACTGATGCAGAAGCTGGGCAGCAAGCGGATGATCCTGGAACTGCATGAGCGTTTGGAAGAAATACCGCGCGAACTCGCCGACCTCGGCCTGGAACTCTCGGCCGATGGCCTCAGCTTGATCTACACCTATGATATCCACGCCGATCGCACCGGAATCACGGCTCTGCTGGCAAGGCTGGCGGATGCCGGTATCCGATTCCGCGACCTGGCGACGACGCAGAGCTCGCTTGAGGAGATCTTCGTCACGCTGGTGCAGGAGGCCTCATGAACCTGATCGGTCTGAAGGCGATCTACATGTTCGAGATGGCGCGCACCGGCCGCACGCTGCTGCAGAGCATCGTTGCGCCCGTCATTTCCACGTCGCTCTACTTCGTCGTTTTCGGCGCCGCCATCGGATCGCGTATCACCGAAATTGGCGGCGTGCCCTATGGCGCGTTCATCGTGCCCGGACTGATGATGCTGATGCTGTTGACCGAAAGCATCGCCAACGCGTCGTTCGGCATCTACCTGCCGCGCTTCACTGGCACCATCTACGAGGTGCTGTCAGCGCCTGTCTCGAATATGGAAGTGGTGGTGGGCTATGTGGGGGCCGCGGCGACGAAGTCGATCCTGCTCGGCATCATCATCCTGGCCACGGCCGGACTGTTCGTGCCGATTCAGATTGCCCATCCTTTCTGGATGCTGGCCTTCCTGGTGTTGACCGCGATCACATTCAGCTTGTTCGGTTTCATTATCGGCATCTGGGCCGACAGCTGGGAGAAAATCCAGATCATCCCGCTCTTGATCATCACGCCGCTGACGTTCCTTGGCGGCAGTTTCTATTCCATCGACATGCTGCCGCCAGCCTGGCAGACGGTGGCGTTGTTCAACCCGGTACTCTACCTGGTCAGCGGATTTCGCTGGAGTTTCTACGAGATTGCCGATGTGGAGGTGGGCATCAGTCTGGCCATGGTCTCGCTGTTCCTGGTCGTCTGCGTCGGTGTTCTTGCATGGATCTTCCGAACCGGATACCGCCTCAAGGACTAGCCGTTCCGCCGCCGCACCCAGCGGAAATAAAACACCATGTAGGCGAGCGCCAAGGCCATCCACACCGGCCCGGTCCACAGGAATGGCAAGCCCAGGAAGGCGTAGGCCGTCCATGCGACGGCCACGGGCAAGATCAGCCAACCCGCAAAGGCGAGCCATTTTACTTGTTGGGGGATGCCGTCTTCCATGACGGCACGGACCTTAGAGTTTTCGCACGCAGAAGCCAACGCGCGGAAAGTGGATGCAGACATCGCCGATGTCGGTGTCCTGTCTGCGGATGGCCACGTGGTGGGCGGAAACTGCGACGATCTCTCCCTCGACCACGGGGTCGTCGCCTTGTGCGTCCGGTTGTACGTGGACCATCATGCCGGGTGCCAGGCCGAGAGGATCATCGGGGTCCGGTTGCGGCTGGGTCGCCGGTTCGGCCGCGCGGGCGATATCGAGCGCTTCTTCGGACGACATGTCCGATGGACGGCCGTGGCCCAGGTTGGCAACCCGATTTTCCCACTCGATCAGATGGGTGAACTGCTTCAGGAACGCCGGCCCATCGCGCCAGCGACCGCGGATGAACCAAACCAGGTAATAACACGCGGCGTCGGGCAATCCGGGGTCGTCGCCCAGCATGTAGCGGCGGCCGCCGGCCAGGCGCTCGTCGATCCACTGCAGTTGGCCGCGTAGCTGTGCCGCGAATTCCGGTGTGCGAGCGGCCATGCCCTCGTAATCGTAATTGGCGCCGAAATAGAGCCGGCCCCGGTCAGCCGCCAGTTCATCTTCCATCTCGGCGGCCGCGTTGCTGAGCACGATGGCGATGGTGTCGCAGAATGGGCCGGTGGCGATCCAGCGCGTGACGGCCCAAGCCATGCCGTCCGCGCCGCCGGGATAGAGTGTCGGTTCCGGGTGGCGGCGCTGCAGTTCGCGCAGCATGCAGTTGCTGTCGCAGAAGATATCGGCGCCGATCTGCATCACCGGCGTGCGCCGATATCCGCCGGTCATCGGCGTCAGCAGCGGGCGTGGCGGCACGCGCGGAATTTGGACCGACCGCCAGGCCAAATCCTTGATGCCGAAAACGACGCGAACCTTCTCCGAAACCGGGGATTCCGGATAATGGTGGAATATGATCTGGTCCGACATGGCCGGTATGTTTCATTTAGAGCGCACGCTACACCCATTGCCGTACCACAGCGTGGCGCGCGGCGACACTTACGGGTTCTACGTAGATCGCGATTGTATGCAGGATATCTACGAAAATCCGCCCCGGAGGTTTGTTCCCCGGAGCGGAAATTCTGCGGCGATAAATTCGCTCAGGCGGTTAGTTAGCGGTATTCATCCTCGATTTCGGCAAGTTTTTTCAGCACGAATTCCCGTCGCTCTTGGCCTTTCATCGAATCGCTTTCATTGGTTGCGTCGATGACTGCCTGGGCCACGGCGCGCCGCCGTTGCACTTCATCATCCAGTTCCGCCGCCTTTGGCACTTCAAGGACATTGCCGCCGCAGTAGCTGTTGGGTTTGCCGTCGTTGTCCTCGAGCCAGGCACGCACGGCCTCGGGCGAGGCCGCCGGGTTCTTGCCGGTAACGGCATCACGCAGCAGCTTGCGGAACATGTAGACGCCACCATCGGCCTTCATCGGGTTCTCGAGCGCATGAACGGCGATGGGGCGTTGGGTGATGATGGCCTCGTAGTCGCCCGGGGCATATTGCGCGTCCTTGTAGCAGTCGCGGTCCCGATGCTTCTCGGGGATGGGCGGCAATTCACCCGGCCCGTAGCTCGCCCGTTCGGGGCGCCGCATGGCGACCTGGCCCTCGAGAAAATCCATATTTTCGTAACCGACCATGTCCTTATTGCCGATGCCGCGCGGATCGATGTTGGGGCCGATGACGCGCCAGCCGATCATCTTCGATGTCGTGTTGTCGACCGGCACGGTCCAGCGGATCATGTGCAGGCGGGAGAAGTGTTTCCTCTCCGTGCCGTCCTCGAACAGGTATGAGTGGAAGCTCAGGTTCGGCAGGGCCTGCTGATTGACGCGGATGAATATCTTGTCGTCATCGACCCGCCGGGATGATGTCCACGCCATGCCGCGACCTTCATGTACCGGAAAGAACTGCAGATCCGGCCGCACCAGGTAGGGCGCGGCGCCGGCTTCGCCGAATGTCGTGCCCTGTTCGTGGCCGTCGACCACGGCCGTGGTGTGCAGCGGGATGTGGTGGTACTGGTCGGCGGAGTTATCCTGCACTTGCAACCAGTTGCAATGCTGATAGTTGGAAAACGCCACCAGCTCGTCGTCCTCGTGCACGGTGAAGTCCGATTCCCATTCGGGAAATGGCGGCTCCTCCGCCGGCGGACCCATGTAGGCGAACACCAGCCCGTTGCGCTCGAACGCCTTGTAGGCACCTTGGCAGATGGTCTTGCGGAAGCGCTCGGCCTCTTCTTCCTCGCCGGTCGGCGCCGGCACTTCCAGGCAGGTGCCGTCCACGTCATAGACCCAGCCGTGGTAGCAGCACATGATGCCTTTTTCCTTGATGATGCCGTACTCCAGCGACGCACCTCGATGCGCGCAGTGGGCATGCAACACGCCGATTTGCCCGCTCTTGTCCCGGAAGGCCACCAGTTCCTCGCCCAGGAAGACCAGAAAGCGTGGCGTATCCGTCAGTTCCTCGGACATGCAGATGGGGTGCCAGAAGCGGCGCATATAGTCGCCCATGGGCGTGCCCGGGTCGGTCTCGGTGATCAGGGGGTCGTGCGCCGGGACGTTGTTCTGGAAATAACCGCCGTAAGGGGTCAGCTTGTCGCCTTGGGGGATGATGTCGACTTTCTTGTCCATGGGTCGCTCCGTCAAAATGTTATGGGGCGAGGTAAAAACCGCAGTTAAGTTAGGGGCTTTTACCCACAATTAGATTGTGGACAAACGATGCCATCAGCCCTGTCGCGGCGTCCAATTCAATTTTCGTATGACATCGATCGATTTCCTCGTGCCCGGGTTTTCGGATCGGCGCCACCGCGCTAAGGTCCGGCCATGAAGATGCGCGCTGCCTTGCTGACCGAAACAGGCCGCCCTCGGCCTTACGCCGAAAGCCGGCCACTGGTCGTCGAGACCCTGGATCTGGCGGGGCCGATGGCCGGCGAGGTGCTGGTTGAAATCAGCGCGGCCGGGCTCTGCCATTCGGACCTTTCGACCATCGAAGGCATCCGCCCGCGCCCGCTGCCGACGGTTCCCGGCCACGAATCCGCCGGCATCGTGCGCGAGGTCGGCACCGGCATCGACGATCTTCGGCCCGGCGACCGGGTGGTGACGACTTTCGTCATGAGCTGCGGCCATTGCCATATCTGCGAAGACGGGCGGCCCTACCTGTGCGAGACCGCATCCCAAAGCAAGGCCAAGGGCGAACTGCTGGCCGGCGGCTCGCGGCTCAGCCTGAACGGCCAGCCGGTAGCCCATGCCGCGGGGGTGTCGTGCTTCGCGGAATATGCCGTCGTCGCCCGCGAGACGCTGGTCAAGCTGCCGGACGATCTGCCCCTCGACGCCGGCGCTCTGTTCGGCTGCGCCGTGATGACCGGCGTCGGTGCCGTGCTCAACACGGCCCAAGTCCAACCCGGTCAGGCGCTGGCGGTCGTCGGGCTCGGCGGGGTCGGTTACAACGCGGTCATGGGGGCAGTGATCGCCGAGGCCGCGCCGGTTATCGCCGTCGACACCGACCCCCGGAAGTTCGAGCTCGCCCGCGACCTCGGCGCCACCCACTGCATCGATCCCGGCGACGACACCGCGCTTGAGCAAATCCGCGACCTTACCCAGGGCGGCGTCCGCCACGCCATCGAGGCGGCTGGCAGCACCCGGGCGATGGAGTTCGCCTATGCTGCCCTCGGCCCCGGCGGTATGGTCACCAGCGTCGGCCTGACGCCATCAACCGCCACGGTGACTCTACCGTCCTATGACATGGTGACCCGGGGCCGCGGCCTGCAGGGCTGCTACATGGGAAGCTGCAGCCCGCCAGCGGACATCCCCCGCTTCATCGAGTTCCACCGCCAGGGCCGCCTGCCGCTGGCCAAGCTGCTGTCCGGCACGCTCGGCCTTGAGGACCTGAATGCAGCCTTCGACCGGCTGGCCGCGGGCGACGCGGTGCGCCAGATCCTAACGCCGCACGGGACATTGACTTGAGCGACGATGCCCACGAGCGCCGCGAGGCCTGCTTCAGCGTCATGATGGCGGCGTTCGTAGTGGTGCTGGTGCTGACCAACATCATCGGCGTGAAACTGTTTCTGGCGTTCCCCGAGGCCATTCCCGAAGGTTTCTTCGGCGAAGCGATCACGCTGACCACTGGGCTGATCACCTATCCGCTGACGTTCCTGCTGACCGACGTGGTGTGCGAGGTCTATGGCCGCAAACGGGCTAACTTGATGGTCGTCACCGGTTTCGTTATGAGCCTGGTGTCACTGGTGTTCATCCAGATCGCCCTGGTCCTGCCGGGCTCGCCGGTGTGGCCGTCGGGCAACCCGAACTACGACAGCATCGCTACCATGCAGCAGGCCTTCGACAGCGTCTTCACGCTACCGGGCGTGCTGATCTTCGGCTCCATGTCGGCCTACCTGGTGGCGCAGTTGATGGATGTGCGCCTGTTTCATTTCTGGAAACGGTTGACGCAGGGGCGGCACCTGTGGCTGCGCAACAATGCCTCGACCATGATCTCCCAATTGGTCGACACCATCATCGTCAATTCCATCTTCCTCGGCTTTGGACTTGGCCTTCCCTGGGGCATCGTCGGCGAGATCATCGTCGCCAACTATGTCTTCAAGGTGCTGATCGCGGCACTGGATACGCCGCTCATCTATCTCGGCGTTGCCGTGGTCAGACGGGTTATCGGGGAAGACGGGACGGCACAGGAGGTTTCGGCATGAGCCTGGCCAGTATCGAGCGATTCAAGCATGCCGGGACGCCGATGGCGCGGCTGCTGCTCGACCGGGCCGACAAGGCCAACGCGCTTAGCGTGGCGCTTGCGCGTTCGCTGACCGAGGCGGCGACCGAGCTGGCCGGCGATGACGACTTGCGCGCCGTTGTCCTGACCGGTGCGGGGGACAGGGTTTTCTGCGCCGGCGCCGACGTCAACGAGTTGGCGGCACTCGACTCGGAAGCGGCGCGTGACCTGATCACCGGTTTTCATCAAGCTATTGCCGCCGTCAGGGCCATCCCGGTACCGGTAGTGGCGCGCATCCAGGGGCCGTGCATCGGTGCCGGGCTCGAGTTGGTGGCCGGGGCGGATCTTCGGCTTTGTACGGCATCGGCCGTGTTCTCCATGCCCGAAGTGCGCATCGGCATCCCATCCGTGATCGAGGCGGCATTGCTGCCGCGCCTGATGGGACCAGCCCGGGCCGGGTGGCTGGTGCTGACCGGCGACGCCATCGATGCCACGCGGGCCGAGGCATGGGGCCTGGTCGAACACGTCGCCCCAGACCTTCCGGCGCTCGACGCGGCGGTCGATGGATTGCTTGACGCCTTCGCCGCCGCCGGACCGGCTGCCGTGCGCACGCAAAAGCGCCTTATGCGGACCTGGGAGGAATCATCACTGGGACATTCCATCGCCGAAAGCATCGACGCCTTCGCGGCGGCATTCGAAGGCGATGAAGCCTCGCGCCTGCTGTCCCAGGCCCTTGCAGCGCGCAAGCGTGGCTGATCCTTCCCCTGCAGAGGCGTCGGCCTGCCTGCTGGATGCCTGGCAGCGGGATCTGTCGCGGCGGGTTGCCGAGGACCCATTATTGGCGCCATTCGTCGACGCCATGGCGGCAGTCGACCGCACACCTGCGGCCGTCGCCGCTGGCCTCCCATCCGGCGATCCTGCCATGGCCCTGCGCGACCAAGCGTTATCGGCGATGGCGACCGGGGATCCATTGACGGACGCCGTGCGTTCGGTTGCACGGAAGATGCCGTGGTATCGAATCTTCGCTGGGGGTGGCGAACAACTGGGCCACGCCCTGGCCGACGGCATGCTGGCGACGCAGGTGGCCGGCCAGTTCGGCGTCTTCCGGGCAGCGCATTTCCGCTGCGGCCTGTTCCTGCTGGCGCCCGGTATCCACTATCCGCAGCATACCCACACCCCGGCCGAGGTCTACCAATCCGTCTCCGGCACTTTAGGTCTGGAGCATCGGATCGACGGAAAACCGTTCGACCTGGCGCCCGGCGGCCACTCGGTGACGCCGCCGAACCGGGTTCATTCTCTTTCCACCGGGAATGAACCGGTGCTGCTTTTGTTCGCCTGGATCGACGACCGGGCGGCCAAGAACTGGGTCTGGAAGCGCGATGCTGCGTCGCCCAGCGGCTGGAGCCGCACCGCCTGGTTGCGCCAGTCGGATGCCAGCTGGGTGGCGGCCGAGACCGAAGCCGTCGATGCCACTACGTTGGCGGAAGCAACCGCTTGATCCGTCTCAATGTGCACGGCGTTCGTTTGTTCGGTTGCATCGTCCCGTGCCGCCGTCTTTTGAAAAATCAGAATCCGCCAGATACTGCGATGGGTCTATAGTCGAGGCTCGTACCGCGAAGGAAAGCCGGGTAATGCTCGCGCCGCGGCACGAGATCATCTGTTTTCATAAGCAGGCAACGATGGAGAGTGTCATGGCGGAAAGCGTCTACAAAGTCATCGAATTGGTCGGTATGAGCGACGAATCGTGGGAGAAGGCTGCTACCGCGGCCATTGATCGGGCGGGCTCGTCGTTGCGCGATCTTCGCATCGCCGAGGTGGTCCAGCAGGACCTGCAGATTCAAGATGGCAAGGTGGCCGGATTTCGAGTGCGTCTGAAGGTTTCCTTCAAGTTCGAGGACGCGGCCTGAATCTCGCGCGGCGGACTTCGTCTAAAGGCTGATCTTCGGCCGCTTCCAATTGCGTAGCATGGCCATGAAGTTCATGCGGTCGGTCTCGATGTCGAAGTTGAACGACAATTGGCGGCCGGCACCTTCGCCCTCCAGGCCGATCTTGAATGCGCCCTCGCAATGGGCCTCGCACCAGGCGGTCAAGTTGGCGACCATCTGTTCGGGCGTATAGGACTGACCGGCCTTTAGGCCGCGGCGGTCTCCTTTGCGACGCTCGTCCTTATTTTTGCGGCGATCGACCGCAACCGGCACATTCTTCTTGCGCCGATCCCCCAGGCGGCGGTCGCGGCCCTTCTTGCGCTCTTCCGTGACTTCCGGAGGTGGCTCAGCGTCTGCGGGTGGGGCCGGAGGGGGCGTCGGTGCGGGCGGGGCGGGCGTCGATTCGCTCTCCGTCTCGCCTCGGGCGTGCGCCATCTCTGGGCATCCGGAGCTTTCGATGCAGTCCCAGATGGTCGCCAATACGGCTTGGCCGCCGTCGCTTTCCTGATCGATCAGGTCGGCCAAACCCTGGTCGACCAATCGGCGGCAGACGCAGAAGCGTTGAGCGCTCACGCGCAGTCTCCCCTGGAGTGTCGGTGAGGGGCAGCGTCGGCGTTGAAACGCCGGCTGTCAACGGCGTCAGTGGAGGTGCAGTAGGTGGTCGGTCCAGCGGAACTCCGCCGGCTTGATCAACTGGGCACTACTGACGCGCACCTTGTAGAGTGGGCCGTCCAGGTTCTGCTCCCAGAACGCGAGGAAACGCGCAAGCCTCGGAAAAGCCGGAGCCTGGTCCAGATCCTGCCAGATGAACTGCTGCAGAAGATTCCTGAAATCGGGCCGCCGATAGGTAATTTCGGCGGTGGTCAGGCGGCAGCCATTCAACTGAAGGTGCAGGTCCGACATGGGTCGTGCTCCATTTTCCGATTTTTGGCGCCGACGGAGAATTGTGGCGGCAATATTCTTTTCGCGTCAATAAAAAATCTTTAATTTCAACACATTAGCAGCCTCATGGGTGGAGTGCTGCCAGGCGGCAATCGCCACGCCGATGCCATGGAGGGGTCACTTTCTGCTGTCACTGTGACGGTGCGCATAGCCAGGTGCGATCGAATTTATCTATACGTCAATCTGCGTCGGACGTGGATTCTCGAGCGGATCAGGCCCGGCCCCGAGGCGAAGGAGTTGTCAGTCATGGAGAAAGAATTTCTCACACCTGTAAACAGTGATCGCGCCGTCGTGCAATCAAGCGCCGTCGGCGGATGGCCGGGGCCATTCTCCCTGGCTGCCGGCCTATTTGTGGCGGCTCTCATGGTCACCGTGCTCAGTGTCGACCTGCCCAACCTGGATCCGCGCAGTGTTGCGGCGGAGGCCGAAAGGGATGAAGGCAAGCTGGCCGCTGTCGCCGCCGACGGACCGGTGTCGGAGATAGCCCGGGAAAGCCACGACAATAGTGGTATCGCTGAAATCGTCGCCTGGCTCGACCGCACCATCGCCGACGCCGACTGACGATCTGCGACTATTTCAGGTCTCGCGGCCTGACGAAATCCACGAGCCGAACACGGTGCACTGCCAATTCTGCCCAGGATGCGACCACCGCGTCGAACACGGCGATGGCCGCGGTCGGAAACTTCTCCTCCAGCCGTCGCAGTAGGCCCGCATCGCCGGAGGTGGCCGCGAGCCGCGCGGCGAGCATTTCCAGTCCTGGATTGTGACCGATTATCATGACTGACCGCGGCCTATCGCCAAGATCGTGCAACAGGTTCACTAGGCCCTGGGCGGTGACACCATAAAGATTATCTTCCAGGCGCATCTGAACATCGCCGGTTTCTTTTAGCAGTATCCGGAAGGTTTCTTGCGTCCGCCGCGCCGGCGAGCAAAGAACTAGGTCCGGCGTCCATCCCCGTTCGACGACCTCGCGCGCCATCGTTCTCGAAGCCCTCAGGCCTCGCCGGTTTAGCGGCCGGTCAGAATCGGCCAGATTGGCGTCCGCCCAAGAAGATTTACCATGGCGATAGAGGTAAAGCCGGCGCGCGCGGGGCATATGCCGGGCTCTCTCAGTCAGTTTCGGCCGTTGCCGTGCGGGCGGCGATGGTGATGGCGGCCAGGCCCAGAAGCGCTCCGCCCCCGGCCACGGCCAGTACCACATCGTAGCCGCCGTACCGCCACAGCACGCCGGCCGCCGTTGGCGCCAGCGCGAATACGGCGAGGTACGGCACGGCCAGCATTCCGGCGATGACGCCGAAACGCCGCCGGCCCAACAGGTCCGCGACGGCGAACGGCCGAATGATGGTCGTCACTCCGTATCCGGCACCATGAAACAGCACGAAGACGACCAGCAGCATCGGCGCACTTCCGGCGCCGGCCAGCGCCAGCGCCGACAGCGCCATGGCGACGAAACTGCCCATGGCGATGCCAACGGCGGCCACGTGCCGTTCGAAGGCATACATTGCGAGCCGTCCCATGACCTGCATCGGGCCGATCATGGCGGCGGCGAAGACGGCAGTGTCGGTCTGAATGCCGCGTTCGAACAACAGCGGCAACAGATGCGAAATCAGCATGCCGTGGTTCAGTGCGATCATTGAAAACGCACACGCCAGCATCCAGAAGGTCAGCATCTGTTCGGGGGCCAGCGGTTTGCCGGTATTGGCAGCCAGGGCTTCCGGAGGAGCCTCGTCGACGGCGCGGGCCTGCGTTACGGCATAGAGGATCAGTGGCGCGGCGACGAGCAGGATGGCGCCCGCGAAGACCAGTGTAACGCCGCGCCAGCCGATTACACCGACCAGCGCATGGGCGCTTGGAAACGCCAGCGTGCCGGCGAATCCGGCGATCATCGTCACCAGAGTGATGGACTGGCGCGCCCGGTCGCCCATATAGCGTGTCAGCACAGCGAAACAGGGCTCATACAAGCAGCCGGCCATGGCCACGCCGATGGCTGTCCAGACGACGTAGAACTGCCACAGCGCCGTTACCTGCGACAGCAGCGCCAGCAATACCGCGGCCGCGACGGCGGAAAGGACGAAGATGGCGCGACCGCGATCACGGTCGATCTGCCGACCGGCCATGGGCGCCAGAACAGCCGCCACCAGTAACGCGGATGTCAGGCCAACGGCTAATTCGGCTTTCGACCAGCCGAGATCCTGCTCCCAGGCGGCCAGCAGTGCCGGGAACAAATAATATAGGCCGGCCCACAACACGGTCTGCGCAATGGCCAGGGGCCAGACGATGCGCTTGAAGTACGTCCTCCTGGGTTCCGACATTGGGCCTCTCGGTTTTCGACGCACCCGCTTCCGGTGATACTCAACCGGTCTCGTTCATGCGGTGGGCCGTCGAAACAGGCTGTGCCGTCAGCCCGTGTCTCGCATGGCGGCGAGGAACTTATCCGCTTCGAGGCCCAGGGATTCGGATTGGCCGGAAAGATCGCGGGCGGCTTCCAGAACCTGGCTGGCACCATGACCGGTCTCCGACGACGCGGTGGTCACGCCGGTAATGTTTGTCGCCACCTCCTGCGTGGCGGCTCCCTGTTCCTCGACTGCCGAGGAGATTGCGGTCGCGATCTCCGACAGTTCGGTGATGGTGCCGCCGATACTCTCGATGGCCGTCACCGCGTCCTTGGTGGCGCCCTGAATAGCCTGGATCTGGCCCGAGATCTCCTCCGTCGCCTTGGCCGTCTGGCTGGCCAGGTTCTTGACCTCCGACGCGACGACGGCGAAGCCCTTGCCGGCATCGCCGGCGCGGGCCGCCTCAATGGTCGCGTTGAGGGCCAGCAGGTTGGTCTGGCTGGCGATATCGTTGATCAGGTTGACCACTTGGCCAATCTTTTCCGAACTCTCCGCCAGGCCCTGAATCATCGCATTCGAGCGTTCAGCCTCCGTCACCGCTTCCTGGCTGATCGACGCCGATCGCGTCACCTGCTGTGCGATCTCGCTGATCGAACTACTCAATTGCTCTGATGCAGCGGCAACGGTGTTGGCCTGGGTGTTGGTTTCGTCCGCCGTCGCCGCCATGGTCTCCGCCGTCGCCTGCAACTCCGTCGACGCCGTCGACACCGAATCAACGATGCCCTTGATATTGGTCTCGAAGTTGCCGGCCAACTGAACTTGCTGGACCTTTTGCTCGGTAATATCGACGGCGTTCTTGACCACCTTCGTCGGCTTGCCGTCGGCCCCCAGGATGGGGTTGTAGGCGGCCTGCAGCCAAACCACGTCGCCGTTCTTGCCGACCCGCTCGAATTCACCGGCCTGGAACGTGCCGCTTCGGAGATTATCCCAGAAGTGCGCGTACTCTGGGCTATCCTTGACCCCGGGCAGGGCGAATATGCTGTGATGTTTCCCTTGGACGTCGGACAACTGATAGCCCATCATCCCGAGGAAATTTTCGTTGGCCGTCCTGATGGTGCCGTCCATATCGAATTCGATCATCCCCTGCGACGCCCCGATACCAGCCAGGGTCGCAACAAGGCCCTCGATTTCCGCTTCGGCGCTGAGGCTCTCGAGCTTCTTCTTGGTAATGTCGACGGCATTCTTGACCACTTTCGTCGGCTTGCCGTCGGCCCCCAGAATGGGGTTGTAGGCGGCTTGCAGCCACACCACGTCGCCGTTCTTGGCCAACCGCTCGAATTCACCCTCCTGGAACTTGCCGCTCCGCAGATTGTCCCAGAACTGCGCGTACTCCGGCGTTTCCTTGACGCCAGGCGGGGCGAAAATGCTGTGATGTTTCCCCTTAACCTCCGACAGTTGATAGCCCATGGCCGCAAGAAAATTCTCATTGGCCGTGATGATCGTGCCGTCCAATTCGAACTCGATCAATCCCTGTGAAGCACCAATGCCCGCAAGAATCGCAGCAGCGTCCGACGTGGCGGCGCCCGGCGTTGAATCTTGATTGATGTTCATTAGATCATCTCCTGTCACGTTTGATCACATCGGAAGTTTGAACTGTGACCTATTGCTGTCATGGCGTTGCCGAGGTCGATGTTGAGCGTCCAGTGTCGGGTCAGGACAACAGTATCGCAAAGAGTGTCCAGCCCTTCACTCTCAGTGTCGCAGGACGGAGGATCTGAACGGCGAGAACGCTTTATTCAGGTGTTCAAGATTGGTGGCGGCCGGCATTCGCATAGCCGACAACTTCTCGCCCTGTTCGGTCGGCGGGGCCGATTCCGTTGTCTTGTCATCCAATTTGCGTATCCCCCCTTAACTCTCGTCACGCGCGGATGGAAACCATAGAAAAGCAGATTACGCTGGCGTGCGCCAGCACTGTGGCGACCCAAAACGGGGGTTGGTGAATGCTGGTCCGGCCAAGTCGGGTTCTATGTGGCGCGAAGGTATCAAGACCTGATCCACAACTGTACGCCGCCTTTGCGCATGGCTACGCGCTGTCGGTGCAAAGCGAAGATGACGACGGGCTAGCAGTTGGGGCGTGCGAGGGGTTCGATTTCGGCGGCTTCTAGGTTGAGGGCGAAGTCGCCGAAATCCTGGTAGATGCGCTCGGCGATGCCGTCGGCGCGGTAGTCGACCTCGATCTCGAAATCCGGCAGGCCAGCGCCCCAGGCGGCGGGCGGGTCAGTAGAGTCGGCGGGCGTGGCGTTCGAGTTGGCGGCTGGCTTCAATCCGAGTGGAAAGAAGGCGAGGCGCATGCGCCAGGCCGGCGTGTCGGCGATACCGGCGGCGCGCACCTTGGCCAGGCCGATCGCGCTGCGTCGGTGGACCAGGCGGGGCGCCATGCGCGATCCGGTGCGGGAGGGCTCGGCAATCGAACTTGCCGCCCCGCCCTCTCTGACCGGGCCGATGATCACGGCGCTGACGTCGTAGGGGTTTTCCAGGCTGGCGCCGTCGAACACCGGGCGCTCGAAGCGGCGCTCGCCCTGGGCAGCGGCGGCCAGCAGGTGCTCCAGATGGCGTGCCGGGAACAGCGTGCCGGCGGCGAGGTGCATCGTCCCGTCTTGGGGCTCGGCTAGCACCGCCTCGGCGGCGGCGTCGACATCGCCCCCCACGTCGCTGGGGTCCGGCCGCAGCACGCTGCCCTCGATGCGCTCGATGGTCTGGCCGGCGCGTTTGTGGTCGACGCCGAAATCGTAGCGCCGGCCGTCCTTTGCCTCCGTTGCGGTGAATATCCAGGTGGTGGCCACGGTCTCGGCTTCGCCGCCCCGGTCGTAGGTCAGGCGCAGGTGAACGCGGGTCTCAACCTCCCAGGCTGTGCAGGTCTCGGCGAAGCGGTAGAGCATGGCGCCCCGCGCGCCGACGATGCCGCCCGACGGCGCCGCCGTGCGGGCCAGCCGCATGTCGTAGAGTGCCCGGTGCGGCGCCAACTCGGTGGCGCCGACGGCCGCGCTCGCCACGGTGGTGGCGGCCAGGATGGCGATGGAGAGGCTGGAACGCGCACGGTGCAACGGTGATTCTCCGATCTTGGAACGGACAGGCATCAGCATAGGCGCGGCCGGGCCGGACTGTCCATGCGGGCGCGTTCGGGGGGCATGCGGCCGGCAGACGCTGCCCGGCAATTTTTGCCGGGTGGAAAGGGAAATCGCCGGCCGTCGTTCATGAATCGTTAAGAAACGGCGGGTCTCCGGATGGCACTTGGTTTGCAAGTGAACTGGGGCAATCAGGGGTGGTGTGCGCGGCCGGCAAGGCGGCCATCGCCCGACATCTCCAGGAGGACCCATCCCGTGATCCTGATCGAACCCGTCGAGGACCAGGCGACTTGCGGCGACCACCGGACGGAGGCCAATCCCATGTCCAGTTCCATAGCCCGCTCGGAGCTGATGACCGCCGTTTCGGAGCTGGCCGAGAGCGTCGCCATCGAGACCGAGCGCACCGAGCAGGCGCGGCGCGCCTGGCGGGCCATGACCGCGGCGCGCCAGGCGGACCGGCGGTTGGCCGAGCAGCATCGGCGCATCGCCGAGCTGGAACGCCTCGCGGTGACAGATGGGCTGACCGGGTTGTTGAACCGGCGCGGCTTCGAGGATGCCCTCGGCCGGACGCTGGCGGCGGCGCTTCGGCACAACGAACGCGGCGTGCTGATCTACATCGACCTGGATGGCTTCAAGCCGGTCAACGACCGCTTCGGCCACGCCGCTGGCGACGCCGTGTTGCAGCGCCTGGCCGGGCTGTTGAGCGACGGCACGCGGGCCTCCGACGTGGCGGCGCGGCTGGGTGGTGACGAATTCGCGGTGCTCTTGACCCGCACCGACTGGCAGGCCGGGCTGGAGCGCGCCGAGGCCTTCGCTGGCCAGGTCAACGGCGCCAGCCTCGACTGGCAGGGCGAGACCATTCCGCTTCGCGCCAGCTTCGGCTTCCAGACCTTCGGGCCCGGCGACCATGCGGCCGAGCTGCTGGCCAAGGCGGACGAGGCCATGTACCGCACCAAGCAGCTGCGCGCCGCTGCGCCCGGCGCCGGCTAGCCGGGCGACGGGAAGGGCGGGCCGGCATGCGTCTCGAAAACACGCCTAGCTATCTCGAGCTGTTCTCGCGCCCGGATCCGCGCGAGACCGCCACCGGCCGCGAACTGGTGCCGCTGGCGCCGCCGGCATCGACGCCGGCCACGACTGGGATCGAAGACGCGCCGCCGCCGGCCCCCCTCGATCCGCCGGAAGGCCGCTTCCGTTCACTGACGCCGCGCCAGATGCAGGACCAGGCGCTCGACCTCTACGCCGAGGGGCTGGTCAGCTACGAGGACTACGCGGTGCTCGCCTTCCAGCCGGAATTGCATCCCAAGTTCAACGCCACCGTCGGTGCCTTGACCGGCGAGACCGCGGACCCGGACCGGCCCCGGGACTATGTCCACCAGTGGGAAGAGCGGCTGGCCTTCGAGCTCCGCCACAATGCCGGCGACGCGCCCAAGGTGAGGCAGAGCCAGCGCATCGTCGAATTGCTGCGGGGCCTGGACAGGCCGACCGACGTCACGGCCTAGCCCTTTTCCCCGGCATTCCCTGCGGCGCCTTCTTCGCCGCCCTGTTCGCCGCCCTGTTCGCCGCCCTCTTCACCGCCCTCTTCACCGCCCTGGTCGCTGCCTGGCTTCACCTTCTTCGGCTTCGGCAGGTCGAGCTTCAGGTGCAGTTCCTTCAGCCGCTTCGCCTCGACGGTGCCGGGCGCCCCCATCAGCAGGTCTTCCGCCTGCTGGTTCAGCGGGAAGGCGATGACCTCGCGGATATTCGGCTCGTCCGCCAGCAGCATGACGATGCGGTCGATGCCCGGCGCCGAGCCACCGTGCGGCGGGGCGCCGTATTGGAAGGCGCGATACATGCCGCCGAAGCGCTGCTCGACCTCTTCCTGGCCGTAGCCGGCGATCTCGAACGCCTTCACCATGGTGTCCGGCCGGTGATTCCGGATGGCGCCCGACGACAGCTCGACCCCGTTGCAGACGATGTCGTACTGGTAGGCCAGGATGTCCAGCGGGTCCATGGTCTCAAGCGCTTCCAGCCCGCCCTGCGGCATGGAGAAGGGATTGTGCGAAAACTCGATCTGGCCGCTCTCCTCGTCGCGCTCGTACATCGGATAGTCGACGATCCAGCAGAACTTGAAATCGCCGATTTCGCGCAGCTCCAGCTCGTCGCAGACCCGCTCGCGGACCACGCCGGCGAACTTGGCCGCCGCCGCCTCGGCCTGGCAGACGAAGAACACCGCGTCCCCGTCCGCGAGCCCGCAGGCCTGCTTGATCGCCGCCGTGCGCTCGGCCTCCAGGTTCTTGCCGATCGGCCCCTTGGCCTCGCCGTCGGCGCCATAGACGATGTAGCCGAGGCCGCCCTGGCCTTCTGCCCGGGCCCAGTCGTTGAGCTTGTCGAAGAAGCTGCGCGGCCGGTCCGCCGCCCCCGGTGCCGGGATGGCGCGCACCACCGAGCCCTTGGCCACGTTCTTGGCGAACAGACCGAAGCCGGAATCGCGATAGGCCTCGGTAACGTCGCGAATCTCCAGCGGGTTGCGCAGGTCCGGCTTGTCGGAGCCGTACTTCAGCATGGATTCGGCGTACGGGATTTCCGGGAACGGCGCCTTGGTCACGCCGCGGCCGTCGGCGAATTCCTCGAACACGCCGGCCAGCACCGGCTCGATGGTGCGGAAGACGTCGTCTTGCGTTACGAACGCCATCTCGAAATCGAGCTGGTAGAACTCCCCCGGGCTGCGGTCGGCCCGCGCGTCCTCGTCGCGGAAGCAGGGTGCGATCTGAAAATATTTGTCGAAGCCCGAGACCATGACCAGCTGCTTGAACTGCTGCGGCGCCTGCGGCAGGGCATAGAACTGGCCCGGATGGTTGCGGCTCGGTACCAGATAGTCGCGCGCCCCCTCCGGCGACGACGCCGTCAGGATCGGCGTCTGGAATTCCAGGAATCCGGCGTCCGTCATGCGCCGGCGGATCGAAGAGATGACGCCGTTCCGGAGCTTGATGTTCTTCTGCATCTGCTCGCGGCGAAGATCGATGAAGCGGTAGCGCAGCCGGATGTCCTCGCCGAAGTCCTGCTCGCCGGCCACCTGCATGGGCAGCACGTCGGCCGGGCTCTCGACGATGACCTCGCGGATGCTGAGTTCCACCTCGCCGGTCGGGATGCCCGGATTTATGGTGTCGTCCGAGCGGCGGACGATCTCGCCAGTCAGCGTCAGCACGCTCTCCGGGCGCACTGCCTCGACCGTCGGGAACAGCTCGCTGGAGACATCGATGACGCACTGGGTCAGGCCGTAATGGTCGCGCAGGTCGACGAACAACAGGTTGCCGTGGTCGCGCTTGCGATGCACCCAGCCGGACAGCCGCGCCGTGATGCCGGCATGCTCGATGCGCAACTCGCCGCAGGTGTGGCTGCGATAGGGATGGAGGGGGTTGGTCACGTGAAACGGTCCTCGCTGGTCGGATGAGGATCGGCGGTCAGCCGATCAGGGCCTCGAACGCCGCCACGGCGTCGGGAAAGGCGGCCGGGTCGGCGGCGAACTTGTCGCGGCAGCCGGGATTGCAGAAGCCCACCACATGGCCCTTGAACTGGGTCAGCGACGTCGCCACCACCGGCTTGCCCGAGAACGGGCAATTCGGGTTGACGCAATCGTCCAGGCTCAACGCCGTGGTCATGGTGTTTGCTCCCTGGGTATTTGCTCCCTGGCAGGCCGGGCCTCGCAAGGCTGGCGCTGTTTACACCATTTCCCCCGCATTTCCACGCCAAAAGGCGGCCCCGTGGAAACCGCGCGACCGGATCAGTCAGGCTGGGACGGGCCACCGGATGATCATCACCTTTCGGCCGTCCGAGGCCGCTTCGGGGGCGTTTCCGGCCACTTTTTGGCGGGTTGAAACGGATCAAGTGATTGGAATCGCGCGAAACACGCCGATTCCGCGTGGAAATGTCATCAAATGTCAGCATTTGCCATCTTTCGTCAGCATTTTCGTTGTTCCCTCAGTCGCCGGGCGCGGCGGGCGGCGCATCGGATGGGTTGGTGTCTGTGAGAGCCGCACGTCCTGGGGAGTCTTTATGTGTTCCCTCAATCGCCGGGCTCGGTTGTGCCGCTTGGCTACGGGCCTCGCGGCCCGGTCGCGCGTTGCGCTCGCCGTTGCGCTGGTGAGCGCAACGGATGCGAACAACTCCAAAAACGGTGATGTTTCCGGGCGTGCCCCAATCCGGCGGCCCCTTCGGGCCGGAGGCAAGCGCGACCGCGCGCCGCGCCTCTGGCGCGTAGCCAAGCGGCGAATAGCCGCGACCGGCGATTGAGGGAACACATAAAGACTCCCCGGGACGTGAGGTCCCGACGAGCACCGCCCCATCCGGATAGCCACCTGCCGCGAGAACGCTGAGAATCTCTCAAACTCCCCGATCATCTCCATCTCCACACGCACACACGCACGCCAATGGGCGCGCGGCTGCGTCTTTGTCTTGTCGGGGACATGCATCAGATAGTCGGGCCGCGCCGCGGGTTCAATGGGGCGGGCGTGATTTCCTGAGCGGCGAGCGTGAGGCCCGCCCGGGCCTTCCAACCTCAGCGTCCCGGCGGGGTCCGCCGATGGCGGACCCGCCGGAAAACGCCGTCAGGCCGAGGCCGCCGCATCGAGCACCGCGTGGGGCCACAACAGTGCTCCGATCTCGGGGCCGTAGGCCTTGGTCATCAGGAACACCGCCTCCGGGCCGATCAGCGCGTCCAGCCGGCGCCGCTCGTCCGGATTGAGCCGCGCCATCCCCTCCATGATCATCGGCAGCATGCGCTCGGCCAGCGACGGCACCAGCCCCTGCTCACTGCCGCCGGCTGCCCGATTTTGGGTGTCGTTGGCCGAGACACCGGGTGCCTTCCCGGTGGTGGTGGCGGATGGGGTGGTGTTTTCGGTCTTGTCGGTCATTTGTCGGGTCCTCCCTTTTTGTCGGTTATCGCGGTTATCGCGGTTGGTGCGTATCGGCGCGGAGGCGCCGGGTGATGTGGTGGGTGATGTGCTCCAAGGCGTCGAGCAGGACGCCGAAGGCCAGGCAGAGGGGCTCGCCCAAACGCACCAGGTCGCCCCGGCGGTCGGCCGGCCGGGCCGGGTCCAGGGCGTGCGCCACGGCCCGCGCCCGGGCCAGCGCCAGCGGGGCGATCATGTGTGTCAGCCGGTCCGAGCGCCGCATGGCCGCGACCAGCGGCTTGGCCCAGAGGTGATAGCCGGCGACGTGCGCCTTCGTCAGGTGGGCCCGGGTGAAGGCGCGATCGAGCGCCAGCAGGTCGGCCGGCATCAGGCCGCGTCGCCAGAGCTCCGTGCAGATCACCCGGTTGTCCACCGCATCGCCCTGGAAGAAGCCGTCGGCGCCGTCGGGCCCGCCGAAGCCGGTGCCGGCCAGCGGCCGGGAGATATCCGGCGGCGCGAAGCCGACATCGAAACCGTCGAAGCCGGTGGAAACCGGTTGCGGGGGCGGTGGCGGCGGCGAGAACCGGGCCTCGAAGCCGTCCAGCCCGGCCCGCGACGGCGCGCCCGTGGACGGCGACAGCAGCGACCGGGACCCGGCGCCGCCGGCCCCGCCGAAACTCGTCGCCGAGCGCCCGGGCGCCCGCGTCGGCGCCTGGCTGACGGGCGTCGTCCTGGGCGCCTGGAAGGCAGAGTCCGGCCGGTCCAGAACCGGCCTGGGCGGTGGCGGGGCGGCCTGGCGGGAGGCCGGGCTTGTTTGCGGTCCAGGAGACGGCGGCGGGGCGGGCGGCGCGAACCGGTTGTCCGGCCCGGCACCTTCAAGCCGCGCCGGCGGTGGCGGCGGCACCAGCGGCGCCGGTTCCGGCTGGCCGGTCCGGCGCGCGTCCTTCACAACCTGCTTGTGCTCACGCGCCACCATGCGGTCGGATTCCTTCTGCACCTTCACGGCCGCGTCGATCTGTTCCTGGCGGACCTTCGCCTCTGCCCGCCGCGATTGCTCGAACGCCCGCTGCTCGGCCCGCTGGGCCTGCGTGTCCGCCTTGGCATCGGCGCGGGCCTGGCGGTCCGCCACCTTGGCCTGGGCGGCCTGAACCTTCTGCACTTCCTGTTGCTGTTGCGCCGCCTGGATCTGCCGCGCCGTCAACGGCGGTGCCTGGCGCACCATGGCCTGCCGGTTGGCCAGCGCCCGGGGCGCGCCGTCCGGCCGCGGCCTATTGGGCACCTGGATCGGCCGGCCCGTATAGTCGACCTGCTGGCGGCCCGGATAGGTCGCGTCGAACCATTTTTGCACCTGCGTATTGGCCGCCTTGAACTGCGGATGGCTGGTGTTCCTATAAGCCGGCGAGCGCATGACGGCGGCCACCTCGTCCGTGTGCAGCAGGTTGGGATTGCCGATGGGAACGTCGCCCAACTCCGTCTTTACAATGATCGAGGAAGCGGTCGGATCGAACGCTTCAAGCACGCGCGCACCCGTCATCCTGGGTGCCTCGGGCGCCGCCGGCAGGCGGCCGAAGCGGTGGGCGTCCAGGTCGGCCATGAACTCGGCCGCCTGGGGGTGGCTGGCCAGCACCCGCGCACGGGCGGCGGCGATCTCGGGGGGCATGTTGATCGAGATGCTCTCGCTGCCGTCGGTATCGTGCGTGATGTGGTCGAGGTCGAGCGGGACGGGCTGCTGCTGCCGATTGAGTTGCATATCCTCGACACCGCCTCCGTCGAATTCCGAAGGCTCGATATCCACTGGAATCTCGGGCTCGATATCGACGTCGTCGGGCTTCTCTTCGGACGGCTCCTCGCGCAGCTTGTCGAACGGACGCTTGGGCTCCGCACGACCGAAGGACTTGGCGGGAACGCCCGCGCCGGGCGGCCGGACGTCGCCTGCTGTCTGGCGGTCGACCACGGAGAAACCGTTGGCCTCCACCGCGACTGCCGCGTTGGCGTCGGTCGAGCGTCCGGGATCGACATTGCGATAGGCATGGATGGACACGGATTCCAGTCGTGCTTCCTCGACCGTTGTCAGCGGTGGCAAGCCTCGCCGCGTGAGTTCGGCGTTGAGTTCGAAGGCGTATTGCTTGGCCTGGGTTTGTGCGTGCTTTTCGGCAAATTTGCGCTCAATCGATCCGGTAACCACGTCAGCCACACCGGTGTTCTTCGACTTCTGCCGCGGCCCTGATTTGGAACTCGCCCTATCAGAGCCTTTGCTCGAATTTCCGTCTAGGCCGGCTAGATCGCGCACCATTTCCCGAATATCGTCAAAAATTTCCCGGACGGATGGGCTCGCGTCCGAAAACGGTACGCCGCGGCCAGTTCTGACGGACTCCCTGGCGAGTACACTTGCCACGTTGTTTATCATTTGTTCTCTTGTTGGCTCAAGCTTGTCCTGGCTCATCTTGCATCCTCCAATTTTCGGAAACTCAGTTACAGAACTCGAAATTTTCCAGCATGATCATAAGCCCACGACGCTGTCTCTCCGGCGCGGTGCAGACGACCCAGCGTATCCGGGCTGTGTTCCTTGTGGATTGAAAGTGCGTGAACAATGTTATCCGGGCGCCGTAACTGCCTTGTTTCGCCATTTCCGTGAGAAAATCCACAGCTTCATCTTCACTAAAATCGTCAATCTCTCCGTAAATCGAATAGGTTGCGAGGAAGGTCCGTGCGGTTAAATTGCCGCCATTCGCAGCTGTCCGAAGGAAACGCAGGCCACGCCGCCGATTGGGCTGGTCACTGCGATCATCCTGGTATAGCAGTGTCCCAAGTAGCACGGTGGCTTCTGCGTTGCCTTGGTCGTGTGCACGCTGATACCACGTGACCGCACGCTCGAACGAACCGCCGCGAGCCTTCGGCCTCGAGAAATGATCTCCAAGCCAGATTTGTGCAATCACATTGCCCGTGTCAGCGGCCCGTTCAACCCATCGAATAGCGGTCGTACGTTTTTCATCCGTGCCATCCTTGAGCAGCCACAGACCGACGAGCAACTGTGCAGCCGGGTATCCGGATTCCGCAGCGTGGTTCAGTATCCTCACCACTTCGCTATCCTCAATATCATCGGTATTGAACCGGTCCCCATAGATCAATGCCCGAGCCAATTGATACAATAGTCTCGGTTGATCCGGTTGCTCCGCGACCGCATGGCGGCACGCCTTGATTGCGGCGGGGGCATCAATCTTTTTCTTGGGAACACCCGGTGCCACTTTGTCTTGGTCTTGCGGATCCGCGGCCAATCTGTCGCATTCAGTAACGGTAGCTGGTTTGGCCGGCGCGCGTGCGGGTTGATCGGCCAATGCAGCTCCACCATGCAGCGACACGACCAACGCCATCGCTGTGAGGGTGCGGGTAAACAAATCGGCTCGGATGGAGTATAGTGTCATGGTCGTTGCCTAGATGGGTATTTGTACTATTAGTAAATGTACCATCTTTGTTCTAATTGTCAACGGGTATTTCAGCTGACGGTGCCATAGACGGGAATAGTTGTTGTTCCCTTGGCATCGGCGCGGGCCTGGCGGTCGGCCACCTTGGCCTGGGCGGCCTGAACCTTCTGCACTTCCTGTTGCTGCTGCGCCGCCTGGATCTGCTGGGCGGTCAACGGCGGTGCCCTGCGCGCCACGGCCTGCCGGTTGGCCAGCGCCCGGGGCGCGCCGTCCGGCCGCGGCCTATTGGGCACCTGGATAGGCCGGCGAACGCATGACGGCGGCCACCTCGTCCGTGTGCAGCAGGTTGGGGTTGCCGATGGGAACGTCGCCCAACTCCGTCTTTACAATGATCGAGGAAGCGGTCGGATCGAACGCTTCAAGCACGCGCGCACCCGTCATCCTGGGTGCCTCGGGCGCCGCCGGCAGGCGGCCGAAGCGGTGGGCGTCGAGATCGGCCATGAACTCGGCCGCCTGGGGATGGCTGGCCAGCACCCGCGCACGGGCGGCGGCGATCTCGGGCTGAATTAATATACATGTTTTGTTCCTATTTTTTCACATCAGTGTGGCAATGCGCATTAATTGTTCATGGTATGTGCGGGTCATCGATGCCGAGCGAGATTTCCGGGCAGGCGGCCGTACTTGCCCGAGAGCGCGCCCGGCGGCGGGTGGGCGGCCGGCGGGCGGGCGGTGGCCAGGGCGGTCGATAGGGATGGCCAAGGGCGGGTCGATCCGGCATTGATAGGCTGGATGGCATCGGCAAGGCCGACGCGGGACCCGAGGGCGGGACCCGAGGGCGAGGACGAGGACGAGATGGCGGAGAACAGGGCGGACGGCGCGTGGCAGTTCTGGATCGACCGGGGCGGCACTTTCACCGACGTGGTGGCCAAGCGGCCTGACGGCGAACTGGTCTCGCACAAGCTTCTGAGCGAGAACCCGGAGCGCTACACCGATGCCGCCGTCGAGGGCATTCGCCAGCTGCTCGGCATCGAGACCGGCGGCGCCATTTCGCAAAGCCTGGTCGAGAGCGTCAAGATGGGCACCACCGTGGCCACCAACGCGCTGTTGGAGCGCAAGGGCGAGCGCACGCTGTTCGTCACCACCAAGGGCTTCGGCGACGCACTGCGCATCGGCTACCAGAACCGGCCCGACCTGTTCGCGCGCCACATCGTGTTGCCGGAACTGCTCTACGAGCGCGTGGTCGAAGTGACGGAGCGCATCGACGCCCACGGCGAGGTCATCACGCCGCTCGATGAGGCCAGCGCCAGGGTCGGCATGGAGGCTGCCTTCGCCGGCGGCATTCGGGGCGTCGCCATCGCCTTCATGCACGGCTACCGCTATCACGCCCACGAGGCGCGCATCGCCGAAATCGCCAGCGACATCGGCTTCACGCAGATCTCGATCAGCCACCGGGCGAGCCCGCTGATGAAGCTGGTTTCGCGCGGCGACACCACGGTGGTGGACGCCTACCTTTCGCCCATCCTCGGCCGCTACGTGGACCAGGTGGCGGCCGAGCTGGGAGCGGCGGATGGGGCCGGTCCCCGGCTGATGTTCATGCAGTCCAACGGCGGGCTGACCGACGCCCGATTGTTCCAGGGCAAGGACGCCATCCTGTCGGGCCCCGCCGGCGGCGTCGTCGGCATGACCCGGACAGCGGCCATGAGCGGCCATACCAAGCTGATCGGCTTCGACATGGGCGGCACCTCGACCGACGTCGCGCATTACGACGGCGAGTACGAGCGCAGCTTCGAGACCCTGGTCGCCGGCGTGCGCATGCGCGCGCCAATGATGCACATTCACACGGTGGCGGCCGGCGGCGGCTCGATCCTGCAGTTCGACGGAGCGCGCTATCGGGTCGGGCCCGAATCCGCCGGCGCCAATCCGGGCCCGGCCAGCTACCGCCGGGGCGGGCCGCTGGCGGTGACCGACTGCAACGTCATGCTGGGCAAGATCCAGCCCGACCATTTTCCCAAGGTGTTCGGCCCCGGCGGCGACGAGCCGCTGGACGGCGATGTGGTACAGGAAAAATTCGATGAGATCGCGACGCGCATCGCCCAATCCACCGGCGAGGCCAAGCCGGCGCCCGAGGACGTGGCCGAGGGCTTCCTGCGCATCGCTGTCGAGAACATGGCCAACGCCATCAAGAAGATCTCCGTGCAGCGCGGCTATGACGTCACCGAGTACACGCTGAACTGCTTCGGTGGCGCTGGCGGCCAGCATGCGTGCCCGGTGGCCGACGCGCTCGGCATGACCCGCATCTTCCTGCACCCGCTGGCCGGCGTGCTGTCGGCCTACGGCATGGGACTGGCCGACGTGCGCTCGCTGCGCGAGGAGCAGGTGGAGGTGCCGTTCGACGAGGCCGCGACGGCGGTGATGGAGCGCGTCGCGGCACCGCTCGCCGAACAGGCCCGCCAGGAGGTCGCCGACCAGGGCGTCGAGGCGGATCGAATCTCGGTGCTGCGGAAGGCGCATCTGCGCTACGAGGGTACGGATACGGCGCTGCTGATCGACGTCGGCGCCATCGGCGATATGCGGCGCGACTTCGAGGACGCCCACCGCCAGCGCTTCGGCTTCATCTCAGAGGGCCGCGGCATGGTGGTCGAGGCGCTCTCCATCGAGGCCGTCGGCGTCACCGAACCCATCGTCGATCCGGAGGTCGCCATCGACGCCGGGGCAGGGGAGCCAGAGGCCATCGAAAATGTCTCGGTCTACCTCGCCAGCGAATGGCAGGACGTGCCGCTCTACGACCGCGATCGCCTGGTGCCGGGTCAGAGCGTGACCGGCCCCGCCATCGTCATCGAAGCCACCGGCACGGTGGTGGTCGAAGCCGGCTGGCGGGCCGAGCTGAACAGCCGCCGCCACCTGATCCTGGACCGCTACATCGCCCGGGCGCAGAGCGAGGCCGTCGGCACCAAGGCCGACCCGGTGATGCTGGAGGTCTTCAACAACCTGTTCATGTCCATCGCCGAGCAGATGGGCTCGACCCTCGCCAACACGGCAAGTTCGGTGAACATCAAGGAGCGGCTGGATTTCTCCTGTGCGCTGTTCGCGCCGGACGGCGGCCTAGTGGCCAACGCGCCGCACCTGCCCGTCCACCTGGGTTCCATGGGCGAGACCGTGAAGACGGTGGCGCGCGAGAACGAAGGCGCCATGAAGCCGGGCAACGTCTATGCCGTCAACGCGCCCTACAACGGCGGCACGCATCTGCCCGATGTCACCCTGATCACGCCGGTATTCGACGACGCGGCCAAGGACATCCTGTTTTATGTCGGTGCGCGCGGCCACCACGCCGACATCGGCGGCCGCACGCCGGGCTCGGCCCCGCCCGACAGCACCCACATCGAGGAAGAAGGCGTGCTGATCGACAACTTCATGGTGGTCGAGGAAGGCCGCTTCCTGGAGCCGGAAACCCGCGAACTGCTGGCGTCCGGCAAGTATCCCTGCCGCAACCCGGATCAGAACGTGCAGGACCTGGTGGCGCAAATCGCCGCCAACGAGACCGGCGTGCGCGAACTGAAAAAGATGATCGCCCACTTCGGCCTCGACGTGGTGCAGGCCTACATGGGCCATGTGCAGGACAACGCCGAGGAAAGCGTGCGCCGGGTACTGGACGTGCTGAAGGACGGCGAATTCACCTACCCCATGGACAACGGCAACCAGATCAAGGTGGCCATCAAGGTCGACCACGCGGCGCGCGAGGCGCTGATCGACTTCACCGGCACCTCGCCGCAGGCCGCCGGCAACTACAATGCGCCGTTCGCCGTCTGCAAGGCGGCGGTGCTCTATGTCTTCCGCACCCTGGTGGATGACCGCATCCCGTTGAACGAGGGCTGCCTGAAGCCGCTCAACATCAAGGTGCCGGACCACAGCATGATCAATCCGGAATACCCGGCCGCCGTGATTTCGGGCAACACCGAGGTCTCGCAGAACATCACCGACGCGCTCTACGGTGCGCTCGGCGTGCTGGCGTCATCGCAAGGCACGATGAACAATTTCGTCTACGGCAACGACACCTACCAGAACTACGAGACCATCTGCGGCGGCACCGGGGCCGGCCCCGGCCACCCGGGCGCCAGTGCCGTGCACAGCCACATGACCAATACCCGCATGACCGACCCGGAGGTGCTGGAGTGGCGCTACCCGCTGCGCGTCGAGGAATTCTCGATCCGCCACGGTTCCGGCGGCACGGGAGAGTTCCCGGGCGGCGACGGCGTGGTCCGGCGCTTGCGCTACCACGTGCCGATGACGGTGACGCTGCTGACCTCGCACCGGGACACCGACCCTTACGGCTTGGCCGGTGGTGGCCCCGGTGCCCGCGGCCGCAACAGCGTCATCCGCGCCGACGGCTCTATCGAACCCCTCGGCGCCAACGACCAGGCCGAAATGCAGCCCGGCGACCAGTGCATGGTCGAGACACCGGGCGGTGGGGCCTACGGCGCGGTCTAGACCGGGTGTGCGTCCAGCCAGGCGCGCAGGTGCTGGTTGACTTCGGCGGCGCGGTGGCGGGCCTTGTTGCCGGTCGGCGGCAGTTCCTCGTCGTAGAAGAATGACGGCAGTTCGTCGTCTTCCTCGGTGAAGCCGACGGCGCGGGTGAACTCGTCTTCCATGGCCAGGGTCTCGCGGCCCAGCGTAATGAGGAAGTCTTCCGGAAGCTGGGTGCCCAGCGCGTTGTCCAGGGCCTCGATGATCAGCGGGTGGTTGACGTTGGAGACCGAGCGGCCGAAGACGCAGAGGCCCAGCGAGTCCCAGGCCGCGCAGTTGATCTGCACGCCCATGCTGAGATCCACAATCTCCGCTGTCGTGAGCCCCTTGCAATCCTGCGCCGGCAGGTTGCCGACCGTGTGGTCGGCGCCCTGGGCGGTGACCATCATGGAAATGCCGGTGACCTCGATGACGCGCGGGTCGTAGGCGCTGATGGCCTGGCCCTTGATGATCGGCACGCGGGCGATGCCGAAGTGGGCGCCGACCTTGGCCGTGCCCTCGGCCAGAAGTTTGCCGCGCTCGTTGCCGTCGCGGATGTCTTCCAGCGCCTGCGTCATGAACGCCAGGTCTCCGTACGCGGCCTCGCCGTGATCCATCAGGATGGCGATGGTGGCCCCGGTCTCGATGGTGTCGATGGCCAGGTCATTGGCGACGGCGTTCAGGCGCGCCAGGTCGTCGGGCTCGGTGAGGCCGCAGTTGGTGCCCAGCAGACCGATGGTCTCGTACTCCAGGGGCGAGACCAGCTCGTCGCCGTTCTCGTCGGCGTAGATGTTGGAACACCGGATCATGCAACCCGGCATGCAGGCATGGGTCGGATCACCGCCGCGCTCGACGTTGCGCTCGCGGATGAAATCGCCACCCATCTTGAGCACGCCTTCCGAGGGATCGACCAACTGGCCATTGGAGAAATTGTTCACCGGCAGGCCGCCCGTCAGATTGGTGATATCGGCCACCAGCGCCGTGCCGTTGCGGCCCATGTTCTGCGCCGCCGGGTCCTCGGAAATCATGTTGCCGTAGGTGCGCACCGCCCCCATGACCTTCTTGCGATCGTGGAAGGTCGGCATCTTGTGCTGGTCGCAGACGATGGCCTTGACCTTCTTGGACGCCATCACTGCGCCGACGCCGCCACGCGCGGCGATGCGCACCGGCCGGCCTTCCGGGTCGGTGAAGGCGATGCCGCCGATCAGCCCGCCGTATTCGGCGACCGGGCTGCAGATGCCCAGCGCCGCTTTCTCGCCGTAGCGCTCGCGCAACTTGGCGGCGGCGTCGAACACGCCGAGACCGAGGATGTCGTCGGCCGCTTCGAACGTGATGTCGCCTTCCTTGGGGATGCGGATGACCACCCAGTCGTCGGCGGCGCCATTCAGCGTCATGCCGGCGATTTCAAGCTGGCCGAACGCAAATGCCATGGTGCCGCCGGCGTTGGATTCCTTCACCCCGCCGGTCATCGGGCTGCGGCAGCCGACGCTGAGCCGGTTGGCGTTGGAGAAGTTGGTGCCGGCGAAGGGCCCGGCGGAGAAAATCAATGGATTGTTCGGCGACAACGGGTCGACATCGGTGGCGCCGCGTTCCAGCAACGTCTTGACGATGTGGTAGCGCCCGGCGCGGGCCAGGGCCTCGCCTTCCAGGGTCTCGGTGGTGACGGCACGTTGGCCGAGGTCGACGTGAAGGTATTTGCGCATGTCTTGGTATCCCGTTGTTGACGGCGGCGGTCGGCTCCACAGGAGATGGGGTGTCGCGGCGGCCATTTCTAGTGTCCGGTTGGAAGGGCTCCGGGGTCAAGCCGTCCAGCCATGGATTGGCGCCCTATTTGCGCGTTTTGGCGACGTTTGGAAAGGCAAAATTGTGGCCTGGCGGGCCCTTTTGCACGACCAGAACGGGGGCGGGACCGGCCGTCGGCGCTATTGGGGCTTCGTCGGGCCGGGCTCCAGGTTCGGCGGGCAGATGCGCCGGCGCTCGCGTTGGAATTCCCGACGCTGCCGGTCGAGTTCGCCCTCGCACCACTCGATCCTGTGATTCAGGTTTTCGGCGTTCTCGGTCAGCCGCCGCATCCAGGCCGCCAGCAACTGGCGTTCGCCGGCGTCGAGGCGAACCGTGCCGTCGCCATCCTTGATCGCCACCGGCCGTGCCGTCCGGGCGATGACGCGAACCGCCCACGGCGCCGTGATGACCTGCGGCACGAAGGCGCTTCGGGATGGTCGATGTTCTGCGAAGGGAATGGCCACGAACGGTGCCGCCGGTTCGGCCTCGCCCAGATCGACGCGGAAACCGCCGGTTCGCCGCCGGCCGAGGACGACGGCGACGGCGATTTCGCGTTCCGCGTCCAGCGCTCGCGGCGCCGGTCGGCCGATGCGCGCCCATAGCTGCTGCCAGGCGTCCGCCGTCCGCGCGACGATGATGGCGGAGTCACCTCCGTCGGCGGGGATGGCCGCCGTGGGGCCGCTCCACGGCTCGGCGGCTCGGGCAGGGGACGCCCAGCCGACGGGGATAAGGCCGGCGACGAAAAGACAGGCAACGAAAAGACCGGCCGCTATGGAACCGTACCAATTAGGCATGGCGTGATCTCCGTTCGCTAGATGGGCGGGCAACCGTGGCAATGCTACATGCGCTGTTGTCTCGACGACAGGACAGCCACTAATCTTGGCACCAGGAAAATGGCATTGGAGAGGCAAATGACCGACCTGACCCGGCGAGCCATGCTCGCCATCGGAGGCGCGGCGCTGCTGGTGCAGTCGCCGCCGGCGCGGGCGCAGGACTTTCTGAAGTCGCTGGGCGGGATGATCGACAAGGCGACGGGCTCGGGTGGCGGCTCGGGTGGCAGTGCCGGGGGCTTGGCCGTCGGCGATATCGCCAAGGGCTTGAAGGAGGCGCTGCGCGTCGGCGCCGAGCGGGTCATCGGCCGGGTCGGCAAGGCCGACGGCTACAACGCCGATCCGGCCATCCACATCCCGCTGCCGGACCAGTTGCAACAGGTGCAGGGGCTGCTTCGGAAGTTCGGGCTGTCGTCGCTGGCCGATGATGTGGAGACGCGGCTCAACCGGGCGGCCGAGGCGGCGGCACCGAAGACCAAGGAATTGCTGTGGAAGGCCGTCACCGACATGACGCTGGACGACGCCAAGCGCATCTACGACGGGCCCGCCGACGCGGCGACGCAGTACTTCAAGCGCGTCGCCTCGGGCGACCTGAAGGGCGTCATCCGCCCAGTGGTGGACAAAACACTCTCGGACGTCGGCGCCATATCCGCCTACGACAACCTGATGGGCCAGTACAAGGCGCTGCCCCTGGTGCCGGACGTGAAGGCGGACCTGGGTGAACACGCCACCACCAAGGCCTTGGACGGCCTATTCCATTACCTGGCCAAGGAGGAGGCGGCGATTCGCCAGAACCCGGCCATGCGGACGACGCAGATCTTGAAAACTGTCTTTGGCGGCTGAAGACGACCTTGCGGGCCTGATTCCGCAGAATGGGTCGGATAGAGAATAAATCCCCGTTTTCCGGCCGGATACAGTTTCCGTCGAGGATGGGGCGACCCCGCGTGGGGGCGCCCGGCGACAAAGGTCGCCGCAGAGTGCATTAGGCCGTGTGCGGCGGCCCATGTTAGGATTGGCGTATCGCTGATCATCGGAACAGGAGCCCACGAGCACCCGAACAACGACCGATGCACCACCGACAATTCCAAGAAGCCAGATAATGGTTCCCGCGGCGAAGCACCGGCGCATGATATCGCTGAGGTTCGAGAGAAACGGGAGACGAAACGATGGCAAACGGAGATGACCCCAGGGCCGGCCTGGTCGCGGAAACCGGATTTTTCACAGGTCTTCACAGCGGCATGGGTATCGCCGCCAAGGGCATGGTGGTGGCGTTCGTCGTCTTCACCGCGCTGAATGTCGAATTCGCCAACGGCATCTACTCGGCGATCCGCGGCTGGATCGAGGCCACGCTGAGTTGGTATTACATTATCGCCGTCACCATCATGCTGTTCGTCTGCATCTATCTGATGTGCAGCCGCTACGGCCGCATCCGCCTGGGCGACGATGACTCGCGTCCGGAATTCTCCAATTTCTCCTGGTTCGCGATGCTGTTCTCGGCCGGTGTCGGTATCGGCCTGCTATTTTTCTCAATCGCCGAGCCGCTGTTCTATTTCGACAACACGGCACCATGGAAATATCCCAACAATCCGTTCGCCGAGCATGCCGGGGTGACCCAGCTGACCGAGCAGCGGGCCATCCACGCCATGCGCGTGACCTACTTCCACTGGGGCTTCCATGGCTGGTCGGTCTATGTGGTCATCGGGCTCTGCCTGGCCTACTTCGGTTTCCGCAAGAAGTTGCCGTTCACGCTGCGCTCGGCGCTCTATCCCGTGATCGGCGACAGAATTTACGGCCCCATCGGCCATGCGGTCGACCTGCTGGCGGTGTTCGGAACCGTGTTCGGCGTTGCCACGTCGCTCGGCCTGGGCGTCACGCAGATGGCGACCGGTTTGAATGTACTGTTCGGCGTAGACCCGGGGGTGACCACCCAGGTCATCCTGATCATCATCATTTCACTTGTCGCGACGGCGTCGGCGGTGTCGGGGGTCGGCAACGGCATCCGCATCATCTCCGAATGGAACATCTATCTTTCCATCGTGCTGGTCGCGTTCTTCCTGTTCGGCGGGCCGACCAAGTGGCTGATGGGCTTTTTCGTTACGTCCATCGGCGACTATCTTTGGAACGTCGTGCCGATGGGATTCTGGACGGCTGGCGAGGCCGGTGACCGGGCCTGGCAGGGTGGATGGACCATCTTCTACTGGGGCTGGTGGATTTCCTGGGCCCCGTTCGTCGGCATGTTCATCGCCCGCATTTCGCGCGGCCGGACGATCCGCGAGTTCATGGTCGGCGTCATGTTCGTGCCGACCACGATCGCCTTCTTCTGGCTCTGCATCTTCGGCGGCAATGCGATGCACATGGAACTGAACGCACCGGGTGGCGTCGGTACGGCGGGCGTGCTTGACCTGATCCGTGCCTGGAACCTGCCGGCGGCGCTCTACGGCACTATCGAGCGGATGACCGACATCTCGGCGCTCAACTGGGCCATGTCGGCGTTGGCCACGTTCCTGCTGGCGACGTGGTTCATCACGTCTTCGGACTCGGGCACGCTGGTCATCACCACCATGTTGTCCATGGGTGACGACAACCCGCCGCAGAAGTTCCGTATCATCTGGGGCGTGGGCGAGGGCTTCGTTGCCGCCGTCCTGCTGCTGGCGGGCGGACTGAAGGCCTTGCAGACGGCCTCCATCGCGGCGGCGCTGCCGGTCAGCGTGATCATGCTGATGATGACCTACGGCATCTGCAAGTCGTTGAAGGAGGATCCCGGCGCGGCACCGGAGCCGAAGGAAGAATTCGCTCCGGACGGCACGGCCATGAAGGGTGACCTGCACGCCTAGGCCGCCCTCACTTATCCACCATTAATGAAACCCGCGGCATCACGCGATGCCGCGGGTTCTTCTTTGCTCGCTTAATTCAGAAAAAAGCGTCGGATTGAGAATACGCCCGGCGTGCAGCCGGGCGTAGCATTCCGCATTCGCCTAGATGGTTCAGGATGGTTGGGGGGCGAGGGCGAATGGGGCGGTCGCGCGCGCTGGTCGGAAATCGACGAAGCGGCGGCCATGGCCAGAACTGGTAGAGGCGGGGAGCCTTGATATGAGTGAAGAAGCTGAAACGATCGCGACCGCGGCCTACAAAACCGATTACGAAACCGGCCAGGACAACATCACGCCGTTCGGGCTCGATATCCACAACCCGGTGTTCGTGGTCTCGGGCCTCTCCATCATCATCTTCGTGCTGGTCACGCTGATGTTCCAGCAAGGGGCGACTGAATTCTTCGGCTGGTTGCGGCCGTTCCTGACCTCGACCTTCGACTGGTTCTTCCTGGCCGCGGCCAATGTCTTCGTGCTGTTCTGCATCTATCTGCTGGTGTCGCCGCTGGGTAAGGTGCGGCTGGGTGGGGTGGACGCCAAGCCCGACTATTCCTACTTGGGCTGGTTCGCCATGCTGTTCGCTGCCGGCATGGGCATCGGCCTGATGTTCTTCGGCGTCTCGGAGCCAATGTCCCACTTCGGCTCGGCCATGGGCGGCACGGCCATGGAAAACGGCGCCCGCACGGACTGGGCGCCGCTGGGCGCCGCCAAGGGCGATATCGAGGCGGCCCGAAACCTGGGCATGGCCGCGACCATCTTCCACTGGGCCCTGCACCCGTGGGCGACCTATGCCGTGGTGGCGCTGGCGCTCGCCTTCTTCACCTACAACCGAGGCCTGCCGCTGACCCTGCGTTCGGCCTTCTATCCCATCTTCGGCGAAAAGGTCTGGGGCTGGACCGGTCACGTCATCGACACGCTGGCCGTGTTCGCGACGCTCTTCGGCCTCGCAACCTCGCTCGGTTTCGGCACGCAGCAGGCGCTGGCCGGGCTCAACTACCTGTTCGGCTGGGGCACCGGCAACGTTGCCCAGGTGGTGCTGATCGCGGTGATCACCAGTGCGGCACTGATCAGCGTGGTGCGCGGCCTGGATGGCGGCGTCAAGGTGCTGTCGGAGGTCAATATCGTGCTGGCGTTGCTGCTGCTGGCGTTCATCATCTTCGTCGGGCCGACCGCGATCATCTTCGAGACCATCATCAACGGTGGCATCGCCTATGTGAAGGAGGTGATTCCGCTGAGCAATCCGTTCGGGCGCGAGGACGCCAACTTCTCCCAGGGCTGGACGGCCTTCTACTGGGCCTGGTGGATTTCCTGGTCGCCGTTCGTCGGCATGTTCATTGCCCGCGTCTCGCGCGGCCGCACGGTGCGCGAGTTCGTGTTCTGCGTCATCGTCGTGCCGACCATCGTCTGCGTGCTGTGGATGGGCGCCTTCGGCGGCACAGCCATCAGCCAGGTGGTGGCCGACGCGGCGGCCCCCGTCGGCAAGGCGGCGCTGGAACTGAAGCTGTTCGAAATGCTGAAGCCGCTGCCCCTGGCGTCGATTACGTCGGGTCTCGGCATCATCCTGGTGATCGTCTTCTTCGTCACCTCGTCGGATTCCGGCTCGCTGGTCATCGACACCATCACGGCTGGCGGCAAGACCGACGCGCCGGTCTCGCAGCGCATCTTCTGGTGCTCGTTCGAGGGCCTGGTGGCGGCGGTGCTGCTGCTGGTCGGCGGCGCGCAGAGCCTGACGGCGCTGCAGGCCATGTCGGTGTCTACCGGCTTTCCGTTCGCCATCGTGCTGCTGGTCATGTGCTTCAGCCTGTGGAAGGGGCTGAGCGCGGCGGCGAAGGAGCTGTAGCGACCAGCTTTTAACAGCCATGAAACTCGGGCCCGCGGCGCCACCTGGCATCGCGGGCCTTTTTCTTTGCCGGTGCCGTTCCTGCTCACCCGATCGTCATTACTGTTGTGCCGTGACAGATGGCATTGTCGGCGGCTTAATATCCACGACGACGGGTTATGGGGAGGAAATCGAGATGGCACTTCAAGACGTCAAGGCACTCACGTTCGATACCGGCGGCACCATCCTGGATTGGCACACCGGGTTCGCCACGGCGCTGGCAGATGTGGGCGCCACGCATGGGGTCGCGGGCGACTGGTCAGCGTTGGCCAACGACGTCCGGCGCGGCTCGTTGAAGCGCATGCTGAACCTGGGCGAACACGAGCCGCCGGGCCATAACTTCGATGACGCGCACCGGGAAGCGCTCTCGGAAGTGATCGATGCCAACGGCCTCGGCGCCGCGACGGAAGACGAACGCCGCGCCATCTGGTGGGACCGCGCGCACAGCTTCCAATGCTGGCCCGACTTTCCCGAAACCCTGCCCAGGCTCCGCGCCAAATACATCTGCGCGTCCTTCACAATCCTCAGCCACCGCATCATCATCGACACGGCAAAGGCCAACGGCCTCAGCTGGGATGCCGTCATCTCGTGCGAGGCCATCGGCAAGTACAAGGTGCTGCCCGAGGCCTACGCCACGGCGGCCCGCTTCCTGCAACTCGATCCGAGTGAAATCCTCATGGTGGCCTGCCACAATTTCGACCTGGACGCGGCCAAGGCGGCGGGCTTCAACACCGTCTTCGTCAAGCGTCCCGACGAATGGGGGCCCGCCGGCCCGCCCGACCCGGAACCCAATCCGATCCACGACCTGGTGGTCGATACCTTCCCTGAGTTGGCGGAGCGGCTGGGGGCTTAGGGCGGCCGCTCTATTCCGGATGCTTCTCGCGCCATCTGGGCTGATCGCAGATGGCGCCGAGGAACTCGACCATCGTGTGGGCGCCCAGGTAGGAGGTGACGCCCGTGGCCACGTCGAGCAGCGGGTTGACCTCGACGAAATCGAAGCCGACGACCTCGGCGTGCCGCGCGATGGCCTGCAGGGTGTCGCGCAGTTCTGCGTAGGTCATGCCGTTGGGCTCGGCCGAGACACAGCCCGGCACCAGCGAGATATCCAAGGCATCGATATCGATGGAGACAAAGACGCGGGCGTCCTTGGGCACGCGCTGGGCCAAGCCCTCGGGCCCGGTCTTGCGGAAATCGCCCATGGAGAACACGGCGTTGCCGTCGTCGCGGCTCTCGGCCACCAGTTCCTCGCGGGTGCGCAGGCTGCGGATGCCGGCCTGGATGATCTGCTGCACGTGTGGCAGCGGCGTGATCATGCGAAAGGCGTGCGCATTGGTGAAGCGCAGATCGTGGATGAACGGCGCGTAGTCCAGGTGGGCGTCGAAATGGATGACCCAGAGCGGCTGGTCCTCCGGGTAGGCGCGCACGACGCCAAAGGTGATGGCGTGGTCGCCACCGATGACCACCGGCATGGCGCCGGCATCGAGAATTCCCTTCACGTCGCGGGTGATGTTGTCGAAGGTGCGCTCGACCGCGGTCGGTAGCACGTCCACGTCGCCGCAGTCGACGATGCGCTTGTTCTGCATTTCGGGCCCGAGGAAGCGCTTTTCGGACTCGATTTCCCAATAGCCGTTGGGCGCATAGAGCCGCATGGAATGCTCGCGGATGGACCGGGGCGCCAGGCGTGAGCCGCCCATGAACGGCGATCCCTCGTCCGTCGGCACGCCGAGCACGGCGATGTCCGCATCAAGCTTCGAGAGGTCGGTCTCGATGGGCGACCGGAGAAACGTCGGGATGCCGACGAAGGGGAAGTTCATCCGGTCGTCGCCGGGGCCTGCCGTGTCCTGGGCCATTGTCCTCAACTCCATTCCATCATGGCGTTCTCTCGACGCCGGGTTTCAGACTAGACCCGTTCGCGGGAGGCGGCAAAGGGGCGCTGCGAACAGGGGCGTATATCAGGTTTTGTGCTTGCACGGAGTCCGTTGAATCCTTAAGCTTTTTTTAATAAACGGCTTGGCGGTATCGCCGGCTGCCGCGGCACGTGAAACGAGTCGCGGATGTAACCTGGGGCCCTAGGGTGGGTGCGATGAAACGATACGCTATCGTCGGCGCGACGGCTTTTCTGATCGGCGGCTGCGCCATACCGGTTCCGTTGCAGGTTGCGTCCTGGGTTATCGACGGCGTTTCCTACGTGGCGACGCAAAAATCCGTCACCGATCACGGCATTTCCATCGTTGCGCAGCAGGATTGCGCGATTTGGCGCGGCGTCACCGAGGGTGAGTTGTGCCGCGTCGATGAGAACGACGGCGTGGCCATTGCACTGGCCGAAACGCAGCCGGCGCCGGGCGATACTGGCGACACCGTCGACGGTCTGCCGACCCCGATCATCGAGAATTCCGCCGACATAGAATCCCTGGCCAACTTCGAGACCGCCGCAGGCGGTGACGCGGATGCCGGCACGCAGCCGTCGCCGTCATTGCCGGTCGAATCCCTGGCAGTGGAGCCCCTGGCCGTCGAGCCCCTGGCCGTCGAGCCCCTGGCCGTCGAACCCCTGGCCGTCGAACCCCAAGAAGTCGAACTGGAGGCTTCGAAGGACATCGTGCTGGATGAACCTCTTGAAGTTGCCGATCTCAGGGTCGTTGCCGAGGTTGCGGCCGACGTGTCTGCCGTTCTATTCGCTGCGCCGACGCCAATCGAAGAGGTTGCGGCCGCGACGCCGGTTCCGGCGATGCCACAACGGATGGTGGTCCTGCCCGGCGAGCCGCTGCCCGGCCGTTACCTGGTGCTCGGAAGTTTCCGTTTCGCCGGTAACGCGCGCGTCCTGCGTAACGAGGTCGGCGGCCTGGGTGCCGCCATCCTGGCCGCCCGCATCGGTTCCCGGACGGTCTATCGGGTCGCCGTCGGTCCCTATGCGGAGGCGGTCGAACAGACCCTGCGCAGCCGCCTGGCCAAGGAGGGCTTTGCTAACCCCTGGGCCATCCGCGTGCGCCCGGGCGAATGGACCCTCGAAGCCGGCGTCCACGTCAAGCGCAAGATCACGGAACTCGCCAGCCGTTAAGCGGTTTTATTTGTTCCTTCATCTTTAATTGTTCCCTCAGTCGCCGGGCGCGGCTGTGCCGCTTGGCTACGCGCCGTTCGGCGCGGCGCGCGGTCGCGCTTGCCTCCGGCCCCCAAGGGGCCGTCGGATTGGTGCGCACCTAGATACATTCCAATTGTTCGCGTCGTTCGCATCCGTTGCGCTAAGCAGCGCAACGGCGCGCGGTCGCGCTTGCCTCTGGCCCCCAAGAGGCCGTCGGATTGGTGCGCACCTAGATACATTCCAATTGTTCGCGTCGTTCGCATCCGTTGCGCTAAGCAGCGCAACGGCGCGCGGTCGCGCTTGCCTCTGGCCCCCAAGGGGCCGTCGGATTGGTGCGCACCTAGATACATTCCAATTGTTCGCGTCGTTCGCATCCGTTGCGCTAAGCAGCGCAACGGCGAGCGCAAAGCGCGACCGGGCCGCACGGCCCGTAGCCAAGCGGCACAGCCGCGCCCGGCGACTGAGGGAACACAGACAAAGGCGCTATCGCGCATGCCGCCTACCCGCGCCCTTCAATCGATCCAAAGGCGGGCGGCGCCTCTGACGCCGCTGGAATCTCCGTGCAGGTTTCGCCTGAGCGGCGTCGTGCAGAGGTCGGAGAACACCCACGCCTGCCAAAGCTCGGGCACCCGATCGTAAATAGCATCCAGATTGGAGAGGCCGCCGCCGAGCACGATGACGTCCGGGTCGAGCACGTTGATGGCGTGCGCGAGGGCGCGGGCGAGGCGGTCCTGATAGCGCTCAAGCGTTGCCATGGCGGCCTCATCGTCGGCGCTTGCGCGCATCGCCACGTCCTTGGCACTCAGATCCTCGCCGCCGTGCCGACGGTGGTCGGCGGCAAGGCCGGGACCGGATACATAGGTTTCGATGCAGCCCGACTTGCCGCAGTAGCATTCGGGACCCGGCCGCTCATCGGTGCCATCGATGATGCGTGGCCAGGGCAGGGGGTTGTGGCCCCATTCGCCGCGCACCCGGTTGGGGCCGGTCGCCGCCCGTCCGTCGATGGCGATGCCACCGCCGACCCCGGTTCCCAGGATGACGCCGAAGACCACGGCCTGACCGGCGCCGGCGCCGTCCACGGCCTCCGACGCGGCGAACAGGTCGGCGTCGTTGGCCAGCCTGACTGACCGGCCCATGGCCTCTGCCAGGTCACGGTCAAGCGGCTCGCCGATCAGGCAGGTGGAGTTGGCGTTCTTCACCAGGCCCGTCGCCGGCGACACGGTGCCGGGGATGCCGATGCCGACCGGTTGGGTGCCGGGATCGAGGCCGGCCTCCGTCTCGACCATGGCGACGAGTTCGGCGACGGCCTTGACCGTGGCGCGGTAATCACCGGCCGGTGTCGGCGCGCGCCGGCGCACCAGTTCAGTGCCGTCGGCGGCCAAGACCAGGGCCTCGATCTTGCTGCCGCCCAGGTCGACGCCGATGCCGAAAATATCGTTCATGGCCGATACAATACCCCCTATTGAGGGTCATGTCGCGGCCCAGCGGACACCTAGTATCGACCTCTAGATATTGGGCCTGGCGGACATCAACACACAAAAAGTTGTTCCCATATGATTCCCCGCCGTGGTAGAAACGGACGAATCGCTGTAATCACAAGGACTTGCAGAGGCCATGGCAGCGAACTGGGGAAAGCGCGCACGTGCCGCGAGGACGGCGGAGAAACTCGACCAACAGGTGGCGGAATCGCCGCCGTTGTTCCGAGGCTTGACGGCCTGCGGCATGGCAGGCCAGGACATCGCGCTCTGCGTCGGCGTCGCCGCGTCGACCGTGTCCAAGTGGCGCACCGGACGCCTGACGGTGCCGGACGATACCCTGCAGTTCCTGACCTTGGTTCTGGCCGATGAACTTGAAAGCCGGCGCGAGGCCTTGGGCGGCGTTGGTGGCCTGTTCCAGCCGCGTCTCCGGGGCGAGTTGAAAGTGCCGGCGGATGCGCTGCGCGAGCAGGAGGCCTTGAACGCCTTGTTGCCGCCGCTCGCCGTGCGCGATGGCATCCGCCGCTTTCGCCACTGGTACGCGGCTCAGGAAGTCATCGCCCAGGGCAATTCCGGCGGGCGCGCCTCCGCATGAGCGACACCCCCAACAGGCCGCCGGCCGCGAACCCGCTCGGCATCAGCCAGCAGGGCCTGAAGGCGGCGCTGGAGATTAAGCAGGCTTATCGGGAGAAGGAGCCGTTGCTGGTACCCGGCGAGGCCGACCGGCTGCTGGAGCCCGAGTTCCTCATCAACCATGACCTCGACCTGCAATCCCTGGAGGACCCGCTGGCGCTGGCCATGATGTCGGTGCGCGACCCGGAGGCGCCGATGGCGCTGGCCGCGGCGGCCCGCCTGGCGCCCCTCGGCAAGCGCACCACGCTGTTGGCCGGCATCACCCAGGTGGTCGGCGAGGCGGCCAAGCACGACATCGTCTCCGAGTGCCTCAAGTACGTCACCGACCGCGCGTTCGATCCCAACTCCATCGCCAAGGTCCGGCGCCACACGTCGAAGATCATCATCGAGACCCGGCAACAGTACACGGCCGCCTTGAAGGAAAATTTGCGTTCGCTGCTGGACGGCGCCATCGCGCCGCGCGCCTTCGTGAAGGAATTCTTCGAGCTTACCGAAGCCGGAAACATGCGCCACGATGTACGTCAGAAACTGCTTTCGAGCCTTCTCTTGGCGGACACCATCCGGCCCTCCATCAAGTTCCTGATGCTGGAGAACTTCGATCGCATGCCGAAGCCGGTACGCCTCGGCATCATCTCGGAAATCCTGCGCGCTCCGCCGTCCCACCACACGGACATGATCCGCGAGGAACTGAAGTATATCGTCACCCACGAGACCCTGTTCCACGGCCGACCCGATGACGATCCCATGGCCGCCCTCGATGATCTGGACGCGGCGCCGTTGGGCGATTTCCCGATTCCGACACCGTTCCGCTGATCCTGCGCCAGCCGATGCGCTGGCCGATGCGCTGGCCGCATGGCCGGCGCCGGCGCCCGCGCATTGCAATTCCCGAACCAGCCGCTAAAACGTCGGCCCATGGACACACACGCTCCCTACACGCCCGACTACGCCTTCGAGGGCGAGCCGGCGCTCGGATCGACCATGCAGGTCGCGCCCGGGGTTCACTGGCTGCGCATGGCGCTACCGTTCGCACTCAACCACATCAACCTGTGGCTATTGGAAGACGGCGACGGCTGGACAGTGGTCGATACCGGCATTTGCAATGACCAAACCAAAGAGGCGTGGGAGCAGATTTTCGCCACGGCGCTGGACGGCCGCCCGGTCAAGCGCGCCATCGTCACCCACTTCCATCCGGACCACGCCGGCCTCGCCGGCTGGTTCGTCGAGCGCTGGGGCGCCGAGGTCTGGATGCCGCTGGCCGAATGGTCCTTCGGGCGCATGCTGTCGCTGGACGACGGCTCGGCCTCGCGGGAGATGTTCGAGGCCTTCTACAAAGCCGCCGGCTTTGACGCGGAATTGATGGCCGAGGTGCCGAGCCGGCTCGGCCGCTACCCGCAGGCGGTCGCCCCCTATCCGCCAGCCATCCGCCGCATCGAGAACGGCGACGTGTTCGACGTCGGCGGGCATGACTGGCGCATGGTGGTCGGCCGCGGCCACGCGCCGGAGCACGCCTGCCTCTATTGCGCGGATCTCAAGCTGCTGATTTCCGGCGACCAGGTGCTGCCCAAGATCAGCCCCAACGTCAGCGTCTGGCCGCAGGAGCCCCACGCCGACCCGCTGGCGCTGTTCCTGGAAAGCCTGACCCGCATCAAGCGCGAAGTGCCGGACGACGTGCTGGTGCTGCCGAGCCACAACTGGCCCTTCCACGGTCTGCACGCCCGCGTCGACGACCTGCTCTACCACCACGACCTGCGCCTGGCCGAGACCCTGGAACACTGCCGCGAGCCGGCGACCGGCGTCGAGGTGCTGAAGAAGTTGTTCACCCGCAAGCTGGACAACCACCAACTGTTCTTCGCCATCGGCGAAAGCCTCGCCCACCTGCATCACCTGATGGCGCAGGGCCGGGTCGCGCGGACGCAAGGCGAGGACGGGGTGGATTTGTACAAGGCGCTCTAGCGGCCGCCTATTTCCAGTACACCCAGTAGACCATGACGTCATGGACGCCCTTGTCCTCGATGCTCTTGGGCGGGCCGTCGCTTTGGGGGCCGGTGAAGATGTGGCGCGACGGTACGTGGCCGATGCCGCCGGGAGCGATCGTGCCAACGTTCTCTCGCCCGCCCGAGGGCGAGGCGCGTGAACTGGCGGTGTAGATGGCCGCGGACATGTTCAGCGGCCGGGGGCTGTCGTTGATGAGCACGGTTTCCACCTGCTTGACGCCCGGCTTGGAGACCGGCTCGGTGCGGCCGTCGGAAAAGGTGTAGCTGCCGCCGACGAATTGCTTGGTCAACTCGGTGGTCATGCCGCCGTCGCTTTCACGCACGACCATGACCTCGAATTTTATCGGAATCTTCTCCGACGTGGCGTAGGCCAGAGCCATCCCGGGAATGGCAATGCCGATGTAGAGCAGCAGCCGCATCTGGCTGTTCAGCGCCCCTAAAACAACCAGCGCCAGGCCCGGCAACAAGCTGGCATAGAACAGGTAGTCGACGAACTGGGTCTCTTCGCTCAGCATCGGCGGCTCCGATGGTCGGCGGGCGAGACCGGCGCGCTTACGCGGCGGCCGGTATTGGCGTAGTCTAGCGCAACATGGCGAGAATGACGACGGAAACGGCGTTCGCCCCGCGGGGCGGCGCGCTGGCCGGCATGCCAGTGATTGTGCCAGTGGTCGTGCTGGTGATCGTGCTGGCGGCGGTCCCCGCCTGGGCGCAGCCGATGGCGCCGCCGCACCTGCTGGCCGGTATGATGCCCGATTGGCTGGGGGCGTCGATCGCCGGTTTCTTCACCGGTTTCATTCCCTGCGCCATTTGCCTGAAGATCGCCGAGGCGATCCAGGGCAAATGGTATCGCAGTCGCATCGCCGCCTTCTTCGCTTTCGCGTTCATGGCCTTCGGATTGTTCAGCTGGGGCTACGTCATCTACTTCTGGGTTTGGGTGATGTAGCTGACGGATCGGCGCTCAGTTGCGCTCCGACAGCACCATGTGCACGGCGATGCCGCCGAGGATGGTGGCGGTCAGCCACTGCTGGCCGCGCCAGACCGCGGGATGCCGGCCCAGCCATTCGGCCAGCCGGCCCATGCTCAGCGCCACCGCCAGATTGATCAGGTTGCCCATGACGTTGAAGATGATGCCCATGAGGATGAACTGGGCCAGCAGGCTGCCCTTGGCCGGGTCCAGGAACTGCGGCACGAAGGAGACGTAGAACAGTCCCGATTTGGGGTTCAGGATGTTGGTCACCACGCCCTGGCGGTAGACCACGAACAGCGGATCCCGGTGGCGTTCGTCGGGCGTTTCCGGCACGCCACCACCGACGACGATGGTGCGGACGGCCAGATAGATCAGATAGGCGGCGCCCATATAGCGCAGCACGTCGTAGGCGACCTGGGACGTCTGCAGCACCGCCGCCACGCCCAGCGCCGCGGCGACGCAAAGGATGAACGAGCCCGTCGAGAGCCCCAGCACGGAGACTGCGCCGGCCTTCTGGCCTTGGCTGACGGCGCGGGCGACGCAGAACATCATGCCCGGCCCGGGGGCCACGCCGATGGCGAAGGCGGCGACCATGAAGACCGTGAAGGCGGGACCCTGGGGCAGCAGGTCGAGGATCATTGAAGCTCTACGTCGGCCAAGGCCCCCATGGCCTCGGCCTCTTTCTTCATGGCCTCCACGTAGGGCTTCATGCGCAGGTCACTTTCCAGCACGTGGTGGATCAGCCACTCGCGCAGCAGGTCGCCGGTCTCGGTCGACACTTCGTCCAGCGGGCGGTCGCCGGCGGCCTTCAGGTCGTCGACAATGGCATCCAGCTTGGCCAGCAGTTCGGCGTGCTCGCGGGCGTGGGAGTCGTGATAGGGGTAGAGCGAGAGCTTTTGCAGCCGTTCTTCCCGATCGAAGTGGGTGGCGGCGTAGAACTTCAGCGCGAACAGAATCTCCAGCGCCTCGTCCAGCGTCAGGCCGTCCGCGGCGATGCGGTCGAAGCGATTGATGATGTCGATCAGATGGCGGTGGTCGGCGTCGATGACGCCACCGTCGACCGACATCTGCGGGCGCCATTCGATGCTCATGCGGTTTCTTCCAACAGCGCCGCCGCGGCGTCAAGGCCGAGGTCCGCGTCGTCGAGCAACGCGCTGGCCGCCGCGTCCTCCCACGCCGCCGCCTGGGTCGCCAGCGGGTCGCGGGCGGCGAGCCGGTGCTCGGCCACCAGACGCGACAGCACAAGCCGCTTGCCGTCGCCGGTCGCCGCCGCTTCCCAGGCCATCAGCGCCGCTGTCGTGGCGTGGTAGAGGGCGCCGGACGCCGTCCGCACCTCGAGCGGGCGCTCGGGGGTTTCGGCGGCCGTCTGGGCGAAGGTCCGGGCCCGGTCCACCTGGCCCGCCAGCAGCGAGCGAAACTGGCCCGGCAGGCCCGAGGCATCGTCGAGCCGCCGGTGCAGTTCGTCCGCCAGGTCGGCGTCGGCGCCGGCCTTGCCGACGGCGCGCGCGATGGCGTCGAGGCCGATGATGTTGGAGGTGCCCTCCCACAGCACGCCGATCTGGGCGTCACGGACCAGCCGGGCTTCCACGTAGTCTTCGATGTAGGCGTTGCCGCCGCGCATCTCCATGGCCCCGGTGGCGACGCGGATGTTGTCGCGGCAGGCGCGGAATTTGATCAGCGGCGTCGCGAGCCGGAGGATGTTGGACCAGGGGCCGCCGCCATCTCCCTCATCGCCAGCCCGTCGCATGGCGTCGGCGGTGAAGCAGAACATGCTGAGCGCCTGCTCGGCCGGCACCAGCAGTTTCATCAGCTGCCGACGCACCAGGGCCAAGTCGGTGATGGGGCCGCCGAAGGCCTCGCGCGTGCGGGCGGCGGCCAGGGCTTCGTTGAAGCAGCGCCGCATCATGGCGGCGGCGCGCACGCCGTGGCTGAGACGCGACAGATTGACCTGATCCAGCATCTGCTTGAAGCCGCGCCCGAGGTCGCCGAGCGGATAGGCCACGGCATCCTCCAGCTTGATCTCGCCCGACGCCATGGACCGCGTGCCCAGCTTGTCCTTCAGGCGGACGATGCGGTAGGCGTTGGCACGCCCGTCCTCAAGCGTCTTCGGCAGCACGAACAGGCCGAGGCCGCCGGTGCCGGGCCCCGCGCCCTCGGGCCGCGCCAGCACCATGGCCACGTCCGCGTCGGCGTTGGAGCAGAACCACTTCTCGCCGCTCAGTAGCCAGGCGCCCGTGATGCCGCGACCGTCGTCGGCCTCGGCGTCGAAGCGCGCCGTGGTTTCCACCCGGCCGACGTCCGATCCCGCCGGCTTCTCGGTCATGAACTGGGCGCAGCGCCAGACCTCGCCCATGTCCTGGGACAGCAGGCGCGGCGCGTAGAGGGCGCGAAGATCGCCATCGGCGTACTTCATAAACACGTGCGTCGCCGTGTCGGCCAGGCTGATCGGGCACATCAGCCCGAACTCGGCCTGCGTGAACAGGTACTGGAAGGAATACTTGGCGATCGGCGGTAGTGCTTCGGGCCAGTCCAGCACGTCCGGCCGGTGCGCCATGGCGTGCATGCCGAACTCGGCCATGGCCAGCCGCTCCATCTCGCGATACGCAGGATGGAACTCGATCCACTCCGCATCGCGCCCGAAGCGGTCTCGCGGATGCAGCACTGGTCCGTGCCGGTCCGCCGTCCGCGCCAGTTCATCAAGTTCGCCGCCCGCCATCTCTCCCAGCCGTTCGAGATGCGGCGTCAGGTGACCCCTGAGATCGTCGGCCATATAGAGTCCGAGCAGGCGCCGGAAGCCGCTATCGACCGAGAAGAAATTCTGTCCCCGGCAATCGCCGGCGAGGGGAGTGTCCGTATCCATGCGCCGATGATGGGTGTTCGTCCATCCGCAGGCAATGCTATTGCTAGCCTTACAGGCCGCGAACAAGGAGACGCCCGATGCAGATGACCGACATTCCCTTCGGCACCACCGACTGGTCGGAGGTCGAGCCGACCGAGCACCCGGGCGATACGGGCGCCGCCACTTGGCGGACGCGGGATTTCGGCGGAATCCGGGTGCGCCTGGTGGAATATTCCGCCGGCTACCTGGCCGATCATTGGTGCTCCAAGGGCCACATCCTGCTCTGCCTGGAAGGTGAACTGCACACTGAACTGGAGGATGGGCGCCGGTTCGTGCTGACACCAGGCCAGAGCTATCAGGTCGCCGACGGAGCGGAGCCGCATCGCTCGTCCACCGAGAATGGGGCGAAACTGTTCATTGTCGACTAGCCGCAGCGACGGACTTCCCGCGTCTCGGCGAATGAAGTAACGTCGCGCCCGGGAGGAACCTTCATGACCGATAAGACCGTTATTACCTGTGCCGTCACCGGCTCGGCGCCGACGCCGGGCAAGAACCCGGCCGTCCCCGTGACGCCCGAGGAAATCGCCAACTCGGCGCTCGACGCCGCGCGTGCGGGCGCCGGCGTGGTGCACATCCATGTGCGAGATCCGGAAACCACGACGCCGAGCATGGAACTGGAACATTACCGTGGCGTGGTGGACATCATCCGGGCGTCCGACACGGACGTGGTGATCAACCTGACGACGGGGCCGGGGGCGCGTATCGTGCCCGGCGACGACGACCCGCTGGATTTCGGCGAGGGCACCAGTTTCAAACCGCCGGTCGAGCGCGTGGCGCATATCGAGGAACTCCGGCCCGAGGTCTGCTCGCTCGACGTCGCCACCTTGAACTTCGGCGAGCACGTGTTCACCAATACGCGCAAGCACCTGAGCGTCATGGCCGAACGCATCAAGGTCGCCGGCGCCAAGCCGGAGCTGGAGGTCTTCGACACCGGACACATCGAACTCGCCAAGCGGCTGATCGCCGACGGACTGATCGAGGGCACGCCCTATTTCCAGCTCTGCCTGGGCATTTCGTACGGTGCCACGGCGACGCCCGAAGCCATGATGCACATGCGCGACCGGTTGCCCGAGGGATCGGTGTGGTCGGCCTTCGGCATCTCGCGCCAGCAGTTCCCCATGGTGGCGCAGGCCGTGCTGCTGGGCGGCAACGTGCGCGTCGGGCTGGAGGATAATATCTATCTGGGCCCGGGCGAACTGGCGCCGTCCAACGCGGCGCTGGTCGAGCGGGCGGCGGACATCATCCACAACCTGGGCGGCCAAGTGGCGAGCCCGGCCGAAGCACGCGGCATCCTGGGGCTCGGCCGCAACGAGCCGTGACCTTCGATGGCTGAGCCGCGGGTATTGGGGCTCAACTGGCAGCCCTCCAGCGTCCACGGCTGGGGCCTGATCGCGCTCAACCTCGCCTATCACATGGTAAAGTCGGGCCGGGGGCTGCCGAGTTTCGTCGCCCCCATCGACGACAAGTTGATCGCGCTGGATGACGACTGGCGGCGGCTGCTCAGCCCCGCGCTCGAAACCTCGCGTGAACTGGCGGGGGCAGGAGAGGGCGCCGGCATCACGGTCGACATCCCGCTGCTGAAGGCCGTCGGCCAGGATTTCGCGCACTTGCCCGACCGCTCGACCGAGGGCACCCATGCGCTGGTGGTGCTCGAACTGACGGCGATGACGGCCGAGGCCCGCGGGCGGGCGGCCGGCTTGGACAAAGTGGTGGCCTGCTCCACCTGGTTGGCCGAATGGCTGGCGTCCGAAGGCGTGCCGGTCGCCGCCATGGTCCACCACGGCGTCGACCACGACCTGTTCAGGCCGCGCGCCGCACCTCCGACGGACGACGGCGTGTTCCGTATCTTCTCCGGCGGCAAGTTGGAATACCGCAAGGGCCAGGACCTGGTGGTGGCCGCGTTCAAGCGCTTCCATGCGCGCCATGCCGATGCGCGCCTCTGTTTTGCTTGGACGAATCTGTTCGGCGGCGGGCCCGGCGACCTCGCCGCTGCTGGGCACGTGAGCGCGCCGCCGGTCGCCTACGCCGGCCAAGAAGACGCGGTGACGCGCTGGCTGGTCGAGAATGGCGTCGCGGCGGATGCGGTGGAGAACTTGGGCCTGTTCGGCAACGCGGCGCTGCCGGGCGTGCTGCAACACATGGACGTGGCGCTGTTCCCCAACCGGGCCGAGGGCAGCACCAACATGGTGGCCATGGAGTGCATGGCCGCCGGTGTGCCGGTCGTCCTGTCGGCCAACACCGGCCATCTGGACCTGATCGAGGATGCCAACTGCTTTGCGCTCGGGAGACAGTCGCCGGTTAGCTGGCGACCCCATGGCGGGGGCACGGAACATTGGCTCGAGTCGGATGTGGACGAAATCGTCGAGGTGCTGGAAGCCGCCTACCAGGACCGGGCCGATGCCCACGCCCGTGGCCGACAAGCGGCCGCGACCATGGCGCCGCTGACCTGGGCCGGACAGACCGCCGCCTACTTGGATGCCATCGGCTGGCCTTGAAAGGCGCCCCACGTCCCCAGCAACAGGCGGCGGAAAAGGGCGGCGGCAAGGGCGCCGGGAACACCACCGCCGAAGAACGCGGTCTCCAAAACCCGCGCCGCGACCTGGTGTGGGTTCTGGGCGTCGTAGGGAAGCATCTGGAAGGCGAACAGGCTGGCCCAACCGAGAACCAAACCGGCGAGCGCCCAGCCGACGGTGGGCAGGTTGAACAACCGACGATGCGCGAGCCGAACCAGGGCGAGCCCCGTCAGCGTGCCGAGGACGGCGGGCACGAAGCCGATGATGAAGGCGAACATCACCACGATCGCGGCTGCCTTGAATGCCGCGCCGAAGTCGCGGCCGTTCTCGAACGCCTTGTAGACGCCCTGCCACAAGATCGGCGACAACACCGGGGCTGCGACGGCAGTGGCGATGGCCGCCAAGGCCCAGCGTTTCAACGACGGCATTGTGGTCAAGGTCTCAGCCTCTTTCCGGTGCGACGCCAACGCTCGATGAACGAAACGATACCGCGGTAAGCCGCTATCATAGCACGTCCCGTTCGACCCCGGAGCGCCTTGGCGTCAAGGCGCGGCAGAGGCCGACAGCGGGCTGAGCGGTTCCCTCTGCCAACCGCAGATGGTATACAATCCGCACCCGCTATGCCGACCGCGAAGGAGCCCGTCATGTCCGAAGACATCCGCCCCCTGATCCTGGACATCGTCGAATGGGTGGCGGCCCGGCCGCGCACCTACACCGATGTCATGGATGCCTGGCGCACCTCGTGCCCGCGCCTGCCGGTGTGGGAGGAGGCGGTGGATGGCGGCTACCTGAAGCGTCGATTCATGGGCGAAGAAGGGGAGTGGGTCGAAGTCACCGAGGCCGGCCACGCGCTGCTGGCGGACAACGGTCGCGGCGTCCAACCGGCGGCGCAAGCGGAGCAGCCGACGGCGTCCGCATGAACATCACCATTCTCGACGACTACTTCGATACCATCCGTACCCTCGACTGTTTCCGAAAGCTCGACGGCCACACCGTCAGCGTCTGGAACGACCATGTCCAGGACACCGACTCGCTTGCCGGCCGGCTGCAGAACACCGAGGCGCTGGTGCTGATTCGCGAGCGCACCAAGATCAGGCGCGACCTGCTGGAGCGTCTGCCCAACCTGAAGCTGATCAGCCAGCGCAGCGTCTATCCGCACATTGATATCGAGGACTGCACGCGGCTGGGTGTCGTGGTGTCGTCGGATCAGCATGCCGGCACGCCATCGCACGCCACGGCGGAGCTGACCTGGGCGCTGATGCTGGCGGCCCTGCGCGACATCCCGCGCCAGATGGCGTCGCTCAAGGCCGGCGACTGGCAGTGCGGCGTCGGCCATACGGCGCGCGGCAAGACCCTCGGCATCTACGGCTACGGCCGCATCGCCGCCGCCGTCGCAGAATACGCCAAGGTGTTCGGCATGAAAGTGCAGGTCTGGGCCAGCGAAGGTTCGCGCAAGCGCGCCGTCGCGGATGGCCTGGAGGTGCCGGAAAGCCGCCAGGCCTTCTTCGCCACCAGCGACGTGGTGACGCTGCATATCAGGCTCTACCCGTCGACGCGGGGATGTATCACGGCCGAGGATTTGGCGGCGATGAATCCGTCGGCACTTCTGGTCAACACCAGCCGCTCCGGCTTGATCGCGCCGGGCGCCTTGGTGGCGGCGCTGGAGGCCGGCCGGCCTGGCATGGCCGCCGTCGACGTCTATGACGAGGAGCCGCTGCGCGATACCTCGCATCCGCTGCTGACCCTGCCCAACGTGATCTGCACGCCGCACATCGGCTACGTCACCGAGGACGAGTACGAGCTCCACTTTTCCGACATCTTCAGCCAGATCCTGGCCTTCGCCGAGGGAACGCCGACGAACGTCGTCAATCCGGACGTGCTGACCCGTTGACGCCGATGTGATTGGCCAAGGTGCCATGGGCGCGCCATTCTTCCGCCGGTATCGCATCGCCGGAGAGGGAGGACGACGTGGCCAAATCGAAGACCAAGCGGAAGACCAAGGCAGGCAAGCAGGCAGTCGCCGAGGAACAGGCGCCGTCCGCGCCGCCGCGGCCTCGCTTCGGTGCCAGGCAGGCGCTCTATTCGGTGGCGTTGGGATTGGCGCTGCTGGGTGGCTGGTCGATCTGGCAGGCGCAGCAGTGCGAGGCCTCGTTCATGGAGCAGGCCAGCCTTGGCGAGGCCCGCCTGGCCGAGGTCCAGACCATGCAGGATTACGGCCGCGGCCATCTGGCCCCGGGACAGAACCAGCGCTACCGGGACCGCTTCCCGACCTCGGGCCCGCACGCGCCGACCTGGACCGAGCCCGGCTTCTACGACGTTCAACCGGGCGACATCCACCTGGTGCACGCGCTGGAGCACGGCAACGTGGTCATCTATTACGACGAGCCGCCGGCCGATGCGTTATCCACGCTGAAGCTCTGGGGCGACCTCTATTCCGGCATGTGGTCGGGGCTGGTGGTGGCGCGGAGGCGTGGTCTCGGCGAGGAGGTGGTTATGACCGCGTGGCGCCGCGTGCTGCGTCTGAAGTCGTTCGACGAGCCCACCGCCGCCGCCTTCATCGACCGCTATCGCGGCCGCGGGCCCGAAAACCCGGTGCGCTGAACGCCTCAGGAAGTCTGGCGACCGCGTGAGCGGCCCAACAGGTAGGCCGGCAGCAGTGCTACCGTGAAGATCACGGCGATCTGCACGAAGGCGTCATGGAAGGCGAAGATGTTGGCCTGGGCGTGGATGACACGCCCCAGGTAGTCGAGTGCCAGGGCGCCGTCCGCTGGCGACGGCACGCCACCTGCATGCAACAGGCTGCGCACCCGGTCCAGCATCTCGCCGGTTGCCCCGGTGCCCACGGTCTGCGTCGCCGCCAGTACATCTGCGTGATAGGCGGTGCGCATCTCCAGCGTCAGGGCCGTCAGGTTGACGCCGAAGGCGCCGCCCAGTTGGCGGAAGAAATTGAAGGTGCCAGCACCCTGCGCCAGTTTCTCCGGCGGCACGGCCGACAGCGCCGCCTTGCCCATGTTGGGCGAAATCAGGCTCATGGCGCCGCGGCTCGACATGGCCAGCACCATGATGGTCAGGTAGGCCGTGTTGACGTCGATCTTGGCCATCACCATGGCGGCGACGGCGAAAAAGGCGCAGCCGGCCATGATCGGCCAGTGCTGCGGTACCCGGTCGGCGAGTTGGCCAAAAGCGCGCAATCCGACGACCAGCACGATGCCCGCCGGCACCAGCACCAGTCCGGCCTTGGTGGCCGTGAAGCCCTGCACGGTCTGCACGAACAGCGGGATCAGGTAGTTGGTGGAGAAATTGCCAAGCCCGAAGGCGAAGGCGATGATGACGGCCGACGCGAAACGCGTGTCCAGGAACAGCGCCGGGTCCAACAGCGGGTTTTCCGAGCGCAACTGCGTGCCGACGAACACCGCGGCCGAGATGATGCCGACCAGCAGGATGATCAGCGTGCGGTCCGAATCCCAACCCCAGCGCTGGCCGTTGCCGACGACGCTCATCAACGAAACCAGGGCCGTCGCCACCAGCGCGAACCCGGTCCAATCGAAATCCGGGATGCGTTCCTTCGGGTTGCGGGCCGGCATGAAGGCGAGCCCCATCAGTGCCGCCAGGCCGACGAACGGCAAGGGTAGAATGAAGACGTGGCGCCAGGTGAAGAAATCAATGGCGAGGCCGCCGGCCAGCGGCCCGAAGGTCGGGGCCAGCGCGATGCCCATGCCGACGGTGCCCACGGCCAGACCTCGCTGCGCCGCCGGGAAGGCGGCGATGACGGTCGACAGCACCAGGGGCTGGATCACGCCGGCGCCGAAGCCTTGCAGGATGCGGCCGCCGATCAGGGCTTCGATGGTCGGGCTGGTGGCGCAGACGAAGCCGCCAACGGAGAAGATGGCTAGCGCGGCAAGAAAGGTGACACGCGGGCCCAGGGCCCGGCTGGTCCAGGAATTCAGCAACTGCGCCGCGACCATGGTCGAGAGGAACGCCGTCGACGCCCACTGTGCCTGGTCCTGGCCGACGCCAAACGCACCCATGACGCTGGGGATGGCGACGTTGACCACGGTCGCGGACAGCACCACGGTCATGGAGCCCAACAGGCCGGCGGCCGCGACCCACCAGCGGTACGACTCGCCGTACCGCCGGAACAGCAGAACCATGGCGGGATTGTCATAGCCCGCGGCGCGGGCGGTCGCGGCGGTGATCGGGTTACTCGGGATAACGCAGCGCTCCGCCAGCCGACTTCCAGGCATCGATGCCGCCGGCGAGGTGGGTGGCATCCTCGAATCCGGCGTCGAACAGGTCCTTCAGCGCCAGCGCCGATCGTTCGCCGTAGGCGCAGTAGAGCAGCACCGGCCGGCCGCCGTCGCGGATCATGGCGGCGAGCAGGCCATCCGGCGCGATGGCGTCCTTGAAGTCCACATAGGGCACGTGCACGGAATCAGGAATGATGCCGTCACGGCATCGTTCGTTGTTTTCTCGGAGATCAATGAACAACGGCGCAGCGCCGCTTTCCATTTCGGCCAACACGGGTTCCGCATGCAAGGTGGCCGCCAGCACGGCCGGATCGGCCGAGGCCTTGTAGCCGATGGAGAGGTTCGCCGGCACCGCCTGGTCCATCATTTTCGGATTGGGCAGGTTCAGGTTATCCATGATTTCGGCGTAGGCGTCCGCGCTGTCGACCTTGAGACGCGGGTTGAAGGCTTTTTCCTCGCCGATGGACGATACCGTGTCGCCCTTGTAGTCGTGACCCGGGTAGACCAGCGTCTCGTCCGGCAACTTCAGCAGCTTTCCGAAGATGGAACGATAGGCCTCGCGCGGGTCGCCGCTCTGGAAGTCCGTCCGTCCGGTGCCGCGGATCAACAGCGTGTCGCCGGTGAACACCCGGTCGGCCATGCGGAAGCAGTAGGAATCATCCGTGTGGCCGGGCGTGTAGATGACGTCGAGGGCGATGTTTTCGACCTCGATCCTGTCGCCGTCGTCGACACGCATGGAGACCATGTCCACGTCCGTCGCCTTGCCCATCACGGTGATGCAGCGCGTGGTGTCGCGCAGGCGGCCGAGGCCGGTGATGTGGTCTGCGTGGCAGTGCGTGTCGACGGCCTTGACCAAGCGCAGGTCCAGCTCGTCCAGCAATTGCAGGTAGCGGTCCACCTTCTCGATCACCGGATCGATGATCAGCGCCTCGCCCCCCGGCCGGCTGGCCAGCAGGTAGGTATAGGTCGAGGATACTTGGTCGAACAGTTGGCGAAAGATCACCGCGCCCCTCCCGGATGTACAGTAGTGATCAGCCGATTTTAGGCTTTCCGGAGAGGCGCGGAAAGTGGCTCGGCGGCTGGAAGGTCTGCGGCCGGGAGGAGATCAGGTTTCGTCAGCTCGCGCTGGCACGGAGCGGCTGGCGAAAGGGATGGTTTCGGTTCTCGTCCTCCGCCTCCTCGCCGTAAATGCTCATCAGCGCCGCGACCATGTCGCGGGCTTCCTCGCCACGCAGCGAATAATAGATGGTCTGCGCCTCGCGTCGGGTCTGCACCAGGCCGTCACGGCGTAGCCGCGCCAGGTGCTGCGAGAGGGCGGACTGGCTGAGGCCGATGGCTCGGCCCAGCTCGCCGACATTCATCTCGCCATGCAGCAGGTAGGCGACGATCATCAAGCGATGAGAGTTGCCCAGCGCCTTCAACATGGTGCTGGCGAGAGGCACGATCCGTTCGATCTCAATGACGTTCATGATCCGGTTCCCCTCCGTGGTTTCCAAGGTTCCGGCTGCTGCTGTTGTCGCGGCTAGCCGACGTCTCCCTGAACACCCTCATCTCGTCGATCATGAATCTAGATGATCCGGAGCAACACGGGCCAACCACAATTTCGTGAGCGGGAATAATAACTTGGCGCCCGTTAAACTGGTACGTCCCGAGGCCTATTCGGCGGCCTCGGTCGCGCCATCGCCGGTGGATTCGGGAACCACGCCGAGAGATGACGCGCGCCGATTCGGGCTCTCCACCGTCGTGCACATGAGGTTCAGCAACGGTGGAATGATGGCCAATGTCAGCACCGCGGAAAGCGACAATCCGCCGAGGACGACCGAGCCGAGGCCGCGATAGAGTTCGGAGCCGGAACCCGGAAACACGACCAGCGGCATCATGCCGAACACGCTGGTCAGCGTCGACATGAAGATCGGCCGGATGCGGTTGCGCGTCGCCTCGGTGATGGCATCGCAAGCCACCATGCCTTCCTCGCGGATATGTACCAGGGTCTGGTGCACCAACAGAATGGCGTTGTTGACGACGATGCCGATGAGGATGACGAAGCCCAGCAGCGTCAGCATGTCCAGCGGCTGGAAGGTGAAGCGGTTGACCAACGCCAGTCCAAGCACGCCCCCCGCCGTCGCCAGCGGCACCGACAGCATGATGATCAATGGGTAGAGAAAACTCTCGAACAGCACCGCCATCACCAGGTAGACGATAATCACGGCGATCAGAAGGTCGATCTTCATCGCCCGCCAGGTGATATTCAGCTTGTCGGCCGTGCCGGTCAGCCGGAGTTTGATGCCACGTGGCATGCCCTCGGCGCGCATCGGCTGGATGACGCCTTGGTCGAGGGTTTCCAGCGCGCTTTCGAGCGGAATGTTTTCGGGCGGGCGGATGACCAGGGTGACCGTACGTTCGCGCTCCAGGTGATTGATCTGCGTCGGGCCCGAGGTGATCTTCACATCGGCTAGCGAGGAGGCCGGCACGATCATGCCGTCGCGGGTGACGACGGGCAGGTTGTCGATGCCCTGGGTCTCGGTCACCTGGTCGACCAGGCCTTTGATTTTCAGGTTGATCTGCTTGTTGCCGACGGTGATCTCGGCGACGCGAAGGCCGTCGTTGAAGGCGTCGAGGGTATCAGACAGTTCCCGCGCGCTGACGCCGTTGTCGGCGAGCTTGACCCGATTGGGGAAGACGCGCACCTCGGGCGCGCCCAGTTCAAGGCCCGGCTTGGGCCGGATCTGCGTGCCCTCGGCGCGCGGTGTCACCCGGTCGATGAGGCCGACGGCCCGCAGCGCCGTGTCCAGCACCGGTTCCAATTCCGGCCCCATGATGTTGAGTTCGATGGCGCGAGAGCCGCCGATGCCGCGGCCGAACAAGGAGCGCTGACTGACCAGGCCGAAGGTGCCGGGCTCCTTGAAGGCGGCGTCCTTGAGCAACGGAATCAGTTCCTTGACCCGCGTCGGATCGACGGCGGCGGCGCCGAGGAAGGTGCGCCCGCGCGAGGCGACGAAGAAGAAACGCTGGATCTTCGGTGGTTCACCGGGCTTCGATTCGGGCCCCGAGACCTCGGCCAGATGCGGCGTTACCTCGGCCTCGAAGGTGCTGGCGATGTCCTCGGTGGTTTTGAGGTTGTAGCCCGGTGGCGGCACGATGACGCCGAAGATCAGGTTGCGGTTGCCATCCGGCAGGTATTCCAGCTTCGGCAATAGCGCCCAGGTGATGACCGCGCCGGCGCCGGCCACGGTGACGGCGACGCCGATCGAGCGCGCCCGGGTCGTGGTGACCCAGCGGGTAACGGCGAGGACGAAGGCGACGAAGCCGCGGGCGAAGTGGTCGATGCCGGGAATTGAACGCCTGACGATGGTGTCGCCCTCGGCCTTGCCGAGGATGCGGTTGGACAGCGCCGGGATGACGGTGATGGCCACCAGCAGCGACAGCAGCACGGCGAACGACAGCGCAACGGCAATGTCGCGGAACAACTGGCCGACCTCCAACTCCATCACCAGGATGGGGATGAACACCATCACCGTAGTCAGCGCAGACACCAGCACAGCGCCCCACACTTGTGACGCGCCCCGGTAGGCGGCCTCTTTGCGGTCGAGGCCCTTTTCGCGCAACCGGTAGATATTTTCCAGCACCACGATGGCGGCGTCGACGACCATGCCGACGGCGAAGGCGATGCCGGCCAGCGAAATGACGTTCAGCGATCGCCCCGTCGCCGCCATGGCGACGAAGGCGCCGATGACCGACACCGGGATGGCCAGCGAGACGATCAGCGTGGCACCGCCCGAACGCAGGAAGATCAGCAGGATGAACGCCGCCAGCGCGCCGCCGATGAAAATATTCTGCTGCACCAGATCGATGGCCGAATTGATGTAGACGGTCTCGTCGTATACTTGGTGCAGCCGTAGCTGTTGCTCCGGCAGGTCGGTCTTGTTGAGCTCCGCCAGCGCCGCGCGAATGCCCTTCATGACCTCGATGACATTGGCGCCGGTTTCGCGGATGGCGTTGATGGCGAGCGCCGGTTGGCCGTTGAAGCGGATGGCGGCGGTGGGGTCGGAATAGTCGAAGCGCACATGGGCGATGTCGCCGACGGTGACCCGTGCGACGGCACCCGTAGCGGCGTCCATCGTCGAGCGCAGGATGACACTGCGGACGTCGTCGACGCGTTGGAATTCGCCCTCCGTCCTGACTACGTATCGGCGCTTGCCCTCGTCCACGTCGCCGGCGGAGACGGAGGAGTTGGCGGCCCGCATGGTGGCGACCACGTCGGTCACCGTCAGGCCATAGCGCGCCATCCGGTTGGGATCGACGGCGACCACCATCTCCCGGTTGGCGCTGCCATAGACGTTGACCCGCGCCACCCCGGTGACCCGCTCCAGGCGGTCCTGGATGATGTCCTCAGCGAAGTCGCCGAAGGTATGGATGTCGCGCTTGTTGTCGCCCGTGCGCAGCATGACGATCCAGGTGATGGGGTTGTCCTCGGAACCGGCGCTGCGGATGGTTGGCTCGTCGGCTTCGTCCGGGTAGCCGTCGACCCGGTCGAGCCGGTTAGCGGTCAACAGCAGGGCTTTGTCCATGTTGGTGCCGACGGCGAATTCCAGGTTGATGCGCGAGCGGCCGTCCTGGCTCTCGGAGCGGATCTGCTCCAGCCCCTCGATACCCTTCAGCACCTCTTCCTGCTCGTTGGTGATCTCGCGCTCGATCTCTGCCGGCGCCGCACCTGGCCAGATGGTGCGCAGGCTGATCAGCGGCTTGCGCACATCAGGCGTGAGTTGGATGGGAATGGTGTTGAGCGCCACCAGCCCGAACATGACCACCATCAACACTGCCGCCATGACAGCGACCGGTCGTTCGATGGCGAGGCGGATGAGGTTCATGGCTTGGGCCCGCCTAACCTTGCTGCGCGCCGTTCGTCGACGCCGCCGGCGGGATGCTGACCGGCTGGCCCGGGCGCAGGCGTTCGTTGCCGCGGACGACGACGATGTCGCCCGCCTTCAGGCCATGGCGAATGACGAAGCGCGTGCCCACGGCCTCGCCCAGTTGCACGAAGCGGATCATGGCTTTGCCGTCGACGACCAGATAGACCAGCGTGCCGCCGCCCCGCGTGATGACCGCGTCCTTGTGTACGGTTAGCACGTGCGCCGCCCGGGCCGCCGGCACCGCCAGGGTGACGCTCTGGTTGGCCGCCAGGTTGGCCATGTCGCCGGCGTCCGACAGCACGAAGCGGACGATGCGGGTACGGGTCTGTGGGTTCTCCTCCGGCACCACGGCGCGAACGATGGCCACCGCTTTGACGCCGCCGACGATGGTGACGTCGATGGCCTTGCCGGGTTCCAGGCCGGCTACCCGGCCGGAGGGCACGTCGGCTTCGATCTCCAAGCGGGTGTCGTCGACCAAGCTGACGATGGGATCGCCGACGCGGACGAAGGCGCCGACTTCCGTATGGCGCCTGGTGACGACGCCGGCGTAGGGCGCGCTAATTTCGGTATAGTCCAGTTCCAGCTTGGCTAGGCTGAGGTCGGCGCGGGCCTTGGCCAGTTGGCCCGAGGCCTCGGCCACTTCGCTCTCGGCTACAACCACTTCCTGGCGCTTGTCTTCCAGCCTGGCCTGCGAGAACGCCGGCGACTTCTTCAGGTTGTCGAGACGGCGCGCCTCCTGCATCAACAGCTTCACGCGCGCTTTCTTGGTGCGAATCTCGGCGTTGTAGCGCGCCGTCTCCGCCTTGTTGGCCGAGACCCGCCAGCGGAAAGTGTCCTTGACCATCGCCGCCAGTAAGTCGCCGGCGGCCACCCGGTCGCCAACCTCGACCTGGAAAGTCTTCACCGGACCGGCAATGCGCGCCGCCACCAGGCCGGCCTGGCGCGGCACGAAGCGGCCGATCACCGGCACTGTCTGGCGCATGGTCTCCTGGCGCACCGGATCGACGCCGACCGGTGTCGGCGGCTGCTCGTCCGGCGTCTTCTGCTGCGCCGCGCCCGGCAGGGCCAGTACGACGGCGGCGGCGCAAAGCACCGCCGCAAGAACACGTCGGTACCCGGTCGAATGCACAAAATAGTGCAACGCGGAAGTTTTCATGCCGCGGCTTCCATCCCCATCACTGCCCAGTCTGCCAATCCCGGAACAGGGGATTTGTGACTAGACTGGACCGTCCAGTCTAATCTAGGATGTGGCTTGTTGAGGTGCAACGAAAATCCCATGGATAAGGAGCACCGGGGGGTGGTTCAATCCACAAGCAACACGGCGGCCGTTGAAACCGACGCCGTCCTCGAGGGGACGGACGAGGGCGAGGTGCCGTCGCCGAAGCGCGACGCCATCATCGCCGCCGCCACTCGCGTCTTCCTGGCCAACGGCTATGGCGCCGCCAGCATGGACGCCATCGCCGCCGAGGCCGGTGTCGCCAAGCAAACGGTGTATTCCCATTTCGGCTCCAAAGAGGCGCTGTTCGAGGCCATCGTCAGCTGCAAGTGCGAGGACTTGATGCGCCCCGCGCTCGACGCCGACGCCGTCACCGGCGGCCCAGGCGAGGTCCTGACGGCAACGGCGCGGGCCTTCCTGGAGACCGTGCTGGCGCCCGACAACACCACGCTCTACCGCATGCTGATCGGCGAGAGTACGCGCTTCCCGGCGCTGGCCGAGGCGTTTTACCGTGTTGGCCCCCGCCACGCCGCCGACGGCCTGGCCGACTACTTGGCCGAAGTCGACCGGCGCGGCGGCCTCCGCGTGCCCGAGCCGACCCGCTCGGCCGAGTTGTTCTTCGCCATGCTCCGGGGCGATCTCTACATGCGCCGGCTGCTGGACCTGGAGTCCCGAGCCTCGGCGGCCGAGATCGAGGACACGGTCGACCGGGCCGTGGCCGCGTTCCTGGCCGGTCACGCGCTCGACTAATTCCCTTCGTTGGACCCTTCGTCGGTCGTCGGCTCGCCGCTGTCCGAACTGCCACTGCGCGAGCACGTGTAGGGCCAGACCACCTTGGTGCCGGCGGGCACGGTGGTGCCGTCCGCCAGCATGACCGGAATGGGGACCTGCTTCTGGTCCTCCGGCAGGGCCTTCAGGGCGGCGCTGTCGACGGTCGGGTTGCCGCGATAGAGCGCGTTCGGGTCCATCCAATAGCTGTCGTGCGGGATGACCTTCCTTTGACCGACCGCGAAATTCGGGCTTTGGCTATACCAGACAGCGAAATGGATGGCCGGCCGGCGCGCCCGCTTGGCACGTCCGGGCTGGATGCCGGAGTTACCTGTCGGGCCGAGTTTCTGGCCCATGGCGACGCGCTGTCCTGGTTCGAGTGTCGGCATCTCGTCGAAGTGGGCGTACTGGGTGTAGATCCAGAACGGCAGGCCCGTTTCCTTCGGCGCGTGGCGTAGGGTGATCTCCATGCCGCGCGGCGTTCGTTCGCCGCGATAGACGGCGACCACGGTGCCGGCGGCGGCGGCGATCATTGGCGTGCCATAGGGGGCCGGCATGTCAATGCCGCCGTGGTAATTCTCGCGCGAGCGCTTGTAGGTGTAGGAGATGGCCCACTGCTCGTCGATGTCACGGCAGTCCAGTCCCGCTGGGAAGCGCGGCCTGAGGCCAGTCTCGAACATGCCACGACCGACGGCGACCTTGATGTCGCAGTCACGGCTACGGCCGATGCCACATCTGGTTTCGGCGTCGATCCGGTCCATGGGCACTTCGCCGTCGAGAACGGCAGCTGCGTCGACGATCGTTCCGACAATCAGGGCCCCGGCCAGACAGGTCGAAATTCGGATTCTCATTTCGATGCCTCCTTCGAAAGAGATCCCCCGCAATACCCATGATTTCAGTAATGGAAAGCGCGTGCAATGTCTTGGCAAACGTCTTGGCAAGCAGCGCCGGCCTGCGCCAGAATGCGGGCATGGGAGGGTTCGTCATCCGTGTTGCCGCCGTGGCGGTGATTTGCTTATCGGCCTTGGTCGTGTTGGCGCCGTACCACATGGCGCGCGCGGACTTGGTCGGCCACGGCGGCATGGTGCGCGCGGTCGATGTGTCGCCGGACGGCCGCCGGGTGCTGACCGGCAGTTTCGATTTCACCGCACGGCTCTGGGATTTCGGCCTGCAGTCGGAAATCGCCGTGCTGGACGAACACGCCGGCCCGGTGACCAGCGTCGCCTTCCTGCCCGACGGCCGCCACGGCCTGACCACCAGCGACGACATGACCGCCATTCTGTGGGATCTGGAAACGGCGACACCGGTGACCCGGCTGGTCGGCCACAAGCACAAGGTGATGGCCGTCGCCGTCGACCGGACCGGCACGCGCGCGGCCACAGGCGGCTGGGACAAGACGGTGCGCGTCTGGGATCTGGCGACCGGCGATACGCTTCGCGTCATCGAATTGGGCAGTCCGGTCAACGCGGTCGCCTTCCTCGGCGACGGTCGCGTTGTTTCGGGCAGCCACGACGGCAAGATCAGGATTTGGAATGCCAATACCGGGATCATCGACGGGACCCTGGAAGGCCACGCCATGGGCATCACCGGCCTGAGCCTGGCGCCCGACGGCCGGCGGCTGCTGTCTGCCAGCATCGACAAAACCATCCGCATCTGGGACCTGGCCAGCCTGAGCGAGGTCAGGAACATCAAGGTGCATGACGGCCAGGTCTTCGGCGCCGTGTTCTCGCCCGACGGGCGATCGGCCCTGACCGCCGGGCGCGACGGCTTCGTGGTCCAGTGGGACCTGGCCGAGGGCGCGCCGACGCGCGAGATTCGGGCCCACGACCGCATCGTCTGGGCGGTCCGCTTCACGCCCGATGGCCGCTTCGCTATCTCCGGCTCCTCCGACGATCACGCCCGGGTCTGGCACTTGGCGACCGGTGACCGGGTCGGCGATATCGACGAGGAGGCGGAGGCCGAGGAAGCGCAGCCTTGGCTGACCAGCGATCATCCGGGCGCCAAGCTGTTCACCAAGTGCGCGCGCTGCCACACGGTCGCCGCCACCGGCCGCCGCCGCTCGGGTCCACACCTGGCCGGCCTGTTCGGCAGGCGCGCCGGGTCGGTGACGGGGTACAAGTATTCGTCGGCGCTGACCGGCGTCGACTTCGTCTGGAACGAGAAAACCCTGTTCGACCTGTTCGACCTCGGTCCCGACAAGGTCCTGCCGGGCACCAAGATGCCGGTTCAGCGGGTTTCGGACGCGGCGCAACTGACGAACCTGGTGGACTACCTGAAACAACTGACCGCCGGGGGCGGGAGCCAATGACGACGCAACTCTATACCCACCCGGCCTGTGTCGAGCATGACCCGGGCAGCTACCACCCGGAGAACCCGAACCGCCTCAAATCGGTCCTCGCCGGTCTCGACGATGCCGAGTTCAAATCGCTTGAGCGGTTGGAGGCGCCCGAAGTCGACCTGGCCGAAGTCGAGCGCGTGCACAAGACCTGGTATGTGGAGCAGCTGATCGAGAACGTGCCGGCCGAGGGCCAGGTGCACCTGGACCCGGATACCGCCATGTCGCCGGCCTCGGGCGAGGCAGCCCGGCGGGCATCGGGGGCATCCTGCGCCGCCGTCGACGCCGTGCTGGCCGGCAACACCGACAACGCCTTCTGCGCCGTGCGTCCGCCGGGCCATCACGCGGAATCGGGCAAGGCCATGGGCTTCTGCCTGTTCAACGGCGTCGCTGTCGCCACCTTCCACGCCCGAGCCGTGCACGGGTTGGAACGCGTCGCGGTGATCGACTTCGACGTCCACCACGGCAACGGCACCCAACACAGTTTCGAAAACGAGCCCGGCCTGTTCTACGGCTCCAGTCACCAGTACCCGGCCTATCCCGGTACCGGGGCAAGCAGCGAGACCGGTGTCGCCGATAACGTCTGCAACCTGCCCATGGCGCCGGGCTCGGGCTCGAAGGAGTTTCGCGACGGATATCAGAACCGGGTGCTGCCATCGCTGCGCGCGTTCGATCCGGAACTGCTGCTGATCTCCGCCGGCTTCGATGCCCACGCGGCCGACCCGCTGGCGCAGATCAACCTGCAGACCGACGACTATGCCTGGGTCACGGAGCAGTTGCTGGAGGTCGCCGACGAGTGCTGCGACGGGCGCGTCGTCGCCGTGCTGGAAGGTGGCTACGACTTGGACGCGTTGCGCGAAAGCGCCATGGCCCATGTGCGGACCCTTATGGCGGCCTAGACCGGCCGGACGGGCGATCGGCGAACCCAGGCGTCAAGCCCCTCAGCCCTTGCCCGCCAGCGCCGGCACGACTATATTCCGCGCCTTCGCCAGAGGTGTGCATGGCCGATCCAGACGCCAAGATTCCCAAGGACATTGCCAAGCTGAGTTTCGAGCAGGCGCTTGAGCAGTTGGAGGAAATCGTCCGCGACCTGGAAGGCGGCGAGGGCGACCTGGAGCAGTCGATCGAAGGGTACGCACGGGGCGCGCTGCTGAAGCGGCATTGCGAAGCCAAGCTCAAGGATGCCCAGGCGCGCATCGACAAGATCGTCGCCGGGGCGGCGGGCGACGTCGCTACCGAACCCCTCGAGGAAGCCTGAGACCAAGCCATTGACCGATCTATCCGATGCAATGAAGGCCAATGCGGCATCGGTCGAGGATATGCTCGACCGGTTGCTGCCGGTGCACGACACGCCCGAGGCGCAGGTCATCACCGCCATGCGTTACGCCTCGCTGGGCGGCGGCAAGCGCATCCGACCGTTCCTGGTCATGCAGTCGGCAGGCTTGTTCAATGTGCAAGAAGGCCGAGCGCTGCGGGCGGCGGCGGCGATCGAGATGGTGCACTGCTATTCGCTGGTGCACGATGACCTGCCGGCGATGGACGATGATGACCTCAGGCGTGGCCGGCCGACGACGCACATCGAATTCGACGAAGCGACCGCGATCCTGGCTGGCGACGCCCTGCTGACCAAGGCCTTCGAGGTCATGGCCGACACCGACACGCACCCGGATGGCCGCGTGCGCGCCGATCTTTGCCTGGCCCTGGCCAAGGCGGCGGGCGACCACGGCATGGTCGGTGGCCAGATGCTGGACCTGGTGGCCGAGAAAACGGGCCGCCAACTGGATATCCCCGAGATCACGCGCCTGCAACGCATGAAGACGGGCATGCTGATTGCGGTGTCCTGTGAAATCGGTGCCATTCTCGGCAAGGCGTCCGAGCACGCCCAGCACATGCTGGACCATTACGCACACGATATCGGCTTGGCCTTCCAGATCGCCGATGATCTGCTCGATGTGGAAGGGGATGCCGAGGTGGTCGGAAAGAAAACCGGCAAGGACGCGGCGCGCGGCAAGGCGACTTTCGTGTCGCTGCTCGGCGTCAGTCAGGCGCGTGATCAAGCCCGCATCCTGGCCGACCAGGCTGCGGAACACCTTGACCTGTTCGGCGAAAAGGCCACGCTTCTAAAAGAGCTTGCCCGTTTCATCGTTACCCGCGCCGCGTAGACCCACCGTTACCTTCGGACGACCCGTTCATGAGATCACGCGATGTGCGCGTGGAAGGATGACAAAATTGACCGATTATCCTACCGATTCCATTCTCGAGAAAATAGATCAACCATCTGATATCAGAGACTTTTCAGCCGCTCAGTTGAAGCGTCTTGCCGATGATATTCGCAACGAGACCGTGCGCAATGTATCGATCACCGGCGGCCATTTGGGGGCTAGTCTCGGGGTCGTCGAATTGACCGTCGCGCTGCACCATATATTCGAGACTCCTGATGATCGTTTGATCTGGGATGTTAGCCATCAATGCTATCCTCACAAGATTTTGACCGGTCGTCGCGAACGCATGCACACGCTCCGTCAAGGGGATGGATTGTCGGGTTTCACGAAGCGTGCCGAGAGCGAATATGACCCCTTCGGCGCCGCTCATTCCTCGACATCAATTTCAGCCGGTTTGGGCATGGCGGTGGCCCGAGATCTCTCTGGAGGGGACAATCACGTCATCTGTGTGATCGGCGATGGTGCCATGACGGCGGGCATGGCCTACGAGGGCATGAACAACGCCGGTTCCATGAAGTCGAAGCTGATCGTCATCCTCAATGACAACGACATGTCCATTGCACCGCCGGTGGGGGCGTTGTCGGCCTATCTATCGCGGCTGATCTCGTCAAAGCCGTTCCGGTCCGTGCGCCACTTGGCGAAGGACGTTGCGAAGAAGTTCCCACGGCAGATCGAAGAGGCCGCCAGCAAGGTCGACGAATACGCTCGTGGCATGGTCACTGGCGGCACGTTGTTCGAGGAATTGGGGTTCTATTACGTCGGCCCGATCGACGGGCACAATCTGGATCACCTGCTACCGGTGCTGAAGAACCTGCGTGATGATGAACAGCCGGGACCGGTGCTGCTGCATTGCGTGACCGAGAAAGGCCATGGCTACAAACCTGCCGAGGATTCGGACGACAAGTACCACGGCGTATCCAAATTCGACATCGTCACCGGCAAGCAGCACAAGCCGAAGGCCAATGCGCCCAGCTATACCAGCGTCTTCGCCAAGGGACTGATTCGCGAGGCCGAGGAGGATGACCGCATCGTCGCCATCACCGCGGCCATGCCCGACGGCACCGGCGTCGACAAGTTCCAGGGCCGGTTCCCCGAACGCAGTTTCGATGTTGGCATTGCCGAGCAGCATGGCGTTACGTTCGCCGCCGGTTTGGCGACCGAAGGCTACAAGCCTTTCTGCGCCATCTATTCCACCTTCCTGCAGCGTGCCTATGACCAGGTGGTCCACGACGTGGCGATCCAGTCCCTGCCTGTGCGCTTCGCTATCGACCGCGCCGGCTACGTGGGCGCCGACGGATCGACCCACTGTGGTGCCTTCGACATCGCCTACCTGGCGACGCTGCCCGGCATCGTCGTCATGGCGGCGGGCGACGAGGCGGACCTGATGCACATGGTGCGGACGTCCGTGGCCATCGACGATGGGCCGTCGGCCTTCCGTTTCCCGCGCGGCGAGAGCGTCGGCGTCGAGTTGCCGGAACGCGGCGAAATCCTGGAAATTGGCCGAGGGCGGATCATGCGCGAGGGTTCGGCCGTGGCTGTGCTCAGCCTCGGCGGGCGGCTTTCGGACTCGCTTGAAGCGGCCGAGAACCTGGCCGCCATGGGTTTGTCCGCGACGGTCGCCGACGCTAGATTCGCCAAACCGCTGGACCACGACCTGATCCGCCGCCTGGCACGAGAGCACGAAGTGCTGGTGACCGTGGAGGAGGGGGCCGTCGGCGGTTTCGGCTCTCACGTGCTGTCGTTCATGGCCAACGACGGCCTGCTCGATGGCCGCTGCCAGGTGCGCAGCCTGACCATGCCCGACCGCTTCCTGGATCAGCACGCGCCGGCCATGCAGGTCCAGCAGGCTGGACTGGACGCGCGTCACATCGTCGCCGGCGTTCTGTCAGCTCTCGGTCGCGAGGAAGAAGCGGCGGCCGAACTGGCCAGAGCTGGCGCCACGGTCTAGGCCCAGAACCGGCCCGCTTGAAGGCCTGCTTGCCGGACGGCGCCCCTTTTGGGCGAACGTTCTTGCCAGCCCCCGATCCAGCCCCCGATCCAGCGCCCGGTCCTGGCCCCGGTCCTGGCCCCGGTCCTGGCCCCGGTCCTGGCCCCGGTCCTGGCCCCGGTCCTGGCCCCGGTCCTGGCCCCGGTCCTGGCCCCGGTCCTGGCCCCTCCAATGGAATGGTGTAGGCTACCCCCTCCAATGGAATGGTGTAGGCTACCGCCATGACGTGATGCGTGGCGGGAGGTGCGACGATGGTCCTGAAGGTCTGTATTGCCGGCGTCACCGGCGGCGTCGGCCGCGCCTTGGTGGCGGCGGTCGAGGCGTCGGCGGAATTCTCGCTCGTCGGCGCCGTGGCGCGCTCGGTGGCGGGGCAGGATGTGGGGCACGCACTCGGCGGCGAGCGCACGGGCTTGAAGGTTTCGGCGACCCTTGAAGAGGCCCTGGGGGCCGAGACGGACGTGCTGATCGACTACACCCACCCGGACGCCATCCTGGGCCATATCGACGTCGCCTTCGGGCGCGGCGTGGCCGTGGTAATCGGCACCACCGGCCTCATGAATGCCGACTTCGAGGCCATCGATGCCAAGGCCCGGGCCGCGGGATTGGGCGCCGCGACCGGCAACTTTTCGCTGACCGCCGCCCTGCTGCAGCACTTCGCGCTGGAGGCGGCGAAACACCTGGAGACCTTCGAGGTCTTCGATTTCTGCAAGTTCGACAAACCCGACGCGCCCTCCGGCACGGCGCGGGAACTGGCAGAGAAACTGGCCCATGTGCGGAAGCCGGAAATCGGTGTTCCGCTCGATGATATCCGCGGTCCCCGCGAGGCCCGTGGTGCCACGGTCGAGGGCGTGCAGTGCCACTCGGTCCGGTTGCCCGGGTTCGGCAGTGCCGTCGAGGTCATCCTGGGCACCGGCGACGAGCGCCTGACGCTGCGCCATGACGCCATCAGCGCCGGCCGACCCTACGTCGCCGGTTCGCTGCTGGCGGCCCAGCGGATCACCGAGACCACCGGCCTGGTGCGTGGGTTGGATACGTTGCTGTTCGGCGAGCCGTGAGCCGACCGGAAAAGCTCCGCCTCGACCAATTGCTGGTCGATCGCGGCCTGGCGGAGAGCCGGGCCAGGGCGCAGGCGTTGGTGATGGCGGGGCTGGTTTATTCCGATACCCGGCGGCTGGAGAAGGCGGGCCACAAGATCGCCGCCGACACGCCGCTGGAGGTCAAGGGGCAGGACCATCCCTGGGTCAGTCGCGGCGGACAAAAGCTCGATCACGGGTTGGAGCACTTCGGCATTGATGTGGGCGAGTGTATCTGCCTCGACATCGGTGCCTCGACGGGCGGCTTCACGGACGTCCTTCTGACGCGCGGGGCCGCCAAGGTCTACGCCGTCGACGTTGGATCGGGCCAGTTAGCCTGGAAGTTGCGCCAGGACGACCGGGTGGTGGTGCTGGAAAAGACCAACGCCCGCCACCTGACGACCGAACACGTGCCGGAGCCCGTCGACGTCATCACCTGCGATGCCAGCTTCATCGGGCTCGAGGTTGTGCTGCCGGCGGCGTTGGCGCTGGCCGCGCCCGGCGCCCACCTGGTGGCGCTGATCAAGCCGCAGTTCGAGGTCGGCAAGGGCCGCGTCGGCAAGGGCGGCGTGGTCCGCGACACCGCTCTTCACGAAGAGGTTTGTGTACGCATCTCGGATTGGCTCGCTGCTCGGCCCGGCTGGTCCGTTCTCGGCATTTCGGAAAGCCCGATCACCGGGCCGGAGGGGAATGTGGAATTCCTGATCGGTGGCCGCCGCGACGGCTGACCGGCGGTCTACTTTACCGGCAAGCCTTCCTGCGACCAGGACTGCAGGCCGCCGGCCATGGAATAGACCTCGCCGACGATCTCCTGATCGGCCATGAAGGCGCCGATCTGGTAGGAACGCTGGCCGATGGCGCAGAACAGCACCAGTTTTTTGCCCTCGGGGACGGCGATCATCTCGGCGATGTTCTCGGGTGTCAGCGCGCTCATGGGCACGTGCGCCGCGCCCTCGATGCTGGCCTGCATGAGTTCGGGGTCCTCGCGCACGTCGACCAGGTGGGCCTCGCCCGCGTCCATCCAGGCCTTCGCCGTCGCCGCATCGATTTCGCTGATTTCCGCCATGGCTATCGTCACCCCCTTATTCGTGCGCTGTTGAATCTGGAACATGGGGACGGGGATGGCTAGAGTCCACGCCTAAATCCGCTTGTAACACCTGGAGATACGCCATGCCTGAAGATTGCCGAGGTCTCGACGTCAGCGCCGCCAGCGCCGACGCCGTCGCCGCCCTCGACCACACCATTCGCGGCTACACTGGCATGGCCAAGGATACCGGCGACCGCCTGAAGGCGGCCCTGGGTGCCGACGGCGACATGGTCATGGGCCACGTGCTGAAGGGCTACTTCTTCATGCTGATGGCGACCAAGCCGTTGCGCGAGCGGGCGGAAAAGGCATTGGCCCAAGCCCAAGCACTCGCGGATGGCGCCAACCCGCGCGAACGCCGGCACGTGGCGGCGCTGGAGGCCTGGGTCGGCGGCCGGACGAGAGAGGCTCTCGATCAGTGGGAATCGATTCTCGTCGACCATCCGCTCGACCTGCTGGCGCTGCGCATCGCCCACCACGGCTACTTCTATGCCGGCGACGGCCAGAACCTGCGCGATACGGTGGCCCGATGCCTGCACGCCTGGGACGACGACGTGCCCGACTACGGCTTCGTCATGGGCATGCGCGCCTTCGGGCTGGAGGAAACCCACGCCTATGACGTCGCCATCGAGGCCGGCGAGGTGGCGGTGGAACTGGAGCCCGACAATCCTTGGGCCATCCACGCCGTCGCCCACGTGCACGAGATGACCGACCAGCCCGCCGCCGGCATCGAATGGATCACCCACCACGAGCCGGGCTGGACCGGCTGCAACAATTTCCGTAACCACATCTGGTGGCATCGGGCGCTGATGCGGCTCGATCGGGGCGAATACTCGGAAGCGCTGGCCATCTTCGATCAGCAGATCACCCAGCGCGACATGACCGAGTATCTCGACCTGATCAACGACGCGGCACTGCTGCTGCGCCTGGAACTGCATGGCCAGGACGTCGGCGAGCGCTGGGCCGTGCTGGCCGAGCAATGCACCGAACGGGCCGATGATCACCAGCTGATTTTCCTCGACGCCCACATCGCCGCCGGCATGGCCGGCGCCGACACCCAGGTCGCGGCGGCCATGGTGACCCGCCTGCGCGACGCCTCGGAAGCCGCCGACCTGGAAGACGATAACGCCCAGGTGGCTGCCGGCGTTGGCGCCGACGCGGCGGAGGCGCTTGTCGCCTACAAAGCGGGAGACATGGAGCGGGTCTGCGATGTGCTGGAACCGATCCGTTACGACCTCTATGCCATGGGCGGCAGCCACGCCCAGCGCGACCTCTGGTCCATGGTGTTGCTGGATGCGGCCATTCAAGCCGGCCGCTCGAACACGGCGCACGCGCTGGCCGCCGAACGGCTCTGCCGGCTGCCGGCTAACGCCTGGAGCCAGGCCGCCTTCGACCGGGCGATGGCGATCTAGCCGGCTGCGGCCGTCTGCAGGATTTCCTCAACCAGAACCTGGACCGCCAGCGCGTCGGCAATGGTCGGCATGGCGTTATCCTCGCCGTCCAGGCGTTGGGCGACGGCGTCCAGGGTGCGGCGGTGGTCCTCGGCGCCGGCGTCGTCGATATGGGGCGTCGCATCCGTCCAAGCGCCACCATCGGAGGCGTCGATGCGGCCGCCGCTGGAGAGCCGGAACGATCGTTTCTCGCCCCACAGCGTGTAGGTCGTGCCGACCGGCCCGGCGCCGCCGACGGCAGCCTTGATGTGCATCGGCACGCCGCCGAACTCGAGTTCCGCCGTGAGGTACGTTTCCGCGCCGACGCCGTCCAACGGGAAGCGGCCGTGGGCGCTCAGCAGCCGGCCCTCGCCGAGTAGCCGGCGGGTCAGGTAGATCCAGTGCGACAGCATCTCGCGGGTGAAGCCGCCCTCGGTCCGACCGGCCAGCCAGGTCGCGGTCTCCTGGAAGTCGCGCGGCCAGTGGGTAAGGTGGATGAAGGCATCGGCGCCGGCAATATCACCGATGCGGTCGGCGGCGCGCTCGGCCTCGATGTGCGTCGTCGAGACGGCGTTGCCGTGATTGAAGTTGACGATGTTGGGAAGGCCCGAGGCAGCGACCAGTTCGGCCACCCGCCGGCTCGCCACCACGTCAACACCAAGCGGCTTCTCGCAGTAGACCGCCTTGCCCGCCGCCACCGCCGCCTCGATGTAGCCGCCATGGCTGGTCGGCGGGCTGGAGATGTAGATGACGCTCACTGACGCATCGCCGATGACCGCTTGGGCGTCGTCGACCAAGGTCAGGTTTTGCTCGAGTTCCAGGGCCAGGGCGCGCGATGCGTCGCCCGGGTCCCAGGCCGCGACCACGTCGAAGCGCGGGTGTCCGGCCATGTTGGCGAACATGACCCGGCCCATGCCGCCGAGCCCGATGAAGCCGATTTTGTGTGTTTCCATAGTCGGATTTGTCCTACGTCGGATAAAGCCAGGCTCTCAGCAGGCGCGTCATCCAGGGCATCACCGGATAGGTCAGCAAGCTGGAAAGCACGACCACATTCACCAGCATCGCGATTTCCCTGGGATATTCGGCGGTGAAGGGCCCCAACACCAGGTTCAGCATCAGGACCAACGGGTAAACGCAGATGACACCAATCACCACCTGTTTCCAAAAGGGCGGCTCCTTCACAGTTTTTGTCGATTTGGGCCGGTCGAACCAAAGCTCCAAGCCGGTGCATTCCTGTTTGAGCGATTCGCCGACGAGCAGTTTCGGTAGGTTCTCCAGCGACGTCGCCAGGCTTGGAGATTCCTTCCATCGCTTCAGATTGTGACAGCTATCGAACCTGACCAGTGTCATGTAGTCCGGTTCGCTACCGTCTTCCGGCCTGATCACGTCGACACCCATAAAACCGGGGAGTTTTTTGAGGCTGCCGTTGAAACGCTTGGACCAGGCCTCGTATTCGTCAATCTTGTCCGGCTTGACCCGGTCGAGGAACATCGACGTCACCGGATCGTTTCGTAGCGCGCCACTGGTCATGATGCTGATCCCTGTCCTCTGCGGTTTCCGTCCGGTCCCGCGCCGCAGACGCGGGCCAAATAACGCGTGAACTGCCAAAGATTACGCTCGATGGGATGGAGCGTCCCGGTTGGCAAGTGCGGTGAAGCGGTCCCCCGGTGAAGGGCCTCGACCAGAGGTTTGTCCTCGCTGTTGGCGACGTCCATGTAGGATTTGAACTCCGCCAACCACTTTTCATACTCGTCGTCCGGCACGTCGGCCAGGATTTCCGGCGGCACGGCAACGCCCCAGGTGGCGCGCATGCGGTCGATGCCGAGGGGCTGCACGGAGATGTACCACAGGTAGTCGGGCATCAAGGTCACCAGGTGCGACGGGAAGATGCAGAAGTCGACCATCATGCGACGCCATTCCCCGGCCAGACGGTCATTCCGAGGGTGCGCGGCGCCAGGCGGCTGGTCGGACGTCTGGGCCGCGCGGTGATAGCCGTAGTGGTCGCTGTCCTCGCCGCAGACATAATCGCTCAGTTTCTTCTTGTGCCGGGCGAAGGTGCGCCCGTGCACCATGGAGACGTGATAACTCTCGGTGAAGTTCTCGATCAGGTTCTTCCAGTTGGCGTTCCAGACCATGGTCTCGCGGATGACGGTTCGGTAGCACGCCATGTCGAACCGCCCGACCACTTCGTCGCGAAACGGGGCCAGGGCTTCGGCGACGGTCTTGGCCGGCTGTTCGGCCAGGGTGACATAGACGAACCCTTCCCAGACCTCGGCCGCGAGCGCACGCAACCCGTGGGCGGCCGGATCGAACCCGTCCTTCATGTCCATGTGCGGTGCGGCGATCAGGTTGCCGGCGCAGTCGTAGGTCCAGGCGTGATAGGGGCAGACGATGCGTTTGCACGAGCCGCTTTCGGCGGCGAGCAGGCATGAAAACCGATGCGCGCAGGCGTTGACGAAGGCTTTGATATCGCCGCCGGTCTGGCGGATGGCGAAAACGGGCACGCCGATGATGTCGTGGGTCAGGTAATCACCAGGGGCGGGAATTTCGTCGCCACGGCCGATGCAGATCCATTCCCGCGCGAATACGGCTTTCCGTTCGTGATCCAGGAACGCCAGGGAATGGTGCGCCTCGGCAGGGAGGGGGCGTGCGTCCTCGAAGGGGCGCGCGGCTGTGTCGCGCAGCCGATCGAGGACGGTGCCGACGGCAACATCCGAATGCGGTGTATAGGCGCCCATGAACCCTCACCGGTGACAGGGTGGCCGATCAAACCCGAGCCGCGGCCTCGCTGAGATTGGTCATCTTGGCGACTGCGATGTCGCGGGGCAGCAGGCCGAGGCCGCAGTCAGGAGCCGCAATCAGCCGATCGCTGTCGATGTGTCCGAGCGCACTCTTCAGGCGTTCCTCCATCTCGTCCGCCGTTTCGATGCGGCTTTTGGAGATGTCGAAGCAGCCCAGGATGACCGTCGTCGTCTTGAAGCGCTCGAGCACGGCGAGGTCGATGTGCCGGTGGGCGTCCTCCAGCGAGTAGTGCTGGATCAGGGAATCCTCCACCAGGTCGGCCAGGCGAGCATAGATGTCGTTGTCCGCCTTCGGGTAGTCCACGGCGTCCAGCTTGTTGGGGTAGCCGCAGCACATGTGAACGGTCCGGGTGACGCTATCCGGCACGCCGTGCCAGCAGCGGTCCAGGTTTTCGAAGCCGAAGTCGAGCGCATCCTCGGGGCTGCGCGCGAAGCCCGGCTCGTCGATCTGCACGTAGCGGCAGCCGGCTTCCGCCAGGGCCTTGATCTCGGCGTTCAGGGCGTCGGCGATGTCGGCGCCGCGGCGCTTGCGATCGTCCGCGTAGTGGATGTCGTTGCAGGCGTTACCGATGGTGACCGGGCCCGGCATGGTGATCTTGACCGGCCGGTCGGTGGCCTCCTGGGCGGCCTTCCAGTCGCTCGGCAGGAACGGTTCCTGCGCGCGGACTTGGCCGTCGATGACCGGCACCCGACCGTGATAGCCGGGACGGAACTCCTTATCCGTACGGTTTGAGAAATCGATGCCCGCGAGCTGGCGGCAATGGTAGTGGATGTAGTTCTCGCGCCGCATCTCGCCATCGGTGACGATGTCGATACCGGCATTGACCTGGTCGTCGATGACCTCCTTGGTGGCGCGCACGGCCAGCGGTTCCAGCTCCTCGCCGAGGCGCGCCACGGCGGCCTCGTAGTCGTCCACGTAATTGAAGGTGTAGTACTCGCCCTCGCGCGAATCCTTCCACCAGTCAGGCAGGTCCAGGTAATCCGGTTTCGGGTAGGCCCCAATCGTCGTCGTCCGCACGCCCATGTTTTCCTCCTGAAGGATGATTTGGAGGCCAGATTGCCTTCTTAACAGCGGCAAGGAAAGAGGACCGCGCTGATCGCGCCATGCGTTATGGTCATCGGCAAAACAGGCGAGGACCGATGCCATGACCGACCTCTATCTCAGTGACGCCCAGCGTGCTCTGCAGCAACGCGCTCGACAGGTGGCGGCGGAGAAACTGGCACCCATCGCCGCCCAGGCCGACGAGGCCAACGAATTCTGCCAAGCCAATCTGGACGCCCTGGTTGAAGCGGGTTTCATGCGTCTGGTCATCCCGGAGGAATTCGGCGGCGCGGGCGGTAGTGAGCGCGACAGCGTCATCGTCAAGGAGGAGGTATCGTGGGCCAGCACCAGTGCTGCGTCGCTGATCGAAAACCACAACATGGCGACGCACGCGCTTCGGGCCGGTGGCTCCGCCGAACAGATCGCCCATTGGTTGCCGAAGTTCGCCTCGTCGGAGGTGCTGGGCGCGCTCGCCATCACCGAGCCGCAGGCGGGATCGGACGTCGGCGCCATCGAGGCCACGGCCGAGGCCATCGACGGCGGCTATCGTCTCAACGCCCACAAGCGTTTCGTCAGCCTGGCCGACGTGGCCGGCGTGTTCATGGTGCTGGCGCGGACGGACCAGGACCCAGCCGCCAAGGCCATGGGCGTGTTCCTGGTCGAACGCGGTACGCCTGGCCTCGCCATGGGCGACAAGCAGGAGAAGATGGGCCAGCGCGCACTGGTCACCGCCGACCTGATGCTGGAAAACTGCGAGGTGCCGGAGAGCGCCTTGCTCGGCCCCGTCGACGGCGGCTTCCGCATCATGGTGGAGGCGCTGAACCGGGCCCGGGTTTCCATGGGGGCGCAGGCGGTTGGCATCGCCCGGGCCGCCTTCGAGGCGGCGCTGACGCACGCTACCGAGAGGGAGACCTTCGGCAAACGGCTGCGCGACCACCAGGCACTCGGCTTCACGCTGGCCGACATGGCGACCGAAATCGACGCCGCCCGGCTGATGGTCTACCACGCCGCCGACGCCTACGACGGCGGCGGTGACTACATCATGGCCGGCGCCAAGGCGAAGCTGTTCGCGGCCGAGATGTCCAACCGGGTGGTTGACCGGGCGCTGCAGGTGTTCGGCGGTTACGGTTTCTTCAAGGATTGCCCGGTGGAACGCCTCTACCGTGACCAGCGGGTGATCGAGCTCTACGGCGGATCGTCGGAAATGATGCGGAACACCATCCTGCGGTTCCTCTAGGTCAAGCGACCTCGCTCAGACATTCGTCGACGATGTCGAGTGCCGTGTCGAGTTCGGCCTGCGTGATGGTCAGCGGCGGCGACAGCGTCAGCACAGAGCCCATGGTGATCTTGAAGCTGAGGCCGCGGTCGAGGCAGGCGTAGAGCACGCGCTCGGCGGCATCGCGCGCGGCTTCCTTGCTGTCCCGATCGAGCACCAGGTCGAGGCCGAGCATCAGGCCGCGCCCGCGGACGTCGCCGATCAGCGGGTGGCGGTCGTACATGTCCATCAGGCGTTGCATGGCGTGATCGCCGAGTTCTGCGGCCTTGGGTACCAGTTCTTCGTCCTCGATAATCGCCAGCGTGGTCACGGCGGCGCGGGCCAACAACGGGTTCTTCTCGTGCGTGTAGTGGCCGATGGCGTAGCCTCCGGCGACGTCCAGCTCCGGCCGGCAGACGGCGGCGGCGACCGGCAGCATGCCGCCGCCCAAGGCCTTGCCGAGCACCAGGATGTCCGGGACGACATCATCATGTTCACACGAGAACATGCGCCCGGTCTTGCCGAGGCCGGTCGGCACCTCGTCGAAGATCAAGAGTGCTCCATGGTCGTTGCAGGCCTGGCGGACCTGCTTCCAAAAACCCTTCGGCGGCACCGTCGGGACGGCGCGCATGGGCTCGGCAATGACGGCGGCGACATCGCCTTCCTTTTCCAGCACCTGGCGGATCAGATTGGCGACGATGGTGCCGACCTCCTCGTCGCGCGGCGCCTCCGGCCGGTGGTCGATGCCGAACGGATTGCGGTAGGCATCGAACGACGGCACGTGCTCGCAGCCGGCCAGTAGCGGGCCGATGGCGCCGGAGCGGAACAGCGCCTCGCCGCCGACGCTGGCGGCGCCGAAGCCGGCGCCGTGGAAGGAATCCCAGAAGGAAATCGTCTTGAAGCGCCCGGTGGCGGCGCGCGCCACCTTCAGCGCCACCTCGTTGGCGTCCGAGCCGCCCGTCGTCATCAGGCACTTGGAGAGATCGCCGGGCGTGATCTCGGCCAGCTTCTCCGCCATCTCCACCGCCACTTCGGCGGCGAAGCGGCGCGGCGCGAAGGGCAGGGCGTCCATCTGCTGGCTAATGGCCTGCTTCAGGCGCGGATGGCCGTAGCCGATGTGGTGCACGCTGTTGCCGTGGAAATCCATGTAGCGGCGGCCATCCGCGTCCTCGATCCAGATACCTTCCGCCTTGGCCACAGGGACCAGGCAGGGCGAGGAGACGGACTGGTGCAGGAAGGCGTCGGCGTCCCGGCCGAGCAGGTCATGGGCGCTGTTGGAGAGATGGCGGCCCTGCCATTCGATTCGCAGGGGCGAGTAGTTGACCTCGCCCTCTGACTGGTCGGGGGCTTCCAAGCGGCGGTGCGGGATGGCGTCCATGGTGTCGGCTCCTGGGGTTCGCAACATGACTGCCATTAGGCCGTGATAGCGGCGTCATGGACAATTTCGCTAACGCCTTTAATTAGACGCGACTTGACGCTAATATGGCGCCAATTCGCGAATAATGGAGGCCAGCTATGGCCGATAACGCGCCCGAAACAGCGCCCGAAACTGCAATCGCCGAAAATCTGGCCCTGCTCTCCGGCCACTACCGGTCGGTGGCCGAGGTCTGCCGCCGCATCGGCATCAACCGCCAGCAGTTCAACAAGTACCTGGCCGGCGCCTCGCGCCCGTCGCGCCACACCATGAAGCGGATCGGCGATTTCTTCGGCGTCGAGCCGCACGAGATGGACCTGCCGCCCGCCGCCTTCGCCGACCTGATCGCCGTCCGCGCACCAGCTGCTGCGACGTCGGTTGATCCGTTGGCGCGCCAGGTGGACATGCTGTCCCAGGCGGCGAGCCGGGACGTCGCCAAGTACCTGGGAACGTACTTCAGCTACCGCCTATCATTTTCGCGCCCGGACCTGGTGCTGAAGTCCGTGGCCCGCATCTGGCAGGACGGGGACGCGGTCTACTACAAGCGCATCGAGCGCTATCGCGAGGACATCGGGGGCGCAGGTAGCGATGCCGAGCCGTTGCTCTGCAAGTACGCCGGCCGGGTGATGCTGCTGAGTGACCGATTGTTCATCGTCGAGGCGGAAGTGCTGACCCGGGCCGAGGTCAGCGAGACCGTGCTCTACGCCAGCCACCGCAACCGGGTGACCTGGCTTTCGGGCCTCAACGTCGGTGTCTCCACGTCGGACGATCGCCGCATCGGTTGCGGCCGCGTGCTCTACCAGTCGCTGGGCCAGAAGGTGGACCTGAAGCGCGCCCTCGGCGTCTGCGGCAAGCACGATATCGGCTCGGACGAGATCGATCCGTTCGTCCGCCGGGAATTGCTGGGCGGCGAGGAGGACGCCGACGCCGTGATCTTCGCCCGGCCGCGTTAGCGGTCCATGGCGTGGTAGTCCCGGTTGGGCATCATATCCAGGCCGTGCGCCATGCGGTTGGTGTAGTTGAAGAAGGCGGCGACGTCGGTGATATGGAAGATGTCGGCATCGTCGAAGCCGGCGTCGCGCAGCGCCTGGCGGTCGGCCTCGGCGACATCATGCGGCGCCGTCGTCAGCTTCCAGGCGTAATCCAGCATGGCCCGCTGGCGCGCCGGTAGTTCCGCCACCCTGTAATTTGTGATCAGCATTTCGCCCAGTTCCGGGTCGCCCGAGAGCGCGCGCACGGCCTGGCCATGCGCGATCAGGCAGTAGTAACAGCGGTTGGCGGCGGAGACGACGACGGCGATCATCTCGCGCTCCAGCTTACTCAGCGCGCAGTCGTCCTCGTCCAGCATAAGCTGGTTGTAGAAGCGCGAGAACGTCTGGAACTTTGCGGGGTGGCCCGTGTAGGCGCGCAGCACGTTGGGCACCAGGCCCAGCTTCTGTTCGCAGAGGTCCAGGTAGTGCGTGATGTCGCCGTCCAGGTCCGCCCGGTCGGGCAGGGGCAGGCGGACGACGTGGTCGGGCTGCGGCATCTCGGGAACCTCTTGTCGGATGGCGGGAGTGTCGCCGCATTCTCCCCGTTCCGCCCGCCCGCGCCTTGAGATGGATCAAGGAGAGGCGCAATCATCGGGTGGCACCTCCCGCCGGCGGAGGCTAGCACTGAGCATCAACAGACGGAGGCTGCCATGATCCTCGAACACGGTGGGGCGCGCCCGCGCATCGATCCTTCGGCCCGCGTCGCGCCCAACGCCACGCTTTGCGGCGAGGTCATCGTCGGCGCCAACACGTCGATCGGCTTCGGCGCCGTGGTGACGGCGGAGTCTGGACCGGTGGTCGTCGGCCGGGACACGGTGGTGATGGAAAACGCCGTGCTGCGCGGCGTGAAGAAGCATCCCTTGGAGATTGGCGACCACGCGCTGATCGGCCCCCACGCCATGCTCGCCGGCTGCCGCGTCGGCGACGGCTGCTTCGTCGCCACCGGGGCCTCGGTGTTCAATGGCGCGGTGCTGGAACCGGCCAGTCAGGTCCGCATCAACGGCGTCGTCCACATCAACACGCGGCTTCGGACAGGAGACATCGTGCCCATCGGTTGGGTCGCCGTCGGCGACCCGGCAACCATCCTCGCCCCCGGCCGCCATGACGACATCTGGGCCATCCAGAAGGACCTGGATTTCCTCGGAACGGTGTTCGGCATCGATGCCGAGGCTCGCGGTGAACGCTCGTTTCTCGATCTGATGCCGAAACTAATGTCGCGCTACGCCTGCGCCCTCGGCCGGCACGGGGACGACGAGGTTGTTGGCTAGCCGGGGCTCAGCCATCGAGCCCGAGCGTTCTCAGCGTGTCCCGCTCGCCATCGTTCAGGCGTTCGAGGTCCGCGAAGACGCGAAGGCCCGGACGGTCCAGCCGCCAGAAACGCTCCGCCGTCGACGGCTCGTCGAGCGCCGTCACCACGTGGTAGGGGACAACGGGCTGGTCGATGCCCTTCAGTGCCACCGCGTCACCGGGCTCGGCGAAGAATTCTTCCTTGGTCAGCTCATACGTTTCGGCCGACATGACGACACCGCCGGGCCGAGCCACCTGTTGCAGGCGGGCGGCCAGGTTCACGGCGCCGCCGATGATGGTGTAGTCCATGCGGGCCTCGCTGCCGAAGTTGCCGACGTTGCAGTAGCCCGTGTGGACGCTGGCGCGGACGCGGAAATCCAGATCGTAACCATCGTTTCGCCACTTCTCGCGCAGGATCGGGATGCGGCGTTGCATGGCGACGGCCATGTTGAGGCACTTGATGGCGTCTTCCGGCGCGCCGTCGGTGGTCGGGTCGCCAAAGAAGATCAGCATGGCGTCGCCGACGAACTTGTCGATGGTGCCGCCGTGTTCGATGGCGATCTTTGACATGTCGCTGAGGTATTCGTTGAGGATGCTGGTCAGCGCCTCCGGCTGCAGGTTCTCCGCCGTTTCGGTGAAGTCGCGGATGTCGGAGAAGAAGATAGTCAGGCGTTTGCGCGTGGTTTCCACCTGCATCTCGCCGTCGCCCTTGAACAGCGACGCATAGACGTTGGGCGAGAGATAACGCGACAGCGTCGACGAGATTCGCTCCAGCGTGGCGTTCTTTTCGGCCAGGACCGTCTGCGCTTCGTCCAGTTCGGCGTAGGAGCCCTCGAGCCGCCGCTTCTGGCGCCACACCAGGCCCGCGAACAGTGAGAACAGCAGCAGGCTGGCGGCTACGTAGAGCAGCACCGCCTGGATGATGGTGAGGTCGGATTCGCTGGCCCGGTGGATGACCACTTCCTGAATGCCGCGGACGTCGCCGACCTTCCAGTCCTGGCGCGTGCTCAAGGGATGGCTGTTGTGGCAGGCGACGCAGGCATCTTCCATCAGCACCGGCTTGACCAGCCGCAACCGGCGGCCCTTCGATGTCTTCTCCCAGGAAAAGACATCGGCCGTCGGCTGCTTCCTCAGGCGCTGGATGGCGTCGGCCTCGAAGCCATCGATGGTGCGGTCGGCGCGGTTCTCGAACGGGTAATCGGAAAGCAGCCGGTAGCTGATGCCGTTGCCGTCGTGCATCAGGCGCTCGCCGAGCTCGATGGACAGCGTCGCCGGCGGCGGAATGGCGCCGGGCGTCATGGCGTAATCGTGGGTCACCTCGATGTCGGCGTCGCTCTGGCGCAGCCGGTTGACCACGTGTGACGTGTAGTAGCTGCGCGTCCCGGTAATGGCGACGGACAGCTCCGCCGCCGTGTCGCGCATGGCGCGCAGCGTCACCTGGTCCAGCGTGTAGTTGATGGAGAGCGGAAGGCCCACCACCACCACCGCGCCGATCAGCAAGCTGATGGCCAACAACGGCGAACGGCCGGCGCGCGCGCCGGGGGCGGCGGCAGCCCCCCCCTGGGCACCTTCATGATTCATGTGTTGAGACTTTTCGACGGTTTCGACGGTTTCGGCGGTCTTCAGTGGCGCCCGAATAACTCGCGCACCCGCTCCGCGCGAATCACAAGGGGGTGAAAAAACCCGCTAACGAATAAGGGAATTGCGTTCGCTTAGCCGCCGCACTGCGCCCGGTGGCGCAGCAGATGGTCGGCCAGCACGCAGGCCATCATGGCCTCGCCGATGGGCACGGCGCGGATGCCAACGCAGGGGTCGTGCCGGCCCTTGGTCGAAATCTCGGTCTCGTTTCCGGCGGTATCGATGGTATCGCGGGGGCTGAGGATGGAACTGGTCGGCTTGACCGCGAAGCGGGCCACCACGTCCTGGCCGGTGGAGATGCCGCCCAGGATGCCGCCGGCGTGGTTGGAGCGGAATTCGGGCTCGCCCTGGTCCGAGATTCTGATCTCGTCGGCGTTCTCCTCGCCGCTCAGCAAGGCCGCGCCCATGCCGGCGCCGATCTCGACGCCCTTGACGGCGTTGATGCTCATCATGGCGGCGGCCAGGTCGGCATCAAGCTTGCCGTAGATGGGGGCCCCCAGACCGGCCGGCACGCCCTCGGCCACCACCTCGATGACGGCGCCGATGGAGGAGCCGGCCTTGCGGATGTCGTCGAGATAGGTTTCCAGGTTCGGCACCAGGGCCGCGTCGGGACAGAAGAACGGATTGTTGTCGACCTCCGCCCAGTCCCAATTGTCGCGGTCGACCACCTTGTCGCCCATGGCGACCAGGGCGGCGCGGATGGTGATGCCGTCGCCCAGCACCTTCCGGGCGACGCCGCCGGCGGCGACGCGCATGGCCGTTTCGCGCGCGGACGAGCGACCGCCGCCCCGGTAATCGCGGAGGCCATATTTGTTCCAGTAGGTGTAGTCGGCGTGGCCCGGGCGGAACTTGTCCTTGATGTCCGTATAGTCCTTGGAGCGCTGGTCGGTGTTGTCGATCAAGAGCCCGATGGGCGTGCCCGTCGTCACCCCTTCGAAGGTGCCGGAGACGATGCGGACCTGGTCCGCTTCCTGGCGCTGGGTGGTGTACTTGGACTGGCCGGGCCGGCGTCTGTCCAGGTTGCCCTGGATGTCGCTCTCATCAAGGGTGAGTCCCGGCGGGCAGCCGTCGACGACGCAGCCGATCAGCGGCCCGTGGCTCTCGCCGAACGTGGTAACGCGGAACAGGTGGCCGAAGCTGTTGTGGGACATGGCTCGGGCCCTCGCCGCCGCTCGACCGTCAAACGACCGAGATGTCGGGCGCGTCCACCGCTTTCATGCCGACCACGTTGTAGCCGCAGTCCACGTGGTGGGTTTCGCCGGTGACGCCGCTGGAGAGGTTGGACAACAGGTAGAGCCCGGCGCCGCCGATGTCATCAAGGGAGACGTTGCGGCGCAGCGGCGAATTGTACTCGTTCCATTTCAGGATATAGCGGAAGTCGCCGATGCCGCTGGCGGCCAGGGTCTTCATCGGTCCGGCGGATAGTGCGTTGACGCGGATGTTCTGCTTGCCGAGATCCTCGGCCAGGTAGCGCACGCTGGCCTCCAGCGCCGCCTTGGCGACGCCCATGACGTTGTAGTGCGGCATCACGCGCTCGGCGCCGAAGTAGGTCAGCGTCAGCAGCGAGCCGCCGTCGTTCATCAATGGCCGTGCGCGCTGGGCGATAGCGGTGAAGGAATAACAGCTGATGTCCATGGTGCGGCGGAAGTTGTCGGGCGAGGTGTCGATGTAGCCGCCCTTCAGTTCTTCCTTGTCCGAATACGCGATGGCGTGGACCACGAAATCGAGCCCGCCCCAGTCATCGGCGAGCGTCTTGAAGACAGCGTCCATGGACGCCGTATCGGTGACGTCGCAGGGCAGCACATGCTTGGAGCCGACGCCTTCGGCCAACGGGCGTACGCGCTTCTCCAGCGCCTCGCCCTGGAAGGTGAAGGCCAGTTCGGCGCCGTGATCGGCGGCCGCTCTGGCGATGCCCCAGGCGATGGAGCGCTCGTTGGCGACGCCCATGACGAGGCCGCGCTTGCCGGCCATCAATGCTGATTGTTCGTTCATTCATCCCTCGTTGGCGACGGCTACGGTCGATGTCTCGTGCATCGTCCCAGGCGTCGTGGCCGGATGGTACACGTTCGGCGGCGAAAAGGCCAAGGCGCGCACCCAAACGCTCGCAACCGGAGCGGACTGCCATATAATACGCTCAGACACGCGTCAATCCGGGCCGCCGGCCCGACCCACGGCGGAAGGACGCCATGATCGCCGACGAGACCGAAGACGAGCCCGAAGACGACCTTCCCGAGGACGAGCCGCCACCGGCAGCGCCGGCGGACCGCTGGGCGGTGTGGCGCGGGCTTGCCACCTATGTGTTGCGTCGTTTCACCGAGGGACGCTGCCTGCGCATGGCGGCGGGCCTCAGTTACACGTCGCTGCTGGCCATCGTGCCGTTGACCGCCATCGCCTTCGCCATGTTGGCTGCTTTTCCCGCCTTCGAAGGGGTGCGAGAGGAAGCGCAGGATGTGCTGTTCTCCAACTTCCTTCCCGAATCGGCGTCGGTCTTGCGCGGGTATCTCGACACCTTCGTCGCCAACACGTCGACGCTTTCGACCTTCGGCATCGTCGGCCTGGCGCTGACGGCAATTCTGTTGTTGGGCGCCATCGAGGCGGACATGAACGCCATCTTCCGCGTCTCGCGCCCGCGCGCCTTGGCGCCGCGGCTGCTGGTCTTCTGGGCGTTGATCACGCTGGGGCCGCTGCTGTTCGGGGCCAGCTTCACGCTCACCACCTATTTCTTCGCTGCCACCCGGTTCATGGGCGTCGACGTGCTGGCCGGGCCGTTCGGCAGTCTCGCCGGTCTGGCGCCGACGGCGATTCTGGTGTTGATGCTGGCCGGCGCTTACCTGGTCGTTCCGAACCGGCCGGTCAGCCTGCGCGCGGCGCTTTACGGCGGCGCCTTCGCCGGCATCGCGTTCTCGTTGCTGCGCCAGGTCTTCCACTGGTACGTGGCGACGTTTCCGGCCTATCAGACCATGTATGGAGCCGTCTCGGTGGTGCCCATCTTCCTGGTCTATATGTACCTGTCGTGGACGGTGGTGCTGCTGGGCGCGGTGCTGACGGCGGCGCTCGACGAATGGCGCCGGGCTGGCGGCCTGGCCGTGCTGGCGGGCGACCGGTCGAGCCGCCGCCTGGTTACCGCCTTGAAGGTATTGGCCCGGATGCACCACCTGAGCCAGGACGGCCATGCGGCCCGCCGTTTCGATCTCTTGCGCACGGCCGGCGTCGGCGACATCCAGCTGGAAACCGTGCTGCGCGCCCTCGAGGGCCGGCGCTACGTCACCGAAACCCGGCGCGGCCGCTGGGGCCTGGCCCGTGACCTCGGCGCCGTGACCCTGCACGACCTCTACCTCGCCCTCGGTCTCGGCGTCGAGGACGAAGAGCTGCCGGGCGGCGACGACGCCTGGGTCGAGCGCCTCCGGACCTGCCTCGACCAGGCCCGCCAGAACAACCGCCAGGCTTTGGAGGTGAGCCTGCGGGAGTTGCTGGACGTGGGACCGGCCGGCGACGTCGGCGCCAAAGCGGCGGAGTAGAGCCGTCGAAGCGCGCCATGGACACATCGAGCGCGACATATTAGAAATTTCTAATTCAATGACCCCGAATCAAGAGGTTCGAAGATGTCGTCGCGCCGGTTCCTTCCCCTGTTACTGTGCTTCAGCCTGATGTTCCTCGCCGCCTGCACCGGCGACGCCTCGAAGATGGCGGCCGAGCAGCCGCGTGCGCATGACATGTCGGTGCTGAAGATCGGCACCGAGCGGGCGCGGGTGGTGGCCGAGTTCGGCAAGCCGCTGCTGACCGAGGATCGCAACGGCACTACCGTCGACCTGTTCAAGTTCATCGACGGTTATTCAAAGGGCGCCAGGGCGTCCCGGTCGTTCTTCCACGGCGCCTTCAACGTCGTCACCTTTGGTGCCTGGGACCTTGTCGGCAAGCCCATGGAAGGCGCGATGGACGGCAAGGACGTGCAGGTCGAGGTCGAATACGACAAGGACCGCCGGGTCAGCCGCGTCCGCCGCTTCGACAATAAATAAGACTCAGCCGATGGCGGCGATGAGGGCCGACAGGCTCTGGTGTTGCCGGCCGTCTTCATCGAAATTCTCCGCCGCCAGCCATTCCGCGTAGGCCGCTTTCAGGGCCGGCCAGTCCTGGTCGGTGATGGCGTACCAGGCGGTGTCGCGGTTGCGGCCCTTGTACATGGTGGCCTGGCGGAAGATGCCTTCGTACTGGAAGCCGAGGCGCTTGGCGGCGGCGCGGGACGGCTCGTTCAGCGCATCGCACTTCCATTCATAGCGGCGATAGCCCAGTTCGTCGAAAACGCGGACCATCATCAGGTACATGGCTTCGGTGGCGGCGACGGTGCGCTGTAGGGCCGGCGAATAGCAGATGTTGCCGGTCTCGATGACACCTGTCTTCGGTTCGATCCTAAGATACGTGGCGACGCCGACCGCCTTCTCCGTCGCCTGATCGATGATGGCGTGGAACAGTGGGTCGTCGCCGAGCGCGTCCTTCTCCATCCAGGTCCGGTAGTCGTCCAGGCTGGCGAACGGCCCATAGCCCATGTAGGTCCAGTTGCGGCCCTCGGTGTCCAGACAATTGGCCTCGTGTAGGTTCGCCGCGTGGCGGTCCGGGTCCAGCGGCTCGACCCGGCAGGTGCGGCCCTGCATGGCCGTTCGCGGTGGGGGCGGGCAGGTTTGCCAGTCCGGTAGCGGGAAGCCGATGGGCTGGCCGAGATTATTTTTGTGGTCGGTCATGGTGGCGGCATGGTGAACGGCGGTGCCGGCGAAGCCAAGGGCCATTGCGGCGCCGGGATGCGGGCCATTTGGTTCAATGGTAGGCCGGCGTGTCCGGCTCCAGCGGCAGAATTTGTTCCAGGCCCGGCACGTGAATACCACCGCGCCGCTGGCCGAGTTCGATGACCGTGTAGCGCTCGCGGAAGGTTTCGGGCAATGCCCGGCCGTCGGGCATGGAGAGCCAGAGCCGCATCAGGTGGCGCTTCTTCTCGGGCTCGGGCCAGTCCTCGTATTCGGTGCGGCCGTGCAGGATCAGGTGGTTGTGCAGAAACTGCATGTCGCCGACCTGGAACGGCAGGTCGAGCCGGAATTCGCTGCTCGACGTCAGGCGGTCGAGCAGTTCCAAGGCATCCTGCTGCAGGGTACTCAGGGGTGGCACGCCGTCGTAGCGCTGCGCTGAGTTCACGTAGGCGCGGAGCGGCCCGAAAGTGGAGAGCTGGCCCTGGTGCCAGTGGAACGTCGGCATGTCGTACCAGGGATTGCAGCCTTCCGGCACTTCGCCCCGGCGGTCGATGTGCAAGGGCTCGTAGAGCACCTCCAGCAGGTCCGGCCGCTCGGCCAGGATGGCGTCGTGCACGGCGGTGGAGCTGACGATGCTGGAGAGCCCGCCCGACTTGGCTGGCTGGATGCAAAGCAGCACGGCCACATCGGCGGAATCGGAATGGAATTCCAGCGGTGCCGGCGTCTGAGTCAGCCGTTTCGTGGCGTCGCCGGGATCGTCGCCGACGTCGATGACGTGAGCCACCATGTGGCCGTTGCGGTTCTGCGGTACCGGGTCGCCGACGTGCTGGCCGACGCCGAAATAGATGCGCGCCAGCGTCGCCCGGTCGAAGCGTTCCACCGGCAGGCCGCGCAGGTAGGCGAAGCCGCGCCCGGCCAGCAGGTCCTGGCGCAGGTCCCGAAGCCGGGGGCCCAGCGTCGGCAGCGCGAAGTCGTCTTTGGTGATGGCGAGGGTGTCGAGACCCTTGGCCTCGGTGGCGGCGACGGCGGCTTCCAGTTCCGCCACCTCGGTTTGTTTCAGGGCATAGATCCAGTCGTCGCGATCGGCCAGGTTCGCGCCCCGCCAAGCCGCCGGCCCACCCACCGGCCTTGCCGGCATGGGGTATCCGTTGGTGGAGACGCGGCCGTCCGTGGCATCGGCGCTCATGGTGGGCTCCTCAATCGTTTTCCGGCTTGCGAACTGTATAGGGTTTCTTGGCGCCCCATTCCGCGGCGAAGGCCTTGAGATCAGCGTCGGCCTTGGCCGGCAATTGCACGCGCAGCACCACGTGCTGGTCGCCGCGGGCCCCTTGGCCCTTGGGGCCGGAGGCCAGGCCCTTGCCCTTGAGCCTGAGCCGGGTGCCCGAATTGGAGCCGGCGGGTACGCTCAGGTTGACCGAGCCGTCGATGGTCGGCACCTGGATCTTGGCGCCCAGGACGGCTTCCGGGAGGGTGACCGGGAGGTCGAGGACGATGTCGTGGTTTTCGCGACGGAAACGCGGGTGCGGCGCGACGCCGACCTCGATCAGCGCATCGCCGTCCTTGCCGCCGCCGAGGCCGGACATGCCCTGGCCCTTCAGCCTGAGCACGCGGCCGTCGTTTGTGCCGGGCGGGATGCTAACCTTGAGGCGCTTGCCGTTGGTCATGCTGACGTGCTTGGTGGCGCCCTTGGCGGCCTCCATGAAGTCGACACTGAGGCCATAGTCCACGTCGGCGCCATCGACCTTCATGGGGCCCGAGGTTTTCCCGGCCCGCTTCGTCGCCCGGTCGCGGAAGAACTGTTTGGCACGTTCCGTGGTCGAGGCGGAGGGGCGGGCGGACTTCCTGGGTGCTCCGTCGGCCTTGCGGGTGCGCTGCTTGGCGCCGTGCAGGTCGATGTCACCGCGATCGTACTGCTGGCGTTTCTTGGCGTCGGAGAGGATGTCGTAGGCCGCCGTCAGATCCTTGAACTCGTCCTCGGCCCAGGGATTGTCGGGGTCCGCGTCCGGGTGCATTTCACGGGCCAGCTTGCGGTAGGCGCGCTTGATGGTCGCGGCGTCGGCACCGCGGGCGACGCCGATCAGCGCATAGGCATCCGGTTTCTTCTTGGTTTTCGCCATCGGGGGACGTTCGGAGCTCCGTCGAAAGGGCCCGAACTATGGCACGGCCCGCCTTGCCGCACCAAGCCTCTAGCTGACGATGCGCCAGGTGCCGTCTGACTGGCGGCAAGCCTTGCCCTTGGCCTGTTCGTCTTTGCCGTCGACGGTGATGGTCTGCGAGAACTCGCGGCAGTCCTGGCCGTCGTCTGATTTGTAGGTGCTCACCGGGGTGACGGTGCCGGTATTGCCGCTATCCGGGTTGCGCCAGGTCGATGCCTGGCCGACGCGATTATGCTCCAGGCTGTTCTGCGTCGTCTTGTCCAGGTGGTCGCGGTCGGCCTTGTCGAGGGATTTGCCGACCTCCGAGCCCATGATGCCGCCCAGCACGGCGCCGATGGCGACGGCGGCCAGCTGGCCCTTGCCGCTGCCGATTTGCGAGCCGGCGAGGGCGCCCAGACCGGCACCGACCAGCGTGCCGACGCCCTGTTTGGGGCCGTCCGCGGTCTGGCAGGCGGTAAGCGATACGGAGAGAATGAATGCGGCGGCGATGGAGCGGGGTTTCATGGCTTTCGACCTCGTCGACTTGGTAAACTTGACAAAACTCATGGCCGTCCGTTCCTTAGCCCTGCATTATGGCGACTTCGGGGCGCGGCCGATGATCGCCCATGCCTTATCATATCGCTGCCCGCCCGCACAGTGACCTGAATCACCTTCGAGTGTCCTAGTATGAGCGAACCGGAAGACCCACTGGCCCAGTTCAACGCCTGGTTCGAAGAAGCCAAGGCGGGCGAACCCAGCAACCCCAACGCCATGACCCTGGCCACGGCGACCGCCGACGGCCGTCCGTCGGCGCGCATGGTGCTGCTGAAGGACGTGGATGAGCGCGGCTTCGTCTTCTACACCAACACGGAGAGCCGCAAGGGCGGCGAATTGCTGTCCAACCCAACGGCGGCACTGCTGTTCCACTGGAAGTCGCTGGACCGCCAGGTCCGCATCGAGGGACCGGTGAGCCAGGTCGATGATGCCGAGGCCGACGCTTATTTCGCCTCCCGCGACCGGGGAGCCCGCATCGGCGCCTGGGCGTCCCGGCAGTCGCACCCCATGGACGGCCGCTTCGAGCTGGAGAAACGGGTCGCTGAGTACACCGCGAAATTCAACATCGGCGAAGTGCCGCGGCCCGACTTCTGGACCGGCTTCCGCATCCGTCACGAGGTCGTCGAGTTCTGGACCCAGGGCCTGTTCCGGCTGCACGAACGCCTAGTCTATCATCGCGGCGGCGATGGTGATGGCGACGGCTGGCGGACCGAGCGGATATTTCCGTGAGCCCCGACGCCGCGACCCCCGATCAACAGACGGCCATGCCTGCCGGAATTGATGCCGCCGGTCTGCGCCTCATGCGCATTGCCTCGGTGGCATCGGTCAGCGTCGCCATGGTGCTGATCGTCGCCAAGCTGGGCGCCTGGGCGGTCACCGAATCGGTCAGCCTGCTGTCGACGCTGATGGACTCGGTGCTCGACGTTCTGGCCTCGCTGGTCAATCTGTTCGCCATCTACCACGCGACGCAGCCGGCCGACCGCGAGCACCGCTTCGGCCATGGCAAGGCGGAGCCCCTGGCCGGTCTGGCGCAGGCCGCGTTCATCTGCGGCTCTGGCCTGTTCCTGCTGATAGAGGCCGGCGACCGCATCCTGCACCCTCGGCCGGTCGCACAGCCAGAGGTCGGGTACGCAGTGATGATCTTCGCCATCGTGCTGACATTGGTGCTGGTAGCGTTCCAGAAATATGTCGTCCGGCGCACCGGTTCGGTCGCCATCGATGCCGACTCGCTGCACTACCAGACCGACGTGATGATCAACGCCAGCGTCATCGTCTCGCTCTACGTGGCATCGGAAATGAGCTGGCCCTATGCCGACCCGCTGTTCGCCGTGGCCATCGCCGCCTACATCGTCTGGGGGGCCTGGAGCATCGGCAAAAAGGCGCTGCACATCCTGATGGACCATGAACTGCCGGACACCGACCGTCAGCGCATTCGCGAACTGGCCATGGCCCACCCGGAGGTGCGCGGCGTGCACGACATGCGCACCCGGTCGTCGGGGCTTGAGGTGTTCATCCAGTTGCACCTGGAAATGGATGGCGACATGCGGCTGAACCAGGCGCACGAAATCTCCGACGCGGTGGAGGCCGAGATCATGGCCGCCTTCCCCAATTCCCAGGTCATCATCCACGAAGATCCGGAGGGTCTCGAAGAGGATCATGCCGTCTACCGTTGAGCATGGGGGCCAGTCCGCCGCCATCGCCTACCTCGATGGACTGTCCAGCGAGCGTATCGACACCCATATCTCCCACGTCTTCCTGAGTGGCGATCGGGCGCTGAAACTGAAGCGCCACGTGAAATTCCCCTACCTGGATTTCTCCACGGTCGAGGCGCGGCGGCAGTCCTGCGAGGCCGAGGTGCGTATCAACCGCCGCACGGCGCCGGAGTTGTACCTCGGAGTCAGGGCGGTCACGCGAGAGGACTCGGGTGACCTCGCCCTTGATGGAGATGGCGAGGTCGTTGACTGGGTCGTCGAGATGGCGCGCTTCGACCAACTGACGCTGTTCGATCGGCAGGTACAGGCGGGAACGCTTGATGATGCCGTGATGCGCGACCTCGCCGACGTGATTGCAGAGTTTCACGAGGAGGCGGAAGTTGAAACGATTGACGGCGGTGCGCGCACGCTGGGCATGATCATCGACAACAACGCCGAAACTTTTCGCGGCCTGCCCGAAGGCCTGTTCGACGTCGATGAGGTCGACACGTTCGCGAGAGACTGCCGGGCGGAGTGGGAGGGCGTCTCCCCGTTGCTGGACGCCCGTCGGGAACGCGGCCGGGTGCGTCATTGCCACGGCGACCTGCATCTCAGGAATATCTGCCAGGTCGATGGCCGGCCCATCTTGTTCGACGCTATTGAGTTCGATGATGCCTTCGCCACCATCGACGTGCTCTACGACCTGGCGTTTCTGCTCATGGACCTGGAACACCGGGGGCATCGAGACCTCGCCTCGGCGGTGATGAACCATTACCTCGACCGCTGCCCCGACGATGACGGACTGGCCGCGCTTCCGCTGTTCATGGCGGTGCGCGCGGCCATTCGGGCCCACGTGACGGCGGCCATGGTGGCCAGTGTGGCCAGCGCGGACAGCGCGGACGATCGGGCGTTGGCTGAAGCCCGGGATTACCTGGTAGCGGCGCGCGAATTGCTGAGGCCCGTCGCGCCAGTGGTGGTGGCCGTCGGCGGCCTTTCCGGCAGCGGCAAGACGACGCTGGCCCGCGGCCTGGCGCCGCTGCTCGGCCGCGCGCCCGGGGGCAGGGTGTTGCGGGCCGACGTGGAGCGCAAGCGCCTCATGGGCGTGGCGCCGACCGTGAGGTTGCCCGACGACGCCTATGGTCACGAGGTCACCCAGCGCACCTTCGAGCGCTTGTTCGAAAAGGCCGCCGAGGTGCTGGCCGCCGGCCAGGCGCTGGTGCTGGACAGCGTCTTCGCCGCCCCCATCCATCGCGCCATGGCCGAACAAGCCGCGCGCGATGCGGGCGTGCCATTCCTCGGTCTCTGGTTGGAGGCGCCGGAGGCTGAGCGAATCGATCGTGTTGAAGCTCGCAGGGACGATGCCTCGGATGCCGACGCCCGCGTTATCGGTCTGCAGGCCGCCTACGATCCGGGGGATATGGACTGGGCCCATATTCCGGCCGAAAGTGATGCCCGAGCCGTCATGGCGACGGCGCGGGAACTGCTCACCCCTTTAAGTTCGGCGCCGAAAAGCGCATCATAGAGGGTGAGAAGACGACCCCGTGAAACGGGGCGCATAAGAACTCATGAGGCGCAAGAAGGGGGCGTAACGATGGTCAGCACGGTTCTTTGTCCGCTGAACGGCTCGGAAGCGGCGCGGCCGGTTCTGGAAACGGCCATGGGCTTCGCCCGCGACGTCGGGTTTCACCTGGAAGTGTTGCACGTCAGACCTGATGCCAAGGACACCATCCCCTTGTTGGGGGAGGGCATGTCGGTGGCCATGGTCGAGGACATGATCGGCATGGCTGACGAGGAAGCAGCATCCCGAAGTACCCGCGCCCGCGCCATGTTCGACGACGTCCGCCAGGCCCTCGGTGTCGCTATTGCGGATCAGCCCAACGACGCCCAGACGGCGACCACGTCGTGGGTCGAGGAAGCCGGCCGCGAGGATGAGATCGTCGCCCGGCGCGGCCGCCTCAACGATCTCGTGGTAGCACTCAGGCCGTTCGCGGATGCCGACGTCTCGGCCACCGTGACGCTCAACGCGGCGCTGTTCGAAACCGGCCGACCGGCGCTGGTCATCCCGCCGGCTGGGGCGCCGGGGTTCGGCAAACGCGTGGCCATCAGCTGGAACGGCAGCGCCCAGTCGGCCAAGGCCGTGTCGGCGGCCCGCCGGGTGCTGGGTCGGGCCGACCATGTCCTGGTTCTGGTCGCCGACAGTCCGCGGACCGCCGGCGTGCGTGCCGATGAGCTTGCCAACTACCTGAAATGGCATGGCGTTTCGGCCGATACCCGGACCTTCGAAGGCACCAATCAGGATGTGCCAGGATTGCTTCTGGAGGAGTGCAAGAAGGTCGAGGCCGATCTGCTGGTCATGGGAGCCTATACACACAGTCGCATGCGGCAGCTGATCCTGGGCGGCGTCACGCGGCACGTCCTCGATCACGCGGACATTCCCTTGTTCATGGCCCACTGAGGCCCTTGTTCATGGCCCACTGAGGCCCCTTGTTCATGGCCCACTGAGGCCCTTGTTCATGGCCCACTGAAGCGTCGCCACCGGCAGTGACGGACCCGGGAGACGGCGGTCCACGCTTGCCGAAATGTCGGTCCGTGGCCGCAGTGCGTTGCCAGATTATCTTTGCGGCCGGGGGCCGGCGAATGCGATGATCGGCGACGGAGGACGCAACGAGACAAGGGGGGAGGCTCAAGGGCCTCCGTGATTGCCGGCAACCATGCCCGAAGACGCGAGCCCGCAGGACGAAACCCTTCGGAAGCCACCCCAGACCGGGGCACCGGCGAGCTTTCGCTCGCTCCGGGCAAAGTTGCTGGCGTTCTACCTGCCGCTCGTTCTGCTCAGTGTCGTCGTGTTGTTCGCCATCCTGGAAGCCCGCACCTACAACCAGCAACTGGAAGCGCTGCAGGCCAACCTGGACAAGTTCGCGGCCACCAACGCGACGTCGCTGGCCGGTCCGTTGTGGGAATTCGATACCGAAACCCTGAAGAAGCTAGTTGCCGTGCTGGGCAGCGATCCGGACCTGCATTCACTGGAGGTCTTCGACAACACCGGGGCGCCGGCGGCCTCGTTCAAGACCACGATTCACGATGGAAAGCAGCACCATGCCGGTCTGATGACCGTCGACCGGGACATCAAATTCAAGACGGATTTCGGCATCGAGACTGTCGGCCGCATGGTCGCCGCCTACCACAAGGACCGGGTCAACGAGACCTTGAAGCAGCGCCTACAGGTCGATGCCGGCATCCTGTTGGGCCTGGCCGTGGTGCTGCTGGCGGTGACCCTGGGCGTGACGCAAGCGATCATCGGCAAGCCGCTCAACCGGTTGCGCGAGACCATCGAGTTGCAAACCCAGAGCGGCGTTCGCGAACAGGTCGGCTGGACCTCCAACGACGAACTGGGCCAGGTCATCGACGCCTACAACGACATGCAGCAGGCCCAGGCAGCGTCGGAGAAGGCACGGCGCGAGAGCGAGCGCCAGTTCCGAAACCTGATCGAGGGATCGATCCAGGGCATCTTCATCGTCGATGCGGACCTCAACCTTTTCTTCGCCAACCAGGCCATGGCCGACATCTTCGGCTATGACGACCCGCAGGCCATCGTCAGCGCCGGCGAGCGCACCCTGGTGGCGCCTGAGGAACATGCCCGCCTGGCCGGCTATAATCGCGCCCGACTGGCCGACGAGGAAGCGCCCGAGGTCTACGAGTATCGCGGCATCCGCAAGGACGGCACCGAGATTTGGGTGGAGAACCGGGCCCGCAAGGTTCGTTGGGAAGGCGATACGGCGATCCAGAGCACCATCGTCGACATCACGCAGCGCAAATCGGCACAGGAAGAACTGCAGCGTCACCAGGATCACCTGTCGGAACTGGTCGAGGAACGGACCCGCGACCTGGCCCGAGAGCGCACAGTGCTGGAGGCAACGCTGGAAAACATGGACCAGGGCATCTCCATGGTCGATGCGGACATGAAACTCGTTGCGTTGAACTCGAAGTTTCACCAGATACTGGAACTGCCGGAGACCGTGGCCAACGTCGGCGCATCGCTGGACGATATCTTTCGCTACAACGCCATGCGGGGCGAGTACGGCAAGGGCGATATCGATGAAATGGTCACCGAACGCATGGACCTGGCGCGCAAGTTCGAAGCCCATCGGTTCGAGCGCACGCGGCCGGACGGGCGGACAATCGAGGTGCGCGGCATCCCCACGCCGGCGGGCGGATTTGTTTCCACCTATACCGACATTACCGCGCGCAAGCGGGCGCAACAGGTGATCGAGGAAAGCCGACAGCAACTGTCCGCCAAGAGCCAGGTGCTGCAGGCGGTGCTGGAGAGCATCACCCAGGGACTGGTGGCGTTCGATGGCGACCTGACGCTGGCCGCCTGGAACGAGCGCTACCTGACCATGCGCGACTACCCGCCCGAATTCGGCAAGGCTGGGCGGAGGTTCCACGACTTCATGCAGCACGATATCGAGCGCGGCGAGTTCGGCGTCGGTGATCCGGAACAGCAGTTGATGGAACAGCTCGAACGGGCGCATCAGTTCGAGGAACACCGCTTCGAGCGTACGCGGCCCAACGGCAGCATCATGGAAATCGAGGGCGGCCCCATCGAGGGTGGTGGTTTCGTCTCCACCTACACGGATATCACCGATCGCCGGAAGGCCGAGCGCCAATTGGCCGATGCCCACGGCCAGATCGTCGAAAGCATCGCCTACGCCAGCCGCATCCAGCGTTCACTGTTGCCGCCGGATCGCCTGTTCAAGGCCATGTTCGTCGACCACTTCATGGTCTGGCAGCCGCGCGACGTCGTCGGTGGCGATCTTTACTGGTTGCGCATGTGTGACCAGGGGGAACTGGTGGTGCTGGCCGACTGCACCGGCCACGGCGTGCCGGGGGCGTTCATGACCATCATCGCCACCGGGGCGCTCGACCAGGCTCTGGCCGAGAACCCGGCCGGTGATCCGGGCGCGCTGATCACGCGCATGAACCAGCTGGTCAAGGCCGCCCTCGGGCAGGATGCGGAGGACGGCGAGTCCGACGACGGCCTGGAACTCGGCATTTGCCGGTTCAATACCGAGGAGGGCGAGCTCACTTTCGCCGGTGCCCGCTTCTTCCTCTGGGCCAGTGGCGACGACGGGCTGGAGGAGGTGAAGGGCGACAAGGCCGGCATCGGATATCGCCGCACCTCCCGCGACCAGACCTTCACCGACCACAAGCTGAAGATCGGGCTGGGTGCGCGCTACTACATGACCTCCGACGGCGCCATCGACCAGATCGGCGGCGAGCGTCGGCGCGCCTTCGGCAAGCGCCGAATTCGCGAGCAATTGGAAGCGAACATGGAACGGTCGCTGGATGAACAGGCGGCGGCCGTGCTGGCGGCGCTGGCGGAGCACCAGGGTGATGAAGCGCGCCGTGACGATGTCACCATGGTCGGTTTGCAGCCGTTCGGCTGATCTCGCTTATCCGACAGATCCGCCCGCCTACCCGAACAGATCCGATTGTGCCGGCGGTGGCGGCGTATCTTCCGTGGCCGTCAGGGGAGTGGACGCGTAGGGGATCAACAGTGGCGCCACGTCGGCGAAGGGGCGGGATGCGTCCAGCCATTCTTCCTCCGCGCCGGCGTCCAGGATCACCGGCATGCGGTCGTGGATGTGTGCGATGGCGGGCGCCGGGCGGCAGGTGACGATGGTGAAGGCTTCGCCATCGTGCAGGCCGGCGAAGGCCAGCAGTGGCGCGCCCTCGGCGGCGATGCGGTTCTTCAGCTTCTTGCCATCGTCCGCCGTGCGCCATTCGAAATAGGCCGACGCCGGCACCAGGCAGCGGTTTTCCAGCAGTGGCATGAAGGTGCGCTTTTCAGCCAGTGTCTCGGCGCGCGCATTGATCAGCGGCTTCGACGACCACTCGGGCTTGAGGCCCCAGGGCATGAGTTCGCCCAGGCCGGCCCGGCGGACCACCAGCGCCTGGTTGGTCGGGCGGATTTCCGCCCGGTTGGGCAGCGGCGGGCTGTCGGCGAGACCGAATCGGCGGGCCAGGTCGCGCGGGTTGGAGGTCAGTTCGAAACGCGAGCACATGGGGCCAGCCTAGCCGCGCCAGCCGGGCCTGGAAAGAAACCGCCGATTGCCCTAACGTCCAATCCATGAGCGAACAACGGAATACTGTCGTCATCACCGGGGCCAGCCGGGGCATCGGGCATTACACGGCGCGGCTGTTCCTGGAACGCGGCTGGCAGATCATCACGTGCTCACGCGACGACACGCCCGAGGCCTGCAAGCGGGATCCGAACTGGACTACCCACATTCCGACCGACCTGGGCGACGCGGCGAGCGTGCAGAACTTCGTCGACAAGGCGCTGGAGGCGCTGGACGGCGCGCCGTTGCAGGCACTCGTCAACAATGCCGGCATGTCGCCGAAGACGCCCTACAAGGAACGTCTCGGTTGCCTGAACGGCGACTTGGATGCCTGGCGCGAAGTGTTCGAGCTGAATTTCTACGCCCCGCTCAGGCTGTCGCGCGGCTTCGCCGCGGCCCTGGCCAAGGGCAAGGGTGCCATCGTCAACGTCACCTCAATCGCCGGCCATCAGATCCATCCCTTCGCCGGATCGGCCTATTCCACCTCCAAGACGGCGCTTTCCGGACTGACCCGCGAGATGGCCAACGAGTTCGCCAGCCTGGACGTGCGGGTCAATGCCGTGGCCCCGGGCGAGATCGAGACCGAGATGACCGGCCCGGACTACGAGGTGCTGATCCCGCGCATTCCGCTCGACCGCATGGGCACGCCCGGCGACGTGGCCGGCACCATCTACTATCTGTGCTCGCCCGATTCCGCCTACGTGACCGGCACCGAGATCTGGGTCACCGGCGGCCAGCACCTCTATTGACCATGGCCTCGGACGTGGGCTCAGGCGCGGACACGGACACGGGTACGGCGGCCGGCGCCACGCTCTTCCATGACCCGGCGACGGCGGACGCCCGGGACGTTGCGTTCCTGGACGCCTATGTGCGGTATGGCGGTACCGCCACGTTGCAGGCGCAGACCCGCGACGCAGCCGCGTTTGACGACTTCGTCGCCCGTGTTGCCGCCATAGACCAGGCCGGCCGGCGCTGCCGACATGTGGAACCAGGAGACGCCGCCGGCCTAGCCGCTGCACCGGTACTGGCCATTGGCGAACGCGATCCGGTGCCCTTCGCCTGGCGGCGGCGCGGCCTGGAGGCACGGCGCTATTCCATCATGGCCGGCGCGCGTCGACTCGACCTCGGGGCAGCCTCGGCGGCGGAACTGATCCTGGCGCCCCTGCAGGCCTGGGACGCGTTGGTCGCCGGCAGCTCCGCCGAACGCCGATTGCTGGCCGAGGCGCTGGGCCGCTGGTCGGACTACATCGGCCTGCGCAGCGGCGGCGGCGCCAAGCTGGAAGCGGCACTGACCGTGATCCCCCCCGGCATTGATTGCGCCGCCCATGCGGATACCGAAACCAACCTGGCGGCTCGGGCGGCCTTGCGCCGCCGGCTCGGCATCGCCGACGATGACCTGGTGGTGCTGACCACTGGTGCCTTCAGCGTCCATGCCCGGGCCCATCCGATGGCGCTCTACCGCGCGCTGGAACGGACGGCGACGCGGGTGCGGCTGGCCGGCGGCGGTCGTTTTCGGCTGATCCAGGCCGGCTGGTTCGACTCGGAAGGGGCGGAGCGGGAATTCCGTGAGGCCCTGCGTCGCTTCGCGCCGGCGGGTGAGGGTATTTTCCTGGATGGCCGCGACGCGGATGTGCGGGCCATGGTTTGGCACGCGGCGGACATCTATGCCGCGCTGACCGACAGTGCCGCCGAACTGGTGGACGCCAACCTGTCAGAGGCCATGGCCGCCGGCCTGCCCGTGGTGGCGTCGGACTGGGGCGGTCAGGCGGAGGCCATGCGCGATGGCACCGACGGCCTGCTGGTGCCGACCTGGCTTCCCATGGCCGGCTCCGGTCCCGACCTGGCGACGGCGCCGGAGGCCGCACTCGATGCCGGCGCGGCGACGCTGGCTGGCGCCCAGCACCTGGGCCTGGTCGGCCAGTCCACGGTGGTCGACGTGGGTGCTGCCGCGCGGGCTTTCGAATCCCTGGCCGCCGATGCGGCGCTACGCCGCGACATGGGGGCTTCGGCCGCGGCGCGGGCGCGCGAGATGTTCGACTGGCCGCGGGTCATCGCCGACCATCGGGACCTGTGGCGCGAATTGGCGGCCATTCGCGAACGCGAGCCCGAGGTGGCACCGCTGGTCCCCGGCACGCCCGACCGGCCACCGGCGGACGATCCGTTCACGGCCCTGGCGCCGCTGGCGACGCGGGTCGTGGACGGCGATGCCCTGGTCGGCCTGGCGGATCATCTGACCGATGATGGCGCCGACCCGGCGGCGGCGCTGAAGGCGGCGACCCGGGTGCGCATGAACGACTTCGCCCGCTCGGCCATGCTCGACGAGGACGGTTGCCGTGCGCTGCTCGACCATCTCCGCTTGCGCGGCCCGGTGACGGTGCTGGCGCTGGCCGAGCTTTCGCCCGAGCGCCTGCGCTATCGGGTGCCGCGCACCGTGGCCTGGATGGCCAAGATGGGTTTGCTGACCCTGCGGCCAGGCGCGGCGGGCGCCTCGGGCCGCGGGTCGGCCGCGGTCACGGAAGGAGCCGGCAACCTGGTCGACCTGGGCGTCGCGGCGCGCGGGCGCGGTGCCGACAACGCGGCGGCGCAATACCTTCAAAGCGCACTGCACCAGCACCCGGACGACGCCCGGGCGCATGCCGAGATGGGGGCGCTGCTGGCGTCCCATGCCAACCTGGACGACGCCGTCGACCACTTCCGCCAAGCCATACAGCGCCAACCGGAAATGACCCGTGCCCACCGGGACCTGGGCAAGGCGCTGTTCCTGCGCGGCGACCGGGGCGAGGGCATTGCCGCCTTGCAGCGTGCCGTCGAACTCGATCCCGAGGACGGCGAGGCGCACTACCTGCTGGGCGCCGCGCTCCGCCGCGCCGGCGCCGCCAACGAGGCCGTGCACGCGCTGGAGGCCAGCATCGCCCGCGATCCCAAACGCGTCGATGCGCTCTGCCACCTGGGCATGGCGCGGAAAAGCCTGGGCCGCCGAGCCGAGGCCATGCAGGCCTTCCGCGATGCGTTGACCCAGGACCCGACCAACGCCTTTGCCCGCGCCGCCGAACTGAGCCTCGGCATGGAGCGCGAGGGCCGCCGTCGGCTGGGCCGTGACCCCAATGCCAAGCGCGTCGTGCTGCATCTGCACGACGCACACCATTTCCCGCTGCTGCGCCGGCTGTTCGAGGCCTTCGGCGAGGCGCACTGGCCGCTGATCACCGGCGATGGCCGCGAACTGCAGGAGTTCGAGCCACAGGTCATCCTGGTGGCCGGCGATCAGGCCGAGGCGCTGAAGCGCGCGGCGCCCGACAGCACGGTCGTCCACGTTCCGGCCGACCTGGCCGATCGCCGCCGCGCCGAGCGCGCCTATCCGGGCGCCGACTACGTCTGTGTCTCCAGCCCCTTCATCGGCAATGCGCTGGCCAAGCGGGGCGTCGTCGCCTCGGAGCGCATCTGGGTCACCGGCTATCCCGGCCTCGACGACGTGTTCCGCCAGCAGAAGGCTGGCGCCGAGATAGAGCGGCCACGGGGGCTCGGCGGTGGCCGGATGGTGGTCTATGCGCCGGCCGCCGGCCGTCACCTGTCGTCCGCTACCATGCTGGCCGGCGACGTGGCGGCGGCCATCCGGGGCGGGCGCGAGGACCTGGCCATCGTCATCCTGCCGGCGCCGGAGATCGCCGAGCGCCATCCGCTGTGGCTCGCCGAATGGCGTGAACAGGCGGCGCGCCTACCCAATCTGCTGCTGGTCGACGATGCCCAGGCCGACCCCATGCCCTGGCTTGCTGCGGCATCTGCCGTGGTCTCGGATGCCTCGGGCCTGGCTTTCGCCGGGCTGGCGCTGGACCGGCCCCTGGTGCTGCTGACCAACCCAGACCACGCCCGCGATCCGCTCCATGACCCCGACGGCATCGAGTGGCGCTGGCGCGATGCCGGCGAGGAGGTGCACCGCGTTGCCGACCTGGCGGACGCGGTGGAGGCGGCGCTGGCCGATCCGACCGTCGGCGCCGACCGCCGGGCGCGCTACCGCGGCCTGCTGTTCGGCGACCTGGATGACGGCCAGGCGACCACCCGCGTGGTCTCCGCCGTCGCCGGCCTCTAGGTCGGAAACCGGACCCAATCCTCCTCCCAACCGTGGTTGAGCATGGTTAAGGATGCGCCTCGCCGGCGCGTCTATGGTTCACTGCCGGTCCATGGGGATGGCGGGGACTGGCGCCGTACGCGGATAGATATCTTGACCGCCAATGGGAGGTTCTCATGCTTCGTTTTCATGGATTGGCCGCGTTCGTGGCCTTGAGTCTGGTCGCCGCCGCGACCGATGCCGGCGCCCAGGGCAAGCATACCGATGACCATACCAAGGGCCAGGTGCCGTTCGGTCCGTCCGAGAAAATGCCGTTGGAACAGCCGGGCGCCAAGCCGGGCGTGCCGGTCATGTCCGCCAAGGAATTCGAGGCCGCGAAGGAGATCTACTTCCAGCGCTGCGCCGGTTGCCACGGCGTGCTGCGCAAGGGGGCTACGGGCAAGCCGCTGACGCCTGAGATCACGCGCAAAAACGGCTACGAGTACCTCAGCGATTTTATCACCTACGGCTCGCCCGCCGGCATGCCCAACTGGGGCACGTCCGGTGAGTTGAACAAGGACCAGATCGACCTCATGGTGCGCTACATCCTGCAGGATGTACCGACACCACCGGAATTCAGCCTCGCCGACATGATGAAGTCGTGGAAGGTGCATGTGCCGGTGGCTCAGCGCCCGACCAAGCAGGTGAACGACTGGGACCTGGCCAACCTGTTCTCGGTCACACTGCGCGACTCGGGTGAGATCGCATTGGTCGACGGCGCCAGCTATGAAATCAAGAAGATCATAAAGACCGGCTACGCGGTGCATATCTCCAGGATGTCGGCCTCGGGGCGCTATCTGTTCACCACCGGGCGGGATGCCAAGATCAACCTGATCGATCTGTGGATGGACCCGCCGCAAACGGTGGCCGAGATCGACACGGGCATCGAGGCCCGCTCGGTCGAGACCTCCAAATTCAAGGGGTGGGAGGACCGCTACGCCATCTCCGGCACCTATTGGCCGCCGCAATTCGTCATCATGGATGGCGCCACGCTGCAGCCGCTGAAGATCGTCGGCACCCGCGGCATGACTGTCGGCACCCAGGAATACCACCCCGAGCCCCGCGTCGCCGCCATCGTGGCCTCGCACTACAAGCCCGAGTTCGTGGTCAACGTGAAGGAGACCGGAAAGGTGCTGATGGTCGACTACACGGACCTGAAGAACCTGAAGGTGACCGAAATCGAGGCCGCCCGGTTCCTGCACGACGGCGGCTTCGATGCGTCCGGCCGCTACTTCATGGTCGCAGCCAACGCGTCGAACAAAGTCGCTGTGATCGATACAAAGGAAACCAAGCTGGTGCGCCTGGTTGAGACCGGCTCGACGCCGCACCCCGGGCGTGGGGCCAATTTCGTGCATCCCAAGTTCGGCCCGGTCTGGGCCACCAGCCATCTAGGGGACGAAACCATTGCGCTGATCGGCACCGATCCGGAGAAGCATCCAAAGCAAGCCTGGACCGTGGTGCAGTCGCTGGAAGGGCAGGGCGGCGGCTCGCTGTTCATCAAGACCCATCCCAAGTCCACGCACCTCTATGTGGACACGCCACTCAACAACGACGAGGAAATATCCCAGTCCGTCGCCGTGTTCGACATCCGTAACCTGGACAAGCCCTACACGGTGTTGCCCATCGCCGAGTGGGCTGGCCTGACCAGCGGTGCGCGGCGGGTCGTGCAGGGCGAGTTCAACCGCCACGGTACTGAAATCTGGTTCTCGGTCTGGAACGCCAAGAACGAACCCTCCGCCTTGGTGGTCGTCGACGACAAGACCCTGAAAGTGAAGAAGGTGATCAAGGACAAACGCCTGATCACGCCGACCGGCAAGTTCAACGTCTACAACACGCAGAACGACGTCTACTGAGGTGATCGCCGTTTCAGTAGGGCTCGGGTCATCTGCGGGGCAGCGCCCAGGTAGTTCTCGGGCGCTGTCAGCCGTTCGATTTCGGCCCGGTCGAGGGTCGACGCGATTTCCGGTCGGGCGATTAGCGCGTCCTCGAAAGACCGCTCACCCTCCAGGGCCTCGCGGCAGCAGTCGTAGACCACATCGTGGGCGCGTTGGCGACCCAGGTGCGGGGCTAGGCCCATCATCACTGCTTCGGCGACGATCAGGCCCTGGGTGGTGTCGAGGGCCCGGCGCATGGCCTCGGGCCGCACCTCCAATCCCTCGAGCGCTTCCCGCGCCGCCTGCAGGCCGCCCGAGGCGACGATGAACGCGGTCGGCAGCGCGTGCCATTCCACGTGCCACTGGCCGGTGGCGCGTTCGTGGTCGACAACCATGGCGTCGAGCATGGCCGAGTGCTGTTCGCGGACGATCTTGGCGGCGGCCAGCATCATCTCCGCGGCGATGGGGTTGCGCTTCTGCGGCATGGTCGACGATGCACCGCGGCCGGCGACGAAGGGTTCCAGCACCTCCGCCGTTTCCGACTGCATCATCAGCATGATGTCGTAGCCGATTTTGCCCAGGCTGCCGGTGACCAGGGCCAGCAGTCCGGTGACCTCGGCGAAGCCGTCGCGGATGGCGTGCCAGGTGATGTCCGGCTTGCCCAGGCCCAGTTCCTCGGCCAGGGCGGCTTGGGTCGGCAGGCCGCCGTCGCCCAGCGAAGCCAGTGTGCCGGCGGCGCCCGCAAACTCCACGACCTCGACCCGGCGGCGCAGTTCGGCCAGTCGCTCGCGGTGGCGGTCGATGGCGGAGAGCCAGGTCGCGCACTTGTAGCCGAAACTGATGGGCAGCGCGTGCTGCAGGTGGGTCCGTCCGGCCATCGGCGTTTCGGCGTGTCGCCCGGCCAGCGTCGCCAGCGCGTCGCCGATGGCCATCAGGTCCGCGTCGACAAGGTCGAGAGCGTCGCGCGTCTGCAATACATCGGCGGTATCCATGATGTCCTGGGTCGTGGCGCCCCAGTGGCAGAACTGTCCAAGGTCGCCTTCGGTCCATTCGACCATCTGTTCGACCAACGGCAGGATGGGGTAGCCGACGATAAGGGTGCGCTGGGCAAGTCGCTCGAAATCGACCCGGTCGACGTCGGCGACGGCACCAATGGCCCGCGCCGCCTCTTCGGGGATCAGGTCCAGCCGCGCCTGGACGCGGGCCAGTGCCGCCTCCACGTCGAGGTAGCGCTGCACCATGGCGCGGTCCGTGAAAAGTGATCGCATGACGTCGCTGCCGAACATGTCGCCGAAGACGCTGGAGGTGATGACGATGGCAGGCATGGCATTCCTCTTGGGATTGGCTCGGGTCCGCCTAGCTAAAGGCAATCGATGCCGCCGGGCAAGGCGCGGGTTATCCACAAGATATTGCGGCTGATAGCCGTTTACCGGCCACATTTCGGGGAGTAGAATTACAGATCTCCCTGGGCAGATGGAGCAGCGGGCGCGGATCGCGAATTCGCGCGTGAGCCGGTACCGTTGCGGACGAGGGATGTCGGACATGGCCGAGAAAACCACCACGGAACAGACCGCGGCCGAGGGTGCGCCGACAACTGGTCCGGCAACCGGTGTCGAGGATGAACTCGGACCGGTGACCGCCGAGTCCGGCGCCGATGCCCGCGCCGCCGAGGCCGAGACGCCAGATGACTTCGAACAATCCTGGAAGCCGCCGCTGATGGCGCGGCTTCGGGTGCTGCCGCTGGGCGCCGCGCTGGCCACCGCGGCCTGGCTGTTCGGGGCCTGGGATTTCGTCGGCACCAACCTGGGCTGGGAAAACATCGTCCAATTGCTGCCGCACGAATTGGGCGGCCTGATCGCCGGCGTTGCGACGCCGGTGGCGCTGTTGTGGATCGTCGTTGCCTTCTACGAGCGCGGCTCGCGCCTGCATCGGGAATCCGAGCAACTGCGTTGGCATCTGCGTCGCTTGATCTATCCGTCGGACCGGGCGCGCACGCGCATCAACGAGGTTACCGAGGCACTGCACCAGCAGACCCGCGACCTCAATCGGGCTTCCGAGGAGGCGACCCGGCGGGGCGAGGCCATCAATGCCCTGGTCCGCCAGCGCACCCAGGAACTGGCACAGGTGTCCGAGGACGCCGATCTGCGTGCCCATGCCGTCGCCGACGCCATCCGCCGCCAGACCGAGGACCTGAGCAAGGCCACCGAGCGCGCCACCGACCGGGCCCAGGATGCCGGGGCCACCCTGCACCGCCATTCGACCGACCTGACCGTCTCGTCCGATCGCGCCTCGGCCCGCGCCGAAGACCTGGCCGATGTGCTCGGCCGGCGTTCGGAGGAACTGTACCTGGCGGCTAACGCGGCGGCGCAGCGGTCCCAGGAATCGTCGGAAGGCCTGCGGGATCGCACGGTTGAGCTGAGCGACGCCTCGGTCGAGGCACATAAGCGCGCCACCGAAACGTCCGAGACCTTGGAGGCCATCGGTGAGGCGCTGACGCAGCGGGTCGAGCGGCTCGGCCAGGTCGCCGACGACGCCGCCGCGAACGTCCGCGTCAGCGCCCAAGTGCTGGACGACGGCTCGAAGGATCTGGGGCGCCGATCCGACCGTGCCGCCGCCCAGGCCGAAGGCATGCAAGAGGCGCTCGAACGCCAGTCCCAGGTGCTCGGCGAGACGGCCGAGAAAGTGGCCACCCGTACCGCCGACATCGAGGCCGACATGGCCCGTCAGTCAGCGGCGCTCAACCAGACCAGCGACGACGTGGTCGAGCAGGTGCGCGAGGTCGGCGAAGTCTTGCAGGAAGAGCAACGCCGGCTCACCGTCACCGTCGGCGAGGCGCAGACCCGGGTGCGCGCGACCGGCAACCAGTTCCGCCGCCAGGCCGAGGAGATGACCACCGCCGCCGATACCGCGGGCACCCGCGCAGAGGCCGTCGGCCGTACCCTGAAGGACAACGCCGGCGAAATGACCGTCATCGCCGAGCAGGTGCTGGACCAGGTGGATAAGGCCGGCGAGGCCCTGAAGGTCCGCACCGGCGACCTGGAGGATACCTCCGCCCGCGCCGTCGAAAGTCTGGGGCGTGTCGGCGAAAGCCTCGGCGAGCGCGGCGATGGCCTTGCCGAAGTGGCCGGTCGTTCGCTCGCCCGCATCGACGAGACCGGCGATTCCCTGCGCCAGCGCGCCGACGACATGTCCCGCGCCGCCGACCGTGCCGACAGCCAGGTCGGCAAGCTGATGGAGTTGCTGGAAGATACCGGCGCCAGCCTCGACCAGACCGCGGAGCAGGGGATCGAGCAGGTCGGGCGCGCCACCGAATCACTGAGCCGCAGTGCCGCCGCGGTGCGTCAGGCCGCGGCCGGAACCAGTGTGCTCAGCGAGGCCTTTCGTCGAGAACTGACCGAGGTGGCCGACGCCTCCAACACCGCCACCGAACGCCTGCGCGTGCTCGGCGACGCCGTGCGCGACCAGTCGCGCGACCTGGGCGAGCGGGTCTCGACGGCCCACGGCGAGGTCGGTTCCGTGGCCGAGTTGCTGGGCGGCGAGGCGGACCGCCTGAGCCGCATCTCGGCGCGGGCGTCCAACATGCTGGCCGACGCGGCGGAACTTGTCCGGCAACGGCGCGAGGACCTGGACACCGCGGCCGATGGTGCGCGTGATCGCATGGAAGGTGTCGGCGAGGACATGCGCGTACGCCTCGGCGACGTGGTCGAGGTTTCGGACGCCGCCGCCGGGCGCATCCGCGGCGTGGTCGAGAACCTGCGCGACAAGGCGGATGTGCTGGACCACACCACCGGACGCGTGGTCGGTAATGTGGAGCGTGTCGGGCGCACTCTCGACGAGCGTTCACGCGAGGTGGCATCGGCCACCGATCGGGCGGCGCAGCTATTGGCCTTGGTCAACGATCTGCTGCTGCGCCAGGCGGAGACTCTGGAGAGCACATCCACCAAGGCCCGCGACGGTATCGACGAGGTCGGCGAGAGCATGCGCCAGCGGGCCGAGGAGGTCGATCGCGTTGCCGGCAACGCGGCCAAGCGGATGATGGACGCGGGCGAGTTCGTGGAGACCGGGGCGCTGGAGATCGATGACGCGGCGCGCCGGGCCGAGGTTCGCCTGAATGCCACCGGCGAGATGATTTCGTCGCGCGCGGGCGAGGCCGTGGAGGCCTCCAACCGCGCCGCCCAGCGTATCGAGCAGGTCGGTGACAGCGTTCGTGGCGAGGTCAACCGCGTCGCCGCCGAAGCTCAGGATCATACGGGCGACGTGGCAGCCAAGGTGCGCGACGAGGTCGAGCAGGTGGCCGTTTCGGCCCGCGAGCACGTGGAGGAGGTCGCCTTCAGCGTCAAGGGCGACGTCGAGCAGATGACCGTGACCGCGCGCGGCCAGGTGGATGCCACGGCGCGCGACACCACGGCGCGCATGAACCAGGTCGGCGACGCCGCCGTGAAGCGCATGGAAACCGCGGGGGCCTCCGCCGTCAAACAGACCGAACAGGCCGCCGGCACGGCCGTCGGCGAGACCGAGCGCGTGACCGGCGAGGCCATCCGCCGGATGGGTGAACTGGTCGAGGCGGCACAGCGCCAGTCCGCCGCCGCCGCCGGCACCGCGGTCGAGGACATGGAGCGGGTCGGTAGCGCCACCACCGAGCACGTGGAGGCTGCGACCCGGGCGACCGAGCGCGCGTCGGCCAACCTGGAAGGGATTGCCGGGGCCCTCGGCCGGCATACGGACGAACTGGAAAGCTCCCTCGGCCGGGCCCGCGAGCGGTTGACCGACGTCGGTAACATCCTGCACCGGAACGCCGGTGACCTGAACGATATCTACCAAACCGCGTCGAGCCATGTGCAGGCGTTCTCCGACACCCTGCGCCAGCAGTCGACGGGACTCGCCACCGCTTCCACCGAGGCGGTCTCGAACCTGGGCCGGGTGGGCGACCAGATGCAGGTGCAGACCCGCGACATGGCGACCAACGTGGATAAGGCGGCGCAATTGCTGAACCTGATCGCCGATGCACTGGGCCGCCAGTCGGGCAACGTCAACGAGGCCTCCGAACGGGCGACGACCAATGTGGAGCGGGTCAACGTGGAACTGCGTGATTCCGAACGCGAACTCGACGGCATCGCCGAGCGCAGCGTCGCCAGCATGCGCCAGGCCGGCCAGGTCATGCGCGAGGGCGCGCACGACCTATCGATCAGCATCAAGAAGTCGCAGGCGCAGATCGGCGACATGGGCGAGAGCCTGAAGGAGCGCTCGCGGCAGTTGCAGGCGACCGCCGACCAGGCCACCGACCAGCTGGGCCGCGTCGCCGATACGCTGCGCAATCATTCCTCGGAGGCCACCGTGGCCGCCGACACCAACACCACGAAGCTGGGCGAGGTCATCGAGACCATGCGCGAGCACGCCCGCGCCATCACCCGAGAGACCGACGAGGTGTTGGGCCGGCTGGAGGGCGGCACGGACGTGCTGAAGCATCAGTTGGACCAGCTGTCCCACACCTACAACCAGGCCGAACACGGGCTCGATAGCCTGGGCAAGGCTATCGGCAGTCGGGCCAGGGAAGTGGTCGAGAACACGGACGACGCGGTTGGCCGCATCGCCGCCTGGGAGAAGTCCGTGCGCGCCCATTCGGACAACATCCAGCGCGTCACCGGCACCGTCGCCCGGCAATCCCAGGAGATCACTCGGGCCATGGGCGCGCAGACCCAGGAAACCCGTACCGCGGCCAACGAGGCACGGGCGCTGCTGGCGGCATTACAGGATCGCACGACGACCGTCGGTATCGATGATTTCATGCGCCAGGCGACGTTTATTTCGGAACGCCTGCAATCGCTTGCCGTCGATATGAACCGGGTCTTGGAAACGCAGATCTCGGAAGACGACTGGAAGCGCTACAACAAGGGCGAAACCGGTGTCTTCGTACGCAAGATGCTGGGTTTCCGCGACCGTGCGCGATTGCAGCAAATCCGCCAGAAATATCAGGAAGATACCGAATTTCGGGATTACGTGTCCCGATATCTGTCGGAATTCGAGGCCTTGCTGGCCGAAGCACGCAAACGCGAGCAGGACAGCCTCTTGAACGCCACGTTCCTGTCATCCGACATGGGCAAGGTCTACATGTTGCTAGCGGAATCCCTGGGCCGCCAAGTCTAGGACCCGTGATCTGCGATTCGCGCCTCGCGCGTATGTGATCGCCATCACATCACTTGTAAGGTTAATTTCAGCTTCATCTGGCATAAATCCAGCGAATCGTGGGAAGTAACTAGCGGATCGCTGTTTTGAGAAAGTTCATTTTAACCGCCGCCGTTCTGACCGGCGTCGCCTTCAGCGGCGCCGCGTACGCTGATTGTGCCGTCTATCGGTCCAGCCATTACCTCGGTAAATTGAGCCACGAACAGGTCGCCAGCTACGTCGATCGCAAGTATGGCGGCGACTGGTCCGGCTACCTCGGCATATTGCAGCGGAACCTGGGGCAGTTGAAGGACATCATGGCGCGCGGCAAGTCCGTGGCGCTGAAGCGCAACGGCAAGAAGGTCACCGTCGGCGGTGCCCGGCTGGCGCGCTATATCGATGTGTCGACCCAGCGCCTCTCGGTATCGCTCTGCCTGGCGGCGGCCGCCAGCACCGACGATCAAGGTGCTGCCGCGTTCAACAACTTCGCCACCGCCGCCGGCGGTAACGATGTGGCCGAAACGCCCAAGGCGCCCCGACGCAGGACCGCCGTGGCGCAGACGCTTGCCAACAGGACTGTCACCAACAGGACCGTCACCCCGAAAAAGCCCGCGACGGAAGTCGCGCAGGCGGCCCAGCGGGTGCGCGTGCGGTTTGAAAACGAGGTCGCGGCCATCCCCGGTACGCCGCTCGGCGTCGAAATCATGGCCAGCTGCAAGGACGGCGAGACCCGTTTCAAGGTTACCAACAACGGCCGCAACTGGCCGAAGCAGGGCAAGTTCGCCCTCTACCGTCTGGACGGTGACAAACGCCAGATGGTCAGTGCCCGGCGCATGCGCCTGACGCGCGGCCAGAGCGCCACCTTCCGGGTCAAGGGCAAGCACAACCCGACCGGCGACATCGGCCTGTTCGTCGATCCGCAGTGGTACGAGCGGCCGTTCAATCTCGATTCCCGGTTGCGCTGCCGCAAGTAAGCGGTTTCCCGGCTCCCCAATTTCATCCGATCGATGCTAGGCTGTCCTCCGGTTAGGAGGGGTTGCCCATATGCATCTGTTCAAGGACAACGCGCCCGATGACATGGCGGCCGCGGCGGCGCGTATCCCGGTCATCGATTTCGCGCCCTATTTCGCTGGCGAGGCCGGGGCGTTAGAGGCCCTCGGCGAGGCCGTGCGCCACGCCTGCGAGGACATCGGCTTCTTCTATCTGGCCGGCCACGGCGTCGACGAAGACCTGATCGCCGCCACGTTCGAGCAATCCCGCCGCTTCCACGCGTTGCCCATCGAGGCCAAGCGGCCGCTGAAGCTGGATGCCAACAACATCGGCTATCTCGAGATCAACACCTCGACTCAGGCCCATTCCACCGTCCACAAGGCGACCAAGCCGAACCAGAACGCGTCCTTCTTCATCAGCCACGACCGGCCGGCCGACCATCCGGACCGGGCTGCCGGAAAACCGCTCCGCGGTGGCAACCAGTGGCCCGAAGGGATTCCGGGATTTCGCGAGGGGGTGATGACCTACTTCGAAACCCTGAACGCGCTCGGCCAACGCATGCTGCCGGCGATTGCCCAGGCTTTGCACCTCGATCCCGAATACTTCCGTCCGCTGTTCGCCGACGAAAACCACGCCAGCGTGCGCATGCTGCACTACCCGCCGACCAGGCTGGAGGACAACGACTTTGGCGCCGGCCCGCACACGGACAATAGCTTTCTCACCATCCTGGCCCGCATGGACGTGCCGGGCCTGGCCATCCGGGTGCCCGAAGGGGACTGGATCACGCCACCGCTGATCCCCGGCACCTTCCTAGTCAATATCGGCAACATCCTGAAGCGCATGTCCAACGACCGCTTCCTGTCGACGCCGCACGGAGTCATCGTCGAGGGAGCGGCCGACCGCTATTCGCTGGCCTACTTCCATAGCCCCAACCCCTACAGCATGATCGAGGTGGTGCCGACCTGCGCCGACGCCGACGCCGACGATCCGCCGCATTACGAGCCGGCGCTCTACGCCGACCTGATCATGGAATTCTTCTCCGCCAACTACCACCACCAGAAAGAGCATGGCCAGGTGGAGATGCGGAATCGTTATTGAGGGGGCGCGGCGGACATTGATACCTGAGCGATGGGATAGGGAGGCCGACGTGGTCGTCGTCGGCTTCGGCGGGGCCGGTTGCGCGGCCGCGGTGACGGCGCATGATCTGGGCGCCGAGGTGCTGGTGCTGGAAAAGGCGCCCGAGGGCCGGCATGGCGGCAATACCCGCATCGCCGCGCAGGGGTACCTGAATACGTCGGACGCCGAAACGGCGGCGACATACCTGAGTGCGCTGTGCGGACCCTACACCGTGCCCGACGAGATGATCCGCGTCTGGTCGGAGGAGATGTGCCTGAATAACGACTGGCTGGCCGGCCTCGGCGGAGACCCGCAGGAGCACCAGCACCCGCCGGAGGGTATCGAGTACCCGGAACTGCCGGGATCCGATTGCGTCCACAAGTTCCATGACGGCCCGACCTACGGCTTCTCGTTCACCTGGAAGCGGTTCGAGAGCCTGGTCCTGGAGCGTCCCATCCCCATTGCCTACGAAACGCCGGGGCGCGAATTGGTCCAGGATCCGGCGACCAAGGCGATCCTGGGCGTGCGCGCTGAGAGCGCCGATGGACCGGTCTTCGTGAAGGCGCGGCGGGGAGTGATCCTGACCACGGGCGGGTTCGAGAATAACCAGGAACTCATTCGCAACTACCTGCCCGGCGTGCCCTACTGCTATCCGTCGGGCAGCCCCTACAACGAAGGGGACGGCATTCCGATGGCGCAGGCGGTCGGTGCCGACCTCTGGCACATGAACAACTACGCCGGGCCGTCCATGGCGCTGAAGGTGCCGGAGCACGAGGCGACCCTATCCATGCAGGCGCTGCATTTCTCGAAGGAGTTCCCGGGCGGCATGATCATCGTCGGTCCCGACGGCAAGCGCTTTACGGACGAAAAATTCAAAACCCGCCACGGCAAGGTACCGGTGGCCGGTACCTGGCGGCCGCTGACGGTGCCGACGCCCATGTTCATGGTCTTCGATCAGGCGATGATGGAGGCCGGGCCGCTCTATAACAAGACGCCCAACCGCGGCTGGACCGCGATCATGGACCGCTACGACTGGAGCGATGACAACGCGGCTGAACTGGCGCGGGGCTGGATCAAGAGGGGAGAGACCCTCGCTGACCTGGCAACCATCCTCGGCCTCGACGCTGCCGCTCTAGCCGCCACGGTTGAACGCTGGAACGCCCAGGCCACGTTTGGCCGGGACGAGGACTTCGGCCGCGAATTGATGCTGGCGCCGTTCAGCGCCGGGCCGGTCTACGCGGTTGAACTCTCGCCCTCCATGATCAACACCCAGGGCGGGCCAAGGCGGAACGAGAAGGCCGAAGTGCTAAGGCCGGACGGCAAGCCGATCCCCAGGCTCTACAGCGCCGGCGAGCTTGGCTCCATCTACAGCTACCTCTACCAGGGCACCGGCAATATCGGCGAATGCCTGGCCTTCGGCCGCATCGCCGGCCGCAACGCGATGGCGGAGACGCCGTGGGGGTAGGGCGCCTTTCGCGGCCGCCTCAACCGTATGTGCGCATCGGGTCTCCGAGAATTGACATATCGGGCTCGACGCCAAGTCCCGGCTTCTCGTTGGTGTTGAGGAACCCGTCGACAACCTCCGGCGCGTCCTTGTCGTAGCGCATGTTCGAAAAATAGGTCGAGACGTAGGTAGCGAAGAACGTGCTCTCGGGCGTCGAAACCGCCAGATGCGCCTGCGCCGCCGCGGACAGGTCGGCGCCCCAGGCATCGTCCACGGTCATGATCTTGCCGGCCGCGGTACAGACATCGCGGATAAGACGCATGCCGGTGATGCCGCCGACCCGGGTGACCTTGCAGCCGATGCCTTCGAAGCAGTCGTCGGCGAGGCCACGCAGCAGGACCTTGATGTCCGTCATGCACTCATCAAGGATCATGGGCTGGCGGACCTGGCGGCGGAGGGATAGGCATTCCTCGTAGGTCAGGCAGGGCTGCTCGATGTAATAGTCCACGTCCTCCGTCGCCCTGAGCACGCGCAGCGCCTCGTGGGTCTTCCAGGCCTTGTTGCCGTCGACGACCATGGTTTCGCCGGGCCGCATACACTCACTTGCCATGCGGATGCGGGCGATGTCCTGATCGTAATTGCTGCCGCGACCAGCCTTGAGTTGGAAGTGGGTATGGCCTTCGTCCCGGTACTGGGTAATGCGTTTCTTGACGACCTCGGGCGGTCCTTGCTCGATTTCCGGATAGGCCCGGGCCTTCTCCTGCAGGCGCCCGCCGATGAGGTGATAGAGCGGCCGGTCGTAGGCCTTGCCGGTGATGTCCCAGCAGGCGATGTCGATGGCGGACTTGGCGTATTCGCCGCCCATCAGCCACTTGTTCATGGTGGCGTTGATGCGGTCGGTCTGGGTCGGGTCCTCGCCGATCAGGCCCGGCGCCATTTCCTCGATCGCCGCGCGGATGCCGAGCGCGTGTTCGGGCTGGTAAGTCGAGGCGATGGGGCAGACCTCGCCCCAGCCGACAAGACCGGTGTCGGTTTCCAGCCGGACGATGGTGTCGTCCAGGGATTCGTAGGTCTTGTTGGGGTAGCGTTTGGGCTTCTCCAGCGGGATATCCAGTTGATAGACGTCGATGCGGATGATCTTCATGGGAGCCTCCTTCAGGCGGGTGGCACCAGCACGAGCTTGCCGGTGAACTTCTTGGCCAGGAATTCCTCCTGCGCGGATCCGATATCGGCGAGCGGATAGGTCTTGGCGACGAGCGGGCGGATTTCGCCGCGTTCGATGTAGCCGACCAGATTCTCGAACACGACGTCTTCTTGGAACGTGCAGCCGATCAGCGTCAGGTCCTTGAGATAAAGTGTGCGGACGTCGAGTTCGACCAGCGGCCCGGCGATGGCGCCGGCGGTGACATAGCGTCCGCCGCGCTTCAGGGCGTCGAGCAGCGGCGGCCAGCCGTCGCCGGCAACCAGGTCGACGACCACGTCGACGGAATCGCGGTCGATGGCCGCCAGCAGATCGGCGTTGCGGTCGACCACCTCGTCGGCGCCGACCGCGCGGACCTCGTCGGCCTTGGCGGCGCTGGCGACGGCGATGACGTGGGCACCGCGGCGTTTGGCGAGTTGCACCGCGGCCGATCCGACGCCGCCCGATGCGCCGGTGACCAGCACCCGCTCGGCGCCGACGGCGGCCCGGTGCAGCATGTTTTCGGCCGTCGAGTAGGCGCACGGGATCGAGGCCAGTTCGGCGTCCGTCCAGTCGCAATCCACCGAGTAAGTCTCCCGGGCCGGCGCCGTGACGTACTGGGCGAAGGCGCCGTCGCATTCGGAGCCCAGGGTCCAGCATTCGAAGGGGCGGTAGTCGACATAGCTCCGCAGCATGTTGCGCACGATGACCCGCTCGCCGACGCGACCGCGCTCCACATCGTCGCCGACGTCGACGATTTGTCCGCAGCAGTCGGCGCCCTGGATGCGCGGGAACGCCATGGGCACGCCGGACCAGGTGGCGTCCGCGTCGTCGACCTCGTCGAAACCGTCGGTGCCGCCCTCGTTGGTGGCATCCGTGATCTTCTTCGAATACCAGCCGATGCGGGTGTTGATGTCGGTGTTGTTAACGCCGGCGGCGGCGACCTTGATCAACACCTCGCCGGCGCCGGCCCGTGGTGTCGGAACGTCATCGCGATAGTGCAGTGTCTCGATACCGCCGTGCCCGACCAGTTGCACGGCGACCATGCGCGCCGGAATGTCTGACTCCATGTCGATGCCTCTCGAATGTTCGTGTTCTGCTGTCAGCGGGAGCGCTTGACGGATTGCCTGCGTTGACTGACTTTATCGCAGGCAAAATCCGGCACAAGCGACGAAACCGGGCCCATTTGACCGAGCACAGGTAATGCAACGGCTGAAGCGACGCCTGCCCAACCTGAACGCCTTGCTGTGTTTCGAGGCGGCCGGGCGATTCCTGAGTTTCACCCGCGCCGCGGATGAGCTCTGCGTCACCCAGGGCGCGGTCAGCCGGCAGGTCCGGGAGTTGGAAAGCGCCCTTGGGGTGATGCTGTTCCGGCGCGGCCATCGCTCCGTCGATCTGACGGACGACGGCCGACGCTACCATCATGCGGTCTCGGTGGCGCTTGAGCATCTGGCGGACGCTACCGGCGATGTCGTCGCCCGGCCCAGCGAACGCCAGGTCACGGTGGCCGCCACGGCGTCCATTTCCATGCACTGGCTGATGCCGCGCCTGCCCGATCTGAATGCCCAGTTCCCGGACATCCAGGTGCAGGTGCTGGCCGCCGACGCCGAACTCTCGACCCTGGAGGACGCCTTCGACGTGGGCATCCAATACGGGCATGGCCGCTGGCCGGGCCTCGACGAGACCTTCCTCTGCCCTGGCGAGATCGTGCCGGTCTGCAGCCCGAGCTTTCTCGCCGGCCGGCCGGCGTTCGAGCGGCCGAAGGATCTGCTGGATCAGCCGTTGTTGCACTTGGCGGACGAGCGCATGGACTGGGTCAGCTGGCCGGCATGGTTCCGCGAGGCCGGCGTCGATGGGCCGCACCCGGCCCCGGCGCTCCGGGTCAACAACTACACGCTTCTCATCAAGGCGGCCTTCGAGGGGCATGGTGTCGCCCTCGGCATGAAACGTCTGATGGATGAGCATTTCCTACGGGATTGGCTGGTCGTCGCTTGCGATTTTCCGATACGGACGGGTTTCGATATTTTCCTCGTGGTGCCGCAGGCGAAACCGCCGTCACCGGATTGCTGCATCGTCCGGGACTGGATCACGGCCCAGTTCCGTGGCTGAGGATTTCGGGTTGTGGCCCATGTGTTCGCATGACCCAAACTCAGTCAAAATCCACAAATAATCTGCTTTGACGCTCTCCGGGTGCCTCGCCATGCTGGCTACGCTGTCAGTGCCAAGGGGAGAATGAGACCATGAGCTATTGGGTGAAGGATCCGGCGACGATGAAGATCGTTGATCGTTCGCTCGAGGCGCCCATGCATCTGCAGGACGGTTACCTGACGCCGGCGGAGCGGTTCTTCGTCTGCAACAGCGGCACCACGCCCAGGATCGACGCGCGCGACCACATCGTCACCATCCGTGGCGACGGCGTCGTGTCGGAACTGCGCCTGACCCCCGACGACCTTCGCGCCATGCCGCAACACACCGTGCCGGCGATGCTGGAATGCGCCGGCAACCATCGTTTCCTATTCGAGGAAACCATGGGCGAGAAACTGGACAAGCGGCCGCAGGTGACCGAGCTGATGTGGCGGTTCGGTGCCGCCGGCATGGCCGAGTGGCGGGGCGTGCCGCTGCGCCATGTGTTGGAGCGGGCCGGCATCTCGGACGACGCCTATCACGTCTGCCCCGCCGGCGGCGAAAGCGATTCCCGCGAGGGCGTGATCAGGATTCCGATACCCGTGCCCAAAGCCATGCACCCGGACACGATCCTGGCGATGGAGATGAACGGCGAGCCCTTGCCACCGGATCACGGCTTCCCGGTCAGGGTCATCGTACCGGGGTGGATCGGCGCCTATAGCGTCAAGTGGGTGCGCGAGATCGAGGTCTCGCGCCAGCCCATCTGGGTCACGCGCAATACCGAATTCTATGTGCTCATGGGCGAGGAATGGCCGGCGGCGGACCACGCGCCGGCGAAAGGCGCGCCGATCACCGAGCAGAGCCTGAAGAGCAGCCTGGCGCTGCCCTGGCCGGCGGCGCTCCCGGTGGGTGACCACGAAATTCACGGTTATGCGTGGTCGTCGGGATATCCGATCGCCGCCGTGCACTGGAGTGATGACGCAGGGACAACATGGCATGAAGCGGCGTTGACGGGGCCCAACGAGAGATGGGGTTGGGCGCGGTTCCAGTTCCCATGGACCGCGACGGCGGGCGAGCACGTCCTGATGACCCGGGCGACCGATACGGACGGCCAGACGCAACCCGCCTCGATCCCGTTCAACGTGGGTGGCTACTTGTTCAACGCCATCCACCCGCACCCGGTCGTCGTCACGTGAGAATATTCTGAGGAGGTCCGCCGATGGCAAAGCCAATGGAAGACCGCCTGCGCGACGTCTATGGGGCTGGCGGCGACCAGTCGGTGCTCAATGACCTCTATGACGATTGGGCGCGGGACTATGAAAAGGATCACTTTTCGACGGGCAATCCCCGCATCGCGCTTACCGTGGGGCTCACCGTGCGCCATATTCCGGACACCGACGCGCGCATCCTCGACAGCGGTTGCGGCACGGGCATCCTCGCCGCCATCCTGCAGGGGCTCGGCTACACGCAACTGGTCGGCATAGATGGTTCGGACGGCATGCTCGAGGTTTCGGCGGCGCGGAACTGCTACAGCGAACTGCACAAGATGCTGCTGGGCGCGGACCTTGATTTTCCCGATGAAAGCTTCGATGCCGTTATCGCCACCGGCGTGCTGGCGACGGGCCATGCGCCGCCGGATTGCCTCGATGGCATCCTCGGCATCGCCAGGCCGGGGGCGCCGATCATCTTCTCGATCTCCGAAGCTACCTACGACGAATACGGATACCGCGAGAAGATCGCGGCGCTGGAGGCGGCGGGCGCTTGGGCGCCGGTCGAGAAGGGCGAGAAATTCCAGCCCCATCCACTGCTGGAGAACCACGACGACGTGCTGCACTGGCTCGACGTCTACCGGAAGGGATTCACGACGCCATGAAAATCACCCGCATCAGCGTCTACCAGGTCGATGTGCCCATCAAGCCGGCCACCATCTCGCTCGACCGGGTGATGTCGGTGTTCGATGAGACCATCGTCCGCATCGAAACCGACGCCGGCATCGAGGGCTGGGGGGACAGCGTGCCTTGGGGCGCCAACTTCGTCGCCGCGTTTGCCCGCGGGGTCCGCGCCGGCGTCGACGAACTGGCGCCGCAGCTGATCGGCCGCGATCCGCGCATGGTCGGCGCCATCGCCGATTTCATGGACTTCACCATGACCGGCCAGCCCTACATCAAGACGGCGCTGGACGTCGCCTGCTGGGACATCCTGGCGCGCTCGCTGGATACGCCGCTCTACATGTTGCTGGGCGGCATGGTGACGCCCGAGCCGGAAGTCATCGGCTCGGTGCCGCCGGAGCCCGGCGAGGAACTGGCGGCGGTAATGGCCAAACATCGGGCCGATGGCCTGGTGCAGTTCTCCGGCAAGACCAGCGCCGACGTGGCGCAGGACATCGCGTATCTGCGCTGGATGGGCGAGCACATGCGCCCGGGTGAATCATTGAAATTCGACGGCAACGCCGGCTGGCGGGTCGACGAGGCGGTCCGCGTCGCCCGCGCCATGGGCGACGTTGACGTCTACTTCGAACAGCCCTGCGCCAGCTACGAGGAATGCCGCGAAGTCCGCCGCACCACCGGTGTGCCGTTGATCCTCGACGAATCCGCGACCGACGTCGGCGTTGTCCTGAGAGCCAAGGAAGACGGTGTGCTGGATGGGTTGAACCTGAAGCTGGCCAAAGTCGGCGGCATCTCCAAGATGCGCCTGATCCGCGACCTCTGCGTCGCCCTCCACGTGCCGCTGGAAATCCAGGATTCGTCCTACAGCGAACTCGCCTGCGCGGTCGTCGCCCACATGGGACACTCGACGCCGGACCGCTGCATCCGCTCGGTCATCTGGCCTAAGGGCCTGAAGAAGCAGATCATGATCAACCCGCCGGTCATCGCCGACGGCCACATGACGGCCCCCGAAGGTCCTGGCATCGGTAGCGTGCCCATGATGGACGTCATCGGCGCGCCGATCGCGGTTTACGAATAGGCACCGGCCGAGCCGACAGCAGACGATCGGAAACCTATTTCGGCGTCGCGGCTCGCAAATAGTCGAACGCCGTCAGGGCGTGAACCTTGCCGACGGCGTAGAGGTCACTCAACAGGACATGCTCGTCCGGTCCGCCCATGTTGTAGGGGGTCAGGCCACAGACCACGGAGGGGATGTCGAACATGCGGTAGATCCGCGAGTCCGATGCGCCGACCCGCATATTGATTGCCGGGTCTTCTCCGAGGGTTTCTCGGCAGTTCTCTGCCGTCAGTTGGATAATCTCATGGTTGGGCGGCGTCCAATTGGGCTCGTAACGGCGCTGGATGGCGAAGGTGATGCCTGGCAGGGGCGCCAGGAGCTCTCCGATCCTGGTTTCGATTTCATCGACGCCGAGGCCGACCGGGATGCGGATATCCAGGAATGCCGTTGCCGTATCGGCGACCAGGTTCGGTGCCCGTCCGCCGTTCACCAGTCCGACATTGACGGTCACCGAGGCCAACACGTCGCTTTCCCCGACGCCAGAGAGTTCTTCGGAAATGGGTTTTGATGTTTCGATGGCGGCGGCGACTTCGGGTGGTGTCGGGACGTCCAGGTCGCGCAGCGTGAACAGCGCGTCCAAGGCGTCATTCAGCCGCTCGATGGCGCTCGCGCCGAGATGGACATGGGCGCCATGGGCGGCCTTGCCGGTGGCCGAAACTTCCACCCAGACGAATCCCTTCTCGCCGAACCGGAGCACGCGTGGCGATCCCGCATCGCCGCAAATCATGGCGTCACCTCGGGCGTGGGGAATGGTTTCCAGCAGATGATAGGTCCCCAGTTTCCCCATGGTTTCTTCATCGCCCGCGAGGGTCAGAACCAATTCGCCGCTCCACGCATTGCGGCATTCGGCCATCAGCGCCATGGCCGTGATGGAGGCGGCGATGCCCCCCTTCATGTCCGACACGCCGCGCCCGTAGAGCCGCCCGTCTTTCTGAATGCCGGCCAGCGGATCGACGCTCCAAAGGCTGGCGTCACCGACCGGATAGGTGTCTAGGTGACCGTTGAAGATCAGTCGCCGGCCGGCGCCATTTCCCGTCAGACGCGCGACCACGTTGACGATGGGGTATTCGGCGGTGACGAACTCGACCTCGACGCCTTCGATGTTCCGCAGCATCTCGGCGGCGACCTCGGCCAGCGCCTTTGTGTCGCCCGGCGGGTTCTCGCTTTTGGTGCCGACCAGCTTGATGCAGGTCTCGACCAGGCCTTCCTGGCTTTCGGCAATTCTCGCCAAGAGTCCGGATCGGGCCGGGTGTTGTTCACTCATATGTCGAGGCTCCGTTGAATACTCGGGGTTCGGTGCTCAATCGCCCGTTCGCCGCCGACGTTGCCCGATGATGACGACGGCGAGAAGCATGAACATGACGGGATAGACGATTTCCTTCGGCGGACGGTCGAGTTGTTCCACGTCGATATCGGTGATGGTGTCACCGAACGCGACGCCAGCTTTCTCGGCGGTCCCCATGAATGCAAGGTTGTCGACGCTGAAGCGGCCGCTGTTTTCCTTTTTCAGTTCCATGCCCCAGACCTGACCGATGGCACGGGTGTCGCCGGCGGCCGGCGAGGCAACTCGGAACAGCTTGTACCGGTCCCCGTAATTCGTGTTCCGCGTGACATGCAGCCGGACGGTGCGATCGGGCGGCAACTGGACGTCCCCGGCGATCACCCGGTCCAGCGCCAGGGAGGCATAGGCCGGCGAAAACCGATCCAGCACGAAATCGGGCCGGAACAATCCGACGATGATGATGATCAGCAACGCGGATTCGTAGAGCTTGTTCCTGACCAGCATGTAGTGCTGCGTCAGCGAGCTGAAACACAGAATGGCGGTCAGCGAGACGACGAAGACCAGGGCGCCGTGCCAGACGCTGTCGATGCCCACCAGCAGCAGTTCCGGGTTGAAGATGAACACCAGCGGCAGGATCGAGGTGCGAATATCGTAGAGGAAGGATTGCACACCGGTTCGCATCGGGTCGGCGCCGGATATGGCCGAGGCGGCGAAGGCGGCGAGACAGACGGGTGGCGTGGAGTCCGCCATCAGGCCGAAGTAGAACACGTAGAGATGCACGGCGATGAGCGGCAGCACCAGGCCAGCCGCATTGCCAAGCTCCACCATTACCCCCGCCATCAGCGAGGCGACGACAATGTAGTTCGCCGTTGTCGGCAATCCCATGCCCAGGATCAGGCAGACGACGGCCGTCAAGATCAACAGGATATAGATGTTGCCCTGGGAAATCGCCTCGACGACTTCCAGCATGGCGTTGTTCAGTCCGGTCGACGACACCGCGCCGACGATGATGCCGGCGGCGCCGGTGGCCGCGGTGACGGCGACCATGTTCTTGGCCCCGGCGACCATGGCCTCGGCAATCACCTTCAGGCCACGCCACACGCCCTTGGCCAGGGAATGCCCTTCGGCCCGGTCCTGTATCACGCGCTGGACGATGATGGTCAGCATCATCAACAGGATCGAGTAGAACACGGAACTGGCCGGCGACCATCTGGGCACCAGCAGCAGATAGACCAGGATGCCGATCGGAATCAGGTAGTGGAGGCCACCGAGCAACACGGTGAGGAAAACCGGAATATCAGGCTTCGACAGCCCCCGCAGCCCCAATTTACAGGCTTCCAGATGCACAATGTAGAAAAGCCCGCAGTAGGCGATGAAGGCCGGCAGCGCGGCGTGGACGATGACGTCGTAGTACGAGATACCGATGAATTCCGCGATGATGAACGCCGCGGCCCCCATGATCGGCGGCATGATCTGGCCGTTGGTGGAGGCCGCCACCTCGATGGCGCCGGCCTTCACGGCCGGATAGCCGATGCGCTTCATCACCGGGATTGTGAAGGCCCCCGTGGTCACCGTATTGGCGATGGACGAGCCCGACACCATGCCCGTCATGCCCGACGCCAGGACCGCCGCCTTGGCCGGCCCGCCGCGATACTTGCCGACCATGGCGAACGACAGGTCGAGGAAGAACTTGCCGGCGCCGGCCCGGTCCATGAGGGCGCCGAACAGCACGAACAGGAAGACGAAGCTGACCGAGACATCGATGGGGATGCCGAATATCGCCTCGCCGGTCAGCCATTGGTATCCGATCAGCCGCTGCAGGGAGACACCTTTGTGGGAAATGATGTCCGGCATGATCTGGCCAAGCATGGAATAGGCCAGGAAGACGAAGCAGATCAGCACCAGCGGCAAGCCGACGCCGCGCCGGGTGGCCTCGAGCAACAGCAGCATGCCGGTAAAACTGAGGATGGCCTCGAACGGGAACGCGAAGCCGAAGAGGTCGATCTTCAACAGGATACCGTCCCTGGAGACAATGCCGTCGTACCCCAGCCACAGGTACGATGCACAGAAGAAGGCGAGGACGGCGAGGGCAAGGTCCTGCCAGGGCACGCGGGTTCGCCCGTAGGAGCCGCGGGCACCGTACATCAGGAAACAGAGAACCAGCCCGAAGGCCAGGTGCAGGCCGCGCGCCGGCATATCGACGAAGATGCCGGCCTTGACGATGAACGGCAACGGCGACGCGATCCAAAGCTGCCATGCCGACCAGGAAAATCCGATCACGGCGACGGCCTTGGCCCAGGGTCCGATCAGGTCGCGGCCGGAGGCTTCGAACTTCTCGACCAGGTCACCGGGTTCGATGATTTCCGACGCTGCCAGTTCTTTTGGGTGCTCGGGCATCGCAACCTCGGGGGCTGAAGGGGAGGGGCAGGGGGCAGGGGGCAAGTGGCAAGTGGCAAGTGGCTGTCGGTCATGCGCCGGCGCGAACCGGTTCACGCGGAGGAAAAGAAAGTGACGTCAATCCGCACCGGCGCTGACCAAGGGCGAGGGCTACATCCAGCCCTTTTCCTTGTAGTACTTGGCGGCGCCATCGTGGAGCGGTGCCGAGTTGCCGTTCTTCATCATGCCCTTCGGCGTCAGCAGCTGGAACGCCGGGTGCAGTTTCTTGAAGTCATCAAGGTTTTCCATGACGGCGCGGACGACCTCGTAGACCACGTCGTTGGGGACCTTGGCGCTGGACACCACGGTGGCGTATCCGCCGAACGTGGTGACCGGCTCGGTGGTCGACTTGTAGACGCCCTTGGGGATGGTCACCGGGCCGTAGAACGGGAATTCCTTGATCAAGGCTGATTCCACGCCGGTGTTCAGGCTGACGATCTTGGCGCCGCAACCTTCGGTCGCCACGGCGACACCGGAGTTGGGCACGCCGACGACGTAGCCGTAGGCATCGATCTTGCCGTCGCAAAGCGCCTTGGAGTGCTCGGTCGACGTCATCTCCGTGACCAGCGAGAAGAAGTCCTTGGCCGTGCCGTAGCGCTCCATGAGCAGTTCCGTGGTCGCCCGCTGGCCGGACCCGGGATTGCCCATGTTGAACTTCTTGCCCTTCATGTCCTTCCATTTGGCGATCCCCGAATCGGCCCGGACGATGAGCTGATAGGGTTCCGGGTGTGCGGAGAAGACCGCGCGAAGGTCCTTGTTGTTGGTCACCTTCTTCGACGTGCCGTTGAAGGAGTGGTATTGCCAATCGGACTGCGAGACGCCGAAATCGAACTCGCCTTCCGTGATCTGGGCAATGTTGTAGGTCGAGCCGTTCGAAGACGGCGCCGAACACCGGATGCCGTGCTTGCGGCCCTTCTTGCGGCCCTCGGCGGCTTCCTTGTGGATCATCCGGCACATAGCGTTGCCGACGACGAAATAGACGCCCGTTGGGCCGCCGGTGCCGATGGTGATGAACCTTTTCGCCGCCGATGCTTCCGGCGTGCTCGCCATGATCAATCCGGCAGAGACCGCCGCCGCGAAGATTGTCGTGATGGGTTTCATGTCCTTAGCCTCGCTCAAGTCTGGTTGTCTTGGGGATACTCTCGTTGGCGATGAACACGGCGCGATCAGCCCCGGTTCAGGCGCCTTGAATTCAGCATGCGCGAGGACATGGTATTTAATCAAATAATGTAGATGGCATTATATATAGTTTTAAACTATGAAGTAGATTGATCCTCGGCAATCAACGGAGGCCGCCGATGAACGTTCGCCAGCTGGAGTGTTTTCGCGCCGTCATGGTCACCGGCATGATGACCAGGGCGGCGGAGCACCTGGGCATCACCCAGCCATCGGTCAGCAATCTGATCGCCAATCTGGAGTACGAAATCGGCTTCGCGCTGTTCAAACGCGCAAAAGGCCGTCTGATTCCGACGCCGGAAGCGCATTACTTCTACAAGGACGTCGACCGGACCCTCGGCAGTATTGAATTGACGGCCCACACGGCGCGGCAAATTCGCGACCGCGAATTGGGAAACCTCGTCATCGCGTCCTACCCGGGTATCGCCTTCGACTTCCTGCCCAAGGTCATCAGCAAGTTCATCGCCGATCGACCGAACGTCCGGATCAAACTGCTGTCGCGGAGTTCCGAGGTGGTGCGCGAGTTGGTTCCGGTACAGCAGTTCGACCTGGCGATCGCCGAGCTGCCGGTCGACCACCCGGCCGTGCAGACCGAGGTGTTGCCGTTTCGCTGCGTCTGCGTGCTGCCGTCAGGGCATGCGCTGGCCCGCAAACGGTCCGTTTCTCCGAAGGATCTGGACGGCCATCCGTTCGTTTCGCTGTTTCGCGAACATCAGACCTATTTCCAGGTGGCCGACGCCTTCGCGAACGCCAGTGCAAAGTGGAACGTGGTCGCCGAGACGCAGTTTTTCGCCACGGCGTGCGCGTTCGTCAGCTACGGCACGGGTGCCGCCATTGTCGATCCGTTCACGGCGGAAAAGTTCAGTCAGCAGGGCCTAATCGTGAAGCCGTTCGAGCCGGACATCGACTATCGTATCGGGCTTCTGTACCCGTTGGACCGGGTCCGGTCCCGCCTCCTCGACGCCTTCGTTGATATGCTGAAAGCCGGCATTGAGAAATTCGTTCGTTGACGGCGAGCCCACCCGCGAAAGAACAGCAGAATCATATGAGCCAGCTGGAACATTCGCCGACGCCTGTTCAACGAATTTGATCTCAATCAGACGACAGCAATCGTTGTCCACTTATCAACCTCAATATGTGCCAACATAGGTTCCATAGGGGGCGAATCATCCGACGTACTACTCGTGCCAATTGCTGAAATTGGCCGAAATTCGGATTCTTCGTTGATCAGGGGTCGGAAGATTCAACATGCAAAAATTTGGCGCATTACTGATTTCGATCGTCGCGGGCTTCGGAGTCGTGGCGACATTACTCGTTTCCGACGCACTGCGGACCGACGCAAGGCGGGGCTGGGAGAAGGAGGCCACGAACGCGGCCGCGTCGCTTTCCGGTACGCTGTTGACCTGGCTGGAGGAGAGTTACGCCCCGATCTCGGGGCTCGCGGCGTTGGCCGAGAATTCCGAACGGCTCACGGAGGCCGAATTCCTAAATGCTTTTGGCAGTCTGGAGGCCCGTGCCACCGCGTTCTTTCTTGAGGCCGCGGCATTGGTTGAGCCCGTCCCGGGATCCGATGTCGAGGATTGGCGAATCAAGTTTTCGACCGATACCGGTGGGAGCCTGGCGTCAGGCATTCGATTGGCCGAACGTCCCAGCATCCGGGATGCCGTCCGCGTCTCCATGGAACGGTTCGGTGAATTCGTCCAGAGCACGCCCATCGATGGCGGCGACAACGGGCGTGCGGTCTCACCCGTCGCGCTCAGCACGTCCACCGAAACCGGTGACGTGATCATCGTCGGCCTCGTCGATTACGGGGCACTGGTTCGTGGCCTCTACCAGCTACGTGTCCCCAACGGCGCGGCGGTCAGCGTGACCGGACGTTTCCGGATGCCGAGCGGTCCCGGTCCGGTACACCAAATGATCAAGCAACGCATCGTGACGCCGCTTCATTCGGTGCCGACACGAATCGTGACCGCCAGTACCGAACTGGTCATCACCTGGGATTTCGATGCCGGCTTTCTGGACGGCCCTCCCCAGGACTTGGCCCGCGTGGCGCTGGTGTCCGGGCTGGCGGGCAGCGCCGTGATCACATTGCTGCTCACCGTATTGCTGCGCCAGAACAGGTTCGTCATGCGACGCGTCGACGAGGCGACGCGGGAACTCGGCAAGAAGGAAGCGCAATTGAGTACCGCGCTCCAGAATATGCCGAGCGGCATCATCATGATCGACGAAGATTTGACGATCCAAGCGTTCAATCGACGCTACGTTGAACTCTATGAACTGCCCGAGGGACTGCTGCGCATCGGCGGATCACTCAAAGACATGATCCGGCTGCGCGCCGAGCGCGGCGACTATGGGGCCGGTGATCGGGAGCAGTTGATCCGCGACAGGTTGTCCGGATACGACGACGGTAAACTCCAGGTCGCCGAAAACCGGGTTCCCGGCGGCCGTACCCTCGAACTCGTCCGCAACCCGAGGGACGGCGGCGGTATCGTCGCTGTTTGCACCGATATCACCAAACGCAAACAGGCCGAGGCAGTGCTGATCGATCAGCGGCGATCCGCCCAATTATTGCATGAAATTTCCGTGGCCGCGCACGAGGTGGACAACCTGGACGCCGCCTATCAGGTCTGCCTCGACAAGGTCGGCGACCACATGGGATGGCCGATCGGTCATATCTATCTGGTCAGTGAGGAAGACCCGGATGCTCTGGTTTCATCAGGTGTCTGGCATCTCTCCGATGAGAATCGGTTCGCCGCCTTCCGCGAGTTGACTGAAAACCCCACCTGGGAGCTCAGCGCTGGGATGCACGATGGTGTGTTGAAAAGCGGAGAGCCTGCCTGGATCAAGGACGTCACCAATAATTCGAAATTTTTTCGGGCCCAAGTCGCCAAACAATGTGGCGTCAATACCGTATTCGCCTTTCCGGTCGTTTCCGAGAGCGGCGTGATTGCCGTCATGGAATTCTTCGCCGAAGAAATCATCGAGCCCGATGAGCGGACACTGGCCGTTCTTGCCAACGTCGGCAACCAACTAGGCAGCATCGTCCTGCGCAAGCGCGCCGAGCAGGCGGTTGCTGCCAAGGAAGCGCAACTCAGAATCGCGCTGAATTCGATGACCGACGGTATCTACGTCATCGACAATGACATGAACTATGTTCTGTTCAACGAACACTATCGCCAGTTCGTCGATCTAAGTTCCGAGGCAATCCGCGCCGGCGGTCCCGTCGAGCGGGCGCTGCGCGAACACGCGGCGCGCGGCGACTATGGTGATGGCGAGGTCGACGATCTGATCGGCGAACGCCTGCGAGTTCTTGCCGATGACCAAGTTGTCGAGCGAGAGATGTCTATCAACAATGGCGAACGGATCGTCGAACTCAGGAAGGCGCCCATGGACGGCGGCGGTGCTGTCGTCGTCATCTCCGACGTGACGGCGCGTCGCCGGGCCGAGAGGGAACTCGCCCATAAGGAAGCCCAACTTAGCCTCGCACTCGATACCATGACCGATGGCATTTGGGTCATTGATCCCGATATGCGGTTCTCCCTGTTCAACGAGCGTTACCGCGAACTCATGGGGCTGCCGGCGGAAGTCCTTTATGCGGGCGCCAAGGTGAGAGACGTGGTTCTGCATCTGGCGAGATCGGGCGCTTGGGGCGACGGCGATCCGGAAGAACTCGTAGCGCGTCGCATGGCGGCCCTTGCAGACGACCAAGAGGTCATCAGCGAAACCCAAACCATCGACGGACGCTTCTTGGAGACCCGCAAGGCACCACGACCCGACGGCAGTGCCGTCGGCCTGGTGACGGATATCACGGAGCGCAAGCTGGCGGAGCAGGAACTCGCCACCAAGGAGGCCCAACTGCGCATGGCGATGGACAACATGCCAGGCGCCATGTTCGTCGTTGACGAGGACCTGAAGCTCGTGCTGATGAACGATGCCTACGCGGAGTGCTACGGCAACCCGGACGGCTTGATTGTTCCAGGCGGATCGATCCGCGACATTCTTAAATCCGAGATCAAGCGCGGCATTCTGTCGGGAGAGGGAACACCGGAGGAAGTTCTCGAGCAACGAATCCAGTCGTACCATCCTGAGTCCACGATGACCTTCGAAGACCGCACCCCGGACGGCCGATACATCCAACTGACGCGCACCCCGGCACCCGGCGGCCATACCGTGTCGGTCGTCGTCGATATCACCGATTTGAAACTTGCCGAGCAGGCGGCCGAGGAGAGCCGCGAAATTCTGCAGGCGCTGGCCGATAACATCCCCGAGTTCCTCAGCATGCGTGACCAGGATGGCAAGTTCATCTTCGTCAATAACGAGTTCGAAAAATGGGCCGGTGCGCAGCGCCGGGACATCATCGGCAAGACGGTGCATGACATCTATCCGGAGGCGCACGCGACTTGGGTCGAGGCCCAAGACCGGGAGTGCCGCGAGTCGCAAGAGGTGCTGACCCGCGAGATGGTTCGTGACTTTGCCGACGGTCAGACCCGGACGGTCATCAATACCCGGTTCCCGGTGATCTCATCGAGCGGCAAGCTGCTGGGATCGGGCAATGTCAATCATGACATCACCGAGCGGGTCCGCACCGAAGCGACCGCGCGTCGGCTTCGCGAGGCCATGGAGGTCTTCAACGACAGCATCATCCTCTATGACGAGGACGAACACGTGGTCTTCACCAATGACCGCTATCACGAGCTCTATCCCAATTCGCCGCCCAAGGATGAGATTACCGGCTACACACAGGAACAACTGCTGCGCCGCAGCCTGGAGACGGGCCAGATCGACGATCCGTTGGCCGAGGCCGATCCCGAATCATGGTTGACCATACGGCTCGAGGAACGCCGGCGGGACAAATATAAGACCGGCGACACACAGCATTCGAACGGCCGCACCCACTTCTATCGCCATCTGCCGACCACGGATGGTGGCCTGATCGTCGCCCACACGGACATTACCGAGCGCAAGCAGGCCGAGGAGGATATCAGGCGGGCGCACGAGCTGATTACCGACAGTATCGATTATGCCAGCAACATTCAGCGTTCGGCCCTGCCGGACGACGACATCATGCGCCAAACATTGGGCGATCATTTCGTCATCTGGAAACCCTGCGATCGGGTCGGTGGTGATATCTACTGGCATCGTAGGTGGGGCGAAGGCGATCTGATCATCCTCGCCGACTGCACCGGCCATGGGGTTCCGGGCGCGTTCATGACCCTGATCGCCGGCGGCGCACTGGACCGGGCCCTGGCAGAGGTTCCGGCCGGTGACTGCGCCGGCTTGATCCAGCGCATGCACCAATTGGTTCAGCAGTTGCTGGGCCAGGACCGCGGCGAGGGCTATGCCGACGATGGCCTCGAAATTGGGGTCTGTTACCTGCCCCGGGCGCACGGCCAGCTTCGTTTCGCCGGCGCCAACATATCTCTCTACATTCAGGAAAACGGTTCGGTTCGTGAACTCAAGGGCGATCGCAAGGAGATCGGGTACCGTCGCCTGCCGTCGGATGCGGAATTCACCAACCACGCGGTGGAAACCAGAAGCGGCATGGCTATCATCATGACCACCGACGGTCTGCCGACCCAGGTCGGCGAGCAGACCCGCTTGCCCTTCGGCAAACGTGGTTTCCGGCAATTGCTGGAACAGCTCGACGGAATTCCGATGGCGTCCAGGGGCGACGATATATTGGCGGCGTTGAATGACCACATGGGCACCAGGGCGCAACGGGATGATATTTCGCTGATCGGTTTCGAATTCTGAGCCGCCCGGCCGAAATGTGGGGATTTCGACGCAGGCACGATATAGAGTTCAGTGGGGAATAGGGGTGGAGGAACACGCGAGATGGAAAATCTCATCATCAATCAGACCGATATTACGCCATTGGTTGATTTCAACGGCGAAACGCACGTGCTCAAGATGACAGGCGAGTCCTATCCGGAAAACGCCGCCCGATTCTACGACCCGGTACTCCGCTGGATCGAGGCTTTCATGACGGCCGACAGCAATCGAGCGATCGTGGCCCAGTTCGAACTGACCATGTTCAACAGCAGCACCGCCAAGATTCTGATGGACATCGTCGACGCCTTGAACGACGGCGCCGGCAAGGAGAAGTCGATCACCCTGATCTGGCTCTACCACGAGATCAACGATTTGATCGAAGAGTTCGGCAATGATCTGAAAGAGGATTATCCCGACCTTACCGTGGTCCTGACGCCGGTCTCCGACTAGGGGAAGAATCGCCGGCCCATGCCATCGGCGCGTCCTAGTGCTGGATGCCCCGGTGGGCTTGGTCGCCCCAGAGGTATTTGATCTTCAGGTCGCGCCCGCAGCCGGCGCGGTAGAGTTTGTAGCGGAACGGATTCTTCTTGTAGTAGTCCTGGTGGTAGCCCTCGGCCGGGTAGAACGGGGTGGCGTCGCGGATCGGCGTGGCGATGGGATCGTCCAGCAGCTTGGAGTCCATCAGTTTCATTTTCGAGGCCTCGGCCAGCTTCCGCTGTTCCGATGATGTCGCGAAGACGGCGGTGGTGTAGCTCTCGCCGCGGTCACAGAATTGCCCGCCGGCGTCCGTCGGATCGACCGAGCGCCAGAACACGTCGAGCAGCGTCGAATAATCCACCTTTGTCGGATCGAAAGTGATCTCGACGGCCTCGATATGGCCCGAGCCGCCGGCGCCGACCTGCTGGTAGGTCGGGTTCTTGGTGGTGCCGCCGGTGTAGCCCGAGACGGTCTTCACGACGCCGGGCACGTGGTCGAAATCCTTCTCCACGCACCAGAAACAGCCGCCGGCGAAGATGGCGGTTTGCAGTTTCTCTTCAGCGCCGGCGAGGCGCGGGGAAACCAGCACCAGAACGGCGAGGGCGAGCAGGGCGGTGATCGATCGGCGTGACATGCTGCGGGACATGGGCAACCCTCCATTAGGTTTCGCTCATGTACCCGGCGCCCCCGATCCGCGCCAATAACTTTCGGGTTACCGGTCGTTGAGCTTGCGCCAGGCCTGGAAGGCGTCCTTGGTCTCCGGCTTGGTCGCCGGGTAGAGGCCGATGATGGTCTCGCCGGCCATCACGCGCTCGGTGACGAAGTCCTCGAAGGCCGTCATCTCGTGGGCCTCTTGGGCGATCTCGTCGGCCATGTGCAGTGGAATTACCGTGACGCCCTCGTCATCGCCGACGATGACGTCGCCAGGGAACACGGCGACGTCGCCGCAACCGATGGGGCCGTTCAGCTCGATCGCCTGGTGGCGGGTGAGGTTGGTCGGCGCCGACGGCCGGTTGTGATAGCAGCGCATGTCGAGGCGCCCGATCTCCGGCGCATCGCGCAGGCCCCCGTCGGTGACCAGGCCGGCGCAGCCGCGCTGCATCATGCGCGCCACCAGGATGGAGCCGGCGGAAGCCGCCCGGGCGTCCTTGCGGCTGTCGATGACCATGACGAAGCCGGGCGGGCATTCCTCGACGCCGACCCGCTGCGGATGCGCCGGGTCCTGGAACACGCTGATCGGGTTCAGGTCCTCGCGCGCCGGAATATAGCGCAGCGTATAGGCCTGGCCGACCATGTTGCGGCCCTTCGGCGACACCGGGTGAACGTCCTGGAGGAACTGGTTCCGGAGGCCGGCCTTGAACAGTGCCGTGCACAGTGTCGCCGTCGACACGCCCATGAGTTTCTCGCGCGTTTCCGCGCTCAGGCTCTCCGTCATCTCGGTCTCCGTTCAGAAGATATCGGGTTCGGCCACCGGGGCGCCGAAATCGGTGCGCAGGAAATCGAAATCGCAACCGTCCGGCGCCTGTTCGATATGCTGGGTGAACATCACGCCGTAGCCGCGCTCGTACCGGGGCTCGGGCGGCGTCCACGCGGCGCGGCGGCGTTCCAGCTCTGCGTCGTCGACTTCCATCCGGATCAGGCGCTGGTCCACGTCGACGGTGACCAGATCGCCGGTCCGGACCAGGGCCAGGGCGCCGCCTAGGTAGGCCTCGGGCGCGATGTGCAGTACGCAGGCACCATAGCTGGTGCCGCTCATTCGGGCGTCGGACATGCGCAGCATGTCGCGCACGCCCTGCTTCACCAGTTTGGTCGGCACCGGCAGCATGCCCCACTCGGGCATGCCCGGCCCGCCCTTCGGCCCGGCATTGCGCAGGATCAGCACCGTGTCCTCGGTGGCGTCGATGTTTTCGTCGTTGATGGCCGCCTTCATGGCGGGGTAGTCGTCGAACACCAGCGCCGGCCCGGTGTGCTTGAGGAACCGCTCGTCCATGGCGGAGACCTTCATCACACAGCCGTCGGGCGCCAAGTTGCCCTTCAGCACCACCAGGGCGCCGGACGGATAAATGGGATTGTCCAGTGGCCGGATGACGTCGTCGTCGTGAACCTCTGCATTGGCGATATTCTCGCCGATGGGCTTGCCGTTGACCGTCCGGGCGGCGCCGTCCAGGTGCCTCTCGATCCGCATCAGCATGCCCTTGAGGCCGCCGGCGTAGTAGAAGTCCTCCATCAGGTAGGTGTCGCCGTTGGGCCGGATGTTGGCGATCACGGGTACGTTGCGACCGATGCGGTCGAAATCGTCGAGCGAGATGTCGAAGCCGGCGCGCCGGCCCAGCGCCACCACGTGGACGATGGCGTTGGTCGAGCAGCCCATGGCCATGGCGGCGGCGATGCAGTTCTCGAACGATGCCCGGGTCAGCATGGCAGACGGTGTCAGGTCTTCCCAGGCCATGTCGACGATTCGCCGTCCGGTCTGCGTCGCCAGGCGGATGTGGTTGGCGTCGGGGGCCGGAATGGAAGAGCCGCCCGGCAGCACGAAGCCCATGGCCTCGGCGACGGAGGTCATGGTGGACGCCGTGCCCATGGTCATGCAGTGGCCGTAGGAGCGCGCGATGCCTTGCTCGACCTGGGTCCAGTCGTCGGGGGTGATTTTGCCTTCGCGCAGGTCGTCGTAGTACTTCCAGGTGTCCGACCCGCTGCCCAGCGGCTTGCCCTTCCAGTTGCCGCGCAACATCGGCCCGGCCGGGAAAAAAATCGTCGGCAGGTCCATGGAGATGGCGCCCATCAGCAGACCCGGCGTGGTCTTGTCGCAGCCGCCCATGAGCACACAGGCGTCGACCGGGTGGGAGCGCAGCAGTTCCTCTGTCTCCATGGCCAGGAAGTTGCGATAGAGCATGGTCGTCGGCTTGACGATGGGTTCGGCCAGCGACAGCGCCGGCAACTCGATCGGGAATCCGCCGGCCTGCAGGATGCCGCGCTTCACGTGTTCGATACGGTCCTTGAAGTGCATGTGGCAGTGCGCGAGGTCGGACCAGGTGTTGATGATGCCGATGACCGGCTTGCCGGCCCAATCCTGGGCGTCATAGCCCATCTGCATGGTGCGCGAGCGGTGTCCAAAGGCGCGGATATCGTCGACCCCGTACCAGCGGTGGCTGCGGAAATCCTCGTAGCATTTTTTCTTATCGGCCATGGGGTTGGATCACGCGAACCCGTCGGCGAGCGCGAACATGAAGCCGATGATGGCGAGGCCGATCAGGATGCCGGCGATGCCGGGCAGGATGCCATAAAAACCGCTCTCGGCAACGTCGTGTTCCTCGAGATCATCGTGGAGCGATTCCGGTAGGTCGTCGGGCATGGACATGGCTTGCTCCTATCAACCGCTCAGCGCCTGCGGCATCCACAGCGCGATGATGGGGAAGAACATCACCAGCAGCATACCGATGATCTGCAGGCAGATGAACGGGATGACGCTGACGAAGATCTCCTGCAGCGTCACGTCCTTCGGCGCCACCGACTTGAGCCAGAAACACGCCGGACCGAAGGGCGGGCTGAGGAAGTAGATCTGGATATTCATGACGAACAGCACGCCGAACCAGACGGCCGCCCATTCGGGCTCCATGCCGAGCTCGGGCGCCAGGTCGCGGATGACAGGCGCGAACACCGGCACGGTGATGAAGATGATGGCGATCCATTCCATGAAGGTGCCGAGGATGACCAGAATGGCCATCATCACGAACACCGTGCCCAGCGGCCCCAGGCCCGCACCCTTGATGAGCGCCCGCATGAAATCCGCGCCGCCGATCAAATTATAGAGCCCGACGAAGGCGACGGCTCCCAGGATCAGCCAGATGATGGTGCCCACCACCGCCATGGTGTTGGCCAGGCAGTCGCGGATCAAGGCGTAGTTGAACTGGAACCGGATGGCGGCCACGACGATGGCGCCGAACACACCGACGGCGGCGGCCTCGGTCACGCTGGTGATGCCGCCGTAGATGGAGCCCATGACGCAGAAGATCAGCAGGATACAGGTGCCGACGGCCCAGATTTGATGCCCTGTCAGTTTCGCTTCTTCACCCGTTTTTTCGGCGATTTCCGCCGCCGTTGGGGCTAGGGACGTGTCCAGGTTGCAGCGGACCAGCACGAACGAGACGTAGAATGACGCCAGCATCAATCCCGGGATGAACCCGGCCGAGAACAGGTCGCCGATGCCGACGTTGGCGCTCAGGCCATAGACGATCATGACGATGGAGGGTGGTATCAGCGTTGCCAGCGCGCCCGCGGCACATATCAGGCCGATGGTCAGTTTGCGGTCGTAGCCCAGCCGCAGCATCTGCGGCAGCGCCACCAGGCCGAGCATGACGATCTCACCGCCCATGACGCCCGACATGGCGGCCAGGATGACGGCGACGATGGTGGTCTGCAACGCGACGCCGCCGCGCAGGCCGCCGGCGAAGATGGACATGGCGTCGAACAGGTCCTGCGCGATTCCCGCGCGCTCCAGGATCGACGCCATCAGGACGAAGAACGGCACCGCCACCAGGGGATATTTCTCCAGCAGGTCGACGGCGTTGGTCGACACCAGATACATGCCCTGCATGCCGTAGAACAGCAGCGCGCAGGTGACCGAGATGATCAGCGTGACGATGCCCAGCGGCATGCCGGTCATCATCAAGGCCAGGAGCGCCAGGACGATGAGGGTGGAGATGGTGCCGATGCCGACGGAGTCCCGGTCGACGCGGAATTGATCGATGACGCTGCCGCTGCTTTCGGCCAGGGCTTCATCCAGTCCGAACCACAGGCTGCCGTCGCCGCCGTAGTGGCCGAAAATCTGCAACAGCAGCCTGAGACAGATCAGCGCCAGCACGGCATAGACCGTGATTTGCAGGAAATGGGTGCGAAAATGCCGGCTCAGATTGACCAGCAACTGAACCAGATAGAGGAACAATCCGGCCACCAGGACGGTCTTCAGCACCAACGGCAGGGGCGAGTTCCAGGCGGTGCCGCCGCGCTCTGTCAGGTCAATGCTTTCGAGGGCGCGGATCAGCGTGTCCGACACCAGCATGTAGAGCGCGAACACACCCACCAGCATGGCGAACAGGTCCAGCCACCAGCGGGTCCGGTCCGATGCCATCAGATAGAAGACGGTGATGCCGATGTGGCGCTTCTGAAGCGTGACGAAACCGGCCGACAGCATCCACGCACTGGCGCATAGCACCATGACGACTTCGAACACCCATTGCGTGGGCGAGTTGAAGACATACCGCGCGACGACTTCCCAGAGCGTGCAGAAGGCCGCGATCAGGTACAGGTTGCCGACGGCCAGGCCGACGAACCGGCTGACGTGATCAACGGATCGGTTGAAAGTTGCCTCTCGGGGGGCGCCAACCACGGCTTCCGTGATTCCGGTCATGACCCGCCTCACTGGTTCCGCTTCTGGGAAGAATAGAGAGAATCAGCCGCCGCGCCAAAGAGAAGGGCGCGGCGGCTGTTATCGGTAGGCTTATTTCAGCAAGCCGGTGGAGCGCATGTAATTCAAGTGCGCATCGAGGGCTTCCTTGGCCAAAGGCGACTTCTTGGCGAAGTCGTTCCATGCACCGACCGCGATGGCGCGGAACTTGGCGCGTTCTTCCTTCGACCAGTCGATGACCGTGATATCGCCGCCCTTGCGTTGCGCGTCGGCGATCTTCTGGTCCTGCAGGTCGGCTTCGCGGCGCATGGCGTCGTAGGAGGCCTGGTACCAGACTTCCAGCGCCGTCTGACCTTCCTTGCCGAGCTTGTTCCAGACCTTCTTGTTCACGATGAACTGCAGAACGGCCATGGAGTGGATGCCCGGATAGATCGGGTACTTGGCGATCTTGTACATGCCGTGGGCGTTGTTGTTGACGTGGGCCGACGCGTCGGCGGCGTCGATCACCTTCTTCTCCAGCGCCGTGTAGACTTCCGAGAACGGCAAGGACACCGGAGCGGCACCCACGCGCTTGAACACCTCGGCGGCGAGACCTTCGGGCGAGCGCACCTTGACGCCCTTGAAGTCGGCAACACCCTTGATCGGAATGGTCGAGACGAAGGCTTCCTTGGCGTAGGGACCGCAGCCGACCACGTGCACCCTGCCCTTGGTGTACTTGTCATACAGCTTTTGCAGGATCTCCTTGCCGCCACCGTACTGACAGAACGTACGGACCTGGTCGACCGTGTCGTAGCCGGCGATCAGGTCGCCGATGATGGCGAAAGCCGGATCACGGCCCGAGAAATAGGAGACCGCGTTCAGGTCGCCGTCCAGGATGCCGTTGGCGACCGCGTCGATGGTCTCGCGGTGCGGCACCACGGACTTGGTCGGCAGCACGTCGATCTGAATTTTGCCGCCGGACAGGTCGTTCAGCTTCGGCGCCCATTTGTCGGTCATGAAACGGTGCGCCCAGTCACCGGCTTTCGAGCTGGCCTGGACCTTGAGCTTCTTGGCGACGGCATCATCGGCCGTGGCCGGCAGCAACAGTACGCCGACGAACAGCGCGGCGAGTGATTTTTTGATCACGGAGCAATCCTCCCTAAGGATTAATTTGACGGATGACGATTTGAGATACTAATATATTAGTATTGCAGTCAAGGTTTTTCTTCGAAAACACGCGGATTTTCTGGGCTTCCGGACGATCTAGCAGTGCCGTCGAAGGCCTTGGCGGTCCCTATAGACGAACGGTCTCGCGCCATGCCTGGTGTTCTTCCAAATTCTGATAGCAGCCCCCGTCCAACCAGGCGGGAACGCGGAATTTCCGCCGTCCAGCAAGTCTACGATGGCATCCGCGATCCCATCATCGACCTATCGTTGCCACCCGGCTCGACCATTTCCACGAGCGAGGTGGCGGCCGAATTCGGTGTCAGCCAGACGCCGGTGCGCGAGGCCTTGTTGCGGCTTTCCGACGAAGGGTTGGTGGATATCTTCCCGCAGTCACGCACGCTGGTCTCGCTGATCGACGTGCAGCATGCGCGCGAGGTGCATTTCCTCAGGCTCAGTGTCGAGATCGAGGTCGTGCGCACGCTGGCGCGCGCCATCGCGGACGAAGGCATGGCCGAACTGAAGGCCTGGATCGAACGCCAAATCACCGAACTGAACGCCGGTAACCAGACCGCCTTCAAGCTCGCCGACAACAGTTTCCACGAGGACATGTTCCGTCTCGCCGGCGTGCGCGGACTGACCCGCTTGATCGATACCCGGCGCGGCCATTACGACCGCATCCGCGGCCTCTACCTGATGGAGCAAGAGCGCCGCGTGGTCGTGGTCGAGGAGCATCAGGCCATCATCGCCGCTCTGGAGGCGCGCGACGAGGCGGCGGCAGAGGCGGCGGTGCGCCAACACCTGGGCAAATCGCTGGCCATCGTCGACGAAATCCGCGAACGTCACCTGGGTTTCTTCCTGTGAGTCCGGCCGCCATGGATACCGATACCACCGACACCGTCTTCACCGAAGCCCAGGTCGCCGCGTACCGGGACCAGGGCTACGTCATCGTCGACGCCATTTATTCGGCGGACGAAATCGCGCGCATGCGCGCCACCCTGGACGATCTGGTGGCCGGGGCCGCGGGCCTGACCGACAACGACGATATCTACGACCTGGAACCGACCCACACGCCCGAGGCACCCCGCGTCAGACGCATCAAGCATCCGTTCCAGGCGCACCCGGTGTTCAACGAAATGGGCAAGCATCCGCGCCTGCTGGCGGTGCTGAAGGCCTTGCTGGGCCCTGACCTGCGCATGCACGGCTCCAAGATAAATCTGAAGTCGGCGACCTATGGATCGCCCGTCGAATGGCACCAGGACTGGGCGTTCTATCCGCACACCAATGACGACGTGCTGGCCGTCGGCGTCATGCTGGACGATATGACGCCGGACAACGGGCCGATGCTGATGATCCCGGGCTCGCACACCGGCCCGACTTTTGATCACCACCAGGACGGCCGCTTCATCGGCGCCATGGACATCGACGCCTCGGGCATCGATGCGGCATCGGCCGCCATGGTGACCGGGCGGGCTGGGGCTTGCAGTTTCCACCACGTGCGCGCGGTCCATGGTTCGGGCCAGAACACGTCGGGGGTCGACCGGCGGCTGCTGCTCTATCAAGTCGCGGCAGCGGATGCCTGGGACATGGGTGGGGTTTCCGCCGGATCGTGGGACAACTACGCCGCCACCATGATCGCTGGCCAGCCCACCAACCAGCCGCGCGTGGTGCCGACGCCGATCCGGCTGCCGTTCCCGGGGCCAATCAAGGGTGGCTCCATCTACGAAAGCCAGTCGCTGGCGCGCAACAAGTTCTTCGGCGATGACGAGGGCGCCGAATGAAGCGTGTGCTGGTGACCGAACCCATCCACGCCGCCGGCATGGATCTGCTGCTCGCGCGCAACGATGTGGAAGTCATCGAGGCGCCGGATGTCTCGCCCGAGACGCTGCGGCGGCTGATGCCCGGTATCCACGGCATTGCCGTGCGCACGGCCAAGCTGCCGGCAGAACTGCTGTCCCAGGCCAATGACCTGCAGGTCGTGTCGCGTCATGGCGTCGGCTGCGACAACGTGGCGGTCGACCACCTGACGTCGCGCGGTATTCCGGTCGCCATCGCCGCCGGTGCCAATTCCACTTCGGTGGCCGAGCACACCATGGGCTTGGTACTAGCGTGTGCCCGGCGCATGTTCGCCCAGGATGCCGCCGTGCGTGCCGGCGAATTCGGCATGCGATCCAAGTTGATCGCCACCGATCTCGAGGGCGCGCGGATGCTGATCGTTGGCTTCGGCCGGGTCGGCCGCAAGGTGGCGCGCCTCGCCCGCGCCTTCGGCATGGACGTGGTGGTCGCGGATATTGCACTCGATACCGGCCTGGCGGCCGACATGGGCTGCCGTGGGGTCGAGGATTTCCGACCCGAACTGCCGTCGGCCGACGTCGTTACCGTGCATGTTCCGCTCGACGAGACGACTCGCCATCTGGTGTCGGCGCCCGAGATGGCGGCCATGAAACCGGGCGCCATCCTGATCAACTGCGCCCGCGGTGGCGTGGTCGACGAGAAGGCCCTGGTCGCCGCCCTCGACGCCGGCCAGCTGTTGGCTGCCGGCCTCGACGTGTTCGATGAAGAGCCGCCGCCGCCGTCGTCGCCGTTGTTGGCGCGCGATGACGTGGTGCTGGCGCCGCACACGGGCGCCGCGTCGTTTGGCGCCATGCGGGAAATGGCGCGGATGGCGGCGCAGAACGTATTGGATACCTTCGACGACCGGCTCGACCCGGATTGCGTCTTCAACCATGCGGAGCTTGCCCGACAATGAGTGAAACCCCTCCCGTCACACTTTCGGCCGACGGCATGACGTCGATGGTGGCGCGCATCTTCGAGGCGGCGGGGGCGCCGGTCGAGGAGGCGCTGGCCATCGCGTCGAACCTGGTCGGCGCCAACCTGGCCGGCCACGACAGCCACGGCATCGTCCGCGTGCCGCGCTACCTGATGTGGGTGGAGAAGGGCAACCTTCGGTTCGGCCGCCGGATCGAGACGGTGATCGACGGCGGCGCCTTCGCATTGCTGGACGGCGACAAGGGCTTTGGCCAGATCATCGGCCGCCAGGCGGTGGAGGTCGGCCTTAAGAAGGCCGGCAAGCACGGCGTCGCGGTGATTGCCTTGCGGCGCTCGGGTCATCTCGGGCGCATCGGCCATTGGGCCGAGATCGCCTGCGCCCAGGGTTTCGTCTCGGTGCACTTCGTGAATGTCGCCCAGAGTATGCTGGTGGCCCCCTTCGGGGCGGCAGAGCGGCGAGTTTCGACGGCGCCTGTGACCATCGGCGTGGTCAACCCGAAGGGCGACGACTTCATCCTCGATTTCGCCACCTCGCGCATCGCCGAGGGCAAGGCGCTGGTGGCGCTGAAGGGTGGCAAGCCGCCGCCGGCGGGCGCCCTGGTCGATGCCGATGGCCAGCCGACGCTCGACCCCGCCGCGCTCTACGGCGACATCGGCCCCGACGACGTGCCCAACCCACGCAACGGTCCCGGCGCACTGACCGCCATGGGCGACCACAAGGGTTCGGGCCTGGCGCTGGCCTGCGAGTTGCTGGCCGGTGCCCTGACCGGGTCCGGCACCACCGGTCCCGGCACCATGACCCACAACGGCATGCTGTCGATCTATGTGAAACCGGAGGCACTGGACGACGGCCATGGCTTCGCGGCCTCCATCGCCAACTACATCGACTTCGTCCGCGATGCCCGGCCGGCCGATCCCGACGTGCCGGTGATGGTGCCGGGCGATCCCGAGCGCAAGGCCCGCGCCAAGCGCCAGGTGGAGGGGCTGCCGCTGACGGCCGACGCGTGGGCCAGTATCCTCGACGCCGGCGTCCGCCAGGGGCTCGACCGGGACGAACTGTCGGCCATGGCCCTGATGAAGGAGTAGACCATCCATGAGTAGCGAGACGTTAAGGGCGCGCATGCGCCGGGGCGACATCCTGTCCGCCACCTTCCTGAAGACCCCGGCCTACGAGCTGGTTGAGGTGCTGGCCATGAGCGGGTTGGATTTCATCGCGCTCGACGCCGAGCACGCACCCTTCGACCGGGCCCGAACGGACGCCTGCCTGGCGGTCGCCCGGGCGCTCGGTTTCCCGGTCCTGGTGCGCGTGCCCGACGGCAGCCAGGCGGAAATCCTGAAGGTGCTGGACAGTGGCGCCACCGGCGTCATCGTGCCGCACGTGGCGACGGCGGAGAAGGCACACAACATCGCCAAGTGGTCGCGCTTCGGCCACGGCGGCCGGGGCTATGCGGGCTCGCATCGCTGGGCCGGTTTCACCAGCCGCTCCATGTCCGACCTGCTGGTCCAGAGCGCGGAGGAAACCATCGTCATCGGCCAGATCGAGGAGCCGGAAGGGGTCGACGCCATCAACGCTATCGCCGCCACGGAAGGCCTCGACGGGCTCTTCGTCGGCCCGGCGGACCTGGCGGTCTGCCTGGGCACCGGCGATCCGGCGGCGCCCGAGGTGCGTGCCGCCATGGCCAAGGTGGGCGACGCCGCCAAGCGCCACGGCAACGCCTGCATGACGTTCGTGCCGAACACGTCGAGCGCCGCTGAACTCAAGGACCTCGGCGTCACCACCTTCTTCGTCGGCTCCGAACAGTCGTTCGCGCTGGCCGCCGGCCGCCAGGTGGCGGCCGATCTGAAAGGACTCACCCCATGACCGACCTGACCGATGACGACCTGAAGGCGCTGGCCCAGTGGGACACGCCGACCATCTGCAACGCGCTGGAGGTGGCGGCGCCCGAACGCCGCGGCCACGGCTATACTGTCGTGCCGTTCTCGTGCATCGATCCGACCCTGCCGCCCATGGTCGGCTACGCCCGCACCGTGAAGATGCGCGCGGGCTCGCCCGATCTCTCGGGACCCAAGACCATGGCCGACCGTATTCCTTATTTCGAATACATCGCCGGCGGTCCGCAGCCGTCGATCATCGTCGTCGAGGACCTGGACCCGAGGCCGGGCACTGGCGCCTACTGGGGCGAGGTGCAGACGACGGTGCACAAGGGGCTAGGGGCGCTCGGCGCGATCACGAATGGGTCCTACCGGGACGTGGACGACAGCGCGCCGGGCTTCCAGATGCTTGGCGGCATGGTCAACCCGAGCCACGCCTGGGTGCGCGCGGTGGATTTCGATTGCCCGGTCAGCATCCACGGCATGCAGGTGGTTACGGGTGATATCATCCACGCCGACCGGCACGGCGCCGTGGTGGTGCCGGCGGACGTGGTCAAGGCCATCCCTGACGCCGTCGCCGCCATCTCGCGCAAGGAAGCCGTCATCCTGGACGCCGCCCGGGCCGACGGGTTCAATATCGACAAGCTGAAACACGCCATCGGCGAGCAGGCCGAGATACACTGAGCAGACGGACCGAGGGAGCAGCCATGATCACGTATCTGAAGGAAGGCAAGAGCGCCGAGGACGTGGCCGAGGCCGACGCCAAGGTGCGCGCCACCGTCGAGGAAATCCTGGCCGACATCGAAAAGCGCGGCGACGCCGCCGTGAGGGAATTTTCGGAGAAGTTCGACGGCTACGCGCCCGACGACTTCAGGCTCTCCGACGACGACATCGCCGCCGCCATGGCCCAGGTTTCCGCGTCGGACATGGACGACATCAAATTCGCCCAGGCGCAGATCCGGAATTTTGCCGAGAAGCAGAAGGAATGCCTCAAGGATCTGGAGGTGGAGACCCTGCCGGGCGTTATCCTGGGCCACAAGAACGTGCCGGTGAACGCCGTCGGTTGCTACGTGCCGGGCGGCAAGTACCCGATGGTGGCGTCGGCGCACATGAGCGTGCTGACCGCCAAGGTGGCCGGTGTGAAACGCATTCTTGCCTCCGCCCCGCCGCAGGACGGCAAGCCGCATCCGGCCATCGTCACCGCCATGCACCTGGCCGGCGCCGACGAGATCCTAGTGCTGGGCGGCGTGCAGGCCATCGGCGCCATGGCGCTGGGGACGGAAACGGTGGAGGCCGTCGATATGCTGGTCGGCCCCGGCAACATGTTCGTCGCCGAGGCCAAGCGGCAACTGTTCGGCCGCGTCGGCATCGACCTGTTCGCGGGGCCGACGGAAACCCTGATCATTGCCGACGACAGCGTCGACGCGGAGCTTTGCGCCGTCGACCTGCTGGGCCAGGCCGAACACGGGCCGACGTCGCCAGCCGCGCTGCTGACCAACTCGCGTGAACTGGCCGAGGAAACCCTGGCCGAGGTCGAGCGACAGCTCGGCATCCTGCCGACCGCCGACATTGCCCGCGAGGCCTGGGACAACTACGGGAAGGTCATCCTCTGCGAGACCCTGGACGAGATGGTCGAGGAAGCGGACAAGCTGGCCTACGAGCACGTCCAGGTGATGACCGCCGAACCCGACTATTTCGCCGACAACATGTCCAACTACGGTGCGCTGTTCCTGGGCGCGCGCACCAACGTCTCCTACGGCGACAAGGTCATCGGCACCAACCACACCCTGCCGACCAAGCAGGCGGCGCGCTACACGGGTGGTCTTTGGGTCGGCAAGTTCTTGAAGACGTGTACGTATCAAAAAGTGCTGACCGACGAGGCCTCGGCCATGATCGGCGGCTACTGCTCCAGGCTGTGCGCGCTGGAGGGCTTCGCCGGCCACGGCGAGCAGGCCAACATCCGGGTGCGCCGATACGGCGGCGGCAACGTCGAGCCCTACGGCGTGGTGGCCAAGCGATGAAACTGCCCGCCGCCCCCAGTTTCAGGCTCGACGGCCGCGAGGCGCTGGTCACCGGTGCCGGTCGGGGCCTCGGTCTGGCCATGGCGACAGCACTGGCCCATGCCGGAGCCCGCGTCACCCTGGTGGCCCGAACCGGGTCCGAGGTCGAAGCGGCCGCCAAGGCCATCATCGACGCCGGCGGTTCGGCCCAGGCGGTGACCCTCGACGTCGGCGACGTGGAGGCGACGGCGAATATGGTGGCGGCCCACGGGCCGTTCCAGGTGCTGGTCAACAACGCCGGCACCAACCGGCCGCAGCCGCTGGTCGATATCACGGAAGAAGACTTCGACGCGGTCGCTGGCCTCAATGTCAGGAGCGCCATCTTCGTCGCCCAGTCGGTCGCGCGCGGCCTCATCGATGCCGGCTTGCCGGGCTCGATCATCAACATCTCGTCGCAGATGGGTCACGTGGGCGGTCCCAACCGGACGGTCTATTGCGCCACCAAGCACGCCATCGAAGGCGCCACCAAGGCCATGGCGTGGGAACTCGGCGAACACGGCATCCGCGTCAACACGATCTGCCCGACCTTCGTCGAGACCGACATGACCCGGCACATGCTGGACGACCCGGACTTCCTCGGCTGGGTCACCCACAAGATCGCCCTTGGCCGCGTCGGCAAGCCGGAGGACGTAATGGGGGCGGCGGTGTTCCTGGCGTCGGACGCATCTTCGCTGATCACCGGGTCGGCGATCATGGTCGACGGCGGCTGGACCGCGGCCTAGCGGCAGACACGCATGTTTGAAACCCCGATCACCCCCCGTGTCTCCGAGACCGACGGCGCCGGCCACATCAACAACGCCTTCATCCCCATCTGGTTCGAGGCCGGCCGGCGCGAAATCTTCCGCATCCTAACCCCCGACCTCTCGTTCGAGCGCTGGCGCGTGGCCCTGGTCAACATGAACGTGGACTACCTGGCGCAGACCTACTTCCACGAAGACGCCCTGGTCCGCACCTGGGTCGAACGCATCGGTACCAAGAGTTTTTCCCTTTACGAGGAACTCTGGCAGGGCGAGCGCCACACCGCGAAGGGCACCGTCACCTACGTCTATTTCAACTACGAAACAGATACCGCCGAACCAATTCCGGACGACGCGCGGCGTGCGCTGGAGCCGCATCTCAGGCAGGGCTGACGTCGCCGCGACCCGACCTGGGCGGCGGGTTGTCCGGCCGGTCGCCCGAGGGATCGGAGATGCCCGGATCGCCGTCCTCCGCATCGTCGAAGTCGTCGGCGAGGTCGCGCAAGGACGGCAGGTCGCGGAAACCCCAGCCCAAGCTGCGATCAATGGTTGAATCTGGAACCCCTAGAATTAAACTAAGTCGCGTGAGACTCTGTCTGTTGAAATTCGGTGCCCATCGGTGGCGCGCTTCGTCCTTGGCACTTACCGTCCTGACGACGTGCCTAGTGGCTGAACCTGATACCGCAGCGGCCTGCTCTCGCGCGGAAGTGGAAACGCTGGACGGTGGAATTGGTCGGGCATACGGCCATTTCAAGGGACTGATCGTCACCCAGAACCACAAGAAGGCCGATCTGAGCTTGCGGTTCAGGTCTTTACACTATCCACCGGCCAAGCTGCGAGCCGTGCGGCGGTGGATCGACGAGCACTGCGACGCCGAGGGGTTCGTCCAGAAGATCGATTTGATCATCGATTGGCGGTCTCGGGTTGAACGGATGTCCGGCGAAGACCTGTTCCTTCTTTCCAGAGAGTATGAACAAGGCGGCAAACGCGAACAGGATCGCTATATCGTGGGCATGTTCCGGCTGATCGCGTCGGCAATGAAGGAACGCGCCGCCGATCGAGGCCATGTTGACGCGGTCTATGAATTGGCGGAGATCGAACTCGCGAGTGACGTTTGGTGGCGTCGGGACAACGGTGCCGACCGCCTCAAGAAACTCGCCCTGGCCGGAGAAGCCAAGGCCGCGCTCGACCTGGCGCGGCGCTACCAGGACGGGCGGGGTGTCGCCAAAGACGACACCCGTGCCCTCTACTGGTTCATTCGCGCCCGCGGCAACGGTGCCGTTGCCCTTGACCAGGACATACGGCTGCTGCGCCAGCGCCTGACCCCTGAGCAGGCCTTGCGCCTGCGGACATGGGCTGAAAGCAACCGCCCCCCCCGTTAGCTGGCGAGCCCGCTACTCGGCGCGCGAACGACAGGCGGCCAGATTGGCGTTGGATTGCCTTAGCGCACCGGATTTCAAGCGGACCTGTTCGACGGCCTTGGCAAGTTCGGTTTCAAGTTTGCCGATGTCGAGGCGAAGGGTGAAGGCATCGACGGCGCGCCGTTGTTCATGGAGGGAGTTGGCGTCCATGGCGTCATCGAGCTTTTTTCCCGAAACCACGGCGGCCAGAAAGGCGATGACAGCCTTCAAACCGCCACCACGAGCCCCGAAGTCTGGCATCCGCTTGGCGACCGGCGGCACCGGGAACTTTCCCGACCCGTCTCCTTGTGGATCCGATGGTTTCTCCAGTTTTGCCAATTCGGTGCGTTTGCCATGGAGATTTGTGGCGGTGGCATCTCTCTTCACTTGCGCCTCTTCAAGTTCGATTTCAATTTTAGCCACCGTGGCTTCGAACTTCCGGCAATCCACCTTCGGCTCAGCAACTTCCGGTGGAAGCAACGGATTGTCCGGCCGGTCCCCGCCAGGATCCGAGATGCCGGGGCCGTCCTCGTCCTCGAAGTCGCCGCCGGGGACATCGTCCCCGACACGACCCGAGCTGGGCGGCGGGTTGTCCGGCCGGTCGCCCGAGGGATCGGAGATGCCCGGATCGCCGTCCTCCGTGTCGTCGAAGTCGTCGGCGAGGTCGCGCAAGGACGGCAGGTCGCGGAAGCGGATGCGTTCGGCGCGGCCCTGTTTCGACAACTCGCCGTTGACCGCCGATTTGAGGCGGCGGGCCAGCGGTTCGTCGTCGACCGTGGCCTGCACGAACATGTCGTCCACGTCCGTCAGGCCTTCCGGATCACGCGCCCTCAGCACATCGGCGATCAGCTTCGGCACCAGGCCGAGGCTGTTGTTCTTCCGAAGCGCGTTCAGGGTGCGCGTGTTCTGCGATGCCGACGCGTGGCGGAGTGCCGGCAGGCCGGCGCGTCTTCTGGCGCCGTCGGCGTCGAGGTTGCGGGACATTCTGTCCTGCAGGGTGGTTCCCCTTCTGGGTTTCCGGGCCTCCGTGGCGAGGCTGCCCCCGAGGGCCCGGGCGGTTTCGCTGCCGGGATTGAGGAAGCCGTCGACTTTCAGGTTGTTCTTGCGCTGAAAGCGCCGGACGGCGTCTTCCAGGCGGCTCCCGAACAGCCCCGTTGGTCCGTGGGTCTGGCGCATGTCGAGGAAGCCGGTGCGGCCGAGGGCTTTCTCGACCCGCCGGACATCTGTAGGGGTACTCGGCTGTTCGCGGCCGACGCCGGTGGCGAGCTTGAGCACCGGCTCCGGTTGCAGGCTGTTGGGGGTGGTCGTGGAGGATTTGGGTTGTGTCAGAAGGTCATCGTCGTCATCGACGGATTGCAGACCCGACAGCACGCCCGAACCCAGAGAGAAAAAGTTCGAAGACATTGGTCATTCCTTCATTGTGTTGAGACAAAAAAAGGGCCGCCCCCCAGAAACGGAGAGACGGCCCGGCCGGTGGCGATGTCAGGACCGTGCGCACGAAAAACGCCGCCCCGGTTTCCCGAAGCGGCGTGAGGCGGGCGCAGGTGTGCTGATCGCCAATGCACCTAATAGGTCAAAATGCGGAAAAAAACAACTAAAAACAGATTGGCCACTTGTACACGCGTCGCCGCCTGACTAACTGAACCGTGTCCCCGACAAGACAAGCGACGCCCTGTAGGCGTGCGCGGCTGCGCATGGAGAAGAAGATGATCGGGGTATTACGTTTTCTGTGTTCCCTCAGTCGCCGGGCGCGGCTGTGCCGCTTGGCTACGGGCCTGGCGGCCCGGTCGCGCGTTGCGCTCGCCGTTTCGCCGGTTGGCGAAACGGATGCGAACGACGCTAGCGCTTCAGATGTATCCGGGTGTGTCCCAATCCGACGGCCCTTTGGGTCCGGAGGCAAGCGCGACCGCGCGCCGGGCCGCCAGGCCCGTAGCCAAGCGGCACAGCCGCGCCCGGCGATTGAGGGAGCAAGAAAGACTCCCGACGGCCCGCCAGGGGCCGGAGGCAAGCGCGACCGCGCGCCGGGCCGCCAGGCCCGTAGCCAAGCGGCACAGCCGCGCCCGGCGATTGAGGGAGCAAGAAAGACTCCCGACGGCCCGCCAGGGGC